>Ga0316206_1000056_pt1 | contig 228838 bp, 189 predicted proteins | sample 6monthpyrite_MG_FD_204942 | JGI IMG/M metagenome (GOLD analysis project Ga0316206, IMG submission 204942) | Microbial mat bacterial communities from mineral coupon in-situ incubated in ocean water Damariscotta River, Maine, United States -... | ecosystem: Environmental > Aquatic > Marine >... | reverse complement strand
GCATTGGTGATTGTTGACAGCAAGACCTCGCGCACCGGCACTGTTGGCTGACTTGGCAGGTAGTAACGGACGATTGACACCAATGCTTCACCATTGGGTGTCGTCAGCAGTGGCTCGATGCTGGGCACGGTGCCATCACGAAGGACAAGATTATCGTTTCTGGGGATGGCGGCAAAGGCCCATTCGGTGACCGGTAAGGGATTGCTGGTATTCAGATACTCAAAGATTGTGGGGCCGCCGGCGGCTCCTATCCATTGGGTGTTTGGAAACGTTCCACCCATGGTGACTGTTACACCGTAATCAAGATAGACACCAAAGGGGGGATTGGGATCCGAATAAATGCCGGGCCAACCGCTGAGCACCGCTTCGCGAACCTTAAAGTCCTTTTCATACTGGTGGAGAATGTCCCATTCAGACGGCGTGAATTGCCCTGCTAAATCAGACAGTGTCAAGATGACTCCGTTGTAGTTACCTATACAACCGGTGGTGGCCGCGCTGCAAGCATTGGGCGAAAGGGTGGCAGCCGTCAGGGATGTTGTGCTCGCATCCAATGTGTCATACGGCACACCTAATTCATCCAGATGTGGTTTGATAAAGGCGAGTCCGATATCATCCGAGTGAGTTGTGACGACGAGGACTTTTAATTGCACAGTGTTGTCTGCAATCGCTAGGGTCGTGATGAACAGAGGCAAGCTCAGCGCCACTGTTTTCAACAAGCGATATAAGTAAAATGTGCTATTGCACAAAGCCCTATTTGACTTTGCGGTCTTTCTAAATTCCATAAGTTGTCTCCGTTCGACATTATTTAGAAAAAATATGGTTTATTTCCTGAGGTGAAAACATATATTGATATTTAGATATTGAGTGCGAGGTATATTTTTGTTCTGGCACCAAAAGTAGGCGCTTTAGGCGAGGCGAAACACAAATCATAGCGTAGTGAATTCATGGCGCGTCGTTCACAATTTTGTCAAGGTGAAAACAGGGTAGCTATAAATAAAGTCTAAATCGCAAGTGTTTTTTATTGTTAGTGAAGTGGACTGCGGCTATTTAAAATAGGCACAAATAATAAGTTAAATAGCAGCTCAACGCAAGCAAAAGATCCAACAAAATATTGGTATCAAGCAACACTTTCACAGAAACTTTTTTTCTAAACACCTGTCGTCGTCACTTCTTGCTGCTTCCTTGTCCTTTATGATTCTATTTAAGGCTTGTGCCGATGGGGCTACTTGAAGTTTTTTTTCCAGACTTCTCATTTTGGCTGCACTCAAAAAAAATCAGCAACAATTTTGTAAGGCAGATTTTTTCGTTTTTTCGGAATACTTTTTGGCCGTGTTTCCGCCACAGAAAATTCGTTGTTATTTGTCACAGAGTTCGAAAAAGGACTGTATATTTTTACTTCAGTGTCACTATAGACCTTGCGATAGGTGAATGTGTTGCTTGGTTGAAAAGCTCGCAGTATAAATTGGTATAGCCGTTGCAAATTTACCAGTACACGTGAGTGGTAGGTAAGCCTTGTTTTTCATAATAAATGAAAAAAATGTATAACAATCAATAATTCTTCGTGGTTGGGCGGAATTGACGAGAGATTTTTTAATAAATCGAGTCGGCAATATTTGGTTTTTCAGATAAGTGAGACGGCAATGAATTTCCTCAAGCTGGGATTTTGGCAAGGCGTCGCAAGTCAAGGAAGCGATTATGAATCAGCACAATGTGGATCAGTTAGAGAGTCACAAATATTTGTCTGAAAAATTTTTTGGGAATTATTATACACAAAAAGCGCTGAGCTGTTCGTTAGGTCTTGTGGTTTTACTAAACTTAATTGCTTGTCAAAGCCTTGCCCCAAAATGGGTGGATGAAGGCGCTGAGTCAATGAGCAAGACATTTTTGGAAATGGAGCAAGGCGCCTCATTAAATACCGATAAACTACCGCCTGAAATTAGCCAGTTGTTGTTACCACCGCTTAATATGCCATTGCCAAACACGGTAAGCCAAAAAATAAAAACCCGTTTTGATTTATCTTTTGATGATGTGGAGGCTCGGCAAGTTTTTATGAAACTGGTGGAAAATACCACGTATAGTGTGGTGCTTCATCCGATGATTAAAGGGCGAATTTCCATGCATTTAAAAGGGGCCACCTTAGATGAAGCCTTTGAGGTGATTCGAGACGTTCATGGTTATGATTATACGCGCAACGGAAATCAATACATCGTTTATGGCCGTGAATTACAAACACGTATTTATGTGGTGAATTACTTAAATTTGTTACGGCGTGGTCAGTCGCAAACCATGGTCCGTTCAGAGCATCAGAATAATGCCATAGATAATCAGCAAGCGATGGCGAAGACTTCGGCTGAAAGGCCTTATGATGCCACTCAAGGCGTGCGGGTTAGCACCCAACACGAAAATAATTTCTGGCAAGAATTGAAAGATTCGGTGGCGACTATGATCGGTGATCAAGATGGCCGTCGTGTGGTAATGAATGCCCAAGCGGGGTTGCTGGTTGTCAAAGCCGAGCCGGCAGAGCTGCGATTGGTTGAGCAATATTTGGAATTAACTCAAAAAGCGATTACTCGACAAGTCATTCTGGAAGCTAAAATTCTTGATGTATCCTTACATGATTCATTTCAGTCGGGGATCAATTGGGCATCGTTAATTGGTATTGGTAAGACCAATATCATTCCTGCTCAGGTGGGTGGTGGATCGGTATTTAATGGTAGCTCGGTGACGGGGACTGCGGGTAATTCAGGGGATTTGCTGACGGATGTGGTTAATGGAACCCATGCTAGCGCGTTTGGTGGATTGTTTAGCCTTGCAATTAAAAATTCTGATTTCAGCGCTTTTATTGAAGCCATAAAAACCCAAGGCGATGTTCATGTATTATCCAGTCCGCGGGTGTCAACCCTCAATAATCAGAAGGCGGTAATTAAAGTTGGGGGCGATGAATTTTTTATTACTGGTTTGCGAAATCAGCAAAGCGTGTTAGGTGCCACCACAACAGAAACACCCAGTATTGATATCTCGCCATTTTTTTCCGGCATTTCATTGGATGTGACGCCGCAAATTGATCAACAAGGTCAAGTGATATTACATATTCACCCAACCATTAGTGAAGTCACTCAAACGGCGAAAAGCTTTGTTGTGGCGGATCAGAATTATACTTTACCGTTGGCGATGAGCTCGATTCAAGAGTCGGATAATGTGGTCAGTGCAGCGAGTGGCCAAGTGATTGTGATTGGTGGTTTAATGAAAGAAGCCATCAGTGATGATAATGCTGCGGTGCCATTGCTAGCGGATTTGCCGTTAATTGGTGATTTCTTTAAGCAGAAAAAGTCAACCCGAATTAAAAAAGAATTGGTTATCCTTTTAAAACCGACCATTGTAGATAGTCCAGGACGCTGGCAAGCCCATGTGAATTCCATAAAAAATCGCTTTGCTGAACTAGAAGAGAGGGGATCCAAGCCATGAGTCAAAATATCAGTGCAGCTGTTTTGCTGCAACCAACGGATCAGGCATTGACTGCACCGGATTCTCAAACCTGGGGTTGGATTTATACGGATTTTTTCGGTTTAACAATGCCGCCTTTTTCTTTGTTGCCTGATCGAAATTTTTTCTATTGTCATGCGAGTGCTCAAGAAACCCTGAATACACTTTATTATTCGTTGTGCAGTGGTGAATCAATTATTAAAGTAACCGGGGCGGTAGGCATTGGTAAAACTGTGTTGTGTAATACTTTTTTTTCAGCATTAGATGAGCATTTTATTGTATTAAAAATTATCAATCCCAATATTGATCCGGAAATATTTTTAAAAGCAATTTTGGATGAATTTAGTTTGCCCTATCCGGTGAATATTAATGGGCATCAATTGGTAAAATATGTAGAAAGTTTTTTGTTGGAATTACATAACAAACGGCAATGCCGAGTGGTTGTGTATGTGGATGAGGCACATCAATTACCGGAACAAAGTTTGGAAATTATACGTATTCTTAGCAATTTGCAAACACAGGATAAGAACTTGTTGCAATTTGTTTTAGTTGGGCAGCCTGCATTAGATAATAAGCTCAAGGGAAAAAACATTGTGCCGCTCAGGCAGCGGATTAGTTTTAGCGGCCGATTGATTGCGTTAACCCGTGCTGAGGTAAAAGAATATGTTTTGTTTCGTTTTGCTCGTGCTGGTCTAGCCCAAAGACAGGTTTTTACCAAAAAAGCCTTAAAGTTATTGCACTGGGGAAGTGCTGGTTTACCACGCGTAATTAATATTATTGGACATAAATCCATGTTAATTGCCTACGGTGAAGGTAAGCAAACTATTACTGATCGGCATGTGATTGTTGCGATCAAGGATACAGAATCGACCCGCCATCGTTGTATAAGGCGTACTATTGTTCGTCACTGCATGAGTTATTTAGCTGGTATAATTGCGATATTGTTATGCATTAACTATATCGAGTTTATTTTATGAATGTAGTGAATCGCATGCTGTACAGTTTGCGCGCACGTGCGGTGAAAACTGATGATATGCCACCATTGTTACAGCGATTGTTTGTTATTACCCAGTTGCGTGACGAGGATGATAATTTGCTATGGTGGAAAATTATTATTCCGCTAATGTTATTGATCAGCACGACTATTTCTGCAGTGGTTTTGCATGCGTACAAAGATGAGCCCATGGGGCATGAGCCAGAGGCGAGTGTTAAAACGCTTGCGGTATTAAAAAAACAAGAGACTTCAGTAAGTTTACCAGCCGATACAAAAAATCAGCTGCATCATGAAGCGATTGCCGAGCAAGAGGTTGTGACTGACGATCCGATTGATCAAGATCGCAATGAAATACTTGACCACGCAATGCGCGGGGAGTTGGATCATCATTTGCCAGATGAGTCTATTTTAGAACAGCAGGCAATCACCCCTAATGAGCTTCATTCACCGATGATGCAAAGCTCAGTACATGAGCAAATGCTTGCAGAAGGTACTACCGGCCACGGAGCTACGGCGCCACCCAACGAGCTTTTGTCCCATATTCCTGCGTTTCCCAATAGTTTGCTTGATCAAACGCATCATGACTATGCTTATGCAAAGATTCATGGATTGGAGCCACCTTTGGATGTTGTTGAAGCAGCCGCATCGACGGATATCAGTCAACCAACTAAGCCGGTTGCGTCGGTGAAAGCGAAAAGTGAGAAAATGATTGCTGAGAAGGCTCAGACGGCACGCAAACACGTAAAGCAAGTTGTGTCAGACAAAAAGCCAAAACCACTGATCAGGAAAAAACAACAGCCAACAAAAAAGCAACAGTCATCCCGTACCGTGGTAACAACAGCATCAAGAAAAGTGATGAAGAAAGCATTGCCCTTAACTGCTGAAGAACAAAGCATCGCTGCATATACTGATGCTGTGGAGGCATTAGCCAAGGGGAAATTAGCGGGTGCAGAGCAGTTTCTTTATACAGCGCTAAAACACGATAATAATAATCGACAGGCAAGAGAAACGCTGGCGGGGCTGCTCATCAATCACCGGCGATTATCAGAAGCACAACAAGTTTTGCAGCAAGGTATTAAGGCTGCGCCTGATTATTTTCCGTTTAGTCGGTGGTTGGCGCGTATTTATTTGGAGAATAATGAACCGGCTAATGCCTTGCAGGTGCTCGAGCAGGGGTTAGATCATTTTCAGGATAATGCGGATTATTTAGCCTTGTTAGCCATCATATATCAACAGTCGAGTCTCCACTCAGATGCGATTGCGTTTTTTCAAAAAGCGATTGAATTGCGTCCCACGGAAAGCCGCTGGTGGTTGGCGATTGGACTGTCCTATGAAGCAGAGAACAATTGGAAGGGGGCTAAAAAGGCCTATGTGGAAGCGATCAATACCCGTCAATTACAATCGGGTGCGTCTAAATATGTTTATGATCGGTTGGCTTCGGTGGCGACTAAGGAATAGGCACGCAATAACTTCCCTGTTTCGCATCTCATCTTCAGCCCGTCTTCGCCTAAAGCGCCTACTGTTGGTGCCCGTTCTTCCCTTACAAAAGTTCGAAATAGAACCACTATTCCTGCACTTTTGTTCACTCAGAACGAACAAATACAAACCAAATCTGAGCGCCAAACAGGGAGTTATCACGTGCCTATTCCTAAACAATGAAAATTAAGCCCATTTGTTCAGTATTTTTTCTAATTGTGATGCATCGACTGGCTTGCTAATGACATCGTTCATACCATGTGCTAGACAGGCATTTTTTGCGTCGATTGTGATATTGCCGGTTAAGGCAATGATCGGTGTGGCATGGGCATTGTTTTGTTTTTCCAAAAGGCGTATCTGCTGGGTGGCTTGATAGCCATCCATAATTGGCATTTGAGCATCCATAAAAATAACTGCATATTCTCCATTTTTCCACTGATCAATAGCTTCTTTGCCATTACTGGCGATATCCACCTGACATTGAAAATTTTCTAAATAGGCACGGGTAACATATTGGTTAACGGTTTCGTCATCGACAACTAAGATGCGTACATTGAATGCTTTATTGGATAAATGAGGGGTTGGCTTGTCATTTTCCGCTTGCTTTATTTTTCCATCATCATGATTATCACACACTGTTTTAATGACGGAGTGGAGTGTGTTGGGCAAATAAGGTTTGATAATATAGCCTTGAGCCCCGAAGGCTTGATAATATTCATCATAACTTTTACCTTGTTGTAGGGATGCGTTGTTTTGCCGGTCAATAAACAGAATTTTACTGCCGGTTTGGGTCGCGGCTTTTATGACGGGCTCAATCTCGATTTTTGTGTAAGGTTCACAAATGATTAATAATGAATAGTTGTTATTGATTATTTGCTGGCTAGCTTGATGATGATCTTGGCAAAAGTCCATGGGTATTTGCCAATGTTCAAATAATTGAGTAATGGTTGATGTGTGTATTTGATTGCCACCGAATAACAGCACATTGATGGCTTGAGTAAAATCTGTTTCATGTGGATGCTCGCTTTGCTGAGAGTCAATGGCTAACTGTAATTCAAGAGAAAAAGTGGATCCTTGACCCACCACACTTTCAATAGCGACAGAACCATCCATAAGTTCGGCGAGTTTTTTACATATCGATAATCCGAGTCCGGTGCCTCCGTATTGACGCGAGGTAGATTTATCGACTTGCTGATATTCGCCAAACACATGATCGAGTTTGTTAGCGGGAATACCTATGCCGCTGTCTTTGACCTCAAAACGTAATGTAACAACATCAGCGAGTCTAGCTGATTGTGATATATCTAAAAAAACATAACCCCAATCAGTAAATTTGATCGCGTTAGTCATAAAGTTCATGATGATTTGTCGGATACGAGTGGCATCACCAACCAGGTAAGTCGGTATATTTGGATCGATGCGGGTTTCCAGTGCAATTCCCTTTTGGTGGGCGGTAATGTCCAATAAACTGCAAATTTCCAGCATGGCTTCGGGAAAATGAAAGGGGATCGGATCGAATTCCAGTTTGCCTGCTTCAATTTTTGATATATCGAGAATGTCATTGATCAAATGTAATAGGGATTTACCAGAGGAAATAATTTTGTTGGTGTATTCGCGTTGCTGATTGTTTAACTGGGTGTACAATAATAAATTAGCCATGCCAATGACGCCATTCATTGGGTTTCTCAGTTCATGACTCATGCTGGCAACAAACAGGCTTTTTTGTTGGGTGTGTGCTTCGGCCAGTTCTTTTAGCTCGACAAGGCGGTGTTCTGCTTGTTTTCTTGCTGTAATGTCAAGCCCATAAATTTGTACCAGGGGTGGCTGAAGTTGTTTCAATGGGTGTAAATACCAAAGAAACCATTGCTTGTCATGATGGCTTTCGATATCAACTAAGGTTTGATTTTGTTGTAAGCAGTGCTGACATTGTTGTTGTAAATTTTTTGGTAAGACTTGTGGTAGGCCTTCGTCATCGAAGCCGTGATCAACCATTAATTGGGTTGCTGCTGGATTGGCGTAATAAATGACTGCATTTTCGTTGAGTTGAATGATAGGTGTTGGGCTTAACTCGGCAAACAGTGACAATTTTTTTAATTCGCTTTCACTGAATTGTTTTTGGGTGCAATCTTGAAACTGAATAATGAGTTCTGGCTGATGGTGATTAATGACGGGTATGCAGCGGGTATCGACATTCAAATAAATGCCTTCTTTGGTTAACCACCAGACTTCTTGGTTTACTGAGTTATTATTAGGTTCTGCAGCGATTTTAAATGGGCAATGCTCTGATGAATGTTCATATTCTTCTTTGCTGATGCAAAGCAGGTCATGCATGTTTTTGCCAAGTAACTCATTTTTTTTCCAGCCGAGCAAGATTTCTGCTTGTGGGTTGACATCAAGAATAGATAGTTGTTGGTCAATGCGGATGATACCATCGGGTAATTGCTCAAAGAGTAGCGTTGCGGTATCTTGATGAGCCATGGGTTGGTGTTGAGTTTGCGCCATTAGATTTGCTTTGGTTCACAGTGATTCAAAACGGTGATTCCTCAATATCAGGCAATGCTGCAATCACTGATGCGATTTTTCTATCTGGAATATTTTCTTGTGTTAAATCGATAATGATAGGCGACTTATAGCGTTTTCCTGCGGCATCGTAATATATTTTAATTTTTGGGGATAATTTATTTTGACGATTAATTTCGATGACGCGAGCTTTTTCACCACTTTTGAGTATGACTGAGCTTGTTAATGGATAGACACCAACAATTTCAAGTAAGCAGGCAACCAGCTTGTCTGTGTAATGACCTTTTTGAGCCTCTTGATAAATAATTTTTAATGCGTTAGCGGGCAGTACCCCTGGTTTATCTTGTAAACCGTGTAACATTTCATCATAGGCGTCGCAAATTTGTAGTATTTCAAGCATTGAGTCTTGTTTGGTGATTTTTAAACCCTTGGGATAACCATTACCATCGATGCGTTCATGGTGTTGTATGACAATATCTTTGACTTGCTGGGGAATCTCGGGGTTTTTTAAAAGGACATTTTCTGCAATGGCCACATGTTGTTTAACTAGGCGTTTCTCTGTCGTAGTGTAGGGTTTTTTTTTGCCAAAAAGATTGAGTGGCAATTTCGCCCAGCCGCAGTCGTGAAGCAGTGCTGTCATAGCCAGCGTTTGAGTATCTTCTTCATTGAATTCCATGGCGAGTGCACAACTCAATACTAGGCTAAGCACCGATGAGCCATGTTCTTCCAGTTTTGCATGAGGCCGAGGTAAATAAAGTAGCGTTAAAAAAGCTTGATCATTGCGTTTTAAACTGGCGATACAATCATTGATCACCGGGGTGAAGGCCTGTATTGAAATTTTATTGCCCTGTTTTACGATGAGGCTAAGGTTTTTTATTAATGACTTGATTTCGGATTGAATTTTTCTGGCATTGACCATTTCTTGATCGATCGAAACAATACTCTCGTTGGTATTTTCTACAAGTGGTGACGTGGGTTGGGGGTCAGCTGTAGAATCATCAAATGAAACTTGAGGATATTGCTTGGGCACAGCTTGTTTGGTGGGTGATGGGGCTTCGGCGGTTTGCCAAACATCAATGCCTTTTTGTAAATCAATGGAAACGAATTTAATGCCTGCTTGTTTCAGTAATAAAATATCATTCGGATCGGTGATTTTCCGTTTATGACGTAAAAAAGGACTTTTTGCCCACGAAACGTCCATTTCGTCAATGAACATTCCTATTTTTAATTGTTCAACAGGTATTTGGCGCGTTTGCATGGCTTTTTTAATCAGTGTGATATTTGCTAGGTATAGTGGCTGTATCGGCAAAGATCGGCTGAAACTAAATTTGAATGGTTGCTCAATCTGAGCGCGATATGTTTAAGTCATTGAGTCACCCATTCCTAACGTGTTTGCTAGATTCTGATGGATGCTGTACTAACGCTTAAATTGTACTAATTGTTCTTCGAGTTCAATACTTAGTTTGCTCAGTGCAACACTACTATGACTGGTAGCTTCGGCCCCTTTGGCATTTTTCTCTGAGATGCTTTTAATGTCTTGCACATTTTTGGATACTTCTTGTACCGCAGAATTCTGCTGTTCGGTAGCTACCGCAATTTGGCTATTCATGTCGCTGATAACGACAATGGATTGTAGGATTTCCTGCATAACAGAGCGAATTTCATCGGCTTGTTTGATGGCTTCATCAGTACCCTGCTGACTTCTATCCATGGCTTTTACGGCGGATACTGAGCCAGTTTGTAAATCTGAAATCAGCTTTTCAATCTCAGAGGTGGAACCTTGTGTGCGCTGTGCCAAGGTTCTGACTTCGTCCGCGACAACGGCGAAACCACGTCCTTGTTCGCCTGCTCGGGCAGCTTCAATGGCGGCATTTAAGGCTAATAAATTGGTTTGTTCGGCAATGCCTTTAATGACATCTAATACTTTGCTGATGTTGTCGCTTTCTGATCTGAGTTTGTTGATGACTGACGAGGAAGACTGTATTTGCTCTCCTAAGCTGGATACGGATTGGATGGTCGCATCCAAGGTTATTGCGATGCTATCTGATTGATCTTTGGCGGTAGAGGCAGCTTTGGCTGCACTTTCCGCATTGATCGCGACTTCTTTGACTGAACCGGTCATTTCTTCGATGGAGACGGCAACCCGATCCGTCAATTGATGTTGGTTATTCAGATCATGACAGGTGTCTTGTGACAAGGTATTTAAGCTGGTAGATTCTGTTGCAATATTTTGTGAAGAGTACATGACTTTATCAATTAAATTTTTCAACACATCCACGAAAGTATTTAAACTGGTGAAAAGTACGCCAAGTTCATCTTTTTGGTCAATGTGTATTTTCTTCGATAAATCCCATTCACCGTTGGCCATCGCTGCAAAATGGCTGCTGGCTTCGATAATGGGTTTGACGATTAACTTGTCAAGACTGGTAAAAATCAGGAAACACAATCCCAATAAGCCAAGACCAATACCGATTGATGTTGTAATCAAGGCTTGAATGGTATTTTGGATGTTTTGCAAGTTAGTATCGACGAATTGATCCTCTGCTTGATGGGCATGATGAATTCGATCGATCAATTTTCCTGCGGTGTGATGACAGTCTTCGCCGATCATTTCGGCAGCGGTGGTTAAATCGCCTTTTTGGATGTATTGGTAAATGGTGACAGCTACATTCTCAAAATCCTTATAATCTTTTTCAAAATCATTAATGAATGCTTGTGGATTGCTATAGATATTAAATTCTGTATTTTTATTAAGCGTAACATATTTGTCTTTTGCTTTTGCCATTTCAATCGCAAAGTGCTTAAACTGTTTGCTGGATTCAATGATCTTAAGTTCATTGCCTGTTTCGTTGAAAATATAGTAGTCACGTAGCCAAATTCTTGCCAACAAGAAGCTTTCCGTCAATCCACTTAAGCTATGCAACACTTCTTCATAATGAGTTGATAATTTTTTTTCATTTTCTGTTAGGTGATGAAACATGCTCAAGGCAATTGTTATAAAGGAGCCCATGACCAAAACCAGGATGCTTAATGATAAAATGATTTTTTGTCTAATGGGCAAATTAGCCACTAATCTCATGGTTTATTCCTTGGTATTATTAATGTTTTTAGATGGGCAAAGTTAATCTGGTATCGACGGGTAGCTGGTGTTCTTTAAGGTGAGTTGGGGGATTTTGTCAGGATGATTTGTTGTGGGTGTGAAAATTATGTGAGGGGAAAAACTTTATCTGGATTTAATATGCCCTGCGGATCAAATAGTTTTTTAATGTTTTTCATGACCGTCAAGGTGTTTGGGTCAATTTCTCGATCAACAAAGTCTCTTTTTTCTATGCCGACCCCATGTTCGCCTGACAGTGTGCCTCGCAAGGATAGTACTAAGGAAAATACCTCATCCAAGCAAGCATGGGCGGCGCTGAGTTGTTGGGGGTCATCGGGGTCGATGAGTAAATTGACGTGAATGTTACCGTTGCCAGCATGTCCAAAATTAACGATTAAGACCTTATGTTTTTCGCTGAGTTGATCGAGGCCGTTTAATAGCGTAGGAATTTCTGATACAGGGACCACGACATCTTCATTGATTTTTTTAGGTGCGATCTTTCTTAGGGCTGGGGATAGCGCTTTTCTGGTTGCCCACAAGGCTTTAATCTGTTCGCTGGTTTTGGCTTCCACCATTTGTTGCAGTGCTTGGTTGGTGGCGGCACGTTGTACTTGTTGAGAAGCTTCATCAATACCGGCACTTTGCCCATCCACTTCGATCATTAACATGGCGCCCGCGTTAGGTGGTAGGTAAGCGGTTGATTGGCTGCGTATCATGTCAATGGCTTTGCCGTCGATGAATTCTAAGGCGGAAGGAGTCACTGGTTGCGCCATGATGGCGGCAACGGCTTGAGCCGCGCCATCAATGGTTTGATAAATGGCTTGCAGGGTGCGTTTGGTTTCGGCGATAGGGGTGAGTTTTAAGGTGGCCTCGGTGATAAAGGCTAAGGTGCCTTCTGAACCGATGATCAGCCTGGTTAAATCATAACCTACCACGCCTTTGCTGGTATACGTGCCAGTGTGAATGGTGTTGCCTTCGCCTGTGATGGCTTTGAGGCCCAGCACATTGTCTCGGGGGGTGCCATATTTGACGGCGCGTGGGCCGGATGAGTTAAAGGCAAGGTTGCCACCAATGGTGCAGTAGGCGGCGCTTGTCGGGTCTGGTGGCCAGAAAAATCCATGCACTGCCAGTGCGTCTTGGACTTCTTGATTAGTGGCGCCGGGTTGGACTGTCGCTGCCCGATTGTCGGGATCGATGGATAGGATTGTTTTCATACGTTCTGTGGAAACAATCAATCCTCCGCGTAGTGGCACAGCGGCGCCGGTGGTGCCTGTGCCGCGACCTCTTGCAACCACCGGGACCTGGTATTGTGAGCATAAACGAATGATTTGTTCGACTTGTTCGTGAGTTTGCGGAAATACGACAACGTCCGGTGCTCGGTGTTGACGACTGTTGTCATAGCCATAGGGCCAGCATTCGGTGGCATCGGTTAATATTTGATTTGCGGCTAAAATTGTTTGCAGCTCGGCAATGAAGCTGGCAGGAATTGGCTTATTCACTGGACATTTGCAATATGTTTTGGTGGGGCAAGATGGTGATATCATCTTCTTCGCTAGCTTCTATAGGACTCACGGCTTGAATAGGCTCTGTAGTTAGCGTTGATGTTGCTGGCTCAGCAATGTGTGGTTCAACAGGTGCGGATGGCGCTGTGTTCGTTAATGGTGCGGATGCATTGGATGCGGTTTCCGGTAGGGTTCCCTGCGGATTTGTGTTTGGCAGCGTTGTTGGTGCGCTTTCATTGGCTATCTGTGTGGTATTGTTTAATGGCACGGTGGGATCAATGGGTTCAAAAAGTGTGATGACGCTATTGATTCCTTTAGTACTCGCGCTGATATCGATGATTTTTGCTGATTCTTCGGGGCTTACCAAGCCCATTAAATAGACAATGCCATTGGAAGTGACCACTTTGGCATGGGTGTTAAACGCATCATTGCTGGCTAAACGTGCTTTGATCTTGGTGGTAATCCAGGCATCATTCGATCGATTGGCAAGGCTGATGGGCGCTGCGATTTTAATTTCGTTGAAGATTTTTCGAACATTTCTCATAGGTTCAACAATGCTTTGTACGGCGTTTTTCATGGCGTCTGTCGGGGTTTCTCCAGTGAGTAACACAACGCCATTATAGCTGGTGACAGCCACTCTGACGCGTTTGGCTAAACCTTGATCGCTGTAAATGGCATCGGTTGCTTGCATTTCGATCGCTTGATCTTCGATCATTTTGGTCATTTTGCGGCGATCCATGGCGATACTGGTGCCAGTACCTGCCAGCGTGCCGGCGATGATAACGGGTGTGCAGCTCTGAGTTGCTAAGGTGGAGGCAACCAGCATAATAGTCAACCAAATTCCAGTGAGTTTTTTTATCATGTGCATTGTCTGTTAGTTGCTGAGCAAGGTCAAATTTATTGGAGTTACGGCTTTTGGTTTTCTATTGTAGGGAGTTGAGCATAATTTATAGATATTGGACTATTACGAATCATAGATGTTGTTTTTTAAATAGCAAGTTTTACCGTCGGTTAAAAAATCCATATTTTAGTAGCCGTCAAATGCGTGTTGTACCCATTCAAACTGATATTCATTTTGCTGTATTGTGACTGAGATGACATCAAATCGACATGGTTTTTTCGCAAGATTTTTATGGCGTTGTAAATAGTGTAACGCCGCTTTTATCAATTTTTTCTGTTTGCTTAAGGTAACGGTTTCTAATGGGTTGCCAAAGGCGATATTTTTTCTGAATCGCACTTCTGCAAACACGATGCTGTCATGATGTTTGGCAATGATGTCAAGCTCCCCGACTTTGCATCGATAGTTTCTTTCGAGGATGTCAAGTCCTTGTTGTTGTAAAAACTCGCAGCTTAAATTTTCTGCGAGCTGGCCTGTGATCATTGCAGCAACCATAGTCGGCGTTATTGATTTGTCGAATAGTTTGGTGTGGCAACCATAATTTCGGGAATGCCTCGCTGAAACTTAGCCCAGGTGACTTGCCGGTAAATGTGATTATTATCATCCATATGTAATTTTCCGGTGGCGCCGTGTAGTTGAGCATTTGGGTTGGCTCGCAACCAGTTTATATTTCTCAGTGTTCGGTAGGCGTCAACACCTAGAGCAAATAGTCGGCCGAGTTTTTTACTTTGTGCAGGCCAAGCGTTTTGAATGGTGTCCCGAATAGGCAGGCTGCTATTGGTTTCCAAGGTCCAGGGCATATCGGCAATGACTACGCCATTCATGTCGCGGTCGGCAGATTGGTCAATTTTTCCTGTAAAGCTATGTGATGTCGTGTAAATAGGGATTTTTCCTGCACGATAAAATTTAAATTGGGGTGGAATCAAGCGTGCCTGACGGGGAAAGGTGGCCATAAAAATGAGATCGACATCTTGTCGCCGGTAGGGCTCAAATTCTAATTTCATGCGAAGTCGTTTGCTCAAGGAGCGGCGCCGCTCATTACTTTGATTAATATTTAATAATGATTTAATCGTGTCTGAAAAGTCATTTTGTTGTGGGTTGTAAGATTTGGCATTAACGACAGTGCCGCCTAATGCTTCCCAGTGCTCGGCAAATGCATTTTGTAAACGCAGCCCCCAATTTCCTTCAGGAAAAATGATGGCGCTGTTGGTATGGCCATCAAGCCAGGCACGTTCGGCAAGTTGACGGGCTTCATCTTCTGGGGAAAGTCCGAATTGGTATAAGTTGTGTGCGAAAAAGCGATGATCTTCCAGGTAGTTTAGCGCCACCGTGGGTACGCTGAAATGGGCGTTGCGCGCCAAAATATCAACGGATTTTTTGTGGAGCGGTCCTACGATGATATCTGCGCCATCGGCAACGGCTTGCTCGAATAGCTGTACGATATTATTTTCTGAGGTTATTGCTGAATTGTAAAACTGTAGTGTAGGTAAGTTGTTCGGGTTGTTTTCTTTTGCACGATGGTCGTTATAATAGGCGGCGATGAATCCGTCGCGTACGGCTTCACCTGCTTTTTTAAAAGGTCCTTCAAAGGGTAATAATAGCGCAATGGTATTGAGTGCGAGGGGAGATTCATCCTTGGGGGGGGTTAATGAACTTAACAAGCTCTGTTGGATTGGGTGGTTTGGGAAACGGGTGACCCAGGCTTCAATTTGATTGGCCAATTGGTAAGAGTCTTGCGCTTTTTTTAATAAGAAACTCAGCTCGGTCCAACCAAGTAAGGTGATTGAGGTTGGACTGGAAAGAATGCGCAGTATGTCTGCTTCGGGTAATGAGCTGAGAGTGAGCAAAATCGCTTGTTGGTTAGCCAAGATCGCCGGATTGTCTGTCAGCATGGAATCGATGATAATTCGTTCGTCTACCGCTTCTTGGATGTTACCAACCAGTTCAAATGCGGTAATTTTTAACTGGCGAATATCGAGCTGTAATTCGAAAGGCATTCGTTCTGTCACTGGGGTTTGCATTATCCAAGCAATGGCCGTTTCGGCATTTCTTTCGTGTAAGGCGATTTTCGCGTGATACAGGGCAAACAGTGATCGGTTTGATGGGGTGAGTTGTGTATCATCAATGTCTTGTAAAAGTAATTTTGCCTGTTCGAAATCACTGGCTTTGATGAATAATTCGACAGATTTTAGTTTAAACTGATGCCGCTGAGGAGGTTGAGTCTCGGTCGCGAGTTTGTTGTAAATTAATGCGGCATCAAGCCATTTTTCATTTTTCTCATAGTCTAATGCTTGTTCGAATAAGCTGGGTTCTTCTACTATGGGTGGTGGTGCCGGTTGTTCCACGGGAGTGGATTGCGCGGCTTGTTCTTCTGTGGTTGCACATCCGGATAAATACAAGCTAACAAAAATTAATAGAATACGGTGTTTACTTAGCATGCTTAAGAATGCCAATGTTAATACTCCTAAAATTGATCTGGTAATGATTCGGCCTCTTGGCGCCGTTGGTTATATTTCAGGCTGAGGCGTTGCTTCATAAGCTGTTTGGCTAAAAGCAGTGCCTTAATTTGATGGTTTTTCGCTCGATATTTTTAACCAAACAACCTCTTAAAAATGAAACATCAGGATAAAATTAACGTGTCTAACGACAGTGGTATAATATACGTTGTGGCTACACCCATCGGGAATCTGGCGGATATTAGCTTGCGCGCCATCGAAACATTAAAGAGTGTCGATACTATTTTAGCTGAAGATACTCGACATACGATGGCTTTATTGCGCCACTATGGAGTGGCTACGCGATGTTTTTCTTTTCATGAGCATAATGAGCGTAACCAGTCTGCCCAGCTCTGTGAGCGGGTTGCGCAGGGTGCAACCATCGCTCTAGTTTCGGATGCGGGAACGCCACTTATTAGTGATCCCGGCTTTTATTTTGTTCGCATGGCTAGAGCAAAGAATCTCCGTATTGTACCGATCCCTGGCGCGAATGCCATGCTTTCTGCATTGAGTGTTGCAGGATTGCCCTCAGACCGGTTTATTTTTGAAGGTTTTTTGCCTGCCAAAGCGGAGATGCGTAAAAAACATTTAATAGCGATGCAGTATGAGCAGCGAACCATGATTTTTTACGAAGCGCCCCATCGATTACTTGCCACATTGCAATGTATGGGGGAAGTGTTTGGTGGGGCGCGTGATGTGGTACTCGCACGTGAATTGACCAAGCTCTATGAGACGGTTAAAAAGCTATCACTTGCCGAGATGTTACAATGGGTGAGTGAGGATCGGGATCAGAAAAAAGGAGAGATGGTGTTGCTGGTGGCTGGCGCGGATAAATTGTCTCAAGGCCCACAGGAGATAGAAAAAATGCTAACCATTTTGCTCGATGAAATGCCATTAAAGCAGGCGGCACATGTCGCGGCTAAGCTCTCTGGTGGGAAAAAAAATGAGCTGTATCAATTGGCATTGCAGTTGAAAAATAATCCAGCCATCGTCGATGGGGATGAAATGAGCTAGTGGTATGCTGTATCGTTTGCAATACCGTTGGGCAGCCAATTGTTTTGATCGGTAAAATAAATGATAAGTGTTGGTTGATTTTGGTTTATAATTGCGGATGAGCTGGCCAAGCAGTCGCTGTGGAGTATATCTCCATGGAGGAAAGTCCGGGCTCCAAAGGGCAAGATGCCAGGTAATGCCTGGGGGGTGCAAACCTACGGAAAGTGCCACAGAAAATATACCGCCTAAGCATTGTTTCGGTGATTGGGTAAGGGTGAAATGGTGCGGTAAGAGCGCACCGCGTCGGTGGCAACACTCGATGGCAGGGTAAACCCCATCTGGAGCAAGACCAAATAGAGGAAATGGTTGTTGATCAACCACGCGCGGCCCGCGTGTTTCCCGGGTAGGTTGCTTGAGCCAAATGGTGACATTTGGCCTAGATGAATGACTGCTCAAGACAGAACCCGGCTTATCGGCCAGCTCATTTTTTTTCTTTTCTGCTGTCATTTACTATTGTTTAATTTTTAATCGAAGCTGATTTTTTTCAGAAAATACTAATTATAATAAAATTCAATTCTTTCGTTCCTTTCGTTTGTTGTTTATCGACTTTTAATCCCATCAAACTGAATTTTTTGCGCGCAGACAGCCTTTTAGACTGACGGGCGATCGGTTGTCTAATAGTCAGACAAATAACGGTTCAGCTCAAATAGGTGATAGGTGGAATTATAATCAGTAAGGTTGAATTTTCATCTGGCTTTATGTGCTAAGTACCTTGACCCAATATAAATTGCTACCTATAGTGTAACAAAGTGGTATAAAGTGTCGAAAAGTGGGAAAATAATGAGGTAGGCTTGTTTCGCGGTGTTAACCAAATCAGTCTTGACAGCAAGGGGCGGATGGCAATGCCCACCAAGTATCGTAAAGAGATACTTGATTGCTGCAGCGGCCAATTGGTTATCACGGTTGATCGAGATATGTGCTTACTGATTTATCCACTGGAAGAATGGGAAGAAATAGAAAGGAAATTAGCAAAACTACCGAGCTTAAATAAAGCTGCTCGACGTTTGCAGAGACTGCTGATTGGGCACGCAACTGAGGTGGAAATGGATGCTCATGGGCGAATTTTGATTCCTCCGCCACTGAGGGAATTTGCTAATTTTGAAAAACGCGTTGTACTTATTGGGCAGGGTCATAAGTTTGAACTCTGGGATGAACAAAGATGGGAGGCCGAACGACAATCTTGGCTGACCGATGATAATGATGAGGAATTGCCCATAGAACTGGAATCCATCTCTTTTTAAGTGCATACCTCTTATAGGGATAATCGTGTTGGTTTTTGGTATGAAGCATGGGTTAAGCTGCAGGCTTTCCCATTATAAATTTAGTATCGGTTGCTACAACGCTGCAAGGCACCTGAACAAGCTTATCAAATGAGTTTGTTGGTGATTTGGTGTTTGATTGTAGCCATTTTTCGTCGGGTTAATAAACAGGATGCTTCGTTTTTGGGTGTGTTGAAAAATAATAGTGTAGTGCAAGCTATACAAGAGTTTTTTAGCTGCGCAAGAACGAAAAGTGGCAAATTATCCACCCTCAAAACGCATTCATTGCGGGTGTATTGATCGAGTTAAAATTATGCTTGTTCAGCATCAACCCGTTCTACTGCACGAGGTGCTTACTGCGTTAGATATCAAGCCCGATGGGATCTACATTGATGCCACATTTGGGCGCGGTGGCCATGCTGAGGCAATTTTGGCTTGCTTGGGGCCGAAGGGACGCTTGTTCGCGATGGATAAAGATCCCGAGGCCGTTGCATTTGCTAAGAAGGTGCTTGGGAAAGATAACCGTTTCACCATTGTGCAGGGTTCGTTTGCCATGCTAGAGCCGCAAGTACAGATGTGGAATATCACCGGTGAAGTCCAGGGAATCTTGATGGATGTCGGGGTATCTTCTCCGCAACTTGATGATGCGGCACGAGGTTTTAGTTTTCGGCGAGATGGACCTTTAGATATGCGCATGAATCCACTGGCGGGGCAAAGCGCATCGCAGTGGTTGGCTCATGTTTCAGAGAAAGAGCTAATACATATAATAAAAAATTATGGGGAAGAACGTTTTGCTAGACGCATCGCGGGAGCAATAATAACAGAAAGACAGCAAGCTCCGATTAAAACTACCAATCGTTTGGCGGCAATTATTCGCAAAGCCAGTCCCTTCACAGAAAAAGGCAAGGATCCAGCCACACGTACATTCCAGGCAATTCGTATCTATATCAATAATGAATTAGAGGAATTGCAGCAAGCTTTGTTTCAAGTGATACCCGTGCTCGCTCCAAAGGGGCGTCTTGCTGTGATTAGTTTTCATTCGTTAGAGGATCGAATCACCAAACAATTTATTCGCAAATTCGAGCGTGGTGATGATTTTCCACTTGATTTGCCGGTAACCAGTGCTCAGTTAACACCACAATTGCGGGGTATTGGTAAAGTTATAAAACCCGGCGCAGATGAGTTGGCGGTGAATGTTAGAGCACGCAGTGCATGCTTAAGAGTTGCTGAGAGGTTGGCGTGAAAAAGACATCACTTTCGGCCGCGCAGCAATTATGCTTGTTGAGTGGTATGTTGATTTTAGTGCTTATTTCTAGTGTATATGTTGTTTACGCAAAGCACTTGAATCGTGATCTATATATCAAGTTACAACGAATTGAAGATGTTAAGGGACGTATGGAAGTCCGTTGGGGACAGTTGCAATTGGAGCAAAGTACATTTGGTAAGCATAGTAAAATTGAATCCATTGCGCGTAAGCAGCTCAACATGGTGGTGCCAAGCAGTGAAGATATCGTGATGGTAAAGCGGTGAGTGTTAACCAGGATACCCAATCACCCAGCGCGTTATGGCGTTATCAATTAGTGATAGGCGCCGTATGCTTGGTTGCGGGTTTTTTAATATGGAAAGTACTCGATATACAATTTTCCGATAAAGAATTTTTGCAAAAAGAGGGGCAAGACAGGCATTTGCGTGTTGTTTCATTACCCATTCATCGGGGCATGATTGTGGATCGCAATAGTGAGCCGTTGGCGATTAGTACACCGATTGCTTCTGTGTGGGTTAATCCACAACTGATTAACTTGCGTGATGCAAAGCTGACTGAGCTGGCTAACGTGGTTGGTATGTCAGTGAATCGATTGCGCAAATTGATTGGCAAAAACAAAAATCGAGGTTTTGTTTACTTGAAACGGCATGTGGGACCCCATGTCGAGCGACAAATTTTAGCGCTTAATATTGCCGGGGTGAATTTGCAAGAGGAGTTTCAGCGCTATTACCCCACCGGTGAAGTCTCTGGGCATGTCTTGGGGTTCAACGATATTGATGATCTAGGGCAAGAAGGTTTAGAGCTGGCGTATAATGATTTTTTAACCGGAAAACCGGGCAAACAACGGGTGATTAAAGATCGCAAAGGTCGAATTATTGATGTACTTGAACTCATCGAACCGTCCCAAGCGGGTGGTAATTTACAGCTAAGTCTCGATCGCCGTTTACAGTATATTGCTTATCGTGAATTAAAAGCCGCAATAAAAAATCATCGGGCCGAAGCCGGCAGTTTAGTTATTTTGGATATTCGCACGGGAGAGGTGTTAGCCGCTGTCAATCAACCATCGTTTAATCCAAATAATAGAACAGAATTGGTGAGCAATCATTATCGGAATCGGCTGGTGACGGATGTGTTTGAGCCGGGTTCAACCATCAAACCTTTTACGGTGGCGGCGGCATTAATATCGAATAAATATGATGTGCAAACGAAAATAGATACGACACCGGGTTATTTTCGGATAGGGCGTGAGACGATTAAGGATAGCCACAATTACGGTTTGATTGATTTAGCCACCATTCTTCAAAAATCAAGCAATGTCGGAGCGAGTAAAGTCGCCTTAGATATTCCCAAGCAACTGTTTTGGTCGGTTTTTAATGACGTAGGGTTTGGTACGAAAACCCAAACTGAATTTCCAGGTGAAGTGGCAGGTCGACTGCCGTTTTTTGAAAATTGGTATAAAGTTGACCGTGCTATTTTATCATATGGTTATGGTTTGTCGGTGACAGCTTTGCAGCTTGCGCAGTCCTATGCGGTACTCGGCGCGGGTGGTGAAAAGCGCCCGTTATCATTTGTCCATGTATCAGAGCCCCCGGCCGGTGAGCAGGTGATACCCCGTCAGATAGCTCAGCAAGTGGTTGCCATGCTTGAGCGGGCGGTATTGGCGGAGGGGACCGGGGTGCGCGCTCAGGTGGCAGGCTATCGCGTGGCTGGTAAAACGGGAACAGTGCGCAAGTCAGGCAAAGGTGGTTATTTAAAAAATCAGCATTTATCGCTTTTCGCCGGTTTGGTGCCAGCCAGTGATCCGCGATTTGCGATGGTTGTGGTGGTTGATAATCCTCGCTCAGGCGAGTATTACGGCGGTGTTGTCGCAGCGCCTGTTTTTTCAAAGGTGATGGCAGCAGCACTACGCCTGTTAAATGTACCTCCCGATGCTATCGTTGAGTCACGATTAAAAGTGGCGGGTTCATGAAGATGAATATAAACCCTGCCAGTGATGCTACCCGTTGGTTGAGCCAGTTGTTTACGGGCTTGTTAAAAATTAGTCCAGATCAAGACTGTTTAGTTCAAGGATTAGCAATTGATAGCCGGCAAGTAAAAAAAGATTATGTGTTTTTTGCTTATCAGGGCAGTACCGTCCATGGCTGCGAATATATGGATATGGCAATACGACAGGGTGCTTCGGTTGTCGTGGTGGATAGTTTCGCTGATACACAAACGCTGATGAGTCAGTCGGCGGTAGCGGTTTTTGTTGTGCCGAATTTGCAGCAGCAGATCGGTGTTATCGCCGCTCGATTTTTTGGTGCGCCATCCTCTGCATTGCAAGTCACTGGGGTGACGGGTACCAATGGCAAAACTTCGTGTACGCATTTTATTGCCCAGTGCTTATCCGACAATAATCAGGCGACTGGACTTATTGGAAGCTTGGGCGTGGGGCTATGGGGAGATCTGGTTGCGAGTTCGCACACCACCCCGGATGCGATTGCCATCCAGCAGGCATTCGCAGTTTTTCGAGCCAAGCAAGTAAAACATGTGGTGATGGAAGTTTCTTCTCATGGTTTAGCTCAAGGTCGCGTGATGGGTAGCGAGATAGACACGGCCATTTTTACCAATTTAAGTCATGATCACTTGGATTATCATGGCAGCATTGAGTCTTACGCGAAGGTAAAATCTTTGTTGTTTCGCATGGCCTCAGTTAAACGTGCCATTATCAACGTGGATGATGCCGAGGGGCAAAAGCTTATGCAATGTATTGCTCCTTCGGTTAAGCGGGTCGGCTATGGTTTGTCACCGGCGGTGATGGGTTTTAGTGGTTTAAAAATACGTGCTGATATTGTTCGGCAAGATCTACGCGGGCTTCGTTTAGCTGTTGAGGGTGACTGGGGCGCGTTTATCATGGAAGTGCCTCTCATTGGACGATTCAATGCCAGTAATGTACTGGCGGTTAGCGCTTGCTTGCTGGTATTGGGGTTATCGGTGGAGCGGGTGATTCAGTGCGTTAGTCAGTTGCGTGCACCGTCAGGGCGCATGGAGCGTTTTGGTGGTTGCCAAGATAAACCGTTGGTGATTGTTGATTATGCGCATACCCCGGATGCGCTGCGCCAAGTGTTGCAGACCTTGCGTGAGCATTGCGAGCATGTGTTATGGGTTGTGTTTGGTTGCGGAGGCGATCGAGATCGTGCAAAGCGTGCGGTGATGGGAAAGGCGGCAGCGCAGTTGGCTGACCGGGTGGTGTTGACGGATGACAATCCGAGAACAGAAAACCCTGATCAGATTATTAAAGATATCCAGCAAGGTGTGTTGGGTGCGGGTTCATTAAGGCCAGAACAGGTTGATATTAAGCGAGACCGTGTTGAAGCGATTCATTATGCGATCGAACAGGCATCACCTAATGATATTGTGTTGATTGCGGGTAAAGGACATGAAGATTATCAGCAAATCGGCAGCAGCTATATACCTTTTAGCGATCGACAGGTGATTGCTGAAATGTTTGGTGAGGCAGCCTGATGAGTCTTTTGCCGCCAGCGGATTTAACGCAAATAAGCGCCTTGTTTGGTTGCCCTTTCGCGGGGCAGAATAAATCGTTCAGCAAAGTGAGTATTGATAGCCGTTCTATTGCGCCAGGTGAATTATTTGTGGCATTGGCCGGCCCTCGTTTTGATGGTCACGAGTTCATTGATATAGCTAAAAAGCAAGGGGCGGTTGCTGCGGTTGTTCACCGGGAGGTCGATGCGGATTTGCCGGTTTTTATGGTGCCGGATACCCGTGTAGCATTGGCGCAATTGGCGCATGCCCGACGCCAGGCGTTTATGGGGCTGACGATTGCCATAACCGGCAGTAATGGCAAAACAACCGTTAAGGAAATGATTGCTGCTATTTTGCGAAATCAAGGTGAAGTGCTTGCCACCCAAGGCAATTTGAATAACGATATTGGTTTGCCACTGACGCTGATGCAGCTGAGTGAGGCGCATCAATATGCGGTATTGGAAATGGGTGCGAACCATGCTAAAGAAATTGAATCTCTGGCTAAAATTGCCCAGCCTGAAATCGCTATTGTTACCAATGTCGGGTGCGCTCATATAGAAGGTTTTGGCAGTAAGGACGGTATTGCAAAAGCCAAGGGTGAGCTATATGAACAGCTTGCACCTCAGGGGATTGCCGTTATCAATGCGGATGAGCCATACGCCGATTTTTGGGCGGGTTTGGCAACGCATTGCAAACAAATGACATTTGCTATAGCAAACAAGACGGCGGATGTGCGAGTGGTCAATTTGAGTGTGGAGCCGCAAGGGAGTCGGTTTGAGTTGCACACCCCGTTGGGTGTGACTGTCATTAATTTGCCTTTGTTAGGGCGGCACAATATTTTGAATGCAGCGGCGGCGGCAACCGTTGCTATCGCAGCGGAGGCACCCTTGGATGCCATTGCCAAAGGCTTGGCTGGGTTGTCAGCGGTGTCGGGTCGTTTGCATGCCATGACTGGTAAGCGAGGCGCTTTGATTATTGATGACACCTATAATGCCAATCCGGATTCATTGCAAGCGGGTATTGATGTGTTGGCCGATTTTGCTGGGCAACGTATTTTAGTATTGGCCGATATGTTGGAGTTAGGTTCGGCCAGCGGGAGATACCATCAATCCATTGGTGAATATGCTAAGCAGGCAGGACTCGATGGTTTGTATTGCTTTGGAGAGCAAAGTGAGCAAGCCGCCATTGCCTTTGGGAAAGCAGCCAAACATTTTACCAGCCAACAAGTGTTGTTGCATGAGCTTGTTAAGGTGTTGGGAAGTGAACTCACTATCTTAGTGAAAGGATCGCGTGGAATGAAAATGGAGAATATTGTTAAGGCATTAGTGTAAGTTATTTATTTTCCATTATTGAGAGTGAATTTGGGAGTTAGTTTTTAGTGTTGTTGTTTATCACAGAATTTTTATCGCAATATTACAGCGGTTTTAATGTTTTTCAATACCTTACGCTCCGTGCGATATTGGGTGTTTTGACAGCGCTGATTATTGCGTTTGTGGTTGGGCCTGCGATGATTCGTCGCTTGAGCTTCCATCAGGTAGGTCAACCCATTCGAAGTGATGGTCCGGCAACGCATTTAGCCAAAGCTGGCACGCCGACCATGGGAGGTGCACTGATTTTAGTGGCCATGGCCATTAGTACTTTGATGTGGTCGGATTTGACCAATCGTTATGTTTGGGTGGTACTGGGTGTCACCGCGATTTTTGGGGCCATCGGTTATGTCGATGATTATAAAAAATTAGTAAAAAATGATCCTAAAGGTTTGTCAGCGAAAGAGAAGTATGGTTGGCAAACCGTTGGTGGTCTTAGTGTGGCGTTATTATTATATTTTACGGCTCAATCGCCAGTGGAAACGCAGTTGATTGTGCCCTTCGCCAAAGATGTGGCGATCGATTTAGGTGCGTGGTTTATTTTGTTGACCTATTTGGTGATTGTTGGGTCGAGTAATGCGGTTAACTTTACCGATGGCTTGGATGGTTTAGCGATTATGCCAACGGTATTGGTCGGTGGTGCGTTAGGTATCTTTGCTTATGCGGCCGGTCATGCCCGGTTCGCTGATTATTTGTCAATACCTCACGTGGCAGGCGCTGGCGAAGTTGCGATTTTTTGTGGCGCCTTAGTCGGGGCTGGTTTGGGTTTTTTGTGGTTTAATGCGTATCCAGCACAAGTTTTTATGGGTGATGTCGGCGCGCTTGCATTAGGTGCTGCCCTCGGTGTGATTGCCGTGATTGTCCGCCAGGAATTGGTGTTGTTTATTATGGGGGGAGTCTTTGTCATGGAAACCGTTTCTGTGGTTTTACAGGTTATCTCTTATAAGCTAACAGGCAAACGCATATTTCGTATGGCTCCCCTCCATCACCATTTTGAGCTTAAGGGTTGGCCTGAGCCGCGCATTATTGTGCGGTTTTGGATTATTACGGTGATTTTAGTGTTAATTGGTTTGGCAACACTCAAGATTCGTTAAGCATTTTTGATGATGCATGTGATGACAGAGAGAATGGTCTCCACCGAAAGCTGCAAAAAAATTGCTGTGGCAGGTCTGGGTAAAACCGGTATTTCCGCCGTTCGTTATTTAATGGCTCAGGGAATGGATGTATTAGCGGTGGATACTCGGTTGGCACCGCCTGGGTTTGATCAATTCATTATTGATTATCCAGAGTTGAGATATCGTCTGGGGCCATGGGCGCAGGATGTCTTTGATCAAATGGGTCAAGTGATTGTCAGTCCCGGCTTATCGTTGACTGACCCTGCATTACAGCAGGCGGCGGCAAAAGGTGTGGAGCTGATCGGTGATATTGAGTTATTTGCCCGTCAGGTTAAGGCGCCGGTGCTGGCGATTACCGGTTCCAATGGTAAAAGCACGGTTACCCGATTGCTGGAAGCCATGTTACGGACGTCCAATAAACAGGTTTATGCCGGTGCGAATTTGGGCGAACCGGCGTTAGATTTATTGCAAAAAGCGATACCTGACTATTATCTGTTGGAGTTATCAAGTTTTCAGTTAGAGACCTTATCGAGTTTGCGTCCAGAAGCGGCGGTGATTTTGAATATAACACCGGATCATATGGATCGTTACCAAAATATATCGGAATACGCTCAGGCGAAACAGCGTATTTATCAGCATGCACGGAAAATGATTGTGAATCGGGATGATGCATTGGCTAGCGTGGTTTGTCATGAGAACAACGAGGTGATTGGTTTTACCTTGCAAGTCCCTCAGGATAATGACTTTGGTGTGCTGACTGTTGAGCAAAACGAATACTTGGCGTTTGGCAACAAGCCTTTGTTGGCGGTTAATGAGTTCACGTTATTTGGTAAGCATAATATGGCCAATGCATTAGCCGCATTAGCCATGGGTTACGCCATTGGTTTGCCTATGCCGGCGATGTTGATGGCATTGCGAGGATTTGTGACGTTACCTCATCGCATGCAAGTTGTGCAAAAGCAACAGGGTGTGTTATGGATCAATGATTCTAAAGCCACCAATGTGGGGGCAACCATGGCAGCGATTAACGGTCTGCCGGGTCCTTTAGTTTTAATCGCCGGTGGGGAAGCTAAAGGGGCGGATTTTAGTCTGCTTGCAGATGCCATGACTGAAAAGGTCAAAGCGGTTTTGTTGTTTGGCAAAGATGCTGGGTTTATCGAAAAGGCGATTGAAAATAGGGTTGCGGTGCACCATTGCTATAGTTTGATGCAATGTGTTAAACAAGCTCACCAAATGGCGGTATCGGGGGATACGGTATTATTGGCGCCAGCTTGTGCAAGTTTTGATATGTTTACCGATTATCAAGCGCGGGGTGATGCGTTTATCACCGCCGTTAATCAGGTAGTACAGCATGCAAATTAAATCGCTGTTTGGTTTTATTGACTCAAGTCAGCCGCTGGTTAAAGCTAAGTCGGATGAAGATGACGTTTTAAAATTTGACTATTGGTTGGTCATTATTACGGTCATGATTGCTGCGTTAGGACTGATTATGATGACATCAGCTTCCATTACGGTAGCGTATGAACATTTTAATCAACCGTTTTATTACCTAAAGCGCCAAGCGATTTATATGCTGTTGGGCATTGTGCTCGCTTTTATTATCTGGCGTATCCCGCTGTCTATTTGGCAGATACTGGGACCGATTTTTTTATTATTGAGCCTCGTTTTGTTGGTTTTGGTATTGGAGCCCTTTTTTGGAAATAAAGTTAACGGAAGTTATCGTTGGATAAATTTTGGTATTTTCAATTTACAAGTTTCCGAGCTTGTCAAGTTAATGTTGATTGTGTATATGGCAAGTTATTTAACTCGCCATATACAGCGTGTGCGTGGTACGTTTCGTGGGTTTTTTGTGCCATTGACGATTTTGGGAATCGTGGCTGCTTTGTTATTAAGCGAACCTGACTTCGGCGCGACGGTAGTCCTTAGCGTAACGATATTCGGTATGTTATTGTTTGCAGGTGTGCGCTGGTGGCAACTTTTTTTGGTGTTAATGGTAAGCATTGTTGCTTTATTCGCTCTGGCATGGTTTTCCCCCTATCGGTGGGAGCGCATTGTCTCTTACCTTAACCCTTGGGTTGATCCCTTTGGTAAGGGTTTTCAGCTGAGTAACTCGCTGATTGCATTTGGTCGGGGTGAGTGGTTTGGCGTAGGTTTGGGCGAAAGCGTGCAAAAGTTATTTTATTTACCTGAAGCGCATACCGATTTTGTTTTTGCCGTGTTGGCAGAAGAATTGGGTGTGGTGGGTGAGTTAACTGTCATTTTCTTGTTTACTCTGGTGATTATCAAATGTTTTCATATCGGCAGACTGGCAGAGCTCGCTGGGGAATTTTTTGGGGCATTTTTGGCCTATGGGGTGGGGTTATGGATTGCGTTTCAGGCGTATGTCAATATTGGCGTGAATATGGGATCGTTGCCGACCAAAGGGTTAACCTTGCCGTTGATGAGCTATGGTGGTAGTAGTGCGATTGTGACGTGTATGGCGATCGCATTAGTGTTGCGTGTTGATTATGAAGTTCGTTATTTATCTGCAGAAAAAACAGGAACGAAGTTAGCGAAAAAAAAATCAACTAAACGGCGAGTAAAAAGACAAAGTCAATGAATCCAGTTGTTATAATGGCAGGCGGCACTGGTGGCCATGTTTTTCCGGCATTGGCGGTGGCAAATGAGCTGAAAAAGCGGGGAGTCGATATTTTGTGGATCGGGACCCAGCGTGGTTTGGAGGCGAAAATTGTACCGCAAGCAGGGATACCCATTGATTGGATTAGTGTATCAGGACTCAGAGGTAACGGTTTGTTGGGCTGGTTGCAAGCACCTTTTCGGTTATTACATGCGTTAGCACAAGCCTGCCGTATTTATTGGCGATGTAAACCGGTGGCGGTGCTTGGTATGGGCGGTTTTGTGACTGGACCTGGCGGCGTCGCGGCCTGGTTGTTAAGGATTCCGTTGCTTATTCATGAACAAAATGCGGTTCCCGGTTTGACCAATCGAATTTTAGCTCGGTTTGCCAGCCGGGTAATGGTGGGTTTTCCGGTAGCGTTTGGGGCAAAAGTGAAAGTTATTGAGGTGGGTAATCCCATTCGCGATTATTTGGTAAAAATTGCCGAACCGGCGCAGCGGTTTGCTAAACCGCGAACGCGCTTGCGAGTGCTGGTAGTCGGCGGGAGTCTGGGGGCGAAAGTGCTCAATGATCGAGTGCCTGAAGCCATCGCGATGATGCCTGCGGATAGGCAGCCCGATGTTTGGCATCAAACAGGACAACGTAATTACCAAGAGGCGCAGTCTGCTTATGCAGCACACGGTATACAAGCTCGAGTGGTTCCTTTTATTGACGACATGGCGGTGGCTTATGCGTGGGCGGATTTGGTGATTTGCCGTTCAGGTGCGTTAACCATATCCGAATTGTCTGCGGTGGGCATTGCCTCCATTTTAGTCCCTTACCCTTATGCAGTGGATGATCATCAAACTCGCAATGCACATGTGTTAGTTGAGCAACACGCGGCTATTTTAATTCCGCAAGAAGATTTGTCGGTGGAGCGCATTAAGGATGAGCTGTCTCGATTGAGCCAACAGCCTGAAAAACTGTTATCCATGGCGATGGCGGCACGTTGTTTGGCGCAACCTCATGCGGCAAGGCGGGTGGCAGACCTTTGTCTCGAGGTGGCTAATGTTTGATCGAATCTATTCTGACATGCATCGTTCGGAGGGTTTGGGGCGAGTCAAACACATTCATTTTGTCGGGGCCGGTGGTTCCGGCATGGGAGGCATTGCCGAAGTATTATTAAATTTAGGTTTTGAGATCAGCGGTTCAGATTTACGAAAAAATGTGGTGGTGAGTCGGCTGGAACAATTGGGTGCGCATATCCACGTTGGGCATCATGCGAATAATATCTCGGGTGCGGATGCGGTGGTGACATCGAGTGCCGTGCATGAGGATAACCCAGAAGTGGTAGAGGCGCGGGCGCGGCGTATTCCCATCGTGCCCCGTGCGGCCATGTTGGCTGAATTAATGCGCTTTCGTTACGGCATTGCCGTGGCAGGGACTCATGGCAAAACCACCACTACCAGTTTGGTTGCAAGTTTGTTGGCTGAAGCCGGTCTCGACCCTACTTTCGTGATTGGTGGTTTACTCAATAGTGCAGGCAGCCATGCTAAGTTAGGATGCGGACGCTTTCTGGTGGCTGAGGCGGATGAAAGTGATGCGTCGTTTTTATTTTTGCAACCGATGATGGCCGTGGTGACCAATATTGATGCGGATCACATGGCAACCTATCGAGGTGATTTTCAGCAGTTAAAAGACGCGTTCTCTGAGTTTTTGCACCATTTGCCTTTTTATGGCCTGGCGGTGCTTTGTATTGATGATGGGCAAGTTAGAGAGTTATTACCGGAGATTAACCGACCGGTATTGACGTATGGTTTTTCGGAGGATGCGGATATTTGCGCCACGCATTTGACGCAACAACACGCGGTCACTCAGTTTAAAGTGGGCAATCCTAACCAAGCACAATGGCTCGATGTTTCTTTGAATATGCCGGGTAAGCATAATGTGTTAAATGCATTGGCCGCGATTGCGGTTGCTTATGAAATTGGCGTGCCAGATCATGCTATTTTGCAGGGGTTGGCGAATTTTTCAGGTATCAAGCGGCGCTTTGAAGTGCATGGTGAATTGCCCATTGGTGATGGTTCGGTTTTGTTGGTGGATGATTATGGGCACCACCCCTGCGAAATTCAGGCAACCCTTGATACGATCAGACAGGGATGGCAGGAGCGGCGCCTAGTTGTTGTCTTTCAACCGCATCGTTATACTCGTACTCAAGACTTGTTTGAAGATTTTGTACAGGTTTTATCAAAAATCGATGTGCTGTTATTGTTGGAAGTCTATGCGGCCGGTGAGCCTCATATTCAGGGGGCTGATGGACGTGCTTTATGCCGAGCGATTCGTATGCGAGGCCAAAATGAGCCGATTTTTGTTGAACATCTGAGTTTGTTACCTGAGCTTTTGCAGAATGTGTTGCGAGATGGGGATGTGTTATTAACATTAGGTGCCGGTGATATTGGCTCAATACCAGCGCAACTGATGCGAGGTCATGTTGCATGAGTTGTGAATACCATTTAGCAGAGACGATAGCGGGTCACAATGTGGTTAATTCGATGCGTGGAATCCTGTTATTTAACGAACCGATGAGCCAGCATACCAGTTGGCGAGTGGGCGGCCCGGCAGATTGTTTATATAAACCTGCCGACCTTGAAGATTTGGTGGCGTTTCTAGCGGTGTTACCACCTACTGAGCCGCTATTTTGGTTGGGTTTGGGAAGTAATTTATTGGTTCGGGATGGAGGTATACGGGGTACGGTGATTTTGACCGCCGGTTTACTCAGCAAAATGGATTTAGTCAATGACACGGAGTTGCGGGTGGAAAGCGGTGTGTTCTGCGCTAAGGTGGCTCGCTTTAGCGCGAAAAAACATTTGACCGGTGCTGAATTTTTGGCGGGTATTCCGGGGACCATGGGCGGTGCATTAGCGATGAATGCGGGGGCTTTTGCCGGTGAGACCTGGGATCGGGTAACATCGGTGGAAACCATTGATCGGCATGGGCGGATTCATCACCGTTTGCCAAGCGATTTTAAGATTAGCTATCGGCAGGTGGTGATGCCTGCGGAAGAATGGTTTATCGCCGCCCAGCTGCAATTATCACCGGGCGAGGCGGCCAGTTCATTAGCAAAAATTAAGGGCTATTTGACCGTCCGTAATACCAGTCAACCCACCCAGTTGGCGAGCTGTGGTTCGGTGTTTCGCAACCCAGAAAATGACTTTGCCGCTCGCTTAATCGAGGCCAGCGGCTTAAAAGGACTGTGTGTTGGTGGCGCCTGTGTTTCAGAAAAGCATGCCAACTTTATCATCAATATCGGGCAGGCGAGCGCGGATGATATTGAACAATTAATTGATAAAATTAAAAGCACCGTGAAACAACAGCATGGCGTGCAGTTGCAAACCGAAGTGCATCGGGTTGGTGAAGCGAGTAAGCGGCTTGTTTGAGGGTAATTGATTGAGTGAGGCAGACAATATAGCGATGGAGAAATACGGCCGCGTTGCCGTGTTGATGGGTGGTTGGTCTAACGAGCGAGAAATCTCATTGAAGAGTGGTGCTGAGGTGTTAGCGGCCATGCAGCGGCTGCATATTGATGCAGTTCCCATTGATGTCGATAAAAATATTCTGACAACCTTGCAGCATGCGAAAATTGATCGAGTGTTTAATATGTTGCATGGCCGCATTGGTGAAGACGGTGTTATTCAGGGAGCGCTTGAGTTAATGGGCTTGCCCTATACGGGTAGCGGTGTTTTAGCCTCGGCGTTAGCGATGGATAAACAGCGCACCAAGGAAGTCTGGTTAGCTAAGGGGTTGCCGACACCTCGGTATTTGATGCTAGATGATGAGACAGACTTTGCGTTAGTTGCCACTGATATTGATTTTCCTTGTGCGGTGAAGCCGGTCAATGAGGGTTCGAGTATCGGCATAAGCAAGGTTGATAACGAAAAAGATCTGGAAAAAGCCTATATTTCTGCGAAACAACTTGACAAGCAGGTTATGATGGAGCAGTGGGTGCGAGGAAAAGAATATACGGCAACTATTTTAGGAGACATGGCGTTGCCGCTAATTTGCTTGGAGACACCACGGCAGTTCTATGATTATGCAGCAAAGTATTCAGAGGATAGCACCCAGTACTTTTGCCCTTGCGGTTTGGATAGCAAAACAGAGCGCCATTTGCAAACATTGGCACGGCAAGCGTTTGAGGCCATTGGGGCACGTGATTGGGGACGCGTGGATATGATGGTGGATGAGGATGGCCGACCTTGGTTAATCGAATTGAATACATTGCCGGGAATGACAGATCATAGTTTGGTGCCTATGGCGGCGAAAGCGGCGGGTATCAGTTTTGACGAGTTGGTATTGGCTATACTTGATTTAAGTATGTGTGCTAAATAAGTTGATTATTTAAATAGCGTATGACTCAAGCAAGCTCAGTGAAAAAAAACAGCGAGCAATCCGAGGCCACTGGTCCAAATTTGGCGGCTCGCTCTATTGCATTATTGGCACTGATTGGCTTGTTGATGGTGGGTGCTTGGCAGTTGAAAAACTATTTAATGACTTCGAGTATACTGCCTATTGAAGAAATACACTTGCTGGGTGAGTTTAAATATTTGGATGCTGGTGTTTTAAAAAAGACGGTTACCCAGCATATCAATGGTAATTTTTTTGCAGTCAATGTAGATGCCATTCATCATGCGGTTCAGCAGCTTGCTTGGGTCGCGATGGTGCGAGTCGATCGCATCTGGCCAAATGCATTACAAATTTATGTGGTAGAGCAAATACCTGTTGCTGTGTGGAGGGATAAGGCACTTGTTAATCAGAGGGGAGATGTATTTTTGGCGGAGAATCACCAAGCTGTTATGGGTTTGCCGATGCTGAGTGGCCCGCAGGGGACTTCTCATATGCTGGTTGAGCGATACCTGGATTTTTCGGAGATTTTGTTATCCGTTGGGTTGCTCGTTAATCGTTTACAGCTCGATGCGCGGCAAGCTTGGTCGATGACCCTAGATAATGGTATCGAAGTGATATTAGGTCGTGATAATGTGTTGCAACGTTTGTCGCGATTTTTGCGTGTCTATGAGCATGAGCCGGTCATGAGGAGCCAGCTGATTGAACGTGTTGATCTTCGTTATACGAATGGTTTTGCACTACGCTGGGAGAAAACAGTGAGTCAATATCAACCGTTAAGTGTGCTATTGTCGGAGGCGAGTAGTTCGTCTGCTTATTGTGTGGCGACTAAGTATAAGCAATGTGCTTTTTCGTTTGAAAAATCACCCTCAGCGGATATAACAAATATAGCGGCGGTGTGATAAACATGGTAAAAAAGCATGAAAAAAAATTAATTGTTGGGCTTGATATTGGCACATCAAAGGTGGTTGCTATTGTTTGCGAGATTAGCGAAGAAGGTGAAATTGATATCATTGGGTTAGGCGCTCACCCATCTCGAGGATTGAAAAAGGGTGTCGTGGTGAACATAGAATCCACCGTGCAATCGATTCAACGTGCGGTGGAAGAAGCAGAATTAATGGCTGGTTGTGAAATTCATTCGGTTTATACTGGAATTGCTGGTAGTCATATTCGCAGTTTGAATTCGCATGGTATTGTCGCGATACGCGATAAAGAAGTCTTGGCGAGTGATGTGGATCGGGTGATTGATGCGGCTAAGGCGGTAGCTATTCCGGCAGATCAAAGAATACTCCATATTTTGCCGCAAGAATTTATTATTGATAAACAAGATGGGGTTCGTGAGCCAGTTGGCATGTCAGGGGTTCGTTTAGAAGCTAAAGTGCATATGGTGACAGGAGCGGTCAGTGCGGCACAAAATATTGTAAAATGTGTGAATCGCTGTGGTTTAGCCGTCGATGACATCATTTTAGAACAATTGGCGTCGAGTTATGCGGTGCTTACCGATGACGAAAAAGAGTTAGGCGTCTGTTTGGTCGATATTGGTGGTGGTACTACCGATATTGCCGTGTTTACCGAGGGGGCGATTCGCCATACGGCGGTCATTCCTATTGCAGGTGATCAAGTGACAAGTGATATTGCGGTTGCATTGAGAACGCCAACGCAACGGGCCGAAGAAATAAAAATAAAATATGCCTGTGCGTTAACCCAAATGGCAAGTCCTGAAGAAATGATTGAGGTGCCTAGCGTGGGGGACCGGCCATCCAGGAGATTGGCTCGGCAAACATTAGCTGAAGTGGTTGAGCCTCGTTATGAAGAACTTTTTACTTTAGTGCAAGCAGAACTTAGTCGCAGTGGTTTCGAAGATATGGTAGCTGCTGGCATTGTGCTCACTGGCGGCAGTTCCAAAATGCAAGGTGCCGTTGAGTTAGCAGAAGAAGTCTTTCATATGCCGGTGCGTATTGGTATTCCTCAGTTTGTAAATGGTTTGGTGGATGTGATTCGTAATCCCATTTATGCCACAGGCGTCGGTCTATTACTTTATGGGCAGGCTCATGAGGGAAATAGAATGCATGAGGCGGTGCGATTAAATGATAGCTCTAAAAATGTTTGGATGCGAATGAGGACATGGTTTCAAGGCAACTTTTAAACTTAGTGTGAAAAAGTGGTTGTTATAATAAAGCCGCTGAGGAAGGACGCTCGGTTGATTTGGGTGACACAAGGTTCAAATAGGACTTTAACTAGCAAGAGGAGCAGGGCAATGTTTGAGATAATGGACGCGTATTCACAGAATGCAGTGATAAAAGTCATAGGCGTTGGCGGCGGCGGCGGTAATGCCGTTGAGCATATGGTAAGCGCAAGTATCGAAGGGGTTGATTTTATTTGCGCAAATACGGATGCGCAAGCGCTCAAAAATACCACGGCCAAAACGGTATTGCAATTGGGTAATAATGTGACGCGTGGTCTGGGTGCCGGCGCCAATCCTGAAGTCGGTCGCGAAGCCGCGCTGGAAGACCGGGATCGTATTATTGAAGTGTTAGATGGTGCGGATATGATTTTTATTACCGCCGGCATGGGGGGCGGCACTGGTACGGGTGGGGCTCCTATTGTGGCACAAGCGGCTAAGGAGCTGGGCATATTGACGGTCGCTGTGGTGACCAAGCCTTTCCCTTTTGAGGGGCGCAAGCGTATGCAGATTGCCGATGATGGGATTAAAGATCTTGCTCAATATGTGGATTCATTGATTACTATTCCCAACGAGAAATTGTTATCGGTGTTAGGTAAGCATATTAGTTTGTTGGATGCTTTTAAGGCAGCGAACAATGTGTTATTTAACGCGGTGCAAGGGATTGCGGAATTAATTACTCGCCCCGGTCTAATTAATGTTGACTTTGCCGATGTTCGAACTGTGATGTCTGAAATGGGCATGGCAATGATGGGGTCAGGCTCTGCTCAGGGTGAAGATCGTGCCCGTGAAGCGGCGGAAATGGCCATCGCCAGTCCCTTGCTCGAAGATGTTAATCTGTCCGGTGCTAAGGGTATTTTGGTGAATGTGACAGCGGGTCTGGACATGTCCATTGGTGAGTTTGAAGAAGTGGGTAATACGGTCAAAGAGTTTGCCTCTGAAAATGCGACCGTGGTAGTGGGAACGGTCATTGATCCTGAAATGAGCGATGAACTGAGAGTGACTGTGGTGGCTACCGGGATCGGTGGAATTGAAGTGCCGTCGTCAAAAACCGTGACCTTGGTTGATCGAGGCACAGTGAATGAGAAAGAATTTCCTGCTTTTGAGAAAAAACCAGCGGTTCGTGGGACTGCGCAAACAGCGAGCGGTGAACGTTATGTCGCACAGCAATCGGCAAATACTGATATGGATTACTTGGATATTCCCGCATTTTTGCGTCGGCAAGCGGATTAATTAATCAATATTCATTAAATATCGAATGTTTTTAGGTCGTAGGCTCGTTTTTGAAAGTAACTGCTTACACTAGGAAGACGTGGCATGTTTGTGGTAAGATTCGTGCCAATATTTGACTGCCCAGCAATTTTGGAGTAGGTAGCGTCTATGGTTAAACAACGAACATTAAAAAACTCAATCCGTGCAACAGGTGTGGGATTGCATACCGGACAGAAGATCTATGTCACTTTGCGGCCGGCCGCCGTTAATTCTGGTATTGTGTTTCGCCGCATCGATTTAGATGAACCCGTGGAAATTGTTGCCCGGCCAGAGAACGTTGGTGATACGCGGTTATCCACCACCTTGGTCAAAGGTGATGTCCGTGTGTCTACTGTTGAGCATCTATTATCTGCATTTGCCGGTTTAGGCATTGATAACGCTTATGTTGATTTGAGTGCGTCCGAAGTGCCGATTATGGACGGTAGTGCGGGTCCGTTTGTGTTCTTGATTCAGTCTGCGGGCATTGAAGAGCAGCGGGCAGCGAAACGCTATGTTCGCATTAAAAAAACAATTACCGTGCGTGAAGGGGATAAATGGGCGAAGTTTGAGCCCTTTGAAGGCTTTAAAGTCTCGTTTAGCATTGACTTTGATCATCCCGCTTTTGAGCATAAGTGTTTGCAAACGATTGTTGATTTTTCAACGACCTCATTTGTAAAGGAAATTAGCCGCGCACGGACATTCGGTTTTATGCGTGAAGTCGAGATGCTTCGCAGTAATAATCTTGCGTTAGGTGGAAGTTTAGATAATGCGATTATCGTGGATGATTTTCGGGTGTTAAACGATGATGGTTTAAGATACGAAAATGAATTTGTGAAGCACAAGGTGCTCGATGCGATTGGTGATCTTTACTTACTTGGACATAGTTTGATTGGTGCATTTAGCGGACATAAATCCGGTCATGAATTAAACAATAAGCTATTATGTGCGCTACTTGAAGATCAGAGCGCCTGGGATTTAGTGACCTTTAATGAAAGCCAACAAGCGCCGATTTCTTATATGCAGCCTACACTCGCTGTGTAGTGTTTACTGGTACGTTCAAAGAAAGCGATAAAAAAAAATACTTCAATTATTTAAATAAAGTGTCAGGCTTTCCTGTGGTGTAGTAAGCGATCCATGGCTTGTTTGAGTTTGGGGTCTTTAATGTCGCTGGCAGGTCTTTTTTTGAGCGTTTCCTTCTGTTTTGTACTCTGAGTGTCATTCGCTGTGGTTTGAATATAACTAGCCCGCACTTTAAGCTTGATCTCTAAAAAGACTTGCTTGTTATACATTTCGTTTATTTGCTTGAGTATTCGTGGTATTTCATATCTTATTCTTGTCGCCCAGGCGGGTGAATCCGTATGCAGTATGATGATTTGTTCTCGTACATTGGCAATATGACAATGATTTTTTGATGGTTCCGGAAGTAACTGATTTAGAATTGTATTTAAAGTATTTAAGACGTGAGTTTGGCGGAGTATACTCGATAATTCCGGAGAGCTATTAGTTAAAATATTGCTGATTTTCTGTGGGACTCGTTTTTGCATAATGATCTCAAGCTTACGAAATGCGTCGCCGATAAAAAAATGAAATTAGAGATTAAAGGTAGTCATCATGAGTTTGATTTTAGTGACCAGTCGATCTGGCGGAACTAAACATTATCATTTTGGGGTTCATTATTGGTTTTTACTGTCCTTGATATTTGTTGCTGCGATGATCGGGGCGTTCTATGTTGGCTTCACGCAAGGTATAGCCAGTCAAACGACAGATACTATTGTTGTTGATTTAAAAAAAGAAATCGATAAGCAAAATAATAGCATAAATGAAATTACAGATCATGCCGAAGAAAGTATTAATGCATTAGCTGTGCGTTTGGGTGAATTGAAAGCACATGTCATCCGGCTTGATGCGTTAGGTGAGCGTCTGGTAAAAAAAGCGAAATTAGAAAAGGGCGAATTTAATTTTGATCAAATGCCCGCGCTGGGAGGACCTGATTCCATCGGTCAGCCAGACAGCAAGATGCCCATGAGCGAATTTATTGCCGAGTTAGATAGTTTATCCAGTCAGTTGGAACATCGTTCGGTACAATTAGCGGTCATGGAAAGTATATTGATGAACAAAGAATTGCAGAGTGAGTTGCGGCCCAGTGGCCGTCCTGTGAAAAGTGGTTGGATTTCATCACATTTCGGCAAGCGTACCGATCCGTTTACCGGGCGTCCTGCACATCATGACGGTATCGATATTGCTGGCAAGGAAGGCTCCGATGTGATTGCTGTGGCTTCAGGGGTGGTGACTTGGGCCGGTACGCGTTATGGTTATGGTGAATTAGTCGAAATTAATCATGGCAATGGTTATGTGACACGCTATGGGCATAATAAATATATTTTAGTAAGCAAAGGACAGGCGGTTAAAAAGGGAGAGGCGATTTCGCTTATGGGTTCGAGTGGTCGATCAACGGGTCCTCATGTTCATTTTGAAGTGATACGAAATGGGCGCACTGTTAACCCAATTCGTTATGTTAAGGCAAAATAATGGTAATGTATTTTGTTTGATAAATGAACAAATCTTATTTCTAATATTTCCTTCCTGGTCGGTTTTCTCTTTCTGGCCCGTCAATTGAATTTGTGTTATCCGCTCTGTCCATAGGCGTGAGGTTTAAAATTGCTCACTTGCGGCAAACCTATGTCACTAAATAAACTATGCTGTTTCTAGCCGCATGTCTCTCACAACAAGGTGTCATTCTTTAGCTTGCTGGTGACGATGATGGAATTATTTGCAGAATTAGCAGGCGAACATCAAGAAAAAATGAACGGCTAAAAAAAACCAGCGTCAAGTCATTAAAATTCAGCTATACTTTCACCATTTTCCTCATTGACTGGGTAATTATTGATTATGTTTAGTAAGGTTCTAAGTAAGGTCTTTGGCAGCCGAAATGAACGCCAGTTAAGACGATATACCAAATCTGTCGCCGCAATTAATGCATTTGAACCAACAATTTCGGTATTAAGTGACGAACAGTTGCAGGCAAAAACCGATGAATTTCGCCATCGCTTAACGCAGGGAGAGACTGTCGACACGCTATTGGAAGAAGTTTTTGCGGTGGTTCGTGAAGTAGGTAAGCGAACCTTAAAAATGCGTCACTTTGATATGCAATTGGTCGGTGGTATGGTGCTTCATGAAGGGCGTATTGCTGAAATGCGCACCGGTGAAGGAAAAACCTTAGTGGCGACCTTGCCAGCCTATTTAAACGCTTTAAGCGGTCAAGGCGTGCATGTGATTACGGTCAATGATTATCTGGCTCGGCGTGATGCGGAATGGATGAGTGCCATCTACGGGTTTCTTGGTTTAACGACTGGGGTGGTAGTGTCCGGTCAAGATAATGAAACCAAGCGACAAGCCTATGTCTCAGATATTACTTATGGCACAAATAACGAATATGGCTTTGATTATTTGCGCGACAATATGGCTTTTAGTAGTGATGATCGAGTACAGCGAGCACTGCATTATGCGGTTGTCGATGAAGTCGATTCTATTTTAATCGATGAGGCGAGGACCCCGCTGATTATTTCCGGACCGGCGGAAGGCAATTCCGAGTTATACCTACACATTAATAAAATTATTCCCCAGCTCGTGGCTCAAAAAGAAGAAGACGGTCCGGGTGATTTCAGTATTGATGAAAAATCACGCCAAGTGTATTTGACCGAAGCAGGCCATGACAAAATTGAGCAATTATTTACGGAACATGGTTTGCTGAAGGAAGGCGAGAGTTTATATGATGCGGCCAACGTCAGTAAAAACCATCACCTGAATGCCGCCCTGCGTGCTCATGTTTTATACAAACGTGATGTTGAATATGTGGTGCAAAACAATGAAGTCATTATTGTTGATGAATTTACCGGCCGAACCATGCCTGGCCGTCGCTGGTCGGATGGCTTGCATCAAGCGGTTGAAGCCAAAGAAGGCGTTGCCATCCAACAAGAAAACCAAACGCTGGGTTCGATTACCTTTCAAAATTATTTCCGTTTGTATGACAAATTATCAGGTATGACAGGAACAGCGGATACCGAAGCTTTTGAGTTTCAACAAATTTATAAGCTGGAAGTCTCAGTGATTCCTCCGAATAAAACGGTGGCCCGTATTGATCACGGTGACTTGATATATTTAACGTCCAACGAGAAATACCAATCCATTGTTAACGATATTAGAGACTGCCATGCCCGCAAACAGCCGGTTCTGGTGGGTACGGCCTCCATTGAAAGTTCTGAGCTTATCTCAGGGATTCTCAATAAAGAAAAAATTCAACATGAAGTACTGAACGCTAAGTTTCATGAACGTGAAGCGGATATTATAGCCCAGGCGGGTGCATTAGGTGCGGTGACCATTGCCACCAATATGGCAGGGCGGGGAACCGATATTGTGCTGGGCGGAAGCTTAGAGGCAGAATTGGGTGACTTAAAAAATCCCAAAGATGAAGTTGCTAAGAAGAAAACAGAGCAAGCTTGGGAAACACGCCATAAACAAGTATTAGAGGCCGGTGGTCTACATGTCATCGGAACCGAACGTCATGAGTCTCGACGCATTGATAACCAGTTGCGTGGCCGTAGTGGACGCCAAGGGGATCCAGGGTCCACGCGATTTTATCTGTCGATGGAAGATAGTCTCATGCGTATCTTTGCTTCTGATCGGGTGGCTGGCCTGATGCAAAAGCTGGGTATGGAAGAGGGTGAGGCGATTGAACACCCATGGGTGAGTAAAGCGATTGAAAATGCCCAACGCAAAGTGGAAGGGCGTAACTTCGATATTCGTAAGCAATTATTGGAATATGATGATGTTGCTAACGAGCAACGCAAAGTGATCTATGAGCAACGTAATGAAATTATGAATGTTGCGGATATTTCCGAAACGGTCAATGCGGTGCGCGAAGATGTGGTTCATGAGATTATTGATCAACATATTGCACCGCAAAGTTTGGATGAAACATGGGATATTCCGGGTTTAATGACGGCGCTAGAAGGCAAACTTGGACTCAAACTCGACATTCAACAATGGCTTGATGAAGATCATGAGCTTTATGAAGAAACCCTGCGGCAGCGTATTGTACAAGCAGTTAACGATGAATATATCGCCAAAGAGGACAAAGTAGGGGCCTCGATTCTGCGTCATTTTGAAAAGGCGGTGATGCTGCAAGTGTTAGACAACCTCTGGAAAGAACATTTAGCGGCCATGGATTATTTGCGTCAGGGCATTCATTTACGAGGTTATGCGCAAAAGAACCCTAAGCAAGAATATAAGCGCGAAGCGTTTGAAATGTTCCAAAATTTATTGGAGCGAATTAAACATGAAATGACTACCATTTTATGTAAAGTCCAGATTGCGGTAGAAGACGATGTTCGCCGTGTTGAGGAGCAACGCCGAGCGCAGGCAGACCTGCAGTTTAATCATCCGGAAGCAAAATCGTTAACAGGGGGTGGTGATCCAGAGGCTGCCGCTGAAGAGCGATCTGAGCCATTTGTTAGAGAAGGGCGTAAAGTGGGACGTAATGAACCGTGTCCTTGTGGTTCCGGTAAAAAATATAAACAATGTCATGGCCGTGTAAACTAATAACTTGATCTCCTGGCATGAATTTTGGTGTGTTTCTACAGCATCATGCCAGTGACGTGCTGAGCAACGGTACTCACTGTGGTTGATTTTTTTATGCCTTCAGTGTGTATTTTTTATGCAGGAGATCAAAAATGTACTCTAGTTTACGTGAATATAGCGAAAAGCGGGACTTTATTCGTATGAATATTGAGTGTCCGGTGTTTTATCAGGCGATGGGTTCAAGTATAAATAAAAGAGCGACCTGTGTTAATTTAAGCGCCAAGGGCATCAAGTTTCATACCGACCAAGTGTTGGCAGTGGGCAGTAAAATCCACATCAATGTGGTCCCAGAATTAAAAATTTCTCCAAGTTTGTCTGCGGTAATGGAAATTTTGCGAGTAGAGCCATTAGCCACCAATAGCAAAAGTTATTATATTGCTGGAAAATTAGAGGAAATTGACTCTTAATAAGCGATTTGCTGGGTAGTCGGCTATTGTTGGTTTTATGGGGAAAAATTCATTACCAGCTCAATTATTATTTCTAGGAGCTGAGTGCCAGAATGCATGCATATCAAAAAGCGTTTCTCGATTTTGCGATTCAATCCAAAGTGCTTTGTTTTGGCCAATTTACCTTAAAGTCTGGTCGCCAAAGTCCATATTTTTTTAACAGTGGTTTGTTTAACGATGGTCAGCGGCTGGCTGAATTAGGCCGTTTTTATGCGGCAGCAATTATTCACTCAGGCATTGAGTTTGATATGTTGTTTGGCCCTGCCTATAAAGGCATACCTTTGGTTTCTGCGATGGCGATTGCGTTGGCTGACCAGCACCAGCGAAATGTCCCCTTTGCATTTAATCGCAAAGAAGTTAAAGATCATGGTGAAGGTGGTTTGATTGTGGGGGCTCCCTTGCAAGGTCGGGTATTAATCATTGATGATGTGATTTCCGCAGGAACCTCCATCAAAGAGTCCATGGAATTAATCAAGCATGCTGATGCGCAAGCCGTCGGGGTGGTGATTGCTCTGGATCGTAAAGAGCGGGGTGAAGCGCAGATATCTGCCATTCAAGAAATTGAGCAAAATTATGGCGTACAAGTGGCCAGCATTGTGGATCTAGCCCATATGCTCAGCTATATGGCAAGTCAAGCTGATCTAGCTCAATTTGTGTCGTCGGTGCGAGATTATCAGCAACAATATGGTGTTGATGTCAGCCAGCAGACCGGCTGATTCGTAGCCGATCAGTCTATTTCCAGTCAGCACTCTTAGTGCAATTTGCGGCATTGGTTATTTAAATAAATAATTGAGTGTGCCGTTAAATAAGCAATCGACTGGTATCTTATTGAAGTGTGGCAATCAATGAAAGACAGAAATCATCTACATACTATTTTATTGTGCTTGTTATTTAGTCTTCTCTGTTCAATGGGGGTGAGTGCTGGGGAGGTTTTTTATGTTTTTGTTGATAAGCAAGGCAAAACCCGTATCCAGGATACATTGACTCCGGAATTGAAGGAGTTTGGTTACCGTATTGTCAATAGCCAAGGTGTGACCTTACATGTTTTTCCTTCCATAAAAGACAAATATGTTGAAAAGGTGGATCAAGCCGAACTGAAGCGCAAGAAAGATGAAAGGCGCTTAAGAGAGCAAAATATGCGGCGAGACCGAGCGCTATTGGAGACCTTCACTAGTGTTAGAGAGATTAAAGCGGCACAGGGGCGTAAATTAGACTCGTTGAATGGTATTGTTACGATTACGCTGGCAAACATTGAAGCCTTTGAAAAAATATTAGATAAAATGAAAATTCAAGCAGAGAATTACTTGAATGCAAGGGAAGATGTGCCTGAGAAGTTACAATTGGATACAGCAACGGTACTCAAGCAAATTCAAGATGGTCGGGATTTTGTTCAGAGAAAGCGTGAAGAGCAGCACGAAATTGAACTTCAATATGCTCAAGATATTCTTCGTTTTGAAACCTTGGTGGGGGATAACCACCAATAAAATATATTTTCAGAATCTCTAATAGGCTTCTGACTCTGTTTTTAATTGGTAGTAGTCAAACTCGCGGCGAAATATTTGCCATTGAGTTTCCCAAAATTCCAAGGGTGGTTGCTTAAAGCCGCTGTGAACAAATTGGTATAGACGGCCTTCCACATAAGACAGCATCAAATTGGCGAAAGGTCCGACGGGCAGTTCTTCGGATAATTCACCGCGCAGGATACCCTCTCTCAAAAATTGTTTGATTTGTGTCTCTAATCGCTCATAGATGCGATAGACACGTTGGTATAGCTGCGCTTTCTCATCTATCACGGTATTGCCGGTCAATAGGCGGGTAATGCCTGGATTGCGATCGGCAAACCCTAAAACTAATGACAAGACTCGCTGACAACGCTGCAGGGCGGTGCTTTCTTCTTTTTCAATACGGGTAATAATACTAAAAATAGTTTGTTCACTAAATTCAATTAATGCTTCAAACATTTTTGCTTTGCAGGAAAACTGCCGGTAGATAGCAGCATCTGAAATGCCAATGGTTTTTGCCAGTTTGCCGATGGTAATGCGATGGCATGGGTGTGATTCCAGTTCCACGGCAAGTGCTTCGAGTATTTGCTGTTGTCGAGTAATTTGTTGTGTTGCCAAAACGTGTCCAATGTCAAAGTAGCTATTACAGGGACTAAGAGGCTGTCCCTAGCCTTTAATTAACGTGCCGATACCTTCATCAGTAAATATTTCTAATAAAACCGCATGCATGATGCGACCATCAATGATATGAGCGCTTTTCACAGATCCTTGTACCGCATCCAACGCACTGCTAATTTTGGGCAACATACCGCCATAAATAGTACCGTCAGAAATATATTGATCGATCTGGTTGGCGGTTAAGCCTGAGATGAGTTTTTCGTTTTTGTCTAATAATCCACTGGTGTTGGTTAATAAAATCAGCTTTTCTGCCTGTAGGGTCGCAGCTAATTTTCCAGCGACCAAGTCGGCATTAATATTATAGGACAAGCCATCGTCGCCGACACCAATGGGGGCTATGACGGGAATAAAATTATCTTTGACTAACATGTTGACCACCGAAGTATCAATGTGCTCGACTTCACCAACATGCCCTAAATCAATGATTTCGGGGACTTCTATTTCGGGCGTTTTATGACTTATGTTTAATTTTTTGGCGCGGATTAAATTGCCGTCTTTACCGGTAAGACCAACTGCGCGGCCGCCATGCTGGTTGATTAAATTAACAATATCTTTATTGACCAGTCCGCCCAGTACCATTTCAACCACATCCATGGTTTCGCTATCAGTGACTCGCATGCCATCGACGAACTGGCTTTGTTTGCCGATTTTAGTCAATAAGTCACCGATTTGTGGGCCGCCACCATGCACAATCACTGGGTTAATGCCGACCAGTTTCATTAAGACAATATCTTGTGCAAAGCTGCTTTTTAAGTCTTGGTCAACCATGGCGTTACCGCCATATTTAATCACGATGGTTTTATGATGGAAGCGCTTGATGTAAGGTAATGCTTCAATCAGTACGCGGGCAATGTCTGGAGCTTTAGTGTCTGAAAGCGTCATGGTGATTCCTTTGATTAAAATGGCAGCTCAAGGTCAGTTCTTAAGCTAAGGAATAAGGTTCTGAATTGATCTTGTATTTCTTCGATGGCTGCTTGGCTTTCTGCTTCAAAACGAATCACCAAGCAGGGGGTGGTGTTGGAGGCACGTACCAATCCCCAGCCTTCCGGAAAATCCACTCGCAGACCATCAATGGTTGTGATTTCGGCATTTGAAAAATCCGAAGCGCTAATGATTTGTTCCATGAATGCATAATGTTCGCCTTCTTGCATTTCCAACCTTAGCTCCGGGGTATTGATCATATTGGGTAAGGCATTGAAAATGTCTAACGGGGCGCGTTGATCTTGGGCGAGGATTTCTAGCAAGCGTGCGCCGGTATATAAGGCATCATCAAATCCATACCAACGGTCTTTGAAAAAAATATGACCGCTCATCTCTCCGGCAAGTGGTGCGCCTGTTTCTTTGAGTTTAGCTTTGACTAACGAGTGGCCGGTTTTCCACATTAATGGTTTGCCGCTGGCATCGTTAATCGCTTTGGCTAAGTTTCTGGAACATTTAATATCAAAGATGATTTCTGAACCGGGTTTACGTCCCAGAATTTCTTGGGCATAAAGCACCATTTGTCGGTCAGGCCAGATAATTTCTCCGCTGGGAGATACCACACCTAGGCGGTCACCATCTCCGTCAAATGCCAAACCTACATCGGCACCTGTTCGGACAACTGTCTCGATGAGATGGTTTAGGGTTTCTGGTTGGCTAGGATCGGGGTGATGGTTGGGAAAGTTGCCATCAATGTCACAATAGAGTTCGGTGACTTGGCAGCCGAGTCGGCGATACAGTTCGGGGGCCAATTCACCTGCTACACCATTGCCACAATCAACCACGATGTTAAGTGGTCGAGTGAGTGTGATGTCACTGGTTATTTTTTGTAAATAGGCTTCGGATATATCTTGGGTACTTAAGCTGCCTTCCCCGGAAATAAAATCTTGTTGTTCGATGCGTTGTTTGATTTTTTGAATGCGTTCTCCGGAGAGGGTTTCACCATCGAGCACAATTTTCAGACCGTTGTAATCCGGGGGATTATGGCTGCCGGTAAGCATGATACCAGTCCCTGTCGCCAGGTGAAAATTTGCGAAATACAGTACTGGGGTGGGGACTCGACCAATATCAATCACCTGGCGGCCGGTAGCGCATAATCCATCGGCAAGTGCTTGGCTAAGCTCTGGACCTGAGTTGCGGCCATCTCTTGCAATAACAACGGTTTGTTGGCCCAGGGCAGCGGCTTCGCTACCTAACGCTTTACCTATGGCGAAAACCACATCCTTGGTTAATGTTTGATTGACAATACCGCGAATGTCATAGGCTTTGAAAATTGATGAGGCTAAATTTTCTGCTTGGATGGTTTGATATGAGTCTGTTTGCATGTATTCAACCTAATGACTAGATGTTGCATGAAAAATTCGAATGGTGTATTGCGTTGTGCTCATCAGGATATGCATTTAGCTTCGCCCGGAAGAACCAAAGCCGCCTTCACCTCGATGGCTGGTATCAAAGTCATCAACCAGTTCAAACTGTGTTAATACAATGGGGATAAAGACCAGTTGTGCGATGCGTTCACCAACCTCAATGGTGAATTCATGCTGGCTGCGGTTCCAGCAAGAGACCATGAGTGGGCCTTGATAATCCGAGTCAATGAGACCCACTAAGTTGCCTAAAACAATGCCGTGTTTGTGGCCTAATCCAGAGCGGGGCAAAATAACAGCGGCCAATTGTGGATCTGCAATGTGCAGCGCAATGCCGGTGTTGATTAACTGGGTTTCTCCGGGTTTTATGGTTAATGGGGCGTCAATGCAGGCGCTTAAATCCAAGCCGGCCGATCCTGGAGTGGCGTATTTTGGTAAAGGGAGTTGGGTTCCGATGCGTGGATCTAAAATTTTAAGTTGTATTTTTTTCATGATATTTGTCTGCAATAAACTGAATAAGTTGATGGGCTAACTGAGATTTTTTGGTTTTTGGCAGGCTTATGGAGCCTTCTTTCCAGAAAACATCTAAGGCGTTTTCATCACTCTCAAAACCGCTACCCGCTGCTTTTGAGCCCACTAAATTGGCGGCGATGAGATCGATTTTTTTTTGCTGTAGTTTTTGTTTAGCATATTGTTCGATATTTTGTGTTTCTGCGGCAAAACCAACGCAGAAAGGTCGTGGAGTATGCTTAGCGACGTCACTCAGGATATCGGGATTGGGGGTTAAGGTTAAGGTTAACTCGCTGGTATTTTTTTTCAACTTTTCTGTGGTTGAGACCTTGGGACGATAATCTGCGACTGCCGCATTGGCGATAAAAATATCGACTTGGGAAAGATGCTCAAAGACTTTTTGATGCATTTCCCTGGCAGAGACCACATTGATGCGTTGTACCTGGGGCGGTGTATCCAGCTTCACCGGACCACTAATGAGGGTCACCTTGGCGCCAGCAAGTTGCGCTGCCTGGGCGAGTGCAAAACCCATTTTTCCTGAACTTGGATTGCCGATAAATCGCACCGGATCAATGGCCTCGTGGGTCGGCCCCGCCGTAATTAATACATTCAATTCCGCCAAGCTGGGGGTAACGAAGGTATTGGCAAATTGTTCGATCAAGTCGCCCACGTCGAGCATGCGTCCTGGGCCATGTTCGCCACAGGCTTGTTCTCCTTGAGCCGGGCCAAGAATGAGTATGTCACGTTTGCGCAGCGTGCTTAAATGGGCTTGGGTGGCCGGGTTTTGCCACATTTGCTGATTCATGGCTGGGGCGATGGCGATTGGTGTGGCACTTGCTAGGCAGAGGGTACTGGCCAGGTCATCCGCCAAACCTAAGGCGATTTTGGCCATAAAATTTGCGCTGCACGGAGCGATCAAAATGGCATCGGCCCAGCGAGCTAGGTGGATATGTTCCATGCCATCATCAAGGTTGTTAAATAGCTGACAGCTGACTGGATGTCCAGTGAGCGCTTGAAAAGTGAGTGGCGTGATGAATTGTCGGGCGGCGTCAGTCATCGCCACTCGGACTTCAGCGTGAAGGTCTTTAAGTCGACGTACCAGTTCGGCGCTTTTGTAAGCGGCGATACCACCCGTTACGACTAATAAAATGTGTTTTCCAGAGAGCTTTTGCATGGGAAAGCGATTTTACCTATTGTTGTGCGAGCTTGCACGAGGAAGTTGTCCATGGCGATAACAGATTGGCCGAAAAATGAGCGTCCACGGGAAAAATTGCTAAGCAAAGGTGCAGCGGCATTATCCGATGCTGAATTACTGGCAATTTTTTTGCGAACCGGTGTGAAGGGTAAAACCGCCGTGGATTTAGCGCGTGATTTGCTAATTGAGTTCGGTGGGTTGCGTGCGATTTTAACGGCCAATGAAAATAACTTCTGCCGGGCCGAGGGATTGGGTACTGCCAAGTTTGCTCAACTACAAGCGATTTTAGAGATGAACCGACGGTATTTACATGAACATTTGATGCGTGGTGAATCATTGACCAGCCCCGAGCAAACCCGAGATTACTTAGTGGCCCATTTAAGAGATTATGCGTATGAAATATTTGCGTGTTTGTTTTTAGATAATAAACACCGGGTGATTTGCTTTGAGAAGTTGTTTCGCGGCACCATTAATGGGACGAGTGTGTATCCTCGGGAAGTGCTGAAACAAGCGCTCGATGTGAATGCCTCGGCGGTGATTTTTGCGCATAACCATCCATCTGGAGTATGTACTCCAAGTGACGCGGATAAGCAGTTGACTTGCCTTCTAAAAGAGGCGCTGTCATTGGTGGATATTCGTGTTTTGGATCATTTTATCATTGGTGATGGGGAGGGGTTTTCATTTGCTGAACATGGGCTCTTGTTATAATGCCTGCGGGAATTTTAGTGGTTAATTCAATATGAAAATACGACATGGGATTATCCTAGCGGTATTGGGGAGCTATTTGTTTGTTCCGTGTGCTTGGGCTCAAAAATTACCCAAATGGGAATTGGGTGTGGGTGTGGGGGGGATTTCATTGCCGATTTATCGTGGCGCGAAACCGATCAGGAATTTGTTCGCGCCTTGGCCATTGGTTCGCTACCGAGGGGAACGCTTTAGCATTGATGAAGCAGGCGCGCATGGTTGGTTATATTCGTCAGATACCATGAAACTTGATGTCAGTTTAGCCGGTGGTTTGCCGGTGGCGAAAGGGGACAGTGGTTTACGTGAAGGCATGCCAGGCTTGGATACCACTCTGGAATTTGGCCCGAATCTGGAAATTAATCTTTGGAAATCAGCGTCTCAGGCGTTATCTGTGAATTTTCCACTACGCACCACCGTGTCTGTGGACCTTCAATCGGTAAACTATCAGGGGTGGGTTTTTGCGCCATATATACATTATTATGTGCGGCCGAAACCCAAACCTTGGTGGGTATTTCAGTTGACTTTTGGGCCTCAGTTCGCGGATAGCCAATATCACAATTATTACTATGGCGTTGCTAAGCAATATGAGACGCCTTCCCGCGCGCATTTTACCTCTGCCGGTGGTTATGGTGGCAGTCGTTTGAATGTATATATTGAAAGGTCTTGGGGCGATGTGTGGCTGTTAGCGTTCGCCCGGTATGATTTTTTGCATGAATCGGCGTTTAGCAAAAGCCCGTTGGTGGAGACGAAAGCGTATTACATTTTGGGTTTTGCAGTCAGTTGGATATTTGCTAAGTCTAGCAAGCTGATTGAAACGTTAGAGCGAGATCGTTTTTGAGCGTTGCAGGGACTCGGAGTGAAAAAACAGCAAAAAAGCACGTTATCGCTATACTTTGCGCTAATTATTTGGTATAAAAGCGGCCCCCGCAAGTAGCGTAATTTAAGCGGGCAAGAGGATTATCGGGAGATTAAACATGTCTAAAGTATGCCAAGTTACTGGGAAGCGTCCTGTTACCGGGAATAATGTTTCTCATGCCAATAATAAAACGAAACGACGTTTCTTGCCCAATTTACATACGCGGCGTTTTTGGGTGGAAGCGGAAAAACGATGGGTGAAGTTGCGTGTCAGCGCCAAAGGAATACGTATCATCGATAAACTAGGTATCGATCAGGTGTTGGTTAATATTCGCTCGCAAGGGGCGAAAAAGGTATAACAAGGGGTTTATCAGATGCGTGAAAAAATACGCTTAGTATCATCGGCCGGCACAGGACACTTTTATACAACAACTAAAAACAAGCGCACGATGCCTGAAAAAATGTTGATTAAGAAGTTCGATCCTGTAGTACGCAAGCACGTAGAATACAAAGAAGCAAAAATCAAATAGAATTGATTTCTGCCACAAAAAACCCGCTTCTAGCGGGTTTTTTTATGGGCTAATAATTAAGCGGGCGATTGAGCCGGATCGAGTGAATAGGTGCGTAAATGTTGAGCGAAATCTTGGAGCGCTTTGATGCCCGTAGCTTCTGCTTGTTTACACCAGTCTTGCAACTGCGATACCGGGGCTTCTAAATTCACGGTGGAGCGCGTCCACAATTCTTGCAGACTTTGCTTGAATTCATATACGGTTTTTAGGGTATGGTTTTCCTGCAAAACGATATGTAGCCGTTGTTTTGCCTCGGCATCCATGAGCGCTTCTTCGCGAATCAATAGTTTTTTAGCACGTCGTAATAAATCTTTCTGATAAGCGTTAGCCTTGGTTAACTCTTGTTTATTGACTTCAGCAATGACCTGTTTGGCATAACACGCCATAATTTGGAATCGATTAGTGACAATGGCCTTAAGTGTGTCGGTATCCAAGCTGGGATTTTCTCGGTCAATCACTGGGGTAGGGGCGACTCTTTTTACCGCAGCAAGTTTGAGCTTTACCAAGGCTTGAATATAAAACCAACCAATATCAAATTCCCAAGGCTTGGATGAAAACTTAGCAGAACTTGCATAAGTATGGTGGTTGTTGTGTAATTCTTCGCCGCCAATCAGAATACCCCATGGCACGATGTTGGTGGCGGCATCGGTGCATTCATAGTTGCGATAACCCCAATAGTGGCCGATGCCGTTAATTACGCCTGCGGCCCAGAGGGGTATCCATAACATTTGAATGGCCCAAATGGTGATGCCAGGCAGACCAAATAACACCAGGTTAATGATGAACATCAAAATAATACCCAAATTATGCAGTTTGGTATAAACGTTTTTTTCTATCCAATCATCGGGCGTTCCTTGACCATAATCTCTCAATGTGTCCGGGTTGATCGCTTCCTTACGGTATAATTCTGCACCTTGCCACAAGACTTTTTTGATGCCGAGTATTTGTGGGCTATGGGGGTCGTCAACGGTTTCGCACTTTGCGTGGTGTTTTCGATGGATCGCCACCCAGGCTTTAGTGCCCATTCCGCAGGATAACCATAACCAAAAGCGAAAGAAGTGGGATACCACTGGGTGTAGTTCAATTGCTCGATGTGCTTGGTGTCGATGTAAAAAAACGGTCACCGAAACAATGGTGATATGGGTCAATAACAGGGTCATTGCCACATAGCCCCAAAATTCTAAGTTTAAAATGCCATCTACCATTACTAGGTATACCTCGATTGTTGTGTTCATGTTTTGTTTTGCATTAGCTATATTAACTGCGGCAAAGCACTTAATGTGTGGTCTTTCAACCGGTTGCTAGGTTCTATCCTGAGCTGAAGCTGGTGTTGACTATAGTCTATTTTGAAAAATGAATCATGACATTGGTCATAAAATCGAACATTTTATAAATATTTTTGTTAACCCTTCCACCGCAACAACATAATTATTTTATACTCATCAGCACGATGAGGTCTAAATTTTCATAGTGTTTTTTCGTATAGGTTGTTTTTACACCAATTATGCTCATTTTTTGCGATAGCCAGTTTGTGAGATAATGGTGCGGTGAGGGTCTTCTAAATCGATTAATCAAGTGATTTTTTTGGGAACGAGTTAACGCATCATGGAGAAAAACTTAGTGTTTAAGAAATTTGCTGTTGTAATTGTATTGATGTTGGGTTGTGCGATGGCTTGGGCGCAGTCAGCCTCTATTAGCCTAAGCGAAGATAGTGCGTTATTTAATTATAACCTTTTGATTGGCGGACAAAGTTTTGGGCGAAGTGAATTTGGGGCAGGGTTTTTATTCAATCAGGACAAGAACTACCTACTAGAAGTGGGATTACAAGTCAAAGATGAAGCAGGCACTCAAGTCCCTGGGTTAACGGTAGGTCTGGGTGGTAAATTCTACGGTGCTACTTTGACCGATTTAAAAGACGATCAAGATGTGATGGCGCTTGCAATCGCCGGGATGCTGCGTTTTGCGATTCCCCGTTACGAGCGGTTTGCGCTACGTGCCGATGTGTCTTATGCGCCCAATATTGTGGCGTTTTTGGACGCCGAACGGTTTTGGGAATTAGCATTCAGGGCCGAATTTGAAGTATTGCCTACGGCGGCTGGGTTTATTGAGTATCGGCAATTTACGGTTGACCTGGAAAAAGCAAATACTGTCGATATTGACGCCGGTGTTAGGCTCGGTATTTATATAACTTTTTAATTTAAAACAATATTGGGCAATCTGGTCGACAGCTTTTCAGTGTCAGTTTGCCCAATATCAATGAATCGGCGGGTTGATATTTATCGCCCCGTAATTGATTGTTATTTAACTATTATTGCATTCGATTAAGTAATTGATTATCACGAAACTAACCCATTGAGGTACAATCTAACCATCAAATAATAAGCTTTTCTAAAAGATTGACTCAATTATCAACCGGTTCGTCTGAGTAGTTGGGTTATCTCAACAGCAGATCCGATTCGGAGCGAGTTTGATTTTGCGCGAATAACAAACAATTAATGTAAGCTGCTTTATAACTAGAACTATAAAATAATATTGCAGTGGGGAAATTACCAAGATGGGTTTTGGATGTTCAAGTCCTTATAACCTCGCACTTCGTACTAGATCCATGTGAATACCGCAAAGGAATTCTGATTTCAAGATGATTTTTCTTTCGTTAAGAATAATTGGCGAGGTTGTCTTATCCTGCTAATTGAACAGCAAGGAATATCGTTTTGAAAACAAAGACCAGGCAAAATCCATATGGATATGAGGCCGCAATGTGAGGTACTTAGGTGTGTCTACCAAGTACTATCGGCTGCATAGCAGGGGGTGAGGGCCGTGATTGTCTTCAAAAATCTATATTTTGTGGTATCTCTAATTTTCATTTTTTTGGCGAGTGGTTGTCGTTTACATAATAATGATGAGTCACCTGTCGGCGAAGGAGATCCAATTGTTTATGTTAAACGTAAAATTGGAGCGATTGGCAATCCGATTGACAGTATTACCTTTAATTCCGGCGGTGATCTCTATTGGCGTTACCTTTCCACACCTAGCGCTAAGGAGGTCAATGTGACCGGACACCTTACTTTGGGTAAGGGCGATGTTTCTGATCCAGAGCCTTCTTTTGATGGCAAAAAAATTATATTTGCGATGCGCTGTACCCATGAATCATCTGAAGCCTGTTATCAGGATGAGACTTGGAATATCTGGATGTATGACCACCCAAGTGATGATATTTATCGGGTGATACGTGATCCTGATATTGCGAAGCTAGGTGATGATGTTGACCCTGTTTTTTTGCCGGGTGGCCGAATTGTTTTTAGCTCAACCCGGCAGAAAAAAACCCGATCAAAACTTGGTTATGCGTATTTGGATGAGGATGGGCGTAGTGCGGTGACAACCTTGCATGTGATGAATGAAGATGGTACTGGCATTGAGCAAATCTCATTTAATCAAAGCCATGATCGTAATCCCAGTATATTACGTAATGGGAAAATTTTATATAGTCGTTGGGATCATGCCGGACATCAAAACAAATTTAGCTTATACACGATTAATCCTGATGGCACGGAGTTGACGATGTTGTACGGAGGGCATAGTCCAGGGGATAGTTTTTTGCATGCGCGAGAAGTGGCCGAAGGTCGAATAATTTCTACCGTGATCCCTTTACAAGGCACCTGGGAGGGAGGTGCGTTAATGGACATCAACGTCAAAGACTTTTCGGATAACGATGATCCTGTGCCGGGATTTCATGTGGAGGGCGCGGTGGGTCAGGTTTCAGCGACGTTAAATAATATTCCGCTGGGCAGGGAAAAATCCCCCGAAGGCCGTTTTTCTACACCTTATGCATTGGCGGGTGGTTCCGGGCAAGTACTGACGAGTTATAGCCCTTTTAAGCCAGTGACTCGGCAAGATCCTATTACTAAGGAAACCATTATTGTGCCTGAGCGAGAAGGTGCTCCGGTGTATGCTATTTATCTGTTGGATATTAATACCAAAAGCTTGAAACCGATTGTATTACCTGAGGACGATGTCGCAATTACCGACCCGGTTGCACTAGAGCCTCGTAACAAACCACCGATCATTCGCCGGCAGATTATGGATGATTCGCTTATTGCCAATTTGGCGAAAGAAGAAGGTATTTTAAATATCAAGAGTGTCTATGATACGGATCAGTATGGTCGGATGAGTAATGGGGTGTTAACTCGCGTCGAGCAGGCAGCGATGGCGATTCCGATGATTGAACCCGCAGATCCGACGTTTGATACGCGAAATTTAGTGGCAGATATTGCAAAAATTAAAGATCCTGCGGTGACCTCGGCTGATCAGCGGCCGGCACGTTTTATCCGGGTGAGCGCCGCCGTACCTACGCCTCCTGGGTTATCCCGACGTGTGATTGGTGAAACTGTTTATGAGATGCAGCGTGTTATTGGTTATGCTCCTATTGAGCCTGATGGTTCGGTGCGGGTGAAAGTGCCAGCCGATGTCTCGTTAGCCGTTAGTGTGTTAGATAAAGCGGGAAGAGCCTATCAAAACCATACCAGTTGGTTACAAGTACGACCAGGTGAAGAACGCGTCTGTAATGGATGTCATTCGCCGGCGCGTGGTAGAGCGCTGAATGTGACCCCCATCGCAGGTCATCATCCCAATACCCAACTTAAAAAAGTGATCGATGGGCAAGTTGTCAACGTGGTTCAAGACGGACCCGACAATGCATTTGATCTTTTAGGTCAAGCGGGTGAAACCATGGCAGAAACCCGAGTTCGGCTTGACGCAAGTACTTTGGAGCTTAGCCAAGATTTGATATTTTACGATGTCTGGAGCGATGAATCTGTAGGGCAAGCGGCTGAGCCTTTTAAGATTGAATATGCGTCCATTAGAACAGATGCTATTCCTGAAAATGGGATCATCAATTATCCTGAGCATATTCAGCCTTTGTGGGACGCTAGAAAGCTAACGACAGAAACCGGGGATGGCGCTAAACAATGTATTGAGTGTCACGATGGCATCAGTGGCAGTGATAATCCATCAGGGCTGAATCTAAGGGGCGGTACCAATGGGGAAAGTGGTCGGATAATATCTTATAGTGAGCTGGTGATTGGCAAGCCATTTTACGATGAAGAAGGAGTGCCTATTCTCGATACGGTGGATGGTATTCCTTTTTTGAGGCGTCGTATTCCCTATGTGGAAGCCGGTCACGCCCGTGGCAGTTATTTAATCGAAAAGCTGTTTAACGAAGAATTGCATGCCGAAGAAGGTCTTCTTGGCAATGGGCTTGATCACAGTCAATTTCTTTTGGCAGCTGAAAAAAAATTAGTGATTGAATGGATTGACTTAGGGGCACAATATCATAATTCACCATATGATGAATGCGGCAAAGCGGTCAGTGTTGTTTTTTTTCTTGATCGTACTGCTATGTTCACTGAGGTCGCTAAAGTTCTATCCGAGCCTTGTAGTCGTTGTCATCGTCCATTTAAAAAAGATGGGACGCCAAATCCTCAATTCAAAAGGAATAGCTTCATTTTAACCGGTGACAGGGAAGGGGATTTTCATGCGGCGGCGAGCATGGTGACTGATATTGAAGTGCCAGAAAATAGTTATTTAGTTGACCGCCCATCTTCTTTAACGTCTGAGCATCCTATGGATTCAAGAGGTCGGCCTTGGTTGCAGATTGGTAGTTCTGAGTACAATGTGTTTATCAAGTGGATACAATCAGCGCGGGAGCGGCAGGTCAGTGATGATACGCAGAATTGCTCACAGTAATATTTGCCATCAATGGAATACGGTTGCTAAGATTTTTTTAACCTGTATTTCGTATCAATGATCAAGTGAGATCGTATGAGTTGGTACTGGATGTAGGTTTTAGGCTGGTTGCATGCATTCTTATGCTTTGGGGTTGCGTTGATATTCATTATGCAAATATTTATTATGTTAAAAAAAATAAAAATATATCCTATGCCCTTATTTAATATTCATGTTTTGCAAGTCACTTTACTCATTGCTTGTTTGTTTGTCGTACCTGCTTTTGCTAATGATGTGCAAGTCACTGGGTCGTATATTGAATTACATACCGGGCCAGGTCGTGGTTTTCCTATTTTTCACGTAGCAGAGCAAGGTGAAATTGTTCGTTTGATTAAACGAAAAACAAGCTGGTATCAAGTGCGCACGGTGGATGAAAAAACGGGATGGGTGTCGTTAAAGCATATGGAGCGCACCATGATGATTGGCACACACACGGTGCCATTTGAACAGGTGTCTGATGCCATAGAGGAAAGTCAGAAAATTGAGTTAGGGGTCGCCAGTGGCTGGTTTGCGGGTGATTCTATTGTCTCTTTAATGGCGCATTATCGTATGCTCAGTAGCCTTTCAGCAGAAATGACGATTGCTCAGTCGATGGGAGCTTTCTCAACCTCAAAGTTATATTATGGTGGCGTCATGATTGAGTTTTTTCCTCGCTGGTTAGTGGTTCCCTATTTTGTTAGTGGCTTTGGTTATTTAAAAAATGTACCAAGTGATACCGTGGCTGGCGGCAAAGAATTTGATCAAGTGATAGCGAATAGTGGACTAGGTGTTAGATTCAAACTCGGTTATCGTTTTTATTTGCGGACGACAGCTAAGATGCATTTTTCATTAGATGGCGATAAAGGACAGGAAGGTCAAGACTCGTCAAATCAGTATTTTGACTTTCAAGTGGGGCTATCTGCCTATTTTTAATTGGGGTTATCCTTTGATTTTATCAAATACAAGAATAATAAGACGTTGTCGTTTGCTTAAAAAAAATCAGTTGCCAGGTGGTTTGTTTGATTTGTTTCATCGGCAGATAGAGTGTGATAAGAAAGCTTTGCATACGATGGTATTTTCACTTCTATATTTTTTATATGGGTTCTTGTTGCTGGGTTTTTGTATGCTATTGTTGCAAGCCGGACCGGTTGCCGCTGCTGAACCTGTTTTTCGTTTATCTAATTCCGTACCGATTATCGAGCCTGAGTTGGAACAGCGTGAAGTTAAAGTGCCAAAAATTGATACGGAAGACTTTGAAGTGGGTATTTATGCCGGCGCACTTAATGTCGAAGATTTTGGTTCAAGTGTGGTAAGTGGTATACGTTTAGGTTTACATGCCACTGAAGATTTTTTTCTGGAAGGCGCTTGGGGGCAAGCAACAATCAGTGATGATTCGTTTCGTCAACTATCGCTTCCGTTGTTTGATGATAAAGAAATTGGTGTTGAATTTTATTCGTTATCGTTAGGTTATAATGTGTTGCCGGGTGAAGCTTATTTCGGCACGCGGGTGTTAACTTCATCAGGCTATGTGTTATTTGGTCTTGGCAATACCCATTTTGAAAGTGAAGGGGATTCTTTTACTGTGGTGTTAGGGATGGGGTTGCGGGTGTTAGCGAATGACTGGTTATCCATTCGGTTTGAAGCGAAAGGGCATGAGTTTGAAACAGATATTTTAGGGAAGAAAAAATTTAGTCATAATTTCGAAACAAGCTTTTCTCTAGGGGTATTTTTTTGAACTGATATTGTTCGCTTGGGCATGTGGTCACATTTGAGATCTGGATCCCAGACTGTTTTTTGTTTGCTCGGCAATACAGCTAATACTGCGCTTGCTCAGAAAAAAACAGTGTGAAATCAAACCCATTGGGTATATTCATATACCCAATGCGAAATATAGGTTTTAAGTGTGTTATTTTGTTAGTTGTTTTTGGTGTGTTTTTTATGGAAAAATCGGAAGCCTAGGGTGATTCTTACTGGGTCGGGCTGGTAGTGAAGTAACCATGCCTGTTAGCAATTCGGAACAGCGTATAAACAAAGCAGGTGGATTTGCAACCGATATTTTTTAAGCTGATCAAATATTAGAGTGCTAAGCTTTTGTTTCATGGTTTTTAGGAATGGGTAGGTGAGAAGTTATTGCGTAGCTATTCTTTATCGTTGCAAAAACACGAAAGTGATGAGGCTGGAATATGTCATCTCGGATAATAATTATACTTTTTTTACTAATGATACCCTTTGTTGTCGTTGCAGAGCAAAATGATGCCAGTTCAGCAGCGCGTAGTTTAGATGCGCAAGTTCAACAGCTTAAGAGCGAGGTCATTAACTTAAACAGGGATTTATCGATTCTAGAAGAAGAGTTAATGTTTCCAAGTAGTACACAAGTCAGTGTTTTTTTATCGCTGGATATTGGTAAGTTTTTTAAATTAGAATCTGTCAAAATTAAAATTGATGAAAAGCTAGTATCGAGCCATATTTACTCGGAACGAGAAATCCAAGCGCTAGAAAAAGGTGCCGTACAGCGGCTTTTTTTGGGTAACTATAAACCGGGAAAACATACCTTGGTTGCTGTGTTTATTGGCCAAGGTCCTAAGGACAGAGAATATCAGCGTGCGACAACTCATCACCTTGAGAAGAAAACAGCACCGGTTTTTCTTGAATTGACAATTACTGATACGGTTAATAAACAACAGCCAGAGTTTCTGGTCAAAGAATGGTGATCTGTGTTAATCCCAGGTGTATCAATGACAAATGATTTGGCTAATACCTCTAATAATATAGAGATTGTTATGACGTCGTTTACGGTAAAAGCAATCATTAAACCAGTAAAGTTGACTTTTCTTTTTTGCTTGATTTTTTCTGTGCTGTATGGTCAACCATTAGCCGCAAAAACAACAAAGCAAGAGATTGACGATCATAAAAAAGAACTTCGCTATCGGACGATTCTTTTTCATCTGTACACGGATGACTATTTTACTGCGTTAAATAAGTTCAAAACATTTGAACGTCTCAATCAGTTACCCGGTAATGATATTGAAATGGAGTCGATGTTGACTGGGATCTATTTATCTTATGGTCTGTATGATAAAGCGGAACAAATCTTCCAAAGTTTACAAAAGCGCAATATCCCACTGTATTTAACCGACTTAACCTGGTTCTATCTGACTAAGATTCAGTTGCGAAAAGGCGATTTATCGGCGGCAGCAAGTGCGTTGGCCAACATTGAAACACATTTGCCAAATGCGTTTAAAGATGAATATTATTATCTGCAAGGCAATTTAAATATAAATAATAAGAATTTTGATGCAGCGGCAGATTTTTTAAAGCAAATATCCAAATTATTGGATTGGCGGCCTTTTGGACAGTTTAATCTTGGGATTAGTTTGATCAATCATGATGATCGCGATAAAGGGGTTGCCATATTAGCTGATGTGGGGGAGCTCGATAGTGAAAGGGAAGATATTGTCGCACTAAAAGATAAAGCTAATTTAACATTAGGTTACTTGTTCCTAAGAGAGAAAAATAGTGATTTAGCGATTCGGTATTTGGAGAAGGTCAGGCTGCATGGACCGTTTTCCAATAAAGCTTTACTCGGTTTAGGTTGGGCGCACTCCAATAATCAGCAATTTGATCGAGCACTGGTGCCGTGGCTTGAATTGAGTCAAAGAGATTTTTTGGATGCCACCGTACAAGAAGCCTTGTTAGCTGCACCTTATGCATTTAGTCAACTCAATGCACTGTCGCAAGCATTAGATTTTTATCAAAAATCCATAGACCGATATCAACAAATACAAAAAAATTTCGATCATCTGTTAAATGCAGTAAGTCAAGGTGATTTTTTTTCAAAAATTATCATCGAAGGCCAATTTAATGATGTTGCGTTATCTCGATACTTAGGCTCCATCGCGGAAACTAAACATGGGCAATTTATTCAATTTTTATTAAATGATGAAAACTTTCAAAATGTATTTGCTAATTATCGTGATCTTTTAGCATTAAAAGAAGGTATTGCAGTGTGGCGTGACAATTTGGATATTTATGACAATTCAATTAAATTACGTGCGAAATTATTTAAAAAAACATTACCTGAATTAAAACAAAAGTTAGAAAATAGGAACCAGCAGGCATTGAAAAAAAAGCATGACTGGTTTGCATCAAGAATGAATAAAATTTCAAAGAATGGAAATTTTGTTGCGGTGGCGAATGAGCATGAAAGAAACCAATTGCTGCAGCTGGAATTATTAGATGAAAAAATTCGTAGTTTGCCAGCAAAATATAATTCATCTCCGCTGTATCGGCGACTAGAGATTCTTCAGGGGACTTTATTATGGAATATTGCTAGCAAATTTGAAGAACGAGTACATCATATTAATCAGGCGATGGTGAGTATCGAAGAGGGGTTATCGTTGCTTGGTCGTCAAAAAAATATTTTGGATGATGCTAGTAATTTCAATTCAAATGATGATGTGCTAAGTAGTAAATCTATGTTTTTAATGCAACAGCGAATGCAAAAATCATGGAGTATGTTGACGCAGTTAATAAATAAACATGAGGCTTATTTACAACATGTTGCATCGATTGAGTTAAGGCAGCAACAACAACAAATAGTCACCTATCTAGCTCAAGTACGTTTTGCTATTGCACAAATTCTTGACCGTTCTACTGAGACAGGTGAACAGCCATGAGGGCCTGCTTATCTGCTTTGTTGTGTATCGTTTTTTTGTTTAGTATTTCATGCGCAAGCAATAAGCCCGCAACGTTAAAAAGTTTAGAAAATCGCACTGTCAAAATCCAAAAGAAAAACGTTCAGCCCAGCAGCAAGGAAGATGTACGAGAGAAGTATCGAGCGTTTTTAGAGTCAGCACCGGTGAACCATCCTCGTTATTCGGAGGTGTTAAGCCGCTTAGCCGATTTAGAAATGGAAGCCGGTGATGATAAAGCGTTTAATCAGCGCGAAGACGCATTTTTAGAGGCGTATAAAGCGACCGAAGCGCTAGAAGAAAAAGAAACTAATGGGACTAAAAATTATAAAAATGCCATTAAACTTTACCAAGATTTTTTGAAGAAAAACCCTAAAGATCCTCGTAATGACTGGATATTATATCGTTTAGCGAGAGCATATGAGCGCAGTGGGCGAACAAAAAGTGCGCGGCGTGCTTTAGCCAAATTAATTAAAAGTTATCCAAAAAGTGAATACATTGTTGAAGCGTATTTTCGACAGGGTGAGAGTGCGTTTTTTCTAAAAAAATATCAACAAGCTTCATTTTCCTATAGCCAAGTTGTCCAAAAGGGTAAAGATTCGGTCTACTTTGATCGGGCACTGCATAAACTAGGGTGGAGTCTCTTTAATCAAGAAAAGTATTCAAAGGCGGTGAATACTTTTTTTAACTTATTCGAACGTCTTCCTGTTCAGTTTGATGAATCTGGCAAGACTAATTTTGATGAACTAAGCCGATCGGAAAAAGAATTGTTGAATGATGTGTATCGGGCCATTAATTTAAGCTTTTCTTATTGGAAAGGGGTGACGGCAGTTAATGATTTTTTTGCTAAAGGAGGTGAAAGACCTTACGAGTTCACGATTTATATGAATTTGGCAGAATATTACCAGGAGCATAATCGTGTGCGTGATGCAGCGGAAGTTTATGGGCAGTTTGCTAAGCTTCGACCTTTGCATGCGATGTCACCTTTTATGCAAAAAAAGCAAATTGATATTTATGGCAAAGGAAAATTTTTCCGATCTGCATTATCGGCAAGAAAGCAATATGTAAAAAGCTTTGGTGTCAAAAGCGACTATTGGAAGCGGCTGGATACCTCGGCGCGTAATCAGGCAACAGATGATTTAAAGAAAATTCTTGATGAATTGAGTTCATTCTATCATGCTCGTGCTCAACAGCGGCGTCGAGATAGCGATTATACCGAAGCCACCACCTGGTATTTGGCATACATTGAGACATTTCCTGATGATGCTAAGCTGGCGCAATACTATTTCTTATTAGGTGAGCTATATACGGAAAGAAAAAAATATAAAGAAGCTATTTCAACGTATAGTAAGTCTGCATACGAGTCGCCCAAACATCCAAAAAGTGCTGAGGCGGGTTATGCTGCGATTGTTGTTTATCAAAAATACCTACCCACATTAAAGAGCAGCAAAGCAAAAACACATTGGCAAGAAAGATTTAATATGAGCATTGAATTGTTTATCAAAACATTTCCAAGCGATGCTCATGTGCCTAGGCTGATGGCAACTTTAGCTGATAATTTTTACCGCGATAAAAAAATAGAAAAAGCGATCGCTGTTGCCAAAGAGCTATTGGCAATGGGGCCTGAACTTGATAAAAAATTGCAGCATTCTGCCTTATTAGTCATTAGTCAAGCATCTTTTAGCAACCAAAATTATATTGTTGCACAAGAGAACTATATAAAAATTCTGGCATTAAATACTCTCTCCAAAAAGGATCGTATTGAATACCAAGAGCGATTGGCAGTGGCGTTGTTCAAAAATGCCGAAGTTAAACAAAAGAACGATGATAAAAAAGGTGCATTGCTAGAGTTTCAGCGCGTAGCCCAATTGACGCCCATGGCCTCTATTCGACCGCAGGCTGATTTTGATGCAGCCGCAATTATGATCGAATTGAAAATGTGGAAGCAAGCTACGGTTATTTTAGAAGCGTTTAAAAAAGCCTATTCTAGCCATAAATTACATGCAGATATTCCCGAAAAATTAGCCTTTGTTTATCAACAAACCAATAACTTTGAAAAAGCGGCTCGTGAATACGAAGTTATTGCTAGCCAACTAAAAACGGGTGAAAAAAAGCGTGCTTCGTTTTGGGTGGCTGCCGAATTTTATGAAAAAGCAGGGATAAAAAAACGAGCGATTACAGCGTATAAAAATTATATCAAACAATATTCCCAACCTTTTGAGCCCGCCATGGAAGCGCGTTTCAAGCTTGTGCAATTGTATAAGCAAGCCGGGCAGAAAAAGTCTGCTCAATTTTGGCTCAAAGAGATGGTGAAAGTGGATAAGACATTAACAAAGGATCGGACAGATAGGATTGCTTATTTGGCTGCACAAGCTTCCTTCATGCTTGCAGAGCAGCGTTTTGCCTCTTTTGCCAATAGTCCGATTGTGCATCCTTTGAAAAAAAGCCTGAGAAAAAAGAAACGTTTAATGACGGTAGCGCTTAATAGTTTCGAGGATACCCTAAAATATAATGTAGAAGAGTTTACCACCGCATCGACATATCGAGTCGCTGATGTATATGCCAGATTGGGTAAAGACTTGTTAAATTCTGAACGGCCTAAAGGCTTGTCAGAAGAAGAAATTGAGGAGTATAACTTGTTATTGGAAGAGCAAGCTTATCCTTTTGAAGAAAAAGCAATTGAAGCACATGTCGCTAATATTGAGAACGTTAAAAAAGGCGTCTATGACAATTGGATAAAAAGAAGTTTTGCTGCCCTTGGTGAATTACAGCCGGCTCGGTATGCAAAGAGTGAGGCTGATGACGGTGTTATTGAAGCAGTATATTAAACGATGGGTGCGCAATAATTTACCCATAACGTATTTTTTTTTCATTCTATTTTTTATTGTCTTGGTTTATGGGTGTGCATCGCAGCCGGGACCAGATATGGACGCAGGGAGCGATCAGAAAGGCGAGTTAGCTGACTTACCTCAGCCAGATAAGCAAGCCAAAGAGCAAGAAATACCACGAGCCGTTCGGGATAGCTATAAAATTGCGGTGAATGAATTAAAAAGTGGACGCGTTAAAGAAGCGACACAACGATTTGAAGCATTAATTAAAACGCACCCTGATTTGGCGGGACCGTATGCAAATTTGGGCAGTATTTTTTTAAAAGAAGAGCAATATAAACAGGCAGAAGAATCATTTACCGAGGCGATTAAGAGGCAACCGAATAAACCAGAGTTATTTAATTATTTAGGTATTGTGTATCGGCAGCAAGGGCGTTTTCATGACGCAAAAGCCATGTATGAAAATGCCTTATTCATTGATAAAGACTACGCTAAAGCCCAATTAAATTTGGGTATTTTGTACGATTTATACCTAAATGATTATACTAAAGCATTGGAATATTATGAAAAATATTTACAATCCAAGCCAAACGATGGTGATAAAGTGCAATTGTGGGTGTCAGACTTAAAACGCCGAGCCAAATAACCCTGTATGCTATTTGCTCGATTGGCTGAAAACTGTCCTTATTGAGTATGAATGGTGTACCTATTGATAATTGCTAAGTGAGATTGATGATAATGAAAAAATTATTTTTTATTATTACCCTGTTATTTTTGATAAATGTGAATGGATTATATGCACAGGATGAAGTGCAGTTAGAGGGGGGATCTATTTTTGGTAACCAAGAGTCACCGAAAGCTTTGTTTATCGTTCCTTGGCGGCCATTAGCTTCTGCAGATATGACGGGGGTTGAACTTGAAACCCTGTTAGGGGAAGAGCTCGAAATGATTGATCGAGATGCTTTCAAACGACAAGTTGAATTATACCAAATCACCCATAAATGATACAAACTGCTGGCAATTAATTCTGTTTATCTGTTGAGATGACGGTGTTGTCATTGATATTTTAATAAATCTAATAATTTTATTGTTCATATACCCTGTTGCAATAATAGTGGGTTTTTAACGGAGGGTTGAATGGAAACATACGAAGTCATTGTGCGATTTTTTCAACAAGGGGGCATTTTTATGTACCCCATTTTATTCGTCTTTGCGATAGGTGTGGCAATTGCTCTGGAAAGGTATTTGTTTTTGTCCATGATGCGGCTAGGTAATAAAAAACTATGGAATAAAATGCAGCCGTTATTGTCGACTGGCGAATTAGAAGAAGCTGGTGAAATCAGCACTTCTTCGAAAGCTGTCATTAGTAAAATATTGAACAATGGCATTCAGCGAGCAAAACAGAGTAGCAAACCGGAAGAAATTGAATCCGCAATGGAAGAGGGTATTTTAGAAATTATTCCGCGTTTAGAAAAACGAACTCACTATTTAGCCACCTTTGCGAATATTGCCACACTGATGGGATTATTGGGAACCATTATTGGCTTAATTCAGGCGTTCAATTCTGTTGCCAATGCGGCTCCCGCTGAAAAAGCGGTACAACTATCGAGTAGTATTTCCATCGCGATGAATACCACGGCGTTTGGTTTAATGGCGGCGATTCCATTATTGCTTATTTATGCGGTGTTAAATACCAAAACCAATGAGTTAATTGATAGCCTGGATATGGTTGCAATTAAATTTTTGAATCTTGTAACCACTAAAGTGGAAGAATAGAATTGGCATTGAACGCTTTTAGCTCAAACAACGAGTTTTAAATAATATCATGAGACGGCGCTTACGAAACCGGCATCATCATACGCCTAATGTGGATATTGATATTACCGCATTTATGAATTTAATGGTGATATTGGTCCCCTTTTTATTGATTACCGCTGTATTTTCCCAAATCACGGTATTGGATTTGTACTTGCCGAGTGAGTCCTCTGGGGACGCACAATCCAACGAAAAAATGTTTCATCTCGATGTGATTATCCGTAAAGATGCCATTGAAGTTATCGAGCGATCCAGTGGTTTGAGTAAATTAATTGAAAACATTGGTGGCACATATGATATGGATATATTGTCTCAAACCATTCAGTCTCTAAAAGAGCGCTTTCCAGAAAAAACCGAGGCGACGATTCTTTCGGAATCGAATATAAAATATGATCTTTTGGTGCAAGTGATGGACAACATACGAGTGAAAGATACAATAATTAACAACCGGGTTGATTTTAAAGCATTGTTCCCTGACATTTCCATTGGTGATGCACCGACGATGAGTGCGGTGATAAAGAAATAATTAAGTTAATGGTTTGTGGGTATTGCCTGACCGGTGATTAGTCTATCGCTAACAAAATTTAAGTGTAGCAATCATGAAACGCAAAGAGAGAAAGCTTAATAAAGCAAAGAAAGCAAGAAAAGCTTTTGTTGGTATTAATTTGGTTTCTCTGATGGATATATTTACTATCCTGGTTTTTTTTCTATTGGTTAATTCAACGGACGTGGCAGTATTACAAAGCGACCAATCTGTTAAATTGCCAGAGTCTATTTCAGATAAATTTCCGTCGGAAACCCTTATCATCATGGTGAATGAAAATCATGTTGTTGTGCAAGGAAGGGATATTGTGGCGGTACAAGACATATTAAAAACAAAAGGAACCACCATTAAGCTATTACGCGAGGAATTGAAATACCAAGCTGAACGATTACAGCCCGGTGTCAGTGAGCAAGAAAAAGTCATCGGCGCGGTAACGATTATGGGAGACAAAGAAATTCCCTATAAAATATTAAAAAAGATTATGGTAACCTGCGCTGAATCGAACTTTGGAAATATATCATTAGCGGTTCAGCAAAAATCAGTTAAGGAAGGTTAGGGGTGTTAGTGGGTTCTTCTGTTTTGTTGCAGAATTCTCCTTGGGAATTATTTCGCGCTGATGATCGGCGTTTTAGAATAATTCTGGGTACTATTTTAGTGCTTTTTTTAGGTTTGGGTATCATCATGCATTATATTGAGATACCGGAACTCACTCGGGAGGAGGTAGAAACGGTACCGCCACGTCTAGCGACGATTTTACTTGAGCGCAAGCAACAGCGGTTGCAACCCAAGCCTGCCGAAGCCATTAAATCAGCGCCAGCTGAAGATGAGAAAGTTAAACCCGAGCCAGAGAAAAAGCCGGACGTTATACCAGAAAAACAGCCAAAACAAGTCAAGAAACCTAGCGAAGCCAGGAAAAAAATAAGAGATAAAGTATCAAAAGTTGGCTTATTGGCTATGCAAAGCGAGTTAACGGCGTTAGCCGATACTTCGGTATTAGATATCATTAAAAAGAGAGATAGCAAATTAATTAAAAAAGCCACCAGTAAAACCGGTCAGTCTCAGCTGGCTATGGCTAAAAATGTCGCTAAAGGCAGTGGTGGTATTGATACCAGTAAGCTCGCAGAAAAAAATGTGAATATTGCATTGGCCGCTCGGAAATTGACCTCAGTCCAGAGTAAAATCGAAATCAGTGGGGATGAGTCTAGTAATGGTGAAAGCCGGGCCGCTTCCAGGAGTATCGAAACAATGCAGTTTGCTATTGATGGTGTCAAAAGTAGTTTTGATTTTATATACAATAAGGCACTTCGTAAAAATCCAACCCTGCGTGGTGAAGTGTTGTTTGAATTAATTGTTGCACCTTCCGGTAAAGTGATAAAGTGTCGAATTTTGTCGAGCGAATTAAATGATCCTGCGCTTGAGCGTAGATTAGTCATAAAAATGAAATCAATTAATTTTGGTGCCGAAAATGTTCCGCAAATTGTTATCAAATATCCTTTCGAGTTTTTCCCTTCCTAATATGACATTTTTCAAGCATGTGGCTGTTGATATATACTTAAGTTTTTGATCGATAGCGGCTTTAGGTGCGTTTGTGTCTCTAAGTCTGAAAAATTATGCGCGGGTTGTTCACTTCAAGGTAGAAAGGCATGAATACGTCTTAAATTCAGCCAAGTACAATGTTACACTTTGCGCAAAAATTTTTGAAAACTTTTAAGCCGTGATTTGGTTAAAAAATGAAGGCTGTTATGGGTGTTTTTAAACCAAACTACTGCTAAGGGTAAAGAGAGGTAACAATGGCGGGTCATAGTAAATGGGCGAACATTAAGCACAGAAAAGGTGCTCAAGACGCCAAAAGAGGTAAATTATTTACTCGCTTGATACGCGAGATTACGGTTTCAGCACGCCTAGGTGGTGGGGATCCCGATGCGAATCCTCGATTGCGTTCGGCAATGGATAAAGCATTAACCGGCAACATGACCAAAGATACCATTGAGCGGGCGATAAAACGAGGAGTGGGCGGGCAAGAGGGTGCTGATCTTGAAGAGGTGCGTTATGAAGGGTATGGGCCGAGCGGCATTGCTGTTTTAGTCGATTGTATGACCGATAATCGCAATCGAACAGTGGCTGAAGTACGCCATGCTTTCAGTAAAAATGGTGGTAATTTGGGCACTAGTGGCTCGGTGGCTTATTTGTTTAATTTGGCGGGTATCATCAGTTACGCGCAAGCTTCCGATGAAGACAAGATTATGGAAGTGGCTTTAGAGATGGGCGCAGAAGACGTGGTGAATCATGAAGCGGGTAGTTTGGATGTGTTGACCACGGTTGATACGTTTGGGCAAGTCCAAGAAGCATTAATAAAAGCCGATTTGGCGCCAGATCATGCCGAGGTTACCATGATACCATCGACCCATGTGGCATTGAATGTCGATGAAGCGCGAAAAATGATTCGTTTAATCGATATGATCGAAGACCTGGATGATGTACAAAACGTTTATTCAAATGCGGATATTTCTGATGAAATAATGGCCCAGTTAGAGTGACACGCATTCTTGGGATCGATCCTGGATCACGAGTAACCGGGTTTGCCGTGCTGGATGTGAATGGCATTGCTTATCGTTATGTGGTCAGTGGTTGTATTCGGACCACTGAAGATTTTTTCCCTGCTCGGCTGAGGGAGATTTTTTCTGGTATTGAGCAAATTGTTGAGGAGTATTTACCTCAAGAAATGGCCATCGAAAATGTCTTTGTCAAGCGTAATGTGTCTTCTGCCTTGAAGTTGGGACAAGCACGTGGCGCGGCCATTTGTGCGGTACTTAGTCATTCGGTGGGTGTGTTTGAATATTCTCCGGCGACCATTAAACGGGCGGTGGTGGGTAAAGGCAATGCAGCGAAAGAACAAGTACAGCATATGGTAACGGCTGTGTTAAAGTTACCCGCAATACCGCAGGCTGATGCGGCTGATGCATTGGCGGTGGCCTTGTGTCACGCCCAATCGAGACGTCTTAACCAACAAATAAGTGATACTCAAACAGTGGGAATACGGAAGTCTAGTTGATGATTGGACAATTACGAGGCGTTGTGCTGGCTAAAAATCCACCATCGTTGATGCTTGATGTGCAGGGGGTGGGTTATGAAATCGAAGCGCCCATGTCCGTCTTTTATGTCTTGCCGGAATTAGGCCAGACGATGCGTTTGCATACTCATTTGATTGTGAGGGAGGATGCCCATCTACTCTATGGTTTTGTTGACGAACATGAAAAAACTACTTTTCGCCATTTGCTTAAAATTAATGGGGTCGGTGCGAAGCTCGCGTTGGCGATACTCTCTGGGATTACCCTGAAAGAGCTCGCCCAGTGCATTCATGACAATGATACCGTACGCTTAGTTCGTATCCCAGGCATTGGTAAAAAAACCGCCGAGCGGTTGATTATTGAAATGCGGGATCGGTTAAAGCCCTTATTTCAATCGGATGAAGGTATTGCCTTGCCGTTGTTTGGCGAGGCTGGCAATATTTCCGTGTCGCCCAGCGAAGAGGCGGTGAGTGCCTTAATCGCGTTGGGTTATAAACCGCCGGAAGCCAGTCGAATGGTGCGGCATGTGGACAATGCTAAGGAATTATCCAGCGAAAACATTATTCGAGCGGCCTTGCAAACGGCCGTTAAGGGCAAGTTATGATTGAAACGGATCGTTTGGTTAGCACGAACCCTGTGAGCCAAGATAGCGAGCAAGAAAAATCAATTCGTCCTGCTACACTTCACGATTATGTCGGGCAAGAAGCCGTTCGTGGTCAATTAGATGTCTTTATTCAAGCGGCGAAAGGACGCCAAGAAGCCCTCGATCATGTGTTACTTTATGGGCCGCCTGGATTGGGCAAAACAACCTTATCAAATATTATTGCGCATGAAATGGCGGTGAATGTGCGTCATACCTCAGGGCCGGTGTTGGAGCGTCCGGGTGATTTAGCTGCGTTACTCACTAATCTAGAGCCTAAAGATGTGCTATTTATTGATGAAATTCATCGATTGGGTACGATTGTCGAAGAAGTCTTGTATCCGGCGATGGAAGATTTTCAGATCGATATTATGATTGGTGAAGGGCCTGCAGCCCGTTCCATAAAGCTTGATATTCCACCGTTTACTCTAGTGGGCGCCACCACCCGTGCTGGTTTATTGACGTCACCTTTACGGGATCGATTTGGAATTGTTCAGCGCTTGGAGTTTTACTCAGTGGAGGAATTGATTAAAATTTTACGCCGTTCTGCCAACATTCTAGCCGTGCAATTGGACCCGGCAGGGGCGCAAGAGATTGCCAGTCGGTCAAGGGGTACACCCCGGATTGCGAATCGTTTATTGCGCCGCGTGCGAGACTTTGCCCAAGTTAAGGCTGATGGCGTGATCAGTGCCAGCGTGGCAGATGATGCGTTAACCATGTTAGATGTGGATCATAAAGGTTTCGATATGATGGATCGTAAATTAATGCTAACCATGATCGAAAAGTTTGCTGGCGGTCCAGTGGGGCTGGACAATTTAGCGGCGGCTATTGGAGAAGAAAGAGGCACTATCGAAGATGTCATCGAACCTTTTTTAATCCAACAAGGTTTTATGATGCGTACGCCTCGGGGGCGCCTTGTCACCAATCATACCTACCTGCACTTTGGTTTAGAGCCTCATTCAATACAGAATAATGAGGCTCAGCCATCTACCACAGACTGTTCAAATTAACTGCAAACAAGCGGTGCCTTTCATTTGATGTGGCTATTTGTTTGGGCAGATGTGTAAATTTTTGCTAAAAATACGGGGATTGTCAGTATAATAAACGTTTTTCTCGCGACTGCGCATAAAATAAGCCATTTTGAATGATCACTCACTCAATATTGTAGCATTTGCTATTCTTATTGGCTGTCCATTCTTTGCGTTAACACCAATATGTGCAAAGCCGTATGATGAGTAAAAAAAGTGTGCATGAAAACTGTTCGCCGTATCTGTTGCCCGTGCGTGTGTATTATGAAGATACGGATAGCGGCGGGGTTGTTTATCACGCGAATTATGTCAAATTTATGGAGCGTGCGCGCACTGAGTGGCTGAGAACAAAAGGGATTGAACAAGATGATTTATTGAACGACTATCAGCTCATTTTTGCCGTCAAGCATATGTCGATCGATTTTGTTCAGTCAGCTCGGTTTAATGATTTATTAGTTGTGGGTGTTAATGTTTGTCAACATTCAAAAGTCAGTTTAGTATTTCAGCAGGATATTTTTCGGATAGATCGTACGCAAACTGAGGATATTCTTAATCATGGACATACCTACAAGCCAATGGAACACGCTATGATGCAAGCGGTATTTCGTGACAAAATATGCAGTGGACAGGTGAAAGTGGTGAGTTTAGATGCACAAACAATGCGCCCTAAACGCATTGTTAAATCAGTTTTTGAGGAGATAGTGAGTGGGTACTGATTTATCCATTGTTAGCCTGGTATTAGGGGCAAGTCCTTTAGTGCAGGGCGTTATGCTATTGTTATTGATGACGTCAGTTTATTCCTGGACAATCATTTTTGGCAAATGGCGGTTAATCAAGCGGGCTAAACGTGCTGCTGATGAATTTGAAAAACATTTTTGGGCGGTGAGTGATTTAAGTGAATTATATACAAAAGTTTCACAAGCCCAAAAACGCTCAGGGGAGCATACCCTGGAAGTTATTTTTGAAGCAGGGTTTCGGGAGTTTGTGCGGCTGCGTAAAGATACCGAGTTAACACCCGCCGTCATTATGGAAGGAACGCAACGCAGTATGCGGGTCGCTTTAAATCGTGAAACAGATATATTGGAAACCCACCTGCCTTTTCTTGCTACGGTAGGATCGACCAGTCCTTATGTCGGATTATTTGGTACGGTTTGGGGGATTATGAATTCTTTTCGAGCGTTAGGTAATGCCAAACAAGCGACTTTAGCGATGGTGGCTCCGGGTATCTCGGAGGCGCTAGTGGCGACGGCAATGGGCTTATTTGCTGCAATTCCTGCCGTCATTACCTATAATCGCTACTCCACAGAAATTGATCGTTTAATTGGTCGTCACGAAGCTTTTTTTGAAGAGTTTTCAAATATCTTGCAAAGGCAGGCGCATAAGTAATGTCCTATGGGAAAAAAACGCGTCGCAAGCCCATGTCGGAGATTAATGTAGTTCCCTACATTGATGTGATGCTGGTGTTATTGGTCATTTTTATGATTACCGCCCCGTTATTAACTCCGGGTATCACAGTGGAGCTGCCGCAAGCAGAAGCGGAGCCGTTTGAACAAGAAAGCATCGAACCACTGATTGTGACGGTGGATATTCATGGTGATTATTATTTAAATATTGGTACTGACGCCAAGAATCCCATCGATCATCAAACCCTGGTGAATAAAGTGGCTGCCGTGTTAAGGCATAATAGTAAGACACCGGTCATGGTGCGTGGCGATAAAAATGTCAGCTATGGCAAGGTGGTAGTGGCGATGACCTTGCTTCAGCGAGCTGGAGCACCCAGTGTTGGCTTAATTACCGATACGCCTAAGGCAACTAATTAATAATGATAGAGATTATTGCCAAGCACCCGATTGCATTTGCTGTGGCTTTGATTGTTCATACTTTGCTCGGTGCGTTATTGGTGGTGAGTGTGGATTGGACGACGGCGCCCACTATTGTTCAACCCGAAGTGGAGGTGGTACAGGCGATTGTGGTGGATGAAGCCCAAGTGCAGCATGAATTGGACAAGCTGCAATCATCTGAGTCGCAAAAACAGCAACAGCAAACAGAACGCTTAACCCGGCTTCGTGAAGAAATCGATAAGGTTAAAAAAGCCAAAGAAACCGAGCAAAAGCGTTTGGCTGATTTAGCCGCCCAGCGTAAAATAGAGCTCGAAAAAAAGCAACGGGCAGAAACTGAGCGCAAGAAAGCAGATCAAGCGCGTAAAGTGGCAGAACAAAAACGTAAACAGGCCTTAGCAAAACAGCAAAGAGCAGAGCAAGAGGAAAAGCTCGCGGAACAACGTGCTAAAGAAGCCGACAAGCAAAAACAGCTTGCTTTAGAGCAAGTGCAACGTCTGGAACAAGAGCGACTAACACGTGAAGCAAAAGAAAAAGCACAACGGCAAGCTGAGCAAAAGAGAAAAGAGCTTAGCGCTAACCGTAAAGCCGAAGAGGAGGCGCAGCGCCGTGCCATGTTTGAAGCAGAAGAGCAGCGCATGGAGTCGGCTAAGGAAAAAGAAAACCAAGCCACCATTGCCAAGCACACGGCACTCATTCGAGCTAAGATACAACGCCTTTGGCGTAAGCCTGCCACAGCAAAACAAGGCTTGAAATGCACCGTTGTAGTGGAAATTATACCAGGTGGAGGGGTGAAAAGGGTGACCATTGCTCAACCAAGTGGAGATCGACTGTTTGATGATAGTGTCTTGCAAGCCGTGTATGCGGCAGAACCATTACCTTTACCTAAGGAAAGGCTTTTGTTTTCTAGTTTTAGGGAAATAAAATTCGAATTCAACCCAAAGGAATAACTTGTCTGAATGCTGCGTATTCTCATTTTATTGATTAGTTTTTTCAGTTTTCACAATGCTGCAACGGCGGCATTAACCATTGAAATCACCAAGGGCATTGATGAAGCATTACCCATCGCCGTGGTGCCATTTGGCTGGACCGAATCTTCCTCTCTGCCGCAAGATATTGCTTCTATTGTTGCGGCGGATTTATATCGGACTGGACGTTTTAATCCCTTACCAAGAAAAAATATGTTGGCCACGCCTAGCAATGTTTCCGATGTGAATTATCAAAATTGGCGTGTGTTAGATATCCCGTATGTGGTTATCGGTTCGGTGGTAAGGCAAAGTAACACCCAGTTTGTTATTAAGTTTCGTTTGATTGATGTGTACCGTGAAAAACAGTTGGCTGGCTTTCAGTACAGTGCTTCTGATAAGCGTATGCGCAAAGTGGCGCATGAAATCAGTGATGTAATTTATGAGGAGCTGACGGGGGAACCCGGTGCATTTAATACTCGAATTGCTTATGTTCAGGTATTACCTGCCAGCGTGAAAAAACGCTATCGACTAACCATTGCGGATTCTGATAAAGAAAATGCGATGGGTATACTCGCCTCACGTAATCCTATCATGTCACCCACTTGGTCGCCGGATAATAAAAAAATGGCCTATGTGCATTTATTACCTACCGGTTCACGGATTAATATTTACGATTTTGAGCGAATAAGTAATGAAACCGTGGCTAAATTTGAAGGGATTAATAGTGCACCGACTTGGTCACCCGACAGCAAAAAATTAGCGATGACTTTATCTCGTGATGGTAATGCTGAAATTTATATCATGGATTTAAGCTCAAGGAAGTTGACACGACTGACCAACCGATGGGCCATTGACACAGAAGCGGCTTGGGCGCCGGATGGAAAAACTTTGATTTACACCTCGGAGCGGGGTGGCACAGCGCAGTTATATCAGTATACTTTCGCTACTAAAAAGGTAAAAAGGTTGACCTTTGAAGGTAAGCAAAATTTTCGGGCTTCTTTTGCACCATCAGGTAAGATGATTACTTTTGTTCATCTGACCATGGAGAGCAAGTATCAGATTGCTGTAATGGAGCTTGAGAGTGGAAACATGCGTATCTTAACTGAATCATCATTAGATGAATCACCAAGTTTTGCGCCGAATGGCAGCATGATCATATATTCTACTATTTATCAAGGGCGTGGTGCGTTATCAGCCGTGTCATTTGATGGTCGGGTTCATAACCGTTTCCCCATTGATGGCAACAGTGCTGAGAGAGAGCCAGCGTGGTCTTCCTTTTTAAAGTAGCTTCTTAGGTAAGTGGCTTAGGAATGCCAGTGCTTTGGGTCAAATATCAAAGATTTTAAACAATTGTAACATATATAAAGGAGCTATTATTTATGAAGCGGATCGTCACGCTAACCATTGCTGTTGTACCGGTCTTGCTGGTACTTGGTTGCGGCTCTAAAGAGTTGGTTGAAGAAGAGCTGACCGCGCAGAAAGTTGAAGTTACTCAAAAAACGGTGACACCGACATCTCCATCGACACCACAGCGCGAAGACGTTGACGATATGACTCGGCAAGCATTGCCGCTGGAGTCTTCCACTTCTTCCTTGATGGATATAACACCATCTGAACCTGCGATAGATCCTTTGCAAGATCCGACCAGTTTACTGGCAAAACGAAAAATTTATTTTGATTTTGATCGCAGTGAAATCAAAGATGAATTCCGTGAAGTTATTCAGGTTCATGCCAATTATTTGGCGGACCACCCTGAAGTGACGATCAGAGTCGAAGGTCATTGTGATGAGCGTGGTACGCGAGAATACAATCTAGCGTTAGGTGAGCGTAGGGCAAGAGCGGTAGAACAATTATTAACATTGCAGGGTGCTAATTCTGATCAGGTTCGTATTGTGAGCTTCGGTGAAGAACGACCGGAAGTGGAAGGGCATGATGAATTTGCTTGGCAGATGAATCGTCGAGCTCTGTTGATTTATCCTGAGTGATGGAGATGGTATCAAACTTTGTCAATCAGCAATGTGTTACAGCCATTATTTCATCCTTATTTGATTCTTAAGACGCCATTATTTTGCTGTGTTCACAGGGACAGGGAGCGGCTAGCATGCTTGCTGTGGTTGTCGTTTTTTTCAGGCAAGGATGTTGGGAGGGGGGCTTGATGAGATTCAAATTTATATTTGTATATCCTTTTTGCTTTAGTTTGTTGGTAAGCAGTTTTGTGAATTTAAACGTAGCGATGGCTGCCGATGCCGAAGCTGTCGGGTTATCACTTGAGCAACGTTTGTCGCGTTTGGAGCGTTTATCCGGTAGTCAAAAACTGGTGGAAATCTTTTTGCAGATAAAGCGTATGCAACAAGAAATGGATGCCTTGCGTGGTGAACTCGAAATTTTGTCACATAACATGGAAGGGATTAAGCGTCGCCAAAAAGACCTTTATGTGGATCTCGATCAGCGTATCCTGGTGATTGAGCTAGCGGCTAAGGCGTCTGCTTTACCGGAGGAAAGTGCGCTTGCTACAGGCGAGGTCAGTTCTGCGTCCCCCGAGCAGCAAGCTATTGCAAGTATTACGGCAGGGCAAATGCCAAGCACTGCGGTGAAACCGCTGTCTTCCGTGCAGCAGCAGGAGCAGTATGAGCAAGCATTTAATTTGCTAAAAGAAGGCCTGTATGAACAATCCATTGAGAAATTTCAGGCATTTTTAAAAGTGGCTCCCACGGGCGATTATTCAGACAATGCTCAGTATTGGTTAGGTGAGGCCCGCTATGTGTTGCAAGATTATCAAGGGGCGATTATTGAATTTACTCGCGTGGTTGAAAATTTCCCAAGTAGTCCCAAAATACCAGATGCACACTTGAAAATTGGTTTTAGTTATCAAGAGTTGCAAGCCGATGATAAAGCCAATGAGGTGTTGCAAGGGGTGATTGATCATTATCCGGATACCACGGCAGCCCGTTTGGCAAGTCGCCGTATGCAGCAAATGAGAGCTCAACAATAGCAGACTTTTTACACCCATAGCCTGCTTCGCCACTTTCTATTAATCCCTGTATTCAGGTTTATTATTTCTGCTTCTTTATGTCTAAAAATACCACAATCCGGATTACCGAAATTTTTTTCTCGCTCCAGGGAGAGTCAACAACTGTGGGTTTTCCCACCGTATTTATTCGCCTTACTGGATGCCCGCTGCGCTGCTCATATTGTGATACTGAATATGCATTTTATGGTGGTGATTCATATACGCTGGAAGACATCATGACTGAAGTCGCCAAGTATAAGACCGTTTATGTGACGGTAACGGGTGGTGAGCCGTTAGCGCAAAAATCGTGTTATCCTCTGTTGGAGCGGCTGTGTGATGAGCGGTATAATGTTTCTTTAGAGACCAGCGGTGCGATTGATGTTTCTTTGGTTGATGCTCGGGTAACCAAGGTGGTGGATATGAAAACGCCGGGGTCGGGGGAGGTAAAAAGAAATATATTGAAAAATATAGATCACTTGACTAGCAATGACCAGGTGAAATTTGTCATATGTGATCGCGATGATTACGAATGGGCGGTCAAGATGTTGCACGACAATATGTTGACGAAATATTGTGAAGTGTTGTTTTCCCCAGCTTATGGGCGATTGGCTGCGGCAGAGTTGGCGCAGTGGATTTTACAGGATCAGCTTGCCGTGCGTTTTCAAATACAATTACATAAGTATTTATGGGGAGATATTGCCGGTGTATAAGCAAAGCTTTTTGTTTGTTAGCAGTTAATCCTGTGTTGAGGATTTTGCAATTAAGAATTGGCTGAAACATGTTCTTTTTTGTTAACTTTTAAATATCACGTCATTCCAGCGAAATTCTCTTCAGTATATTTACAGCGCTCGAAAATAAACGTTTATGCTTACATATGCGTCTTGTTTTATGGGCGATCAAAAATTTTTGAGATGTGAGATTCATGACTAAAGCAGTGGTATTGTTGTCTGGTGGATTAGATTCTACAACTGCGTTGGCGATTGCAAAATCCGAGCAGTATGATTGTTATACCTTGAGTTTTGACTATGGCCAACGGCATAAAGTGGAATTGTTGGCTGCCCAGCGTATTGCCAAGCAATTTGGTGTTTGTGAGCATAAAGTATTAAGTTTTGATTTGGGACAGTTTGGTGGCTCGGCTTTAACGGATGATTCCATCGCTGTGCCTGATCAACCAACGCAAGGTATTCCTGTGACCTATGTGCCGGCCCGAAATACTATTTTTTTGTCATTAGCCTTGGGTTGGGCGGAAGTATTGCAAGCCAGTGATATTTTTATTGGCGTTAATGCGGTTGATTATTCCGGTTATCCTGATTGTCGCCCGGCTTATATTGCGGCCTATGAAGCTATGGCTAATTTAGCAACAAAAGCAAGCGTGGAGGGGCAACCATTTCATATTCATGTTCCATTGATTAACAAAACCAAGGCAGAAATTATCCTCAGGGGAGGTCAGTTGCAGGTTGATTATTCTTTGACAATTTCTTGTTATCAAGCCGATGAGCAGGGGCGCGCTTGTCGCTCTTGTGATGCTTGTCGGTTGCGAGCCCAAGGTTTTAAAGAGGCCGGTTTGGCGGATGTAACAAAATATCGCAGTTAGTAAAAGCTTGCGAAAAGTGTTGAATATAATGACGGTAAATATCGAAGATAGGTGGTGCGTAGCGAAACCTATTTAAAAATTAAAAAAAATAACTTGTGGTGGGTGGTTAGATTGATGGTTGGTTTTAGAGTAAAAAATATAAAGGTATTTTGGATATCATTTGTCGCGATGTTCATGCTTTGTGCAATGACATCATTGGCTTTTGGTGCTGCGCTTGGTTTCAACGAAGAAATTGATACGTCGGCAGAAGTTGTAACGGAGGTGTCTGATCGAAGCAAGGCAGATCGTATTGTCAATGCACTACGACAAGAAGGGGTGGCAGCCCAAATTGTTCAAGTAAAAAAAGTGGTTAATATATTAACGGTTCGATTAGGCCCTTATGCCGATGTTAGTGAGGCTGAGCAGGTTTGGCAGGATTTATTGGGTCGGGATGTAGGGGCGGTTTTGACCGAAGATAAAGAATCGTCAGTTCATTGGGTGCTTATTGGTGAGTTTCTCAATTCTGCTGATTTTCTTGAGCAGATTCGTTTATTAAAAAGTTATGGTTATCAGGAAAACTTGGTTATCAAAGGCAAGCGTGACGAGCGTTATGTGTTTCGGGTATTAGAAGTTGATACTTTTGAATTGGATGATGAAAGCCAAGCCGCTTTATTTGAAGATATTGGTAGCAATGATATATCGTTTACTTTTGACGCAGAAAATATTGGAATAAAAAAAAATTACTTCAGAATTTCGGCGAACAATGGTCGGTTTATCTCTAATAAAACCAAAAATGAGCAATTCTCATTTCAAAGTGAATTTGGTTGGCGATGGCCATTGACGAAAGACTGGGCTACAGAGTTTGGGGTACGGCTTGATGTTTATGGGGAAACGGGCAAAGCGAAAACACTCAGTGTTTTATATGCTGACGAGCCTAGCTTTGTGCGTTATAGCGGTGAATCCAATCGGGTGACACTGGGAACGCAAAAAGTAAGTTGGGGCACGGTTGATGAGATATCACCACTGGAGCGTTTTACCGTGCAAGATTTATCACGTGCAGTGCTAGAGCCTATTGTTGAAAGATTGCGAAGTGTATTTGCTTTGCGATGGCAGCATTTTTCTGATGAGTTTAGCATGGATTTTTTGGTAATGCCCAAGTTCAAGAAAAATATTTTGCCGGCTAAAAACAGCGCTTGGTTTCCCATAAATCAACAGTCGGGTCAAATGCTGGGTGTTTCTGACAATCAATCATTATCGGCTGCCCTGAACAATGCAAGCATTACCGAAGGCGAAGCATCCTGGGGTGGGGCGGGGCTGCGTTTTACCGGTCAAATTAATGATTATGACGCAGGTGCTTCATTTATCATAACTCATAGAGCGACACCTTATTATCGTTTGGTTGATGAAACCAAAACACGTGTGCTTGATGCGATGACAACGCAAGCTGATCTTAGTAGTCTAGGTGAATTTAATTTTATCGGCGATTATCCTCGCCTATGGTTATTGGGAGGGGATGTCGCTTATGAGATTGAAGATTACGTAGTTCGATTTGAAACCGCATTTATTAAGGGTGAACCGGCAACTAATCGTGAATTTGAGATGATCTCAGTCAATATGTTGGAAACGGTTGGTGCGCTGGAGTTTTTTCCTGGTGATACCGATCTTCGGGCAAATTTACAGTTGATGTATCGCAAGTTGATAACTGGGGCGTCAGTGCTTGAGACAAAATCGTCTTTGCTGTTTACTGGTTCGCTAACAGATAGTCTAGATTTGCATGAATGGCGCTATACAACGCGTTTTATTGTGGGGCTTAAACCCAGAGAGATTTACTTAAACCCATCGTTGTCCTATATCGGTTTAGAAAATCAAGTGTTACGTTTGTCTTTACATTATTTTGCAGGTAAGGACGGCACATTAGGTCATTTTTATGATGCCAATTCCCATGTATCATTGGATTGGCAGGGGCGGTTTTAAGGAATGGGCGACGCAATAACTTCCTGGTTTGGCGCCCATATTTGGTTTGTATTCGCCTAAAGCGCCTACTGTTGGGGTTCGTTCTGATTGAGCAAAAGTGCAGGAATAGTGGTTCTCTTTCGAGCTTTTGTGATTGAAGAACGGGCCAAGACAGGCGGAAGATGGGATGCGAAACCAGGAAGTTATTGCGTGCTCATTCCTAACGTCAGCCTGATTATTTTTCAGGCTGACGTCTTATTGGGCAGGATTTATGTCTGTAGTGAATCATTATAGATTAAAAAAATTACTATTTTTTCATTGAGACTTCATCAAGCATTTTTTTAATTTGCATATCTTTGATGCGGCTGATTAATGCCTCATTGAGACCGACACGCGTGAGTCCGTCTCTTGTACTGCTTTCTACGACTTCATCATAACACTGAGCAATGAGTCCAGCGACCATACCTGAAATGCGTAAAAATGCACTATAGACTTTAAATGCTTTTTCACTGTCAAAAGTTTCAATACTTTTTTGTAAAAAGAGTTGCTGTAGCCGGTTCATCATGCCTAGCATATATAAATTTTTAGTGCCTCGCTTGATGTGTAATAAAGCAACATACCACTGGTGGTCCCAAAAATTTTTGTCTTGTTTTCCTAACAGCATTTTTACCAGCCAAAGTTCCAGGGTTTTTTCTAATTTTTTGCGTTCTCCATCGTGAAATACTGTTCGAGTCTCTTCAAGTTCGTACAAGGTTTCATAAAAAGTATCAATTAACTCTGGTACCCACTTTTTTATTTCGCTCGCTTCACTAGCGAGCATATCCCAATCGGATTCTTGATAGTTAATTAGGTGAGAGATGGTTTGAAAAAATTGATCTGTTTTTGCCATGGCTTAATTATCCATATATCGTATTTGAATTCTAGTTGGCTGCGAACAAGCTAGCGAGTATTTAATACCGCTAAACCTATTTTGAGGTAAATATATCTGCTCTTAATCCGAGACGTATGATTCGTCAAAATAGATGTTATGGAGTTACTCATTGAATCGGCAATAATCCCATACCGTATGTATATCAGGCTAATGACACAGCTAAGCGTCTCACAAAATTAGATGTTGTTCAAGGCAGTAGGCATATTTTTCAATGTGAGCCAAGACGGTCCGGTAGCGGATGGTTTTTCGAGGGGAGTTTAATCGCTCTAAAAAACCATCCATTACGGATTTTTTAATTATTGCAATGCTTGGATGGTCTCAGGCATATGCCGTTTGATTGCGTGCCGCACGCCGCCAATGACAGCTGTATTATCGGTAAATACGGCAAGAATATCGTCGAGTACGGTAGCCATGACGACTTTGCCGTTGGCAAATTCGGAAAGGTATTGATTCATGGTGCCTAAATTAAATTCTTTACCTAAGCTTTCTACGGTGCCAACAGCGGTTGCAACAATAGCTCCCAATGCATCCATATCAACTTCGGCATTACTACTGCTGTCGATGACAAAACCATCTCGGCCTACGATGGCGACTGCGGTGACACCTTTTACTTTTAAATATTCACCAAGAATATGTGTTAAACGATTTGGCATGAAATATCCCTTACTATAAAGAACCTAAATATTGTGAGTGCCATTTTATTCGTGCGGATACTTGCACGACGCTGTCGCACGAATTTATCGGAACTCAATTTTTTTTAATTATGAATAAAAATAAGATCTGAATGTGACAAGTTGATTGATCTCAGCAAGCGATGTATCGCCGCTGACAATCAAGCTATTTTGATAAAATATTAATGTTGAGTAATGATGTTCCTCCTTAACCTGAGTAGCTTTTTGCAAACATGCATTGCCACTTAAAATGAATAAAATATTGTATCGTTTTAAAGTTTCATTGTTGCGGTAAGTATATATTTTTAATCCACTCAATGATATCCGTTTGCGTTACATTGGGGAGATAATTTTCTTTTAAAACTTGCAGCGAGTCAGGTTCATTTTGATCGGTCAATAAACTCGAGGCTTGGCCTGCACGATAGATTTGACTTTGAGGTAACTGTTCCAAGCAGATAAACAGGTTTTCTTCGATATCAGTATGGCTGAAGGTGTTCTCTTCAAGGTTGAGCAATACAGCAGACAATTCACCGAGCAGTGGGCGTAATTGGGTCATCGAGTCTAACAAATTAACGGCGATGCCAGTAATGTAGACGACGTGATTGCGAGAGGCGCTGATGCGTAGCAAGGCGGCGCATATTTCGCTGGTTTGTTGTTTGCCGGTAAATTGTAACTCTTTGTTTGATAGAAATGAAAATAATTTCTTTATGTAGGTATCATCACTTAATATGGCGATTTTGGTAGTGGCCACTTGACTTGCCGTGCTTGAGGCAAAGGTATGCTGTAGCTCGTTAAGGCTAAGTAGTTTACAAAAGGCGCCTTTGAGTAATTGCTCTTCAATTTTTTGTAATGCATCGGCAGGTAAAGCCGCGAGTGGATTGTTGATTGCCAAATTTGCTTGTTTGTCACCTAAATAGTGATTGATGATTCCGTGAGTTATTTCCTCCGCTTGTGACCAATCGTCATTTTGAGAGGCGAGTCGTGCCTGCTCTAATGCTTGAACAAATTTGTTTCGTTCGTTGATGGCCTGGGTATCACTGGGCTCAGTGTTCGGCATTTCAGTGAGTATTTTTTCTAAAAAGTGAATGGTGGCATTGGAGTAGTTTAGCAGCGCTACTTTTTTATCCGCATAAGTTTGTTCCATTTCTCTCAAATTGTGTGCTACTTTTTCGAGCAAGATAGCCGTATATTCGGTGCTTTTTTTATCGAGTAACTTGCGTGTTTCCACTAACAATTCTTGGGTTGATAAAGACGTCTCATGAAATGCTTTATCAATACCCCAGCGCAGTAGTGCTCGAAATTGCTTATGTGATAGCCGGAAATCGTGCTCAAGCTGTTCAAGTTGTTCTGTATCATATTCTTCTTCTGGTAACATCTTTATGTGCTTCATCAATAAACGGGTTAAAAAATATCACTTACGTATCAGTTTGTCTGAACAATGTGCTATATAACAAATATTTTACTATACATGCAATATTTGTGCTCTTGTTATGTTAACGTTAAAATTGCTACTAAGACAAGACTGTTAACAACAGCAGAGCAGGATGCAGAGCATTGATAATCGCTTGTCTTGTAAGTTGAAAATGTTTTGTCAGTGCTTCTATTGATATGTTGAGTAGGTTAACTAAACGGTTATTTCTCTGATGAGTTGGATGACTGGATGCACCAACTAAGGGGGCGGTTATTAATGATGTTGTTGTGTTTTGCATACAGTTTTTGCAAAGTATAACAACCTGATGATGATTTTTTGCTGTGTTTTTATTCGCTATGATTATTTTTAGCGCAGTTGTTCGTGGAATGGAAGCTAAACATGGTGCGGCTATTTTGGATGGCGAATGGTGTGTGTAAATCAAACGAAATTGAAAAAAAATCGTTTTACAAAAAGCCGTATTTGAATATTGTTATACTCAACTGTGCTTTTACGACAGTAGCTTGGAAGTGTAGACGTAGAGTGAATGATGAAATTTTTTAGTCGGCATGCTGAGGTGATATCGTTGGATTAAGGTGGATTTTGCCAGGTGATGTGACTCGCTCGTTGGATAGTCGGTAAGAAAAAGACTACTCCATCGGGAGACGTCTTCAGTGAAGATGTCGTTAAAAGGCATCACTTTAATTATTAAGCCTTGAGAGCAGCGGTAAAATTTTTATTTATAGATTAACCTGTAGATTAATTGCTAACTTTTATTTACACTCACAAAAAAATAATATTGATTAATTGAGCGGTTCATTACAAAGTGGGTTTCTAGTTGGGGTGAGGTTTTACCATTTAAAATAATAAATAATGATGTAGGATTTATCCTACAGTACCGTAATATACGCTACTTTCTGCTTTTCTTGATGTATTTTTAAGGTAATAGCATGTACGAACAGCACTTTGGATTTAACAGAACCCCATTTCGCCTAGAGCCTGAGCCGGACATGTGTTTTTCCGGGAAAGGGTATGTTGAGGCGTTTAGTTGTCTAACGAACGCGATACAAGATTATCAAGGCATTATCATATTGTCAGGTTTTCCAGGAACGGGGAAAACAAGCTTGGTGCGCAAAGCTACCGAGGCAGCCATTTCCCCTGGAACCACTATTTGTCGAATCAATCGAGCCAATATTGCAGATGTAGAGAAAACGCTGGAAGTGGAGTTAAACAATCGATGGCAATTATCGGCGCATGGCCAGGCGACAGGATTGAGTGTCGAGCAAATTCTGTTGGCAAGCGCTGAGCAAGATAAGCATATTCTGATAATCATTGATGAAGCACAACGTTTATCGACTGAAGACATTAACTTTTTAGTTAAGTTGGTTTCGGAAAATCGTTCAGTGATGTCATTTTTTAAAATTATTCTTGTGGGTCATGAAAAACTCGACGAATTTTTTAATCTTGACGATTTGCGTAAACAACATCAATTAACTTTTGTCCATTGTGAGTTAACGCCATTGGAGGTGCATGAGATCAAACCCTATGTCATGCATCGTTTGGAGAAATGTGGGTGGAGCGGCAAGCCGAGCTTCGATGATGCAATCTATGGGTTTGTTTATCAGGTAACCAAAGGAATTCCACTCCGAGTAAATTCTTTTTTTGATCGCCTGCTGTTATTTGTCTATTTGGAAGGGAAGGAGATTGTTGATTATTCGATTCTAAAAAAATTTAGTGAAGAATTATTGGAGGAAATTCAGCTCGAAAAATCTCTTGATGTGGATGTTTATGATTTGCAGCAAGCATTGAATCATGACGATGACAAACCCAATGCAGCCCAAGCTCATGATAAAAAGACGTCCCCAGAAGAAAAAGTGGTAGGTATTGCCGAAAAGACGCAATCATTACCAGAAAAAAAAGTGGTAGGTATTGCGGCAAAGACGCAACCATTACCAGAAAAAAAATCGGTAGATATTACGGCAAAGACGCAACCATTATTGGAAAGTGCGGGCAATGATCTTGTTGTTCAGGATTCGCGATTTGCGCACATTAAAAAATGGTTAGCTGTATTGGTCAGCCTGATTCTTGTGTTAATACTTGTATCTTTTATTTTTTCAAAAAACAGTGATCAGCAAGCACTGCTATCTACTGATAATAACGTGCTGTTAAGCGGTAATTTGAAAAAAGAGATAGAACAACCCGCTTCTGCAGTAAAGCAAACACAAAGCGTAGCGATAGCAGAAAAAGAACTTGATGAACCAAATGACACGATAGTTTCATCTGAGTTTATTGAGTCAACTTCTGAGTTATCTGAAAGTGCTACGTTAGGGTGGGTATTACCTGAAGAGCCTGCGTTTGATGAGGATGACGTTGTTGGGCAACCACCGCCTGTCACGAGCAGCCATGCTGAGCAAGCTGTTATTGATGACTCATTGCTAACGGATACTGTGGAATTTTCGAACAAAAATAAGCAAAGCGCGGTGCTTGAAGCGGCTGGGTTGGCAAAGGCACAATCCGAGCAAAAAAATCAGCCACGGGTGAATCAAACGGATGAGCCTGAAAAAACGGAAGAAGTGATTAATGAGATTGCTGCTACACACCTGGACTCGCATAAGGTATTGGATATTGATCCACCCGATCCTTCGCAAGCAAGCAATGTTTCAGAAAAAACAAAATCTCAAAAAAATGTTGTGCAAAACACGACGGAAAAGGAAGCTAGCCCCATTAAGTCTGAAGTAAATAAACCATTAAAATCAACAACAGAAACTCAAGAAGAAACAGAGAAAATCAAAATATCTGACAGTCAACAAGCCATTGCAGAAAATACTTCTCAAGCCACTACTCTTCCGCGTAAAACTCATCCAGCCAGTGTTTCGTCAGAGATTGAGCTTGCTAAGCGAAATGATTTAGAGCTTATGATGATAAAGCGCTCAGTAGATCGTGAGTCACCCGATAGAATTGTCGAGCCAATAGAAGATATACCGATCTCTGAGGGGGAGGAGGTTGTTGCACCGACAGATGAGGACTTAAAAAAATTAATTGCATTTTTAACACAATCATATAAAACCGGTGAACTCGATGAGTTTTCTGATTTGTTTGTGGCGAATGCAGTCTCCAATGGAAGTTTTAACCGAAAGCAAATTAGAGATGATTATGAGAGTTTATTTAACAGTACAGACAAACGCCGGATTGCCATCAAAGATCTGATTTGGACTAGAAATGGGTTAGATGCATTGGGTATCGGTACTTTTGAAGTTTTTATATTTAAAAAAAATAGCAATGAAATGGAGAGGTTTCATGGAGAGATTGTGATTGAAGCCCAAAAACAGCAAACAAAAACCCAAATAAAAAAATTATTCTATCGTTATAATGTTGCCTCATAATGATCAATGTTGATGTTGTTCATGTCCATTCCTAAAGCATGTCATGAGGATCCACATCTAAATTCCAACGTACCCTTTTCGCTAAGGCGAGTGTCGCGATTTGATGAATGCAAGCTTGTAGCAATCGATGTATGGATTGGCGATTGTCGCTAAGAATGAGTAGTTGCGCACGGTATTTGCCGGCTCTTTTTTCGATGGGGGAAGGAACGGGGCCTAGGCAGCTTCCTTGAAATTGGTCTAGGTGATTAGCCAATAGCTGTTTGAGCTCGTTTAAAAACTCGATGGGTAATGCTTCAATGATGGCTTCTGCGCGAAATAATGCGGCAAAAGTGAAGGGCGGCAGTGCGGTAACTTCTCGTTCTTGTAAGGCGTAATGGGAAAACGCGCCATAGCCTTCTTTAATCAGCAGATTTAGCATGGGGTGCTCTGGGTGATAGGTCTGAATAATCACATGTCCTGCTTTGTTGCCTCGGCCGGCACGCCCTGCCACTTGAGTGATGAGTTGAGCCATTTTTTCACTGGACCGAAAGTCGGTACCAAATAGGCCTTGGTCAACATCTAGCATGCCAACTAAGGTAACATTAGGGAAGTCATGTCCCTTGGCTAGCATTTGGGTGCCGATAATGATCTGACTTTTGCCGGTGTTAATTTTTTCTAATAAAGTCTGTAGGGCATTTTTTCGTTGGGTGGTGTCGCGGTCGATACGAATGACTTCATGCTCAGGAAAATGTTCGGTCAAGACATCTTCGATTTTTTCTGTGCCACTGCCAAGGCCGCGTAAATCCAGACTGCTGCACGTTGGACATTGTTTGGGTAATGTTTTGGTGTAACCGCAGTGATGGCAGCGTATTAATCCTTTTGCTTTATGGATGGTCATGTGGCTATCACAGCGGTGGCAATCCATGATCCAGCCGCATTCGTGACAAATTAAGGTCGGAGCATAACCTCGCCGGTTTAAAAAAAGCAACACTTGTTCTTGGCGTTGCAAGTGCTGTCCCATGATGTTAAGCAACGTCGCGGAGATATTGGCGGTCATTGTTTGGCCTCGTAAATCCAAAATATCGATGGTGGGTTTGCGAGCGAGGCCGGCTCTATCGGGCAAGTCTAAGGCAGTGTAACGTTTTTTTTGTACATTGATTAGACTTTCAAAAGAAGGCGTGGCGGAGCCCAGTAATATGGGAATGTTAAGACGTTGGGCGCGTAAGATTACCGCATCCCGTGCATGATAACGTAGGCTATCTTGTTGTTTTAAGGAGCTGTCGTGTTCCTCATCTACAATAATCAGGCCAAGGGCTTTAAAGGGAGTGAAAATAGCAGAGCGAGTGCCAATCAGGATCGCAATATGACCTAATTTCGCCTTTTGCCAGGCTTGCCAGCGTTCAGTTTCGTTAAGATTGGAATGCATTAACGCCACTGGTGCATTAAATCGTGTTTCAAAACGTTTGACGAGTTGTGGTGTTAAGCCAATTTCTGGGATAACAATCAGCGCCTGCTTGTGTTGTTTGAGGGCATGCTCTACCACCCTTAAATAGACTTCTGTTTTGCCACTGCCAGTGACACCATTTAATAAAAAACAATGAAATTGATGGGGCTGGTTAATGATGTTATCGACGGCAGATTGTTGGGCATCATTGAGCGTGGGCAGGGGGGGATTGGTTAACCGGGTTGGGTCGATGATAGGTGGCTGGGCCTGGTTCACCGGCAGTGACTTTTCGATAACTAAACCCCGCTTTACCAGTCTTTGAATGGTGCCTGCCCAGTTTTTGTCATGGGTTTGTAAGGTGTTTCGCGTTACGCCATCGGGGGTGTGGCGTAATAACTGAACAAACGCTATTTGTTTGGGGGCACGCTTGAGTTTGCTGAGTTGTTCTTCATTGATTTCATTTGCCAAAAACCAGCGAGTTTCTACAGCTGAAGCCTGAAAATTTGTTCGTTTTAAAATTTTTGGCAAGGTGGTAAAAATAGTTTCACCTAAAGGATAGTGATAATATTCGCTTAGCCACTTAATCCAACGCAAGTGTTGCGGGCTAATGGTGGGCTCGGAGTCTAAGCAGCTAATGGCGGTTTTCAGTTTGTAGTGACTGGGAAGTGGTTTTTTTTTTAGATCAATCAATAGCCCGACGGTGATGGTCCTACCAAATGGTACAGTGAATCGCATGCCTGGACGCAGGTTTTGTTCGATATAACCATCAGGAGGTAGGTAATCAAATGTTTTATAAAGAGGGACCGGAACGGCGATCTCTAACGTTAGAATTTCTTGCATCTCACTATTATATACCCGAAACACATGACATTTAGGCTTTATTTGGGCCGCTATTTTTGTCCTGACTGTGTTGTAAGCACTGGGTAATCGTTCGACGATGATTTGTCGTTTCGCCTCGCCTAAAGCGCCTACTTTTGGTGCCAGGACAGGCAATAGGCCTCGCACTCAATAGCTAAATCTCAAGTGTTTCGGGTATATACGGGTCATCTGTTGCTGTGCATCCATGAAATTTGATGATGAATTGATCGTATCAGCAGTGGCCGCTTGATTGAGAGTATTCGATGTGTCGGCGAGGCTGAGTTATTCATATAGCCTGTGGATAAGTTTGTGGATTAAATCTAGATAACTTGCAAAGTCAATATTTATGCACCGTTATATTGCTGTATCGGCCTGGTTGGTTTTATGTAACTATATGAAAATAAAAGTAATAAAATTTTTTCAAAAAAATAGTTGAATTATGCACCATTATCGTGTGGGGCTTGACAGTTTTGTATAACTGTGAATAACCACTGTTGAGAGTGGAGTGATTAACTTGGGATTATCGAGCTAAGGAGTCTTTTTGAAAGAGCTAATATTAGGCGGTATGCGGTCAGGTAAAAGCCGGATTGCGGAACAGCGAGCCTATCAGAGTGGTCTGGATGTTGTGTATATTGCAACCGCCACCGCAGTGGATGAGGAAATGCGCGAACGTATTGCGTTGCATCAACAACGTCGTCCAAAGAACTGGCAATTGGTGGAAGAGTCTCAAGCGGTGGGTCAAGTGATTAAGCGTTGTGCGGGACCCGCTCGTTATCTGATCGTTGATTGCTTAACGTTGTGGTTGTCGAGTTTTTTACTGAGGCCATCGAATGAGCAATGGGGTGATACTAACCCGTTTGACGAACCCATTTATCGCACTGAACGGCGATGTTTGTTAGAAGCACTTGCAGTCAGCCAGGGCGCCATCAGCATCGTGAGCAATGAAATCAATATGGGAGTTATTCCTATGGATCGAATGACCCGATTTTATTGTGATGAGCTGGGTTTATTGCATCAGCACATTGCCCAACAGTGTGATGGGGTGACGTTAGTTGTGGCGGGTATTGCGCATTCCATTAAATCACCTACTTCGCTAGGCAGCGAGTGATGTTACGGCCTTTTTTTATTGCGGTACAATTTTTAACGCGTTGTCCTGTGCCTGCCCAGTATGATATTAGCTCGTTAGATTTGGGGCGCTCGGTGTTGTATTATCCGGTGGTTGGTCTTTGCATCGGAAGTCTTTTGTATCTATCGCAATATTTATTGAGTGGCGTGGATGCGATATTGCAAAGTGCTTTGCTCTTGGTGATTTGGGTGATGGTTACCGGGGCTTTGCACCTCGATGGCTTGGCCGATAGTGCAGACGCTTGGCTCGGGGGGTATGGCAGTCGGGAAAAAACGCTGCATATTATGAAGGATCCCCAATGCGGCCCCATGGGGGTGGTGGTGGTGGTGCTTGTTTTGCTGATAAAGTATGCCAGTCTTGTGGTTGTGATTGAGCATGATCTGCCAGTCTATCTGATTGTTGCGCCATTTGTCGCAAGAGCATTAATTATTTGGTTGTTTTTAACCACGGCTTATGTGCGTGCCGACGGTATTGGTGCCCAACATGCGATGTATATCCCGCGTACCCAGGCAAAAATAATAGTAGCCGTTTGTGCGGCAGGATTCGCGTTATCGCAAGGGATTGTTGTACTGTTGATGATTGTGATATTCGCCTATGCCTTACGCCATTTAATGCGGGTCAGATTGGGTGGGACCACCGGTGATACGGCAGGTGCCTTAATAGAAATAACTGAAGCGCTGGCTTTGGTGATGTTAACGCAATGGTAGGAAAATGGAACTATGGGAAATCGATTAACAAAAATTTATACACGTACTGGTGACCAAGGGACAACCGGTTTAGGTGATGGTCAGCGTATCGCGAAAAGCCATTGTCGAGTGGCAGCGATGGGTACCGTTGATGAATTAAATAGCGTGCTTGGTTTGCTTTTATGTGAGCAGCTATCGGATGACATCCGGGATATTCTGCAGCATGTACAGCATCGATTATTTGATATTGGTGGTGAGCTGAGTATTCCGGGGCATACCATTATCACTGAACAACATGTCGAACAACTGGAAGTTTGGATGGATAGCATGAATAGTCAATTGCCACCTTTAAAAGAGTTTATTTTGCCGGGAGGAAGTAAGGCCGCAGCGATGAGTCATTTGGCTCGTACTGTGTGTCGACGAGCCGAGCGTTGTGTGATTCAATTGATGGAAGAAAAAGAGGGATTAGTGCATGCTCATAGCATTGCGTATTTAAATCGACTGTCAGATTTATTATTTGTCTTGAGTCGTCAATTAAATCGCGAACAAAATGTATCCGATGTATTTTGGCAAAGAGTCTAGTTAAGTATGGAAGCAGTGGTTTGTTTGCTGGCTGTGCTCATGGATATGTGGCTGGGTGAACCGAAACGTTTTCATCCCTTGGTGGGTTTTGGGTTGTTGGCCGGCGTGGTTGAAAAGTGGTTTTATGGTGCTCATGATATCGGTGCCTTGGCCAGAAAAATCAGAGGGACTATCGGTGTTTTCATTTTGATAGTTCCTTTGATGGCATTGCTTTATTTGCTGTTGCAATGGGAAGCCGGCAGTGTTTTTCTTGAAGTGCTGGTGCTTTATCTGGCGATTGGGATGACCAGTTTAGAACAGCATGCACGTGCCGTAGCGCTTGCTTTAATGAATGGTAATATTGAATTGGCAAGAACCAATGTTGCTAAGATTGTCAGTCGGGATTGCCGTGAGCTTGATGCAAGCCAGGCAGCGAAGGCGACCATTGAGTCGGTGCTGGAAAATGGCAGTGATGGTATCTTTGGGGCGATTTTTTGGTACCTGGTATTAGGTGCTCCTGGGGTGTTAATGTATCGTTTAGCTAACACCTTGGATGCCATGTGGGGTTACCGTAATAGCCGCTATCAAGATTTTGGTTGGGCGGCAGCGCGGTTTGATGATTTAGTCAATTGGGTGCCTGCGCGATTAACGGCATTGAGTTATGCATTACTGGGTAACACGGCCGGTGCTCTGGCTTGTTGGAAAGCGCAATCTCGCCAATGGGAAAGTCGCAATGCCGGTGCAGTATTAGCCTCGGGGGCGGGTGCGCTAACGCTTTGTTTGGGAGGTGTTGCCTATTACCAAGGGAAAATACATAAGCGTCCACTACTTGGCGAGGGGCCAATACCGGAAACACGAGACATCGGTCGAGCCATGTTGCTGGTAAAAAATGGTGTATTGTTATGGTTAGGCGTGATTGTTATCACAGCGAGCAGTATTCATTATTTTCATCAAACATAAGGAATGAGCAAAGCAATGAGAATTCTTCATACCATGTTACGTGTTGGTCATTTGCAAAAAAGTATTGAGTTTTACACCGAAATGATGGGCATGCAATTATTACGTCAGCAAGATTATCCGGAGGGTGAGTTTACCTTGGCATTTTTGGGATATGGTGATGAATCGGACAATACCGTGATTGAATTAACTTACAATTGGGGGGTGGATCACTATGACATCGGATCAGGATATGGCCATATGGCGTTTGAAGTGAATGACGTCTACCAGGCGACCGATGATATTAAACGCAAAGGCGGAAAAATAATTCGTGAGGCAGGTCCGATGAATGCAGGCAGTACTATCATTGCATTTGTCGAAGACCCTGACGGCTATCAAATTGAATTCATTGGTGCGGATCGCCATAGGGAAAAGTCTTAGCTATCAAAATAAATCTTTATCTGTCTACTTGTTCGTCTGGGGATGCTCTGTCAATTGGGTGATTTAACAGGCGAACATGTATTTTTTCATATTAACGCTTGTTGAAAGCTTTGGCTTCATATAAGCTTTCAACTTATAACAATAAATCTAAAGTGTGACGATTCAGATCATACCAGAATACTGTGGTTTCAACTGTAGCGCTGATAGTGGCCTACTCAATATGTGTTTTCGTATGAATATCGATCTTTGTGGGTCGGTAGCTATATTTTTTTCTGAATTGTTATCATAAACCCATCTTGTTTGTCTGTTTAGTGTTGTCTTAATCAGTAGATGGCTTGGTTATGCCGATGGCTGTATTTTTGTCTTACAAAATTACACGGTCAACTACATTCCGTACTTTATAAATATATAGTTGAGTGTCAGCACAGCAGTGCGTGATATGCAATCCATCAAGCAGCTTCTTGGGGTTGGGTAATCGTTGTCCGAATTTATGTAGTGACTTATGTGTGCAAAATGAAAACGAGCTCATCGGTATTGTTTAATTCCTCAGGCAATTATCGAATGCTAATTCATGCCTTAATAGCCTTGCTACTGATTGGCGTGTTTTACGATGGCTTGGCGGAAATGGTGTCTCGTTGGTGGACACGAGCCGAATATAACCACGGTTTTTTTATCCCAATTGTCAGTATTTTTCTGATTTGGTGGCAAAAAAAAGCATTAATCAAAGCGTTTTCGGGTGGTTCTCAAGCGGGATATTGGATTATTTGCTTTGGTGGTTTGCTGTTATTGTTGGGTACACTTAGTACATTATACATCCTTGTTCAATATGCTTTTTTGATCACCTTAGTGGGTGTCATACTGAGTTTGTTCGGATGGCCAGTGGTGAGATTGATTTGGGTGCCATTATTTTTTCTGATTTTCATGATTCCCTTACCCCCGTTTTTGTATAACGGTTTGTCTCAGGAGTTGCAACTGATTTCCTCACAGTTAGGCGTGGCGGTGATCCGCTTGTTTTCTATTGATGTCTATCTTGAAGGCAATATGATTGATCTTGGCACGTATCAGTTGCAAGTGGTTGAGGCATGTAGCGGTATTCGTTACCTCATGGCGTTGACTAGTATTTCGTTTTTATGTGCGTATTTATTTCACGATGCACTTTGGAAAAAGGTCGTTGTATTAATTTCTGCGGTACCCATCGCAATTATGCTTAATGGTTTACGTATCGGGGTTATCGGGATTTTAGTTGAATACTGGGGGCCGGATTTGGCCGATGGTTTTTTGCATAGCTTTGAGAGTGTCAGTTCATTTGTGGGTGGGTTAATGATGTTGCTGCTGGTAATGGCATGGCTTGCCCGGATCGGTCAACCTAACAAGACGCTGTCCGACGTTTTTTATTTGCCTCGACGACAAAACTATTATCCATCCTGGTTAACGACGGCAAGACAATCTCATTCGTCTCTATGGACATTCATTTTGCTAAGCTTGATGCTTTGCTTGTCACTTTTTTTGGTGGCTCGGCCAGAGGTTATACCGGAGCGGCGTGTCTTTAGCAGTTTTCCTCAACAACTGGAGAACTGGTATGGGTTGCGCGAGCGGCTGGAGTTAAAACTGTTAGATTCGTTGAAGCTAGATGATTATCTAGTGGCAAATTATTATGCAGAAGATGACCGACCTGTTAATTTTTATATGGCTTATTATGGCTCACAACGTAGCGGTCAATCGGCTCACTCTCCCAGGTCGTGTTTGCCGGGAGGGGGATGGAAGATCGAAACTTTAGTTGACTATCAGGTGCCTGTTTCCACAGATGCGTATCCGGTGTTAGCGGTTAATCGCAGTGTGATCAGAAAAGGAGAGCAGACTCAGTTGGTTTATTTTTGGTTTAAGCAGCGTCACCGACATTTAACCAATGAGTATCTGGTTAAATGGTTTTTATTCTGGGATGCATTAACAAAGCGGAGAACGGATGGTGCGTTGATTCGTTTGGTAACCAGAATTGAGATCGATGAACCATTAATTGAAGGAGATAAACGACTGGCAAATTTTTTAAGTGTGGTGGTTAATGAATTGGACCAATATATTCCTGATTGAATTTGACTTGGGTGCGAATGGGTTTTGTGCCTGAATATCAAACGCTACGAGTATAGTCGTCGCTGGATCTTTATTTATGAATAAGGTCAAAGGCGAAAATATGTATTTCAATAAATAAAATGCACATGAAAAAATATTATATTCAAGGCTTAATCAGTCTAATCATGGGGGTGCTGTATATTACATCGGGGTGTAGTAGCAGTGAAGAGCAATATGAAAAGTATTATTTGCGTGCAAAGACTTTGTATGCAAATAAACAGTTTGATAAAGCGCGTGTCGCGGTTAAAAATGCCATTCAGTTAAATCGCCAAAATGCAGAGGCGCGCTATCTGTTGGGGTTGATTGAGGAGCAAAGAGAGAGCTGGCGCTCAGCGTTTGCCAATTTTTCCAGAGCCGTAAAGATAGATGCGACTCATATAGGGGCGCTCAGTCATCTTGCTACGTTGTATCTTATGGATCAAAACTATCAGCAAGCGAACCAAGTGGCAGATGACATACTCAATATTGATCCGCAGCAGGCTGATGCGTTACTCATTAAAGCATCTGTCTTGTTGAATCAAGCTAAATTTAACGAGGCTGAGTCCTGGGTCGACCAGGTGCTTTTTGTTGAGCGGTATCAAGCGACGGCGTTAAACTTGAAAGCACAAATTTTGTTGGCGCTAAATCATGAGAAAAAAGCTGAGCTTTTACTCAACGAGGGTATTGAAGAAAATAAAACCGATGTGCCAATGCGGGTGACGTTGTTGAAAATGTATCAGCAACAGGGGCAACACCAGAGAGTAATAGAACTATTTAATGAGATTGTTGAGCTTGATAAATCCAATCTATTATTTCGTTCGGCGCTGGCAAAACATCATTTGGAACAAAAACAACCTGAGCTTGCTGAAGCGGTATTACGTCAGGCGTTGCTTGATATGCCTGGCCTGGAAAGCAAGCAATTGTTGGTGGAGTTATTAGCGAAGACGCAAGGTAACCAAGCCGCCGAACAAACATTGCTGCAATTTGTCGCTGAAGAAACAGGCGGGGTTGCCTTGCGTTTTTCGTTGGCACAATTTTACCAGGCTATCGACCAAGCTGATAAAGCGGCCAAGGTATATCAAGATATCATTGATAGCGGCAAGCAAGATTTAGACGTGGGAAAAGCGAAAAAGAAACTCGCTATATTGCAAATTGGGCAGGGCCACCCGGAGCAAGCGCAAAAAATATTGAATCAGGTCATCGAGCATAACCCTCGGGATAATGAAGCACTTTATTTACGCGGTAACTTATTCTTGGATCGACGTATTGCACAGAATGCGATCGATGATTTAAGGCTGGTGCTTAAAGATGCACCTAATAACGTGAAGACGGTGCTTGCGTTAGCGAAAGCGCATGTACTGAAAGGTCAGATGGCGCTGGCGCGGCAAGAGTTTAATCGTGCGATTGAAATCAATCCAAGTTATATACCGGTAAGAATTGAGTTAGCCGCGCTTTTTTTACGAGAGGAGGCATTTGACAAAGCGCGAGATGTTTATTTAGCGGGCTTAAAAACTTCTCCGAACGCAATTGAGTTACTCACTAAGTTAGCCGAAGTTGAAGCAAAAAGGAATGATTGGGTGGCTGCCAAAGGCATTGCTAAGCAAATAATCACTTTAACCCCTAAGCATGCGACTGGACATTATGTATTGGGTGCTGTTTTGGAGATGCAAGAAGCGTATGACGCAGCGTTGCAGCAATTTGAATTCGCGTTACAGCAACAGCCTTATGCTAGAAAACCTTTAGATGGTGTGATTCGTGTGCTCCTGAAAAAAAACAAACTTGATGAAGCTGTTGATCGAGTCGTAAACATGCTAAAGAAAGATGAAAAAAATGCTAATTTATATCCTATACTTGCCAGGCTGTATTTACAGCAACAAGCGGATGCTAAAGCCAGGCAGATCTTAAAAAAAGGGTTGGATGTTAATCCAGCTTTGGCTGAATCTTATCAATTGTTAGCATCAATTGATGTGGCTAAAGATGATACCGATCAGGCAATTGAGAGACTGACCCAAGGGATAAGTGCTGTTTCTTTGGTGGACAGTTTTTTTTTACAACAATTGCTCGCTGCTTTATATGTTAACTTAGGAGATATTGAAAAAGCACAAGCTCTATATGAGGGCATTTTGAATCAAACGCCCTATAATGATGCAGTTGCCAATGAGTTGGCCGTATTGCTCTCGAATAAAAATAATACTAAAGATCGAGAATCGGCGGTTGCTGTTGCGCAGCGATTTAAAGCATCGAATGATTATCGATATTTTGATACCTTGGGTTGGGCTTATTACCGTACTGGGCAGATGAAAAAAGCTTTGTACTACTTAGAAAAAGCCTATGCATTAAATCAAGACAGTGCTGAACTAAATCAACATTTGTCCGTGGTGCGAAGTCAGGCTAAAGGTGTTGTATTGGAGCAGAGGTGATTTATCTGTTGTAATATACTCGTAGCGTCTGATATTTAGGCTTTATTGCTGGCCTATTTTCGCCCTGGCGGCGTCGCCTAAAGCGCCTACTTTTGGTGCCAGGACAAAAATATGCACCGCACTCAACACCTAAATCTCAAACGCTACGAGTATATGGGTGATTGGTAATCATTTTTTAATCACTCACACAAAAAATTTGATTCAACTTTCAGATTCTTGATAGTATCTATAATGTGAGCAGTGATAGTTTTACGAGTTTTTCTATAATCTGAAATGATGGATCAACAGTTGATTTGTTTTTTCATACTAATTTATAGAGGGACATTGGAAAAGGATCTAAATAGCGTATGCTGTTGGTGTAGAATTATTGTTCGATAAAATTGTTTCTGCTTTCTCTATTTATCGTTGTTGTCTTTAGGCGCATGGACATGCGCATCAAATCAATCTAACGCTTCAATTATTTAGCCCTTCTTGTGTTGCTGCTTAACTTGGTTTCCAGCGATTGTTATGGGTATAACCTATTCAGGTTGGCTAGAATCGAGTCCTTTCCCAGTTATGACAATTTTCCAACGAGTGAATTATGAAAAATTTCAAAATGATGATATCTGGTTTTGTAACCATTTTTCTGCTTTCGATGATGCCTGCCATGGTATTGGCAATGACCTTGAGTCAAGGGGCTGATGCTTCTTCTTCAACACCAAGCGGTGGCTTTAGTCATAATGATAGCTTTTCTTTGGGAGAAGCGTTTGATGCGCAGAGTGGTTCAACTAATCCGCCTGTCGCGACAGTAGGGGGGACGCCTGGCAGGGGAGGGGATTCTTCGATTTCCGGATTAGAATCTTCGCTTTTTGAAGCGGGAGACTCAACGCTATTGGGCAGTCAGCGTACGGCAGGTTCGGATAGCACAATTTCTGCACAATTACCTGCGGGAGATTATCGTTTTAATGTTCAAGGTGATTCAGGCGGTAGATATGCAGGAAGCCTTAATTTATCTGCTTCATCTTTTGTGACACCGGTACCTGAAGTATCAACCTGGATTATGATGATTTTTGGTTTAGGTTTTATTGCTTTTCTGTTAAAAAATAAAAATGGGGCATCTAGAAAAAAATTAACGGTTGGGGCAGCCTTAGCAGCCTAATCACGGGGAGCCAAGTAGTTGATTAGCTAGCTTCACTCTTTCTAAGGGGGCTCATGTTATTGTTATGAGCTCCCTCGCTGCCGTCATGGATAGCGGAGGGGAGGGCTGGTAAGGCGTAGGTTATTTTCCTTTTAGGTGTTTGATTGGTTTTGCCTGATGCTCTCCCTCTTATGTTATGGGTAGGGTAATGAAGGTCAAAATATATTTCTCATTGAATGAGCATGATATTGAATGAAGACAATCGAAGAAAGGGGGAGTGCAATGTTACGCGATCTAAAATATGGATGACGAGACACGATGTCTGGTTTGTGCGGACCAAAAAATATTGTGATTAAAAAAACGCTCGTCTTTTCTTTATGTAAAGTGATAACTTTTTTTATATTTTTATTATTGATCATGGCTGGTAGTCGACAGGCATGAAAAAAGCTGATAGAGTTGACGCTATTCTTGAAAGCAATAATTAAAAAATAATTCAATCTAAATTTTATTGTCTTGATGTCCAGAATAACATCTATGCTTTGCTATTTGAAAACGATTCAGGTTGCAGGCAAATAATGCAATAAATATCATAAAAAATCTAAATTCAAAGATACACTGTCTATTAGGCGACCTAGCACTCGAAAATTGTGATGTGAGTTTCATTGCATTGGCTCAGTATGCGAAATAAAAATGCGCACTATTTTTAAGCGCTTGGGCACATCATTGAACGATGATGGTGAGGAGAGCTGAGTGAGTTTAATGGTACTCCTATTTGCATGCCGTGCCGTCTGATAAGTGATCAGCCTACTTGTCTAATGGCGTTAATATTATTAGTTTTATCGGAATTTGTAGTAAATTCAAAATCAGCGGTTACCATGAAAAATATAAAAATAAAGTGCTTATTGTTGCTGAGCCTGATTGGTTTGTCTCCTGTCATTTTGGCTGAAGATTTAGTTTCATCAATGAATAACAACAGTTATCTATTAGTGCCGGAAGATGTGTTGGACATCTCTGTCTGGAAAGAAGAGGGTTTGCAGAGTGAAGTTTTAGTCCGGCCAGATGGTAAATTATCTTTCCCTTTAGTCGGGCACATTCAGGCCGCTGGAAGAACGCCTGAACAGGTTGAACAAGTGATTAAGGGCAGATTAAAGGCATTTATACCTGATCCCGTGGTGACCGTGTTAGTGCGTCATGTGTCAGGTAAGAAAGTCTATGTGATTGGCAAAATCAGTAAACCGGGTCAGTACGTTGTGCAAAATGGTACCGATGTGATGCAAGTACTAAGCTTGGCAGGTGGTTTGACACCTTTTGCTAATGCTAAGGATCTCAAAGTGCTTCGGCGAACTGGTGCTAACCAGACGGTATTCAAATTTAACTATGATGAAGTTTCAACGGGGTTAAAGCTGGAGCAAAATATGTTGCTTGATGCCGGTGATGTTGTTGTTGTTCGGTGATGGTTTTCAGCGATTAGTATGTACTCAAGGTTTTATGGTTTATTTGGAGTGATTATGACTCTGTTTGCTCATTGCGGATTGGCAGATATCATTGTTGTTCCTGAACTACATAGCACATTAATTGCCGATGATAATGTTAAACTGGAAACAACTGGAGGGAGACATGCAACCTCCATTGAGATTAGTCCACGTCTTGATGTGCATCATCAAACGGAAAGGGCGGAGCTGCATTTGAGAGCCGCAGTTACAGCAAGACGTTTTGACCATGATAAAACACTAGACAGTAATGATCAGAAAGCGGATTTTTACGGTGATTATCGCTTTGAAAAAAGCATTTTTCAGTGGAATGTGGGGCTAGACAATCGCAATACCCTGTCGAGCGAAAGAGAAGAGACGGGGTTAATAGAGACTGCTGGACAGCGCCGAAAATGGCAGTTGCAACCCCAATGGAGCAAGCAATTATCAGAACGCACTCAAATGAGTGTGCAGTACAGCTGGTTTGACATCGATTATCGAGGGAGTGCATCGAAAGGATTGTTAGATTATACCTTTCAGGAGATAGCCAGCCGTCTGAGTTATAGGTTTAGTGAAAAACAAAAAATGCATGGGTTATTTCATGTTTCGAATTACCGGGTCGAAGTGTCTCAATTGACAACCCGAATGGTTGGTTTGTCCATAGGTTTGGATCAATTTATGTCAGAAAAGAGTGAGCTGTCTTTAAGTGGAGGCGTGCGCATCTATGAAAATAAACAAACGCTTAAGCGCTCGATTCAGTGTGTTAAACTTTCCGAACAATCGCATGCTCTGATTTTGAAAATTGCATGGAAAATGAGCTTACATCAGGGGCAACTAGCTACGGCGTATATACGAAGCTTAACGCCAAGCGGTACAGGTTCGATGATGCAAGAGGATCAATTGAATTTGTTTGCTAAGTATCAATTAAAAGAAAGGAATAGGCTTGCCTTTTCGCTTAAAGTGCTGCGTCAAGGCAAATTAGCCAATACCGATAATGATCGTTTTCTTTCTTACATGGATACCGCCTATAAATATCAATTGAAAAAAAATGTATTAACAAGTCTAGGTTATCGATTTACTGCACAGTACTATCAACACGCAACAAAAACAGCATTTTCAAATCAGGCTGTGATTAGCGTGGAATATACGTGGGATCGCGTGAAACTGGATTATTTTTAATATTATTCGTTATTTTTTGATTCGATTTATCAGTATTCATGCAAAGTGGCACAGAACCTTTATTTCGAAATACGATATTAAATGAACGTTCGTTGTTTTCCCTAAGTGTGCTTTGCTGGACTGATCCATTGCCATAATTAAAATATAGATGCATATGTACGCTTACGAAAAGTCATTATCAGATTACTTTGGTGTTTTGCGCAGACGTAAGTGGCAGGCGATTGTGCCGGCCCTACTAATTATAGTGTTTGCAATCATTTTTGCGCTGTCACTGCCTGCCGTTTATCGCTCGACAGCAACCATACTTATTGAGCAGCAAGATATCCCCCAGGACTTAGTGCGTTCTACTGTGACGAGTTTTGCAGATGAACGCATACAGATGCTTAATCAACAAGTGATGACAACCAGTAATTTATTAAAAATTATTGACAAGTATGATTTATACAGTGAAGAGCGAAAAAAACAGCCCATCGACAATGTATTGGCTAAAATGCGAGAGGCTGTTAAATTGGAGATGGTCAGTGCTGATGTGATTGACCCTCGCAGTGGCCGATCGACGCAAGCAACTATTGCATTTACCTTATCCTATCAAAGTAGAGCATCGCTATTAGCCCAGCGAGTGGCCAATGAGCTGGTTTCATTGTACCTGAATGAGAATCTGAAAACACGTACCCAAAAAGCGGCTGACACGCATGAATTTTTAGCCAATGAAGCGAAGAAACTAGGCGAACAGTTGACCGAGCAAGAAGCACAGCTTGCGGGTTTTAAACAAAAAAATATGCGTCAGTTACCAGAGATGGTGCAGCTCAATATGCAGGTTATGCAACGCGCTGATCAGGAATATTCTGAAACTAAGAGACAACTCGCGCTTCTTGAAGAAAGAAAAATATATTTAGAATCCGAGCTTGCACAAATGCAACCCAATAATATGATGGTAACATTTAGCGGGCAGCGTGTGTTGAGTCCAGAGGATCAGCTCAAGGTCTTAGAAATGCAATATTTACAATTGGCGGCAACTTATTCCGAAACCCATCCTGACGTGATTAAGTTAAAGCGCCAAATCACTTCCTTGACGGAGGATCGAATATCACAAACAAGCGATGCCTTAGTCAGTGAATTAGCCAAAGCACGTGCTGAGTTAACACAAGCTCAAAATCGTTATGCAGAAAAACACCCGGATGTAAAACGTTTGCAAGTGACTGTGAGTGATCTAGAAGGACAATTAGCTAATTTACCGTTCGATACAGATGATTCTTTGAAGGAACATGCTAAACCAGACAATCCAGCCTATGTTCAGTTATTGACTCAACTTAATGCAACCAATACTGAGCTCGTGTCAATCAAAGAAAAGGCTGATAGCCAAAAAAACAAAATGTCGGTCTATGAAAGACGTTTGTTAAAAACCCCGCAAGTTGAACAGCAATATCGTCAATTGACCCGTGATTATGAAACAACACTTTCTAAATATAAAGAAATAGAAGTTAAACTCAATCAAGCACAATTAGCTGAGGAGCTTGAAAAAGGGAGTAAAGCCGAGCGATTTACATTAATCGAACCACCGCGACAGCCTAACAAGCCTTACAAGCCTAACCGTATGGCGATCCTGTTTTTAGGTTTGGTATTTTCCTTTGCCGGTGGACTGGGCGTGGCTGCGCTTGCCGAAGGCATGGATCGTAGCATGCGAGGCGAGAAAAGTATTGCAGCGGTTACTGGAAATTCGCCGATTGCTGTGATTCCTTATATTGTAACGCAAGCGGAAATAAGCAAACGGCGGCAGTACTTGTTGATCGGGTTGTTGGCGGTGCTAACCGTTGTCAGTATTAGTTTGCTTGTTATTCATTTTTATTACAAGCCAATCAATGTGTTGTGGTTTTTGTTGATCAATTGATTGGGTATTGCTTTATCTCTCATGAAAATATATATCACACATGGAACAGCTTAAAAAAGCACTCGATCTATTAAAAGATAATAAAAGCTTCAGCGACTCTCAATTGGCAGTTAAAAATGCTGGCAGCGTGTCATTGGATAACTTGCGTTATGTTCATACGCGCCAGTTTATCACTGATTCGAAATGGCTGAGTACCAATCGAATTATTGCCGAGCAAAGTGATGATATTATCGCGGACGCTTATCGAATGTTACGCACCAAGGTCTTGCTGAAAATGCGCGCCCATGGTTGGAATACTATAGGCGTCACCAGTCCAGGAAAAGGTGAAGGGAAAAGTCTAACGGCCATCAATTTGGCGATTAGCATCGCACGGGAAGTTAATTATACGGTTTTACTTGTGGACTTTGATTTGCGTCGGCCAATGATTCACAAATTACTTGGGCTGTCTCACCATAAAGGTCTCAGTCATTATATTCATGAGGACACACCGTTAGAAGAAATTTTAGTTCATCCATCGATCGAGCGTTTAGTTGTACTGCCAGGAGGGGATGCGTTACGTAACTCTTCGGAACTCTTGTCATTGCCGAAAATAGTGAATTTGATTCAGGATATTAAAAACCGTTACCAAGATCGAATTATTGTCATGGATCTTCCTCCTTTGTTGATGGTTGATGATGCTTTGGTGCTTGCACCTTACATTGACACGATATTGTTGGTGGTGGAAGAAGGGACCACCCAGCCACAGAGTTTAAATGATGCAATAGAACTGTTAGGGGATAATGTTAATCTTCTTGGGACTGTGCTCAATAAAGCAGAAGTGAATAAAAAAGCCTATTATTAGGTAACTATATGAAAAAACTTGATCTAGTTACTTGGAGCACATTTATTAAATCGGAATCTTAGGCTGTTATGTATAACGCTTTTTATCACTTTACTGAAACCCCTTTTTCCTTATTGCCTGATCCTGCATTTTTGTTTCTTAGTAAAAAGCATTTAAATGCTTTAACCATGTTGCAGTATGGTTTAATGAAAAATTCTGGTTACACAGTTATTACGGGGGACATTGGCTCAGGGAAAAGCACGCTTGTCAGGTGCTTGCTAGATGAGGCAGAAGATAACATCACCATCGGTTTAATTAATAATACCCATCCATCCTTTGGTGAGTTATTGTGCTGGGTTTCGATGGCCTTCGGATTGGATTATCGCGGCAAGCAAAAAGTAGAGTTAACAGAAGATTTTCTTGATTTTATCGCCGCCGAATATGCCGGCCATCGGCGCACGGTATTGGTGATTGATGAAGCGCAAAACCTATCTACGCAAGCACTTGAAGAATTAAGAATGTTAACCAACGTCAATGCCGACAAGCATCAAGCATTACAACTGATACTCATCGGGCAGCCCGAGTTGCGCCAGACTTTGCAACAATCTAGTCTGAAGCAATTTGCCCAGCGAATTTCCGTGGCATATCATCTAGAGGCTTTGGATAAAGAAGAAACTATTGCTTATATTCAACATCGACTAGAAGCCGCAGGTGGCCATAAAGAGCTGTTTGTTAATGATGCTTGTTTATCTGTCTGGGAAAATAGTCGCGGTATACCCAGAGTTATTAATATTTTGTGTGATACGGCATTGGCATATGGTTTTGCGGAAAAAAAACCTTATATTGATGCGCAAGTCATTATGGATGTGGTAAAAGAGCGAGATCAAGGTGGCGTATTTGTTTGGTATGCTCCCGAGAAAGAAGAAAAATAAATTTTTTTCATTAAGTCGTAAAGAAGCGAGGGCAGTCTGTGCGTTTCGATAAAAAAAATAGCTGTACAAAATTAAATCCAGATCGACTTCTGCAAGGAAGAGATTTATGGGGTTGCTGTATTGCGTTGGGTGTTAAAAAAATATACGGTATGAAAAATTCACACTGTAGGGCGGTAGCGTGTCTGCTCAGCACCGGTTATTTATTATGAAATTCACTGATTTTTTTTGAAAAATAAATTATATTGTGTCTACTGCCAAATCAATTATTAATGTCAATTTGATTGTTTTTGTGGCTCTATTGATTGGGGTAGCAAACAATATTGCAATCGCCGGATTTTTTGGTTTGACCCGGCTGGTGGATGCTTACTATGCGGCGTATGTATTGCCAGCATTAATAATGGGCATGTTTGTTGATTTTCTCGGGAAAAATTTTCTCCCCGCTTTTTCTGTACTTAAAAAGGAACGTGGTGAGCAGGCCGATAAATTGACATCATCGCTGGTCAATATTGTGTTTTTTATTGCTGCTGTGATGGCATTGTTGTTGTCGGTTTATGCGAAAGATATTTTTTCTTTGATATTGCCGGGTTTCTCTGATACAGAGCTTTCTGATACAGCAAATATGTTTTGGATCATGGCGCCAGCGATTATGTTAATGGCGGTGAATACATTTCATATCTATGTATGTCAATATTATGGAAAATACGTGCATGTGGTGTTATGCCGACTGGCATTGCCTGTTGCCTTATTATGTTCGATTTTTTTCGGGCGGCATGTGTTAGGGGAATATGCATTGCCATTTGGTTTGTTGCTTGGCAATATTATTATGTTTATTTTTTTGGCATACATGGCGGATTATCGTTATCAGTTCATCGCAGACTATAAAAGCGCACATATGAAGCAAATTTTTATAAATTCAGGAATATTGATGTCGACTGGAATTATCGCCAGAAGCAGAATTATTATCGAGAGATATTTTGGCTCGATGTTGGACGCTGGGGCAATTTCTAGTATGGCGATGGCGGATAGGTTATGCACTCCGCTACATCACAGTGCAACGATTGGGGTGAGAATGATTGCTTTCACCAAAGCGTCTAAATTGTATGCTGATCAAAAATTAAAAGAAATTGGTCTTTTGCATAATGATGCCCTTATTACGATTTTCCTGATGATTGTTCCCGTCGTTGTATGGATTGCATACCATAGCAGTCAAATTATCATCTTATTGTTTATGCGAGGCAACTTTACCAGTGATATGCATCATATGGTAACAATGGCTCTGTTAGGTTTATTGCCTGCGGTGATTGCTAGGAGTACCATTCAAATCATGTCGAATGTTTTTTATGCAAATAATAAAGTCGCTGTACCTGCCATTTTAGGTATCGCCGGTACTCTCTTATATTTGGTGTGTGCTTATCCGCTTTCTAATGCCTATGGTGTTTTGGGTTTAGCCATAGCTCAATCAATTTCATTTATCGTCGCATTTTTTGTGTTGATCTTATTATTAAATAGCGAGCTGGAGTGGTTTTCAGCAGCTAAAGTGTTGGGGAAATTACTTTTCTATTTGGCCGTGTCAGGGGTATCGGTATGGGTGGCAGCGCATATGGCGGAGTCGATAAAGGTTTATTATATTTTCCAGCTTGTGATTTCGTTTATATTGGGAAGTTTATTATATATTGCCTTGTTAGCTGTGATGAAAGATTACGGTTTCATGTATATAAAGGAAAAATTATTTAGTACCGACATCGGATAGCCTAGCGTTTGAAAATCGCGAAGAGAATTGGTTTCATAGGGGTTTTTCTGAAGGAGGTAATACTGGTTGTATTGCCGACTGAAGAAAGATTTCTGTGGAATCAAGGATCAAGCGAGATCAAATGATAGGCTGCCTAATGTCGGTTAATAGAGTGGGGAATACAAAATAACTTGTATAACATGATTGTGCTATTTTGTATTCCTTGGTAAGTTCGATGTCTGGTTTTATTTTTTTCTAACGCTATAACCAAATGTATTGTTTAGCTCACTGGACATGTGCTTTGCTTGGTCTGCAGTGATGCATTTTACATGATAGTCGGGATAAGGGTAGCAGGGATGTTTATCAGACAGTTGTTGATGTTTAGCGAGAAATTCGTCTAAGCTGCTAACCAGGCGAGCAGGATTTCCGGTGTATACAGAGTTCTCTGGTATATTTTTTGTCACTACCGAACCGGCGCCTATGATGACGTTAGGTCCGATGGTAATATTGGGTAATATGACGGTGCCTGCCCCAAAAAAACAGTTATCTAATATTTTTACTTTTCCGATGCGTGTTTTTTTTAAAAAAATATCCATGGACGCGTCATGCGTTAGAATGTGACACCTGGGAGCAAAGGTGACATTGTTGCCGATTTCTATTAACCATGGGCGGGATGAGTCGAAAATTGTATCGTGTAATACGGTGACGTTAGTGCCGATTTTCATGCCTTGTTTTTGTAATTTTTTGATTCTCGCATGAAATTTTCTCGGATCTTCGAGAAATATAATCGCCCGCTTGATTTTGATAAATTGGTTTTTCACTTTAGTAAATAGATTCATTTTTTGTTTGTTCCTAATTAAGGGAAGTTATCACGTCGCCCACTCCTAACTAAACTATATTAATATAGAGCTTGAATATTGCAATGGACTATCAAAAGAAACCAACTTTTATTGGTATTGGCGCTCAGAAATGTGCTTCAACATGGGTGTATAAAGTTTTGCTGGATCACCCAGAGGTAGGGGTTAGTAACCCGAAAGAGTTGGATTTTTTTTCTTATTCTTATGGTCGAGGATATCAGTGGTATTTTAATAATTTTCTAGCATTGCCAGTGACTAAAGTGATTGGTGAAATTTCACCTTCCTATTTTTGTGATTTAAGTGCTCCCGCTAGAGCGGCTAATTTTGATGCAAAGCTTCGCATTGTGGTGACTTTACGAGATCCGGTAGAAAGAGCTTTTTCCAATCATTTGCACGAAATACGCATTAAGCAATTTTGGGGGGAAGATCTTACTTTTGAAGCAGGTTTGTCAAATAATGCGATGTATATTGAACAATCACGTTATGCAACGTACTTGCAGCATTGGTTGGATTATTTTCCTCGTGAACAAATATTAATTATATTCCAAGAAGATATCAAACAAGATCCACAGCGTGAAGCCCGCCGATTATATCATTTCCTTGAAATCGACCCCAATCATCAATCTGATTTTTTGTTCCGTCAGGCAAACCCAAGTTATGGAGAAAAATATCAGGGAATTGATAAAACGCTGCGTATGATTGGTCATTTGGGACGGCGTGTCGGTGGGGAAAGTTTAGTGAAGTGGGTAAGAGGCAATCCGTTGATTGTCAATATCCGCCAAAGCAATCGACGACACTTGAGTGAAACGGTGCCGTGCATGTTACCCGAAACTGAAAAATATTTACGTCAAGAGTTAGCCGACGAGACCGAGCGTTTAGCGAAGTTGTTGAATCGGGAAAGCTTGCCCTGGCCAACCTGGCACTATCTCAATCAATGTTTAGATAAATAGTGTTTTTTATGTCAGTAAATTGCACAATTTTAATGTACCACGTCATTGATGAATCCATGAATTCGACTGAGCAACGCTTTTGTTGTACGTCAGGTCAATTTCGCTCACAAATGCAGTATTTAAAAGACGAAGCTTATGCAGTGATTAGTTTGAGTGAAATAGTCCGGTGTTTAAATGGTGAAGCCAAATGGCCTGCAAAAGCCGTTGCTATCACTTTTGATGATGGTACATCCTGTACTTATCAAAATGCATTGCCGATATTGCGAGCATTTGATTTTCCTGCGACGGTATTTATGGTGTCAAATCTAGTGGGTCAATGTAATGACTGGTTGATCGATGCAGGTTTTCCTTGTCGCAGTATGTTGACCTGGGATGAATTGGAAGCACTTGATCGCTATGGTATAGAAATTGGCAGTCATAGCCTGAGTCACTGCAAACTCGGTGAGGTTGAGCCAGCCCGTGCCATGCTGGAAATTAACCAAAGCAAGCAGCAACTAGAGCAACGACTAGGCAAGCAAGTACGATACTTTGCTTATCCCTATGGTAATGTGAATCCGGCGGTACGCAATTGGGTAGCCGAAGCAGGCTATCAATTGGCTTGTTCCACGAGGGCAGGGAAAAATCGACTCGATGTTGATCCTTATTTACTTCGGCGAGTGGAAATTCATGGGCAAGACTCTCTGTGGCAGTTTCGTATGAAACTCCGGTTGGCAACTAAAGATATGCCTCCGTATTCTTTGATTAAAAACATGGGGCGCAGGATATGGGGAGAATAGCGATGCGGAAAAATAATCCAGCATTCACGAACTATCAGGCCAGGGGTGGTTATGTCGGCAGACAATCAGGGTAAGACGTTTCATTTTTTATATGCCACGCGGGAAAAATATCCTACTTATCGGGTAGACCTTACCGAGCTTTTTTCAGCAGGCTTAATCAAAAAAGGTCATGCTGTGGATTGGCATATGCAGTCAGCTGAGGCATCGTCATTTAAGACATTACAGCTTAATAACAGAGAGCGCTTGTTTCTCGGTGGGGCATTAAAAGGTAAAGGGGTATGGGTGAAGTTGGCGAATCGATGCCTGGGGTTATGGCATGATATACGACTTTTTCGCATGGCCAGAAAAGGAATCTATGATTTTGTGCAAGTTCGGGACAATGTGTTTGCCGGATATGTTGTGGCACTTGCTTTGAAAGGACGCGGTACCCCATTTTATTATTGGATGTCATTTCCTTTTCCAGAGGCGGATTTGTTTCGTTCCGCAGATAAAGAGATTGATTTGTCGACGCTCAAGAGAGTCTTTTATCGCATGCGTGGTAGGTTGCTACATTGGCTGTTATATCGTCACGTATTACCTCATGCTGATCATATCTTTGTTCAAAGTGAGCAGATGGCTAAACAGTTGGAGGCAAAAGGAATATCACAAATACATATGACACCGGTACCCATGGGGATAAATCTAGACCAGCTTGATAATGCTCAATTACCTCAGCTGAGCAATACAAATTGGCAAACAAAGACTGCGCTTGTTTATATGGGGACGATGGTTCGGGTGCGGCGGATTGAGTTTCTCATACAGATGCTGAGCCTTGTGCGAAAAACCATTCCTGAGGCGATCTTAGTTTTGGTGGGGGGTGCCCCCGAGTCAGATATGCAACGCTTGCGTGACGAAGCCCGTCGCCTGGATTTGCAAGATTATGTTATTTTTACTGGATTTGTTCCTATGGAAGAAGCCTGGGCTTATATTAAAGCGGCAGCGGTTTGTCTTTCACCGTTTCGACCGAGTCCTATTTTGGATGTGGCATCCCCGACTAAGGTGATTGAATATATGGCATTGCGACGCCCGGTGGTTGCTAATAAAAACTTGGACCAGGCTAAGGTGCTTAGCGAAAGCGGGGCGGGGCAAGCGGTGGAGTATTCTCCCGAGGCATTCGCTAACGAGGTGATTCATATTCTTGAGGATACTGATGGGCTAGATGGCAAGCTAGAGGCAGGTTATGAATATGTGCGCCGACATCGGAGTTATGCCGCACTTTCCCAGCAGCTTGAAGATAAATACCGGGATCTGCTTGCGGCTAACATCATCGCTTGATAGCTGATAAAGCGGGCATGAATCGAATTATCTATTTGCTATTTCTGTCAATATTCTCGTTCGACTATTTATCGGGTCAAATGGGTATATTGAGTCACTATGCGACCTGGCTGCCTGAAATTCTGTCATTGGTGGTGTTGGTGATGGTTGTGGCTTTGTTTGCTGTTGATAAGGTCCCTGCGATCCATCCCAAGTATATTTTGTTTTTAACAGCCTATATTGTACTTATTTTTATCGGTGTGGTACTTAATGCGGTGCCTGAAGGCCCGCTGCTGGCTGGTCTTCGAACGTATTTAAAATTTATTCCATTTTTCTTATTGCCTGCGGCTTATGCGTTTAGTCATGAGCAGATCCAGAGTCAGCTAAAATTTTTATTGTTTTTGATTTTAATGCAAGTCCCCTTAGTTCTCTATCAACGATTGGTGCAGTACAAAGGTGTGTTATCTGGTGACCCTATGAAGGGAATGCTGGGTAATTCGGGACAGCTTGCGATTGTATTATCGTGCACCATTGCGGCAGTGATTGCTTGTTATTTATATGGAAAGTTGAGCCGCTTAGCTGCCACATTGTTAGTGATTTTATTGTTTATTCCGATCACGGTAGGAGAAACCAAAGCCTCGTTGGTGATCTTGCCGATAGCTTTAATTGCTCCATTTATACTATACAAGGAAAGCAAGGGAAGTATTAAGCGTTTGCTGGTTGGTTTAGTCGTTGGCGCTACCGTAATGTCGATATTTGTGGTGATTTATGACCATTTCATGACACCGCGCTGGGGTTATGGTTTGATGGATTTTATTACCATGGAAGGTCGCATGGAAGGTTATTTATATAAAGGTACGGATGTAGGAGAACATTTTGATCAAGTCGGCCGTATTGATAGCTTGGTACTTGCGATACAAGTTTTGTCCCAAGATTTAATCCAGCTATTGTTTGGTTTGGGGGTGGGCAATGTTTCTGGATCTTTTCTGAGTGGTGCATCTGGCGAATATGCGGAAGAATTTGCTAAGTATGGAGTTGGTGGTACCAATGTAACGCTATTTTTATGGGAAATTGGTTTACTTGGGGCGTTATTATATTTTATTTTTTTCTGGCTTGTCTTCAAAGATGCGCGTGCTTTGAGTCAGCATAGAAGCATGAATGGTGCGCTGGCCCTGGCTTGGTCTGTTGTGGTTATGATTGTTGTGATTGGTATTTTTTACAAGCATATTTTTGGCCCAAATGTCCCTGGTTATTTGTTTTGGTATTGGTCTGGTTACATTGTTGCCTCTTGTTATCGAATGCAGCGGGAGCCTAAAATGTTAGGCAATAATTTTTATAATATGGAAACCTCTCATCCGGTCGTTAACTCCAAACCTCATAATTAAGTTGTCTGCGTTTTTTCAAAAACCTATCCACCGCCAAACAGGAGTTGCTATTGTATGGGTACAAGACTATTTTTCATGATTATTGTTTTATGCGCCATACCCTATAATTCACACGGTCATGCAGCATATTATGTCGACAATGTGCAGGGTGATGATGCAAGCAGTGGTAGTGAATCAGCCCCATGGCGGAGTTTGAGTTATGCCGCAAAGCAATTGGTAGCGGGTAATCATTTAATCATTGTTTCTCACGGGCCAATGCATCCTTATCGAGAGCAGCTTTATCTTCATGGTCTCGGTGATGTGTTGGATGCCATTGAAATTGGAGGAGAGTCAGGGAGTTCAGATCCTGTTCTCGTTGGTGTGGATGATTGGACTGATTTGAATGCTGGCGGTCGCCAACACTGGGCCGTTACAGGAAAGCATTGGGTATTAAGTGATACAACGAAACCATCAGGTTTGTGGTTATCGCATGTGAAACAATGGAAAAAAAATGGGGTTTTTTCATTAATTGAACGTGATCAGGTGGAGGGGGAAAGTGAATTGTCATCCGGTCAATGGCATTATGATGAAACGAAAAGTCAGATTAAATACCGACCTATGGAAGGGGAGACGTTATCCAATAGCCATATCGAAGGACTTGTGAGAAAACAGGCGGTAGGTATCGTTACGGTACGAAATCTTAAATTAAAAAATATCACGACTATGTTTACTGAAAATAACGCCATTAGCATTGTTGATGACTCTCGAAATATCTCTGTGTCAGAAGTGACAGTGCGGTATGCCGGGAATAATGGGATTTCCGTTGCTCGAGGTGGGTCGGATATTACTATTGAATCCTGTAATATCAGTGATGTTATGAACAATGGGATAATAATTAATGGTGGTGGCGATCATCCTGTTAAAAATACCATAATCAAAGGTTGTAGTATTCAGTATGCAGCGACCAATGATGGCATTACTTTGCATGACGATCAGGATGGTAATTCCATTGGGGATAATCATTTGATTGAAGGTAATACTATCTCTAACTGTCGAGAACAGGGTATTGATATCGTATCTGGTCGCCAGATTGTTGCTCGAAATAACCTAACCTTTGATAATCATGACTCGGCAATATCCATTGGTCATGGGGTAAATAATGTGCATATTGAAGGACATGTGAGTATGAATGATGGTCACGTGGGTGGATTGGTTGTGGGTACAGCAACGGCCGTGGTGGTGCGCAATAGTCTTTTCGCCAATGGTAAATATCATCAAATCGTGATACGTGATGCCAGTGATGTTGTTTTCGATAGAAATACGGTCATTCAAGGGGAATCAGGGCGTGGTGCGGTGATTGATATTCAAGAAAAATCTAAGCAAGTATTTTTTAAAAAAAATATTATTATCTCCCAAGTGCGGGGCAAAGAGGTGCGGTTGTTACGTTTTCTTAAAGGGTGGGATGTGGATGAGACTGGGGTTGTTTTTGATGACAATATTTGGTGGGTTGAAGATGCCACGGGTAAAGAGTTTTTTGTAAAACGAACCGGCGCATTTGAACTTGATGACTTCAAGCAGACCTTTGGCCTCAAAGGTAATGGCCTTTTTATCGATTCTGGTGTTCGGTTTTTAGAAAACAAAAATAAATTATTCCATGCAATGGAGGATTATAGCGGTTACGGTTGTGATTGTCAGTCCTTGCCGGTGCTGCAGTAGCGACTCAAACCAATAAAAATAGGGTTGACAATTTAGTGAGGCATAAAAAGATAAAGCTTTGTGTGGTGGTGAGTTCTCATTGGGCAGCAACGTTTGGTGGTGCCCAGTATCAAGCAAAATGCATTATTGATGAGCTCATACAGACCAACAATTATGATATCTATTATTTATCGCGAGATGTGAATATTAACTATACACCCGAGGGATACAACATTATTCAGATTGGTAGTGGTAGACATGCAAAAAAATTCCCTCTGTATTTGGATGCTGTTGATCTCTATCGGGTACTAAAAAAAATTGATCCAGATATTCTTTATCAGAGGGTTTTGAATTCTTATACAGGGATTAGTGCTTATTATGCTAAAAAATATAATAAAAAAATGATATGGCACATTGCCCATGATGATGATGTGCAACCATTTGTTCCATCATTAAAGAAAAATATCCTTAACAAGTTAGTGGATCAAAAAATTGGACAATATGGAATAAAAAAAAGCCATAAAATTATTGCCCAAACCCAACGCCAGAACAATTTTCTTCAGAAGTATTATAATCGACAGGCTGATGCTGTGATTCACAATTTTCAACCGAAACCGACGGAGTCACTAGACAAAGGCAATGGCATTAAAATCGTATGGGTCGGAAATTTTAAACCCATGAAACGACCAGAACTTTTCGTTAAACTGGCTGAGGACTTAGTGCATCTGGAAGATGTTAAACTGGAAATGATTGGTCGACCAGGAAACCAAAGGCAATATGGAATGTTGCTGGAGAAAATATTAAAAATGAACAACCTGTATTATCATGGTGAGCAACCATTGGCAGAAGTCAATCGTATCCTCAGTGGAGCACATTTATTTGTGAATACCAGCGTTGCGGAAGGATTCCCCAATACGTTTATTCAAGCCTGGATGAGAAAAGTACCGGTGATCAGTTTGGGAGTGGATGTAGATGATTTATTACAGACAAGGAAATATGGTGTTTGTGTGAATACTTATGAAGGCTTACTTGCAGAGATTATTGAGTTGATAGCGAATCGTGAGCGCATAGAAAATATGGCTAATAATTCTCAAAAGTTGGCGTTCCAATATTTTTCACTGGACAATGCCAAGCAGATAATGCAAGTGATGGCAGATCCGTAGTGAATTATTTTAAGCGCTCTCAAGATCTAACAATCGTTTACTGCAGAGATCTCCGAAATATAGCTCTGGCCATTGATATCCAGTCGAGTTTAGGACACACCCCAGCTCAGGGGTTGGGTTTTGTTTCAAACACCTTCATTTTCAAGGATGAAAATGCAGAGCGTATAAGGATATATTCACAGCGTGTTTTGAAATAAACCCCAACCCCTGAGCCTTCGCCTCGCGGTACAATCACAAGTTGTTGTCTGGATATCAATGGCCAGAGCTATAATACTAGTCAAATAAAAAAAACCGATCTTGATCCATTTTTCCGAGCATGATATCAACACCGTGGGCATTAAGATGTCTACTTAATTGGGTTTGGTGTGATGTTATGTCCAATGTCGATGGCAAGGTGATTTTTTTATTTCCCAGAGTTTATCTAATCGTGTGCGAGCTGGCAATGCTGTGGTAGTTGATTCATAGAATAAAAATTCCATAAAGTAATACAGCCAAACAATATTGAATGGGTTAGATGCAATAAAACCCGCCAACACCACGCATTTGAATCAAGTAACAATCAATCGAAATTGAGCATGGATATGAATCACAATGCATCGCTAGATCGACGGGTTCTCATTATATCTCGAGATTTTCGTTATCAAGGAGGCGTCGTTAACTATCTTGAAACCTTATCGCGAACATTTTCCGAACCAGAGCATTATTCCTATTTTTTCATTGGGAGGGAATATGGAAAAAAATTCAGCCTATTGGATTTTTTTAGTCCATTGATTAAGAGCTTTCGTTTAATTAAAAAATTGCATGATGAAAATATAGAAATAGTACATATCAATCCGTCGCTCAATATGCGCTCGTTGCTCAGAGATGGTTTATATATGCTCGTTGTTTCTTTATTCTCTCGTGCGCGGATACTGGTGTTTATTCATGGATGGAATATTCGCCTGGCAGACAAGATCGCGACTCACCGAATATATAAAAACATTTTTAAAAATGTTTTTGGTCGAGCGGCTGGTTTTTTAGTGTTAGCGACTCAGTTTAAGCAGGGATTGGTAAAAATAGGCATCAGTATAGATAAGATTAAAGTGACAACCACCATGTTTGATGGGAAATTATTTAGCAATGTTGAGCATCGAACAAACAAGCTAGAGCCAACGCTTCTTTTTATGTCACGCTTTGTGCGGGAAAAAGGTATCTATGAACTGTTTGATGCGTTTTCAGAATTAAAAAAATATTATACGCAAGCACGTTTGTTGATGGTGGGAGATGGGCCAGAATTGAGTATGATGAAGGCCTGGGTCAAAGAAAATAATCTAATTTCGTCGGTGATTTTTACCGGTTATTTGCGTGAAAAAGACAAAATACAAGCGCTCATGGATGCTGATATCTTTGTCTTTCCGACCTACTATGGTGAAGGATGTCCGGTGGCATTATTAGAGGCAATGGCTGCTGGACTACCGGTGGTGACAGCGGCTGCAGGGGGGATTGGAGATTTTTTTCGAGACGGTGAAAATGGTGTGTTACTAAGCCAGGTGACGTCACAGACGATTGAACAAGCGGTATGTTTATTGTTGAAAAATCGTGAGCGTATGTCACAAATTTCACAAACCAACCGGCGTCAAGCTTGGATAAACTATGAGGCAGAGGTGATGACCAAAGGCATGGAAGCCATATACATGGCCGTAATTAATGAAGGTGAGCCACAATGAAAACAGCAACGACAGCTCCGATATTTATTGTTGGAACACCGCGATCGGGAACCACATTAGTTGCCAGGATTCTTGGTAAACATCCTAATATTTTTATGCCGGGTGAAACCCATTTTTTTTTCGATATTCATGCAAAGCGAAAGCAGTATGGAGATCTCGCGAGTGACATTGTCGCTCGGAAGGCTGTAACTGAGCGCTTGTTAAGCATTTACCGCCGATATAATGAGCCAAATGATCAGCTGCGCGTCGATCGAATGACCGATACAACTGATTTTGCAGAGCAGCTCATAAATGCTTGCCGTTCATACGAGGAAATTTTTTCTAAGTTCATGCAATTACAAATGTTGTCTGAGGGGAAGCGACGTTGGGGAAATAATGCGCCGAAGGATATTTTTTATATTGACGAAATACTCACGTTTTACCCAGATGCCAAGATCATTGTTTGTGCGCGAGATATTCGAGATTTCCTGGATTCATATAAGAATAAGTGGAAAGCGACAGTGAGTGATCAGGAGCAGAGAATCAAAAAATTGTATCATCCGATAGTGACTTCGTTGTTATGGAAAGCAAGTATGCGGACAGTGTTATCGATTCAAATAAAGGTAGCTAAGGATAATATCATGTTGATTCCTTATGAAAAATTAGTTACTGAAACGGAATATACTGTCAAAAAATTATGTGACATGATCAATGAAAAATACCAGCCAGATATGTTGAATATTGATTTTAGTAACAGCTCCGATAAAAAAAACCAAAGCGGAGTGTATGCTTCATCGGTGGGAAAGTGGGTGCAGCGTCTCTCTCCAGAAGAGGCATGGTTGGCGCAAAAAATTGCCAAACGTGAAATGCAGCAGTGGGGTTATCAAGCAGAAAAATTAAAGATCAATCCTGTAAAATTGACTGGTTTACTGTTGTCGATGCCATTTTCCATGCGTCGTGCATTATTGGCAAATAAACAGAACACTGGCCCCGTGCTACCTTATCTTACGAGACGGATAAGCAGTTTGATGTCACGCAGTTAGTTTGTGAAAAATAAAAAATTACTTGCATGAATAGAATGATAGAGGTAATCTTTATCTATCGCGATCAAAAATTAAAATAATATTCTCGCGGACTAATTAATATAAGAAATTCTACACACCTTTAGCATAGAAATGAACATTGAAATATCATGCGATGCGCAGATGTATTGTCTGATGTGACTTCGAAGGTCGATCATACCAATAATGATTGCTTTCGTTTCTTTAGCTTCTCTCTCAGCATAACAAAATAATTTAACAATAAAACCGTCTTGATGCTTTTGTTTTGTGCGTTTTTGTCAAAAATATTTATTCGACATGAACTGTTCAAATGCAATATAGGCTTAGAGGGGTTTTGTTTTATGCTCGCTAATTTATCGCTGTCATATTGATAAGCGTGGTTGCAAGGTAATTATCCAGTTGCTTATATAAAATGATTAAAAAGATAACATGGTTTGTGAATAGATTTCGATGTATGTCGTTGCTTGAAATTGGTTATCGATTCCAACAAATAGGGTATGGCACGATTCAACGATATGGCTTGATGATCGTTAAAAAGACACCAAGCCCGGATGATAGCAAGCAAAGTGTGCGGTGGTTGGCCACCAAGGCCGCAGTGGCACCGCTCGACTATATTCGCTCAGCGGATCAGCTGTTAACAGGGAAAATGAGAGTTTTTTCGATTGAGGATGCTGAACTTGGTGATATACCCCAATGGAATCGTGATCCACGTACCGGTATCGTCGCCCCGCTAGTATTTGGGAAGTCACTGAATTATCGGGATGCCAAGCTTGTTGGGGACATTAAGTATTTGTGGGAACCCAATCGGCATCTTCAGTTGGTGCGGATTGCTCAAGCCTATGCACTTTCTCGGGATCGTCGATATTTGGTCGGGTTGGCCAAGCAGCTAAACTCATGGTTTGAGCAATGTCCTTACTTGATGGGTCCGAACTGGACCAGCTCGCTAGAGCTTGCTATTCGGCTGATTAATTGGTCGATTGTTTGGCAGCTGATTGGCGCTCGTCAGAGTTTACTTTTTCAAGATGCTGAGGGACAACAGTTACTAGCCAGATGGCTACAGTCGGTATATCAACATTGTCATTTCATTCGCGGTCATATGTCACGTTATTCGTCGGCAAATAACCATTTGATTGGAGAAGCCGCTGGGTTGTTCATTGCAACACTAACCTGGCCTTATTGGTGTGATAGTCAGTCTTGGAAGCGGTATGCATTTGGCATTTTAGAAGTAGAAGCTATCAAACAAAATGCGACGGATGGTGTGAATTTAGAACAAGCCATTTCTTACCAGCAATTTGTTTTGGATTTTCTCATTTTAGCCGGGCTTGCGGGTAAGGCGGACAATGCGAATTTTTCATCGGATTATTGGCAGCGCATCGAGTGCATGCTGGAGTTTATCGCTTCAATGATGGATGTGAATGGTCATTTGCCAATGTTAGGGGACGCGGATGATGGTTATGTGGTTGCTTTAGCTCCGCAAGCTGATTTTTGTCCTTATCGATCGCTGCTGACTACGGGTGCCAGTCTGTTCAATCGTCCTGATTTTTTTCAAAAATCCAAGAAGGTTGATGATAAAACATGTTGGTTGATGGGGAATGTGGCAGCGAAATTTTCGGAAAACATGATGAAAAAGGCAATATTTGCAACACGTCGTCATTTTAACGAAGGTGGTTATTATCTATTGGGGACTGATTTCGATAGCGCGAATGAAATTCGTTGTGTGGTGGACTGCGGTCCATTGGGTTATCTATCCATTGCCGCACATGGTCATGCCGATGCACTTTCACTAAGCTTATTTGCTTTTGGTAAAGAGTTTCTGATTGATCCTGGTACTTATGCCTATCATACCAAAAAGGCGTGGCGTGATTATTTTCGTGGGACCTCGGCTCATAATACCATTCGAGTGGATGGAAAAGATCAGTCCGAGCCGGGTGGCAACTTCATGTGGTTACACAAAGCGCATGCGCATTGCGGGGAGTGGATGGATGACGAAAGCGGACAGATGATTACTGCACGCCATGATGGTTATCATCAATTGTCGGATCCCGTCACTCATGAACGTCAGGTAACGTTCCATCAGCAATTGCGGCGTTTAGTTATTGTTGATCGTTTGCTGTGTCGTGGCTCTCATTCCATCGAGCGTTTTTGGCATTTTTCAGAAGCTTGTGAGGTATCAATAAACAATACAGACGTGTTTGTTTCAAACCAGGGGAAAAGCATAATAATGCGCCTTTCAGCAAATCACGTGAATGATGTCAAAGTCTATAAAGGCAGTGAATCACCGATATCGGGTTGGGTGTCAAGGCGCTTTGATGATAAAACGCCGACCACAACAGTTGTCGAGAGCATAACAATTTCGGGTCAGACGGAACTTGCTTCGGAAATTGAATTCGAGCCATCTTTATTAGCGGTGAAAGCCTCATAATGATAATGAAGCCTATTTTTTTAAAAACTGTTTTAATCGACTCATTTAGATATTAGGTTGATGCTGACGATCGCAAATTATCATATCATTGCCAGTTGAAAACACGAATAACCGACATTGGGTAGCCTAGCGTTTTAAAATCGCGAAGAAAATTGATTTCACAAGGGTTTTCCTGAAGAAGGTAATACTTGCTGTATTGCCGACTGAAGAAAAATTCTTGTGGGATCCAGGTCTCAAGCGAAATCAAATAATAGGCTGCTCAATGTCGGGAATAAGGACAGAAATCTTCTTTATGCTTAAGGGAATGCTCAAATGAAAATTAGCATATTTGGTTTAGGGTATGTGGGGGCCGTATCAGCTGCTTGTCTTGCGAAAGAAGGCCATGATGTCATCGGCGTAGATCCGAATCAAACTAAAGTCGATCTAATCAATGAAGGGAAAACACCCATTATTGAAAATGAGATTGGTGAAATTATTCAACAATCGGTTGCTAGTGGCAAGTTAATGGCAACGATTGATGCCAATGAAGCGATTCAGCAAACTGAAGTATCCATGATTTGTGTTGGCACACCGAGTCAAGCCAATGGTTCATTAGATTTACAATATGTACGGCATGTGTGTGAGGAAATTGGTAGCGCCTTGAAAACGTACCATGGATTTCATGTGGTGGTTGCACGCAGCACTATGCTACCTGGCACCATGCGAGACGTGATCATACCTGTCTTGGAAAAGTATTCGGGAAAAAAAGCAGGCATTGGTTTTGGTGCTTGTAATAATCCAGAATTTTTACGAGAAGGCACCGCAGTTTATGATTTTTACCATCCACCTAAAACTGTGATTGGTGAGACCGATGCAAAAAGTGGCGAGATTCTGGCGGCAATCTATCAAGGATTGCCAGGACCTCTCATTAAATCAAGCATTGAAGTGACTGAAATGGTGAAGTATACCGATAATGTTTGGCATGCTTTGAAGATTAGTTTTGCTAATGAAATAGGTAATATTTGTAAATCACTGGAAATTGATGGCCATCAAGTCATGAATGTTTTTTGTCAAGATACCAAACTGAATATTTCATCTTATTATATGAAACCAGGTTTTGCTTTTGGTGGTTCTTGTCTCCCCAAGGATGTTCGTGCGTTGACCTATAAAGGGCGCACGCTTGATTTGGATTTACCTATTTTAAATTCAATTTTGCCAAGTAATAAAAGGCAAATAGAGCATGGACTTCACATGATAATGAGTAAGGGGCACAGAAAAGTCGGGGTATTAGGTTTTAGTTTTAAAGCGGGTACTGATGATTTGCGAGAAAGCCCGATGGTTGCGGTGATTGAATATTTAATTGGCAAAGGATTTGATATTCGTATTTATGACTTAAACGTAAATATTGCAAAGCTAGTCGGTGCTAATAAAGACTATATTTTGAATCATATCCCTCATATTTCGCGATTAATGGTAGATAGCGTTAATGATATCGTCGAATATGCGGAGACGATTGTGGTTGGTAATGATGCTGCAGAATTTAATGATATTTTATCAAAGACCAATGACTCTCAAGTGGTAGTGGATTTAGTTCGAGTGAATCAGGAAGTCAGTCAAGGAGGGCGATACGATGGCATTTGTTGGTAGCAAGGAATGGGCACGAAATAATTTTCTTGTTTGGCATCTCATCTTCGGCCTGTCTTTGCCCGTTCTTCAATCCAAAAACACTCACTTTAGCTCGGCTAGAGCTGCGTTTTTCCTCAATCAGAACGAACAAATACAAACCAAATCTGAGCCCCAAACAAGGAAATTATTCCATGCCCATTCCTAATGATCGAAGGGTTCTGATTATCGTCGAGAATTTGCCAAGTCCGTTTGATCGGCGAGTTTGGCAAGAAGCCACGACGTTATACGAAAACGGCTATCAGGTGAGTATTATCTGTCCGACCGGAAAAGGCTATGAGAAAAAATATGAGATCATTGATGGTATTCATATTTATCGCCATTCTTTGCCCGTTGAGGCCGATGGTGCAGTGGGTTATTTATTCGAATACTCGGCGGCATTGTTTTGGGAGTTTGTATTAGCCTGGCGGGTGTTGTTGACGCGTGGCTTTGATGTGATACATGCTTGCAATCCACCAGATAATATTTTCTTGATTGGGGCATTTTTCCGTTTGTTTGGTAAAAAATTTATTTTTGATCATCATGATATTAACCCGGAACTCTACGAGGCCAAGTTTAACCGACGCGATATTTTTTATAAATTAATGCGATTGTGGGAGCGCTGGACATTTAAAGTGGCAACGGTTTCTATTGCCACCAATGAGTCTTATAAAAAAATAGCGATAGATCGGGGTGGCATGGATCCTGACAAAGTGTTCGTGGTGCGCAGTGGACCGCAGCTTGATCGCTTGCAAATATTACCAGCGGTGCCCGCATTGAAGAACGGGCGCGATTATCTCGTCGGTTATGTGGGTGTGATGGGTAAACAGGAAGGCATTGATTATTTGCTTCGCTCGGTACAGTATATCGTTAATGAGCTTGGGAGAACAGATATTCAATTTGGACTGGTTGGCGGTGGTACCGAATTAAATGCGATGATCGATTATGCCAAAACGCTAGGTGTTGAAGATTATGTGACATTCACTGGACGAGTGCCCGATCAAGCCCTATTAGAGATGTTAAATACCGCCGACGTGTGCGTCAATCCTGATGTTGTCAATGAAATGAATGATAAGTCGACGATGAACAAGATCATGGAATATATGGCGTTAAGTAAACCGATTGTGCAATTTGACTTAACAGAAGGGCGATTTTCAGCGAAACAAGCTTCATTGTATGCCAACAAAAACGATGAAATTGATATGGCAAAAAAAATTATTGTCTTGATTGATGACCCCGTGCTCAGAAAATCCATGGGTGAATTCGGTCGAGATCGTGTCGTTAATGAGCTGGAATGGAAGTATGAGGTGCCGAAATTGTTGCAAGCCTATGATGTTGCTTTTCGTGACAGGAGGCTACGTCATTTGAAAAGTGCCTAGAAAGATTCACAAGTAAAGAAAACCCGCGTCAAGCGGGTTTTCTTTATCCGGGTTGTAGATTAGTAGCTAAGGAATGGGCACGCAATAACTTCCCTGTTTGGCATCCCATCTTCAGCCTGTCTTCGCCCGTTCTTCCATCACAAAAACTCAAAATAGAGCGACTATTCCTGCGCTTTTGTTCACTCAGAACGAACCAATACAAACCAAACCTGAGCGCCAAACAGGGAAGTTATCACGTGCCCATTCCTAAGAAAGGCTTGAAAAGTGTGCAAGCCATTCCTTAATTTAACGTTGATATAGATCTGGCCATTGATATTCAGACATCAACTTGTGATTGCACCGCGAGGCGAAGGCTCAGGGATTGGGTTTTGTTTCAAAACACGCTGTGAATATATCCCTATGCGCTCTGCATTTTCATCCATGAAAATGAAGGTGTTTGAAACAAAACCCAACCCCTGAGCTGGAGGGCGTCCTAAACTCGACTGGATATCAATGGCCAGATCTATAGTCGCTATCGATCGTAATTGGGTTCTGATGCGATTTTGTGAATACTTAAATCCGCTCCTTGGTATTCGCTTTCCTTATCGAGACGGATGCCTACCACTTGTTTGATGATGCCATAAACAACAAAGCCACCCAATAAGGCAGTCATGATACCTAACAGGGTACCCGTCAGTTGCGAAAGAAAGCTGACGCCGCCTAGGCCACCCAGCGCTTGTTGACCGAAAATACCCGCAGCAATACCGCCCCATGCCCCACATAAACCATGCAATGGCCATACGCCGAGCACATCGTCAATTTTCCATTTGTTTTGAGTGAGGGTAAATGTCCAGACAAACAAGGCACCGGCAATCAATCCGGTTGTCAGGGCGCCGAGGGGGTGCATGAGATCAGAACCGGCACAGATGGCGACGAGTCCGGCTAATGGACCATTATGGACAAAGCCTGGGTCGTTTTTGCCAAAAATGACAGCGGCTAATATACCACCGGCCATAGCCATGAGAGAGTTAATGGCTACCAAGCCGCTGACGCCACCGACAGTTTGCGCAGACATGACATTAAAACCAAACCAGCCGACTGTTAAAATCCAGGCGCCAAGGGCTAAGAAGGGGATGCTTGATGGGGGATGTGCGGCAACATTGCCGTGAGTGTCGTAACGACCCATGCGTGCGCCTAATAATAATACGGCAGCGAGTGCAATCCAGCCACCCATGGCGTGAACCACAATAGAGCCAGCAAAATCATGGAATTCGGCACCAAAAGTCGCATTGAGCCAAGCTTGGATGCCCAGATTGCCATTCCAGGTAATACCTTCAAAAAATGGATACACGATGGCGACTAATAGAGCAGTGGCGGCTACTTGTGGATAGAAGCGAGCACGTTCCGCGATGCCACCAGAAACAATGGCGGGAATAGCGGCAGCAAAGGTTAATAAGAAAAAGAATTTTACCAATTCATAGCCATTTTTTTCAGAGAGAATTTCCGCGCCTGAAAAAAAAGAAATGCCGTAAGCAATGCTATAACCAATGAAAAAATAGGCGATCGTCGAAACAGCAAAATCAACAATAATCTTGACTAAGGCGTTAACTTGGTTCTTTTTACGGACCGTACCCACTTCTAAAAAGGCAAAGCCCGCATGCATCGCGAGTACCATAATGGCACCCATAAGTATAAATAGTACGTCGCTACCGGATTGAAGTGCTTCCATAATATTCCTTCTTGTGAGTATGGTTATAAAATAAAAGGACAGATTATACTGACAACAATACGCGATTGCGACCCTGTCATGATAACTGATTTGGAATACGGGTTAACAGTGTGTTAAACATATTCTCTAAAAATCATAGGGGTTAATAACAAGTCTGGAGCAGACTAATGATTGAACAATTTACCTTAGAGTCACCCATTGCTTATTTTTCCATGGAGATTGCTATCGACAATGATATTCCAACCTATAGTGGTGGGCTCGGTGTGTTGGCAGGTGACATCATGCGTTCGGCGGCAGATCTGGAATTACCCATGGTGACAGTGAGTTTAGTGAGTAGAGAAGGTTATTTTAAACAGACGGTTGACGAACAAGGTTGGCAATCTGAGCAACCGTCAGCCTGGAATTCCGCTCAGAAGTATAGGGCAGAACTCCAAACCGAACAACAAAGCTTCGCTAGATGAATTATTTAATCTATTGAAAAAAATATATGGAGTCAAGTATCATTTTGACTCCATATTGATTTGTGGGTATTGGGCAAGTATGGAGTTAATCAGTCAATACGATACTTGACCCCTAATTTATGCGACAACTGACATTGGGTAGCTTATTATTTGAGCTTTCTTGATGCTTGATTCAAAAAAAAACAATTATTCAGATTTTCTAGTGGATATGAATTGGCGATTTTATGAGCTGGGTGAGCGCTGAGACATTTAAAATTTCTATGTCAGTTCTATTTAGAGTTCTGATTTGAGAATTAATCAGTTAATATGATACTTGACCCCTAAGTTCTAAGTTGAGTGGGTGCCAATCGAAGGCTTCTTGCTGATTTCCGTCAACCAGTCTCCATCCAGTTGGAAAAAGCTTAAGGTTGACAAAACACGCCTATATCATTGACAATAAAATTCATAAGGTTGTCAAATATGCGTCAACAATAGGTGAATAACATGGTAGGAATTAGGAAAAGAGGCGAGCAAACAAGGCAGTTTATTCTAGATAACGTAGAGCATCACCCAATGGATATCGTGAATATCACTTGCCAAGCCTTTGGTATTTCCAGGCAGGCTGTGAATAAGCATATCAAACGATTGATTGAACAAAAAGCAATAACTATCAAAGGCAATACGAGAAACAGACATTACTATCTGCATCCCGCAGCAGAATGGAAAGAGATATTTCCGCTGGATAATACCGTTTCCGAAGATATCGTGTGGCGTAGTCATGTTGCCCCTTTGCTTGGAGAGTTACCCGATAATGCGATGGATATTTGGCATTATGGAATCACCGAAATATTTAATAACGCTATTGATCACTCTGGTGGGAAAAATGCGTTCGTAACACTAAAAAAAACAGCAACGACATCAGAAGTTGTTATTTATGACAACGGCGAGGGAATTTTTAAAAAAATACAACATGAGCTAGGACTGTACGATGAAAGACACTCCGTGCTTGAATTAGCCAAAGGAAAGCTTACAACAGATCCAGATAATCACTCTGGTGAAGGGATATTTTTTTCTTCAAGAGTATTTGACAAATTTATCATTTTGTCTGGTAATGTATATTTCTCTCATGCACATGGCGAAATTGAAGATTGGATTTTAGAATATCAAGAGTCTCAAGCTGGGACTAGTGTTGTAATGAAATTAGCGAATAACACCTCAAGAACCTTAAAACAGGTATTCGATAGTTTTACATCTGATGATGACTATGGATTTACTAAAACAGTGGTACCTGTGCGCTTAACACAATATGGTGATGATAAGCTTGTTTCTCGTTCTCAAGCCAAAAGATTGCTGGCCCGTATTGATAAATTTAAAACCGTAATTTTTGATTTTGACGATGTTGAATCAATTGGTCAGGCTTTTGCCGATGAAGTCTTCCGTGTTTTTGCTACGCGACATCCCGATATGAAGTTACTTCCCCTAAATACTAGTCATTCTGTTAAACAAATGATTAGTAGAGTCTCGTCCCTTAAAAAACCCTAACGGCCTAACCCCGTACTCATCAAAAACTAGGGTCTTAAGTACGAAGCATTTAAAATTTCGATGTCAGTTCTATTTAGAGTTCTGATTTATGAATTAAGGAGTCAATATAATACTTGACCCCTAAGTTGACCCCTAAGTTTGCAGAACTATACCGTTGGGATTAAAACCTAGGAGATGAAAATGCACATCATGTAATTACCTATCCCAAAACTTCTAGTCCTTTTTTATCGATGATATTTAGCAGTTTCATTGATGGGCCATTGGGTTTTTTTACCCCTTGCTCCCATTGTTTAACGGTTGAGGCGCTAGTATTGAGATAGGCGGCAAAAACAGGCTGACTAGCATGATTGCTTGTCCTAATTTTTTTGATTTGTGTCGCGGTATACGTTTTAACAGGCGGTAAACAGAGTGCATCATATTCATGCATGGTTTTTTTATCGATAACCCCCGATTTGCGTAAGCCTTTTGCTGTTTCATGTACGACTTCTAAAATTGTTTTTTCCATTATTGTTTACCTCAATCTCATGTAATTCACCGTCTTTAATTACGCGAAGTAAATTTTTATCGGTGAGAGAAAAAAAATCCTTGGCCAATTTTTTAAGGGCTTTTTCTTCCGTAGAACTAATGTTGCTCTTCGCACCTTTCTTGAAGGCATGCAGAAAAAATGTTTTATCATTGGACTTAAAACCAATAATGGTGCGAACTGCACTTCGCTTTCCCTGGTTGTTTATACCGATCCGTTTTTTAAAAACATTACCGCCATAATTTGCATCCACCTGTCCATTCTCAATTTCTTTAACTGCCGTAATCAGCGATTGGTCTTTTAAGCCTTCTTTACTTGCCCATTTAGCGAAATATTTGGTTTTAAATATTCTCATGTTCCATATCGGCTAATGTTTAAAATATTGTAACACTTAGTGTTATATTTTTCTAGAGTGAAAAATCCACTCAGAATTCTGAAGTCATCAACAATTTGGTAACAGTTGATGACTTCATGCCGGCTGTTTGGCATGTGTAAATTCTAGTCAGATGTGGTGGTTCAAAGTGAAATTGCTTTTAATCCACCCGCATAGACGAGATTTAAGAGTTTTAGATTCCCGCCGTTTGGCACGACTTCGCCTCGTTCCCATTTTTGATAGGTCGAAGGATTTACATTGAGATATTTTGCCATGACATTTTGGCTAATATTGGCCTGTTCTCTGATTTTTTTTATCTCTTGAGGTGTGAGTCTTTTTACTTCAGGCAGTGCTAGCGCCTCTAATTCGTGCATGGTGACTTTATCGAATTTCAAATCTTTGGCAGATTCAATTACGACATCAATGATGTTTTTACCGTCCATCTTGTACCTCCATAATTTCAAGTAATTCGCCTGTTTTTATTCGTTTGTTAAGCTCTTTGTCCGACCAGCTTAACAATGTATTTCCGAATATTTTTAAGGCGTGTTCTTCTTTGTCTGTTATGTTGCTACGTGTACCTTTATCGAAACCAAAGATAAAAAAGGCGCGACGCCCTTTCTTAAAGGCAATGAGTGTCCGAGTATTGCCGCGTTTTCCTTTTCCGGGTATTGTAACGCGCTTTTTGTACAAATTTCCACCGAGATTCGCGTCAAAAAAGCCATCGTTTGTTTCGATAATTGCTGCATGTAATGCTTTATCACTGAGTGCTTGTTTGCTTGCCCAGCGGCTGAAAGCTTTTATTTTAAAAACGCGCATACAATCCCTATCGGCTATGGTAATAAGTGCTATAGTATAATTTACTATAGTTCAATCGGAGGTGCTAGCTATTTTTCATTGCTAGTTATCAACAATTGAGTCACAGTTGGCGAGTGGGGATCCGTCAGTAACCGGTTGATAATTAAATTTAAAATGTCGTTTTTCGCCCTTGTTTTCTGCCTCGCCTTTCGTTATCGTCGTTAACTTATCCCTTTCCACTCATGAAAACTTGACGACCTGAACCCTATGGCGAATAAAACATCACGAACACAAAATCACCCCAAAAAAGGCGCGACCATCAAGGTGCAACCGATCCGCGATCCCAAAGCCATCCAGCACATTAAAAAGATCCTGACCGACAAGCCACGGGATTTATGCCTCTTCACTCTCGGCATTAATACCGCTTATCGTGCCAATGAGTTGTTATCAATACGAGTACGGGAGGTATCGCATTTACAGGTGGGCGATGGGTTGGAGGTGAAACAATCCAAAGTGGATCAATATCGTAAAGTGATACTGAATAAAAAGGTGACTGAAGCCATTACCGCCTTGCTCGCTTCGCGTGACTATCAAGCCGATGATTACTTATTATACAGTCAACGTGCGGCGGTTTTAACCGTGGAGGCCGTGAATCATTTAGGAGTGGTGCCGGGATGTTGGTCTGAAAGGCAATAAGCAAGGGGTCAGGTTATGAAATGCTAATTGATCTGTATGATTTTGAGTACAATCAACAGTAATGACCTATCTGGCAGAACGCCAAACAGCGCTAACATCGTAATCTTAAATTTGTGGCACTCACTCCGCCTGCCAAATGGACAATTTACGCCCATCCGGAAGATTTAGGTGCATTGAATGCACCAAACAGCGGTGAACACGGCAACCAATCTGGCTTGATCCTGTTAGGTTTATTTAAACTTCTGGTACATATACTCGTAGCGCTTGATATCTATGCGACAACTGACATTGGGTAGTTTATTATTTGAGCTTCCTTGATGCTTGATTCAAAAAAAAACAATTATTCAGATTTTTCTAGTGGATATAAATTGGCGACTTGATGAGCGAAATGAGCGCTGAGACATTTAAAATTTCGAGGTTAGCTCTGTTTGGAGTTCTGATTTGAGAATTAATCAGTTAATATGATACTTGACCCATAAGCTAAGATTTTTTCTGCATAAAAATAACAAAAAGATTGGAAAACATTAATTGGTTGGATTGATGTACAACGCCTTCACCGCTCCCAACCCTTTCAACCAGGATTGTCCCATATGACGACAAGCCTGTTGCAAACAACTCAATTTGCCAATCATGCGATAAAAACGTGAATGAAAATGTTTTACACTCATCAACCACTCTTTTTCATCAATCGCTAATCGTTCCAGAATCGGGGTGATATGCGCAGGAATGGCGCCTTTTTTATCGTCTCGAATCGCTTGGCCGGTCCATTCCACCAGAGTCAAATAATCGGTAAAATGCATCGGCAGGGTGATTTGGGTATCGTCTTCATCCGGATGAGCATCAAAGGGTAATAACTGACTCGGTTGATTGGCGTATTTATCCAGGTCCTCTTGTGGTTTGGCTTTGTTTTTTCGGTTTTTCTGATAGGCTTGGATACGTTCTTGAATGGAAGTAAAGTCCGAGTCTTCCAGCGTTGGGTGAATGCCCGCCCGAATGGGATTGAGATCCACATTAGGCATGCAAGTCAATAACGCGCCTTCATCCAACAGGGCTTGGCTTTTAAAACGACCTCCCGATGGGCAGGACGCCCAAGTGCCGCAAGCACAAGGATGTGCAAGAGCGGCCAGAAACGGCCAGTACAACCATCTTCTTGATTGGCTAACCGAGCCAGCGGTTCATTGATGCAGCGCATGAACCAACTGATATCACTTAATCGTTCTCGCCAGGTATCGACCTGTAAGTCCACCGCATTTTTTTGTTCTCGCGTTAGGGGTTGGCCAGAGGCTGCCTCCGCCGCGATACTTTTAGTAAATAAAGTTCCCCAGCGCTGGATGACCTCACCATCGGTCCATTGTTTAGCTTGATCGAGATCCACATGCAAAATTAGGTGGTAATGGTTTGACATCGCCGCGTAGGCACAAATGTTGATACTAAAGATCTCCCCCAGGGTTTTTATCCGATCCACCAACCATTGTTTCCGATGATCGAAATTCTTGCCGGTCACTGGGTCTTCCCCACACAGAAATGCTTTGCGTACGCATCGACTGACTATGTGATAATAAGGTGTTGACTCTAAATCGATGGAATGACGTCTGGCAATGGTCATGAAGGGGATCTCTACTTTTTTAATCGTTGGTGTTTTTGTTATTTATTTTTGATCTCATCATTAAAGATTAGCAGGTGATCATTTTTTGGTCAAATTATTATGGATGTCCTGGATATTTTTATTGATACTATGATAATATTATTAAAAAAAAATATTATCATTTAAATGAGTACTGTCATTAATGGATGCTGTTAGTAAAATCGGTGTAAATTTATTACACAGTATGACTAATGATTAAAATGCATGTTAATTTTTCAATTGGAGATTAAAGTATATTCTCTTATCAAGAGAGTAAACTTCAATGTTTTATTTAAACAGTTAGTATGTGATGATGTAACGACGGAATTTAGCTTTCTATAAAAAAATGTAAATGATAGGTGCAGTCTGAGGTAACAAGACTTTACAATACGGGAGCCGGGGTGCTGAAAAGGAAGATGGCATCACAAGCAGGTACTCATTGATTTTCTAATTTGCTAAGCAAAATGTCAATGGTATTGCCATGTTTGTGATTAACGATGATTCTAAGTATATGTAGTTATTATTTAGGGGTCCCGGTGAATACTATCATTCATTGCAATATGAGTAGTGAACAACTTGTTCAACAATTACAAACTGAATTATCTTGTAAACTAACTAAAATAGAATCGATGTTATTGCCCATAAGCCGATACATCAAGCAAGAGAGTCCAGTGATATTTTTGGTCAATTATAACGAAAGCGATGTAGATATATTACCGCATGTTCAATATTTCAAAAAGACACACCCTTGGATACCAATTATCTTTATTGTGGGACATCACTATCCTCAATTAGGCTATTGGTGCCTGCGAAATCGCATTTGGGATTGCATTATACTACCTCAAGAAATCGATCGCCTAAAATCCAATATATTGCTTCTTGCAGACTATATTGACACAGACACAGACACAGACACAGACACAGACACAGAAACTAAAAGCAAACGGTTTTTAACACAACCCGCCATCGATTATATCGAATCTAAACTCGATGAAAAAATATATGTGAAAACGTTGGCAGAACTATGCCAATGCCAGGAAAGTCTGTTTGCTCGTCATTTTAAAAAAGAAAATTTTATGTCTGTCAGGAAATATATCAAATTAAAAAGAATAAAAAAGTCCATTGAGCTTTTGTCTGATGACAGTTTAGCTATACAGCAAATTGCTTATTCGGTGGGGTATGAAGATGTTTCTCATTTTAATCGGGTGTTTAAGTCAATTTGTAAAATAACACCTTCAGCGTTTAGGAAAAATAGTGTTATTAGCAAGCATTAATGAATTATCGGCCTTATTACGCTTCTCACTCGGGTATTACACAGTATCCACAGTGTTCAAACCATTGCTCCGCATTGTCAGGTGTCACCTGAAGAAGTGCTTTTTTAAGTGCAGACATTAAATCAGATAACGTACGTGCGGCCGATGACTTCAACAACGCTTTTACTTTCGGCCATTAGCGGACGTTTTATTTGGAAAGCAACATGTAGTAAGTACCACGTCCTGTGCCTTTTGCTTCGATCAAATTTAGTTTAACCAATTTATCAAAATCTAATTTTCTTGAAGCGAGACTACGCGATGATATCTGACCATATTCACGTTGCGTGATGCTGCCATGTTCTTCAATGTAATCCAGAATTTGACGGTGATGAGGTTCTAATCTAGGCTTGGGCATTGATTGTTCTGGCAAAGCTTTACGCACACGACGAAGCTCATCAAGAATTCCATCAGCGAAATACTCTAGCCAATCTGAAAAATCTATATCATCTTTCAAGTCATAATAATCACCCTCAAGACCAACTGCCTTAAAGTAGCGAGTAATATTCTGGTTGTAGTAATTTTCAAAACTGAATATCTCGAATAAATCTAACCCGGATTTTCCTAAAATAGCTGTAGTTAGTAATCGTGTAGTTCTACCGTTGCCATCAATGAAAGGGTGGATAATTACGCATTGGCGATGAAAAATACCAGCCAGAATAATCGGGTCTATTTTCCCTATATTGCCCTTAATAAACTTGAACAAATCACCCGTTAATTTTCTAACATCTTTACTATCTGGCGGAATAAATACAATCTCGTCTATTTTACGAGGATTACGAATTATCACAGGTGCTTCCCGCAAGGCTTCGCAATGGGCAGGGTTATCCATCAAGCCCTTAACTACTTGCCCCTGAATCTTTTCAAGCGTCTTTATATCCAGTTTGAACTTACCAGAGTGTACATCAGCATATAGGGATTGCAGCGCTTGATTGTAATTAAGCACCTCCCTCTCAGTATCACGCACATATTGTTTTTTGCTCTTTAATAGGCGCTTCACGTCGGTTAGAGGTAGAGGGTTTCCCTCAATACTACTGGAGGCATAGGATGACAATTCCCTTGCTTCAATCTCTAGCTTAGCCAAGTCCTGATCGGTTAAGTGGAATGATTTAAGTTCTCCTAATGATTCCCCTATTTCGCGGATAGTCACGAGAAGCTTATTACTAATAATGTATTTAGGAATCCAAGTCATAGCCTTAAACTAGCCGATAATTAGCCGCAAATCAACAAAATAATTAGCCGCAACCTAGCCCTAAATTGGCCTATATTAACTACTTGAGAGTCACGAGTTTTATTGTCAGCATACGATAAGTAAAACCAACATTGGGCAGCCTATCATTTGATCTCACTTGATCCTTGATTCCACAGAAATTTTTCTTCAGTCGCCAATACAACCCGTATGTACCTTCTTCAGAAAAACACCTGTGAAATTAATTATCCTCGCGATTTTCAAACGCTAGGGTTGTTGAGGCCTTTTTCAGGCAACCCGAAGGCGTGGAATTTTTACATCGCCTCACGTAGGGCATTACGCATGGTGGCTTAAATTAGAGCGGTGGTCGGCACGATGAATAAGGCCGAATTATCATCAATGATTGAATGATTTTTATTATTCCTAATAGAATTTAAAACAAGCTAGCTCAAGCCCCGTCCCCATCAGCTTCGCACATTTTTTTCGATTGTCTGCCGTAAACGTTTGAACCAAAGCTTGAGCAGTGTATTGGAGCCGACCATCATTAGTGAGCTGATCATCATTCGATAAACCCAGCGGCGTGATACTTTGTTTTTTGATTTTTCAGAAGGCCAATTTGGATCGTCTAGCAGTAAGGCTAAGGTGGCATACCCAATGGCGATGGGCCATATGACGGCTAAGCGTAGACGCAAGCAGCGGCGGGGAATGGCGAGGGTATAGGTTTCGGCTGATTGGTAATAATTGATAGTGATGTGAATCCAGTGGATTAATAAGTCATGTACTGCCGCTGTTTTGTTTTGATCCTGCAGTGATGCAATGGAAAGCCCTTCTGTGTTGAATTCTGATAACGGCAAATAACATCGGCCAATGCGCAAGTCACTGGCGACATCACGTAATATATTGGTGAGCTGTAATGCTTTACCAAACTCAATGCCTTGTTGTTGGTAGTACTCTCGATCCCAGTGGGCTAAGGCGGATAGGTGGGTGATGGAGAGTTCTGTCCAAAATTCACCGACACAGCCGGCGACCTTATAGATGTAATCATCGAGTTGTTGTTGGTTTTGAAATGCTCGGGCGGTGGCTTCATTTTCATTGGGGAAGTAGTGCAGGTCAATCTCCATGCCTTGGATCAGTGTGTTGACGACATTTTGTACGCAGGTTTGATCATTGATGGGCAGTGCCATGAATGCGTCAATAACGTCTGGTAACGACTCGATTAATAATCGTTCGTTTGGATTGTCTTGGGTGTGGGATAAGGCGCTGATAATTTCTTCAGTGGGGTGTGGTGAGTGATCTTGGTTGATCTGTGCTCGCAAGGCTAACAGATAGGTCAGTCGCTTAGTGGGCACCATTACTTGGGTATCGCTAATGGTGTCTGCGGTACGGGCTAATAAATAGGCGATTGCAATGGGTTTTCTCAGTGGGGTTGGCAGAATACGTAGGGTCAGATAGAAACTGCGCGATACCTTTTGCAGTAAAAGATCGAGTGTTTGTTTTTGCATCATAGGATGGGAGCGAAGGATAGCCGCTAAGGCCTCATGTTATGAAATATGTTGCCGAAGATAGCGGAAGTGCAAAATGAAATCAAACGAAGTGTAAGAAAAAAGTGTTCGGATTTGTGCGACGCTTGCAATGATTAGGAGGTACTGTGGGATCGAACTTGGGATAAACCAAGCGTGACAGGCGGCAAAGACCCCAGGGCAATCGCTCTATGAAATAACAGATATAACAATAGGTTAGGAAAAAGACCGTTTTTAGGGTACGATTTCGTGCTATAAATATAGCGCGAATTTAACTGTCAAAATAGACAGTTAAATTCTAACTGATTGTTTTTCATGGATATTCATAGAGCGATTGCCCTGGCAAAGACCCCCAGTACAGGAATGAAAATGGTATAAAAGCGGTTAAGGAATGATATTGCCGTTTGGGCAGGCTTCTTCCCACTCTTGTTCGCCGATTAGCGATAACAAATCTTCAAGATTGGCATCATATTCACTGACGAATTTTGAATTTTCTTGTGGCAGCAACCAGCTATTTTCGTTATTTATGGATGGTTTGAATGTGTCTATTTTTAACACGGCTGCGTTCATTTTAATCACCTGTCTGTCTGTTGTTCGTTTTAGGTATTGCACCGTTTCCATGTAGCTATTAAACCATGCTTGTTTTGTTTTATCTGTGAAACAGTTCACAGGTAAATATTATGGAATTTAGGGAGGCAAGTTTTACTTATACAATTTAATTTTTCAGCCACGTCTCCACCAAGTTTTGATACCTCTTCGACACGATACCATAATCCACAATACCATAGGTTCTAATCTGACAAATCTTGACAATAGCTTGTTTATATTCATTTCTAGTAGGATTTAAGGTTTCAACGCCAGCTCTGTTTGGAGTTCTGACTATTGATATATCACTAGAGGTCGCTATAATTGTATATACCAGATGGATATACGCGGAGGTTTTGATGACTACAATTCATACTACCCTATTTAAGAGCAATAAAAGTCAGGCGGTCCGGTTGCCAAAACCCGTGGCATTGCCCGACTCAATAAAAAAAGTGGATATCGTTGCGATTGGTAATACCCGAATTATCACTCCTGCTGGAGAGTCTTGGGATCAGTGGTTCGATGGCCCCGGTGTATCTGATGACTTTATGCTCGATCGTGACCAACCGACAAGCCAAGATCGTGAGACATTCTAAGCATGTTGAAATATATGCTTGACACTAATATAGTCATTTACACAATAAAGAATCGTCCTAGGCAAGTTCGTGAAGCTTTCAAGCAACATGAAAATCAGATGTGTATCTCAGCTGTCACACTTGGTGAGCTGATTTATGGTGCTGAAAGATCGTCCCAAGCTGAACGAAATCTTGCCGATATCGAGGGATTGATTGCACGCTTGGAGGTGGTTCCTTTTGAAAAACATGCGTCGGAACATTTTGGTCAGTTAAGGGCTGAGTTATATCGCATCGGACAGCCAATAGGCCCTTATGACATGATGATTGCTGGTCACGCAAGGGCAATGGGATTAATTCTAGTTACCAATAATATAAAAGAGTTTGAGCGTGTAGCTGGGCTTCGGTTTGAGAATTGGGTGTAAAAAAAAAGTGTCCGGGTTTGTGCTACTCTTGCTAGGAATGTTGGTTATTTTTATTAGAACCCGGACTGGACCAATGATTAGGAGGTACTGTGGGATCGAACTTGAGATAAAGCAAGTTTGACAGGCGGCAAAAACCCCACAGTACAGGGATGAAAATGGTATAAAAGCGGGTTAAGGAATGATACAGCCGTCTGGGCAGGCTTCTTCCCACTCTTGTTCGCCGATGAGCGATAACAAATCTTCAAGATTGGTATCATACTCACTGACGAATTTTGAATTTTCTTGTGGCAGCAACCAGCTATTTTCGTTATTCATGGATGGGCTGAATGTTTCTATTTTTAACATGGCTGCGTTCATTTTAATCACCTGTCTGTCTGTTGTTCGTTTTATGTGAAGCAGAATCAGTTTATTATTTGTTAGTTATTTGGTTGCTGCGTCGTTTCAATGTAGCTATTAAACCATGCTTGTTTTGTTTTACCTGTGAAGCAGTTCACAGGGTACATCACATGAATCAAAAAAATCGGCTGGCGATTCCATTTGTTATATGAGATTCGATTTTAATATTTTGATTTTCATATGAAAACCTGTTCGCATGTTGTTTGTCTTTTTGATATTGCCGGTTTTTTAGTGAATAACTATCCATTAACTATTGATATCGACAGTCAATGGATATCATTAACCTAGGTTGCGCGCCAAGACGTGCCAAAGGTAGGTTATTTAGGCATGGGCATGTGATAGCTTTGAATTGATTGTGAAGGAATTATGTTAGTAACTGACGATTTACGAATTACCGGTGTCACTGGGGTACTTGCACCTTTGCAGGTACAGCAAGAATTCCCGATCACGGAATGTGCGGCTCGCACTACATCACAGGCTCGCCATGTGATTGAGTCAATCATGAGTGGACAAGATGATCGATTGCTGGTGGTGATGGGGCCATGTTCTATCCATGATCCGCAGTCGGCATTCGCTTATGCAACTAAGTTGGCAGAGTTGCAAACCCAGGTGAAAGACCAGCTGTTCTTAGTGATGCGGGTTTATTTTGAAAAACCACGTACCACCGTGGGCTGGAAAGGGTTTATTAATGACCCGGATTTGGATAATAGTTTTAATATTAATAAAGGATTGCGTCTTGCTCGAAAATTATTGTTAGATATTAACGAGCTGGGTGTACCCGCCGGTAGCGAGTTTTTGGATATTGTCACTGGCCAGTACATCACCGATCTGATTAGTTGGGGGGCGATTGGTGCAAGAACCACGGAAAGTCAGGTGCACCGGGAGCTGGCCTCCGGTTTGTCATGTGCGGTGGGTTTTAAAAATGGCACTGATGGCAACTTAAAAATTGCGGTGGATGCTATTTTAGCTGCCAAGCATCCGCATATTTTCCTATCGCCGAGCAAGACAGGACAGACGGCTATTTATCGCACCACGGGCAATCACTTGGCGCATGTGATTTTGCGTGGTGGTAAACAGCCTAATTATCAGGCAGAGAGTGTTAACCAAGCAGCCTCCCTGTTAACTCAGGCAAAGCTGGCACCCTTGATCATGATTGATGCCAGCCATGCCAATAGTGAAAAGCAATATGAGCGGCAAGCGGTGGTGGCTGAGCATGTTGGCGCACAAATCGCTGGTGGTGATGAGCGTATTTTTGGTCTGATGGTGGAAAGTCACCTGGAGGCAGGTCGCCAGGATGTGGTGCTCGGCCAGCCATTGACGTATGGCCAAAGCATTACCGATGCGTGTTTAGGGTGGGAGGCAAGCCAAGCGCTTATCGAGCGCTTGGCCAATCATGTAGAGCAACGACGCCAGCATTTATTGAGGGGCTGATGATGTTACGTTTTGAGCCATTGCGCAACGGTTTTTGCGTAATAGGTTAAAATGCCATCGGCTCCAGCACGTTTCATGGATAATAACGATTCCAGTACCACGTCTTTTTCGGTGAGCCAGCCATTTTGACTGGCGGCTTTTAACATGGCGTATTCACCGCTGACCTGGTACACGTAGGTCGGGACACCAAAGTGATCTTTAATTCTTCGTACAATATCTAAATAGGGAAGGCCAGGTTTGATCATCACCATATCAGCGCCTTCTTCTAAGTCTAAGGCCACTTCATGGATCGCTTCATTGCTATTGGCGGGGTCCATTTGATAGCTATATTTGTTGCCTGATCCCAAATTGCCTGCCGATCCGACAGCATCTCGAAAAGGGCCGTAAAAACTGGAGGCATATTTAGCTGAATAGGCGAGGATGCGGGTGTTTTTATGATCAGATTCTTCCAGGGCCTCACGAATGGCACCCACCCGGCCATCCATCATGTCTGAGGGGGCGACGATGTCGGCACCGGCATCGGCATGAGAGACGGCTTGTTTTACCAATACTTCAACGGTTTCGTCGTTTAATACGTAACCGCTTTCATCAATCAATCCGTCTTGGCCATGGGTAGTAAATGGGTCGAGTGCCACATCGGTGATGATGCCCAGTTCTGGAAGATGTTTTTTTAATGCACGAACTGCCTGTTGAGCCAGGCCATCGGGATTAAAGGCTTCACGGGCGTCTTCGGTTTTTTTATCAACAGGTGTCACCGGAAAGAGCGCAATGGCTGGAATACCCAGGTTGGCGATTTGTTCGGCCTCGATCAGTAGTTGATCGAGGCTGACTCGTTCAATGCCGGGCATGGAGGTCACCGCTTGTCGTTGCTTGCTGCCTTCAATAACGAACATTGGGTAGATTAAATCATCGGTGCTGAGCGTTGACTCGCGCATTAATCGCCGGCTAAATTCGTCTCGACGCATGCGCCGCATGCGGACGACAGGAAAAAAGTGATTTGGGTTGTTGATATCTGACACGATAACGTCCTCGTGAATTTAACAGCGATTTGTTAGTTATGATCGGCAGGATTGAATCGTTAGATGACGATCACAATGGCTCGTGAGGCCGTTGGTCAATGAGTTGGCACAGGCGCTCAAATATTTCCTGAATATCTCCGCTGGCTTGTATTTCCTGGCATTTATTGCGCTCGGTATAATAACCAATCAAGGGCTCGGTGGCTGATTTATAGACATCCAGTCGATGACGGATGGTGTCTTCGTTATCATCCGCACGATGCGTTAAGTTGCCTTCACAGTGATCACACGTGTCGTCAACTTTTGATGGTGACGTATAAATATTGTACATCTGTCCGCAATTTTCACAGGTGCGCCGACCGGTAATGCGTTTTATCAGCATGTCCGTATCGACTTTGAACAAAATCGCGCAGTCTAGCGAAATATCTAATTCATTAAGTAGCTTATCGAGTGATTCGGCTTGTACCAGGGTGCGTGGAAAGCCATCTAAGATGAAGCCGGGTTGGGTATCGGTTTGGTTCAGGCGCTCTTTGATGATGCCTAGCACAATGTCATCGGATACCAGTTGACCGGCGTCCATGATGGCCTTGGCTTGTTGCCCGAGCGGGGAACCGGCTTGTACGGCGGCTCTGAGTAAGTCACCCGTAGAAATTTGAGGTATTTGGTATTTTTCGACTAGCATTTTAGCTTGTGTGCCTTTGCCTGAGCCAGGAGCACCAAGGAGTATAATTCTCATTATCGACGTTTAAACCTGCAGTTGAAATTGACAAACAAAGTACGTTACCTCTGGAACGCATTCGAGTCAATGCCATCATGGGTGATTGTTTGCGCTGAGTGTCTTGTGGTGGACCAAATAATCATCATCAAAAAATTATATGATTTGTTCGGGATAACGTTAAAAAACGGTTATAATCGCCAAAATTACCAATGATTATTCTTTTGTCATTTCTTAAAATAGGAGAAAACAATGAGTTTAAACGATGTGAGTGCAGGTAAAGATGTGCCCAATGATATTAACGTTATTATTGAAATACCCGCCTTGAGTGAGCCTGTTAAATATGAAATCGATAAAGACAGTGGCGCGTTATTTGTTGATCGTTTTATGGGCACTGCCATGCACTATCCCTGTAATTATGGTTTTATCCCGCAAACCTTGATGGATGATGGAGATCCGGCTGATGTTTTGGTGGTGACGCCTATTCCTTTAAAGGCGGCTTCGGTTATTCGCTGTCGAGTGGTTGGCGTGTTGGATATGAAAGATGAGGGTGGCCAAGATGAAAAACTGGTGGCAGTCCCCGTCAGTAAATTAACACCTTTGTATGATGATATTAAAGAAGCCAGTGATTTGCCTAACATTTTATTGGAGCAAATCAAGCACTTTTTTGAGCACTACAAAGACTTAGAGCCGGGTAAATGGGTGAAAGTGGAAGGGTGGGGAGATGCTGAAAAAGCCCGCACGGCGATCATGAGTGGCGTTAAACGTTATCAAGAGAGTCAATAATATTTGAATCTTGGCGTATGGGTAGGGTATGTGCGGCACCCTACCTGCCGTCGACAAGAGAGTCTAGATGAAATGCCATGGAATCTATGGCTGAGGCTTGATTTTTCCCGGATTGCGCTAAACGACATCCGGGCTACGATGTTGGCAGTGATGTTCGTAGCCCGTCCCCTAGCGTGATCAATTACCACACGTTGTACCCTGGAGTCATCCGCGACGATGCATAACCATACTCATGGTCATGAACATTCTACCGAAAGCAGATATTTATTTATCGCGCTTGCCATTACCCTGGGTTTTGCCGTGGTGGAAGCAATTAGCGGCTGGCTGGCAAGCTCATTAGCGTTATTAAGTGATGCTGGGCATATGGCGACCGATGCCTTAGCGTTAGGTTTGGCGGCACTGGCGGCTTGGTTGGCAAAAAAACCACCATCACCTCGGCTTTCTTATGGGTTGTTGCGAGCGGAGATTGTCGCCGCGCTTGTGAACGGTATTTTTATGTTGTTTGTGGTCTTGGAAATTATCCAGGCGGCCATTCATCGAATGAATCATCAGACGGATGTGCATGGGTTGGCTGTCATGATTGTGGCTTTGATTGGTTTGTTGATTAATCTGGCGGTTGCCTACGTGTTGCATCATGGTGAAAATACCTTAAACAAACGGGCTGCTTTGTTGCATGTCATGGGTGATTTATTAGGTTCGGTGGCGGCGTTACTCTCAGGGGTTATTATTTATTATACGGGTTGGTTTTTAATTGATCCGATTTTGTCATTACTCATTTGCGTGTTGATTTTGATCAGTACCTTCCGCTTGTTGCGCGAAGTGGTGCACGTCATTATGGAGGGTGTGCCTTATCATCTTGATTTGCAAGCGGTGGGTTTAGCGATGGCGAAAGTGACCGGCGTTCAATCAGTACATGATTTGCACATCTGGAATTTATCATCAGGCAATATTGCGCTATCGGCACATGTGGTGATTATTGATATGCGGCAATGGCAATCGGTATTAGCTGCGCTAAAAAAATTATTAGATGAGAAATTTGACATTAACCATATTACCCTGCAGCCGGAACCGGAAAATGTCATTGTATGGCATCAGGCGTCTTCTGTTCGTTAATTGAACTATTTTAAAATTGCTTGCACTTGCATTTTCTGCTGTACCTCGATGGTAGCAATGGCATAGTCCATTGCCCCTTGACTATCCGTGACCAGATAAACAAAACTATCTAAGCCATCTAATAATTGCTCTGCTGGGGTGTACGATACCAGGCCATCTGAGCTGACAGAGACGTTACCACCCAGATTTGTTGTTTGCTGTGGTACCGAGAAAACTAAAGCATCGTCATCAGCGTCTGAGGCTGCATTTCTTAACGAAAAAAGCATCGGGTAGCTCACATTGTCCTCTGCCAGTCGATTAACGGGTTTCGCGACGGGCGGGGTATTGGTCATGGTGTTTAGGTCGTTAATAATGGTGTGTGCCCAGTCGGCAATTTTGTTCACCGCACAGCTTTCAATACCTAAAAAACCATGGAGACTCAATGGTTCGCAGGCGGCGCTATCGGGTTGCTCAAATCCTCCAGTAAAGGCGAATGCATCAATTGTTTTACTGGCTTGCAGAAACTGGTTTTGTAGCAATTGACTGTCTTCTGGGAGTGATGATTGGCACTGACCGTCGGCATGCCAGGCGATGTAGGTCGGGGTGATAGATAAGCTGGGCTTGAGAAATAATAGGGGATTGTCTTCACCAATGGCTGCCTCGCTGACGGAGGTGGTTGGGTTGATAAGCACGTTGGCTGCCGCCAAGTGGCCATTGGCCATGGCGGAAATCGCACCGCGCCCTAAGCCCACAAAAATAACCGGGAGCTGGCTGGTGTTGACTTTTTTGAGGATGGTGGAGATATCTATGCTATGGCGCATGGAGGTTCGATAGGCATCGTAGTCGTTATCGCCATTGTCGTCTAAATACGTTGCCGCATCACTGGGTTGGTTGATGGTGAGCACGTTAAATTCATGTTGGGTAAATAAAACCGAGCTGCGGGCTAAAAACTTTTGGCTCGCTTCGATAATAAATCCACCACCGTCTGAGCTGAGTTCTAGATCACCGTCACCATCAGGGAAAAGTACCATCAGACCTTTCGCTTGAACGTTGCGAGGATTTTGCACGTGCAACATATAACTAATAAATACCCCTTTATTCTCTATGTTGAGGCGTGTGAATACGTTAAAACTTTTGGCGGGGCGCGGTGATTTATCGGTGGCGCGAATCAGTTCAAGGGTGGTGTCGTTGAGTTGACTGTCTAGGCGGGTATTTTCACACATGGCTGGGGTAATTGGCTTGATTAATACGATTGGCTCAATGATTTCTGGCGATGATGTGTGGGATTCACAGCTAACCAGTAATGCCATTAGCATGGCGATAGCGATTGGTCGCAGCCTGATTGTTTGATGCATCCCCGGTCACTCTTGTTGGTTTTTATTGTTATTTTTGACACTTGTGGCGCTAAGTCGATCAATAGAATTTGACATGAGCAGGACGGTATAAATTCCATCGCTTGTGCATGATACTTAGTCGATGGCGTGATACCGGTTGCCAAGTAAGGTGGTTGATATTTTTAGTAATGTGATGAAGTTGACGATAGTCTTACACAGCATATCTATTGGGGTATTATATGAATTCAGTGCTTGATGGGGCATCACGGGGCAATGGCAAACCATTGGATCATTGATAATTCTTTAAAAAAAACAGGAAATGCCTATGTTTTATTATGTTTTCGTTGTCATCAAATTTGGTTTCGCCTGGATAGATTTTGTGCTATGGACCATCGTGTTATATGTGCTTAGTTTTTTACCAAAATCTTGGCTTGGCAAGTGGTATAGCAAGCTTTTTCGGATTTGGTGTCGGGGGTTTGTGCGAGCCCTGGGAGTGGATTTGCGGTTATTGCACCAAAATAAATTTCCTCTGCCTCGACAATTCATACTGATTGCCAATCACCCGTCGGCTTTTGAAGATATTGGTGTGCCTGCTTTGTTTGATGTGTATTCCTTAGCAAAAATTCAGGTGAAGGATTGGTTTATTGTTGGCCGCATTAGCGAGGCGGCGGGTACCTTGTACGTGGAACGAGAGTCAAAAGATTCGCGTAGCGCGGCAGCTCAAGAAATTTTAGACGCATTAAAAAGTGGTAAAAACATTGCTTTATATCCAGAGGGCGGTTGTAAAGGACGCCGAATTTTTGAGTCATTTCGTTATGGCGCTTTTGATATATCATTGACCTCAGGAATACCCATTGTACCGCTATTTTTACACTATGAAGCGCAAGAAACGTTCGAGTGGGTAAATCCTCACACGTTAATTCATAAAATATGGCACTTTATGGGCAGTCAAAATAATCGAGCCAATTATTATGTGTTTGATGCCATTGATCCTAAGCAATTTTCGGACAAAGAAAGTTATAATGCCTACGTACATAATCTTTATATTCAGTGGCAGGCAAAATATTTGGAGTGATTATTTTATCGCCTGTGTCGATGATTATTAACCAACGAAAAGGTTGTTAAAGTGCGTAGCAAAGAACAGAGTGCTTCAATTTATTTTGTGCGACATGGCCAGACGGATTTTCCCACCGATCGAATTTACTGTGATGCTTCGGAAGATCCACAGTTAAATTCTCAAGGATGCTTGCAGGCAAAAAGTACCGCAGCTTTTTTTAAGGGCATGGCCATTGATGCTTTGTATGCCAGTCCAACGGCACGCACCATGGCCACGGCTAAAGCCATCACGGAAGTACTTGATGTGCCTATTCAGTGCATGGAGGTGCTGCAAGAGAGAGATTTTGGTGTATGGAATGGGTTGTTTTTCGATCAAATTGAGACTCAATTTCCTGAACAATATCTGCAATGGAAAAAAGATAAAGTAGGATATACGCCGGCAGGTGGTGAAACCATTGTTGATTTGCAAGCGAGAGTATTTAACGCGATTCGTTCGATTATTGAAAATCACCAAGGCCAGCGAGTGATTATCGTGTCGCATGTAGGACCCATCCGACTGTGGTTAACGGGGGCGATTGAGATTCCCCTAGCTCAGTACCGTCAACTCACGGTGGATTATGCGTCAGTGAGTCAAGTGGATTATGGTCAACAGCATAATAATTTACGATTTTGCAACCGTATTTATTACTAAAATTTTACGTAAAATTTTTCTTACGTATGGTGTTTAAGTGTTGTACTTTGTTGTTGCTAATTCGATATTTTCGTGACATATTAACGACTGGAAATCGCGCATTGTTTTGCCAGTTTGGTGATCTGGCATGCAACGTGTCGTATTTGTAGACGAAAAAAAATAATTGTGTCATAACATGTTGGCATGCGCGTTGAAAGTGGGGTACCATACCGCGAGCGTAGGTATATGCTTACGATTTGAATGTAGTACATTTTATAGTTTTACGTAAACCTTTATCAGCGACAGTGGTTTATCGGTTTTTTTGGTGTGAGTGGTCGTTTTTCCTTGCTGAAATTGAGCTGATTTTTCTTGAGAAGGGATGATAACATTATTATGGTCGATTACTTGATTTGTTAGCATTGCTTTGATAAAGTTTTAGTTAAGAGTAGCGTATAGTTTTCTGGCGTTGATTAAATTTTGAGTAGTTGTCCAGTTATACGTGGAAAAAGCAAGTGGGATGGCTGTAAGAATTTTAAGCGAGTTTAATAAACTCGAATTTGAGGAGGTAGGAGCTATGCGTAAGAGTTTAACTATCACGTCGATAGCTGGGGTAGTCTCGATGATGCTTGCGGGTGCCGTAAGTGCTGCTGAGCATCCAGGCTTTGGCGGTTGGCGAGTAGATAATGGTGCTATTACGGGTACTGCTGACGGTGATATTTGTTCAAGCACGAGTATCTACGAATGTAGCATCATTGCAGATGGCGATGGGTTTGTGCAACGACAAGTTTCATTACGTGACGGCAGCACCAACGAGTCATTCATTCAAACCATTGTGACTGACCAAACAGCGTCGGGTGCACCCGGTGCCGATCTGGGTTTCTATGATGTGACTTTTGTGAAGATGTCAATGAATCTGGGGGCTGGCACTAACACCACCCAAAATGGTATTGCGGGTCAGCAGGTGATCCTTGATACCTCTTCGGGTCCAAATCAATTATTTGAGTCAGTAACTGAAATCACCACGGGTTGGGCACAAGCGGAAGCGGCAGCTGGAGTTACGGCACCGATCACCATTTCTCAAACTTTGGAAGATTTAGGTGATACTACAACCCAAGGTGATGATTTCATCTCTAACTTTACCTATGACGCAAGTTTGAATGCGGATGGGGTTCGTGATGGCTTTAAGTTAGACTTGGATCAAACCGTGGGCTTAGCAGCTAATGGTGGTTCTGAGACGGATACTCAGGTGTTTGCGTTTCGGCAATTAGAAGGCACTTTGAATCAAAGTGCTAATGCCGCCGGGATTCCATTAGTTGGCCAACAAAATATGAGTTGGGCTGCAGGAGATAACATTAAGGCTATCTGGTTGGGTCAAGAAGTTGATTTGAGCACAGCGGCTGGTACCGGCGGCGGTGGCGGTGGTGGTTCTACAATGATGGGTAGTTCCTTCGGTTATGTTGCGTTTCAGAACGTGACTACAGGTGGCGATGCGATCACCGAATTTGGTTTTGGCAATAAGAATTCAGGCTCTGCTTGGGTTTGGTCTCCAGAGTTCGGTGATACACCTTGTATCAATCCTGATGCTGCGGGAGTTTGTCCTTAATCGGAGAGACGTGTTGCATATATAAAAAAGGGGCCATCTGGCCCCTTTTTTGTTGGTAAATTATTCAGCCCTGGAATACCAAAGGCATGCTTGAATGTAACATATAGTCTGGCATTGAAATGAGATACTTAACTGTAGAATCTTAGGCTGCCCAATGTCGGTTATAATAATAAGCTTGTCACTAACGGGTAGGGCAGCTTGTCACCCATGATTGTATGTCATGATTGACAAAAATTAGGATGAAAGCGATTTTTCGAAGAAGGAGTAATGGATGTCTGATAATAACGCATCTGAAAAGGGTTTGGGGCAATGGGAGGACAGTTCTTTAGATCCAATGGCGGTGATGAGGGTGAGTTCCGCTTATTGGACGTCAAGTGTGCTTCATGTGGCAAATGCATTAGATGTTTTTAGTGAATTGGCCAAGGCGCCAGCCTCAGCCGATGAATTGGCCCAGCGTTGTGGGGCGGATTCACGCGGTCTCGAAATGATATTGATTGCCTTGGTGCCGCTAGGCTTTTTAAGTAAACAGCAGGATAAATTTCATAACACTGAAACAGCCGAAACCTTTTTAGTGAAAGGTAGCCCTCGCTATCAAGGTGGTATTGTTGCTATGTTTGAGTCTTGGATGCAGCCCTGGACGCAGTTGAAAAAAGCCGTCATCGAAGGTGCGCCGGTTGTGGAAAAACAACATGACCATGGTGAAGAAGAAACGCATACATATATTATGGGAATGTTGTATCGCGGTATTCCGCAAGCCCAGTTGTTGGCTGTGGAAGAGCCGTTGAGTGGATCCAACAAGCTATTGGATGTAGGTGGTGGTCCAGGTATTTTTTCGATTATCTTGTGTCAAAATAATCCGGGATTGACGGCAGATGTATTTGATTTACCGCAGACATTGCAAGTCACTCGGGAGATTATTAGCAACTATGCAGCGGCTGATATTGTCTCAACCAAAGAGGGCAGTTATTTAGCAGATGCTTTTGGCAGTGGTTATGACGTGGTTTTATTGTCTTCGATGATTAATCAAGAAGGACCGGATGTCATAAAGAATATTTTGCAAAAATCCTTTGACGCTATGGAAAAAGGAGGCAAAATATTAATTCAAGAGCAATTCTTAGATACGGATAAATCAGGGCCTTTATTGCCCGTTCTCATCGGCTTAAATCAACTTGTGCATACGCCCGCTGGGCGAGCGTATTCGGCGAAAGAGGTTGCGGAGTTGGCACAGCAAGTTGGTTTTGTTGATTTGCATTTTAGGCCCCTTCCTGACCCAAGTCCTTTTACTTTAATCACTGGCATTAAGCCTGCGTAAAGGGATCGATTGTTAACGATGACTTACTGAGCTTCAGACCCTTTTAGGTATGAAGCTCAGTAAACCAAATAATGATAAGGAGTGACAGCGATATGTTGCGATTATTAAATTTTTCCGGGTTACTGTTATGTGGTTTTTTTAGCGGGATGCTATTAGCAGCGGAAAAGAATATAAGCGCAAGAGATATCGTCGATCGTTGCGATAATAAATATCCTGGTGAATATCAGCAATCGCAACTGAGTATTACCTTGAAGGATAGGTCAAAAAATGAGCGCAAACATGTGTATATTCGCCTTTGGAAGGATATGAAGGGTGAACAAAATGTGATTGATAAAATGCTATTATTCACGGTGTATCCTCCGGATGCAAAAGGTGCCGCCTTTATGCGCTGGTCACATACCCGTGACTCTGAAAAAAATGCAGAGCAATGGATTTATCTTCCGGTACTTAAAAAAATAAGAAGAGTGTCGGTGCGTGATTTAGGTGACAGCTTTCTGGGGTCCGATTTAACCTATGGTGATATCAGTTGGCGAGGCACCGATGATGATACGCATAAATTAATTCGTACTGATAAAGATCAGACGGGTCAACAATATTATGTGATAGAAAGTCGACCTAAAGAAAAACAACCTCAGTATAGTAGTCGCCTCTCTTGGTATAAAAAAACGAATGATTGGGAGGCTTGTGTTAAAGCGCGCATTGATTATTTTGATCGAAAGGGTGCACTGTTAAAGCGCCAAGAATTGACTTGGCAAAAACAAGGGCCTGCTTGGGTGTGGGACAAGGTCATTGTTCGTAATGCTCAGACCTTTCATTCTTCTTTATTTGAAGTATCCAACGTCACAATCAATAAGAAAATTTCTGACAACATTTTTACTGAACGCCGTTTGCGTTTAGGTTTGAAGTAACTTCAATAGATAAGGAGTGGGCGCCAAACCAGGAAGTTATTGCGTCGCCTATTCCTAAAGCTCATTCGCTATGGCAAATCAATAATACCAAAATAATTGCCATTTCCTTTAAAGCGGGTAACTGCACTCTGTCTTATTAATCAGCTTGTTTAGTGGTGAACGACGGTGCGGAAAATGTTACCAGGTTTTAAGTCATGTGGGGATAACAATCATGTTTATTTATCGATTATTTACTATTTTTTTTATGGCTTGTGTTGCTGCGGTTGTATTTATCAGCGCTTGTACTGAAATGCCAAGCGATACGCAGGTGGGGGCATTAAAGGACACCAGTAAAGGTGTGAATCTTTTAGCGCTAGCCTCAAGTGACGGTGCTTCTTTAAATTCACCATGGAATGCTCAGGAGCAAGATCTACTGACGCTAGCCAAGCAATTGCCCTCTAACAGTGATGATATTGAATTAGCCCTGGGTGCGATAACCGAGGTCCAAACACCTTGCGTGGGTGGTGGGGTCGTCACAGTGACCACAGATAATCAAGGTCCGCCTTGGTTTTCTCAGGGAGACAGTTACACCACGACTTTTGTCGACTGTATACGGGATAATACGACGACGAATGGCGCCAGAGGGTTTTCTGTGGACGTGATGGTCGGTGAGCCTTATGTGGATCCCGAGTGGACCATGAAGACAACATTATTTCGCGAAAACCTAACCAAGGTGGATATTCTCAATGATCGTGTGCATTTGGCGGATGGGCGATCATCAACGGAAATTAGTGCTTTTAATAATAATACTGCGTATACCCAAATTACCACAGAAGACTGGTTGCGGACTCAGCCAAATAACGGTGTAGAAAGCAGTGATTCCGGAACGCGCTCGGTGACGTATTCTTGGGATGATGTGGCACGAACCTATGAGTGGGATTTTAATGTGACGAAAAGCAGCTCAATTTTTGGCGATATGAAAGCGCAAACCTTGGCAACCTTGACGGGCACCTTGGATTTACAGCCTGAAGCGGGTCAGTTCGTCATTACAAAAACCGATGTGAGTGGTGCAGAGCGCATCACAACGATTACCGCTTTGGGAGAGGATATGGTGCAAGTGGAGGTCGATAGCGATGGCGACGGTGTCATAGATAGCACCAATGAAATGTTATGGACACAATTGCTGATTGATCCCATGTTGTATTCACCCTTTTGACTTCGATTGAAAAATAGCCGAATAGGTCGCGTTACAGTAAGATTTTTTGTGTTCAGATTTGGCTGGTCCGATAGAGGATCAGCCAAAGAGAGTTTGATGGCAGTGTTGAATCTATTGCTTCCCTTTATTTTCCTTTCTGAAAATACTAATATCGAATGATTAAGGTTGTCCATAGCGATCGTCGATAGTTTGTTCAGTAATGCCGCAGGCGTTCCAGTATCGATGCACGTTGTTAATCGAGTTAAAAACCCCCTTATGATGATTTAGTGTTCGATATTTTTTACCCTATGCTTCTTAAACGAATGATCAAGAAAAACCCGTGTTCGCATGAAATTTTTGGTATTTTTGTCAGCGATGATTTTGTTTATGCTGCCGGTGGCGGTGGTTTTTCCATTTACTGAGGAAGGGTTGATTGTTTCTGCGACGACATTGAACTTCGATTTTCGTGAGTATGATGAAAATAGTGAACAAAAGCTCAGCGAAATTGGCTGGATTTTTGGGGTAAAGGGTCAATATAAAAAAGCCTATGATAATTTATATCTTGGTGCACAATACAGTTTTTCCAAGGGATTAGTTAAATATGATGGCGAGACCCAACGTGGTTTGGAGCACGTTACTCAAACGGATGAAACCATTCATGATGGCTCCATTGAAATTGGTCGCATCTACGAATCTTGGCGTTTGCATGACTACGCCGTGATTTATTTAGGGGCGGGTATGCATCGCTGGATTCGTGATATTAAAGATAAGAATAATGTGGCGGGATTGTTTGAGACCTATACTTGGGCCTATTTAAATATTGGTGCTCGTGGTTTTATTTATCGAACCAAAAATGCTTTTATCATGGTGGAAATTAATGTATTGCGAACATTATTTCCAGAAATAGAAGTAAATTATAAAGGTATATTTGATAATCAAACCCTCGATTTGGGAGAACACTACGGGGCAAAATTCGCTTTACCTGTGCGATACCGGATATCAAACGTCATCTATTTAAATATTGAGCCCTATTGGGAATCGTGGGATTTAGGGCGCAGTAAGCATGAGCCGATCAAGGATGACGGTGTGGTGACCACCGGGGGGGTGCACGAGCCACGCAGTGCATCACGCCTTTTTGGTTTGAACATCGGTGTGCAATTGCTTTTTTAATCGCGATAGCGCGGGTCAATAAATCCATTCCTAATGCAGAATCGTGGCCATTTTGGCGCGATATTGATGAACTAAATCCCCATGGTTGCCAAGCAGGTTGAAGATGGCTAATAAGCCTTTTCGTCCCGCGTCGTTTTGAAATTTTCGATCGGTTTGCATGAGTTGAAGAAAACTGGCCAAGGCATTTTGGTAATTTTTTTCTAAGGCGTATTGACAAGCGAGTTGATAGAGCGCTTGGCAGTCTTGCGGATTATCATTAATGATTTGTGTTAATTCAGTGATGGTGGGAGCGCCGGTAGCGACCACAGCAAACTGTAAATGGGCTTTGACATTTAATATTTCGGGGTGATCGCTATCACGAATACTGACGGCTTTGATAAGAGCTTCTGCGTCGGCGTAGCGGTGTGCATGGATATATAATTCCGCTAAGGTGACGATGGTGGCGAGATGGGTGCTGTCGAGTTGATGCGCTTTTTCTAATTGCTCGATGGCTTTGTCTGTGTCATTGGCGGTGAGTGCTGTTAAGGCTTCTTCTAATAAATAATCGGCTTCTTTTGGCAGATGACGGTCGATAATTTCTTTGATCTGACTTTCGGGTAAGGCGCCCATGAACTGATCAACCACTTGGCTGTTTTTATAAATATGTACGGTGGGTAAACTACGAATGCCATATTGTTGGGCAAGCTGGGTTTGTTGATCGGTATCGACTTTAACTAAGGCGATTTTACCTTGGTATTGGTTGGCGAGTTTTTCGAGGATGGGGGCGAGTGCTTGGCAAGGACCACACCAGTCTGCCCAAAAATCCACAAGGACCAGCACTTTTTGGGAATTTTCAACAACCCGTTGTTGAAAATTGTTATCATTAGCGTCGGTGATAAAGGGTGATTCACTCATTGTCTGTTTGCTCCTAAAATCTTATATTTCATATCCGTTCATGTGAGTTTCGCTCAATGTTTGATCATGCATGGGTTTTTCTGCTGTTGAGAAAACTCCATGTGGAATCAAATCGCTTGGTGATTGCTAGATGGTCCGGTGCGAAATGTCGGTTTAAACTAAAATTAATGTCCAGTATTATGAATATAGATCAATTTTTGTATGATTTGCCGCAAGAGTTAATTGCCCAACAACCTAACGAAAAACGCAGCCAAAGTCGATTATTATATTTGAATCGTGCCACCGGCGAAAAAAAGGATTTGTTTTTTCAAGACCTATTATCGTTGTTAACGGCGGGTGATGTATTGGTATTTAATGATACTAAGGTGATACCGGCGCGATTGCTAGGTGAAAAATCTACCGGTGGACAGGTCGAGGTTTTGGTCGAAAGAATTGTTAACGATCATACGGTATTGGCCCATGTGCGAGCCAATCGATCGCCAAAACCAGGCAATCAGTTGTTATTAGAAAATACTTTAACGGTTCACGTGGTGGCGCGGGTAGACGATTTATTTGAGCTAAGCTTTGAGAGTGAACAGCCTGTTTTGCAGATATTAGAGACGATTGGGCGTTTGCCATTGCCCCCTTACGTTACACATTCACCCACCGCGTTAGATGCAGAACGTTATCAAACGGTATTTGCTTGTCATCCGGGCGCGGTTGCTGCACCGACGGCAGGTTTACACTTTGATGACGACCTATTTGAGGCTTTGCAATCCAAAAATATCCGTTGCCTGTTTGTCACTTTGCATGTTGGCGCGGGGACCTTCCAGCCATTACGAGTGAATACCATCGAAGATCATACTATGCACTCGGAATATTTAGCGATTTCAGAGGATGTTTGTCAGGCCATTAATACCGCAAAGCAGCAGGGGCGGCGGGTGATTGCGGTAGGCACCACGGTGGTTCGATGTTTGGAAAGTGTCGCAACAGGCGGTCGGGTCGCGCCTTTTCGTGGTGAGACAAATATTTTTATTTATCCCGGTTTTGAGTTTCAAATTATCGATGGGTTGGTGACTAATTTTCATTTGCCTGGCTCAACGCTGTTGCTGTTAGTGAGCGCTTTTGCCAAGCAGCAGCCTATTTTAGCGGCGTATCAGCATGCTATTGAGCAGCGTTATCGTTTTTTTAGTTATGGCGATGCGATGTTTATTGCCTAACAATAGATGATGCAATAACCTCCCGATTCTGTTTTATAAATGCATGTATAATCGCTAGAGCTTCCATTAATCGATTGATTTTTAGTATGTATTTGTGACTTGGTAGATCGACAGGGGGGCGGCCGAATACTAGCCGATGGGTGATAATTGGTTGCCCGTATGGAATTTAACGGTTCAAAAAGACTCTTAAAAAAAACATTAAACACGACCCCCGTGGGGTGAAATATAGGTCTATTCGCGTGGTAAAATTTTATTTTATTTTGATTTATATCGCAATGCTTACAAGTTGTGCCAGTTCAGAAAGCGATACCAATCCCCATAATACTAAGGGTTATGAGGGTTTTCGGACACAGATAACCATCAATAATGATATTGGTTTGCAGGTAACACAAGATAGTTTATTGGCCATGGCGATGACCGGTATTGCCAATCAGCGAGCCTATCAACATTCGTTTGCTGTGTATCGAAAAGACATTGGCGAACAGCAATCGGCATCGCCTGGTTCATCAGAGGTCATCCGATCCCGTGCTGTCAATCGAGTCGGTGATTGTGGAGGACAAGCTTCGTTTCAGTTTCAATATCATGACGGCGCCAGTCAACGATATGCGTCGGCTGAGGCGGTTTTTAATAATTATTGTGTATCGAATATTGTGTTAACAGGCACGATGCATAGTACGGTCAATGATCAAGCGTTAACAATGAATGTCAGCTATGATGATTTAGAGATTAAAACCTACACAGTAGATCAAAATCTATTGGATTCGATGCTGTTAAATGGCGAGGTAGACTATCAGTTCTTGGAAGATTTTCAGGCCGGTACCTTACAGGTGAAGCTTGTCATTGATAATAAAGTATTGTCGCAAGAAGATAATAGGGTGACGTATTGGTTGGATAATGTCGAAGTCGAACATTTGCATAGTCCGGGAACCTATGATGAGCAATGGTCCGGGAAAATTTATATTTCAGATTACGGCTATGTGGATATTAGTACGCCTGATATTTTGGTTGCGCCAAATTTTAATGTATATCTGTTACAAGGTGAGGTAAGCATTCGCGGTGCTAATGATGGCCAGCTCTTATTGTCAGTTTTGTCAGAGCAAGAGAAAGCACAATTCGTTAGTGATAACCCATCCAGGATAGCGGGTGATTTTAATTTGGAAATTGTTGAGGACATTGAATCCGAGGATACGATTCATGTTATCAACACGTGGGCGAATATCTCTGGATATCCATTTTTTGTTTTTCGAGGTAGTTAGTGTTCATTCCCAAGCAACTAAAATTACTGTGTTTTGTCTGGGCGGTTTTTTTAGTTGATGTTCCCTACGGCGTTGCTCAAAATAAAACGTTACCTACAACGCTAGGTAATCCTTCTGCATATATTTCACCGTCTACTTTTCAGCGTCCAATAAAAACATTAAACAGTCAAACGTCTTCGGCGCTGGTATTTAACAAAGACAAAATAAAAGCCTTTTTACAAGGCGGTAGCACACTACAACGGCCTGCTTTGGCACGATTAAAATCCCAATCCAACAGTAAAATTCAACTCGCTTTTCATAGCCAAAACAATACTGTGACGTATATTAAAGGCAAGTTTCCATTGCTGACCAAGATAGCTGGTCGACAAAAAGGGCAAGCACACTCTAGTTACCCAGAGGTGATGCAATTTTTAGTTGAGAATAAAGAGCTATTAAAACTGCAAGATCCCTCCTTAGAATTGCAGCTTTCGCAAGTGTTGACAGATCAGTTGGGCAATCTGCATTTTCGTTATCAGCAAATGTTTAACGGGGTAAAGTATTGGGGAAAACAAATCGATTTGCACCTTGCAAAAGATAACACTGTGTATCTATTGCAGGGGCAATATGCTCCGACGCCATTGCAATTAGCTGTTGATCCAGCGATTCTCCCGGCAGAGGCAAACCATCACGTATTGCAGGACATTGGTTACGCTCATGCGAAAATCACCGATACAGAATTGGTGGTTTACTCGACGAGCAGTAAAGCCGACTTACTGGTTTATAAAGTTGATGTTAGCTGGGGTTTGCAAAATCGGTGGTCCTATTTTGTTGATGCGCTCACCGGTGATATTATTCATCGTTTGAGTACGCTAAATACCAAAGGCGCGGTGGCTATCCAAACCGCAGACGATGCCTTAGGCAATCAACAACAGTTTAGCGCTTGGCAAGAAGCCGATGGCAGGCATTATATGGTTGATCCGCATATTCCGCTACTTGATGATCAACCGAATCCGGTTGTTGATGGACCGAACCCGGTGGGTGATCTGTTTATTTTAGATGCGCAAAATGGTGAGGGCGATCAACTGACGATGATTGAAAAAAATGCTGACTTAGGTTGGGATCCGGCGGCGGTCAGTGCCATGGTTAACACCCGTGTGGTTTATGATTATTATCTGGATACCTTTGGGCGCAAGAGTTTAGATGATAATCACAAGAATTTATTGGTCGCGATTCATTTTAAAGAGAATTACAACAATGCCTTTTGGAATGGCACCTTTATGGTCTATGGTGATGGCGATGGGAAAACTTTTTCATCGTTGACGCAATGCCAAGATGTGGCGGTCCATGAATTGACCCATGGTGTGATCGAAAATACGGCGAACCTGATTTATCAAAATCAAAGCGGAGCATTGAATGAATCGATGGCGGATGTGTTTGCCGCTTTTGTGGGTCGTGATTGGCGTATAGGAGAAGAGTGTACCCTTGCCGAGCCTGGTTTTTTACGTGACTTAGCGCGTCCAGAACAAGGTTTAAGTCGGCAACCTGGACATATGGAGGCGTATCGCAATTTGCCGAATACAGTCCAAGGCGACAATGGAGGCGTACACATTAATAGTGGTATACCCAATCGCGCCGCTTATCTACTCGTGGAAGGTTTAACCCAGGAAGGTTTGGGCGATAGTATTGGTTTTGAAAAAGCAGAACAAATTTATTATCGAACGCTGACGCACTATCTGCAAGCCTCGGCTCAATTCATTGATGCGAAGTTGGCCTTAATGCAGTCGGCGGAAGATTTGTACCCCGATCAACCTGAGGTACAACAGGCGGTAAAACAAGCATGGGATGTGGTGGGTGTGACAGGTGACGCGATCATTCCCGATATCACGCGTGTGGTTGATGTCGTAGCAGGCGATGATTTATTGTTGTATTTAGCGCCAACCGAGCAACAATATCATCCATTTGTGATGACCTATGATTTGTTTTTTCAAGTGATACCTGGCGATATTGCTGATACCACAGCATTACAAGCTTCAGCAGATTTAAATTCGTTCAGTTTTTCTGTCGCATCTCGACCAGCGGCCTATACCTCGTCACAGGGCACCACGTTGCTTTATGTCGGGACGGACGCTAATTTGTATGGGGTCTCGCCAAATGGAGATAACCAGCAGCTCACGAATACTGGGGATATTTTTTCCATGGCAATTTCCCCGGATGCACGTTATTTCGCTTTCACGACGCCAGAGTTCTCTGATAGCACGATCAACTTATACAACTTAGCAAGCGATGAAATACAGCAATTTGATATAGTTTCACCCGATTATCAAGAAACAGATGCGAGTGCTGCAAGTACCATATTGTATGCGGATTCCTTAGCGTTTGATTATACCGGACGGTTAATCGTTTTTGATGCATTGAATTGCATTAATAAACCCCTCGTTGTTAATAGGCAAGTGGATGAAGAAAAAGATTTGTGCCGCGATACTCAAGGACAAGTAACAGCCTCCGGGGGTTATCGTTATTGGTCGATTGGCATTTTGGCGGTGGACGATGGTCGATTATCTTTTCCATTTCCCAATCAGAATTCTTTGATCGATGTGGGATATCCGACGTTTGCATCAAACAATAATACAGTGATTGTGATGGATGTAATCGAAAATATCGGATCGATGGAGGCGCCGGCTCATCAATCGAAAGTACAAATACTCAATACTGAAGCTCAGGATAGAACGGATGTTGTTGTGCACGCATCTGAGTTTGGGCGTTTTTGGAGCGTGCCTAGTTTCGATGGTGAGGATCAATATGTCGTCTTGAAAATGCCTGATGCTGACGATACCAGTATCGGGGTTGCGGCTCGGATTCCTTTGCAGGATTGGGTGGGAGATGTTTCATTAAAAACCGAACTGACGAATAAAGGTATTAATTTACCCATTATGCATCGTGCCGGGGTGAGAAATGTTTCGGGTGCCATTGAGGCAAACATGGCTAGCTTGGATTTTGGTTATGTAGCCAATGGCGAGTGGCGAACCTTAACGGTCAGTTTGCGAAATAAAGGTAATCGTGATGTGGACATTTATGATGTAGTATTGACGGACTCGCTATTTAGCCATGATGCTGTGAGTAGGCAACTATCACCTGAGCAGGAAATCACAGTGAATGTAACGTATCGCCCGGGTGATGTCACGACAAGACAGGATACGGCACTGATTGTAAAAAGCAATGGTGACCCTAATGAGTTAGTGATAGCCATTCATGTCGATCAGGAGAAAGGCCGTAAGCGACGGGGTTGGTTGCCGGGCTGTACATTAACAAGGCATACGCCCTTTGATCCCGTATTGCCACTATTATGTGTTATGGCTGTGTGTTATTTAGTCAGCTGCCGTGAGGCTCAACGTGGTTGATGTTATTATCGAGCTGATTGATTTCACTTTAATTCACCTTCATCAACATTAATTACGCCTTCGCGTGTTCATCCAAAATGAAAACCAAAAGTAGGCGCTTTAGGCGGAGACAAGGCCTAATCTGAGCGCCAAATCGGGAAGTTATCATCTATCCATTCCAAAGCTATTTTCAAATGGGTAAAAAAGCAGTAGCCTGTGGCGTTTTGGAAAGGCGATAGGTTTGCATGAAATATCAACTAATAAATACCCACAACCGTGCAAGGCGTGGTCGGCTTATTTTTGATCGAGGGGTGGTAGATACGCCAGCTTTTATGCCGGTTGGTACTTATGGGACAGTCAAAGCCATGGCGCCCTCTGAATTAACTGCCATGGGGGCGTCAATGATTTTAGGCAATGCCTTTCATTTGATGTTGCGGCCTGGTTTAGAGGTGATTGCAGAACATGGTAGCTTGCATGAGTTTATGCATTGGGATGGCCCAATATTAACCGACTCCGGTGGTTTTCAAGTCTATAGTTTGGGTGATACGCGCAAACTCACTGAGCAAGGTGTGCATTTTCGTTCGCCAGTGAATGGTGATAAAGTATTCATGGGGCCGGAAGAGTCGATGCATGTGCAGCGAGTACTCGGGTCGGATGTGGTGATGATTTTTGATGAGTGCACGCCTTATCCTGCCAGTGAAGCACAAGCACGAGATTCCATGGAATTGTCATTGCGCTGGGCAAAGCGCAGTCGTGTTGCTCACGCTGACAATCCGAATGCTTTGTTTGGTATTATTCAGGGGGGCATGTACCCTGCGTTACGGGATGTTTCATTGCAAGGGTTGTTGGAAATCGGTTTTGACGGTTATGCCATTGGTGGTTTGTCTGTGGGGGAGAGTAAACAAGAAATGCGTATGATTCTTGATCATACGGTCCCGCAAATGCCAGCGGATGCACCTCGTTATTTGATGGGGATGGGCACCCCTGAAGACTTGCTGGAAGCGGTAAGGCGAGGTGTGGATATGTTTGATTGTGTGATGCCAACACGCAATGCGCGCAACGGTCATTTGTTTGTCAAAGAAGGTGTGGTTAGGATAAGAAATAGCCAGTATCGTTTGGATACACGGCCGCTTGATGATCAATGCGGATGTTATACCTGCCAAAATTTTAGTCGCTCTTACCTCCGTCACCTGGATCGCTGTGGAGAAATCTTAGGCGCTCGATTGAATTCGCTTCATAATCTATATTATTACCAAGATTTAATGAGACAAATGCGTTGTGCACTCGAAGCAGATAGTTTTGAGGCGTTTGTTCAAGAATTTTATACATGGCGGTCACAAGCGGTACCGGATGTGTAATAATACCGCCCTTTGAATAATGAACATGTCCATTTAGAAAACAATTTTTTAAGGTAACCAATAATGAGTTTTTTTATATCAGATGCGATGGCAGAAGGTGGCGGTGATCCAATGGGTTCTTTCATGGGGTTTATTCCACTGATTGTCATTTTTGCTATTTTTTATTTTTTAATCATTCGTCCTCAAGTTAAACGAGCGAAAGAACATAAAAATTTAATTGAGTCCGTATCAAAAGGAGATGAGGTTGTTACTGGCGGTGGTATGCTTGGCAAAATCACCCATGTTGAGGAAAGCATTGTCACGATCGAAGTGGCGAGTGGTGTCAATGTAAAGGTACAGCGCAATTCCGTGGCCTCACTTTTGCCTAAAGGAACCTTAAAAAGCGATATGCTTAAAAATAAATCGGGTGTAAAACTATCAAAATAGTCGCTTTTCCCGATTTTATTCGGCAAATGGCCAGGCTATTTTTCTCTAGTGATTGAGATAGTCGTCTCATTTTGACAGTTTTTCGCGTAATGTTTTTTAACCAAATAGCTTTATAAAGTCATTGTAATGTCGGTTTCGCTATCTGCCCAATAGGAAAGGATGAATGATTAATCAGTATCCTCTATGGAAATATGTACTCATTATTGCCGTTGTTATTGTCGGTTTTGTATACGCTTTGCCCAATTTATATGGCGAAGATCCGGCTGTGCAAATTTCTGCCACACGCGCAGCAAAAGTAGACACCTCAACCATGGCTCAAGTGAAAGCCATACTCGATCAAGGCAACATCAAATATGATCGCGTGACGCTGGATCCGCATGGCCTGATAGTACGCTTTGCTAATACGGAGGTCCAGCTTCAGGCGAAGGATCTCATTTTAGATACCTTGGACACGAAGAAATATGTAGTGGCACTCAATTTGGCCCCGGCAACCCCTGGGTTTTTATCTAGCCTAGGTGCGTTGCCCATGTATCTTGGCTTGGATCTACGCGGTGGCGTGCATTTTCTCATGGAAGTGGATATGGATGCAGCGATTAAACAATCGCTTGAGCGTTACATGGGTGATTTTCGATCATTATTTCGGGAAAATAAAGTACGTTACCTTGGTGTGGAGGTGGCGGGTGATATCAGTGAGGGGACTGGATTCGTTCGTGTGAAGTTTAAAACCGCTGAGATACGTGATCAAGCGCATCAAGTGGCTCGCAAGGAGTTTGCTGAACTCAGCTATAACGACGAACAGGATGAGCGATATTTTTATTTAACGGCCACCCTAAAACCGGATGAAGTGCAAACCACGAAAAGGTTGGCTCTACAGCAGAATATTGTGACTTTGCGTAACCGGGTTAATGAGTTAGGTGTGGCGGAACCGGTGATTCAACAGCAAGGTCTGGATCGCATTGTGGTGCAATTACCGGGGGTGCAAGATACCGCCCGTGCCAAAGAAATTTTAGGGAAAACTGCGACCTTAGAATTTCGCATGGTGGAAGAAGAGCACAATGCACGAGCGGCGGAGAAAGGGCGTGTGCCACCGGGAGCCAAGCTATATTATGAGCGAAATGGTGATCCGATTTTACTTAAAAACCAAGTGATGTTGACCGGTGATTATATTGTGGATGCCTCATCGGGTCTTGATGCGCAAAGCGGTGGTGCGGCGGTGTTTATCAGTCTTGATGGTAAGGGCGGTCGTATTTTTAACGATGCCACCAAGGTGAATGTCGGAAAACTCATGGCGGTGGTGTTTATTGAATATCGGTCTGACACGCGTGAAGTGGATGGCCAAATGATTAAGACACGCCGGAAAATTGAAGAAGTGATTAATGTGGCTCGCATTCGTGAGCGATTAAGCAATCGATTTCAAATCACGGGTTTGGACAGCACGGAAGAAGCCCATGATCTGGGTCTGTTGCTGCGCTCAGGGGCCTTGGCGGCGCCGATTGATATCGTTGAAGAGCGTACGGTTGGTCCGAGCCTCGGACAAGATAATATTGACAAAGGCTTTCGCTCTGTGGTGATTGGTTTTGTATTGGTGTTAGCCTTTATGGTGTTTTTCTATCGTCGTTTTGGGTTGATAGCTAATTGTGCGTTGGCGTTAAATCTAGTGTTCATTATTGCAGTATTATCAATGATGCAGGCGACGTTGACCTTGCCAGGTATTGCAGGAATCGTATTAACGGTAGGTATGGCGGTTGATGCCAATGTTTTGATTTTTGAGCGTATCAGAGAAGAGCTTAAAAATAATGTCGGTGTGCAAGCCGCCATTAATCTGGGTTATGAAAAAGCATTGATGACCATTGCTGATGCGAATATAACAACTTTCATTGCTGCAATCATACTCTTTGCGATGGGGACTGGACCAATTAAAGGGTTTGCCATTACCTTGTCCATTGGTATTTTAACTTCCATGTTTACTGCGATCATGGTGACACGTTCCATAGTAAATTATTATTATGGCGGTAAACGAATTAAACAACTTTCCATCTAAGCCTGGGATTTAATATGCAGTTATTGAAAGATATACCAACGATTGAATTCATGCAATGGCGTCAGTATGCGCTGAAAGCCTCGGGTGTGATATTGGCCATTTGTCTGTTGGCTATTCTCATTCGAGGGTTAGATTTTGGCATTGATTTTACCGGCGGCACCTTAATTGAGGTGGGTTATCAAGAGACCGCCGATCTCAATGTGGTGAGGAGTACGTTAGCTGAGGCGGGGTTTGGTGATGCCATTGTTCAGCATTTTGGCACATCAAGAGATGTTTTGGTGCGCATTGCTCCTCATGAAGGTTTAACCAATGCAGAGATAAGTACCAAGATTTTAGATACCTTAAAAGATACCTCTGAGTCGGAAATACAGATGCGTCGCGTCGAATTTGTTGGCCCACAAATTGGTGATGAACTGGTTGAGAAAGGTGGTTTGGCATTGTTGACAGCATTAGCTTGTATTTTGGCTTATGTTTGGATACGTTTCGAGAAGCGCTTTGCATTAGGGGCCATTGTGGCGTTGGCGCATGATGTTTTGTTTACCATCGGCATGTTTGCTCTTTTTCAAATCGAATTTGATCTGACTGTGTTAGCCGCTGTGCTTGCGGTAATTGGTTATTCTCTGAATGATACTATTGTTGTGTTTGATCGGGTGCGTGAAAACTTTCGGAAAATGCGTAAAGGTACTTCTGAGCAAATCATTAACAGTTCGATTAATCAGACCTTATCACGAACCGTTATGACATCGTTTACTACGCTATTAGTGTTGATTGCCTTGGCGGTGTTTGGGGGGGAGCTTATCCATGGGTTTGCTATTGCTTTGATCATTGGTGTGTTAGTCGGAACGTATTCATCTATTTATATCGCCACTGCAACCGCATTGATGTTGGGCGTCACAAAACAAGATTTGTTACCGGTGGAGAAAGAGGGCGAAGATCAACAGCCATTAATTTAATTTGACAAATCAGGTAAAATTGACCAGAATTAATACTACACCTATCTATGTATAGGCTATCTTATTAAAAATAATTAATTAGCCTTAATATCAGTGCGTTAGAAGTTGAAGGTCAGATTGTGTCGCAATATTGTCAAATGCGATGCAATTTCATGCGAAATTATTTTTGCAGATTTGGATAATGTTTATTAAACCATCTTAACTTTCAAACAATATCTAATGACTTACAACGCTTTTGGTAGGGGTAGTGATATGTCAACATTTTTGGTTTTTTTGGCCAATTAATGCTTGCCATATCATGGGAAATGTTCTCTAATTTAAATGGGGAGCAGTACAAATCGGGGTAGCAGATATAGACACGTGGGAAGTGTAAAACTATATTTGCATTAACATAAAAATGTGGAGAATTATGATGGACAAACGTTTCCTATTCCTTTCTTTTGCTTCAGCAGCTTTAATCGTTCCTTCAATATCTAACGCTCATTTGGTGGAAGCACCAATGGAAGTGATGGCAACCGTCGTCTCTTCTTGTGAATTGAGTGTGACACCTATTGATTTTGGTAACTATGCTGGTGCAGAAATCAACACGACAGGCGAAGTGATTGTAGTATGTAATGATGGCGTACCGTATAAGATTGCGATGAATGCCGGTATGAATACTGACAATGCAAATCGTCGAATGGCTGACAGCTCAGGCAACAATACATTACCTTACCGTTTAACATATCAAGGCGTTGATTGGGGTGACTTAGGCGTGCATGATACGTTCTTATCAAACCCAGTACAGGGTGTTGGTACGGGAGCGGCTTCATCATTTGTTGTTGAAGCAATGTTATTTGAAGCTCAAGATGTGCCACCTGGCGTTTATTCTGATACGGTGATTGTATCCGTTGACTTCTAATTGAATTTAGTTTGAAGAATGTCGAGGGGTGGATATTTGCCTCTCGACATTCATGTCCTTGCTAAATTTTCATTTCTCTTTTACCTACTCACCTAAAACCGGCAAATTTAAGTATTTGATGGGTCTTCGTCGTCATTGAGATCATATCCTAAGCTTCGCTTGTCTTCTTTGGATACATATCTTGGTTTCGAAGAAAGAACGTTAAGCAAATACTTGATAGGCAATTTTGTTCTCGATATTTGATATTTGCAGGTATTGATACAGGCTTAGGTCATATTGGTTTGATTAGGTAAAACAGTAGCGGCTTTGTGTATTATTTCAGTATGATTATCATTGATGATATACGATGATATTTTAACCTAAAGCCTTACTGGGTCACAAGGTATTATTCTAAAAACTTTAGCTGATTTACTGTGTGTGATTTGGTGATTGGTTTCGCTATATGAGTAGAAGCCTTACCAGCAACAGAGTCATTGCGATTTATTGCGTTGTATACGCGTGCTCAGGTGCGAAATGCAGATTTTAACGCAATACAGTTAAAAGTCTTATCAAGCAGTCAAGTGACAGTTTTTTGTTCACGGCACGCTCCAAATAACGATTTCGCATATTGTTTTGGCGTCCAATTAAGGTTTTTAGGATGATTGCCGTAATGGAATGACGATAAGTATGATGAATGTATGTGGCCAGGGCTTTTTAAGGAAAAGCTGGTAAAAATTTCATACAAACGAACTTTTCTAAATGGTGCGCTTTCTAATTTTTACATTGATAACTAAGATTCGCATTGTGCGGTATACGTTACAATTATAAAAATGACCCGCTAGGGGTATGTAGTAAAGCGTTTAGAAAGTTGTTTTACGTCTTGCATTTATTTTCATTGGGAGGGTTATTTGGTGAGCCTAAAGTGGGTATGTCTCTCCGTTCTATTTACATCCGTTGTTATTTCCTTAAATGCACATGCAGTGTCTTTTAAGGTCCATCCATTATCTATTGAGTTCGATAAAAGAACAAAGTCGTCTATCGTAACCATTACCAATACGCATTCAGGTCCAGTGACTGTTCAATTAGAAAGCAGACGTTGGTATCAGGATCAAGAGGGGGCTGATAAGTACGAAGCCACTAAAGATGTTATTTTTTTTCCAAAAATTGTAACCATTAAAAAGGGTGAGCAGCGTATTGTGCGGGTTGGTTTTCGGGGTAAACCAACTCAAGAGATGGAGCAATCCTATCGATTATATTTTCAGGAATTACCTGACTCTCGTCCAGCGGCTGGCGCACTGAGTTTTGCCATTCGTTTTGGTGTACCTGTTTTTGTTAAAGTGGCTAATCCTAAATATGAGTTTGATATCGGCGACTCATTTGTTAAAAACGGGCAGCTTAATGTGAATGTGAAAAATATCGGTAATACGCATATTATCGCTAAAAATATAGCCGCTCAAGGGTTTTCGAGAAGTGAGCGATCTACTTTTGAGAAAGATATGGGGGGTTGGTATGTTTTGCCGGGCATCACGCGAACATTTTCACTGGATTTACCTGAAGAAGGTTGTGCGAGTTCACGCCAGATAAACGTACAGGTGAGCGTGGCGACTCAAGTGAAACATTCGAAAACCTCTGTTGATAAAGCGAGTTGCGTGGCGTTAAAAACTAAATAACAAGTAACTAAACTTGTTGAATTTAATTGTCTTACAACTAAATGAGGCCCTGCATGCTTATTTGCAGGGCCTTAAAAGAATTTGTTTAATTCAATGATTGAAGTTTTCTGGCTTGAATTGTGCTAGTATTTCGATAAGAGCAGTGTTAAATATCATCTGAATAATCTTAGTTGAATGCAGAGTAACCATTTAGATTTTTGGAGGATATGTTGGTTAAGGTTAGCGCCGCCTGCGCCTAAAATTTCTTATTCATGAGTCGGCGTACATTAGTTATTCGCTGATAAAATTTAAGACAACGATTTACATGGGCAGGCGATACTTATTGCATGTCGTTATTTCATAGTTAAGCCGTCTCTATTGTTGGCACTTGTTAAGGCGGTGAATGAATGCATGATAATCCAAAAAATAACTTCGAATTTAGTCTCCGTTTTATTGATAGCTTTGCTCTATCTATATTCTGTTCCTCTCCTTGCATTTGAAACCATCCCTTTAACAGTTATTTTAAATACTTCCGATCGTGGAGAGTATTTTTTGCTAATGAGTGATGACGGTGATGTCTACTTTCCTGTAAACGATTTACAGTCCTTAGGTATTCGTCAAGTGAATCCGACAGCACGAATTGATGATGAATATTATGTATCATTGTATTCTTTGCGTTCCCAATTGCGATTTAATGTTGATCAAGAAGCTTTGGCGCTAAGGATTGATGTTGACCCCAGTATGTTAGATAAAACAGTCATTGATATTAGTGAAAGAGAAGTAGCTAAAACAAACCCGTTTGGAATTGATACCGCTTTTTTTAATTATGGTGTCAATTTGCGTGGTGGAGAAGGTCAGGATACTACTGTGTTTGAAGCGCCCATAGAAAGCGTTATTAGTGCTCATAAGTTGCTGGTGAGGTCAAATTTTTTATTTCATCGAGATGATATTGGCAATTATTGGACGAGAGGCATGATCAATGTCACTAAAGATATGCCATCGATTATGGGGCGGTTAGTGGTTGGAGATTTCTCGGCAAGCTCCGGAGAATTGGGCAGTGGTGGTATATTCGGAGGCATCAGTTTCACTAGAAACTTTAGTATGTCTTCTTATTTTTCCAAAACACCAGGATTAACGGTAAGTGGTTTGTTAGAAGTGCCTGCAACGGTGAGTGTTTATATTAATGATGTGTTAATACGTAGTGAAGATCTGCCAGCGGGAGCGTTTGAATTGACTAACTTGCCTAATGCCCATGGAGCGGGTGTGGCTGATGTTGTCATACGGGATGCATTTGGGCGGGTAATAAGAAAAGAGTTTCCTTATTATATTTCGTCAAATCTATTAAAAAAAGGTGTCCACGATTTTAGCTATAATATAGGTTTGCAACGGGACAGTTTAAATGCTATTGCGCCGATTTATAAAGATCCCACCTTGATTGGTTTCCATCACTATGGGGTTACTGACTCTTTTCTTGCCGGTTTTCGTTTCGAAGGAGAGGGCGATGTGATTAACGTGGGGCCGACTTTTAATACCTTATTGGGCTCGTGGGGAGAAGTGGAGGGAGGGGCTGCCTATAGTAATGCTAGGCAGACGTCTGGTTACTCGGGGTTTTTTCGTTACTTTTATACTTCGAGATATTTTCATGGCAGATTAGCTTGGCGAGGAAGTAGCCGATTTTATGCTAATTTAGCTTTACTGCCAGAACAAGATAAACTGAAGAGTGTCACATCGGTATCGATTGGCACACATGGATCGCGCATTGGTGCATTGTCTGTTTCTTATTCACGTACGTTACGCTATACCGAATCTGAGATAGCGACTCCGTTGGAAATGCAGAATGAGCAAGTGAGTTTATCGTATAGCCGGCGGCTTTTTAGGCGGTTGTCAGTTTTGCTGCGGGCTACTCGAACAAAAGATATTGAAGGGACACGAGACTCTTTTGTTGCCACGTTAAATGGTACTTTTGGGGGGCGAACATCGGCAGGTTTTACCCATAGTAGTCAGCGCGAGACTTTTGTTAATACTTTATTTGTTCAGAAAAATGCACCGGTTGGGCCAGGCTGGGGATTTAACGCACGTATTCAAGAAAATGATGAATCACGACGCGAGAATAAAGTGATTGGCACTGGAACATTGCAATATAAAAGTCAAATTGGTGTCGTGACGGGTACGTATAATGATAGTTTGAATTTTGACTCGTATCGCTTAGGAATGGCAGGTAGCCTAGCATTTATTGATGATAACTTTTATTTAACGCGCCCTATCCGAGACAGTTTTGCTTTGGTTAAAATAAGTCGATTAGATGACGTGCGAGTCTATTATAGTGGTGATCTTGTTGGTAAAACGAGTAATGGGAAAATGATTGTACCGAGTTTGGTATCTTACGGGCCGAATGCGATTTCCATTGATGTGCAAGATGTGCCGGTGGATTATTCGTTGGTTAGCACCCGTAATATTGTTTCGCCGCCTTTTCGTACGGGGGGGGTTACTGAGTTCGTTGCGAAACAATTTAAAGCTCATGTGGGTTATATTTTTATCGTTGATAAAGGTGAAAGAAAAGAAGCTCAGTATGCGATTATCAAATTGCGCAAGGACGATGAAATTTTTGAGTCGATTGTGGGCAATGGTGGTGAGTTTTATTTTGAAGATTTGATACCGGGTGTCTATCAAGTAGAACTTGAATTTAAAGGAAAAACCTGTCAAACAGACCTTGAAATTCCGAAAGGGGATGATGTCTTGATGGACTTAGGGGAGATTACCTGTGAAATTTAATCCTGCATTGATGTGTCTGGTGATAATGTTCGTGTCATATTCAAAACAAGTGATGTCACAATGTACGGTAATGCCTGAGCCGATATCATTTGGCCAGTATGACGCTTTATCATCGCCAAGTTTAGAAACGACTAGCTATATCGATTTACTGTGTAGCCAAGGACTGCTGTATAAATTGACCATTGATGCCGGGCGTAACGCGGGAGGCAATGTTGTCTCTCGTCATATGGTGTCAACTGAGACAACAACACGTTTATTTTATAATGTTTTTTTTGACCCAAGCCATACTCAAATTTGGGGGGATGGAGTTGGAGCTTTGCAAGCGTTAAATGGCGTTGGAAATGGAAATAGATTAAAGATTCCCGTATATGCCAAGATACCTGGTCATCAGCGAATTATGGCTGGGGAATATAGTGACTCACTTATCATTACGTTAGAATGGTAGCAACTTGTACACGTTTCGCTAAGACCACATGATTTTCAGATGGTGTGGCTTTAGCGAATTATATACTCGTAGCGTCTGATATTTAGGTTTTATTGCTGGCCTATTTTCGCCCTGGCTACGTCGCCTAATGCGCCTACTTTTGGTGCCAGGACAAAAATATGCACCGCACTCAATACCTAAATATCAGACGCTACGAGTATAATTTCAAGTTTATGGTGAGCTTGTTTTATCGATAATTAGCTCATCGATATACCAGCCTGCTCTACTGCCATTGATGCAACTGTTGGTGCTTTGATTGTGAAGCAGGAAACCAAGGCGGATTTTTTTATTTTGATAAAGACTTAAATCAACCGACGCCAATGTCCAGTCGGGAGAAGTATCGGTAAATGATTTGATGGATGTCCAAGTATTAAAATCTGACTCTTCGGCGATTTGTATATATCCGACATCCTGTGGACTGGCATTATTACAACTGAATGGGGTGGACCTACGTCCGGGATAAAAGCTGAACCAATGCCAGAACTGTAAACGGAGTTCCTCGCCGGTAACGATCTCAGGCAAACTGATGGATGGTCCTTCTAGACGGCTGCTCGTTTTGTCGGTGTAATTATCATCGAGTACTGTTGCGGCAACATTAGTGCCGACATAGGCAATGTTTGGTCCCGAGTTAGGTTTGCCAATTTCCCATTGTCCATTGCTTGCAGCCCATTGGTTATGGGTAGTGCTATCTTCAAAATCGATAGAATAAATACCGCTAGCATTGCCAACACTGGTTCTAGCATTAATCATAAGACAGGCAGATTCGCTATCAATGAAGGTATTATTCACCGTTAAGCAGAGTTCATAACTGCCCAGCACATCCGGTACAAACTCCGGAGAGCTCAGGCTTGAATCGAAAAGGGTGGCTGATGTGCTCGGTGGAAAACTTTCCATTGACCATAAATAAGTTAAACCTGTTTTGCTATCATCGACATTCAAACTGTCGCTGCCATTGAGCATGATATTGGTATTAGGGGTGACATTGTAACCCGGTCCAGGATTAGCGATTGGAGTTTTGGCGGTTATTGTCAAGCTATCTTCTGCACTGTTATCTACAGTATTGTTGACAATAAGAGAAATCTCATAATCACCAGCCTTGTCTGCCATGAAAATAGGGTTTTTTGTTAAAATGTCAGTAAAGCTGGGCGTGGCATCGGCGGGTTTTGATTTGGTATCCCAATGATAGAGTAAATCAGTGCCTTTGGCATCACTACTCGTGCTACCGTCAAGTGTGATCGATTGATTCACCGAAACCACTTGATCTTGTCCAGCTACTGCAATGGGCAGTGTGGTCGCAGTGATTTTAACGAAGTCAGCTGCGCTGTCGGTCAGGCCATTGTTGACGATTAATTGCACTTCATATACACCATCAGCATCTGCAATAAAGCTGGGCTTGATCGCGCTTTCATTATCCAGTGCAGTAATGCTATTTTCCGGTTTTGTTATGAGACTCCATGTGTAGCTTAAAGCGAATCCGGTGCCATCTTGACTGGCATTGGCGTCGAGGCTGACGGTAGTGCCGGTAATAATTTTTTGATCAGGGCCTGCGTTGGCGGTGGGAGAGATGGCGGTGATTATCACCATATCTTGTTCGCTGCTAATCGTGCCGTTGTTGACTGTCAATTTGATTTTATAAGTACCTGCCGCGTTGGCGGTAAATTGAGGTTCCATGAGGGTGGCATCTGATAGTATATTGATATTATCATCCGGTGCTTCTAAAACCTCCCATAAAAAGCTTAATAAAAGATTGCTGGGGTCTGAACTGTCACTGGCATTTAATGTGACTACCGAGCCTGTCGCTACTTTTTGATCTACTCCAGCATTGGCGGTTGGTGGATTGGCGGTGATAATGACTTCATCTGTGCTGCTCTTTTCTGTTTCATTTTTGACAAATAGTTGAACAATATATTGCCCCTTTTTATCTGTCGTTAGTGTGGGCATGGCCGCATTGATATCGGAGAGCGTGGCGAGACTATTGAGAGGTTTTTTCTTTAGTGTCCAGTGGTAAGTGAACATCTCATTGTTTGATGAGCTGCTTTCGGTTCCATCTAATTGTACTTCAATACCGACGGTAACAGTTTGGTCCTGACCCGCATGGGCAATTGGGGTGGTGGTCGCTAGGATGGTGCTGGTATTGGGTTGGCTACTGATGGTTTCGCCATTATAGATAATCGAAACCACTAAAGAAATGGTGTATTCACCATCAACATCGGCATTGAAGCTCGGTTTAACGACGCTTGAATCAACGAACGTTGCATTACTGGTGGCTGGTTTATTCTCAATAACCCAGTTATAAATTAATGAGTCGCTGCCTCCATAAACACTTTTGCTGCCATCGAGTATAACTTCTGATTCGGTGGAGACTTTTCGATTACCGCCAGCATTGGCTATGGGTTCTAAGGCGTTGACGATAACGATGGATGGTGCACTGGATAATTCACCGCTATGAATGATCAGTTTAATGAAGTATTGACCGGCTTTGTCAGCAATAAAAGTTGGGTTGGCGGTATCTGCATTGGATAATATAGAGGTACTGCCGGCGGGTTTTTGGTTGAATGACCAATCATATGTGATTACGGTATCCCCCGTGGTGGTGCTATTGCTGCCGTCTAAGGTAATTTGTACTTTGATAGGACCTGTTTGGTTTGCACCGGCATCTGAAGTCAGGGTTATCTTGTTTTGTTGATCAGGGGGGTCATTTTGAATGTTAACTTCAGCGGTACCACCGCCACCACCGCCGCCACCGCAACTTATCGTAACGAGTGTAAGTAGTATGGTTGATAAAAAATAACTTGTTTTCATTTTCTTTCCCCGTTTTTAAGTATTGCACGGCTTTTAATTTTGGTATGGTTTAGTGATATTTAGGTGTTTAAAAACTGCAACCACCGCCACTTCCGCCTTGTCCACTGCTGCCGCCATCACCTCCGCCATCACAGGAAACTGCAATTACACCGACGAGTGCAGCAACCGCTGCCCAGGTATACCAGCGCTTGTACCACGGTTTTTTGGGTTGTGGTGGGGTTGCTGGCTGAATGATGGGTTTTGCGATATTAACTGGGGTGATTGGAGGGAGACTGGTATTTAACAGTGGTTTGTCGCCTTGAATAAAATAAAAATTGCCAATAAGTGATGAGCTTTCCCAAGGGAGCTGTTGGTTTTTGGTTTCTTGCATGACACCTGCCCGTACTCGTTTAAACGTTTCTTCAATGGAGATACCGGGGGTCATCATGTGGGTTAATAAATATTTGGTATAAATCCCGTTATCGCCAGCGCCATCGCTGGCCACTTTTCCTGGGGAGGTTGCATAGGCAATTAAGGTGCCGCTCGGGGCATCTAGTTGGGCAAGACCTTGACCTGATGAGCGGAAGCTGCGAGCAAATGGATTATCTCGGCAGGCATCCAGAATAACCACATTCATTTGATTGCTGGCTTTATCCATTTCATCCAATATTCGTCCGACATCAACTGCTTCATATTTGGTGTCGTGTTCTTTTTTTATATTGGCACCGATGGGAATCAGGTAATTTCTTCCCGCGATTTGGATGCCATGTCCCGCATAATAAAAAATACCTACGCCTCTTGATTTTGTTAATTGCTGACCAAATTGGCTGATGGCTTCTATCATTTCATTTTGAGTCGCATTTTCAAGGTGCGTTACGCTGAAGCCTAGCTTTTGTAAACTAATAGCCATGCCATAGGCATCATTGACTGGGTTAGCTAGCGGTCCATTTTTATACTGACTATTGCCAATGATTAACGCATAGCGCTGGCTAGCAGAAGATTGCTGGGGAGGGCTGTTGTTTTTTATGGTGATGCCTCGGTCTGAAATAGACTTTTGAATCCAACCCGTATCACCATTGCTCTGCTTTATTTTTAGCCATTTTTCATTGCTATCAATGATCGAGGCTGTGTTACCACGTGTTAAGGTAAATTGTACCTGAGTGGTTTCATCGGGTATGGCGTATACACTTAGTGAATCTGTCGTGACGGTGATTGGTTGAGCCGATAACTGCTGACAGAAACCGATAAAAACCAGTAAAAAAATGGCGATTGTGAATGGTTTGTATAAGTAAGGTTCATTATTCATGTTAGTTATAAGACTCGATATGTTTTTTAATTTGAAAATATTCTAACGTAAATATTATGAAATTTATCATAATATTCTTGAGGTATAAATTTTTTCAATCAGGAATAGTCCAGTCCGGGTGATAACTCTCCGGTTTCGTGCTCAGGTTTATCGTTGTTCACCACGTGTTCAGTTAACATCTTTCACACTATCAATAGATACCCGAAGCACTTGAGATTCGGGTTACAAGATACGTGGGGGAATAATATGCAAATGGGATCAATGCGAATTTTGTTATTATTGGTTAGTATGCTTACGCTGGCAGCATGTCATGAATATTCTTACCATACTAGTTTGGAGTACGATAATGAATACATCGCTTCAGACGCCAAAAAAATCATTCATTACCCATTTGATCCCCATACAACCTATCGACTAAGGTTGCAGTCATTTTCTGGGGATGCCGATCTAACTGTTTACAATGAATTTGATGAAATTGTGGTCTTCTCGGAAAAAAACGATGCTATCACTGATGAAGTCATTTTTACTGCTGAGGATCGCAAATATGAAATCGAAATATATGGCAATTTGCGCAGTGAATATCAACTATTGATTGAACAATTGCCTTATGATGGCATAGGGATAAGCACGAGTACGGATGGTATTGAGTTTATTATTGATCATGCTTTATTCAGTGGTGATATTTTTGCTGAGTTAGCGTCAGATGCATTGTATGTATCACATGACTATGATTATTTATCGATAAAATTACTACCAAGCCCAATTTGGTTGGATGTTGTACCGAACAGCGAGTCACGCAACAATCGAGTGACATTGCAGATTAATATTTTAGAAACAGAGCGTCCTGCAGCACATAATTTCGCAACGCTACGAGTTGCTGCCGAAAACTACAGTGGGAATGTCAATATTTACCAAGACGTTGATATTGTATATCAGGTGGAAAACTAGATGGGGGGGAGAGTGTGTTGCCATTCGCTCTCCATTTTCAGTATAGTCTTTGCCTTCTCAGCCTTCCCTGGCTTCGTCCAATGTCGGCCCATTAGGAGCGGGCGACGCAATAACTTCCCTGTTTGATATTTTGGTTTATCTCCAGAGTCGCCCAATGTTGCTTAGTCGTCATCATCGTCATTATTCGCAGGTGGATTGATAGTGACTGTCGTGTTCCCTTGATTTCCTGCGGTATCTGTTGCTGTAATGGTGACGGTTCCTGGCCCTTGCGGGACAACCAGGCCAAGCTGTGTGACTCGTGCTACGGTATCATCAGCTGAACTCCAGCTAATCTCACCGGTTTCGCTAACCTGCAACTGCAGTCGTTGGTTGAGGTCGATGGTGCTATCTGCTGGGGTAACCGTTAAGCTAATGGGTAATGGATCGCTCGCATTGATTGTGACATCTATTGTTGTCGTCGTGTCGGCGATGGTGATGATTGCGGTGCCTGCCGAGATTGCGCTGACTAAACCGGTTTCATCTACGCTGGCAATTGCATTATCCGATGATGACCATGTATAAGGTGGGTTGCCAGTTGTTGGGGTTAATTGTAATGTATCTCCGACAACTATATCACTGCTCGGCTGGGAAACGGCGAGAGGGATGATGGCAACTTGGATTGATTTGATTGTTGCAACATTGGCTGGCGCTGCACTGTCGGTAATGCTTAAGTCAAAAACGCCTTCGATAAGCGGGTTGATGCGGGCGCGTTGTTGATTTGCACCGCTGATAGTGATGTCTGCGACGGTTGGGTCGCTAATTTCCCATTGATAGGGGGCTGTGCCACCTAAGATAGAAAAGGTGGGGGTGTCATTCAGGCTTATTTGAGTGGTATCTGGTGGAGTAATGCTCATGGCGGTAACCGCAACGACAATTGGATCGCTTGTGATGCCATCAGCATCGGTGGCTTGTATTTCGACGGTACCAATGGTTAGGGCATCGAGTACGCCAGTGGTGGTATCGATTTGTGCAATCGCTGGGTCGCTGACGGTCCACGAGTAGGGCGCGGTGCCACTGCTCGCAGAAAATGTCTGTTGCAGTCCCACTGGAACTTCGGCAGTACCGGGAGTGATATTTACCACGGGTTGAGCGGGCGTGACATTGTTGAGTGCATTAAATGCATTGAGTCGTCCGTTGGCAACTCGACCGCGCAAGCTTGTTAGCGGATCTGCACCAGTAAGAATGGCATTACGAATATCGCTAACCAGTAAGTCTGGGTTTTGCGATAAAATCAGCGCGCCGACACCCGCCACAAAAGGAGCGGCCATGGAGGTTCCACTTTTCGCACTGTAAGCGTTGTTACGGACGGTACTTAAGATCGTTGCGCCTGGTGCTGCAATATGTACGGATGAAGCACCGAAGTTGGAAAAACTGGCTAATCGATCGTTGTTGTTTGTGGCGGCCACTGAAATGATATTTGGTAGGTCATAATTGGCTGGGTAAGAGCCTTGAGTATCATTGTTTGCGCTATCATTTCCCGCTGCTGTGACGAACACATGTCCACGGTTATTCGCCGCAGAAATTGCATCGAAAAGCGCCTGACTGAATGCGCCCCCTCCCCAGCTATTGTTAGAGATACGTGCGCCATTGGTTGCTGCGTATTCGATGGCTCGAATAGCACCTGAACTGGTACCAACCCCCTTAGCATCGATAAATTTTAAAGCCATGATACGGGCTGTCCAGTTAACGCCCACTACGCCAGTGCCATTGTTGCCTGATGCCGCAATAATGCCAGCCACATGGGTGCCGTGATCATTGGTATCCATTGGGTTGTTATTGTTATTTACAAAATTCCAGCCGCGAATATCATCAATGAAGCCATTGCCATCATCATCCACACCATTGTTGGCGATTTCGTTTGGGTTAATCCACATATTTTCACGTAAATCGGGATGGTTATAGTCGACGCCACTATCAATGACGGCAACCACAACTTCACTGCCTGTGTGAATATCCCAGGCTTCTGGTGCGTCGATATCGGCATCCGCCGTACCGTTACTGCCAATATTATGCAAAGCATACTGTTGGTCAAAGCGTGGATCATTCGGCGTTGCTTTTATGGTAAAGAGATAATCAGGCTCGGCATAGGCGACATCAGGATTGTTTTCTAATGTGTCGAGGGTTTGTTGCAATGTCCAGCCTGAACGAACACTGGCGAGGCTTAGGCCAGGTAGTAAGCCAAATGAGGCGGTTTCACGTAAGCCTGAAGCATTTAGCGTGCGAGCACGACTTGCGGTATTTTTCGGGTCTTTGAACATGACAAGCACACCATTCGCTGTTGTTGTTGCGTTGTCAGAGTTTGTGGTTTCTGCTTGGGGCTGGAGCGGTTCTGTGCAACTTGTGAGCAATGTGAGTGTTATTAGCAAGAGAAAAGGGCTACAAAATGAAGTCGCCTGTTTCAACGAGTGAAATTGCCATTGGTTTGCATATGAATGCAAAAGAAAGTATCGATTTGATCTCATTAATATCCCCCAACCCACATAGAAGCTGTATGTACAATGATTAAAATCTATATTTTGCATTAGGGTATGCGAAAGCCTTATCGCAATTTTTGCGTGCCCGGATGCAAAATGTAGGTTAAATCTGCAAAGAGCTTAAGTTCGTTATTATGTATCATTATCCTAAAATCTTAATTGCTCGGTAATGACGAATGTACGGTCATCCTTGCCAATTAAGGTGATTAAGATGATGGTTTTATCCAACCTTTGTTCGATTATTTAGTGATCGGAAAAACCAAATGAACCTGTTGTTATTTTTATATAGGCGTAACAATAATACCTTTATTAAGCCGAAGCATAGCTAGGGCTTATCATACTAAAATATATCGATTATTTTATTGGGTAAGTACTAAAACACCGCATTTGTTATTGTTTTATGCCTGTTTGGTGGCGGTCTTTCATAAAATAAAGTATGGCGCATAGTTGTCATTACTGCAAATATTTAGACCAAATCCATCGCTGTCAATATAGGGTTGCAATAATGTTTTTTGTACCTGGGGGTGAGAAAATCTCAAGTGAGATCGCATGCTCAGGTGTATCGTGCAGGTTAAGAATACTTGTTATTTTGATGTCAATAGTCGGTGAGTTGTACTTGGTATTGCTGTAAAGCAAAATTTGTATCGCTATTGATGTGGTGAGGCATGCTGAGGAGCGTCTGAGTGTGATGCGCTTATTATCGATGGTGCCGGGAGAGAGAATCGAACTCTCACAATGTTTCCATTACCAGATTTTGAGTCTGGCGCGTCTACCAGTTCCGCCATCCCGGCTACAAGCTCGCTAGTATAAATGTTCTAATCAAAACAGCAAGTCCCATTTGATGTTTTCATTTCAATTGGTTGTTTTTCATTCTGTAAGCATTTACATAGAGTGTCTAAATAGTGCGCTTATGAAGCCACATGGCTATTTGGTTAGGGGGGTGGGGTTTTGGAGGTTGTTGAGAAATTTTTTTGCGATTCTGTGAAAATCATGGCATAAATGTATCTGCATGGACGTAAAATAAAAAGCGTCGGGATGATGGCCTCCAAGGAAGATCCCCAGGGAGGACCCCCTGCAAGGAGGGTTAATACATGGAAGTATCAGGGTTAGTGTTAAAATTAGCCTTGATATGGAGCGATCCTCTTTAAAAGACGGCCTTCGGGTCGTCTTCTTGCTTTAGAGGCTAATTTGAACATACCTTTAACTCGATGATCAAGTTTTTTCTTCTTGACACGCGCCAGCTAATGATGCACTCAAATGGCGTCTAAGCGGCCGCTTTATATTTTAACGCGGGTGTCGGTTCTAAGCGTCCCATGTCTCTCTCCACCATGTGTTTACTCGACAGATTCAGTGGGCAATTTTCCTCCATCTGCTGAGCCAATCGCTGGAGTTGTTGAGCGGGCTGATCGGTGGCGATCAATGCCTGGATAATCGTTAACAAACTGTCCATCTTCACGAGGTTAACTAGACGTCCCACGGTATACGCGGGTTGCTTGTTTTCCACTTGGGCCAGTTGTTGCGGATGAAGTAGGAGACAATGATCAACCAACAAGCTCAGTATCAAGCTTCGGCTTGATCCCTCTTCGCCGGGTTGTTTGGTCAAGGCATTCCAACCTTCATACGCTTTCCAGTCCGAGAAGAAAACCTCAATGAGCCATCGGAAAGTGTAAGCTTGTACAATATCCAGGGTTCGCCAGGTTAAATCCGTGGCGACCAAATAACGATAACTGTCTTCGCCTTCATATTTTAAGGCAATGACAAAACGTTTTTTCCCATGCGCACTCACCACTAAACGGGCACTGCCCACAGTGACTTGTTGTGGCTCATTACCACGAATACGGATCACTTGAGTCGTGCCAGGATACGTGGAGAAGTACGACTCAACTGACATTTTTTTGCCGCGATAGAGAATGTTTTGATTGCTGCGCAGTTGGCTAATCAGCTGAGTACCACCAAACAAGGTGCTGGCCTTTTGACAAAAAACACCTGTTCCATATAAAGCGTCGGCCAGGACGCATTTAACGTTCACTTGCGGATGCTCTTGCCCAACTGTTTTGAGTAACTCCAAGGCGAGCTCTTGCTTGCTTGGGTAGTGCGGATTCTTGACGGGCTTTTTCGGACGGTGCTTGGCCACAATGCCGGCCTTCTTCAATTGTTTATTGCGCTTATACCACGCACTCAACGTCGGATCGGGTTCATAAAAAACAAACCCAACCGGTATCGTGACTTTGGGGGTGATCAAGACAAGAAAAATTAAGCATTGACCCATCATGTAGTCGCCACTGGCTTTATCTTTGAGCTTGTGAACCCCGGCGATAGTTGAGGTCACTTTCGAGCCTCGTTTGTCCGAATCGTCTAACGCCAAACAACCCTCGGTGATACCATAGCGCTTTAAAATGAGTCCAATGCTTAATACTCGCAGACGCTCCCAGGGGAATTTCGAGTGCCGAAACATCCAAGATAAAGCGCCCAGAGACCAGCCGCCCAGACCCGCTCGCTCAAACTTTACCCAACACACCGAATTGGTGATGATAATGCCCATCAAACAAAAACCCAGCCAGCCACATTGGATTCGACTCAACCCCCGGTTAGCTCGTTCCGCTTTGATGGCTTGGTTCAAGGCCTGGATAAATTCTTTGATAAAAGGGAGGGGGTCGCTAATTAACATGGCATTGAGGGTATCGTTCGCTTAATAATTTGCTTTTATTATCCCTCATTTGCTTCTTTTGTCTAGGGTGATCGCTCTATAATAGCGGCTGGGTAGCTGGCCATTGCTGGTGTTATGACGGATTTAGCAAACGCCGAATCCTAAGCACTTGCCATTGACTCAGCTACCCATCACATTTAAGCCTGTCTTGTCAAGACAGCAAAAACTTGATCATCGAGTTTAATATGTGGCATTTATCGTCTATAAATTATGGTTTATCCATCCCTGCCTTGGCTTGCTCTCATCTAACGCATTATACGTAAAGACTTTGCACCGCCATGTGTGAGGGGTTCTTAATTGCTATCCATTTTTTGGTTTATTTGGCGAGATTAAGCCGAAGAAGTTGCTGTGCTGAGCGTTTAGCAATAGACAGGCAGCCAGTGATGGCTTGATATTGATGGCGATGCAAGTTTATACAGCAGGCATGTTATCTCTCGAGATATTGTAATTTGTCAGGTTTACCGTCCCATTCTTTTGCGTCTTCAGGTGCTGTTTTTTGCTCTGTGATAACAGGCCATGCGGGAGACAGTTCCGCGTTTAAGGCAATGAATTGCTCTTGTCCCTCAGGTACGTCATCCTCTGCAAAAATTGCGTTAGCTGGGCATTCTGGTTCGCACAATGTGCAGTCTATGCATTCTTCAGGGTCAATGACCAGAAAGTTGGGGCCTTCGTGAAAACAGTCGACAGGGCAAACCTCAACACAATCCATGTATTTGCACTTAATGCAGTTTTCCACCACGACATACGTCATTTATTCGCTCCTGTGATAGCTTGTTGAATTCGGCGCTATTGTAGTGCCAAAAGAATTTTTCTGCGAGTGTTTTACGTATAAAATAACAGCAAATTGTTTATTTATTTAAATGTTGATGAGGGATTTCAACTCATATAACAAATTATGAGCATCTTTTGGTGTCATCTTGTCAGGGTTGATTGATTTTAGTTTGTCTACGGCTGCATGCTCAATCATGGCAGGAAATAAGGGTAATTGTTCTTGCTCGATGGGCATGTATTTTTCACTAGTGCTTAATTCAAGTTGGGTTAGGTGTTGTTTTGCACTGCGTATCACCTCGGTAGGTACGCCAGCGAGGCTGGCCACTTGTAATCCATAACTTTGGTTGGCAGGTCCGGGTTTGACGGCATGCAAAAAAATAATGCTGTCGGCATGCTCTGTGGCCGTGAGGTGCACATTGCTGATGCAGTCAATCATGTTAGGTAATGTGGTTAGTTCAAAGTAATGGGTTGCAAACAGGGTGAAAGCCTCAATGTGAGTGGCTAAACGCTCTGCGCACGCTCGGGCGAGCGCTAAGCCGTCGAATGTGCTGGTGCCTCGGCCAATTTCATCCATGAGGACTAGGCTGTTATTTGTGGCGTTGTGTAGGATATTGGCGGTTTCCGTCATCTCTACCATAAAGGTTGATCGGCCACTGGCTAAGTCATCTGAGGCACCGATGCGTGTAAAAATTCGGTCAATGGGGCCGAGTGTTGCTTGTGCTGCCGGTACAAAACAACCGGTGTGAGCCAGCAGTGCAATGAGTGCCGTTTGTCGCATGTACGTGGATTTGCCCCCCATGTTAGGCCCTGTGATGATTAACATTCGCTGCTGTTCATCGAGCTGTAAATCGTTGGCCACAAACGGAGTGTCTAAGACTTGTTCGACGACTAAATGGCGTCCATCCGTGATGTGAAGTAAGGACTCGTTGGTTAATGCCGGTTTGTTCAGGTTGAGTGTCTCTGCGCGTTCCGCAAAATTAGTCAATACATCGAGTGAGGCAAGGGCTTCGGCGGTTTGTTGTAACTGAGTGACATGCTGGCTTAAGCTATGGAGTAATTCCTCGTAGAGAACTTTTTCTTTTGCTAAAGCGTGTTCACGAGCGCTGAGGGCTTTCTCTTCGAACGCTTTAAGATCAGGTGTAATATACCGTTCAGCCCCCTTCAGTGTTTGCCGTCGGGTATAATGTGCTGGGACATGGTCCGCTTGGCTTTTGCTGACTTCAATGTAATAACCATGGACTCGGTTATAGCCTACTTTCAGCGTGTTAATTCCGGTGTTTTGTTTCTCTTTGGTTTCTAAATCTAATAAAAATTGCTCGCTGTTTTGACTCAATGCTTTGAGTTCGTCAAGCTCGGCATTATAACCGCTGGCAATGACTCCTCCATCGCGGATCAGCACCGGTGGGTTATCGTTGATGGCGCGGCAAAGCAATTGATAAACATCTACGTGCGGATCGATATCTTGATTGAGTTCATTAATCAATGGCGCATCAATGGGGGTTAGTTTTGTTTTTATTTCAGGCAATATGGCCAGTGAATCACGCAGCACGGTTAAATCACGAGGACGTGCGCTCAATAAAGCAATGCGGGTGGCAATGCGTTGCAGGTCACCAATGTGGCGCAATAATTCATGCAAGCTCTGATATTGTGGGTCTGATAATATGGCTTCGATGCATTGATAGCGCTGTTGTAATTGGTTTTGATTGCGAATTGGACGGTTTAACCAGCGTCGCAGCAAGCGTGCTCCCATGGCGGTGGCGGTATGATCCATGACCTGGACCACGGTATTCTCTGTTGTGCCATGTAAGTTGGTTTCAATTTCTAAATTTCTGCGGGTGGCTGCATCCAGTAAAATACTGTCTTGGTGGTGTTCAACGATGAGACTTTGGATGTGAGGCAGTGCGGATTTTTGGGTATCTTTGACGTACTCTAATAAACATCCTGCGGCGCCGAGGCCCAGCGTAAAATCTTGGCAACCAAAACCCGCTAAGTCTTTGGTGCCAAAATGCTGAGTTAAAACCCGACGTGCTGTTTCGGTATCAAATAACCACGGGGCTTGGCTGCGGATGCCTCGGCGATTGTGACAAATGTGTGGATGGGTGGTGCTAAAATCTTCACTGACTAATAACTCTGATGGTTTGAGGCGCTCCAATTCTGCTGACAATGTGTTGTCATCGGCGAATTCATTCAGATGAAAGCGACCACTAGCCAGTTCGAGGTAGGCTAAGCCATAGCGATTCTTGTGTTCGTTTACTGCGATTAGCAAATTGTCCTGGCGATCTTCTAACAAGGTTTCATCGGTGACAGTGCCTGGGGTTACAATGCGTACGACTTTTCTGTCAACCGGGCCTTTGCTTTTTTGGGGGTCGCCAATTTGTTCACAAATCGCCACCGACTCACCCATTTTAATTAATTTGGCAAGATAGGGTTCGGCGGCGTGGTAAGGCAAGCCGGCCATGGGAATGGGTTGTCCAGCGGAGCTACCGCGCGCTGTTAGGGTGATGTCCAGCAGTTTTGCGGCGCGTCGGGCATCATCAAAGAATAATTCATAAAAGTCACCCATGCGATAAAAAACTAATTGATCTGGGTGCTCGGCTTTGATGCCTAAATATTGCTGCATCATGGGCGTGTGATTGTTTGCTGAGCCCGATGGTTTGGCTTTGTTAGGTGTTGCGGTTGCTGACATGGCTTTGGTTAGCTTTCGATGGGTGTATCTTGTTGGTTGCCCCAGTCTGACCACGATCCTGGATAGCCCCGGACTTTGTCAAAACCTAATGCTTTTAGCATAATAAAACTAAAGGCTGAGCGGGTATGGGTCTGGCAGTATACGATCACTTCACAATCGGGTGTGATACCGACATCACTCAGCTGATTGAGTAGCGTTTGTTTGGGTTTGAGTCTGAGCGCGTTTTGTTGATCAATACCATTTAGCCAATCAAAATTGACTGCGCCAGGAATGTGACCGCCTCTGAGTGCTCGCACATCGGCACCACTATATTCAGCCGAGCTTCTGGCGTCGAGTAGTTTGATCGTGGGTTCATTTAAGTGCGTCAGAATGTAATCGCGGTTGGCGATCATGTCTTGATTGTGAAATTGAATTTGGTATTGTGATGGAGTGGATTGTTTAGTTTCGCTAGAGAGTGCGCGTTGTTCACTTTGCCAAGCTTGTAATCCCCCATTTAACAAAGAGAGTTTTTGGTGGCCAGCGATGGCTAAGGTCCATAATAAACGCGATGCTTTGCCGCCGCCTTCACAGTCATAGGCGACCACATGGTGCTCTGGAGTCAAGCCGATGCTAGAAAACAGTGCCGTTAATTGGGATTCACTTGGCAGTAGGCCCATGATCGGTGGTTGATATTGTACAATTTGACTGTATTCCAGGTGAATTGCATCAGCAATGTGGCCCTGTAAATAGACTGATTTGTCACTTAAATCAATAATAAATAGGTCGGCGTTTTGTCGCAATTGTTCGACTTGGCTTGTTTCGACGAGAATAGGAATTTCCGTATTGACCATCTTCAAGACTCCTTAAAAATTTTCATTTTTAGCGATAAAAAGAATCTAAGCATAAGAGTGTACTACAGCGTATTTTGTTGTTGTACGGCTTGCAGTTTTTGTAGCATTGCTGCGTGTATTTTAATATTTCCCGCAACAATGTTACCTGTTTTCAATGGAGGTGTTTGGCCGCTGAGATCGCTGGCAATGCCGCCGGCTTCTTGAACTATCAATATGCCTGCGGCCATATCCCAGGGCTGTAAGCCCATTTCCCAGAAGCCATCATATCGACCTGCCGCCACAAATGCGAGATCAAGTGCCGCAGAACCGGGGCGTCTGATGCCTGCGGTGCCAGGGATGAGTGCTTTTAACGTTTGTAAATAGAAGTCTAAATCTTGATCGTCACGGAAAGGGATGCCGGTGCCTAATAAAGCACCTTGTAAGCTATTACGCTGGTTAACGCGAATGCGCCGATCATTTAATTGGGCGCCAGAACCGCGACTAGCGGTGTACAATTCATCGCTCAATGGGTTGTAAATGACCGCATGCTCCAAGACATTTTTGTGTTGCAGTGCAATGGAAACTGCAAATTGGGGTAATCCGTGTAGAAAATTTGTAGTACCATCGAGCGGATCAATGATCCATTGGTATTCATTGTCGCCAGATTGCCCTGTTTCTTCAGCAAGAATGGCGTGGCTAGGGTAGGCTTTACGAATAACTTGTATGATATCTTGTTCGGCTTGACGATCCACTTCCGTGACAAAATCATTGGCCGTCTTTTCGGTAATTTTTAATGCGTAGGTACGATCAGCTGCTCTGCTAATGGTGTTTCCTGCCTTGCGTGCGGCGCGTATAGCGATATTAAGCATAGGTTGCATGTGAGGGGGTTCTCCGGTTCGGCAGTCTAATGAAGCTGTTTTAACCAAGCGGCTTCTAAAGCTAGGGTCGCGTATTGTAGGGTGTATACTTTTCTATCGCAACGCTAATTCGAGAATTTTTTGCCAGGCTTGTCATGGATCAGTCTCTGGTATGTTTCGTTTTATAATTTATTGATTTTAAATAAAAAATATGAGTGAATGTGTTTTGTCAGCATCATCTTATCCTAATATCCAAATTGTGTTAGTCGAAACCTCGCACCCAGGTAATATTGGTGCCGCAGCACGGGCGATGAAAAACATGGGTTTAGATCAGCTCGTTTTGGTGAAGCCGCACTATTTTCCTTCTGAGCAGGCTATTGCCCGTGCATCGGGTGCTGATGATATTCTGCAGCAAAGTCGCACGTGTGATTCACTGCTTGAAGCCATCGCTGGCTGCCAGTTGGTCATTGGCTGTAGTGCACGGCTTCGTTCTGTCAAATGGCCGTTGCTTAACCCTAGAGAGTGCGCGGACACCGTAGTGCGGGCAAGTCAGCAAGCACCGGTGGCCATTGTGTTTGGCAGGGAGCATTCGGGGTTAACTAACGAGGAATTGGATTATTGCCATTTTTTGATGCATATTCCGACAAATCCAGATTTCCAATCATTAAATTTAGCGGCGGCGGTTCAAGTGGTGGCTTATGAGATTGGTTTGTTGATTTTGACAAATCAAGTGCCAACCAGCGGTGATAGCGACGTTGGTCAGGATGATTATCCATTGGCTAGTGCCTATCAAGTAGAGCTATTTTATGTGCATCTGGAAACGACGTTGAAAGAAATAGGGTTTCTTAATCCACCCAATTGTAAAAAGCTCATGCGGCAAGTGAAAAGAATTTTTCATCGGGCACGACTTGATGTCAATGAAGTGAATATTTTACGAGGCATACTGAGTGCCGCGCAAGGGCGAAAATACCGTAGGTTGTCAGCGTCACAAGAGGAGGTCGGTAAATAATGGATTCAGGTGTTTGGTGTAAAGGTGCTGTTGCATGATATTGCGGGTAATTAGTCGGTTAAAAGAAGATGTACTGTGTGTGTTTGAGCGAGATCCAGCGGCCAGAAATTGGTTTGAAGTGATCACTACGTACCCAGGCTTGCACGCATTACAGGCTCATCGGCTCAGTCATTGGCTTTGGAGGCATAAAATACGCTGGGTTGCACGTTTTATCGCTATGATCATGCGCTGGTTAACAGGCATTGAGATCCATCCCGGGGCTAAAATAGGTCGCCGTTTTTTTATTGATCATGGGATGGGTGTGGTGATTGGTGAAACCGCAGAAATTGGTGATGACTGTACGCTATATCATGGGGTTACCTTGGGTGGGACTAGTTGGAAAAAAGGCAAACGTCACCCGACATTGGGTAATGACGTGGTGATCGGAGCGGGTGCAAAGGTGTTAGGGCCGCTGAAAATTGAAAATGGCGCACGGGTTGGATCGAATGCGGTTGTCATCCAGGATGTGCCTGCCGAAGCCACCGTCGTTGGTGTGCCAGGCAGGTTGATTATAAAGCGTAAAGAAGATGACCAGCGTCGAGAGGCCATGGCTCAAAAATTAGGGTTTGATGCTTATGGGGTGACTGAAGGGATGCCGGACCCGGTGGTTAATGCAGTTAATCGTCTTATTGATCATATACATGCTATTGATGTGCGGTTAGACTCGACAAGCTGTGCATTAAAAGAAATGGGGCGTGATGTCGAAGATAACGAACTACCTAGTTTGGATGGTTGTCAGATTACCGAGGCAACTGAAAAAATTGAAGGAAAAACAAAGCAGTAGAATTCACATTAAAATCATGAAAAATAAAGGGATAAAAAATTGACAAAAACAGTCAGATTAGTAAACTTAGTGTACAAGTTGTAAAGATGTTATGGTTATGTGCTAGCCGGAGTGGTTGTATATTCATCAATAGCGTGAGGCACCAACCGTAATCTTCAAGTCTGGAATAACACGCCATATTTATATCTGTGTCAATTATATAATAATAATTAGGTTTTATGGCTTGTTTGGCTGTTTCACGTTGACATTTCATCATAAAGCAAGCGTAGGATTTATATTATGAGATTAACTACAAAAGGTCGCTATGCAGTGACTGCAATGCTGGATTTAGCAATACATTTCAAAGATGGTCCTATTACATTATCTGACATTTCCAAACGACAGGGCATATCGCTGTCTTATTTAGAGCAGTTATTTTCTAAATTGCGTAAAAAAGGTTTGGTGGATAGTGCGCGTGGTCCGGGGGGAGGATACCGATTAAGCCGGCCAGCTGGAGAGATTGTGGTGGCTGATGTGATTACCGCTGTTGATGAGTCGATCGATGTGACTCGTTGCGCTGGTAAGGGGAATTGTCAAGATGATGGCAAGTGTTTAACTCATGAATTATGGAACGATTTAAGTTGCCAAATTTATGAGTTTCTTCATGCTATTAGTCTTGGGCAGTTGGTTGAAAACAGAGAAGTGCAAGCGGTTGCATTTCGTCAAAACATGAAAGCTGAGGCTGGCACTGAGGCAGCGGCCACTGTGGAAGCGGGGTCTGTGTCTGAGGTTGCTGAGCCGGTAGCGCATCAAAGTGAGCAAAAAGACAGCATAACACCAACAAACTCAACGCTGGTTTGAGTCGTATTATGTTATTTTAGGAGCCTGCACGAAATTACTTGTCCTGTTTATTTAGGGGTTTTTCCTGAAGATTTGAAGTTCTGCAATTAATTTATATTTGCTGAGTCTTTATAAGGATGGGCAACTGGGTAAGTCATTTCGTGCAGATTCTTTTAATACGGATAGGTGTGAAGCATGCGGAAACAGGAAACTGAGTTTGGTATGCTTCATAGCGAAATTCTAGGTAAGGTTTTTTATTGAGTTGTTAATGGATGTACGCCTAGGCCATAATGCAACAACGCCAGACAACGAAGCAGTATTGGAGGCTATGATGCCTTTTTTTTGATCGTTTTGGCAATCCTTCCGGGCGGTATTGCTTGGGGCTACGATGCTCGATATGCAATTGATGTGGTACGCCAGCAAATCAGTGAATGAGTCAATGTAACACGGGCGCAGCTGAGTCAACGTAATCAATATGTATTGAAATTTAGAGATCGTTTTGTCGTACAGCTTGATTTGATGACTGGCGTGACGATCTTATCCCAGCAAGTCGGCTGGTTATCGAATACCTCATCTTTAATACGATATAATTTTAGGTATAGATGCTACTGAGTTAAATGAATAAATTAAATTCATTGCTACGAGTATATGTCGGCCATAGTAATGAAATAATGATTGTGGCCAAAAAATTGATGAATATTTGATAGACGGTTGATGGAGTAATCCATGTGGTCGAATAACTAACTACGGAGTAACTGATGAAATTACCTATTTACCTTGATTATTCTGCGACAACCCCGGTAGATCCGCGGGTAGCGGACGTGATGTGTCACTACCTGACACCAGATCAGGATTTTGGTAACCCTGCTTCTCGGTCGCACGTTTTTGGATGGACGGCAGATGATGCGGTAAAACAGGCGCGCCAATACGTCGCCGACTTAATCAATGCAGACCCAAGAGAAATTGTGTGGACTTCAGGGGCTACTGAATCGAATAATTTGGCGATTAAAGGTGCCGCTCATTTTTATAAGAAGAAAGGCAATCACCTTATCACCGTGAAAACCGAACATAAAGCGGTGTTGGATACGTGTCGACAATTAGAGCGGGAAGGTTATGAAGTTACTTATTTAGATCCGGAGCCTTCGGGATTAATTGATTTGGAGAAACTCCGTAATGCCATTACCGATAAAACGATTCTTGTTTCGGTGATGCATGTCAATAATGAGATCGGTGTTATCCAGGATATCGCAGCGATTGGCGAATTAACGCGTTCTAAGGGGATTATATTTCATGTGGACGCGGCGCAAAGCGCAGGTAAAGTTCCTATTGATCTACAAGCGTTGAAAGTTGATCTTATGTCGTTTTCAGCGCATAAAATTTATGGGCCAAAGGGGATTGGTGCGCTCTATGTGCGTCGCAAGCCGAGAGTACGGTTAGAAGCTCAGATGCATGGTGGTGGGCATGAGCGTGGGTTGCGTTCGGGTACCTTAGCGACTCACCAAATTACGGGTATGGGAGAAGCATTCCGGATTGCTAAACAACAAATGGCCACCGATAACGAGCGTATTCGTATGCTGCGTGATCGTTTATGGGATGGTATTAAAGATATGGAAGAAATTTATGTGAACGGTGATTTAGAACATCGCGCTGCCGGTAACTTAAATGTCAGTTTCAATTATATTGAGGGCGAGTCTTTAATCATGGCACTGAAGGATATTGCGGTTTCTTCCGGTTCTGCATGTACTTCAGAGAGTTTAGAGCCATCTTATGTGCTGCGTGCGTTGGGTCGGAATGACGAGCTGGCGCATAGCTCAATCCGTTTTACGATTGGACGTTTTACCGCAGTTGAAGAGATTGACCATACCATTGCACTGATGCGCAGTAAGGTTGCCAAGTTACGTGAATTGTCACCGCTTTGGGAAATGTATAAAGAAGGCATTGATCTTGAGAAAGTGCAGTGGGTTGCTCATTAGTCGCGACCATATTGATGATTAGAGGTGTGAGATAATGACGATTAGCGTAACTGAATCGGCTGCAAATCGGGTAAAAATATTCCTTGCTAAGCGTGGCAAGGGAGAAGGTTTGCGGTTAGCTGTGAAACCGAGCGGTTGCTCTGGTTTATCTTATGTTTTGGAATTTGTTGATCAGATTGAGGATGCCGATCAAGTTATTGAGGCCTATGGTGTCAAAGTGATAATTGACAAAAAAAGCCTCATTTATTTGGATGGCACCGAGTTGGATTATACCCGGGAAGGGCTTAATGAAGGTTTTAAGTTTAACAATCCGAACGTTTCTGCCGAGTGTGGTTGCGGCGAAAGCTTTAATGTGTAATTCGCTAGGTTAGGCATGATTGTCTGATTTCATTGTACATCGGCTGTTAATGGTTAGCCTTCATTGATCATAATTTTTTCGTCGCTAGATATGGCTTTCCTGTGTGATCCATGATGAATAAGAAAGATTTTTTTAGCCTATTTGGTTTTTCGGTTGGTTTTGATATAGATCTGGATGAGTTGCACCGTCGCTATCGTGAATTGCAACGCAGGGTGCATCCCGACAACTATGCGAGTTCGACTAGTGCTGAGCGTTTAGCGTCAGTGCAACAGGCAGCCGATGTAAATGAAGCGTTTCACACACTTAAGTCTCCGCTTAGGCGGGCAGGCTATTTATTGGCATTGCGTGGGATTGTACTCGAAGATGATAAACCGACGTCTCTTGATATGGAATTTATCCAAGAGCAAATCGAGTTGCGTGAGGATTTGGAGGACATTCGGCATCATCATGGTTCGATCGCTAACGCCGATGGTTTTTTATCAGATATCAATGCTCGGTTAGATGCATTGTTCCAGAAGTTTGCACGAGACCTTTTAGATGCCAATTCACAAATGCCGCAAGAGCTACACCTAACGTATCATAAACTTCAGTTTTTTACACGGTTACAGCAAGAAGCGAAAGATCTTGTGGGTGATCTTGAGGGTGATCTTGAGGAACTGTAATTCATGTTGTACTTCAGCTAATTAGTCAAATGCCGGTTAAGATTTAGGTTTATTACTTTGACGTGATGATTCAAGTCATTGAGGCATCATTTTATATTTTTGGATAAAATTTATGGCGCTTTTACAAATTTCGGAACCGGGACAGTCAGCGGCTCCACATCAGCATCGATTAGCGGTGGGTATTGACTTGGGGACCACCAATTCCTTAGTCGCGGCGGTACGCAACGGTGTTGCTGAAGCTTTTGCTGATTTGCAAGGACAGTTTTTATTGCCGTCGATTGTTAGGTATTTGCCTGATAAATCTGTGATTGTTGGGCAAGCCGCAGAGCAAGCTTCAACGCAAGATCCTCAAAATACCATCGTTTCCGTTAAGCGTTTTATGGGGCGTGGTTTAAGGGATTTGGCCAGTCAGCAAGCTCATGGTTATCAGTTTGTTGATGAAAATGAAGGGCTTTTACATATTCGGACAGTGGCCGGAGATGTTAATCCCATTGAAGTCTCTAGTGAAATTCTAAAAGCGCTACGACAAAGAGCCGAGCAGACGTTGGCGGGGGAATTAGTAGGTGCAGTGATTACCGTGCCGGCTTATTTTGATGAAGCGCAACGACAAGCAACTATTGATGCGGCCCGCTTAGCAGGTCTCAGCGTTTTGCGATTATTAAACGAGCCCACGGCAGCGGCGGTGGCTTATGGTTTGGATAGTAAAGCGAAAGGCAGCATCGTCGTGTTTGATTTAGGTGGAGGTACATTTGATGTGTCTGTGCTTAAGTTGCATGAGGGGGTGTTTGAAGTGCTTGCCACTGCCGGGGATACTCGTTTAGGTGGTGACGACTTCGATTGGCAAATTGTGAATTGGATGAAGCAGCAAGCGGCTGTATCAAGCGATGAGCCTGCTATGAATCGGCAGTTACTACAGCAAGCAAGACAGGCCAAAGAACAATTAACGGATGCAGAGCAAGTAGAAGTTAGTTTTGCTTTGACAGAAGGCCGTTGCTGGACAGGTATCATCACCAGAGAAATATTTAATCAGCTAATCGAACCGTTTGTGATGAAAACCCTAAAGGCAACACGGCGTGCCATGCGCGATGCAAATCTTGCAAAGGGCGATGTTTCTGAGATTGTCATGGTGGGAGGTTCAACAAGAGTGCCGTTGGTGCGGCAACAGGTGGCAACATATTTTGGGAAAGAGCCGCTGCTTGGTATTGATCCGGATCGTGTTGTTGCGTTAGGCGCAGCGATTCAGGCGGATGTTTTAGCGGGTAATACCTCGTCTTCGGAAACCCTGCTGTTAGATGTGATTCCGTTGTCATTAGGGATTGAAACCATGGGCGGTTTGACAGAGAAGATTATCCCTAGGAACTCAACCATTCCGACGGCGAGAGCGCAAGAGTTTACAACGTTTAAAGATGGTCAAACTGGCATGTCGATTCACGTCGTGCAAGGAGAGCGGGATTTAGTTGATGACTGTCGTTCGTTAGCTCGCTTTGAACTGACCGGCATTCCACCCATGGTGGCAGGTGCCGCTAGAATAAAAGTGACCTATCAAGTGGATGCGGATGGTTTGTTAAGTGTGTCTGCAGTGGAGCAGTCCTCAGGGGTCACCAGTCAGATTGAAGTGAAGCCCTCTTATGGATTGAGTGAAAGTGAAATTGAACGCATGTTACTTGAGTCCATGGAGCACGCAGTCGATGATATAGCATTTCGAAAACTAAGAGAGCAACAAGTTGAAGCGGATCGGGAAATTGCTGCGTTAAATGCAGCATTGGCCGAGGATGGAAAGCACTTATTAAGTGAGCAAGAATATCAAGTGATTCAGCAAGCCTTGGATCATTTGACTTCGGTTCGCAATGGTGATGATTCTGCGATTATCAAGTCCGCCATTGATGATGTCGAGCAGGCCTGTGCGGAATATGTGGCGCGGCGGATGAATGTGAATATTAACAAAGCATTGCAAGGGCATCGCGTTGAAGAATTTAAGTAAGGTTTTATACTCGCAAGGAAAAGGTTTTTAAGGTTATGCCTCAAATAATTGTACTGCCTCATGAAGAGTTGTGTCCTGAAGGGGTTGTTTTTCAGGTTGAACAAGGTAGCAGTGTATGTGATGCACTTTTAAAAAATAATGTTGAAATAGAGCATATATGTGAAAAATCATGTGCTTGTACGACATGTCATATTTATATTAGAGAAGGATTTGATTCGTTAGCTGAGTCTGATGAAGCAGAAGATGACCTGTTGGATAAAGCATGGGGGCTTGAGCCGGATTCTCGACTGAGTTGTCAGGCAATGATTGCGGAAGAAGATTTGGTAATAGAGATCCCTAAGTATACGATCAATATGGTGTCCGAGCATAAATAAGGGAGCGAAGTTATGAGTTTGAAATGGACGGATTTACACGATATTGCGATAGAGTTAAACGAGAAATATCCAGATATTGATCCTCAATATGTTCGCTTTACGGATTTACACGAGTGGGTATGTGGGCTGGAAGATTTTGATGATGATCCAGACCGTTCAGGGGAGAAAATTCTGGAAGCCATTCAAATGGCATGGTTAGAAGATAAGGAGTAATAAGCAAGTTATGTCAGACTTTGGTTTTTTGTTCTTGGTATCTGCCAGCAAGAACAAAAAACCATGTCAGAAATATCCCTTCAATGCATAATAACCCGGTTGCGTTTAGCTGGTTCCGGTTAATTTTTCTTCATCTGATTGATGCTTATTATGATAATTCTCGATGGCCGATTTGATGGCATCTTCGGCTAACACTGAACAGTGTATTTTTACCGGAGGAAGCGAGAGTTCTTCGGCAATTTCTGAGTTTTTAATTTGCTGTGCTTCTTCCAGCGTTTTACCTTTTACCCATTCAGTAAGTAGTGAGCTAGAGGCGATGGCAGATCCGCAGCCGTAGGTTTTAAATTTTGCATCTGAAATGACGCCGTCATCGCTAACTTTAATCTGTAAGCGCATCACGTCGCCGCAAGCGGGTGCTCCGACCATGCCTGTACCAATGGCAGGATCATTTTTATCAAACACTCCAACATTCCGAGGGTTTTCATAGTGATCAATTAGCTTTTCACTATAGGCCATCGTTTTTCTCCTCAATTAATAATTTAAAAAAATATAATCGGATTTGGATTAACGTAAAACTGTATTTGCTTGTGTTAAACCATTACGACCTTGCTTTGATGTTTTAAGCCGAAGTTGTTATTTTCCCGGTATTCTGTTTCTGTGAATCTTATGTTAACTGTCCCTATTTAAGCGGCAGCCTGTCCTTGGTTTGATGTTTCGCTATGTGGTTGATTTTCTTGGTTTGTCTGCTTGTTCTCCAGGTGCTCACCCGATAATTGATTAGTCACATTATGGTTGTTTAGGCATTCCGCTAAAGTGATTTTACTTAAAAAACCGCAAATTTGCTGACTTAAATCAGCCCATAATATATACGGCAGATATTGTTCATCGTCTTTATGCGTTTCAACCGATTTTTTATCAACGGCTGTTATTATTTCTGCAATGTTAACGTTATCTGGTGTTTTTGCCAATCGATAGCCACCACCGGGACCTCGGGTACCCTTAACGAGGCCATTTTTTCTGAGATCAGCAAATAGTTGTTCTAAGTAAGATAATGAAATATTTTGTTTTTCTGCAATATCTGCGATGGTAAGAGGGCCTATCTTTTCATGTATTGCCAAGTCAATCATCGCACTTACCGCATAACGACCTTTGGACGGTATTCTCATAGCTCAAAACCTTTCCTAATAGTTTATTTGACGTGTTTAAAACTGTAAACGTTTGGAATTCATCATGTTAGAATCATAAGTTTTGTTTGATTCTAAGCTGGGTTATAGCTCCGATGATTCTAAATTATCGTCACATGATTTAGTTTATCGTTTGTACTTAATGAATATTTATATAATATCTTAGTGAATTAGTCAAGAATTTTATAGCTTAGTATTTGAAGGGTTAAAATTGGCATTTTTTAGACAAATTTGTATGGCAAATAAGTGTGCAGTAGAAAGCCTAGTTGATGCTAGGTTGTCGTCTGCTCACCAAATAAAGGATATAAAATTAACTTATTGCAAAATTTCGAAATAGCGTGTTATCCATCCGTGTTATCTGCGGTGGCTTGCCCATGGCCTTGGTAGGCACCTACATTGGGGGCAATAACGCAAGCTTCGGCAGCTTCGCAGAGTCCATTGCCGTTGCCTTGCGGTCTACCAATGAGCTCAAAGCTGTTGGTAAAAAAGGTGGCGTCTGAATCTGAATAATGGTGGGTGATGGATGCCTGCTCGTTAGTCTCTGTATTCTTATTGAGAAAAACTAGATCATCAGGGGTTAGACTCCAATCCCATAAGGCGCAATTGTTGATTGAAATAGCTTCGCAATAAGAAGGGCTTGGCGGTGTGTCTATGTCCGTTAAATTACCCCATGACTGATATCTATTTTGGAGCATGGTCCATTGTTCCGCTTGCTCGTACTGATGGTTGGATGGGGCTGGCAAGCCTTCTGCTATCCGGCCTACAAATGAATTTGCTAGAGTGGTGGTATCAGCGAGTGCAGTAATTGTGTCTGGACACTCACTGGAATCTGCGATTTGGCAATTAAACGTTGTGTTTAATCCAACCTCAGTGGTCCCCGTAAAGTTTACGTCGCCCTTTAGAGTGCTTGTGATGCCGTGCTCTCCATTGAACGCAATGACCGCATTTTTCACAACAGTGTTAGCTGTATCATTGAGAGTTAAACCGTTTTTCTCGTTAAGTGTCGCATTGATATTGACTAGAGTTGTATTGTTGCTATTTTCGGCGAAAAGCCCTGAGAAGTCGTTATTAACTAGGCTTAGATGGGTTAACACGGTGTAATGGCTATCGATCAAAGTAATGCCGTTTTGGCTATTGCCGGTGGCATTGATCAGGGATAGTGTATTGTTATTCGTGCCATCAATCAATAATCCGTGCTGGGCATTATTATAGGTCGCCGCTTGTGTTATCACATTTTTGGCACCACTAATTAATACTCCATTTTCTCCATTATTTGCACTGAATACATTATGTGCTGAGTTTATTGTTCCTGCGATATGCACACCATTGGCGCTATTACTACCGGTTTTAATGTTGCGAAGTACGTTATTTTGGGTGTTGCTGGATATGAATATGCCATTTTCGCCGTTTTTGTGTGCTCCAACCTCATGGAGGGTAATGTATTGGCTGGCATTGATCTTGATACCATCTTTTTCTGCCCCAAAAACCACTACGTTTCTCAACACAGAGTGGCGTGATCCGCTGATGTTAATGACATTAGCGTTATGTGTTATTTCACCTTGTGTTTGAAATCGACCTTCGAGCCAGAAATGGTTTGTATTATTGGGAATGGTAATAGAATTGCCGGCATGTTGCACGGTGACGGTAAAAACATCCCCATTTTTGCTGAAAGGTCTGGCAAGCACAGCAATTTTGCTTTTTTCAACGGTGATACGGTTACTTGTCTTGCTGTTGATGACATAAATGCTGCCTGGGGATTGTAGTTTATTGCCACTTTTGTGTTCGATAATGGGATTGTTCCACCAGATCGAGGGTCGCGTATCGAGCAATGTGTCGTTATTGTTTTTTACCGTGACTTTGTTCGGTTTCCAGCTGCGTGTGTCAAAATTAATAAGGTCAGATAAATGTTTATTGTCTTTTAGTTTGACGCTATGCATTTGGATTTTGGGAGGGGTAACACTGTTGTCGGTGATGCACTGCCATTCAAATGCGCTTAAAATATCGTCGGCGTGGAGATTTTCACAGGTGTCAGCTTGAGGTACCGTAACCTGTCGTCTTTCACCGCCGTGTAGGCATTCAGGGCCACTGACACAGGGATTGCCATCAGTTTCGTTCATATAGTCATTCCAGTTGCTTGCCTTAATGAATTGTGGGTGAACTGGACTACAGCTAATTGTAACCTTGGTATTGGTAGATACCTGCCTTGAATTTTGCGAAATGGCACAAAATTGATCGCTCGCAGGTTGAGATACAATGACAACTTCAAAATCTGAGTCGAGTATTAGTTTTTTGCTAAATGCGTAGGAAATATCCTTGTCCTGAGCTTCCAGAGCGAGGCTATCTGTTAATATGCTGGCTGCATTGGGCTGAGTCGCATTTAACTGTAATTCGATTTTACCGGTGAGACCTTGTATGGTGCCAGAAATAGCGTAGGTCTTTGGTGTGAAGAAAACAAACTGGTATTCATCGGCAAGTGGGTTGCCGGCTAGGTCCTTCAGCGCCGTGTTAATTGTTACGAGATAGGTTTGATCCAGAGGTAGTGCGGTGACGCTGTCGTTGACGGTAAATTGTACTCTTTTGCTTGCTTTGTCATAATGCCAGTTGCCTTCGATAGACGGTGAGATTGAAAAAACATCTGAAAGTATGATTCCTTTATCATCAATTTCTTCAGTAAATTTAATGAGAATATTTTTTGTGTTAACTGAGGTTTCTGTGTTGTTAGCGGGCGTAAGACTCTCAATATCGGGTGCTTGTCTGTCGATTGATCCGGGATCTTCTGGGCTGTGAGTATCAGCGGCACCACCGCAGCTCGTTAATGAAATCACCGTAATGATTAATAGCGAGACAGTTAAAAAACCTTGCATTAAAAATGGGTTTAAATATAGAGACTTTGTTCTCTCTAAGCGGAGTCTTGTGGCGTTAAACCAAGATTGTGAGCGAAATACATGAGATAAGTGGGATTGTAATTGACATGTTTTAACCAAACCGCTTTTTGAGTGCAGTGTCTTTAATATATTTTTCATCACATAACTACTCTGGAAAAATGTTAAACCAAAAGGATATATCAACAAAGTTAGCAGGCTCTCTGTTAAATCCCGTATTCTTTTTCATTTTAATTGGTTGCTGCATAGCGGTCGAGTCAACGTTTCTGGGTGCGAAAACTCCCACTTTATGAGGTATATTTCATACCATATTGATATATGTATTAATTCATTCTTAAATCTGTTTATATAACCGATCGTTTCATTCGGTGATGGTGTTATTCCAACTAATAAACCTCAAAAGGTGTTACTTTTCAAGTATTGTGTAATAATCGACATTGAGTTGTTTGTCGTCATCGCGACATTAGTAGTTGATTTTTCAGGTTTTTTTGGCTAATAATAGAATCCTCAGCAATTGTGATAAGACAATTTTTTGCGAAATCTAAGTCCGTGGTGATTTTTGAATACTAGGCGGCTCAACGTCGGGTCTATCGGATCGCAAATATTTTTGCTTTTTTGTTCGGTTTGCCCTAGAGATGAGTGTTAAATCGGGAAGTGATTGCGTGTCCATTCCTTAAGCATTAAAATTACGCTTTTCGTTGTCGCCGATATTGAGCGAACCGTCGCTCGTCTATCTTGTTGTTGATTAGGTAATGATGTCCATCATAGGGGAAATCATTACCTGAGCAATATTTCTCGCGATTTTCGAGCATTGATTTGTTTTTTGGTAGTGCTTTGTCATTTTATTGTTTAATATTAAATACTTGGAGATATTTCATGGCTGTTGAACGTACGCTTTCCATCATTAAGCCGGATGCGGTAGCAAAAAATGTTGTTGGGAAGATATATACTAAATTTGAAGACGCAGGTTTGCGTATTGTGGCGGCCAAGATGATCCATTTAACCAAGGAGCAGGCTGGCCAGTTTTATGAAGTGCATAAACAACGACCTTTTTATCAAGATTTGGTTGATTTTATGACTTCTGGACCGGTGATGATTCAGGTGCTGGAAGGTGAGATGGCCGTGGCTAAACATCGAGATGTGATGGGAGCAACCAACCCTAAAGAAGCAGCAGCAGGTACTATCCGAGCGGAATTTGCATCGTCGATTGATGAAAATGCAGTGCATGGGTCCGATGCTCAGGATACTGCTAAAGCAGAGATTGCTTTCTTTTTTGGTAGTTCGGATCTGTGTGATCGAACCCGATGAATCGATCGACCGTGTTAATTGAGGTAATGCGACGATTTAATTAATAAATAAAATAATGTGGGTTCTGGCGTGATATTACTTTAAAAAGTGACCCACATTATGTCTCACAGCTTAATATGGCTGATACGATTGTAGTCATTACATTCCTAGTAATGGCTATATCTTTGGCAGTGTTCATGCCTTTCTGTTAAATAATTTTAGTTAAATTTTATTTGTATGTTAAATGATGATAAAAAAAACTTGATGGATCTCGATCTTATCGGTTTGGAATCTTACTTTGCTGAACAAGGAGAAAAGTCTTTTCGAGCCACTCAGGTTTTAAAATGGATCTATCAACAAGGGGTGGTCGATTTTGATCAAATGACCAATTTATCCAAGTCATTGCAGGCGAAATTAAACCAAATTTCAACTATTCGGCTACCAAGCATTCGATATCAACAGGCATCGACTGATGGAACTACGAAATGGCTTTTGCAATTAGCGGATGGAAATTGTATTGAAACCGTTTTTATCCCGGAAAAAGAGAGAGGCACACTCTGCGTTTCCTCGCAAGTGGGTTGTGTATTAAATTGCACTTTTTGTTCGACGGCTCAACAGGGGTTTAACCGTAACCTGACTGTTGCTGAAATTATTGGCCAAGTTTGGGTGGCGGCCCATGCCTTGGGGCAATTTGAGTTAAATCAGGACCGAGTGATTAGCAATGTGGTCATGATGGGCATGGGAGAACCATTATTAAACTTTGATAACGTGGTGAGTGCCATGGGTTTAATGATGCATGATAATGGATTTGGCTTATCGAAACGACGCGTCACTTTGAGCACCTCTGGCGTAGTTCCTGCCATTTATGAATTACGTAAAGTCAGTGATGTGAGTTTGGCGGTATCCCTGCATGCATGCAATGATGCGTTGCGCGACGTGTTAGTGCCGATTAATAAAAAATATCCAATTGCTGATTTATTGGTCGCTTGTCAAGATTATGTGGAGGGAGCTCAGCGGCGGGTGGTTACCTTCGAATATGTAATGCTCGATGGCATTAATGATGACTTGGTGGATGCTAAGGCATTGATAAAATTATTACGTCCATTGCCGGCGAAGGTGAATTTAATACCTTTTAATCCTTTCCCTAATACACGCTATCGCTGTTCATCTCCGGAGCAAATTGAGCGTTTTAGAAACGTACTGATAAACGGTGGTTTAACAACTATTACCCGTAAAACTAGAGGTGAAGATATTGATGCTGCTTGTGGACAATTGGCGGGGAAAATACAAGATCGTACTCAAAGAAGTGCTAAAATAAATAGAGTCACATTGGGAGGTGTCATTTAATGCCTGATTGGGCAGGGAATGGATTTAGGTTAATCATATATTGCTGTATTGTAAGTTTCTTGGGTTGTGTTTCCATATCAGAGAACCGCCCAAGTTCATCTGAAAAAATTGCCAAAGTCAATATGCAACTAGGAGCAAATTATTTACAGCAGGGCAAACTTGAGTTTGCTCTGGAAAAGCTCAAAAAATCGATTGAGTATAATCCAAAATTAACCAGCGCCCACTCAGTGATTGCGATTGTCTATAATCGCTTAGGGCAAGATGAGTTAGCGGATAAGCACTATCAACAATCCATCAATTTAATCGCTGATGATACTGCTGAATATGGTGTAGTACATAACAATTATGGTGTATTTTTGTGCAATCATGCTCGTTACACAGAAGCGGAAGCGCATATTTTGCGCGCAGTGAATAACCATTTATACAAAACACCTGAAGTTGGCTATGAAAATGTGGGTGTTTGTGCGATGCGACAAGGGCAAGTGGAGAAAGCGGAAGGCTACTTTCGGCAAGCACTACAAATTAATTCTAAAATGCCTCGGGCGTTGTTAAATATGGCGGAAATTAAATATACCACTAAGCGCTATTTACAAGCACGTGCTTATATGCAGCGGTATCATGACATCGTTGCTGGTAGCTCTGCCAGTTTATGGTTAGGTATTCGTATAGAAAAAGAGTTAGGCGATCAAAGCATCGTTTCAAAATTGGGGAGAGATCTTATTACGAAGTTTCCCGACTCAGATGAAACGCAGTTATTTTTAGGCTTGAACTGAAGGCAGGGAAGATAATGACTAAGCCCGCATTTGAGGACCAAGAGACATGGGATCCAGCCCAGGGTGTATTGAAAAAAGAATCGGTGCCGGATGGTTTGAGTGATACATTTTTAGAGGATACATCGCCGGGTAGGGTATTGCAGGTGGCGAGGGAAGCTAGTGGTGTTGGCTTGCGTGAGATGGCGGCGCGGTTGAATTTGTCCTTAGATCACCTTAAAGCTTTAGAAATCAATGAGTTTGATAAATTGCCAGCACCGATTTATGTGCGGCATTATATAAAACGCTATGCGGATATGCTGGGTATTTCTTATGAGCCATTACTGGATGCTTATGCTGCCATTTCTGAGAGTCGGACACCGAATTTATCTCGAGTGTCTATTTCACCGCAAATAAATAAAAAATCGCGTTCTTCACATTGGGTGAAATACGTGTTGGTCGTCGGTCTTATTGTTGCCGCTTTGTTATTATGGCAGAAGAGAGACTTATTAAAAATTTCGCAAGACATGGGCTCTGAAACAGCGTCTGTACCTTTAACTAGCGATATTGAATCATCCGAAGGTCAAGTGACCACGGTGATTGATTTGCAAAATACTAGCAAACCCAACCAGGATTAAGAGTGCTTGTTCCCGAGTCATGTCTGGTTGGATTTTGGTGTTAGTCGGTGGAATATGGCACAATAAAGCCATTTTATAATAGGTAGACTTCTGGCGATTAAAAAAGTATCGTTTTGAGTCGTTTTAAAAATATTCGTTACTTATGTGTTAACTGAGCATGGTTGGTTTCTTCGATATGTTCCTTTCTTGCTGGTAAAGTGGGCAGTAACACGTAGTGTGTCGCTTTTCTCATTCAGTAATTCGCCGGTATTAAGTCAATCTCAGTCTATCCACCGCATTGGTGTCGTCTTATGATATGGCCGTCACTCAGTAGTGCTGAATGTAGGTATGTGGTTGTTAACGAGCAATTTATCTGATGTAATTGCAACCAAATTGATGATTTTATATGGAGTGCACTTTTGTCTACGACGATTAAGGCAATTCGCGGAATGCATGATATTGCGCCGGATGAGGTTTATTACTGGCAGTATCTTGAACATATTGCCCAGCGTGTTTTTGAATCCTATGGCTATCGGGAGATTCGTTTTCCCATCGTAGAAAATACTGATTTATTTAAACGTTCGATTGGCGATATCACCGATATTGTTGAAAAGGAGATGTATACTTTTGAAGATCGGAACGGGGATAGTCTAACCTTACGGCCAGAAGGTACGGCTTCGTGTGTGCGGGCAGGCATCGAGTGTGGCCTTTTGTACAACCAAATTCAACGACTTTGGTATGTTGGGCCAATGTTTCGTCATGAGCGTCCGCAAAAAGGCCGATATCGCCAATTTCACCAATTTGGCCTAGAGGTTTTTGGTTTGAGTGGCCCTGATATTGATGCCGAAATTATTTTAATCACGGCAAAATTATGGGAAAAACTGGGGCTAACCCCCTTTGTTTCATTACAACTAAATAGCTTGGGGACGCCTGAGTCTCGGAAAAAATATTATCAAGCCTTGGTTGATTATTTTTCAGCGCATTTAATTGATTTGGATGAGGATAGTCAGCGGCGATTGCATTCTAACCCTATGCGTATTTTGGATAGCAAAGTACCACAAACACAAAATATTGTTAAAAATGCGCCCTTACTTGAAACGTATCTTGATGAGCACTCGGTGGCGCATTTTCAAGGATTGATGCATTTGTTAGATACACTAGGTGTGACTTATCAAGTCAATCCGCGTTTAGTACGCGGCCTCGATTATTATACTAATACGGTGTTTGAGTGGGTGACCAGTGAACTGGGTGCACAAGGGACTGTGTGTGCTGGGGGACGGTATGACAATTTGGTTTCGTATTTAGGTGGTCATGCGACACCAGCAGTGGGTTTTGCCATGGGTGTTGAACGTTTGATTTTGATGTTAAAAGAAAAACAAACCGTAACAGAGGCTAACAAGCTGGATGCCTACATGGTGATGGTGGGCGATCAGACATTAACAGCGGGGATGGTACTTGCCGAAAAAATTCGGCACAGCAATCCTGAGTTTAATTTGATCTGTCATTGCGGTGGCGGCGGCTTTAAATCACAAATGAAGAAAGCTGACCGTAGTGGTGCACGCTGGGCGTTTATCATTGGAGATGATGAATTAAAAATGGGGACGGTGACGATGAAGTGGCTTCGAGAGCACGGCGAGCAACGGAGTTTTTCTCAGCCTGAGTTAATGGAGTTTGTGAGCGATTACGCGACAAAAAACGAAACCTGAATGATTAACAGGGTACTGGTTCTAGTTTTTAGAACGGCAAACGAAAGCGCATTATTTTTAGCAAAAGGAAAATCAAGTGGACACGTATAAAACTGAGCAAGAACAGCTCGAAGCCCTAAAAAAATGGTGGGAAACCAATGGAAAATTTGTTTTGGTGCTATTGGTGGTTACCTTTACAGCCTCGATTGGTTGGCGAGTGTGGAGTAATCATGAAAATTCCACATTGGAAAGTGCATCACTTGAATATAACGCAGTGATTAGTAACTTACGAAGCGAAGAAGCTGACGCCGCATTACGTAATGGTGCTGGCTTGATTGAAAAGCGTGGCGATACATCTTATGCCGTTTTGGCGGCGTTGGCGATGGCCAAGTTAGAAGTTGAAAAAGGTGAGCTGGATACCGCCAGTCAGCGCTTAAGTTGGGCGGTTGAGCATGCTGAAATTCCTGAAGTGATACATATTGCTCGTATACGCTTAGCACGCGTCTTGTTAGCCTTGGGGAAATTCGATGAAGCATTAGCGCAAGCATCAGTGGATGTTGCGGGTGGTTTTGATGCGGCTTATGCAATGGTGAAAGGGGATGTTTATGCGCAGCGAGGTTTAGCTGATCAAGCGAAAACAGCGTATAACACGGCATTAAATACCTCTTTTGAAATGAGTGCTACCAGTAAGAACCTGTTACAAATGAAGCTCGATAACTTAGGCGGAGCAAATCTATCAGTCTCTCCAGAATAGGCTATCCGAAAATGAAATGCCGTCATTTATTTGTCTTTGTTATGTTGTTGGTGTTGGGTTGTTCGTCAACACCGGAACGTAAACCACGCCAGTATGTTACGCTGCCAGTGACCGAAGAGGCCATTGATGTGGTTTGGCATAAAACACTGGCAGAAAAAGGCCATGATCGTTTTGTAAAAAGTTATCCTTATATTGATGGTGATGCAGTGTATACCGCTGAGCCCACGGGTATTGTCAGTAAGTTTGATGTCATCAGCGGTAAGCTATTATGGCGCTCAACACAAAATGCACATTTTTCTGCAGGACCGGTTGTGGATGATGATATGCTGTTAGTGGGGACTGTCGATGCCGAAGTATTTGCATTGAATCCGCAAAATGGTGAATTGATTTGGCGCACAGTTGTTTCCAGTGAAGTGCTCGCACCACCGCAAAGAGCCGGTGATATTGTTGTTGTGCAAAGCAATGATGGCAAAGTCACAGGAGTACGGGCGAGTGATGGGCAGAAAATATGGGTTTATAGTCGGGGAGTCCCTGTATTAAGTTTGCGAGGTACTAGCTCACCGTTGATTGCTGGCGAGCAAGTGATGATTGCATTTGCCAGTAGTAAGCTAGTTTCATTATCGCTGCACGACGGAAAATTACTTTGGGAGACCAGTGTCGCTGTTCCTAAAGGTCGATCAGAACTGGAGCGTATGGTGGATATTGATGCGCACCTTCAGTATCAAGATGGCACTATTTATGTGGTGGGTTATCAAGGGCGAGTGGCTGCTGTTGCGTTGGAGTCAGGTCGAATTTTATGGGCGCGAGATATCTCTTCTTATCATGGTTTGGCGATTGTTGACAACGTATTGTACTTGGTCGATTCCGATTCACGCGTGTGGGCCTTGGAGCGCAGTAATGGGGCTACGCTTTGGATGCAAGATACCTTAGTGGGTTATCTGACGACGGCGCCATCAATCTCTGGTGATAAGCTCTATCTCGGTGATGTGGATGGTAACGTGTATTGGTTGTCTACTGAGGATGGTAAAATATTGGGACGCATTCCTTATCGCCATGTTGCACTTGTTAGTGGTGTAGAAACCATTGCTGATGATTTTGATGGAACAAAACCTGATCCTTTATTGTGGGAAGAAAGGATAAACACAGGTGTTTCTGCGCCGTTACTCGTAAATAATGGCAAACTATTGGTGTCTTATCATAACGGCGTGTTGGTTGCTTTTTCGCTGGTTCAAGGAAAGAGCTAATTCGAGCGAAGAAGAACCCATACGGGATCAAAGCGTCTGCGATATGACATGATCTGGTGTGAATAGACCCTAACGTTTCAGAAAAAATTGGTTAAAAACCGTTTCACTGCTTTATTTACTGCATCTAAGGACGAATACTCGCTTTTTCTAAAACTCACTATGAATAACATGGATCGATTTAGAAAAACCTCAGTTTACCTATAGGGATATAGGTAAGGAGCGTGAGTAGGACGCGTAAGCTTCCGCCCTTATATACAGCAACTAAAGCTTTTTTCCTCTCTTTTTTTGAAACGTTAGGGTAGACTTTCCTATTTATTATAATTAATTGAGTTACCATGAAACCTGTTATTGCCCTCATAGGGCGTCCTAATGTTGGTAAATCAACATTCTTTAATCGAATTACAAAATCACGTGATGCGCTAGTGGCGAATGAGCCTGGTTTGACCCGGGATCGTCGCTATGGGTTAGCTAGCATTGATGAGCACCAGCTTATTGTGATTGACACCGGTGGATTTTCCGATGATCAAAACGAGCTGAATCAATTAATCGCTGAACAGGCCAAGCAGGCCATTTCTGAATGTGATGTGGCGGTGTTTCTTGTTGATGGGAAAGCTGGCTGTATGCCGGGGGATGAGGAAATTGCGAAGTTTTTGCGTCGTTACGGGAAGCCCGTGTATGTTGCCGTAAATAAAACGGAAAAAATGCATAAAGTCGTTCTCACCGCAGAATTTCATCGTCTTGGTTTTGCAAACGTGTTTGCCGTATCGGCGGCTCATGGTGAGGGTATCAGTGATCTCATGGAGCAGGTGGTACAGTCGTTACCCATCGAGCCGGAGGATCCGCTTGAGCAAGATGATACGCCTAAAATTGCCATTGTTGGCCGACCGAATGTAGGTAAGTCTACACTGATTAACCGGCTGATTGGCGAACAACGGATGTTGGCTTATGATATGCCGGGAACGACCCGGGATAGTATCTTCGTTCCATTTGAGCATGAAGGTAGGCGATATACGTTAATTGATACAGCGGGTGTTCGGCGAAAGGCAAGAATCTCTGAAAAAGTAGAAAAATTTAGTGTCATAAAGGCATTGCAAGCGATTGATGCATCGAGTGTGGTGGTACTGGTACTCGATGCGCAAGAAGAGATTGCGGGTCAGGATGCGCATTTGCTTGGCTATGCCATTGACGCGGGAAGAAGCGTGATCATTGCCGTTAATAAATGGGATGGTTTAACGCTTGAAAAGCGTTCGGAAATAAAAAAAATGCTTGATCGAAAGTTGGTGTTTGCGAGTTATATTACGATACGTTTTATTTCTGCATTACATGGCTCAGGGGTTGGTGAGCTGATCAAGGGCGTTAAAAAAATCTATGATATATCGGTCAAAAAACACCCAACTTCGGTATTGAATCCTATCTTACAGCAGGCTATTAATGGGCATCAGCCGCCGCTAGTGCATGGTCGCCGTATTAAGTTACGGTTTGTTCATCAGGCGGGTCATAATCCGCCAAAGTTTGTTATTCATGGTAATCAAACCGAGCATGTCCCTTTGGCGTATTGTCGATATTTAGAAAATATCTTTAGAAAAGCATTAGGGTTAACCGGGGTACCTATTAAGTTAGAGTTTAAATCGGGAGATAATCCTTTCAAAGGGCGAGTCAATGTATTAACCAAACGCCAAGTGATGAAAAAGAAGCGGTTAAAAAAGTTTGTCTCAAAAAAAACGTACAAATAAAAACCATTAGTTTTTATGTTGTATGAGGCATAGTGCATTCTATATATAGATAAAGCGTTAATCAGACGTGTATGCTAAAGCATGGGCATGCCTTTCAGTATGCGTTATTATGTCTTTAATCCGCACCATAAATCAGTTGCGGGATAACGTAAAAAAAGTTAATGTAGTTAATGTTAATGCGATAAGAAAATGAATTCAGCATTGGCAATAATAATAAATAAAACAGCAGCAGCAAATGCGTAACGGGGAATATCATAAGTCTTACACGCAGTGTATGACAAATTAGTTTTAGCTCGTGGTTGCTCTGCGAGTAAAATGGCGCCACGCTTTACTATCAATTTCATAAAATATCTCCTTCTGTCGGTTTGCCTGCAGCTTCATTTCGTCTATGGCACTAATAAACTGTTTGGAATTTAGTCTAAGGATTAGATTGTCACATAACAAGGCAGTTCAGGGGGAGATATGGAGAAGCGGTTTGGTGGTTTAATCCATCGAGTGATAAATGAACAGATACTCTGTTTCGTGATGGTGATCTCTCTGTTAGGACTCGCGGGTTGTAGCAATGAGCCTGGTGATAGTGGGGCGACTGGAGAATTTGTTCTTGCGGCGGATATTCGCCAGCAGGCACAACTCAATCAGTTGTTATCCATTAATGAGATTAAGTGGCAGGCAGATGGACGTTTAAGGGCTAAGGGAAATGCCTCGTCAGGGCAGCTAGTTACCTTGTCGGACCCGACGACAACGCAAGTGATAGGTACTGCGCTTACCAATACTGAAGGTCAGTGGCAATTAGAAGTTACCCAACTCAACATCGTGCCATGTTCTATTCATGTGTCATCCGATAATTTAAGCCAAACAGTTGCTGTGCAAAATGCTCCGAGTAATTGCACAGCATCCAGCGTGCAAAACACTCCGACCGCTTTATCCTTGTCAATTACCGTTGCCAAATGGAAACCAGATAACAATACATTGAAGGTCAAAGGTGAAGGCGCATCAGCGAGGCAAATGGTGCATATTTTCGACGCGCAAAGCGGTCAGTTGTTAGGGAGTGATCGGGCCAATGTGGTTGGCGTATGGAAAGTAAAAATGCATAATTTGCTTGTTTTGCCATGTGTTGTCACCGCCATTGCGGATGATCATATTGCCCAAGCGCCGGTACTTGATGTGCCTGCCAACTGTGGCACAGGTGTGGTATCACAACCGAATCTTCCAAGCCCGACAATCCCTAGCAATCAAGCGCCAGACTCTGTCATTAGCTCACCAGCAGCGGATATGACGATTCAGATGGGAACCGCAGTGCGATTTTTAGGTTCGGGTTATGATTCAGATAAAAATACCCCTTTGAGCTATTTATGGCAATTTAATGGGGCTGCCTTCGATTCTAGCCAACGTAATCCAGGTACCATTGTGTTTAATCAACCTGGTATTTATCCTGTTATGTTAACGGTATTTGATTCATTTGGCATTGCGGATCCAACTCCGGCAGTGCGAATGATTGTGGTGGAGAATACGACGCCGACCGAGGTGCGAGCACCCAATGGTCAAATCATTACGCCAACCACGGATATGACGATTAGCGTCGGCCAAACCGTGAATTTCTCTGCTATGAGCCCGGATCCAGGCAACAATTTACCACTCACCTATGTCTGGGACTTTGGTGGTGGGGCAGCCAATTCTACGGTACAGAATCCAGGTAATGTATTATTTGCCATTCCTGGTGTTTATATGGTGGCGTTAGCGGTTGCTGACAGTCTAGGTAATATGGATAACACGCCCGATATTCGAGTGATTACGGTGTTATCCTCTAATCCGATTGGCGGAAGCAATTTAGCACCCAATGGTGATATTGTTGAGCCGGCTTCCGCTGTTGTGGTCAGTGTCGGTCAGTCACTCAATTTTCGTGGTTTAGCCAGTGATCCAGACAATGATGTGCCACTATTTCATTTTTGGGATTTTGGCGGTGGTGCTAATAATTCGTCGCTGGCAACGCCTGGAAATGTCGCTTTTTCTCAGCCGGGTCAATATTTTGTGACTTACGTGGTGACGGATAGTTTGGGTTTGGCTGATCCAACCCCAGCGACACGCATGATTACCGTACAGAATAGCCGTGCGCCTGGCTCAGGTAATGGCAGTGTGATTAGTGTCGCACCAGAATCTACCATCCAATTGCCAACCACGGATCAAACGATAACGGTGGGGCAGTCTGTGGTTTTTACCGGGTTTGGTGTCGATCCGGATAATAATACACCGTTGATCTATCGGTGGGATTTTGATGGTGTCTCGCCAAATACTATGATGCAAAATCCTGGCGAAATTATTTTCCGTCAAAAAGGCACATATCGAGTGAAGCTCTCGGTCATCGATAGTTTGGGGCAAGCTGATGCAACGCCTGCCATACGTGTTATTCATGTGAGTGATTCGGCAGATTCAAATCAGCCGCCCAGTGGCTCGATATTGTCGCCGGCCACAGAACAAATGACAATTAATGTGGGAGAAACGGTAAATTTCTTTGGGTCAGGTGTTGATCCTGAAAATAATTTACCGCTGTCTTTTCATTGGGATTTTGGCGGTGCGGCAGCCAATTCAGCTCTTATGAATCCGGGTAGTATTACGCTTACGCGGGCGGGGAATTACAATGTGACTTTGATCGTCAAAGACAGCTTGGGTTTGGCGGCGAGTATACCTGTGACGCGCACTATTGTTGTTCAAAACCTTGCTAACATTGAGTCGCCACCCGAAAGTTACATACTCTCTCCGGTTACTGACATGGTAATCAATGTGGGTGATCGCATGGCATTTCGGGGGGCGGGAGCGAGCAATAGTACCAATCAGTCCTTGATTTACCAATGGGATTTTGGTGAGGGTGCGGTGCCTCGGTTTTCTTCGCTGGAAAGTCCAGGACTCGTGCAATTTAATGTACCAGGGCGATTTGAGGTTTTATTGACCCTGCAAAACGCATCGGCTGCCAGCGACCCCACACCTGAAGTGCGGGTGATTACGGTACGTGATACCAACACCGGATTACAATCACCAAAAGGTCAAATTGATTTGCCCGTTGAACCCACCACAACGATCAGTGTGGGGCAAAGTGTGGGGTTTCGAGCAAGCGCAACAGATAGCGTTGAGCATTTGCCATTGACCTATTATTGGGATTTTGATGGGGCAACGCCCGACTTTATTGGTCAAAACCCTGGTTTGGTGGTGTTTGATAAGTCGGGGACTTATCGTATTCGCTTGCAAGTGAGCAACAATCGTTTTATGGAAGATCCGCGACCGGCAGAACGAACGGTTGTGGTATTGAGTCCAAATAGCGGAAGTTCTGTTGCACCCACTGGGACGGTTCTGACACCGAATGATAATAATTTAACAGTGTCCATTGGGGAAGTATTAAACTTTACCTCATCCGCAACAGACATCGATAATAATTTACCGATAAGCTATCGATGGAATTTTGATGGACTATTGCCTGCGAGCAACGTCCAAAACCCAGGGGCCGTATTATTTAACAAAGTGGGTGAATACGCCATTCGTTTACTCGTCACCGATGCGGCTGGGGTCAGTGACGCCACTCCGGAAATGAGGATCATTAGGGTGGTGTCGGCAGCAGAGACGTCACCCGGTGTAGGTAATGCGCCCAATGGGATGATTATTTCACCATCGCAAAATAGCTCTATTAGTGTGGGTGGAACCATTAACTTTCAAAGTGTGGGTACGGATCCTGATAACCAATTGCCATTAACGTATCGGTGGATGTTTGAAGGGACCTCGATCAGCACTTCGAATATCCAAAACCCAGGGCCATTGCAATTTGATCGCGCCGGGACGTATCGTGCCACGTTAATTGTTAGCGATAGCAGTGGTAGTGTTGATCCAATGCCGGATGAAAGAATCATCACGGTGGGTAGTGGTGGTGGCACGGGAAATAATGGTGCTCGGCCGGTGGCTCGCATTATCATGCCTGCCACCGACTTAACGATTAATGCCGGTGAAAAAGTCCATTTTATGGGAGAAACAACCGATCCAAATGCGGGACGGAATGTAACCTATCAATGGGACTTCGCTGGCGCGGCAAGCCGTTCTGCGGAGCAGAACTCGGGAGACATTACATTTAATATACCGGGTATTTATAAGGTGACATTGTCTGTTACAAATAGTACAAACCCAAGTGATTTAACGCCTGCGCAGCGTATTATTACCGTATTGGGTAATGATAATGGCTCAGCGAATAATGCGCCCAATGGTACCATCGTATTGCCAGTGAGTAATGTGACCGTTCGTGTTGGGCAAAGTGTGAATTTTTCTGGTTTTGGTGAGGATTCAGATAATAACACACCATTGTCATATCATTGGGATTTCGGTCTTGCCAGCACTTCCCATTCGAGTTTACAAAATCCAGGCAATATCCAGTTTAATCAAACGGGCCAGTTTATGGTGACATTTACGGTGACCGATAGTTTAAATAAGGGGGATCCTATTGCGGACGTTCGAGTGGTTACGGTGACAAACTAATGGTTCAGGCAGTGATTTTTTGCGTAGGAAAAGTGCTACGGATGCTTGAGCTGAAAAACTGCTTGCTTTAACCTCGTCTTGTTCTCGCTGAGGGATTTTAAAAACAGTGTCTAAAGGATTGGATAAGTTTTTGATGGGCAATTTTAAGTTGGTTTATCGTTTTCATGAGAAGGTGACAGCTTTTCTGAATATACCATCACTTTTTATTGGTGATTAAAAAATTTTATAAAATTAATTTTTGGCATATTTTAAGGCATTTAACGCGTATAGCGGGTGAATATTTAAAAAAAACCGGCGTTAATTGTCCTTGCATCCATACGGTAAAGAGTCTATCTTAGAATATGAGAAAATAATATAACAATAAAAATAACAGTAATTTTTCGTCGATAAAAAAGATAATAAAGCTACGTGGGTAGGGTAATTGATGGGGTTTGGTGTCAAAACAATAAAAAGCCATTTACTTCCATATAAGGCGGATTGTTCTTCTATTACTCTCTATCGTATTCTCGACCAAATGTAGCACCCTATCTTTAGCATTTTTTTCAATCGCGAGCTTGAGTTATACCCGTGGGATGGAGTAACTCAGCATGTATAAATCTGTCATGTGAGGGAGAGACTATGGTCTTGCTGTTCAATTGTTTCATGCTGTTCAAAAAAAACAGAATCCAGTGTTTGTTATTAACAAGCATTTTCTTTATTGCTTCATGTTCGAGTCCGTCCGATGACGGAACCGACGAAGCAAATCTCAATGCGAATGAGGATATCGCCGCTGGGGTGCTACTCAGCCGAGCTGTCAGTTCGCAAGCGGAACCTAATGGTTTAATATTAAGTCCATCCAGCGATCTCAATATCAATGTGGGAGATGCTGTTAATTTTGCATCAACCGGCGATCGGCCTGCTAGTGACTTAATTTTCATTTGGAATTTCGCTGGTGCGACGTTAAATTCAGCGCAACAGAATCCACCTGCGGTGACTTTCAAAAAAGAAGGGATTTTCAAAGTCACTTTAAGGGTTAAAGATAAAAATACCGGTGTTATTGATTCTACACCCGGTATCAGAATCATTACCGTCGGCGGTAATAATCCGACCGGTCCAGCAAATAAGGCCCCAGCTGGCGCGATTTTATCTCCCAGCAACAACGTCACGATAAATGCCGGTGATGTTGTTCGGTTTGCTGGCTCAGGTTCTGATCCTGATAACAATATTCCACTCACCTATCAGTGGCTTTTCGATGGAGGCGTGCCGGTGGCGGGTAACCAAGCATCGACTCAGCAGTCGCCAGGTGATGTCAGATTTGCGAGTGCGGGTATTTATACTGTGAAATTGACGGTTACCGATGCATTGCTTTTATCTGATCCAACTCCGATTGAGCGTATTGTGACTGTTGTTAGTAATAGTGTTAATACAGCTCCGGATGGGAGGATTATTGCACCTTCAAATAATATGACGATCAATGAAGGTGAATCGATTTTCTTTGCCTCAAGTGTTTCAGATCAAGAAAATAATGGGCCATTTAGCTTCGTATGGGATTTTAATGGTGGGGCAGCAGCGCCAACCAGCCAGCAGAACCCGGGTACTGTCACTTTTAATCAGGCGGGAACTTATGCGGTTTCTCTTATCGTTTCAGACAATCAGAATTTAGCTGACCCAATCCCTGCAATACGAACGATCACCGTCAAGGGTAATACACCAACAGCGAATACCGCACCGAATGGGACTATTTTGGCGCCGTCTGGAAATATGTCAATTAAAGAAGGTGAGTCGATCTTTTTTGCGGGAACAGGCTCTGATTCGGATCCAAATTCCACGTTAACCTATATTTGGAACTTTGATGGCGGTGCGTTGAATTCTGCCAAGCAAAACCCTGGTCAGGTTACCTTCTTATCAGCCGGTACTTATAATATTACTTTACGTGCTAGGGATGACAAAGGGTTGATTGACCCGACACCGGCGATCAGAACAATCACTGTGATAGCCAAAGCCAATGCTAACCAAGCACCCATTGGTAGCATTATTAAACCTGCCAGTAATATGACGATTGATGTCAATAGCGGGATTGTCTTTGAAGGGTCTGGTATCGACCCTGACAATAATACGCCGTTATCTTATTTTTGGGATTTTGGTGGTGGTGCAACCAATGCCAATGGTCGTAATCCTGGTAGCGTCACATTTACCAAAACCGGCGTATTTACCGTATCGCTCGCTGTGAAGGATGGCACCGGATTGGCCGATGGTACGCCTGCTAGACGCGTGATTACTGTGATCGATCCTCAGGCGAATAATTTAGCGCCCAATTCTATTATTAGCTCGCCCTCAAAAGATTTAGTGATTGATATGGGGCAGTCAGTATTGTTCTCAGGTGTGGGTGTGGATCCCGATAATAATACTCCATTGTCTTATGCTTGGAATTTTGCAGGTGCTGTACCAAACTCAAATCAACAAAATCCAGGCGCAGTAACATTTAACGAACCGGGAACATACCGCGTCAAGCTAACGGTAAAAGATAGTTCAGGTTTAGTTGATTCAACACCAGCTGAGCGGGTGATTGTTGTGACTGCGAATAGTCCAACCAATGTTGCACCAGACTCAGTGATTATTTCACCTCAAGCGGCGTCGGTAACAATTCCTGTCGGGGAAGCGATCTTTTTCTCAGGCATGGGATTCGATATCGACGGTAATATACCTCTCATGTACAGTTGGAATTTTGGTGGTGCGGCGCCCAATGAAACGCGTCAACGACCTGGAGAGATCGTGTTTAGTCAACCAGGAAAATTTACTGTTACACTCACGGTAAAAGATAGTCTTGGAAAGGCAGATCTTTCACCTGCGGTGCGAGAGATTACGGTATTAACCAGTTCGAATAACAATCAAATGCCTAATGGTATTATCGCCTCACCAACAGGGCCTTTTACGATTAATGAAGGGGAAAGTATTAGCTTCGCCGGTAGTGGAAGCGATCCGGATAATAATATTCCGTTATCGTATGCCTGGAATTTTGATGGTGCGAGACCAAATGTGAATGTTCAAAATCCTGGTGTGCTGGCATTTCCTAGGGCAGGTATTTATCGTGTTAAATTAACAATAACTGATAGCTTAGGTTTGTCAGACTCAACGCCGGATGAACGAGTGATTACGGTGAGAAGTTTGAATACCACAAATCAGCCACCCAGTGGCACGATTGTGACACCGAGCCGTAATTTGACTGTTGATGTGGGTTCTACGCTTGATTTTACTGCAACGGGTAGTGATCCAGATGGTGATACTCCACTTAAATACTTCTGGAATTTTGATGGTGCCGTGCCTAATGTTCTGCAGAAAACTCCAGGTGCTGTGACATTTAATCAAGCAGGTACCTATCGTATTCGTTTAACTGTGGAAGACAGTAAAGGCTTAAAAGATATGACGCCTGAAGAAGTGACGATTACGGTATTAAATACTGCTAACAATAATCAGGCGCCTAATGGCACGATAATTACACCAACCATGGATGTCGTGATCAATGAAGGGGATACACTGACCTTTAGAGGAACGGCTTTTGATCCTGAAGGCGATAGCAACCTTCTTTATCAGTGGGATTTTGATGGTGCGGTACCGAACAGTGATGCCCATAATCCAGGTAATGTCACGTTTACTGCGCCGGGAACATTCCGTGTCAGACTTGTTGTTGTGGATAGTTTAGGTTTAGCCGATCCAATGCCTGCTGAACGAATTATCACAGTGCGCGGCAATGCGGTTAATTCGTTGGCACCTAACGGTGTGATTGTTACCCCAGTGGATAATATGGTGATCGATTTAGGCACTACATTACTTTTCACTGGCGAAGGTAACGATCCGGACAGCGGTCTTCCATTGAGCTATTTTTGGAATTTAGATGGTGCTATGCCAAATTCCAATCAGCAAAATGCGGGTCCAGTGACCTTTAATAAATTGGGTACTTATCGTATCAGTTTATGGGTCACTGGTGCCGATGGTGTGATGGATCCAACGCCTGCCGAACGAGTGATCACTGTACAGGATGGTAATTCACCATTAGGTAATTTTGCGCCTGCTGGTGCTATTACCAAACCGCAAGGTGATATGACTATATTTGTTGGTGACACGCTTACCTTTGCAGGTACGGGGTCGGATGCGGATAAAAACTTGCCACTGAGTTACCGTTGGAACTTTGATGGCGCTGCGGCTAATTTACTTAGACAAGATCCGGGTAATATTACTTTTAATCGAGTGGGTACTTTCCGAGTGACATTAACCGTAACCGATGGCTTAGGCTTATCAGATCCTACACCAGTGCAAAGGGTGATTACTGTCAGGACGAAAAGCTCAGCGAATATTGCGCCAAATGGTTCGATATTAACGCCTGCGCAAAACTTGACGGTCAATGTTGGTGATTCAATTCATTTCTCCGGTACGGGCAGTGATGCAGATGGCCATCTACCGCTAAGATACCTTTGGGATTTTGCCGGTGTTGCTCCATTATCATTCAATGAAACACCTGGCAATATTTTGTTCACACAAGCTGGTGTTTATCGGGTGAAATTGATCGTGATTGATCGTTTAGGTTTGGCCGACTCATTTCCTGCGGAACGCACGATTACGGTTGTTGACACAGGTAATCAACCTACGGGTAATTTAGTACCGTTTGGAAATATTCTGTCACCAGCTGAAGATGTGACTATTGCCAAAGGTGAAGCATTATATTTCACGGCAACAGGTGGTGATCCGGATGGTAACTTGCCATTACTGTTTGTCTGGAACTTTGATGGTGCGGTTCCTAATGTGACTACGCAAAAGCCAGGGGATGTTACCTTTGGGCAAATAGGTACATTCAATGTGAGTTTGATTGTGAAAGATAGTTTGGGAGCGATCAGCCAAGCCGATGTGCGTACTATTACTGTGCTTGAAACTTTAGGTCTACCTAATCAAGCACCGGATGGAGCGATAGTGACTCCGGCGAGTGATATGACGATCATGGTAGGTGATGTTGTGAACTTTAGGGCAAACGGTACGGATCCTGACTTTCATTTACCCCTCTCTTATTCATGGACATTCTCAGGTGGAATTGCCTCTGGTTTGAATGTTCAAAATATGGGGGATGTGGTGTTTGATCAGCCGGGTACCTATACTATTAAGCTCACTGTGACCGATGCGCGTGGTAAATCAGACCCAACGCCAGCGATACGTAGGATCATCGTGGAAGATGCGAATATTCCGACAGGGAATTTGCCGCCGAACGGTAGTATCTTATCGCCATCGACCAATGTGGTGATCAATGCCGGTGATAGTTTATTGTTTACCGGTTTTGCTTCAGATCCCAATGGTAATACTCCATTGTCCTATTTTTGGAATTTCGATGGTGCTACATTGAATACAACCAAAATGAATCCAGGCGCGATTACCTTTAAGAAGAAGGGAACGTTTGATATCATTTTGATTGTGACTGATAGTCTGGGCCTAAGGGATCCAACACCTGATCGAGTGACTGTGATGGTGAGATAAAATAACCCAATTTTATCTGGAAAAGGTGGCCAATTGGCCACCTTTTTTTTTGGGTTAAGAAATGGGGAAGTTATTGCATTACCCATTTCTGAGTATAAATTTGAGGATTTTTTTATGGAAAAAGTGACGTCTCTAGAACAGGTTATTGGTTTTTGGTTTGCAGAGACCGTGAGGCCATTGTGGTTTCGTTCAACGCCAGCATTTGATCAATCCATAAGTGAAGAATTTATGGATAGCTATCAGGCTGCAATGGCAGGGCGGTTGATGGATTGGCAGGCAACAGCACAAGGGGCTTTGGCGTTAGTGATTATTCTTGATCAGTTTCCGTTGAACATATTTCGAGGGCAAGCGGAGAGCTTTGCTTCAGAGGCAATGGCTCGCACTGTCACTCGGTTGGCAATTGATCGACAATTTGATCAGCAATTGACTGATGAACAAAAAGCGTTTTTGTATATGCCATTGATGCATAGCGAGGATTTGTTAGATCAGGAGCAAAGTGTCATATTGTATGAAACGGCTGGACTCAAAGATAATTTGCGATTTGCCAAACATCATCAAGAGATTATTCAAAAATTTGGGCGTTTTCCCCATCGTAATACTATTTTGGGGAGGAAGAGTAGCGAAGTGGAATTACAGTATTTGCAATCTAAGGAGGCATTCTTAGGGTAATTGTTAATCTTCATTTTCAGAGAAATTGCTTACTGACAGAATGGTATATCCAAATCACTAAATATTATTATGTGTTGTTAACAAGCTTGATCTATACTTGCATTATTAGAGTTTATCGATTGTTCTATTAAATGTTGAAGGATGATGCAGGTGCATCACCAAGGATTAAGTTATGGAATTAGCTACTTTAACAACCTATACGCCTTACGCTCAACCATTGCAATCTTATGGCGAGCATGCAAATTTACAGCAAGATACTCATCAAGCCGTACAACCCCAACCTTCGAAAATAACTCGCTATGCCACGACAGTTCCAGGGCTTTGCTTGGAAAACCAAGCTAAAGTCATGTTTGGCAAAGTGGTGCCTTATTATCAGCTGAGTTTTGATAATTTAGCCAGCCATCTCGATGTTCCTGCAGCACGTTTTCCTCAAATTTTGCAACGCATGCTGGATACCTTTAGCAATGATGGCAAAGGTAATGAAGAGACTTTTGCGTTATGGAGTGGCCGTAAAGGTATCCCTTTTTTTACTGAGTTGCTGGAAGATATCAATTTGGTCGGTCCGGATGATTTGCCAGAATTATTACGCACTGACGCGCAACGCTGTGAGGTTGCGCTTGACTAACTACGGTGATTTACTGATCCATATTAGGTAAGTTTATTTAATTTCCTTTTTCCTATCTAATATGGATCAGTAAATCGCGGTAAATTGAATCGCCAAGCGATTGCCGAGCGTACCCAGGTTGTTTTCTAATGCCGCAATATTATTGGCTGACTTCGCATTACGAATGGCATAGTTGATCGCAATACGTGTTTTCAGGTTTAAAAAGTATTGAGTGCCTAAGGTTATAGTAGAAAAATTGGTTTCTAATTTATCGCCGGTAAGTCGATTGAATACATCATAACGTAAGTCGATTTCCCATTTACTTGCCAGCACACGCCAGCCACCTTCGATATACCAGCCATTGGCCGTTCCTGTGAGGCCGTCACCATCACTGTCGATGCCGGGTTCATTCATATCAAAACTTTCTTTGTGTGGGCCAAGAAAAATCATTCCTGAGCCTCGTATATATTCGGCGGAAACTCGATAAGGATTTTTAAGATATTTAGCGCCAAAGCCGGTTCGCGTTCTTTGGTAATGGCGATATTGTTTCTTGCCGCTACTTCGCCCGATTAAAGATTTCTCGACAGATCGATCATCACTGGTGCCGGCAATGCCATCATTGCCAGGGTCATAACTCGTTATTGTTTCATTGGAAAAGTCTTTATCGTAGGCACGTTGACCTGATTGATGCCACAGAAAAAACTTTAATCCCTGTCTTCTCCCACCTTGGCCGGCAAAGATGCGTTCTGATGACCCGTAATAATACATGTTTTTATTGCCATTGTTGTCACCGACATTAAGGCCGTTGCCATTGCCCATCATCAGTGCGTAGCTGTGCTCCCAGTTTTCCCCAAGTTTTATGGTATCGAAAACTTGGAGGCCGGTATCACGAAATGCACCCACCGGTTTTTGCAATCCGTTAGTCGCGACACCTAGTAGTTGGGCATCGGTATTAGCACTTTGGCCGTTAGCTGTTTTTTTCTTGAAAAAATTATCGTCGTTGGGAAAACGCTCCAGCATCATGCCGTTCGTCACACTGGAAAAATTGATATAGTCTGAGACATGGATGGCTTGCAAGCTCTCTTCGGAGCCAGGATATTTGAACAATCCAGCGCGTACCCGGGCAAAGGGTAGGTGATTGAAGGTGACGCTGGCATCTGTTAATTTAACGTGCTTGCCGGCGGTGGTAATTCCGTTATTTCCAAACTCTGATAGAATAAAATAATTTATTTTACTATCTAGTGGAAAGCCTGTGCCTCTGACACCAATGCGTGCCCGATTAACATTAAACATTTTATTGGACGTTAAATTGGGTCCAATGAGTTTGGCTGGGGTGTATTGGCTGACTGAATTGGCTTCACTGAAATCGTGTTGATATTGTCCTTGAATAAATCCCCATAACTTTGCACGCTCGGAGGCGGATGTAGGCTCAGTGCCTTGCAACATGAGCCAGTTGGCGGCAAATAGGGTATGGCTATAAGACGCTAGAAAAAATACGATCGTTATGACTAATTTTGTTATAGGATATTGCATACTGTGTCCCCTCGGGGTAAAGCATTATTTTTTTTGGTTGACTTTTAATCATATATTTTTTTTGCTCCTGAGTGTATATTTTTCTGTTAACTGATTGAAAGTAAATTCTAAAAAGCGACATGAACGGGTTTTTTTGATTGCTTTAGTTAATGCGCCAATCAATGGGTCTGATGAAGATTTCAAGCGAGTCACGGATCATGGTGAGGGGGTGCCAGTGGATGGTGGTATTTAAGTCGTAAATAATGTATTGGTGGATTTATTTTTGGAATATTCGGTTTTTCTCGCATTTAGTATCGGACTATTAAGTGTTATCCACTGCTTGGGGATGTGCAGCGGTATTATTGGTGCTTTGACTTTCAGCTTACCAGCGGAGGTGCATAAAGATAAGCGCCGGCTATTACCCTATGTGCTGTCATACAATATTGGCCGTATTTTGAGTTACAGTATAGCTGGTGTCATGATGGGAGCGGTAAGTCGTGGTTTTTTCAGTACAATTAGTCCAAGCTATGGGCATTCAATTTTACAATGGATCGCTGCTCTAGTTTTAGTTATCATAGGGGTACATCTTGCAGGCTGGTTTCCCAAATTAGTCTCTGTTGAAGCCATTGGCCAACCGGTATGGCGGCGAATCGAGCCATTGGGTCGGCGACTGTTGCCCGTGAAGTCTCCGTGGCAGGCTTTTCTGTTTGGCACCATATGGGGGTGGTTGCCGTGTGGTTTGGTATATACCACATTAATTTGGGCGGCCTCATCAGGCAATGCTGGGCAGTCGGGGCTGTTGATGCTTGCTTTTGGTTTGGGGACGTTGCCTATCGTGATGGCAGCGGGGGTGCTTACCAGCTGGGTTTCAAAACTCACTCTCAATCCGCATTTTAGAAAAACAGCCGGTATTATTATCGTGCTAATGGCGTTGGTTAGCCCATTTTATGCGCTTCAGCCAGGTGCGCACGATCATCATGACATTAATAAGTGGGAAGGGTTACCGTATGATCCAGATGTTCACAAATAAATTAATTGGCGAATCTGCTACTTTTCTTAATGTGTTAAATACGGCTTCGGTGATAGCCGCGACCGATGTGACGGTATTAATTACTGGCAGTAGTGGGACCGGTAAAGAACTTATGGCGCAAGCGATTCATGAGGCCAGTCCCAGGGCAACAAATGCTTTTGTGAGTATCAACTGTGCGGCATTACCGGAAGCCATCGTTGAATCTGAGTTATTTGGCCACGCCAAAGGTGCATTCACTGGTGCAGATAAAGCCTATGAAGGGCGTATCCGTTTTGCGCAAAGTGGCACCTTGTTTTTAGATGAAATCGGTGAGTTATCTCTCAATATACAAGCGAAATTATTGCGCTTTTTGGAGTCAAGTGAATGTCAAGCGGTGGGCGAAAGTAGCCCTCGTCATGTCAATGTTCGCGTATTGGCAGCCACCAATCGTGATTTATATCAGCTCGTTCAAGAAGGTTTGTTTCGAGAAGATTTGTTTTATCGCTTAAATATCGTACCCATTTTAATGCCTGCATTACAGGATCGCAAAGGGGATATCGAGTTATTAATGGGTCATTTGACGGATTTTCTTTCGACAAAACATGGATTACCCGTTCCGCGATATCAAAAAGACACCATGAAAGTATTACGTGCTTACCACTGGCCTGGTAATGTTAGAGAGCTACGTAATTTTTGTGAGCGTATGTTGATTCTGTTTGGTGGGCGAGATGTGTTACCGAGCAATTTGCCTTTTGAGATCCAGTCACCTGAGAGCCGTGTGAAAAAGCGTTTATTTGATTTTATTTTGCCGGATAATGGTATTTCACTCGATGAGTTAGAACGTCAAATGATTCAGCAAGCCTTAGGTCGAACCGAAGGTAACCGGAGTCGAGCGGCAAAATTACTAGGCATTACCCGCGATACTTTATTGTACCGGATGAAGAAATATACGATATAAGGGTTAGCTCCTACGGGTCGCTGGCTATTTTTTCTTGTTGAAAGATACAGCATATTGTCACTTCAAAGCGCATAAGTTATTGCGTGCCCATTACTAAGTCATGCGCTTTCCCAAAAATTTTCTGCCATTTAAAAAATAAGTCAATGTGTGCTAGTCAGAAATTGGCGCTTTTCTTGTATTAAAAAATTTACCTTTGTAAATTTTAAAGACAAGGAAGCGCTTTCCCTATGCGACAACATCACTCGCTGATATCGGAATGTTCCAAGTTTGTCATTGTTTTTTTTAAAGTTTTATCTTGTATGGTGGTATTATTTCACAGTGCGATAGCCGATGAATATCACTATAACGATATTATCGTCGGTGACCGTGCGGCAGGTTTGGCTGGCGCTTATGTGGCTATTTCTGACGATCCGGCAGGATTGTTTTATAACCCGGCCGGCATTGCCTATGCGCCATCGAGCAAATTATCAGCGAGTATGAATGCTTATCATACGACACGCTCTAATTATAAGAATGTTTTTGCTAAGGCGTCGGGGGATAAAGACTGGGTGCGAGAATCGAATGTTTTTATGCCCAATTTTTTTGGTATTGTGCAATCGCTTGGGCCTGGTGTGTTTGGTTTTTCTTATGCAGTGACGGATGCTATTTTGGAAGATCAAGATCAAACATTTGAAAATATAAATGACAGCATTAATCAATTTACCATTAATTTTAACAATCAAGATACCACGTATAATATTGGTCCTTCTTATGCGGTAACTATCAATGATCGCTTTTCAGTGGGTCTAACCTTATATGGTTTTTTTCGACACAGAGAGAAAATACTTAATCAAATTTTTGACTTCAAAGATGAAGTGGATGCAAATAATAATGTTGTAAAAGTACACCAATGGGAGAATAGTTATGATGAAATCGAAGAAAGTGGTATCAAACCTATTATCGGTTTCATGTGGACACCAGCAACAAAAATTTCTTTAGGTTTGACATTATCGAAAACTGTCTTGTTCTCCTCTCGATTCTTTTTTCAAAGGACTTGTGCAACCAAACGCTCGGAAAGCCAGTTGGGCTGTGAGCAAAACAATTTAGTGAGTGAGAAATACAGGGATTCAAGCAAAAGAAAATTTCCTTGGACGGTGGGTTTAGGGGCGACGTATTTTGCATCAGATCGCGTATTATTGACGAGTAGTATGTGGTTATATGAAAAGCAAAACCAGGCGACCAAAACACTGTGGAATGTTGCAGTAGGCATGGAATGGTATATTAATGAAAAATTTGCTTTACGCACAGGTGTCTATACTAATTATGCCAATACGCCCAAGGTGGTGAGCAATCGAAACAGTCAGCTTGAGCATGTGGATTTGTTGGGGGGGAGTATTAGTTTTAGTAGCTTTAGCCGGACCACTTCGTTAACGCTTGGGGCGAATTACAGTATTGGGCGGGGTAAGGCGCAGGTGATCGATAATAATCCAGCTGTGCAAACCCTTGATGCCACCTCATTGACGGTATTTCTTTCGTCCTCATATGCGATGTAATATACTTTGCTAGAAAATTATTAGTTTGAATTTTGTTGGCCAAATATCATGCAGAATTTTCCATCTCCCGTAGCGTTTGAGATTTAGGTATTGAGTGCGATGCCTATTTTGGTCCTGACAAGGCGGAACGACGAGTCATAGCCGGGACTACGGTGAGGAGTGACACCAAAAGTAGGCGCATTAGGCGACGCGGTCAGGGCAAAAATAGGCCAGCAATAAAGCCTAAATATCAGACGCTACGGGTATATTACCGAATAACAAACCTTCTGTTCATTGCCGTTTAGCCGGTTTAACGGCGGTGCTAAAAATCATGCAGATAGAAGAAATAAAACAATCATTGAACGAGCTGGCAGACCCTGAGGTGGCTTGTCATTCACAACGGTTTTTTAAAACTGGGCCGGGTGAATATGGTGAGGGTGATGTATTTTTAGGCATTCGGGTTCCTCAATTGCGCAGCCTTGCTAAACATTGTCTATTACTCCCTTTAGAAGACATCTATCAACTGCTAACGTCAGCGTATCATGAGGAACGTTTGTTGGCGGTGATTATCTTGGTGAATCAATATAAAAAAGCAAATGCTGCTCAAAAGTTACAAATATACCGAATGTACTTAACCAATAAGCAATATATTAATAATTGGGATTTGGTAGATACTTCTGCGGATCCCATTGTTGGTGCCCAGCTTTTGTACAAAGATCGGCGGCCACTCTATCGTTTGGTGAAATCAAAATCGTTATGGGATCGGCGCATAGCGATAATGGCGACGTTCCATTTTATTAAGCAGCATGATTTTAATGAAACGCTGGGCTTGGCAGAATTATTGTTGTGTGATAAAGAAGATTTGCTACATAAAGCGGTGGGCTGGATGTTGCGGGAAATTGGTAAACGTGATATTGCTGAAGAAGAGCGATTTTTGCAAAAATACTATCAGTTAATGCCACGTACCATGCTGCGCTATGCCATTGAGAAATTTCCAAAAGATAGACAGCAACAATACCTGAAAGGCTATATTTAGTCCAATGTAGGTTTAAGTTACTCAAAGGAGCGAAGTCAGAGATGGAGTTACCTCTGCAAATTAAAGATTTATTGTTAGGAAAGATCGTGCCCGGCCAAACTGTTGTGGTCAATGGTTGGGTTCGTACTAAGCGGGACTCTAAGGGTGGTTTTTCTTTTTTATCGATACATGATGGTTCATGTCTTGATGGGATACAAGTGATTGCCGATAAAAATTTAGCCAATTATGATAATGAAATTACTCGATTGTCTGCCGGTTGCAGCCTTCGTGTTGAAGGTGTGTTAACGGAAAGCGAAGGCAAGGAGCAGTCCCTGGAGATTCAGGCAAGCGCTATTCATGTACATGGTTGGGTTGATGACCCTGATTCTTACCCCATTGCAAAAAAACGGCATACCTTTGAGTATTTACGAAGTGTTGCACATTTACGACCGCGTACCAATACCTTTGGTGCTATTACGCGGATTCGCAATGCGTGTGCTCATCAGATGCATCAGTATTTCAAGCAACGTAATTTTTATTGGGTGAACACACCGGTGATTACTGCCACCGATTGTGAGGGCGCGGGTGAGTTGTTTCGGGTCAGTGCCCTTGATTTTGCTAACTTGCCACGTTCAGCAAATGGCGAACCGGATTTTGCAGAGGATTTTTTTGGCTCTGAAGCGTATTTAACTGTCTCAGGTCAGTTGAATGCGGAATCTTATTGTATGGCGATGTCGCGGGTGTATACGTTTGGGCCGACCTTTCGAGCGGAGAATTCAAATACCAGCCGCCATCTGGCTGAATTTTGGATGGTCGAGCCAGAGATTGCATTTGCTGATTTAGCGGATGATGCGCAACTGGCCGAAAATTTTCTAAAGGTAGTGATCCAAAATGTATTGGATGAATGCGAGCAGGATATTGCGTTTTTTGCCCAACGGATTGACAAGCAATTAATGGATCGCTTAGGTCGTGTTGTCAATGCTGATTTTGTACGTTTGGATTATAGTGATGCGATTCAGGTGTTAAACAGTGCTAAGGTCGTTTTTGAGTTTCCTGTGGTTTGGGGGATGGATTTGCAATCTGAGCATGAACGTTATTTGGCGGAAGAATATGTGGGTGGGCCGGTTATCATCATGAATTACCCTAAAGATATTAAAGCCTTTTATATGCGTGAAAATGATGATGGTCGAACCTGCGCAGCGATGGATGTGCTGGTGCCTGGCATTGGCGAACTGATTGGTGGCAGCCAGCGAGAAGAACGCTTGGATGTGCTGGATGCTAAAATGGAAAAGCACGGCTTGCAAAAAGATCTTTGGTGGTATCGAGATTTACGACGTTATGGAACGGTACCTCACGCCGGATTTGGTTTAGGCTTTGAGCGTTTTCTTAACTATATTACCGGGATGGAAAATATCAGAGACGCCATTCCTTTTCCCCGAACGCCCAATAGCGCGCATTTTTAAGCTTGCTTGAGTTGTGAGCAATATCATTGCCACGGGTTATTGATCTTTTTACCTCTATTCATAATATATGAATGCCGCTGATTCGAAGAGGAGTTCAGTGTGGACACAATGCAACCTCATAGAATTGAAACAAGTGATATTGTTGTTTGGTTTAAGGAGAGTTTCTATTTATTGTTTAGGCGGCCGTTAGCTGTGACAAGTGTGGTCATCTTGTTTTTGATCGTGAATGCATTTGCATTAAAGGCACTGACTTCGTTATTTGGTAACGTCAATAATGTGGTTTTATTATTGTTTTTTTTGATATTTTATGTTTGCGCAATTTATTTCTTACTGATTGATTTAGTCACCGTTGCCCAGCATGCAGATCACTCTCATATTATTGGTCCGCTAGAGCGGCTTTATAACGTTATTTATTATCAAAAAGTTTTTTTTCGAATGACATTCATTACTTTCGTCACAGGGAGTTTGATATTACTCATCAGTTTGAGCTTGGTTTCGGGTGCCAATGTACAAGAAGGCAGTGATAAGCTATTACTGACCATGGTGAGTGTGGAGTCGCGGCCACTTGATTTCTTACTGGAGATGACCGCCAACTTATTATATTTTTTCTTGTTAGCAATCTTTTTTTTACGGGTGTTTTTTAATGTGCCTTTGTTAGTATTTCATGAAATGGGTTATGTTCAGGCAAAACGACTTTCCCACGAGGCCTTAGTGTTGAACTTAAAACCGTTGAGCCTGGCTTTAATCATCTGGATTGTTTTGTTATATTTTTCAATGTTAGCGTTACCGGCGCTGGTCATTCTTTTATTACCGTTGTTAGGTATGTTTTTATATGTCGGTTACCGGCATATTTTTTTGGGTAAACGGCAAAATGAAATCGCTAAAAAATTGGTACGTGCGACTCGCGCACTAAAAGAGCAACGTCAAACGAGTTAATATAGATTTAGACGTTAATATTCAATCAAGTGTAGATACAAGGATGGGTTGCGCCAAGCGAAACCCATCAATACCAAACCGATGTATGGATAATAGCCGCCGGAGTAATATAACCTACAGAACTTTATAATGTCGTTCCTGCGGCAAGTTCGGCCTGAATATAAGTCAAGATGTCAGCCGCTTCTTGACTGGTGAGGTTACCTACCGCTTTTCTGCTCATTGGAGTGTTGGCTATGCCGTAAATAATCTTATGGAAACCTTCACTATATTTACCGTCACTGGAAAAGTAATCACCTAGACCACCCGTGCCTATCGCAATGTTCATTCCATCAGCACCATGACATCCAGCACAGTTAGCCGTATAACGTGTCGCACCAGCTGCCGCATCTGTACCACTAAAGGTATATGTAACCGGGTTGGTAGTAATATCCAGGGTAGCGTGGTCAGTGATTTTTGGGGCACTGTTTAAGTATGCGACCACATCAGCAACCTGCTTGGCAGTTAAACCACCCGCCGTGGTGTAGTCAGGCATTGCTTGACTTTCATCAGTGATAGCACGGCCACCGCTATGTGCCACATCAGCCACCACAACCGAGCCCATTACTGATGAAAGATTACCAATTGTTGCCGTCGGATTAGGTCGTGTCGCATTTGCCGTACGTCTGACATAGCCACCTTCAAGCCCTCTTCCATCCCAACCATGGCAAGCTTTACAACGGACAAAGTCTTTATTCGTTGGAGCATTACCCGCTCCGCCCGCATCGGTTTTGGTATAGTTATCCCATACCAGGCCACCTTTGTAATAGTTCGGAGCAATAGCGTCTTGAATGTAGGCCAATATGTCTGCAGCCTGCTGGCCAGTGAGGTTACCGGTTGCTGTCCTGGTCATTGCCGTGCCTGCGATGCCATAAAGTATCTTATGGAAACCTTCGCTATATTTTCCATCGCTGGAGAAGTAAGCGTCTAGTTTAACACCTGAAATAGCATCATTCAGTCCATCAACCCCATGACATCCGGCACAGTTATCGGCATAGAGTATTGCGCCAGCTGCCGCATCTGTTGCACCGTTGAAGGAGTAGCCTACAGGGTTTGGCATAATATCCAGATCTGCGAAACTAGTGAGTTTTTCACCATTGTTTAAGAAGTCAACGACATTGTTGGCCTGTATAGCGGTCAATCCGCCCGCTTGGCTATAGTCGGGCATGGTATTGTCCAGGGTACTAAAGGCGCGTCCGATGATACTACTATTAGCATTACCATTATGCCAAACTTCATCTAACATCACTGTGCCAGCTTCAGCTTTTGCAGAAATGTCACCAATGTTCGCTGTTGGGTTTGGTCGCGTCGCACTTACGGTGCGTCTGACATAACCACCTTGATCACCCTTGCCATCCCAGCCATGACAGGCTTTGCAGCGTAAGAAATCTTTTGTGGTTGAATCTACACCGACCGGGAAAGTGCCACTACCTCCAGCACCGTTTTTAGTATAGTTATCCCAAACTAAACCACCAAGATATTTGTCAGGGTTAGTTACGTTTACTATTCTTGTGACCTGTATTGCTGAGTTACCGGCGGCATCGTTGACATTGTAAGTCACTGTGTAAGTGCCCGCAGTATTAACATCCACCGGATTCACCGTAACAATGCTACCGGTGATTACACCATCGTTGTTATCTACGGCGGTAGCGCCCTCATCAACATAGGCGGCTCCCATCTGAATGTCCACGGGTGTTGTACCTAATAACGTAATGACTGGTATGGTGACATCAGGATCAAGATCGAGATCAGAAGAGTTATCGTTGCTACAACCAGAAAGCAAGAGAAAACTTGTTGCTAAAAATAGGCCTACAATTAATAACTTTCTCATCTCTAGTTACCCCTCTGATTTAATCATCCACAATTTAGAATTCTACTAAATAAATGAGTGCGCATCTATACCCGTAACAAATCATTCTTAGGTGCTTGGAGTGCTTGAATTTCGTTCGTGAGTGCGTTAAAAACTCCTGGAAATGAATGCTTCAAATACCGGGCAACTACGCTAAATTTGTCATTCACTATTCCTTTAAATAGGCTATATGTCAAGCGTGAACACAACATTAATTTTATAACGGATTTCTATTATTGACCTATATCAAAAATATCATATTAGAAGCGGCTTTAAAAATACCTGATAGTTGACCTGGGTCAATTGAGTCGAGTGATTTATGTTGTTAAATGCAAGTGATTTAATTTTCATTCCTACGTGTTAGGTTTGATAAGTCTGTCTCGGTGACTGATAACAAGTTCGAGTTGGCCGCCGTTGGTGGTTTGGTTTTTTTGTATCCAAGCGATACTTGTTTGATTGTTTTGTTTCACCAACACTGGAGCTGACCAGAGGGAGTGGGTGCTGTCAAAAAAAGATAAAATTTCAGGAGATGACCAGCTTTGGGTTTCGTTTAGCTCGGCATAGATAATTTGTTGTTGTTTGCCTTTTTCTTGAGCCCAAGCCAACATGGTTTTACCTGCTTGATTGATGAGCAAGGAAAAATGTTTACTGGTGATTTGATTATTATTTTTGTCAGTGGTTGTTGAAAAATCAAGCGACAAAATGGTGCTCCAACCCAATTGTGGTGAAAAGTGACGGGCGTATGAAACCACATTGCCTTGATCTTCCTGCCAAACTATCACGGCTTCTCCTTGATCATTAGTCACGATTTTTTTACTGTTGGCTATGACGAAGGTTTTGTTATGGCTATTTGTATCGATCATGGCGGGAATCGACCATTGGTGGTTGGCTAAGTTGGTTTGAGTATAAAATAGGCGTTTGTTGAATTTGCCGAATTGTTCGCGAATATAAACCAGATTTAGGTGGTTGCTGTTAGGTGTTAACCAAATATTAAACTGTTGTAAAGGTAAGTACATAGTACCAAGGCTTAATGGATGGCTGGTGACGGTCCAGCCGGACTCTGTGGTCAAGTTTGCCGTATAAATAGCTTGTTGGTCATCGATTTCACTCCAGGCGATAATAATGTCGCCATTGACATTGATAAGTGGGTTAGCGAGAGTATCGATGGTGGTGAAGTTTTGCGAATACAGTTGCCCGCGTTCAATGCTATGGACAGTATCCAGTCCGTTGTGCCAATGATATTTCGCTGCATGAATATATTCTAATCCGTTACTCCAATCCTCTAACCAGACAATCACCGCGTTACCCTGCTGATCTAATGCCAGTTGTGGTGAATGTCCGATGCCAATAGACTGAGGGATTTTCCAGCCTTGATCGTTCGCATAGGTATTGATAAAAATACGACCATCCTCTTGTTGCCATAATAGATAGGTCTGATTAGTGGCGATATGCTGGCGAATGATCGGAGGGGGATATGCCGCAGGGATATGGTCCGCAAATGGCTGTTGTTGTTGCCATGCGCTTAAATTCGTATGACCTAAGAATATGGATTCTCGGCTATGGCCGATCGGATTCATATTGGTATTGATGGATCCGCTGACAAAACCTTGATGCGGTGAGTCGCTAGTAAAAATGAAATCGTTTATATAGGATGAGTTTTCGTCCGTGATAGGTAAGTTCGTTAAACTTTTTGGAGGTAGCCATTGATCAGCGATGAGTGCTTGTGATGCGAGTGCGTCAGAAATTTCTAAAGAAATTTGGACTTGAGGTAATGATCCGTCGGTTTGGTTCTTTTGCGCTTGTTGATCTTGGTAAGGGATGGATAATTTATCTAGATTGTTTTGGATACAAGCGCTAAATAGTAATGTGGAAAACAAAGCAATCAGCTTTAGCCAAGATGAAGAGCAAAGATAAGCGTTCATTGGAGCCC
>Ga0316206_1000054_pt1 | contig 235645 bp, 177 predicted proteins | sample 6monthpyrite_MG_FD_204942 | JGI IMG/M metagenome (GOLD analysis project Ga0316206, IMG submission 204942) | Microbial mat bacterial communities from mineral coupon in-situ incubated in ocean water Damariscotta River, Maine, United States -... | ecosystem: Environmental > Aquatic > Marine >... | reverse complement strand
ACGCGCTCCGGCACCCTGTCGAACTACTCGAGGTCGTTGACGAGGTCGTTGACGAGGTCGTTGACGAGGTCGTTGACGAGGTCGTTGACGAGGTCGTTGAGGATTAACTCGGCCAGATCGTTGTCCGCCGTGAGGTAGCGCTTGGCAGTCACCTTAATGATGGTGCGGTTGAGGTCGTAGGCCTCGACGACGACCTCGACGTCGGCGCCGTCGACTTGGGTCTCGATGCGGCGCGGGTAGTTGGTCGTCTCGAAGTCGCCGATCTTCATGTCGTGCATCGTCTCTTGGGCCTGCGCCCAGACGGTGTCGACGTCGACCATGACTTGCGCCTGATGGACTGAGCCCGGCAGGACTTCTTGGCTGATGACGTAGCCCGCGCCCGCGCCGAAAAGCACGATGCAAGAAGACAGCGAGGTGGAGGCGAAGAGTACGGCGGCGGCAAGGGTCAGGAACTTCATGGGATGAGTGGGCTAGGCGAGGGCCGGGGTGGACTTGGCGACGTCAACAAGGCGCTCGAAGAACAGGGCGCCTTCGCCGCGTGTGCGTTTGCCAAGGCGTGTCCAGAGGGGATGGTTTTCGGGAGTCAGGTTCCGTTCGGGGTGCGGCATCAGGCCCAGCACGCGGCCGGTCGGATCGCACACGCCAGCGATCTCTTCGATCGCGCCGTTCGGACATTCTGGATAGCTGGCTTTCGCGCCACTTGCAGTGACGTAGCGCAGGGCAATCTGGCCGTTCGAGCGCAAGGCCTCAAGGGCGGTGCTGTCCTTCACACATAGGCGGCCCTCGGCGTGAGCGACGGGCACGGGCCAGACCTCGCCGGGGGTCAGGAACTCGCACGCGCTCTCTTCCGAGCGCAGGTGTACCCAGCGGCACTCGAAGCGCATCGAGGCGTTGTCGGTGAGAGCGATCTGGCGGTCTTTGCGGCGGCCCGCGGTCTGGTCGATCAAGCCAGTCTCGACCAGCACTTGGAAGCCGTTGCAGATGCCCAGCACAAGGCCGCCGCGCTCGACAAACGCGGACAGCTCGCCTGACACCGCATGCAGAAGCTCGGTGGCGAAGATGCGCCCGGCGGCGATGTCGTCGCCGTGGCTGAAGCCGCCCGGGACGACGAGGATCTGGTAGTCCTCGAAGCGCGCGGGCTCTTTCGCCAGAAGGTTGAAGTGCAGGAGGTCGGCGGTGGCGCCGGCGCCCTCGAGCGCGCGCACGGTTTCAGCATCACAGTTGATGCCGGCGTTGCGCAAGACCAGGGCTTTGGGGGTTCGGATGGTCATGATTCGGTCAGCCTTGGAAGCCGCTCTTGTGGGCCGCGCGGAGGTCGTCGAGGTCGAGCTCGATCAAGTTGAAGCCGTCCTTTCCGCGGATGTGGAATCGGTGGCCGGCGGTGACCTCGCCAATCGGGCGGGCGATGTCGCCGAGCCCGGCGGAGGTGAAGTGGCGCTCGAAGTCTTCGCAGCGCTGGAGGCTGACCTCGACGAGGAAGCGTGTCGTGGACTCCGAGAACAGCAAGACGGCGTCTTCGTCGCTCTCTTCATCCATGTGAGGCGGGTCGTGCAGACCGGACAAGTCGACCTCGAGTCCGCATTCGCCCGCGAATGCCATCTCGGCAGCTGCGACCGCCAGGCCGCCTTCCGAGACGTCGTGGCACGCGGCCACGTCGCCATCGGCGATGGCCTTGTGCATCGCCGTCAACACGGTGGGGGCTTCCTTGAGGTCGGGGCGCGGCACGCGGCCGGCCTCGAGCCCAAACAGGCGCAGGTAGTGGCTGGCGCCAAGCTCTTCGTCCGTGTGGCCGACCAGGTACAGCCGGTTGCCGGGCTCTTTCAAGTCCATCGTCGTGGCGCGCTTCACGTCGGGCACGATGCTCATCGCCGAGACAAACAGCGTCGGCGGGATCGAGATTGTCTCGTCGCCTACGCGGTACTCGTTATTGAGGCTGTCCTTGCCCGAGATGAACGGCGTGCGGTACGCAACGGCCGCGTCGTAGCAAGCCTTCGAGGCCAGCACCAAGGCGCCCAGGCGATCGGGCTTCTGGCAGTTGCCCCAGGAGAAGTTGTCCAGGATCGCCGTCTGCGCCGGATCGCCGCCGACGGCGACGACGTTGCGCAGCGCCTCGTCGATCGACGCGGTGGCCATCGCATAGGGATCCAAGAGCCCTTGGCGCGGGTTCGCGCCGCAGCCGACCGCGACGCCCTTCTGGGACTCGGGCAGCGGCCGCAGCACCGAGCCATCGCCCGGCGCATCGCCCTTCGTGCCCACCATGGGCTTCACCACCGAGTTGCCTTGCACCTCGTGGTCGTACTGGCGTACGAGCCACTCCTTGCTGGCGATGTCGGGCGCGCCGAGCAGGGCCAAGAGCGCGGCGTTGTAGTCGTCGTCCTTCGGCGCGGGGCACGGCTCAGCGTCGATTTCCGGCGCGGTCCACACCGCCTTGCGCAGCGGTCGCGGTGTGCCGTCGTGCAGGAAGGCCATCTCGATGTCGCAGATCACCTCGCCTGCGTCGCGCACGATCAAGCGCCCGTCGCCCGTGAAGTGCCCGATCGCCTTCGCGACGACGCCTTCGGTCTCGCAAATCTCAAGCAGCTCAGCCAGGTTCTCGGGCGGCACGCCCAGCACCATGCGCTCCTGTGCTTCCGAGATCCAGATCTCGTGAGAGGCCAGGCCCGGGTACTTCAGAGGCACTTCGGCTAAGTCAACGTCGACGCCGGTCTTCTCGCCCATCTCGCCGACAGCGCTGGACAGGCCGCCCGCGCCGCAGTCGGTGAGCGAGCGGAACAGCCCGCGGTCGCGCGCCTCAAGCAAGGCGTCGAGCACGCGCTTCTCTTCGATCGGGTTGCCGATCTGCACGCTGGCGGCGGAGTCCTCTTCCGAGTCCTCGGACAGCTCGATCGAGCTGAACGTCGCGCCGTGAATGCCATCGCGACCAATCGCGCCGCCCATCGTCACGACGAGGTCGCCAGGGTGCACTTTCTTGTGCGCGAACTCGCGCTTGGCGAGCCCGATCGTGCCCGCGTACACCAGCGGGTTGCCGACGTAGCGGTGGTCGTACCAGAGCCCGCCCGAGATCGTCGGGATGCCCATGCGGTTGCCGTAGTCGCGCACGCCGGCAACGACCCCGCGCAAGATGCGCTTCGGGTGCATGCAGCCCTTCGGCAGGTCTTCCGGCGCGAGGTCTGGCGGCCCGACGAAGAACGCGTCGGTGTTCGCGATCGGGCGCGCGCCGAGGCCGACGCCCAGGATGTCGCGCACCACGCCGCCGATGCCCGTGCCGGCGCCGCCGTACGGATCGATCGCGCTCGGGTGGTTGTGCGTCTCGACCTTGAACGAGATGTCGTAGCCCTTGTCGAACGCGATGATGCCCGCGTTGTCGTGGAAGACGCTGACGCACCACGGCGCGTCGATCTCGAACGTGGCCGCGGCGATCGTCTCTTTCAGCAAGTTGTCATAGCTCTCGACCGTGCCGCCTTCGGCCTCGTTCGTGAACTCGACACGCCCCGCGAAGGTCTTGTGCTTGCAGTGCTCGCTCCACGTTTGCGCAAGCGTCTCGAGCTCGCACGCGGACGGCTCGCGCCCCAGGTCTTGGTAGAAGCTCTGGATGCTCTGCATCTCTTCGAGCGAGAGCGACAGCTGGCCTTCGACGCTTAGCTTTTCCAGCCCGGCTTCGTCGAGCGCGAGCATCGGGACACAGACGGTGCCGCGCTTCGTGCCGTGATCCTTCGGCACACCAAACGGCAGGTCGTCGCGACCGACGCGCAGGTGCTCGATCGTTGTGTTGCAGAGCGTGCGCGCGGCGGCGCGCTCGAGCTCGTCGAGATCGGTTTGGCTCGCCGCGTGACCGACCTCGAAGCGGAACACTTTGAAGGTCTGCGCATGCACCGGCGCGCCCACGAACGTGCGCTCGAGCACGCGCGCGATGCTGCCCGCGACGGGGTCCATCACGCCGGGTTTCTTCGCCACGAGGACGCGCACGGCGGCCTCGGTGGCGTGCACCGGCGCCTGGTTGGGCGCGGTGATGCGCGCGGCCTCCAGCACGGGGTCGCAGAAGAGCTCGGCCGTGATCGTCTCCACAAGCTCGGCGTCGAGCTCGGGCGGCAGAAGGTAGCCGTGACCGACTGCGCAGGCCGTGGCGACGTTGGCGCCGAGCTCTTGCACGGCGGCCAGGGCGGCCGCGCCTGCAGGATCATCGGTGCCAGTAAGCTTAAAGACTTCGACGCGCCAGGCCGGAGTCGTGGCCGTTTCAGCCGCGGTGGTGGACATAGCTCTGGGGGATAGAGGCAAAGGGGTGGGGCAAGTGACTAGTCTAAATGGTGGCGCGCGCGGACTCCACGATTGCCAAGAAGTCCGGAGGAAGAATTGTCAAGCTGGCCTTCGGCTAGGCACGGGGGCCCGTGGGCGATAGGATTAGCCCTTCGCCGCCGCCGGCATTTCGGTCCCGGAATCCCCAAAGAACACGCGCAACGTGAGCAAGCCCAAGTCCAAAGCCGGCGAAACTGGCGGCCTCTCTTTCGAGCAGCCGATCCACGAGATCGAAGAGCGCATCGCCGAGCTCGAAGCCCTGTCGAGCACCACGCGTCTCGACATCTCGAGCGAGATCGAGGCCCTTCGTGCGCGCCTCGAAGATCAGATCATCTCGACCTACTCCGATCTCACGGCGTGGGAGCGGGTCAACGTCGCGCGCCATCCGCGGCGCCCGGTCACGTCCGACTACGTGGCGGACATGCTCGACGACTTCTTCGAGCTGCACGGCGACCGCGCGTTCGGCGACGACCGCGCGCTGGTCTGCGGCCTCGCCAAGATGGAGGGCCGCCGCTTCATGCTGGTCGCCCACCGCAAGGGCCGCAACACGGCCGAGCGCCTCGAGTGCAACTTCGGCTGCGCGCATCCCGAGGGCTACCGCAAGGCGCTGCGCAAGATGAAGCTGGCCGAGAAGATGGGCATCCCGATCGTGACCCTGATCAACACACCCGGCGCGTATCCCGGCATCGCCGCGGAAGAGCGCGGCCAGGCCATGGCGATCGCCGAGAACATCATCGGCATGTTCGACATCGCCGTCCCGATCATCGCCGTCGTCATCGGCGAAGGCGGCTCCGGCGGCGCGCTTGGCATCGGCATCGGCGACCGCGTCTTGATGATGCAGTACGCCTACTACTCGGTGATTAGCCCCGAGGGCTGCGCGGCGATCCTGTGGAAAGACGGCGAGCGCTCGCCCCAAGCCGCCGAGGCCCTGAAGCTGACCGCGGACAGTCTGCTCGAGCTCGGCATCGTGGACGAGGCCGTCCCCGAACCCCCCGGCGGCGCGCACCGCTCACCGTCGGACACGATCGCGGCTTTGAAGGAGGCGCTCTTGCGTCACCTCGACGAGCTCGCCGAGATCCCGCTGCCCGAGTTGCTCGAGAACCGCTACCAGAAGTTCCGCAAGATCAGCCACATCGAGGGCCGCTTCCCGACCGTCGCCGACGCGGTGGAGTAGACGCGAGGTTGCCCCGAAAGGTGAGCCGCTTGGCGGAGCAGCAGAGACGTCCTCGAAGATACGGGGCTGTTTTTGCAGGTATTGCGAGGTTCACTGTGGCGGAAGACGTTTGAGGGGGTGAAGCCTGCCTCTTAGCTCCCTGCCCTTGTCCGCCATTCTGGGCTTCCCTCCCATTCAGTACCAACCATCTACAATGATGCTTCCATTTGTTCGTACCGCCGTCGTCGTCCTTGCCATGCTCGGGTTGTCCGCCTGCAATAGTTTCAATGAGTTTCGGTATTCAACATTCGACGCCGCGATGGCACTCGACTCCAGGATTGAGGATCCCCCCGTGGTCATGGTCTCGGCCATGCCCGAGGACCTTCCAGGCATGGTCGTTTTTGCATCGATCAACGGTGACTTTGCGAATATTCGTGATGCCGGAAGACAGGCGTGGTACCTGAGAAAAGAGGCGGATCGACTCGGGTTGCGACCCGATTTGCTCACCTATGAGCCTAGGCAGGCCGCCTATGCCGGTTCCACGTCGCAGTACCTGGGGTACGGGATGGCAATGTCCACTCCAGTCTATCGACCTCAGGGGACGGTGCATTGTTTCAGGTTGAGCCCAGTTTCTCTCGGCCTGAAGTGGAACTCTATTCGGATGCTCACCTGGGTCGCTGAGGAGACAAGAGGAGGAGCGGGAATCCAGGAAGGTGACACTCTCCTTTCGATCAACGGAAAGTCCATCGAAAGGCCAGCATCGGGAACGGCTCCATCCGAAGGCGAGATTCTTCGTATCCAGCCTGGCGACCCAGTCTCCCTTGTCTGGATCCGTCCAGGCATGGGGCGAATGGAAGGCAAGGCTGTGGCCCGCGAGCCAATGCCGATCCCTTCCACAATCGAATCCATTGCGACCAAGCCGGAGCGTCGCGACTGAGCCGGAGCGGATAGTCAAGGCCCATTAGGCTCGACCTAGGACCTGCGCTTGTCCCAGGGGCTGCGGTTTTCGTCAGCAAGCCAAGCCTTGACGCGCTCCGGGTCGAGGTTCAGCACGTGCTGCCAGAAGGTGAGCTGGCGGGGCGAGAGCTTGCGGCCCTCGGTGGCTTCGATGCGCGCGCGCAGGGCGCTGTCCGAGAGCTGAGCGCGTAGCTCACAGATCGCGGCCCAGTTGCTGGAGCTCAGCACGCGATCGATGAGAAAGCCCGCATTTGCCTCCCACGTGACTTGTGCGGTGTCGCAGTCGTGGAGGAGTTTCCGGATGGAGGGTGGGAGAGACATGGGCTCCATGATTGTAGGTGCGAATGGGGAAGAGGGCGAGGAGCACTTTGGGAGGTGGGTGCGCCGGGGCTGGCATTGAGGGCTTGCTCGCTTAGATTGGCGAGTTTGGAGTACGATGCTCGCAGCTCTCATTCGCTCTTCGCTTCACTTGGGGCCAGGTTTGCCAACTCCACGACTCACGACTCGCGATGGTTCCTGGGCTTCCTTGTTCTGGCCTGCATTGGCTGGTCTTGGGGCTCTCGTGGGAAGCCGGCCCAGGGCGATGCTTTGATCGAGGTCCTCGCGCCCGGCGGTGGAGAGGACGCGGGCGATGCGATGGCTGGTGCGGCGTTTGACGTCTCGGATGGAGCGGTGGACGGGGCGCGGCGCTTGGCGGATGGGGTCGAGGTCTTGGCCGTCGAGGGTGAGCGCGCCTGGGCGGACCCATTACCAGAAGTTCCGCAAGATCAGCCACATCGAGGGCCGCTTCCCGACCGTCGCCGACGCAGTGGAGTAGGCGCGGCGCCCTCGGAGGCGAGGGCGTCATTCGTGTCGGCACGTGTTGGCGTGAAGCACGACTCGCGGGCCGGACGCGGGCGATGGCGTGGGTCCATGCTCTCCCACCATGGCCGCGATGGGCTGCCCGGTGGGACGGGGGGACGACGCTGATCGGGCTGCGCCTTGCGGCTAGCTCTCGCGCGCGGGCGCTGCGCTGAGCTGGCAGACTTCGCAGCCGAAGAACAGGCTGTGCATCCAGCAGCCGACGCAGAAGCCCAAGACGGCCTCGAGCCAAGTCAAGAGGAAGCACGTGCCGAGCACCGCGAGCAGCCACGGGTTCGCGACGTGCAACAGGCGCAGCGTGAGGCAGGTGACGCCCAGCGCGGCGCCGAGCGTCCACGCGAAGCGCTTCGGTTTGATCGGCTTCCAGACCGGCGCGATGCGCAGAGTCATCAGCGTGCCGAGGATGCCGACCGGGCTGAGCGGGGTCAGGCCGAAGATGGCCGCCATCGTCATGTCGAAGATGACAAAGGGGCCGACGTAGATGACCGGGTCCCACTCGGGTTTGAAGACCAGGATCACCATCGTCAACATCGAGAGGATGTTCAGCATGCCCGCGCGGGCGCGCGTGGCGACCTCGTTGATGCGCAGGTCGCACTCGCCCTCGAAGCTGGACCCCATGGCGAGGAGCGGGTCGGTCAAGAACGGGGCCTGGGTCGGGTCTTGTTGGGGGCTCATGGGGCACAGAGGGGGCTCATCGGTCTCGATAGGGAGAGCCCTGATTGTAGGTTTGCGGGTCGCTGGGTGCGTCCCTTGGTGGCATCTGGAGTGGGCTGCGATGGAACGGGCGTTCGGCCTTGGCAGGGCCGCCGCTTGAATACGGCCGCGCTCTTGGGCGGCTCGAGGCGAATGGGTTCGCCGAGCCGCCGAGCGGCGAGGGCAAGTAGCTCGCAGTTGCGGGCGCACCGCCGCATGCACATCGAGAGTGGTGCTGTTGTGGCGGGTGCTTCGCGGGCAGCTGTCGGATCGCGGGGAAGCTATTCGAGCCGAAGACGTGGCTGATTAGCAGCTCTCGTTTGCCGGGGCAAGAGCGCTCGCTCTTGCCCCGGCTTCCATTGTTACACCGAGCCGTACGAGATCGCGTGCACGGGCGAGACGTCGAACGAGGCGACGTCCTTGAAGCCGTGCTTGGTCAAGAGCTCGGTGAAGACCGGGGTGGGCATCAGCTGGTCTTCGATGAGGGCTTCGAAGAACTGGATGCCGCTCATGATGCGGCCCGGTACCGTGCGCTGGGCCTCGACCGAGTTCGGGAAGGGGAAGTCGGAGATCACGAAGATGCCACCGGGGCGCAGGCAGGCCTTGACGTTCTCGGTGACCTTGTCGATGTCGCGGCACTCGTGCATCGAGATGTTGATGAAGACAAGGTCGAAGCCGGGCTCGAGCTGCATCTCCTCAAGGTAGGAGTGCACGAACTGAACACGATCGGAGAGGCCGGCGTCGGCGAGGCGGGCGCTGGCTTTCTTGAGGGAGTACTCGTCGCCGTCGACCGCGACGATGCTGCAGTCCGGGTACATCTTGGCGAGGCGCTCGGTGCCCTTGCCAAAGCCGCAGCACAGCTCGGCGACGCGCGCCTTCTTGGCGAGGATGTCGGTGACGCCGGGCACCGCGTCGAAGCCGCCGGGCATCAGGCGCACGTAGAAACTCCAGCCGGTGTTGGAGACGGCTTGGACCGCCTCGTGGCTGCAGTCGTTCCACCAGAGTCGGTCGCCCGAGACGAGGTTCTCGGCGAAGACGTCAAAGACCTCGCGCTGCTTCAGGATGATCGGGAGGGCGCCGAGGTAGGCCGGGAAGTCCTTGTCCAAGAGCAGCGTTTGCATGTGCTCGGCGAGGCGGAACTTGCGGTCCGGGCAGCGCTCGAAGCGGCGCGCCTCGGGGTCGTAGTGCTCGATCGGATCGCCATCGACCTCGAGGTACTCGGACGCAACGGCTGAGCGCAACCAGACCTCGGTGTAGAAGGCGTCGTAACCTAGGTGGCTGGCGAGGCCGTCCACGTCGATGCCATCTGGGTGATCGGCGAGGCCTGCGAAGAAGCCGTGGGTGACCCCCATTTCGAGGGTGCGTGTGGCGATGTAGCCGGCGACGTGTCCGAGGACTTTGCCGGCCTGTTCTTTGATCTCAACCATTGGGGAACGTGAGGGTGGGGGGGAGTTAAAGGAACGATCATTCAGGATGGGGTGGAGCGTTTTTGATGGCAAGAGATCAATCGTGGAAGTGCCGAGGTCTTAGCGCGTCTGTATGGAATGACGAAGGCACTCTGGAAGCGGCGCGTGGGGCCCGTTGGAATCGCTGGGGCGCTGCTTGGGATCGGGATCGTGGTGATCGTGATCTCGCGCCTGATGCAGCGCTTGGGGACGGCTGTGGACTACAAGACCGATATCGAGATGCGCGCGATCGAGCAGGCCGTCTTCGAGTGGATGGCGGAGATAGGCTCGGGCGTGCCGTCGTCGATCGAGGGGCTTCTGGCGGGCGAGGGAGGCTTCTTGCGGGTGCATGACGGCGAGCCGATTACCGATCCTTGGGGTCGTGCCTACGGCTTTGCGCGCGTAGCGGACGGCAGCGTCTTCATGGTTTTCAACTTGGGCAGCGAAGGGGTTCCCGGGGGCTCGGGGGAGGCTGCGGACCAAGTGCGCCTGTGTGGCGTCGGCTCGATGAATTCGGCGCTCATCGGGCATCGTGGCGAGCGTTGAAGCGCGATCTGGGCTTCTGCTTGGAAGTTAGCGGGCTCTGGGCCAAAATAGAGGCGTGGAACGATTGATGTTGGATTGCGGCCAACAACAAGCGCTCCTCTGGCGTAGCACATCAGTGCTATGCGCGGTACTTCTTCAGCTATGTCTCAGTACGACAAGGATCAAGGGGATGTGAGTCCCCAGAAGGTGACACCTTCGAAAGTGAGTGAGGAGCCCCGCGAGGGGCGCTCGCCGCGGGTGGATCACGACCTTGTGCGCCGGGCTCAGAAGGGTGACGAGGCGGCGTTTGCGGCGCTTGTCGAGCGCAATCAGCGCCGCGCGTGGCGTGTGGCGCGCAACTTGGTGCCGCGCGATGAGGACGCAGATGACATCGTGCAAGAGGCGTACTTGCGGGTCTTTCGCAGCCTTGAGCGCTTCGACTTCAAGTACGCGTTCACGACGTGGCTGTTCCGCATCGTGACGAACCTCGCGATCGACCACCTGCGCAAGCGCCGGCCGCTGGGCACCGGCAGCTCGAATGGCGACGACGAGAACGAGATCGGCTTCGATCCCCAGGACGACTCCGTCGAGCGCCCGGACGAGACGCTGCTTCGCGAGGAGCGCGCCGTCCACGTGCGGCAGTGCATCGATGCGCTGGCGCCTCATTTTCGGTCTGTTTTGGCCTTGCGCGAGCTCGAGGGCATGCCGTGTGCCGAGATTGCCGAGATCGTGGGGGCCACGAACGTGACCGTCCGCTGGCGCCTGCACCGCGGCCGCAAGCTGTTCCAGGACGAATGGGAGCGTCGCCACGGAAAAGATGACGAGAACTTCGCGAGTTCCTCCAACGAACTGGAAATGGATGCCGTAGACGACGGCGAACCCACCTGAGAGGGTTCAACACCAAAAGGACATGAAGCAACAAAAGGCCATCTGCACCGAGATCGAAGGGCTCCTGCCCCTCTTCGTCGGTGGCGATCTTGAGCAAGAAGACAGCCGCTTTGTCGGGTCGCACATTGAGGAGTGTGTTGCCTGCGCCGGGCTGCTTCGGAACGCTGAGACCGCGCGGATTGAACTCCGCCGAGGATTGACCGAGCTGGTGGACGGCCGAGAGCCCCAGCTTTGGCCTGCGATTCGCGAGCAACTGGCCGTCGAGGGCCTGCTGCGCGATGTGGCCGAGAGGCGCTCCCCCGACCTGGGGGGGGAGAGGGAGCGCCACCCTTTCACCCTGCTCTTCCAGTCGAAGAGCATGCGGATGGCCGGCGGTTTGGCCGCCAGCCTGGCACTGATTTTCTTCGCCGGTCGCAACATGGACTTCGCCTCGCCGGGTGCCGGGACCACGACTCCCGAGCGTGCACCGGCGCTGGCAAACGGTTTAGCGAGCGAGGTCGTGCTGCCCAGCCAGCCCAAGGATCTCGTTGCCGATACCGGCACGATTGTGCCCGTTGGGCTGCGCCCCGTGGGCTTTGGCGAGACGCCGCTGTTTGATCAAGCGCGCGAGGAGATCCTGCGTGAACGCGAGGCTTCTAAAGGCATCTTCTTTATGCCGATGCAGCCCACGCCTCCGCAGTCGGAAGGCGACCTCGCTAGCAGCTTCTCGCTGCAGTAGCGGCTCTGCCGTTCGCCGCGTCTTGGCGCTGGGAGTGGATTCGTCGCCGCCGGGGTGAGAGAATCGAGACATACCCGTTCAGGCGCCGCAGGACTCTTCTGCGGCAACGACCGATGGAGCTCATCATGCGCACTCTGCAATTCTTCGCTTGGCCTCTTCTCATCGCGACTCTTGGCGGTTCGGCCTTGGCTCAAGAGCCGAGCTCAGCACCCGTGGCCAAGCCTCAACTTGAAGTCAAGGTGCAGTTCATTCCGCAGATCGCTCTAGATGTGCCGAGCCTGTCGAAGGCGCTGAGCGCCGCGGATCTTGACGCGCGCGAGGCGACCTTGGACGCGCTCGTGACGCGGCTGTCGCTTCCGACAAAGGACGAGGGCGTGACCCGCGCCCGTGCTTGGCTCGAGAAGACGTCTCTGGGTCAGGGCGAGTTGGCGTGGACGGCGCGGATGGCTCTGCGCGAAGTCGAGACCAAACGCACGGCGCGGACTCTCTTCGCCGACCCCATGCTTGAGCTTCTTGAACCCGGGCACACCGGACTGCGCCAGGTTGAGGTCCACACGCAACCGCGGATGGCGCCTGGGGCTTCGGACGAGGCCGATTCGATCGAGGTCTGGGTGGACGACGTGCGCGGCGGTATGCAGATGTTCCCGGTCGAGGATCTGAATGAACTTGGCGGTTGCACTTTCGAGCTGCGCTGCGGGCCCGGCGATGTGCGCCTGCGGATCGTCGAGCCTCCGAAGTCCGCGCCTCAGACGCTCGATACCGACGGGGACGCGCCTCAGCTGTGGATGACGCGGGTGCGCGAGTACGCGGGGAACAGCCTTGTGGAGATCCTGAGCGAGCACCCCGAGTTGGGCGAGCTGCTGCCGTTCGAGGTCCCCGGTGTCCCGATGGTGAAGGGCGCTTTGCGAACCGATGTCTTGGGCGTCTACACCCGGCCGCTGGATGATGCGGTGCGCGTGAGTTTGGGCTTGCCGCCGGGCGTCGGTCTGGACGTGGCGCGCGTCGAGCCGGGCACGATTGCGCAGGCGCTTGGACTCGAACGCGGTTCGGTCATCATCAAGCTCTGCGGGCGCGACGTCACTGGGGAGGACGGGGTCTCAAGCGTCCTCAAGGAAGTGCGCAGGGCGGCCCGGGCCGAGGGCGCCGAGCTTGAGGTCGAGGCCGTTTGGATCGACGCTTGGGGCAAGCGCAAGACGCGCACCTGGCGCGGCGCGCCGGGCGCGAAGTAAGCGCTACTTCGGCGCGGCTTCGACCGACTCGAGGCGTGCGGAGAAGGCCGCATCTTGGAGCGCTTTCTCGCAGAGCTCGCGCAGCTCGTAGGCGCGCTGCACGCTGGGGCTGTCGAAGGGCTCGTCGCTAAGCTTGAGGAACTTGTCAAGCGAGGCTATCGCGATGTCGTAGCGCTTGAGGCCCATCTCGGCCTGCGCCTTGCGGGACCACGTCTCGGCGGTTTTGGGGGAGATCTCGGCGGCCTTGGCGAGGTAGTCGAGCTCGGCTTCGTCGCGGCCGAGCTCGTGAAGCATCGAGGCGCCGAGCAAGTACGTGCGCTCGGCGAGGCCAAGCGAGTTGTTCATGCGGTCGCGCAGGTCGTTCTCTTCCTCGACGGTGATGCCTTCGCGGCTGAGCTTCGAGCGGTAGAAAGACAGGTCGACGTCGACGAGGTCGAGCATGCGGTTGGTCCAGACGAGGGCGCCTTCGAGGTTGCCTTCAAGGGCGAGGACACGCTGCAAACCGTTGATCGCGCTGACCTCGTTGGGCTTGCCGTCGAGGACCTTGTGGAAGTGTTCCGAGGACTCGAGCCACGCTTTGGTGGCCATCTGGTGGAGGTCGGCGACGCGCGCGGCGGGGTCGGGCGCTTCGGTGGTGCGCTGGCCGGATTCGATCGCGGCGGCGGCCTCGTCGTAGACCATGCCGAGGCGCTCGAGCACTTCGGCGAGGCCGAGCTGTACGCGGAAGTCGTCCTGCTGCTCCATGCCGCGGAAGCGCTGCTCGGCCTCCATCAGCGCGATCGTCGTGCCTTTCAGCAGGCCGATGTTGCCGAGGTAGAGGTTGCAGGAGAGGTCGTCGGGGTGAATCGAGAGGGCGTTTTGCGCCTGCGCCTCGGCCCGCACGAAATCCTTGGACTGCCAATAATAGAAGGCCGACTCGCGGTAGAGGGTGAAGAGCTCTTCGGGGTCGCGCTCTTCCGGACCGCTGGAACAGGCGGACAGGGTCGTGACGGCGGCAAAGACGCCAAAGGCGAAGAGCGAGGAGAGGCGGCGGAGAGAGGGCATGGGCGTTGGGGGTGCGGAGTGGGCTGGGTGCAGAGTCTACCCGCAGTTAGCCGGTTGGTTTCGATTGGGTTGTCAAGCGGCGCAGGCGGCCGTCGTCAGCGCGCAGGTGCAGGGTGCGGCCGCCGGAGAGCGTGACGAGGCCGGCCTTGGCGCCGCGCGGCTTGTGGACTTCCTTGCCGCGGGCGATGTGGATGTCGGCCTTTTTGGAGCCGCGCTGGGGTGAGAAGTAGAGCGCGAGGGTGGCGGCGTCGAGCAGGTCCTCGGGGTCGGGATCTTTCGCGCCGGCGAGGCAGAGGACGACGTGGCTGCCCGGGGAGTCGGCGGTGTGCAGCCACATGTCGTTGCCGCGGCAGTGGCGCGTGGTGAGCGTGTCGTTGTCGCGGGCGGTGCGGCCGACGCGGATCTCGGCGCCCGAGCTGGCGCTGAAGATGCGGTAGGGGAGGCGGCTTTGTTTGGCTTTCTCGCGGCCGGGTTTCGGGGCGGCGATTTGGGCGGCGTCCAGATGGCCAGCGGCGACGGCTTCGGCTTCGATTGCCTCGGGGGCGGTGGCTTCGTCGGCGGCGCGCGCAAACAGGGATTCGAGGGCGTTGACTTTTTCGGTAGCGCGCGCCTCTTCTTCCTGCATGCCGGTGAGCGCGCGCTGCAGCTTCTTGTAGCGCGAGAAGATCTGCTCGAGGTTCTGCTTGGCGGAGCGCGCGGGGTCGAGCTTGATCGTGCGCTCTTCGTTTGTGACCCAGTCGGTGACGACGAGCTCTTTGGCGCCGCGCTCGATTTGGCCGAGGTGTGTCTGCAGGAGCTCGCCTTCGTGGCGGACGTCGTCGGAGGCCTCGGCGCTTGCGCGGCGCTTGGCGAGGCCGCCGAGCTGGCTCTTGGCGCGCGCGAGGCGGCGCTCGATGCGCGCGAGCAGCGTCTTGCGGGAGCGCGCGGAGTCGAGCTCGTCGGCGCGGCTGCCGATCAGCGCTTCGACGATCCACGAGAGCGGGGCGTCGAGTGGGAAGCGGCGCTCGGGCGCGGGGCCGGCGGTGCTGGTGAAGGACTCGAGCGTGGGGGATTCGCGGGGCGGGCCGCCGGCGCCGCGGCCGGGCAGCTCCCACGGCTCGCCGGGGACGAGGCGCGTGGCGCTCTTGCCCGTGGGTTCGGCGAGCACGGCAAGCAAGACGTCGCCGCGGCCGAGAAGGAGCAGGTTCGCCTGGCCGCCGAACAGCTCGAGCATCAGGTCAAACGGCTGGCCGGAAGGCGTGCCGCGGAACTGCAAGCGCAGTGCGCGGTCGCCCTTGGGTTGCGTGATCGAGTCGAGTCGCGTGGGGCAGTCCGGCGCGATCAGCTCGGCGCGCAGACGCTGGTAGAACGGTCCTTCGGGGCCCTTGTGGCGCTCGGAAGAGCCGTGCTGAATGTGCGCGCGCGCGGCTTCGCGACTCGCCGACAGGTGCAGCCGCCGGACGCCGCCTTCGCTGCGGCCGTCGTCGCCCCAGCGCTCGGCGAAGATCAACAGGACGTCGCGCGGCGGAAGCGGCGCGATGTCGACAAGGATGAAGCCGTCGAGCGCGGCACACAGCTCCGCCGCAAGGGCAGGCAGCTGTGCCGCCGAAAGCGCGCGCAGAACAGGTTCTTGGGGAGCGTCAGTCATGTCCTCGGGGCGAATCCCACGCATACGGTGCCAGGCACAGGTTGCACAGGATTCGGCAATGAAGGGCCCCCTTCGACCGAGGGGGGCCCTTCAATATACAGGGCGCTCAGTGCCGAATCCTGTGCAACCTGTGCCTGGCACCGTATGCGTGGGATTCGCTCTACAGCTCTTCCGCAGCGTTGTAGACCTGGTCGCGCGTGCAGGGCTTCCAGTCGATCTGGTCGCCGTCTTCGCCGAAGAACAGGGCGAGCTCGGTTGCGGCGGCTTCGGGGCTGTCCGAGCCGTGCACCATGTTGTGCGAGAAGGACATGCCGTAGTCGCCGCGGATCGTGCCCGGGGCGGCGGCGGCGGCGTTCGTGGTGCCCATCAGGCCGCGGGTGACCTCGATCGCGCCGTTGCCTTGCAGGGCGATGGCGACGACGGGGCCGGAGCTCATGAACGCGACAAGGTCCTTATAAAAGGGGCGCTCGGCGTGGACGGCGTAGTGCTGTTCGATGTGGGCGACCGGGAAGTGGCGCATTTTCATGCCCACGAGCTCGAGGCCTTTGTCTTCGAAGCGCTGGAGGATGCGGCCGACAAGGCCACGCTGGACGCCGTCAGGCTTGATCAGGACGAGGGTGCGTTCCATTTTGAGTGCGGGGATCTGGGGGTGTTCGGGGGTCGGAATTCAGTTTTGGGCCAAGAGCATAGCGCCCGAACTTCGAGAGGAAGTGAGAAAATGTCGCGAGGTCTTGTCTGGGTGGGTTGACCTGCGGGGACGCCGCTCTAAAATGTTTGCCCTCAGACAACCCCACGCCACGGTCAGAACGATCACGGACTGCAACCACTTGCCCGGCGTGCCCCCCCAACCCTGAGCTGCCATATGGCGAAGCAAGACCTGCCCGAAGAGGATCGCGAAGATCCGATCGGCGGGACCTTGCGAGCCGGCACCGAGGAGTGGGGCAGCTACGCGGGCTACGGACTCCAGTTTGCGATCATCATCGGGCTCTTCACCTTTGCTGGGTGGAAGCTTGATGCCTGGCTCGGCACCGAACCCTACTTGCTGCTGCTCATGCTGCTGCTCGGGTTTGCCGGGGCGACGATCTCCTTAGTCATACAACTGCCCGTCTCCGACTCAGCCTCCCACAAGAAGCCGTGACCCGCACCCTCCTCAGCCTGCTCTTGCTCTTGCCCATCTGTGGGTACGTGGCTTGGCGTCTGGGCGGACCCGCCGAGGTTCGTGGAATGGGAGTCGTGGTTGGCTACGTCGTGGGCGCCGCCGTCTCGCTGTGGGGCATCGCCTACCAGCGGCACACGTTGAAGCATCGCCCCGAGAAGGCGGCGACGGCTTCCGTCATCGACTTCGGTGTCAAGCTGTTGGTCGTGTTGGCTGGAGCCATGGCACTGACCGGGATCCCCGAGCTCGCTGAGCTCTGCGACTGGCGCACCTTCCTTCTGACTTTCGCGAGCATCTCGCTCGTTGTGCTTACCTTCGGGACCTTTGACGCCGTGCGCGTCCTGGGCACCTCGACATCGGCAACCCAAGCACCGGCACACAAGCCGGCCAAGTGAACGCTGTGAATATCCTGCGCCCCCTGATTGCTCTCGTTGTCATCGTTGCCGCTTGCTGGGGCAACTTCGCGTACACGCCGCACCACGCTCCCGGCGAGACCTTCGCGGTCGTGGACATGTTCACCCACCTCAAGGGTGCGCCGATCATTGGCAGTCAAAGCGAAGAGCACGAAGGCGCTGCTGGGGAGCACGCGGTCGCTACTGAGGAGCACGCTGCTGAGGGCGTTGAGCAGCACGTCGTCGAGCCGTTCTTTTCGGTCGAGTTGCCGACCTCGATGTTCTGCATGCTCGAGTCGACAGTCGAAGGCTCGCACGTCCACCCCGGCCCGGACCTCCTGGTCTTGACCAACACGCAGCTCTTCCAGATTCTTGCCGTGCTGATGATCTTCATCGTGCTCGGGGGCGTTGCCAAGTACGTGCGCACTGGTCGCGGCGACTGGCTTAGCCGTGTCTTCGCTGGCTTCTGCATGTTTGTGCGCGACGACATGGTTTACCCGGTCATGGGCCGCGAGACCGGCCGGAAGTTCCTGCCGTACTTCCTGACGCTATTCTTCTTCATCACGTTCATGAACGTGCTGGGGCTCGTGCCCATGTCCTCAACGCCCACGGCATCGATCGCCGTGACGTTCGGCATGGCGCTGACGACGCTCGCCGTGATGATGATCGGCGGCATGATCGTCCAAGGTCCGGTCAACTACTTCAAACACTTGGTGCCCGAGGTGCCATGGTGGCTGTGGCCGCTGATGTTCGTTGTCGAGCTGATCGGCGTGATCGCCAAGCCGTTCGCGTTGATGGTGCGTCTGTTCGCCAACATGTCCGGCGGCCACATGGTGGTGCTGTCGTTCATCGGCTTGATCTTCCTAGCGGAACAAGACGCCGGTTCCGGCATCGCCTGGAGCGCGAGCCCCTTCGCGGTCGGCTTCGGGGTCTTCATCATGATCATCGAAGGCTTCGTCGCCCTGCTGCAGGCCTACGTCTTCACCTACCTCTCGATCCTGTTCATCGGTGGTTCGCTCCACCCGGACCACTGATCGACAATCACTAGCAACCTCTCCTGCTTACGCAGGGGAGGCCCCTTTAGAAACTTCCGTCCACTTTCGGACACATCCCAACCCGGCACGGCCTTTGGTCGTCCTACCCCCAAGAGAATCATGCCCTTCATCGCAGAAGTCACGTCTGTCGCCAGCCTTGCCGGTATCGGCGCCGGTCTTGCAGCCATCGGCGCTGGTCTCGGCATCGGCCGTATCGGTGGCGCCGCCAACGAAGCGATCGCCCGTCAGCCCGAAGCCACCAGCGACATCCGCGGTAACTCGATCATCCTGTCAGCACTCATCGAGGGTGTCTGCCTGTTCGCGGTCGTCGTTGCGATGATCGCCAAGGTCTAGTCCACTAGGACACGACCGACACGACCGACACGGACGGAAGTGGGCCCCTCCTCATATTCAATATGGGCGGGGGGCCCTCCCGACCTCCCCTTCACCTTCTCCTCACGAGACACCATGCAGCTTGAATCCGTCGCCTTCCTGGCCAGTGGGGGCTACAACCCCTTGGCGCACGACACCTTCGGGCAGGCCATCTGGACGGTCCTCATCTTCGCGATCTCCCTTCCTTTTATCTGGAAGATCGTGATGGGCCCGATTGCCAAGGCCCTCGAAGAGCGTGACGAGCACGCCAAGGCCGCCATTGGCGCAGCCGAAGAGGCTAAAGCCGAGGCTGAACGCGTCCGCGCCGAAGTCGAGATCAGTCTTGGCGAAGCGCGTGCCGAGTCCGCCCGCGAAATGGCCGAGGCCCGGGAGCGCGGCGAGAAACGCGCGACCGAGATCATTGGTGCTGCCGAAGAGAAGGCCAAAGACCTTGTGACGCAAGCCCAGACAGCCATTCGCGCCAGCCAAGAGCAAGCTCTCTCGGCGATCCGCGAAGAGGTCGTCGAGCTCAGCCTCGCCGCCGCCGGCAAGGTGATCGGCCGCAGCGTCGACTCCGAAGATGACCGCCGCCTTGTTGCGGAAGTCGTCTCGGGTGTGCGCAACGAGGGCGGCGCCTGATGAGGACTGACGCTGTCACCGCGCGTTACGTCGAGGCCCTCTTTGGCCTTGGTGTGAAGAGCGCGAACCTCGACACCATCAAGAGTGACGTGGACCGCCTCGCGGCGAGCCTCGCACGACCTGGTGTTTTGCAGCTTGTTCTGCACCCCGCTAAGCCCCGTGCGATTCGTCGCGCGGCGGTGGAAGAGGGGCTCGCGGGCGCCTCGGATGTGACGCGCAACTTCGTCGACCTGTTGTTTGACAAGCGCCGTGAGGGCGTCCTCGCCGGATTCGGCGAGGCGTTCCGCCAGCGCTTGCTGCAAGCATCGGGCGTTGTCGAAGGCGTCGTGTCCAGCGCGCGGCCGCTAGGCTCTGGCGAGCTCGCCGAGCTGACCGTCAGCCTGGGCAGTCGCCTCGGCAAAGAGGTTCGCCTCAAGAACGAAATCGATCCGAGCCTGGTCGCCGGCATCCGCGTCATCGTGGACAGCCGGATGATCGACTGCTCGGTGTCCGGCCGACTGATCGGCATCAAGCGTCGCATGATGAATGCGGCTCTTCCTCACTAGCTCAACGTACCCACTCTCACTGCCGCAGTGCGGCCATTCCAAGACAAGACATGGACCTTCGACCCGCAGAAGTGACTTCGATCCTAGAAAAGGAGATCGAGTCCTACCAAGGCGACTCAGAGATGCAGAGCGTCGGCACCGTCCTGACGGTTGGCGACGGCGTGGCCCGCGTGTGGGGCCTCGACGACTGCATGATGAACGAGCTGCTCGAGTTCCCCGGCGGCGTGCGCGGCGTGGCCCTCTCATTGGAAGAGGACAACGTCGGTTGCGTGCTACTCGGTGACGTCGCCAAGGTGAAAGAGGGTGACACGGTGCAACGCACCGGGCGCATCATCTCTGTGCCGACCGGCCCGAAGCTTCTCGGCCGTGTTGTCGACGCGCTCGGCAACCCGGTTGACGGCAAGGGCCCGCTAGGCACGACTGAGGACGACCTGATGCTGATCGAGCAGCCGGCGCCGTCGGTGGTGGAGCGTCAGCCGGTGTCCGAGCCGATGCAGACTGGCATCAAGGCAATCGACTCGATGATCCCCGTTGGCCGCGGCCAGCGCGAGCTTGTCATCGGTGACCGCCAGACCGGCAAGACCGCGATCCTGATCGACGCCGTGCTGGAGCAAGCCAAGACCGGCGGCGGCGACCCGACGAACACCGATCAGGTCATCTGCATCTACGTCGCGATCGGCCAGAAGCAGTCGACCGTCGTGGACATCGTCAAGCGCCTCGAGGCTGCTGGCGCGATGGCCTACACGATCGTTGTCACCGCGTCGGCGAACGACGAGGCTTCAATGCAGTACCTGGCACCGTACGCCGGCTGCACGATGGGCGAGCGCTTCCGCAACGAAGGCCGCCACGTCCTCGCGATCTACGACGACATCTACAAGCAAGCCCTCGCCTATCGTCAGGTGATGCTGCTTCTGCGTCGCCCGCCGGGACGCGAGGCCTTCCCCGGCGACGTGTTCAACCTGCACAGCCGTCTGCTCGAGCGCTCGGCGAAATTGGCCGACAACGCGCCCGAGATCAACCCGATCTACAAGGCCGGCGGCGGCAGCCTGACGGCTTTCCCGGTCGTTGAGACTCAGGAAGGCGACGTCTCGGCCTACATCCCGACCAACGTGATCTCGATCACCGACGGCCAGATCTTCCTTGAGTCGGACCTGTTCAACTCGGGCGTGCGTCCGGCAGTGAACGTCGGCATCTCGGTGTCCCGAGTCGGTGGCGCTGCCCAGACGAAGGCCATGAAGAAGACCGCTGGCGGCCTGCGCATCAACTTGGCGCAGTACCGCGAGCTGCAGGCGTTCTCTCAGTTCGGCTCGGACCTCGACGCCGCCACCCAGGCGACGCTGACCCGTGGCGAGAAGCTGGTCGAGCTGCTCAAGCAAGGCCAGTACGTGCCGATGGCTTGGGAAGACCAGACCATGGTGCTGCACGCTGGAACGTCCGGCGCGCTGGACGACCTGGACACCAAGCTGGTGCTCGACTTCGAGCGTGAGTTCCTGGCCTACATGGCGGACGTTCACCCCGAGGTGGGCGAGGCCATGCGCGAGACCAAGCAGCTCTCGGACGAGAACAAAGCCGTGATCGACGCCGCCATCGAGAAGATTAAGGGTCAAGTCTCCGCGAGCTAACTCATGGCTGGCATCAAGGAACTACGCCTGCGGATCAAGTCCGTCGGCAACATCAAGCAGATCACGCGAGCGATGGAGATGGTCTCGACGACCAAGCTCCGCCGCTTCCAGGATCGTGCGATCGCTTCTCGGCCTTACGCCGAGGAGATCGCCGGGTTGGTTGGCCGTTTGGCTGGCCAGCTGGGTGATGACCTTGCCGAGCGCCCGCTCTTCCAGAGCGGCGCGGGCGAGAAGGTGCTGTGCCTAGTCGTGTCTTCGGACCGCGGCTTGTGCGGCGCTTACAACACGAACTTGTTCCGCAAGCTTGAGGCTTGGAAGAGCGAGCTGTCCCAAGAGGTCGAGTTCATCAGCATCGGGAAGAAGGCGCAGGCCTACCTCGCGTCGGCTGAGTACACGGTCGTGCGGGACATCACCGATCCGCCGCTCGAGGCTGTCGATTACCGCATGGCTGCGAACCTCGCTGCCATGCTGGTGCAGGCCTTCGAGACCGGCGAGTACTCGGACGTTGTCGTCCTCGGGACCGACTTCGTTTCGATGGCACGGTACCACCCCCGCGTGGGGCAGTTCCTGCCAATCGAAGCGTCCGGCCTGGCCGGCGATGACACCGCGGCCGCGGGCGATCCGATTCTGGAGCCGAGTGCTTCCGAGATCTTCGACGTCCTGGTCCCGCGCTACCTCGAGACCCTGATCTACAACGTGCTGCTCGAGTCGCTGACTTCCGAGTACGCCAGCCGCCGTTTCGCGATGAAGAACGCGACCGACGCGGCAACAGATATGCAGGCCTTCCTCAAAGGCGTGTACAACCGCAAGCGCCAAGAAGGCATCACCACCGAACTCCTGGACATCGTCGGCGGAGCCGCCGCCGTCGCCAAGTAACGAACCTCTCCTACTGCCATGACTACTGCCAATACCGGTACCGTTGCCCAGGTCTTCGGACCCGTCGTCGACGTGCGCTTCGAGGCGGGCAAGCTGCCCAACATTCTGAACGCTCTGACCCTCGGCGACGAGTCCAGGGGCATTCACGTCACGCTCGAGGTGGCTAGCCACCTCGGCAACGACGTTGTCCGCTGCGTCGCGATGTCCACCACGGACGGCTGCTCGCGCGGCATGGTCGTCACCGACACGGGTGCTCCGATCATGGTGCCCGTCGGTGAAGCCACCAAGGGCCGGATCTTCAACCTGCTGGGCAAGCCGCTCGACACGCACGTCAAGGGTGGCGTGACGCCTGAGGCCTACTGGCCGATCCACCGTCCCGCGCCGCGCTTCGACGAGCAAGAGGCTGTCTCCGAGGTCTTCGAGACCGGCATCAAAGTCGTCGACTTGCTGTGCCCGTTTGCCATGGGTGGCAAGATTGGTCTGTTCGGGGGCGCCGGCGTCGGCAAGACCGTTCTGATTCAGGAGCTGATCCGCATCACTGCGGTCGAGAAAGGTGGCTTCAGCGTGTTCGCCGGTGTCGGCGAGCGCACGCGTGAGGGCAACGACCTTTGGCTTGAGATGACCGAGTCTCAGTACACGACTCCCGATGGCACCCAAGCCGCGGTGATCGACAACGCAGTTCTGGTCTTCGGCCAGATGAACGAGCCCCCCGGAGCGCGTCTGCGTGTCGCACTGTCCGGCCTGACCATGGCCGAGTACTTCCGCGACGAGAAGGGCCAAGACGTGCTGCTTTTCGTGGACAACATTTTCCGCTTCGTGCAGGCCGGCTCGGAAGTGTCGGGCATGCTCGGCCGGATGCCGTCCGCCGTGGGTTACCAGCCGACGATGGCGTCGGAGATGGGTGCTCTGCAAGAGCGCATTACCTCGACAAAGAAAGGCTCGGTGACCTCGATGCAGGCCGTGTACGTGCCCGCCGACGACATCACCGACCCCGCGCCGGTGGCGACGTTCGCGCACCTCGACTCGACCATCATCCTGGACCGCGCCATCAGTGACCTGGGTATCTACCCGGCCGTTGACCCGCTCAAGTCCACCAGCCGGATGCTGGACCCGAACGTGGTCGGGGAAGCCCACTACGCAACGGCCCGTGCAACGCAGCAACTCCTGCAGCGCTACGCGGACCTGAAGGACATCATCGCGATCCTGGGCATCGAAGAGCTCTCCGAGGAAGACAAGCAGGTCGTGCACCGCGCGCGCCGAATCCAGCGCTTCCTCGCGCAGCCGTTCTTCGTGGCCGAGGTCTTCACCGGCACGCCCGGTATCTTCTGCCCGCGCGAAGACACCGTGCGCTCGTTCCAAGAGATCTTGGATGGCAAGCACGACAATCTGCCCGAGCAGGCTTTCTACATGGTCGGCTCGATCGAAGATGCCGTCGCCCGCGCTGAGGAGATGGCCGCGAAGGCCTAACGATTCCTATGGCCAACCCAATCACGCTCAGGGTCATCACCCCGGACGCCGTGGCGCTTGACGCCGCGGTGGACGCGGTGGTGCTGCCCGGCCTCGACGGCCAGATGGGCATTCTGTCCCACCACGCCACTATGGTGACGGCGCTCGATATGGGTGAGCTGCGCTACAAGGTTGGCGGGACCGAGCACGCGATGTTCGTCTCCGGCGGCTTTGCCGAGGTGCGCGACAACACCCTTCGGGTGGTGACTGAAGCCGGTGAGGACGCGCAAGCCATTGATGCTGCGCGTGCGAAGGCGGCTGAAGATCGTGCTGCCGAGCGCCTGAAGGATGGCGACGAAGAGGTCGACCAAGTGCGGGCCGAGGCGGCATTGCGACGCGCGGTGATGCGCTTGCAGGTCTCGCGTACGCGCGGACACTCTTGATGTCGGGGGCTCCCGTTCGCGCTGCCTGGCAGCGAACTCACACGTGCGGCGACCTGCGCGGTACCGACGCGGACAGCAGCGTTGTGCTGAACGGCTGGGTTGCGTCGCGGCGTGACCTGGGCGGGATCTACTTCCTCGACCTGCGCGATCGCTACGGCATCACGCAGATCGTTGTCGAGGAAGAGCTCGCCGGCACCGTGCAAGTGGGCCCCGAGTGGGTGCTTGCGGTGCATGGCGTTGTGCGCAGCCGCGGGACCAACATCAACAAAGATCGCGCCACGGGCGAGATCGAAGTCGTGGCAACCGCGATCGACGTGTTGGCCGAGTCGCCGACGCCGCCGATTGAGGTGATCGACGAGCTCGACACCGCGGTCGAGACGCGCCTGCGTTGGCGCTTCTTGGACTTGCGCCGCGCGCCGCTGCAGCACAACCTGATGCATCGCTCGCGCTTCACGAACGCGATGCGCCGCGCGTTCGAGCGGCGCGACTTCATCGAGGTCGAGACGCCGCTGCTCACGAAAGCAACACCGGAAGGTGCGCGTGACTACTTGGTGCCCAGCCGTGTGCATCCGGGCTCGTTCTACGCGTTGCCGCAGTCGCCGCAGATCTTCAAGCAGATCTTGATGGTGTCCGGTTACGACCGCTACTTCCAAGTGGCGCGTTGCTTCCGCGACGAAGACCTGCGTGCGGATCGGCAGCCCGACTTCACGCAGCTGGACATGGAGATGTCCTTCGTCGAGGAAGAGGACGTGTACTCCGCATGGGAAGGCGTTCTGGTTGAGACCTTCAAGGACTCGATGGGCCTCGACATCCAAGTGCCGTTCCCGCGCATGCCTTACAAGGAGGCGATGGAGCGCTTCGGCAGCGACAAGCCGGACCTGCGTTTCGGGCTCGAGCTGATCGACGTTGGCGAGTGGGCGCTGGCCTCGACGTTCACCGTGTTCAAGTCGGTCGCCGAAGGCGGCGGGCGTGTGAAAGGCATGGTGATCCCCGGCGGGGCGAGCATGTCGCGCAAAGAGATCGAAGCTCTCGAAGTGGTTGCCAAGGAATACGGCGCCTTTGGTCTTGCCTGGTGGAAGGCCGGCCTTGAAGGCGGCGCCGGTCCGCTGGCGCGCTTCTGCAAACCAGCGGAAGAGGGCGGCGACGCTCCGGCCGTGGCGCTGATGGAGATGATGGGGGCCAAGGACGGCGACCTGTGTGTCTTCGTGGCGGCCGATGAGGCGATCTGCCACAAGTCGCTTGGCGCCTTGCGTCTGCACTTGGGCCGCAAGCTCGAGCTGATCCAAGACAGCACGACGGACTTCAAGTTCACGTGGATCACCGACTTCCCGATGTTCGAGCGCGATGAGGAGAACGATCGCTGGGTCAGCCAGCATCACCCGTTCACCGCGCCGAGCGACGAGAGCTTCAGCAGCGACCCCTCCGAGATGCTCAGCCGGTCCTATGACCTGGTCATGAACGGCTGGGAGCTGGGCTCGGGCTCGGTCCGTATCCACCGCCAGAGTGTGCAAGAGAAGATCTTCGAGCTTCTGGCAATCGGCAAAGACGAGCAGCGCGAGAAGTTCGGCTTCTTGCTTGAGGCCCTCGAGTACGGCGCGCCGCCCCATGCGGGCTTCGCGATCGGCCTCGACCGGCTCGTGGCCCTGACTTTGGGCCTTGATAACATCCGCGACGTGATCGCCTTTCCGAAGACGACGCGCGCCGCTGACCTATTTTGTGGGGCGCCAGCTACAGTCGATGAGACGCAGCTGAACGATGTCCACATTCGGATTGCAGCGAAGGCCCCCGTCAGTTGACGGTGTACTTCTCCTGTTTTCCCCCTTCGCACGGACCGGTCCCGTGCCTATTCTCTTCCCCATGACCGATTTAACCAACCAAGGAGCCAAGTGGCGAAACTGAGCTTTCGGGTCAACCGCCAGATCCGTGTCCCCGAGATCCGTCTGATCGACGCCGAGGGCGAACAGGCCGGCGTACTGTCCACCCGTGATGCCATGAAGATGGCTGAAGAGGCAGGTCTTGACCTTGTCGAAGTGGCCCCGCATGCCAAACCTCCGGTTTGTCGCATCCTCGACCACGGCAAATTCAAGTACGACCAGGCTAAGAAGGAGCGCGGTACGCACTCCAAATCCGCCGCGTCGCAGCTGAAAGAGCTGCGCTGTCGTCCCGCGATCGGCGAACACGACCTGAACTACCGCCTCGTCCAAGGGCGCCGGTTCTTGGACGAAGGCCATAAAGTGCTTGTCGTCTGCGTCTTCCGAGGTCGTCAACGCGCTCGGCCCGAAATGGGCACCGAAGTGATGCGCCGTGTTGCCGACTCCTTGAAGGACATCGCCAAGATCGAGCAGCCGTCCCGCATGACGGGCAACCGCATGATCATGCTGCTGACACCGCTTGCGCCGGTGAAGTAGTTATCCTTTGGTCGTCTGGGCTTGCTTTTTGAGCCCAGATGACTATCCTGTTCCGCTCTTAGAAGTCCGGCTTCCTGGCTCCCGAGCGCCGCATTGCGGTGGGGGTCTTCGGTTCCGGCGCCCGCGAACGACTCCGGCATAGCCCGAGTTTGTGACCGGGGCAACCAAGTCCGGAGGCTCGATGCCTCCTAACGATAGGACAGGCTTCATGCCTAAGCTCAAATCCAAAGGCGCGATCAAGAAGCGCTTCAAGATCACCAAGTCGGGGATCGCAGTTGTCAGCCGCGCAGGTCGCGGCCATTACCTCGCCGGCAAGAACGGGAAGCAGAAGCGTGGTTTGCGTAAGCAGATCCGCCTCAACAGCACCTGGTCGAAGCTCATCCGTCCCATGATGGGCGCCTAGCCGCACAAGGAGAACAACTATGGTACGCGTAACTTACGGCGCTCCTCGCCGCAAAAAGAAAGTCCGCTGGTTCAAGCAAGCGAAGGGATTCCGCGGCGGACGTCGCCGTCTCTGGCGCACCGTCCGCGAGACGGTCGTGCGCTCTTGGGCTTATGCCTATCGGGACCGGCGCCAGAAGAAGCGTCAATTCCGTCGGTTGTGGATCATCCGCATCAACGCCGCCGCACGCATGCGTGGCATCAGCTACTCGCACTTCATCGATGGTCTCAAGAGGGCCAGCATCGATCTGAACCGCAAGCAGCTGTCCGAGATGGCGATCCACGACCCGGCCGCTTTCGACTCCATCGTCGAAGCCGCTAAGTCCGCCCGCGCCTAGCGTTCGTCTCAGAGAGCCCAAGCTTCCTGAGCACAAGAGGCAGTCGCCAGCGGCCCACGCTGGCGGCTGCCTTTTTCCTTTGCACCCCTGACTCCAATCGATCCGTGGAAAGCACTCTGTCTCCCGAGCTGGCCGAGCACTTGACAAGCGCGAAGGCGCGCATCGAGGTCGCAACTTCGCTTGACGACCTGCGCGCCATCGAGCGCGACTTCACCGACAAGGGTGGCGTGATCGCCGGCCTGTTGGCAGCGATCCCGACCTTGCCACCCGCCGAGCGCCGCGATGCCGGGCAAGGGGCGAACAAGCTGAAAGGCGCCGTGCTTGAGCTTCTTGAAGCCGCTCGCGGCGGGCTTGCTCAGGCGGGGATCGACGCCGCCCGCGAGGGCCGCGGATTTGATCCCACGCTGCCGGGAACGGAAGCGCCGCGTGGCAGCCTGCACCCGGTCACGCTCGTGACACGCGAGCTCGAGGACATCTTCAGCTCGATGGGGTATCAGATCCTCGACGGGCCCGAGGTCGAGCTGGACACTTACAACTTCGAGCGCCTGAACATCCCCGCCGATCACCCGGCGCGGGACATGCACGACACCTTTTGGTGCGAGGTCTCCGGCGCCGAGCGCGACTCAGACGTGGGCATCTTGCTGCGCACGCACACGTCGTGCGTGCAGGTGCGCGCGATGGAGAAGCTGCAGCCGCCGTTCCGCGTCGTTGCGCCCGGGCGTGTGTTCCGTCAAGAGACGCTGGATGCCAGCCACGAGCACACCTTCCATCAGATGGAAGGCCTTGTCGTCGGCGAGGGCCTGACCGTCGGTCACCTGATTGGCACGATGAAGACGTTTCTGCGCGAGGTCTTCCGCCGCGAAATCGAGGTGCGCCTGCGCCCCGGTTACTTCCCGTTCGTCGAGCCCGGCTTCGAGCTCGATGCGCGCTGCCCGTTCTGCGAGACCGAGGGTGCCGGCTGTTCGGTGTGCAAGCAGTCGGGCTGGGTCGAGTTGTGCCCCTGCGGCATGGTGCACCCGCGGGTCCTGACGCTCTCGGGCATCGACCCCGAGAAGTACACCGGCTTCGCGTTTGGGCTCGGCCTCTCGCGGCTGGTCATGCTGCGCTACCAAATCGACGACATCCGCCACCTGATGGGTGGCGACGCCCGCTTCCTCAGCCAGTTCTAATCCCATGTTCATCTCCTACCGATGGCTTTCACGCCACGTGGATCTTGCTGGCGTCTCGGCGCGTGACCTCGCTCGGGACCTGACTCTGCAGACGGCCGAAGTCGAGGGCGTTGAGCCTTTCGCGCCCGCCCTTGCGGACGTTGTGGTCGGGCATGTCTTGAGCCGCGAGAAGCACCCCGATGCCGACAAACTTGGCATCTGCAAGGTCGACCTCGGCCCCCTGAACGACGGCGGCGAGCCTTTCCAGATCGTCTGCGGCGCACCGAACGTCGGGCCGGGCCAACTGGTCGCCGTGGCGCGCATCGGTGCGCGCTTGCCGGTTGCTGGCGGCGAGCCTGGCGAGACGTTCAAGATCAAGAAGTCGAAGATTCGCGGCGTCGAGTCGTGCGGCATGATCTGCTCGGAGCGCGAGCTTGGCCTGGGCGATGAGCACGATGGGATCTGGGTCTTGCCCCAGTCGCCCGAAGGCAACAATGATCTGATCGGCCTGCCCGTCGCGGACGCGCTCGGCAGTATCGATGGTCACTACGACTGGATCATCGAGATTGACAACAAGTCGCTGACGCACCGCCCCGACCTGTGGGGGCATCGCGGGATTGCTGGCGAGATCGCCGCGATTCGCGGCATCCAGCTGAAGCCGATCGCGACGGAACTGCCGGCTTGTGGAGACGCGGCTGGGACGTCCGTGAAGGTCGAGTCCAAAGGTTGCAGCCGGTACGTCGGGATTGCGATCGATGGGCTCGAGAATGGCAAGTCGCCCGAGTGGATGCGGCACTTGCTCTTGGCCACCGGCCAGCGACCGATTGACCTGTTCGTCGACATCTCGAACTTCGTCATGCTGGACATGGCGCAGCCGAACCACCTGTTCGATCGCGGCGCGCTCGCGGCGGATGGCATCGTCGTGCGCGATGCAAAGGACGGCGAGACGATCCAGACACTGGACGGCGAGGAGCGCAAGCTGACGCCGGCCGACATCCTGATCACGTCGGGCGGCGAAGGCGTCGCGCTGGCGGGCATCATGGGCGGCGAAGGCTCGAAGGTCCAAGAGGGCACGACGAGCTTGTTGCTCGAGTTGGCGACGTTTGATGCGGCGACGGTGCGGCGCACGAGCGCGCGGCTAGGCCTGCGCTCGGACAGCTCGGCGCGCTTCGAGAAGAGCCTCGACCCGACGCTGCCGATGAAGGCCGCGGCGCACATGCTGAGCCTCTTGGCGGAGCTGCAGCCGAACATGACGCTGCCGTCCGCGCCGTCGGAAGATGGCGATTGGAATGACCCGGCCATGGAGGTCGACCTTCGTCCTGCGCGGGCGCGCGCAGTGTTGGGTCTCGACGAGACGCAGCTTTCAGACGAGCGCATCGAGGCGATGCTGACAAGCCTAGGTTTCAAGGTCGTGGTTGTTGGCGATCACCTAGCCGTGAGCGTGCCGTCGGCGCGCTCGACGAAGGACATCGGCATCGAAGAGGACCTGATCGAAGAGGTCGGGCGCGTGTTCCGTTACGACCGGATCCCCGAGCGGCGTTTGATCGCCGAGCTGGCGCCTGTCGCGCGTGACGAGCGTCGATACTTGGTGCGCCGTATCGCCGACCGGCTTGCGGGCAGCGCCGAGTTCCACGAGGCGATGAGCTATTCGTTCTTGCCGGAGAGCTTGGTCGAGAACCTCGGCATCGCGGATGCTCCGTGCGTGCGTGTGAAGAACCCCGCCGCCGAGGGCCTCGAGCGCATCCGCCGCACGGTGGCTCCCAGTCTGCTTGGTTTCGTGCGTGGCAACCTGCGCCGCGTCGCGGGCGACGGCGGCGCTCTGCGCCTCTTCGAAATCGGCAAGGGCTACCTGCCCGAGCTGCCGCATGACGATGCCGCCGAGCCCAAGGAGATCCACGAGGTCGCGCTGTTGCTTGCGCGCCCCGGAGTGGCAAGCGGCGACCCGGCGGACTTCGCTTCGAGCTCCATCTTCCGTTTGAAGGCCGTTGTGGCCGACTTGCTTGTGCACCTCGAGCGCGCCGCGCGCGACCTCGATGGCAAGAGCGGTCTCGACTGGTCCGTGCCAACCGAAGGCATGGGACTCGAGCCCTACTGCCACCCTGGCAAGACCATGGTGGCCTGCGCCTCTGGCAGCGACACAGCGCTAGCGCTCGTGTCCGAACTTGAGCCCGGTGTGGCCGCAGCACTTGGCCTGACCGGCGATGAGGCCTGCGACGTTGCCTTCGCGACGGTCTCGATCGACGCGCTGGTCGAGGCGCCCAAAGAGGCGCTCGTGCACCGCGCGCTGCCGCGCTTTCCTGGCGTGAAAGTCGATGTGGCTTTGGCTCTCGACGAGGCGACGCCCGCCGGCGACGTCGAGCGCGCGCTGGTGCAGTCGGGCAAGGGCCTCGTGAAGGACCTCGAGCTGTTCGACCTGTACACGGGCCCGAACGTCGGCGACGGCAAGAAGTCGCTCGCGTGGCACGTCCTGTTGCAGTCCGACACGAAGACGCTGGGCGAGAAGGACATGAACAAGTTCCTCAAGCGCGTCGAAGGCGCGGCCGGCCGTTTGGGCGGCGAGCTGCGCAGCGAGTAGGCGTTGCGAACGTGAAAGCACGGGCCGGGCCCGCTCAGCACGAGCGGGCCCGGCCCGTTTGCATGGGAATCGACAGCGCGCTTGACGCGATCTCGCGAGCGGTGCAGCATGGCGGCATGCTCGCAAAGCAACACTCGAAAGGCGGAGTCTCGGTCCTGCTGTTGTTTGTCATCGGCTTGGTGCTGGGCGGCCTTCTAGGCGTCGGGACTTGGTGGCAGTCGGGAGGGGCGGGAACGCCAAGTGGGCCCGGACCTAGGGTCGTGGACGTACAGCCGAGCTCGACTCCCGAGCATGGCGTGGCCGCGCTGCCGGAGGAAGCAGCGGTTGCCGAGGTCGACAGGCGGACGCCGGCAAGCGCTCGTGGTACCGGGGCAATCGAAGTGGGGTTCGGGGTCCTCGGAATGGGGCGGGTGACCGATGCGGAGGGCGCGCCGATCGAGAACGCGACGGTGGCATTTGCCTTTGCAAGCGGACAGCTGCTCTAGGCCAGGACTTCCAAGAGCGGCGCGTGGTCGCTTGTGGACCTCGAGCCTGGTGCCGTGCATGTCGAGGTCAAGTGCGAGGGTTACGTGGGCCTTGAGGAGGATGCCGTGATTCCCGCGGCGCGTTCGTGGCGATTCGATCGGACCTTGTCGCAGGGGATGGAGCTGCCCGTGCGATTCGTGGATCCCGCGGGTGGACTCGTGAAGGTCGCGGCCTTCGCCTGGGATGAAGAGGGCGCGCTGGCGCGCAGGCTCGGCGTGGTTGCGCTGACCGCACCGCCTGGGCGTGAAATCTACGGTGTCAACAACCAGCGGGCGGTCTGGTCTGAGCTTGGGCGCTACTTTCCGGCGAGCGAGCGTGAAGGAGTGGCCAACCTCGGGCCCGACTACCAAGGGCTGTTGCGGGTGGCTGCGCGGCCGCCGGTCTGGGTCGCGCTGACGTTTGGCAGTGCTGTCGTCGAGAGCCGGCAGCTTCTCGAAGTCCCTACGGAGCTCGTCTTCACGGTCGATGTCGATGCGCTTGGGGAGCGGCTCGGCGATCTGCGCGTGCGGGTCGTTGGAGAAGATGGGACGCCGCTGTCGGTCGCCCCGGCTCAGCGCAGTCTCATAGGGTGGGACTCGGTTGAGTACGAGGATGGGCAGATGGTGCTTCGCGGCCGGCCTCCTGGCAGGGGTGTGCTGACGGTGGGCGGCAAAGAGTGGGAGAGGCTGCGCCTGCCGTACTTCATGCCGTTCGATGCGGATCTGGATCTTGGGACCCTGGTCCTCGGGCGAGCTGGTGACCTGGAGTTTCTTGTCGTGGATGAAGACGGCGCGCCGCTGCAGACGGACGTGCTGATCGCTCGCACCGGAAGGCTCGACTTCCCGTGGCTCTTGACGTTCGAGCGCGGCTTTCGTTCGGGTGCCGATGGAGAGGCCCGCGTGCCCTTCATGGCGCGTGGCCCGAGCGTGATGCAGGCCGGTGGTCGAGATGGTCTGGCGCGCGTGGCCCGGCGTGTGGACACGAGCGCGGGCCCCATCGCGGACCTCGTCGTGCCACCCGGCGTCCCCGTTCGTTTTCAGCGGGGCTCCAAGCTGCCTCCCGGAGCGCGCTGCATGATCGAGGACTCGGCGGGAGCTCCGATCCATGTCGACTACTGGCTTCCGGACCACCTGACTCTTCAACCCGGTGACTACGTGATTCGAATCGGCACGCAGGACGGCGAGGTGAGCCACCTTGAGTTTCACGTCGCTGGCCCGGGGCTCGTGGTCTCGTACGGAGGGGCATGATGAAGGCTTCGCATCTGGTTCCTGTTCTTATTGGCCTCCTCGTGGGCTGGCTTGTGATGGCGCTCATGCTCGGGGAGCGCGGTGCGGGAGGCGCGGGCTCGTCGCTTGAGCCCCCCGGAGCTCAGCAAACGCTTGCTCGCGAGCACGGGGCGATGGCGCTCGAGACGCAGGGCTCTCCCGAAGAGCGTGCGCCTGCCGCCATTCCCCAGGAAGCTCCCGAAGGCACTCAAGCGGGCGCGCCCGGCAGCCAGGCCGCCTCTAGCGTGCTCGTGTACGGCGCCGTCACGAACCTTGACGGTGAGCCCATGCCGAAGGCGTATCTCTCGTCGGTGGGCGTGAACGGGGAATACACGGTTGTCCAGACGGATGCAGAGGGGCGCCATAGTTTCGGGCCACTGGATCCCCGGGCTGAGAGTCCGAAGACGCTGACGGCTGCCTCGCGCGACTTCTTCGCCGTCGAGAAGCGATTCGACTTGCCGCTTGGGCAAGACACCTTGCGCGTGGACTTCGTCCTGCGGCCCAAACGCGTGATCTGGGTGAGGGTCCAGCACCCCGAACCTGCAGCTCCAGCGGGCGAGGAAGTGGGGACGTTCGGAGGCTTCTCCTGGTTGGTGCCGGTTGCGACGCGCGAGGATCCAGGTGACACTTTCTACGGCGTCTCCGGCAGCCCGAACAACCCCTTCGGGATTGGCAGTTTCTGGATGAACCACCAGGCCGACCGCGACCGCGAAGGGGCGGACTGGCTCGGGACGGTGACCTTGAATGAAGAGGGTCCGGCTTGGATCTCGTTGATCGCCCAGGGACAGGTGCTGGCCAAGGAAGAGCTCGGCGAAGAGACGACCGAGGTGACCTTTGTCTTGGACCCGGCAAGCATGGAGACGCTCAGCGGCGAGCTGCGCGCTGAGCTCGTGGCGGACGAGGATGGCCGCCCGCTGGCCGGCAAGGCGTGGCTCAACGACGACCCGTTTATGTTTGGCAAGCCGTTGGCGGTGGAGGCTGACGGGCTCTTGTGGATTCCCAAAGCGCGTCTTGGCCGGAGCTGGCTGGTTGTGCGTGCCGAGGGGCGCGCCGTATTCAAGCGACATATCGAGTTGAAGCGGGGGCAGCTGCTCGAGCTTGGCGAGCTGCGCCTGAAGGTGCCCGTCGAGATCAAAGGGCGCGTGGTGGATGGTGAGGGCAAGCCCCTCGTGGCGGTCTTGCGGTGGGGGCGGGTCGATCCGGAGTCGAGCCGCTTCAAGTGGGTACGACAAGAGTCGGCCCAGAGCGTGGCGGATGGAAGCTTCACGTTGGGGGGGCTCGAGCCGGACCTCTGGTCCGTTCAGGTCCAAGGGCTTCCGGCTTCCTCGCCGCGACCGTACGAGCCGTCGCTGGCGTCGGAGGTTGTTGTTGTGGACGCGCGCGGTGGGAGTGTGACGGGGCTCGAGTTCCGCCTTCAGAAGACGATCCCGATCACGGTCGTGCTCGCTGCCGAGAAGCCGATGCCGCGCCTGAGGGTCCTGGACGACGCGGGGGGACTCGTGGTCTACCAGAACCTCGGGTGGTCGGGCGATAGGACGGTGCTGCACCTCTTGCCGGGGCACTTCGTGTTCGAGCTCGAGCGGGATGGGGCGCCGACCGAGCGGCGCGATGTCGACGTGGGCAGCGAGCCTCTTGACGTCGAGCTGTAGAGCGGCACGCGCGGGGAGCTATAGCCCGCGGCCGTGGCACTTCTTGTACTTCTTGCCGCTGCCGCAGGAGCACGGGTCGTTGCGGCCGAGCTTCGAGGCGCCGTGCGTGACGGTCTCTTGGGTGCTGTGGCGCGCGGTCTCCCGGGAGTCGACGGCGGCCAGGAAGGCGCTCTCTGAGTCGTGGAGGCCCAGCTTGGCCTCGAAGGCGAAGGCGACGGTCTGGATGCTGCCGAGGTGCTCCATGAAGGCCTCGACGACCGGCGCGGCGTAGGCGGCGAGCGGCTCCATGGGCTTGAGGCGGGCGGGCAGGTGGCGCGAGAAGGCGGCCTGCATCGACTCGCGGTCGAGGTGCCGGGGAGCGGTGCCCAGGTCCTCGTAGCAGGCGTGCAGGAAGGCCTCGATGAGTAGGCGCTGACCCGCGCGATCCGGGGCGGGAAGCGCGATCGAAGCGCGGGAGTCGAGGAAGGCGGCAAGCGCGAGGGTGATCTCTTTAGGGGCCATAGGGACGAGTTTATCCCGCCGACCCTGACGCGCAGGGTAGACTTGGGCTTATCTCCCTGCCCGCTTCGACTTCCCCTCAGAAGAGCCTCCCCGTGAAGATTGTCCTCGTCAACCCGCCTAGTCCGCCTGAATACCGCGTAAGTCGCGGGCTGATGGGCGGCTTTGGCATGGCTGTGAACCCGGAACTCTTGTATCCGCCGATCGAGCTGGCGCACGTGGCCGGCTTGCTTCTGGCCGAGGGCTTCGAGGTCGAGATCTTCGACGGCGACGCTGTCGAGGCCGATGTGGCGGAGGCGCACGCCAGCATCGTGGCGTCGAAGCCGGACTTTGTGTGCATGGACTCGTCCAGCACAAGTCTGACCCAAGACCTGCACCTGGCGAGCCTCGTGCAGAAGAGCCTGGGCGTGCCGGTCTTCATGCTGGGCAGCCAGGTGACGTTCACGCCCGACGACCTGTTTGCGAACAGCGACGTGAACGGCGTGATCCGCGGCGAGCCCGAGTACACGGTGCTCGAAGTCGCGCGGCGCATCGAAGAATCGGGCGCCGAGAGCCCCGACTTCACGGGTGTTGAGAGTGTGACCTGGGTCGATGCCGAGGGCACGGTTCATCAAGAGCCCGAGCGCACCAAGATCACGGACCTTGACGCACTGGCTCTGCCCGCGCGTCAGCTTCTGAACAACGCGGTCTACAAGTTCCCGGGACTTGACGGCCCGGTGACCACCGTCAAGTCGAGCCGCGGCTGCCCGCTCAACTGCAGCTTCTGCGGCTACACGCTGGCGCAGGGATTGAAATTCCGTTTCCGCTCGCCCGAGCATGTCTTGGCAGAGCTGATCGACCTGCATCGCACCCACGGCATCCGTCACGTTGTGTTCCGCGACCCGATCTTCACGACGCGTAAGGATCGCGTGATGGACATCTGCGACGGCATCCTGGCCGAGAAGCTGGACATCAAGTGGCAGTGCGAGACCGCGGTGAAGACGCTGTCGCCCGAGCTGCTTGAAAAGATGGCCGAGGCCGGTTGCACGCACATCAGCCTGGGCATCGAGTCGGGCAACGCCGAGATCCAGAAGAAGCACTGCGGCAACAAGCTGAACAAGCTCGACCAAGCCAAAGAGGTGTTTGAGGTCTGCCGTCGCGTTGGCATCGAGACACGCGCCTTCTGCATGATCGGCTTCCCGGAAGAGACCGAAGAGATGGTCGACGAGACGCTGCGACTTGTCGAGTGGCTCGACCCCGATCAGGTGCAGTTCTGCGCCGTGACCGCGTACCCCGGCACGCCGCTCTACGAGATGCTGTCGGATACGCGCGACTTCAACTTCGCCACGATGACGGGCCATCACGCAACGGAAGGCAACGAGCACATGACGGCGGCCCAAATCGAGGCCAAGATCCGCCAGGCCTACCGCAGCTTCTACCGCCGACCCAAGCGCTTGCTCGGCGAGCTGAAGCACCCGCGCCGCTTTGCCGGCAAGCTCGCCCGCTACTTCCGCCTGTGGGGCACGCCTGCCTAATTACGTAGGTCGCCAGGCTCAAAAGTGAACACTTTGGCCCCGCGGTCGCACGGCGACTGCGGGGCCAAAGTGTTCACTTTTGAGCCTGGCTCCGTACGTAATGGGGCTACGGCGTGACGCCCATGACCGCGTTCGAGATCGCGAAGCCCTGCGGCGCGGCGGGGTCGAAGAGGATCCACTGAAGCCAGAGTTGCAGGCCGGTGGGCATGCCGACCGGCACCGTGGCGGGCAGCTTCAGGGTTCCCGTCGGGCTGGTCCACATGAGGATTGGCGGCTCGAAAGGGAAGGCCAGGATCGTGCCGCCGAAGAGCGGCAACGGCGTGCTCGAGCTGGACACAAGCAATCCGGCGAGTGTCGACGGTGCCGCAAGGTTGAGGTCCAGCAGGACGGTCGAACCACCCGCCAAGCCGCCCTCACAGAACAGGCGCGGCGAGCCGAAGTTGCCGCCGAGGGCCGAGCCCTGGTCGCTCCATGGGTAGCCGCCGTGCAAGGGGAAGACCACGGCGGCGCCGGCGGCCGGCTTCTTGTACCAGCTCCTCGGCGCAGCCACGAGCACGGTCTCGCCGTCGAACTCGACGCTGGCGCCGAAGTTGTCGTCCGCGGTGCCGACGCTCGAGGTCAAGGAGCCCTCCCAGACCCAGCCGGTGGGGCCGTGACGGAAGACATGGGCCGAGCCCTGGTTCATGTTGCCTCCAATGTCGTCACGCATCGAGCCGACGACGACCACATGGCCGTTGGTCGCCACCGACATCCCGAAGAAATCGTCGGGCATGCCGTTGACCTGGCTCAGCTGCTGCTCCGGCATCCAGGCGGCGCCATTCCAGCGATAGATGGTGGCCGTGCCGGTGTGGGAGTTCGCGCCGTGGGAGCCGGCCACGAGCACATCGCCGGCGACCGAGATCGAGTTGCCGAAGAACTCGTAGTCGAGCGTGCCAGCGGGGGTCAGCTCCTGCTCGAGGTTGTAGGTCGTCCCGTTCAGGCGGTAGACGTGGACGGCGCCAGCGGCGGTCGCACCGCCGACGTGGGCGAAGGGCTCCCCGATGGCCAGGGTCGTTCCGCTCAGCTCGACGTCACCGCCGAAGGCCTCGTTGTCGCCGGGGCTCGACGCAGTCAGGGTCTGGGTCTCCTGCCAGATCGTGCCGTTCCAGCGGAAGACCGTGGCCGAGCCCTGGTTCAGGCCGGTGCCGAGGTCATCGTTCGACGCACCGACGACGATCACGTCGCCCTGCACGGCGACCGACACGCCGAAGTTGTCGGCCGGCTGGCCGGTGGCCGCAAAGATTCTCTGCTCCTCGACCCAGGACGTGCCGTTGTTGCGGAAGACCATGGCCGAGCCCTGGTTGCTGTTCCCGCCGACATCATCGAAAGGAGCGCCGACGACGATCACCGGGCCGCTCATGGCGACCGCGTAGCCGAAGGAGTCGTACTGCTGGCCATCGCTGGCGAACAGGGTCTGCTCGTCGGTCCACCAGAAGGAGCCGTGGCGGAAGACGGTCACCGTGCCTGAGCTGCCCTGGCCGGAGACCAGAGCCTTGAAGCTGCCGCCGATGAGCACGTCGTCCTGGATGTCGATCGCCGACCCGCAGGCCAGGAAGTTCGTCTTGCCACCGCCCCCGAACAGGTCGGAGGTGTCGACCGCGTCCGGCGCGACGTGGGCCTGGCGGGCCGAGGCGCAAAGCGCGAGGCCGCACCAAGCGGCCATGCTGAAGAGGTGGCGTGACGACCGAGCGAGGTGATAGCGCTGCTTCATGGCGAATTCTCTTGGATTGTGATGACCGTGATCGACCTCTGTAGTCCTATCCAAGAGCGTTTTCTAGGCGTCTATTCCGAACGACGTACGAAAGGGACTCTGTGCGCTAGCGCATCGGCCACTTGCCGTCGTAGGCCACGACGAACTTGCCGCCCGCGAGCATGCCGACCTGCGAGCGCTTGAAGCGGGTCTTTGGGGTCAGCTTCTTTTCCTCGGAGAGTTGGATCACCATGACCGGGTCGTGGTCGATGCCATTCATCTTGGTCCAGCTGCCTGGCAACTTCCACGCTTCGTCGGGGGCATCCGCTGGCACGAGACGCAGGATCACTTGCCCCATGAAGCGGAAGTCGCGGCCGGCTTGCAGTGCGCGCGGGAACTCGGGCGCCTTGCTGAAGATCAGCTCTTGGCGCAGGAAGCGCGAGGTCTCTTTGAGGTCCTCGAGGACCTCGAAGGTGTACTTCTCTTTGTTGCCGTCTTCGTCAGTTTCGAACTCAATCTCTTTGCCGTCCCACTCGGAGACGTACTCGGCCCACGTGCCGTCCTGCATGCGCTCGAGGTAGTCGTTAACACGCGTGACGAGCCACTTGCTGCGGCCGGTGCCCTTGCCGAATTCTTTGTCGAGCACGGCTTTGAGCGCCACAGCGTCGACTTCGAGCAATCCTTCTTTTGTCGCGAGCCCGCCGATGAGGCGGCGCAGCTCCAACACCTCGGACTGATCGCTGACGGGATACATGCGCACCTCGGGCCAGCGCGGTTTCTTCTCGCCCTTGGGCAGCTCGCTGCGAAAGCCCTTGCCGGGGTCGTAGTAAACCACCGCGGTGCACGGGCCCTTGGTGAGGTCGCCCGACAAGGCCTCGATCAAACCACCGACCTCGGTTAGCCAGTTGTCCTTGGCGAACTTGCCAAGCTTCTTGGCGTCCTTGCGCAGCTTCTTGTTCTCGGTCGCCGAGCCCAAGCTAGCGAGGCCGTGTTGCAACCACAGGTACTCGGAATCCGTGCAGCGCTCTTCATCAAGTGCCGCAAGGTTGAAGGTGGCGTGCAAGGGATCGGGCAGAGCTTTGGTCTTCAGCTTGGGCAGCGGTTCGGCGTCTTGGCCGAAGGTGAAGATCTGCGCTTGGGTGGGCGCGGCGAGGGTGGCGAACAGGAGCGAGAGGAGCGCGACGAGCCTGAGCATGGGATTCTCCGGTTAGGGGTGAATTTTGATCTCTAAACCGAGAGTACGCGAAGATCGGAATTCTCTTACGAGGTTTTCTAAGGAACGCCGCCGAGCGCCATTGTCCTGGGATGGACTTGCTCATTGGGTGTCTTGAGGGCAGTCTGGGAGCTTCCAAAAAAGCCCCTTCGAGCCCCACGACCATGAGCCAGATCGAGAACGTCCTCCACGAAGACCGCAGTTTTCCTCCTTCCGAGGCCTTTCGAGCCCAAGCGCGGATCTCGACCGAAGAGGACTATCAGGCGCGCTGGCGACGCTCGATCGACGACCCAGACGGCTTCTGGGGCGAGGTCGCGCGCGAGCTCCCGTGGATTGAGCCTTTTGACGAGGTTCTGGATTGGTCGGACGCGCCGCGCGCAAGCTGGTTCAGAGGCGGCAAGCTGAATGCCTCGGCGGTCTGCCTCGACGCGCACCTTGAGACCGAGCGGCGCAACAAGACCGCGATCCTGTTCGAGGGCGAGCCCGGCGACCAAAAGAGCTACACCTATGCAGAGCTGCACGAGGCCGTCTGCCGCTTCGCCAACGTTCTGAAGGAGCGCGGGATCAAGAAGGGCGACCGCGTCGCGATCTACATGCCGATGATCCCCGAGCTCGTGATGGCGACGCTCGCGTGTGCGCGCATCGGCGCGATTCACTCTGTGATCTTCGGCGGCTTTTCGGCGAGCTCGATTCGCGACCGCGTCGAGGACGGCGCGTGCTCGGCCGTCATTACGGCCGACGGCGGCTGGCGTCGCGGCAAGGTGTTGCCGTTGAAAGATGTTGTGGACGAAGCGCTGGATGGCTTGCCAACAGGCGGCGATCGCGGCGTCCACACGGTGCTCGTCGTGCGCCGCTGCGAAAACGACGTGGCCTGGACCGAAGGCCGCGACGTCTGGTACCACGAGCTGGCGGCCAACGTGTCGGCCGACTGCGCGCCCGAGCCGATGGACTCGGAAGACACGCTCTTCCTTTTGTACACGTCGGGCTCGACCGGCAAGCCAAAGGGCATCCAGCACACAACCGGCGGGTACATGGTGGGGGCCTACCTGACCACGCAGTTTGTTTTTGATCTGCATGAGGACGACGTGTATTGGTGCACCGCCGACGTCGGTTGGATTACGGGGCACAGCTACATTGTCTACGGGCCGCTCGCGAACGGCGCGACGTGTCTTGTCTACGAAGGCGCGCCGAACCAGCCGCACCCCGGCCGCTTCTGGGAGCTGATCGAGAAGCACAAGGTCTCGATCCTGTACACCGCGCCGACGGCAATTCGCGCGTTCATGCGCTGGGGCGACGAGCACGTGGACAAGCACGATCTGTCCAGCTTGCGCCTGCTCGGGACGGTGGGCGAGCCGATCAACCCCGAGGCGTGGATGTGGTACCGCGACAAGATTGGCGGCGGGCGCTGCCCGATCGTGGACACGTGGTGGCAGACCGAGACGGGCGGCATCATGCTGACGCCGCTGCCGGGTGTGCACGCCACGAAACCGGGCTCGTGCATGCGGCCGTTCTTTGGCGTCGACCCGGTGATCTTGGATTCGGAAGGTGTCGAGGTTGAGGGCACGGGCGGGGGCTACCTGGCGCTGCGCAAGCCGTGGCCGTCGATGCTGCGCGGGATCTGGGGCGACTTCGATCGCTACCGCGAGACGTACTGGTCGCGCTTTCGCGGCATGTACTTTCCCGGCGACGGCGCGCGGCGCGACGAGGATGGCAACTACTGGATCCTTGGGCGTGTGGACGACGTGCTGAACGTCTCGGGCCACAGGCTGTCGACGATGGAGATCGAGTCGGCGTTGGTGTCGCACCCGGCCGTCTGCGAGGCGGCGGTGGTGCCGCGACCGGACGAGATCACGGGGCAGGCGATCTGCGCGTTTGTCTCGCTGGCAACCGGCGCGGACCGCGGAGAGGAGATGGAGCGCACCCTGGCCGATCACGTCGCGCGCGAGATCGGGAAGCTCGCGCGGCCGGCCGAGATCCGGTTTGCCGACGCGTTGCCGAAGACCCGCTCGGGCAAGATCATGCGCCGGCTTCTGCGCGACGTCGCGGCGGGCAAAGAAATCGAGGGCGACATCACGACACTCGAAGACAAGTCCGTCCTTGAGGATCTTCAAGGTCGATAGAGGCTTCTGCCAAAAAACCGCATATCGCGCGCGACCTCGGCGCGCTATGCGGTTGATACAGACATGAACTGCATCCAACTTGCTGGCCTCTTCTTGGCCGCCCTTCCAGCCGCGGCGCAAGATGTCCCGCGGCCCCACGGCGCTCCGCCGCGCCCCACTCAGGAGTCCGAGAAGGGGCTGATCCTGAACACCGAAAAGGCCTTCGAGGGCTACACCTTGGTGGCGCCGCTGCGCTCGACCGAGACCTACCTGCTGGACATGCAGGGCAAGATCGCGCACACGTGGAAGAGCGCTTTCACGCCTGGCCACGCGGCCTACTTGCTGGAAGACGGCAGCCTCTTGCGCTGCGGGCGCATGGAGAACGAGCGCTTCAACGGTGGTGGGCAGGGCGGGCGGATTCAGCGCTTCAGCTGGGACGGCAAGCTGTTGTGGGACTACCAGCTGTCCATGGACTCGGGCCTTTTGCACCACGACATCGAGCCGCTCCCGAATGGGAACGTGCTGGCGATTGCGTGGGAGTTCAAGGGTGCGGACGAGCTGATGAAGAAGGGCCGGCGCTTCGATGCGATCTCGGAAGAGGGGCTGTGGCCCGACTACGTGATCGAGCTGGCGCCGCGGCCGACGGCCGAGGACTTAGGCGCGGCGGAGATCGTTTGGGAGTGGCATGCCTGGGACCACTTGGTGCAAGACGAGAACGAGCAGGCCGCGAACTTCGGCTCGATCGCAGGCAGCCCCGGGAAGATCAACGTCAACGCGGGGCTTCGAACGGGCGAGCTCAGCGAGGCAGAGCAGAAGCAGCAGGCTGAGCTCGAGGCGCGGATGCGCGCACTTGGATACGTCGATGATGGCGGGGACAAAAAGGACGACGGCGCCGCGAAGGCGGATGACAAAAGAGGGCCGCGGACATCGGGCGATTGGCTGCACACGAACTCGATCGACTACAACGCCGAGCACGACTTGATTGTGCTGTCCTCGCGCAGTCTCAGCGAAGTCTGGGTGATCGATCACAGCACCACTACGGAAGAGGCGCGCGGAGAGAAGGGCGACCTCTTATGGCGCTTTGGGAACCCGTCGGTCGCTGGCGGGGATGGTGAACAGCAGCTGTTTGGCCAGCACGATGCACACTTTGTCTCAAGCAAGGATGGGCTGGGTATTCAGGTGTTCAACAACGGCGAGGGCCGGGACTTTGAGGGCGAGCCGTACTCGACCGTGGATCTGATCAGCTTCGAGCCGGGGAGTACGGGGCAGGTGCTCGGGTCGCTTGGCGCGGACGCTGGACCGACCCACTTCTACTCGTCGTTCATCAGCGGTGCCGAGCTCTTGCCCAACGGGTCGATGCTGATCTGCTCGGGCGCCGAGGGGCGTGTGCTTGAGGTCGACGCTTCCGGCGAGCTGGTCTGGGAGTGGGCCAACGATTTGCCGGGAACGGAACCCAAAGACGGCTCTTCCCGTGGTCCTCGCGGCCAAGGGCGCCCACCGCGTGGCGGCCCTGGCGGCGGCCCCGGCGGAGGCCCTGGCGGCGGCTCGGCAGCAGGTATGTTTCGGGCGACGCGCTTTGGCCTTGACGACTCAGCGGTTGCGCGTCTGCGGAGCGACACCTCATCGACCGAGTGATCGACGTGCGCTAGGGTTCCTCTAATAAGCGAATCAAAGGACACGGCGGCCCTGTTTCGAGGTGCTGCTGCAAGCAGGTTTTGTCTGCGCGTCTTGAGAATGGACGCTAGGCTTAGGCCATGTTCAACATCACGATTTATTGCCGTCGGGCCCTGAACACGATTCCTCCTCGGGCCGGAATTGTCGGACCTGCCTGCGATTGCACCCCTGTGCCGGAATCCCCGGTGCGGGGGTTCTGCTTTGGCTCCTCATCTCGGAGGGCGTCGTGAAGGCTCGCGTGGCTCTAGGCACGTTTCTGTGGCTGCTTGTGATCTCGGTTGGGCACATCCAGTTCAATGTCGGATGGGCGCGAACCGGCGATTTCTTCAAGGGCTTCTTCGTTGACGTCCAGAAGGAGCTTCAGGTTGGATTCCTGCCGGTGACATGACACCTGACTTGCCCGGTGACCAGTTGGGTCACCGATCACACAGCCGAGGGCTCGTTTTTCAAGAGCCGCAAATTCACCGATTGGGCGACCGTCAAAGAGGCCTTGATCGCAAGGCGCATTGATGCCGTCTTCATCCTGGCTCCGATGGCCATGCAGCTGCGCGCGGACGGCGTGCCGATCAAGGTCGTGTACCTTGGACACCGCGATGGGACCGCGCTCGTTGTGGGCAAGAGCGCGCCAATCGAGGACTTCGGCGACCTTGCAGGCAAGCGCATCGCGATCCCGAGTCGCTTCTCGAATCAGAACATCCTCATGCACCGCATGATGCGGCAGTGGAACATGGAGCCCGATTCCATCGAGCTGCTCGAGGTTCCTCCACCGGAACATCCGTCCGCACTGGAGTCCGGCAGTATCGATGGCTACATCGTGGGCGAGCCCTTTGCCGCCATGGCAGAGATGGACGGCACTGGCCGCGTTCTCTATCAAACGAAAGACGTCTGGCCCAACTTCATCTCGTGCGTGCTGGTCGTGCGCGAAGAGCTGATCGACGAGGACCGCGCCATCGTGCAGGAGCTTGTCGACGGAATCGCGAAGTCCGGCAAGTGGCTCGACGAAAGTCATGAGCACCGCATGCAGGCAGCCGCGATCACGGCCAAGAACTACTACTTCCAGCCGAAAGAGCTGCTGGAGTACGTTCTGTCCAACCCGCCCGATCGCGTGAAGTACACGCAGCTCGGCCCGCTGCGCAAGGACTTCGACGAGATCATGGAGTTGGCCGCAGACATCGGGGTCCTGTCTCGCCGCGTGGACTTCGACGAGTACGTCGACACGAGCTTCGTGAAACCGCTTGAGGAGCTCGACTGGAACTTGGATGAGCTTCCCGGCGTGGAAGACGTGGAGGTGGCTCAGTGAGCCCCCTTGCGCTGGCCGGCGTCCTCGTGCTGAGCCTCGCCGCGATTGCCTACCTAGCCCGCGGTCGCGTTGGGCGCGTGGTTCTAGCACCGACCGCGGTGTTGGTCTTGGTGCTGGCCGTCTGGCAACTGGCCACAAGCTACTATGCGTCGAACACGAACCCGAGCCCGATGCAGACAGCGAGTGCGCTCTGGGAGATCGTGGCGAGCGATCAGCTCTGGCGGCACTCCGCGGCAAGTCTGTTTCGTGTGACGTGGGGTTTTGTGTTGGCTGCCCTGACGGGGATCCCGCTCGGCCTTTGGGTTGGCTGGAACATGCGCGGGTTCGAGGCTTTGAACCCGTTGATTCAAGGCCTGCGGCCGATCTCGCCGATTGCGTGGATCCCGTTTGCGATCCTGTGGTTTGGCATTGGCGATGGGGCGGGTGTCTTCCTGATTTTCTACGCCTCGTTCTTCCCGATCACAGTCGGCACGATGGCCGCAGTGCGCAACATCTCGCTTGTGCACCAGCGCTCAGCTCAGAACTTCGGCTTGCACGGGCTTGAGCTCTTCCGGCGTGTCGTGTTCCCGGCGGCCTTGCCACAGATCATCACGAGCCTGCGCATCGCGCTTGGCGTCGCTTGGCTTGTCATCGTGGCGGCTGAGATGGTGGGCATGGACTCGGGGCTTGGTTACTTGATCAACGACGCGCGGAATATGGGCAAGCGCTATGACCTGGTGGCAGCCACCATGCTGCTGATCGGGGCGATCGGAATTGTCCTGGACTACCTCGTGCGGAAGCTCGAGACCTTTGACGAAGTGCGATGGGGATATGTGAACCGATGAGCCAACACGAAACGAAAGTGCTCTTTGAGGGCATCTCGAAGAGCTTCAAGAAGCGCGATGAAGAGCTGCAGGTGCTCGACTCGATCGACCTAGCGGTCGCGGAAGGTGAGTTCGTCTGCTTGCTCGGTCCGTCGGGTTGCGGCAAGTCGACGCTGCTGAATATCGCCGGTGGTTTTGAGCGCCCGGATCAAGGGCGCGTGACCATCGATGGCGACGAAGTGGATGGCCCCAATGCGCGCAGAGTCTTCGTGTTTCAGGAGTACGGGATCTTTCCGTGGGCCTCGGTCTGGGACAACGTCTGTCTGGGCCTACGCAAGCTGCCCAAGGCTGAACAGGCGCGCATCGCGCAGGCGACGATCGAGCTTGTTGGACTTGAGGGCTTCGAGAAGGCCTACCCCATGGAGCTGTCCGGGGGCATGAAGCAGCGTGTTGAGGTGGCGCGGGCGCTCGCCGTCGCGCCGGACGTGATCTTCATGGACGAGCCGTTCGGCGCGTTGGATTCGCTCACGCGACTCACGATGCGCGCCGAGCTGATTCGCATCTGGAAGGCCTCCAAACCCACGATCCTGTTCGTGACGCACGACGTGGATGAGTCGATTCAGCTCGCCGACCGAGTGGTTGTCCTGTCCGGTCGCCCGGGGACGATTGCGGACATCGTGCCGATCGAGCTGAGCCACCCGCGGGACCAGTCCGGGCCCGAGTACGGTGCGATCAAGCGCCGCTTGTTCGATGCGCTCGGAGTGACCGAGGTCGCCTAGTTAGGCGGGGGCCTCGGTGTGCTTCTTCGTCCAATCGGTCGTGATGCCGACGGGGACGGCAACACCGGCGGCAAGCGCCTCTTCTTCGGTCTCATAGCGCCACCAATCGGAGACCTTCGCGCACTCAGCGATGCCGGTCTCGTAGGGGCGCGGCTCCCAGCCGAGCTCGACGCGCGCGTTCGTGATGTCGTGCTCGTGGTGCATCAGAAAGTACGCCGAGGCACGCCGCGCTTCCGTTGTGTCCGTGAACAGCCCTTTGATCATGATTGCAAGGTCGGCCCACTTCTTCGGGATGTTGCGCCGCCGGATCCCGCCGTCGGTGGCCCGGATCGTGAAGTCAATGAACTCGTTGTAGGCGATCCCGTTCGGGCCGGCGAGTTCGTAGATGCAGTCGACTTGGCGACTGAATGCGAACTTGCGCAGCATGGCATCCACGACGTCATCGACGTGGCACGGGTTGATGCGCGAGTGGCCCGTGTGGGGGATCGTCATGCGGCCGGACTTCACCGCGCACTGGCGCATCAGGGGCGCGGTGTGGCGATAGTCGCCGACGCCGTAGACAAGCGTGGGGCGGAACGAGGTCCACGGAAAGCCACCGCCTTTGAAGATCTTCTCTTGGATGCGCTTCGTGTCGCGATAGTACGAGTACACCGGGGCACCGATCACGGCCGAGGACATGATCCAGATCTGCATCCGCTCGCGCTTTTTGTCGGCTCGAATCGCCTCGTCGAGCAAGGACTCGGAGCCCTTGATCGTGATCTCGCGCATCTCTTCGTCGGGCAGGTGGTCGTGCGCACTCGCAAGGTGCAGCAGCATGTCCTGATCCTCGAGGAAGCCCGTCAGGCTCTTGGCATCGGTTAGATCGCCGGTATGGACCTCGTACTCGCCCGTGCCGCCCGCCAGCTTGGGGTGCTGGACGGCACCTTCACGGCCGGGGCGAGCCAGAGCGCGGATCTTGTGGCCCTTGTCAAACAGGCCGCGGGCGACATAGCGTCCGATGAATCCGGTGGCTCCGGTGATAGCGATGTTCATTTGAGTCTCTGAGGGGTGGGGGTCGAGGCGCACAATCCTATCCCGCTAGCCTGCAGTCGGGAAGGCCGGCGCGCCTGCTAGGAGCGGATTGAGGCAGAATAGGGGGGTGCCTGAGAATCAAGAGGAGCCCGTGATGGGTGTGCTCGCGGCGCTGGGCGGCGAGCTCGGCAGTCTGCGGGAGAGAGCCGGCGCGCCCAAGCGGGTCGCGGGTGCGCGGCTCTCGGTGTGCGAACTGCCCGGAGGGACGCGGCTTCTCTTGTGCACTTCGGGCGTGGGGAAAGTGCGGGCGGCAGCCGGTGCGGCCGCGCTGATTGGCGCCGGGGCCACGCGCGGGATTTTGGTTGTTGGGCTTGCTGGCGGGCTTCGGCGGGGCATGGCGCCGGGGGACATTGTGCATTGCCAAACGGCCGTGCAGGCGGATTCTGCGATTGCGGACGACCGCTCGTTCGAGGCCGATCGCGGACTCTCGGATGCGTGGCGAGAAGCGGCTCCCGGGCAGTTCGGCTGGTTCCTGACCGCGGACCGGCCTGTTCTCACGCCATGGCGGCGCGCGCGACTGGCGCGGGCCTTCATGGGGCCGTGCGTGGCGGACATGGAGACCGCCGCAGTCGCCGCCGTGGCGCACCGAGCCGGGGTCCCCTGGGCGGCCATGCGGGTCGTGTCCGACCTCGCTGGGTTCGGGGCGGCACGTACATTTCGGAAACAATTTCCGCGCCTAGCGGGCCGAGCGGCCGATACCGTAGCCACGTGGGTCCCCGCCCACTTCCACCCGCGGCCCCCCTCAAAGCCTTGATCCTGCACCTCAGCGCGCTTCTCCAGCGGCACTTCCAACCGGTCCTGATGACGATTCAGGTGCTGGTGGATTTCTGTGTCGTTTTGCTGAGCTGCTTTCTGGCCTACGTCTTTGGGCTTGGGCTTGGCAGCATCAGCGGCTCGACGCACGGGCTGAGCCGGTTCATGGAGTTCGGGGGGACGTATCTCACACTGGCGCTCTTGACAGGCTGTGTTTCGATCTTGACCTTCCGCGCGTGCGGGTTGTACAGCTCGACCAAGAGCCTCCTGAACGTCGAGGAGTACAAGAACATCGCCAAGAGCGTGATGATCAGCTTCCTGGTCTTCTTCACGCTGTTGGTCTTCCTGCGCTCCTCGAACTCCGACGTCGACATGCCGTTCTTCGGGGTTGTCGCTTGGCTGCACGAGCTTGTGCACCTGGACGTCAACATGGAGAGCATCAGCCGCTTGACGATCGTGCTGTCGTTCCTGTTGATTCTGTTCTTGATGACGATCAACCGGTTCGTGGCCTTCAAGGCGATTCAGAGCCTGTACCGGCGCGGGATCGGCAACCGCAACGTGCTGATCTACGGAACCGGTGAGACCGGCGGCTGGCTGCAGCGCAAGTTCCACTTGGTGCCGACGCTGGGCCTGCGGCTTGTGGGGTTTGTGACCGATGACCCCGAGGACATTGGCCAGCACGAGCTTGGCGACCAAATCCTGGGGCTGTTCGAAGACCTCGAAACCGTGATCGCCGAGCACAAGATCAGCGAGGTCTTCATCGCGCTTCCCGGCTCGAAGGAAGAGCGCGTGATGGAGATCATTGCGCACCTCGACACGCTGGGTGTCTCGTTTCGGGTCGTGCCGCGCTTCTACCACTTGCTGGCGCAGCAGGTCCGCATCGAGCACCTCGACTCGATCCCTTTGATCTCGCGGCCCGACCGCGGGCAGGGGGTGGTTTCGGCGTCGGTGAAGCGCGTTCTCGACATCGCGCTTGCCTCGATTGTGTTGCTGTTGAGCGCTCCGGCTTACCTCGTCGCCTCCTACTTGGTCTGGCGCCAGAAGGACGGGTCGGTGTACTTCAGGCAGAAGCGGATCGGGCTAGATGGGCGCCCGTTCGAGATGCTGAAGTTCCGCACCATGTACTCGAGCATGAGCAAGGACAAGGAGTCGCCCAAGGACGAAGAGGATCCGCGCATTACGCCCACCGGGCGCTACCTGCGCCGCTACAGCTTGGACGAGCTGCCGCAGCTTCTGAACGTTCTGCGTGGCGAGATGAGCATCGTGGGGCCGCGACCCGAGATGCCGTTCATCGTGAATCAATATGGGCCGCTCGAGCGCGAGCGCTTGGGCGCGAAGCCGGGCATCACGGGTCTGTGGCAGATCTCGTTCGCGCGCAACGAGGCGATTCACCGCAACATCGAATACGACATCTACTACATCGAGAACCGTTCGCTCTTGCTCGATCTCGTGATCATCTTCCTGACCGGCTTCGCTGTCGTCAAAGGCACAGGCGCCCACTAAGCGTTCGCGATGCGAGTCCTCGAAGTCATGGAGGCGACCATCGGCGGCACGCGCCGGCACTTGGTCGACCTTGCGGGCGGCCTGCTCGCGGCGGGCGATGAGGTGCACCTGTGCGTGGCGAATGAGCGCGAACCGCGGTTCGGCGCGGACCTCAAGGACTTAGCCGCGCGCGGCGCGCACGTGCACCTGTTGCCGATGGCGCGCTCGATTGCGCCGCGCCGCGACTGGGGGCACATGAAGGAGCTGGCCGAGCTCGTGCGCCAAATCCAGCCCGACGTGGTTCACACGCACTCGTCGAAGGCTGGCGTGTTGGGGCGCGTCGCGGCGACTCGTGGCGGATGCGCCGCGACCGTGCATACTCCGCACACGTTTGCGTTCCTGTTCGATGCGATGTTCAGCGCTCCGAAGCGCCACCTGTTTCGCGCGATCGAGGGGCGCTTGGCACGGCGCACGACGCGGATGATCGCGGTGAGCGCCGGCGAGGCAGCGACGATGGTCGAGGCCGGCGTGGTGCCCGTGGAGCGCGTGCGTGTCGTCGCAAACGGCGTGTCGCCCGCGCGGTGGCGCGGTGTTGCCGCGGCGGATCGCGGCGAGCTTGGGCTTCCCGCGTCGGCGCCCGTGATCTTGGTGGCGGGACTGTTGAATACGGCCAAGGGCCAAGACCTTGCGATCCAAGCGCTGAGCAGCGCGGGGATGCAGAGCTGCCCCGAAGCGCAGCTGGTGTTGGCTGGGCATGGTGAGGACCTTCCCGCGCTCGAGGCTCTAGCTGCAGAGCATGGGTTGACCGAGCGCGTGTCGTTCTTGGGTTGGCGTGAAGACCTGCCGGCGCTGATGGCGATGGCGGACGTCGTCCTTCTGCCTTCACGGTGGGAGGGCATGCCGTACGTGGTCCTTGAGGCGATGGCGGCCGGGAAGCCGGTTGTGGCCACGCGCGTGGATGGCGCGAGCGATCTTGTAGTGCCGCGCGAGACGGGGCTGCTGGTCGATGTGGGCGACACCAACGGGATGGGGGTGGCGCTCGCCGAGTTGTTAGCGCTGGAGCCTGAGGGCCTCGCGCAGATGGGCGCGGCGGGTGCTGCGCGCGTGTGCTCGAACTACACGATTGAACATATGGTTGCGGCGACACGTGATGTGTTCCGCGAAGCGATGGAAGCGGCAAGAGGGAGACAGCGGTGAAGATTCAACACGTGATCACGACCTTGGATGTGGGCGGCGCGGAAGTGCACCTTCTGTCGCAGGTGCGCGGGCAAGTCGAGCGCGGGCACGAGGTGCGCGTGGCGTACTTGAAAGGCGACGGCAGCCTGACCCCCGAGTTCGAGTCCGCCGGTGCGGCGGAGGTTGCGCGCGTGGGGCCACTTGGGCTCTTGCGACGCATCTGGGCGGCACAGCTGGTGCACTCGCATCTTCTGAAGGCCGACATGCTGACGGCGCTCTTGTGCCTTGTTGGTTTTGCCAAGAACAAGCTCGTGTCGAGCAAGCACAACGACGAGCGCGCGCTGCTGAACCCGCTGTTCTCGCGCATCCATGGCGTGCTGGGGCGGGTGCCGCGCCGGACAATCATTTTGTCGAAGCACGTGGTCGAGTTCTTCGTCGATCACGGGCGACTGCCGCGCAAGCGCCTGCGACAGGTCTACTACGGTTTGAACCCCGAGCCCTTCGAGAAGGCGGCCTCGTTGAGCGTGGCTGAGCGCGAAACCCAACGCGCGGAGCTGGGCCTAGCGCCCGAGGACTTCGTGCTGATCTGCGTGGCGCGCTTTGCGCCGCAGAAGCGCCACGACTTGTTGCTGGAGTCGTTTGACAAGGCGCGCGCGCAGCTTGCGGCGTCCGGTGGAGCGAACCTGCGCCTCTTGCTTGTGGGCGGCGACCCCTTCGGGGAGGGGCGCCCCAAAGCCGAGGCCGAGTCGAAGCGTCTTGGGCTTGAAGACAGCGTTTCGTTCCTGGGCATCCGGCGCGATGTGCCCGATCTGTACGGGCTCGCCGATGTGTTTGTGATGTATTCGGAGTGGGAGGGCCTGGGGCTCGTCTTCCTCGAGGCCATGGCCGCAGGGCTGCCAGTGGTGGCGACCGGCGTCTCGGCCGTGCCCGAGGTCGTGATTGATGGCGAGACGGGTCGACTCGCTCCGTTTGGTGACACCGACGCGATGGCGGCTGCATTTGTCGCTTTGGCCAGTGATTCCGACTGTTGCCGAGCGCTCGGTCAAAAAGGTCACGCCCGCGTGCTTGACGTCTTCGCGCTCGATCGCATGGTCGACGCGACGCTGGATGTCTACGCAGAGGTGCGGCCTTAGAGCCAACCTGCGCGCTACCTGCTCGTATCGGATTAGAATCCGAGCGCAAACCTCGCCTTTTCCGCACCAAGGACCGATATGAGGTCCGCTACCCTGTTCCCTCACCGGGCCGCCTCTCACCCCATCTAGCCGATGCACCTCCTTCAACGCCTTAGTCTGCTGCTTGCCGCCGGACTCCTCTTCGCCACCCCGGCTCTGCCTCAAGAATCGGGGCCCAAGCCCAACAAGCAGCGCCAAAAGGCGATCTTGGAAAACCCATGGTCGAACGCTGAAAACGTGGCGAAAGGTGCGGCCATGCTGACGGAGCTTTACGACACGGCCGGGGGGCTTGAGAACTTCAAGAAGCTGGATGGAATTAGGTTCGATCTGCTCGAGACCTGGCGCGTCCTGATGGACCGCAATACGGGCGACATCAAGGTGCACCACTACACACCGCGGCTCTGCTGGTTGACTCCCGAGGGAGATGGTTGGGCGCGCTCTGAGTTCGTGAAGCCTGGTGTTTTTAAGCCGATGTACCGCCGCGAGGTCGCGACGGGCAACTTTGCCTGGTCCGAGCTGAATGGTGAGTTTAGCCGCAAGCCCGAGGCTGCCAGCAAGGCGCGGTCGCGGGTCCATCGCCTGCAGTTTCTGACTTGCGCGCCGTTCTCCTTCGACGGGCGCGGAGCCGAGCTTGTGTTCCTCAAAAACCTGGACGATGGCAAGGCTCTTTACGGGATGCGCCTTGCCCGGCCGCTCATCATGAGCATCCAGGAAGAGATCTCGGAGTTCGTGCTTGTGATCGACACCAAGGCCAAGCGTCTGCTGCAGTTGCAATACGCTCTTGTGGGCAAGGATCGCGAGACGACGGATAAGAGCACGGAGTGCTACGTGGACTTCGAGGGTGCGCTCAAGGTGGGCGATGTCACGCTGCCGAACAAGCACATCTGGTTTTTTGAGTTGGATCTACGCACCGAGGAGTACCTGCTGGCGAAGATCTCGAACTCGGTGATGCCCCCCGAGTCGCTGCGTCGTCCGTGGATTTCTGGCGGTCTCTGGGAGACGGACCTGCGTGCGGATACGTGGGACCCCCCGGCCAAGGAAGCCGAGCCCAAACAGTAAGGAGGCTTGAGTTCGGCGCAGATTGCGCCGATGAAGAGCCGGATGGAAGTCGCCGAAAATCAACGCCCCCAGCGCGGGCCGGACCGCCGCAAGCGGGCTACGCCCCGCTTCTCGAAGTACACATTCTTCGGCGGGAAGCGCAAGCGCCCCAGGCGTGACGACGAGCGCGCCGACAGCTTCGTGGACTTGTACCCGAACCTGCTCCTGTTCTTGCTCGCTTGGATCGCGATGATGAACCTGCTCGACAGCTTCTTCACGTTGGTTCATCTGCAGGCGGGCGGCATCGAGCTGAACCCGTTCGCGGCGATATTGCTGGAGACCGGGCGCGTGGGTTTTGTGATCTGGAAATCGGTTCTGATTGGGGCTGCGATTTTGGTCCTCTGCCTGCACAAGAACTTCGTCCTCGCGCGGCTCGGCATTGTGATCGCAGCCGTTTCGTACACGGCGCTGATCGTCTATCACCTGAGTCTCTTTTAGAGCCGGCGTGACCGTCGCGGCGGGTAAACTTGCCGCCCATGCGCATTGCCCGAATCTTGACCCGTCTGAATCTTGGCGGCCCTGCCCGACAAGTGATCGCCTCGGACCCAGTCCTTCTGCAGCGCGAGCACGAAGTTGTCGTGTTTGCAGGCAAGCCCGAGCCAGGCGAGGGCGATCTGTTTGAGGTCCTCACCGAACGCGGCGTGGACGTGCGGCGAGTGCCTGGTCTCGCGCGTGGGGTGAACCCCGCCAAGGATGTCGTGGCGCTGCGCTTCTTGCGCCGCGAGTTGAAGGCGCTCGCCCCGGACATCGTGCACACGCACGCGTCGAAGGCGGGCCTTGTCGGCCGGCGCGCGGCGCGTGTGCTGAGCGGTAAGGCTGGCCTTGTGCACACCTTTCACGGACACGTCTTGGAGGGCTACTTCCCGGCGTTTGTCTCGAAGCGCCTGATCGCCACCGAGCGCAGCTTGGCGCGTCAGACCGACCGCGTTGTGGCCGTGTCGCATGCGACCGCCGATGACCTTGTGCGCTTGGAGGTTGTGCCCGAGGAGAAGCTCTCGGTTGTTTCGCCAGGCGTGGACTTGACGAAGCTCTTAGCCTTGCCGGTGCGGCGCAAAGGCGCGGTGCTGGAGCCTCAGAGCGGCGGGCCGCGAAACGTCTGTGGCATCGCTCCCGAAGCCGTCCTTGTTGGCGTTGTGGGACGCTTGGCCGAGGTCAAGCAGCCAGAGGTTGCCTTGGCCGCGTTCGTGGATCTGGCCGCTCGGCATCGCACGGCCGAGCTTGTGTTCGTGGGCGATGGCGAGGGCCGCCGCGACCTCGAGCGCCGGATCGAGAGCTTGCCCGAAGACGTTCAAGCACGCGTGCACATGGCGGGGCACCTGGAAGACCCCGCAGCGATTTTTGGCGACTTGGATTTGCTGTTGATGAGCTCGCGCACGGAGGGCTTGCCCGTGGCGTTGATCGAAGCGCACGCGGCAGGCGTGCCAGCTGTTGCGCCGGATGTGGGCGGTGTGGCCGAGATCCTGGCGCACGACCGCACAGGCTACGTGGTACGCGAAGGCGAGGAGCTTGGCTTCCACCTCGACACGCTCTTGGGCAACGCCGACATGCGCTTCGTCTTTGGCCAGCGGGCGCGCATGCGCGTGTCGACTCGGTACTCGGCCGAGGCTCTTGCCGGGCGGCTCGAGTCGGTCTATCAAGCGGTCCTTGAGGAGCGAGCATGCGGCTCTTGATGGTCAGCGGAGACCGGCAAACTCCGGTGGGCGAGATCGGTCCGTTTCACGTTATGCAGGAAGAGTTCTCGAAGCACTTCGAGCGCATCGATGTGCTGTGCCCGAAGCCACCCAAGGCGCAGACGGTGTCGGTGATTCACGACAACGTGTTCTTTCATCCCGCGGACTGCGGGCGGCTGGGCATGCGCGGATACATCGCGCGGCGCGGCGCCGAGCTGATCGCTGAGCATGGTCACGCGGTGATCGTGAGCCATGACTACGGCTGGTTCTACAACGGGCTGGGGTCGGCGGCGCTGTCGCGCTCGACCGGTGTGCCGTATCTGTCCGAGATTCACCACGTGCCGGGTTTCCCCGTGGCGGCCGATCGGCGCGAGGCGTTTGATCGCTTCATCGCCAAGCGCTACATCCGCTGGGCGCGCTCGCGCGCGGCGGCGTTTCGCGTGGTGAACAAGGGCGAGATGCCGCCGCTCTTGCAGAAGTGGGGCGTGCCTCTCGAGAAGATCTTGGTGTTGGGCTCGCTGTACATCGACTTGGATTTGTTCGCGCCGCTCGCGCAGCCTGTTGCGCCGCGTTGGGACATTGCGTTCGTGGGGCGCTTGGTGAACAACAAGGGCTTGGACCGCATTGTGGACGCACTTGGGATCCTGAGTGAAGGCACCGCGCGACCGCGGCTCTTGATCTTAGGGCGCGGCCCCGAGCGCGAGGCGACCGAGGCACGCGTGCGCGAGCGCGGGCTTGCGGCGCAGGTCGATTTTGTGGAGTGGGTCGAGACGCCGGAGGACCTGGCGGACGTGTACCGCTCGAGCCTCTGCGTGGTGTGCGCCTCGACATGTGAGGGCGGGCCGCGCGTGACAGTCGAGGCGATGGCCTGTGGGACGCCGCCCGTGTCGACGCGGGTGGGCATCATGGGCGAGCTGGTCGAGGACGGCGTCAACGGCGCGCTGGTGGACTTCGATGCGGAGAGCCTGGCGGAGGGCTTGCGTCGCGTTTTGGACGATGAAGACGGGCGGCTCGAGATGGGCCGCCGCGCGCGCGAGGCCACGCTGCCGTTTGAATGGACCGCCGCGATCGCGCGCTACGCCGATGGCATCAAGTCGCTGGCTTTGGAGACCGGAGGAGTGGCTTGAAGCTGTTGTTCTTGACGCAAGTGTTGGATCGGCGTGACGGCGTCTTGGGATTTGTCGTGCGCTGGATCGCGGAGTTCGCGAAGCACACCGATGGGGTGCGCGTTGTGGCGCTCGAAGTCGGTGACACAAGCGGGCTGCCGGATAATGTTGACTGGGTCGAGATCGGTCGACGGGGGCGGATCGGGCGCTACTTGAAGTACCGGAAGACGCTTGCCGAGGCGCTTGGCTCGGGGCCGCGTGGCGGGTTCGATGCGGTCTTGGCGCACATGGTGCCGCGCTACGCGCTGGTGGCTGCGGGGCCGGCGCGGCGCTCGGGCGCGCGCTTGTATCTTTGGTACACACACAAGGGCGTGGACGCACGGCTGCGGCGTGCGGTGCCGATGACGCTGAAGACGTTTACGGCGTCGGAAGAGTCCTTGCGGCTCGAGTCCGACCGGCGGGTCGTGACGGGCCACGGGATTGACACCGAGCACTTCGATCTTGCGGCGCCGGCCTTTGCGTCGCCGCTGCGGCTCTTGTCGGTCGGGCGCCTGACGCCGGCGAAGGATCCGTTGACGATCTTGCGGGCTGTGGCGCGCCTCGTGAAAGCCGGTGTGGATGTGCGGCTGGACTGGGTCGGCGGCGGGCTGACAACGGGTGATGTCGAGTTCCGCGAGGTCGTGCGCAAGGAGGTCGAGGACCTGGGCTTGACGGAGCGTGCGGTGTTCCACGGCGAGGTGCCGTACAGCGAGGTCGACGAGCGCTTCCGCGAGGCGGATGTACTGATCAACGCGAGCTTCACCGGCAGCGTGGACAAGGTCGTGCTGGAGGCGATGGCCGGGCGACGGCCGGCGGTCAGCTGCAACGATTCGTTCCCGCCGATTTTTGCGGGGCTTGACGATCCGGGTGCGTTTGGCGAGCGGGCGGCCCTTGGGCGTTCGAGCGCGCTGCTGTTTCCCGGCGGCGATGACGCTGCGCTGGCAAGCTGCATCAAACGCTTGGTGGCGATGGGGCCAGACGAGCTGCGCGCGCTAGGCGAAGACCTGCGCACGATCGTGGTGCGCGACCATGGGGTCGCGGCGCTGTGCGAGCGCTTGATCGAGGAGATGCGCGGGTGAGCGAAGCGCCGAAGCTGTCGATTGTGATTCCGTCTTGGAACACGCGCGAGCTCTTGCGCGTGTGCCTGCGCACGATCGACGAGGCGGAGAAACCCGCGTGCGAGGTGATCGTTGTCGACAACGACAGCAAGGACAACTCGGCGGACATGGTGGCGGCGGACTTCCCGGATGTGAAGCTCTTCCGCAACGACACGAACGAGGGTTTTGCGAAGGGCTGCAATCGCGGCATCGCCGAGGCGACGGGTGAGTACATCTTGTTGCACAACGCGGATACCGAGGTCTACCCCGACTCGCTTGCGTTGATGATCGGCTACCTGGACGCCCACCAAGGGCACGGGGCGGCGGCTCCGCGCTTGGTGAACGCGGACGGCTCGACGCAAGGGGGCTGCATGGCGTTTCCGAGCTTCTGGACACCGCTATTCTTCGGAACACCGCTGGAGCGCTGGTCGCCGGACAGCCTCGAGCTGAAGCGCTACTTCCTGCGCGGCTTTGACCACGAGACCGATTGCGACATCGCGCAACCGCCGGCAGCGTGCCTGCTTGTGCGGAAGAGCGTGCTGGACGAGATCGGGCCGTTTGATGAGAAGCTGTGGCTGTTTTTCAACGACGTCGATTTGTCTCTGCGGCTGGCCCAGGCCGGGTACAAGACGCGCTTTGTGAAAGACGCGAAGGTGATGCACCACGTGGGCGCGAGCACCAGCCAGTTCGGTGGCATGCACGTCGAGTGGCAGAAGAACCGCTTGTACTACTACCGCAAGCACTTCGGCCGGCTCGCGGGTCTGTGGGTCAAGCTGTGCGTGATCTGGACGTTTGCGGACTTCGCGGGTGCGCAGGTCTGGCGGCGAGTATTTGGAAAGGACAAACCGCAGCCGGTGCGGCCACTTTGGGACGCCTTGAAGACGTTTCTGCGCTCATGACTTCAAAGCCGATGAACGAACTGATTGAACCGTTGGTGCGTGTGTTTGATTGGGCGATGTCCCACGAGAAGGCACCGGGTGAGCTTGTCTGCGACGAGCACAAAGTCGAGCACACGGGCAAGAGCGCGAACGTCGCGATCGTCGCGCTTGAGCTGTTTCGGTTGACGAAGGAAGAGCGCTTTCGCGACGCGGCTGTGCGTCTTGGACTGCGGATCGCCTCGCGGCTTGAGCGCGAGGACACGAGCCCGTGTTTCACGTTTCGGCCTGGGCGGCACGACCCGTTCAACTGCTCGAATAGTGTCATCGACGGCGGCGCGGCCAGTGACGCTTTGGCCTCGCTTGCGAAGAGTGCGGAAGAGCTGGGGTTGACGGAAGACGAGCGCCACACGTTGGCGTTTGCCGCGCTGCGCCACGCGCAGAGCTACCTGCGCTACGCCGCGGTGGACAAGGGCATTCCGGCGCAACGCGCTTGGGCTCTAACCGGCCTGACGGCGGCGCTTCCGCTGGCGGCTGAGGACGGTTGCGCGCTTGCGCATGAGGCTTTCGAGGAGCACGAGCACAGCTCGCCGCCAGACGCTTGGCCCGAGGCCCTGCGGAGTGCTGCTCACGAAGCGCTTGCCATTCTGCGCGGCATCCAGAATGCCGATGGCAGCTTTCCCTATCACCCGCATAGCTGGGGGCCGGGCCATCCGGGGGCGGCGGATGCATCCAGTTTCTACCAGTCGCGCGTGACGGGTTTTATGGCGCATGCGGTGGCGGCGCTCGGCGACGATCCTTTGGAAGAGCTGCACCGCGCTGGCTTCGAAGCGGGACTCGAGTTCCTCGCTGGGTTGTACGGACCCGACGGGCTGAAGGTCGGGCTTGTCGAAGCGAAGCCGTGGTATTGGGGGGCGACTTACGAGGTCGCTTCGCACGTGTTTGATACCCATGCGCTGGCTTTGGGCTGGCGTCTGTTGGGACGTGAGGATTTCGGCCGGCTGGCGCTCGCGAGCTTCCGGACTTGGGCGGCTCACTTGGCGCCGAATGGCATGCCACTGAGCCATCGCGAGGGGCCTGGGCGTAAGCCGAGCTACCAGTGTGAGATGTTCTGGGCGAGCCACGCGGCGTGGGCGGCGCGGGCGCTGGGGGACTTGCACTCGGCGCTTGAGGCCGGGCTTGGCGCGGGCAACTTGGAGCTGCCCGCTGCTTCCTTCGCGGAGACGCAGCTTGCGCGGCTCTCCGGTGCTGGACTGGTGGCCTTTGTTCGCGGCGCGCGGCCGCCGGGCAACGTGAACCATGGCAGTGTGCAGGGTGCCGGGCTCTTGCGCGCGGTCCCGATGACCGCGCGCCTCGGTGACGATCGCGCCGAGCTCGTGGAGCGGTGCCGCTTCGGGGGCTCGCAGCTGGCCGAGTGGACCGGCAAGGTCGGGCGGTTCTCGCTCGCGCGCGGACTGCGCTCGGGGAAGGACGAGGTGCGCTTCGCTTTGTGGACCTCGCGGGCGCATTGGCGCGGCGGGCGGAAGCTCGATGCGCTGCTGGACGTGCCGCGGACCTTCCGCCGCGCGGTTGTGGCCTTTGCTTATCCGCGAGTCTCCACGGCCTTCGCTCGAGAGGTCGAGTTCGAGCAAGTTAGCTCATCCTGTGTCGTGATCCGCGGAGCGCTTGCGTGGCGTGATGGCGCACCGGTTCCGGGGACTCGCTTCGAGCGCCGCTTCGAAATGACCGACGCGGGCCTTGAGGTCCACGAGGTCCTCGAGCTCGAACGGCAAGACCTTGTCCGCAGTTTGGCCTACCGCACGCCTGCAGGAGCCGTAGACAAGACGGATTCAGGTCCTGGTGGTTCACGCAGGCTATCCTGGACTCTAGCCGCTCAATTCACCTCCAAGTGAACGCACGCTGGCGCTGCCTGAGCTAGGCTTGGGCGCCTTCCCCAACGCATTGATGAATACCCCTCCATCGTCTCCATCCGCGCCTAGCCCCGGCGGCTACGCGACCACGTTCCGCGCGTCCCTGCAGGCCGGGCTTCTCACCGGCTTCATGATTGGTGCCGTGGACGCCATCCAGATCGGCGTGCAGCACGGCTTGCGCTTCGGATTTGCGGCTTGGATAGGGGCCGCAGCCCAGGGCATTGCCGTCTACGTGGCGGTCTTCATGGGGATCGCTTTGCTGTTGAGCCCGATCATCCAGATCGGGTTCGGGGGCACACCGCTGGGGGTGCGGGTGCGACACGCATTTGCTTTCACCGCTGGCGCGGCCATCTTCATGGAGCTGTTTTGGTGGACGCGGCCCTACGTGTTCTACGGGCGGCCAGCGACGTCACCCGAGCGGCTGTTCTCGGCGTTTGTCATGCTGGTTGCCTCGTGGGCGCTGGGCACGCTGTTGTCGCGTTTCATCGCGCGGCGCGGGAAGCCGTTCCGTGGGGCTCTTGAAGGGTTGGCTTGGTTGGGCGTGGTGGTCGGCGTGGGTGGGTTCCTCTTCACTCCTGGTGCGACCACCGACCGCGGCGTCTTGAACGAGCGCAACGAGGAAATGCCGAACGTGCTGCTTGTGGTCGTCGACGCTCTGCGCGCTGACGTGCTTGGATGCTATGGCAACGAGCGTGTGAAGACGCCCGTGATTGACGACCTGGCCAAGCGGGGTGTGCTGTTCGAGCACGCTCAAGTGCAGGCGCCCTTTACGTGGACGAGTTTTGGCTCGATCCTGACGGGCAAGTATCCGCGCCGGCACGGGCTGATGAAGATGAAACCCGGCGTTGTGATGGCGCCGAACGAGACACTGGCGTGGCACCTGAAGAAGGCGTTGATCGAAGATCAGGACGCCGCGCTTGAGCCGAACGACTTCACGAGCGGGACGTTCATGACCGGGACGCTCTCGCAGGGCTCGGGGTTGATGCGCGGCTTTGACGCGTACTTCGAAGCGCTAGTCGGGCACGAGCTGGTCGACAACGATGTGCCGTGGAGTGTCTATCGATCCGACCTTGTCCTGTTCAAGTTCAAGAACAAGCTGACGCAGCGTTTCGACTCGTCGCTTGTGATCAGCACGGCGACCGACTGGCTGCGCTCGAACCAAGATCGGCGCTTCCTGGCGATGGTGCACCTGTACTCGACTCACACTCCGTACGACCCCGAACCCGAGTTCCGCGACATGTACGTGGACCCCGCGTACAAAGGGCCGATCACGGCGTTCTATGCCGAGCACCGCGAGGCGATGGAGCAATGGGACAAGGGCCTGAAGGACGCTGACGGCAAGCGACTTGGTTACGAGACGACCGAGGCGGATCGTCAGCAAATCCGCAACCTGTACTACGGCGGCGTGACGCAGGCGGATGCCGCGATTGGCGAAGTTCTGCGCACCTTGGGCAACTTGGGCGAGCTGGAGAACACGCTCGTGATCGTGACGGCGGACCATGGCGAAGAGCTTGGCGAGCACGGTCTGTGGGAACACAACTGGATGTACGAGACGAACCTGCGCGTGCCGCTTGTGATCGCTTGGCCGAAGGGCTTCGAGGGTGGGCGCAGAGTCGATGCGCTTGTCGAGTCGGTCGACATCGTGCCCACGGTGTGTGATCTGTTGGGAGTCGACGTGCCTCTGGATGCAAGTGACCCCGAGCGCGGACGTGTGGATGGTCGCAGCCTTGTGCCGCTGATCAAGGGCGAGAAACCAACCGAAGAGGACGAGTGGGGCGGCTTTGCCTTCGCCGAGAACGGGCGCTTTGTGTCCGTGCGGGATCGGCGCTGGAAGCTGATCGTGCGCCGCGATGGGCTCGAGATGCCGATCTTCAAGGAGGACAGCGCGCCGACCGCTGCGTACGCGCGCCGGCCGCGGCTCTTCGATCTGGAGAGCGACCCTGGCGAGATGAACGATCTGTGGAAAGACGAGGCTGGGCAGAAGGCTTACGGCGATCAGGTTGTGCGGCTCTTGATGCTCTTGAGTGCTTGGTCCGAGGCGATGCCGATTCCGATCTCGTTCGTGGATGAGAGCCATCGCGATGTCGAGGACGAAGCCTTGTTCACGAAGCTTGGATATGGCGAAGGTGTGGGTACCGACGAGTGAGCGCGCCCTTGTTCTTGATTGCCAACGCACGGATGCCCAGCCAACGCGCGCAGTCGCTGCAGGTGGCGCAGGTCGCTGCGGCATTCTCGCGCGCGGGCTCGCCGACGACGCTGCTGCATGCGCGGCGGTTTCCGACTCCCGAGCTGCCGGCTGGTCAAGACCTGTTTGACTACTACGCAGTCGCGCCCGTTGAGACCAAGCCCGCAGTCGAGGCCGTGCCTTGCCTCGACTGGATCGACCGCGTGCCGACGCGTTTTCAGTATGTGCCGGCACGCTTGCAAGAGCTGACGTTTGCGCGCAATGCCGCGCTGCGCGTGCGAGCGCTGAGCGTCGTGAACGAAGGTGCGCGCGTGCTGTCGCGCGAGGCTGAGTCGGCGCACTCGCTCTTGCGGGGGCGCGCGCCGCACAAGCGCGTCTACCTCGAAGTGCATCGCGTGCCCGGTGGATCTTCGCGCAAGCGCTGGCTGTTGGAGGCCTCACGCGGAGCGCGTGGCGTGCTGGCGATCTCTGGGGGGGTCGCCGAAGACCTGATCAAACTGGGCGTTGAAGCGGACAAGGTGCGCGTCGAACACGATGGTTTCGAGGCCGGCCGGGGCAAGCCACTGGCGCGCGCAGCTGCGCGCCGCGAACTGGGGCTTTTGGAAGATGCCAAGGTCGTTGTGTACACGGGCGGGCTCTTGGTCTGGAAAGGCGTTGAGCTTCTTGTCGAGGCCGCGCGCGCGCTGCCCGAACTCGAGTTTGTGATCGCGGGCGGGATGGACGCGGATGTGGCGCGGATTGGTGCCTTGGCGGGCGGCCTTGCAAACGTGCGCTTGGACGGCTTTCAGCCTCCCGCGCGCATTGCGACCTACTTGGCCGCCGCGGACCTTGGCGTGATTCCGAACCGCTCGAAGCCGGCGATCAGCGCTCGATACACGTCGCCCTTGAAGGCGTTTGAAGCCATCGCCGTGGGGCTACCGCTCGTGGTGAGCGATCTGCCGAGCTTGCGCGAACTCTTCACCGATGGGGAGGATGCGCGCTTTGTGGCGCCCGATGATGCTCGTGCCTTGGCGGCCGGGATCGCGGAGTTGATGGCGAACACCGAGCTGCGCACGGCGATGTCGAAGCGGCTTTTGGCTCGGGCTCCCGAACATAGTTGGGATGCGCGCGCGCGCCGCATTTTGGATTGGATGAAGACGCGCGAGGAGCAAGTCGCATGAGAGTACTTTTCTTGACGGACTCCCTGTCGGACATCGACGGTGTGGGTCAGTACACGATGCGCTTGATTGAAGCGATGCAGCGGCTTGAGCCCGACCTCGAAGTCGAGGTCTTGCTGTCGCGCAAGCACCGGCCGACCTCGGCAAGCGTGCCCACGGATTGGCAGGTGGAGGTCGCGCTGCCGCCCGACTACTTCTTCTACATGTCACCGCTGCGATTCTGGGTCAGCCTGATCCAGTCTGTGCGGCGGACGACGCAGCGCGCGAAGCACGCGGACGTCATCCACGCGATCAAGGACTACCCGCACAACCTGATCGGCGCGCTGGCCGGCAAGTACGCGAAGACACCGTGTGTTGCGACCGCGCATGGGACCTACTCGGTGCAGCCGCTTCTGGACAAGCGGCACCGCAAGCGCGCGCTGAAGACCTATGGGCGCTTCCGGGCGATGATCTCGGTCAGCAACTACACAAAGCGGCGCTTGGTCGAGCTTCTGAAAGGCCAAGGCAGCCTCGATCCCGAGAAGATCCGCGTGGTGCCAAACTGCGTCGACGCGCCGTACTTTGCCGAACCGCGCGACATCGGCGAGCGGCTGTGGCACGGCAAGCGCTTCACCCTAGCGATCGGCGAGGTCAAAGAGCGCAAGGGGCATCACCTGTCGCTGCCCGCGTTTCTGCGCGTGGCGGAACGCTATCCCGACCTCGAACATGTGATCGTTGGGCGCCTCTCTGGTGACGACTACGAGCGCGACCTGCGCGCCATGGTGCGCGCGGCGTGCATGCAGGATCGCGTTCACTTCCTGGGGAACATCACCGAGGACGAGAAGGTCGATCTTCTGCAGCGCGCCGAGGTCTTCGTGCATACGCCGGTGACGGCGGGTGATGGGGGTTTTGAGGGCTTTGGGATCGTCTATCTCGAGGCGGCATCGGCCGGTACGGTTGCGATCGGCAGTCTCGACTGCGGGGCCGAGGACGCGATTCGCGACGGCGAGACCGGGCTCTTGGTTGAGCAGAATGTGGACGCCATCGAAGCGGGACTGGAGCGCCTGCTGAGTGATCCTGCTTACGCTGAGCAGCTTGCCAAAGAGGCGCTCGCGCACGCAGGGGATGTGACCTGGGACATGAACGCCCGGGCAGTGCTTACGATCTACCGCGAGGCACTTCAACCGGGTGCGCAGGTTCGCTGATGATTCGCCGCCTCAAGGAGAGCCGGTTCGTACGTGACGCGTTTGTCTTGCAGATCGCCGCCGGGCTGACGGCCGGTGGAAACCTGCTGTCGACGCTCGCCTTGGCTTTCCTCTTGGGCGCGCGTCTCCAGGGGACGTTCTACCTGGCGATGGCGCTGTACTCGATGTTCTACCTGTTGGGGAACGTTGGGTTGTCAACCGTGACCGTCAGCCACATCGCGCGCGGTGTGGGAGCGAACGACCGTCACATGGTTGTGGCGTGGCTTGGCTTCCTGCTGAAAGCCGGAGCCATCTTGGCCGTGTTCTTGTTGGTTCTGTCTTGGTTCGTCCTGCCGCCGGTGGGCGCGTACTTCTACGACGATCCGCGGGTTGCGAAGTGGGCCATGATGTTCTGCCTGCTTCCCGTGATCGAGCTCCCCCGCGTGGTCTGCGCGGCAGCGTTCCAAGGTACGCGGCGCATGCTGGACCTTGCGCAGCTCGAGAACACGATCGAGGCGGGGCGTGTCTTCCTCGTCATCTCGTGCGTCTTGATCACGGGTCGCCCCGAGGGCGTTGTGTGGGGCACCCTCTTGGCCGGCGGGTTGGGCTCCGTCATGGGGGTGATCCTCTATCGGCGCGCGCGCCAAGAGATGATGGAAGATCCCAAACTCAAGGCGCTCTTGCCAGGCGTGGGCGAGCTCCTGCGGGGCACGCGGATGATGCCGCTGCGGCATGGCTTGACGATGGGTTTGAAGGTCGGGCTCGTGCGCAACGTCGACGCTCTTGTGCTGAACGTGGCGCCGATGCTGATCATGGGGTACTTCGGGGGCCCAGCCCATGCGGCGTTCTTCCGGATTGCGCAGAGCTTCCTGCGCATGCCGCTGATGTTCCTGCAGGGCATCAGCCGCACCGCGGTTCCAGCGCTTGCTGAGCTCGCTCATCTCAAGGATCCGAAACGCTTCAAGGAGACGTTCTACCGTGCCACTTTTGGCGGCGGCATTCTTGTCAGCGCGGGCATCTTGGTCGCCTTGCCCCTGATCCCGATTGTGACGCGTTATGCCTTGCCGCCTGAGTACTGGGATGAGGTGCCTTTCGATGCGCTGCTCCTCTCCGTGGGGTTCCTCATCACGAGCTTCTCAGGTGCGATCGAGTCTTTCTACGTCGCCTCCAATCGGCTCACGGCCTCGCTTCGCATCGGCGTGGTGATTGGCCTGCCGATGATTCCGGTCATGGCTGTTGGCGGCTACCTTTTTGGGGCACCCGGTGTTGTCATCGCGACTTCCATTGCGCTCTCCGGCAGCGTGATTTATCACTTCCACATCTGGCGCTGCTTCCAAGGTGGCCGCGCGATTCGCCCGGTGAATCCATCTGGGTTCGAAGCCAAACCCGCGATCGACTCATGAAGATCCTCTTCCTTAATGATCTTTGGGATCAGCGCATTGGCTCGTCGATTCGGCAGATGTACCAACACGCGGAGGAGCTCCGCCGGCGAGGGCACGAGGTGTTGTGCTTCTCGACGACTCCCGATCCAGAGCTTGTTGGAGAGGCCGAGGAGCTTGGCATTCCCTTGGTGCGGGTTCTCTCGGACTACAACCCGCGTTGGCGCGCGTGGGTCGGGATGAACAACAGGGCCGTCGTCACCGAGCTCGAAGCTGTGCTGGATTCGTTTCGTCCCGACATCGTGCACACGCACTTGATTCACACGCACATCTCCTACGCGGCGCTGGCCGCGGCGCAGCGGGCGGGTGCGCGCGTCGTCTTCACCGCTCATGATGTGATGACCTTCTGCTACCAGAAGCTGACCTGCTTCCACGGCGGTCAAGAGGCCAAGGGCGAGCTGAGAGACTATGCCGCAAACTGGAAGAAGTGCATTCCGTGCCAGCGGCTGCGCTATCGGCCAGGCCGCAACCAGATGATTCGGCAGCGGTTGGAGTCCAACGTCGACCGCTTGACCGTCGTGTCGGATGAGCTCGGCGCCGTTCTGCGGGCGAACGGATTGCCCGTGCATCGGCGTGTCCACAACGCCTTGCAGCTGCAAGAGCGCTTGCCCGCGCCGGAAGAGGTGACAGCATTCCGCGCAAGCAAGGGCCTTGGCGACGATCCCGTGATCGCGATTGGCGGACGCCTGCACGAACAGAAGGGCGTTGGTCAGCTCTTAGCGATGCTGCCCGTGTTGCTCGCGGAGTTCCCTGCCTTGAAGGTGATGGTGATGGGCAAGCGTGCGGTCTACGACCAAGAGTTCGCCTCGGCGGCCAAAGAGCTTGGAGTGGATCACGCCATGGTGCCAACGGGCTGGCTCGACGGGGCTGAGTTGCAGTGCGCCTACTCGGCGGTGGACGTCTTCGTGACGCCTTCGATTTGTTTCGACACGTTTGGGCTCGTCAACCTCGAGGCGATGGAGCACAGCCGACCCGTTGTGGCCACGACGTTCGGAGGCAGCCAAGAGGTGGTCCTGGATGGCGTCACAGGCCTAATCGCGAACCCGTTTGACCTCGAGGCCTTCTCGAGTGCGATTCTGAGCCTGCTTCGCGACCCCAAACGCGCCGAAGCGATGGGTCGGGCCGGGCGCGAGCGCTTGCTCGAGAGCTTCACGATCGACCGGCTGTGCGACGAATACCAGGCCGAATATGAGACCGCTCTTGGCCTAGCTGAGGGCTGATTCGGACCCCGGACTTGGAGTCCGACTTCACTTTCAGGGTGGATCTGGCCGAGAATCCAGGGTCTGCACCCGCTCCTGATTGACTAGGCGCGGCTTTTTCCGCCCAAAACCTACCGTGCAGGGTAGAATTCGATTCCAGATTCGGGAACCCCCGACACCAGACTACGAACGCCCCTCACTCGAGCTATCCACATGCGCAAGATCCTCCTCTCTTACGTCAAGCCCCACGTGCAAGAAGACCCTGTGGCAATGCCACTCGGCATCACCTACTTGGGCGGAAGCCTCCAACGCGAGGGCATTCCCGTCGAGCTGTGCGACGAGCGGATCGTGAACGACAGCGAAATGCGCGCTGCGATTGACCGCAACGATGTGTGCGGCTTCTCCGCGATGACGCCGAACATTCGACGTGCGATCGCGTGGGCAAAATACGCCAAAGAGCAGGGCAAGATCACCGTCATGGGCGGGCCCCACGCCTCGGTCGACCCGACGATGTTCTTGGACAGTGGCCAGTTCGATTACGTGATCTCTGGAGAGGGTGACTACTCGCTCCCGCAGTTCATGAAGGCCCTTGAGGCCGGTGGCGACGAAGAGCTCCTGAAGGTGCCCGGCATCAACGGTGTCCGCGACGGAGAGGTCTGGGTGCGCAACCCGATGCCGGCGCTGATCAAGAACCTTGATGCTCTGCCGATGCCCGCTCGGGACCTGCTCCCGATGGACCGGTACTTCGATCTCAACCCCGAGCACCTCGCGTACATCTTCACGACGCGCGGCTGCCCCTTCAAGTGCATCTTCTGCCAGAAGGACTACACGGGCCGTGGCTTCCGCGTGCGCTCGACCGAGTCGATCGTGGACGAGCTCGAGATGTTGATCAAGACGTACGACCCGGGAGTCATCCTGTTCGTCGACGAGATCCTGACGCTGCGCCGGAACCGCATCCACGAGATGTGCGACGAGATCCTGCGCCGCGGTCTGAAGTTCGAGTGGATCGCGAACACACGGGGCGACTGCGTCGACTACCCGCTCTTGAAGCACATGTTCCGCGCCGGTTGCCGCCGGATCTACTACGGGTGGGAGACCGGCAGCCAGCCGATGCTCGACACCCTTAAGAAGGACATCACGGTCAACCAGATCATCGAGTCGGCTCGCATGACGCGCCGTGCGGGCATGTGGGCGAAGGTGTACCTGATCGTCGGCACGCCCGGCGAGAAGATGGAGCACATCCGCGAGACCGAACGCGTTCTGCGTGTTGCCTCGCCGGACCTGATCCGAATCAGTGTGTTCAACCCGCTCTTGGGTACTGAGTCCTGGGACAACTACCAGGCGAACATCGATACGGACAACGTGGCCGAGAACTACGTGAGCTCAAACCGCTCGGCGTACAACCACGAGAACTTCAGCCAGATCGAGCTTGAGGAGCTGCGCAAGGAGATGGTGCGGACTTACGAGCGTTGGTACTACTCCATGCCTGCGCGCTCGAAGCGCATCTGGGAGCGCTGCTTGTTCTATGCCGAGAACCCGACCTTCCTGCAGAAGCGCGTGGGCCGTCTGTTTGGCATGAGCCAGCGCGATCGCTCGGTGCTCAAAGGCCAAGAGATCTCGGCTTCGCGTATTGCGTTGGCCGACTCGGATCACACGGAGTGCGAGCACAAGTCCTCGTAAACTCCTAGCAGGAAGAGCCCTCGTGCTTGGCGTCCCAGACTCTGGACGACGCCGATTGCGGGGGCTTTTCCGTGTCCACAGGTAACGGCTGCCCGGGGCAGCCACTATCCTCAACAGCACGATGCGCCCTGAAGATGTCTCGAATGACGAGCTGACGCTCTCCCTCTGCGGTCCCGAGCAGCGCGCCGAGCAGGCGCGCTTGTTCAACGCTTGCTTTAAGAAGACGCTTCAACCCGCTTCCCTCAGCTGGCGCTACGACCAGAACCCCCAGGGGGCTTCGGTCAGTCTTGTGGCGCGTCCGCCGGGTGGCGAAGGGGTCTGTGGGTATGCATGCAACCCACGCCTTGCGCTTGTGCGCGGCGACCTGGAAACGGCGGCACCTGTCGGGCAGACGGGGGATGTGATGACGCATCCCGACTGGCGCAAGCGTGGCATCTTCAGCTCGCTGGACGCGCGCTGCATGGAAGAGACCGCAGCGCTTGGTTGGCCCCTGGTGTTTGGCTTTCCGAACCGGCGCTCGGCGCACATCTTCGTGAAGATCGGCTGGGACTGCATTGGGACCGTGCGGCCCTGGACTTGGTTCCCGCGCGCAACGGCGCCGGCGCGTGCGCATCGGCGGCGCGAGGGGCGCCTGCGTCAGGCGCTCTTGCCACTGGCTGCGCAGCGCTGCAAGAGCGGGCGCCGGCGCCTTGCGAGTCGCGCTCCGAAGGCAGCCGACATTCGCCCTCTTGAGCGCTTCCCGGAGGAGGTTGGTGCGCTCTCGTTTGAGGTCGAGCAGCAGTTCGATTTCATGGTGCGCCGCACGGCCGACTACCTGAACTGGCGCTTCATCGACACCAGCTTGAAGTCGCATCTCTGCTTTGGTGTGTTTGATGAAGCTGGTGCCATGAAGGGCTACGTCGTCGTTCAGCCTCCGCGCGAGGCGGGTGGCGTTGGGTTCTTAGTAGACGTTTTGGCGCCGGATGCAGAGTGGCGCGCGGCGGCGATTGGCTTTGGCGTGGACTCGCTGGTCGAGAGCGGCGCGGCTGCGATTGAGGCCACCGCTGTGGACGGAAGCTTCTGGGCGCGCGAGCTTCGCGACGCGGGCTTCTTAGAGCCACGCCCCGAGAACCACTTGACTGTGATCCTGTATACCCACGACGCTACGCACCCGCTTGCGAAAGTGGCCCGCGACCCGTCGAGTTGGTACTTCACCGATGGCGACCGCGACGACGAGACGATGGGCTAATGGCACCCTTGAAACACAAACTGAAGCTCGGTCTACGCGGCGCCTTCGCGCGCCTGTTTGCGTACACGCCTCTTGGAACCTTGGCGAATCGCTTGGCGCCACCGCGCCTGTTGATTCTGTTCGGTCACTGCGTCGACGACGATCGGTACGGCGGTGTGCTCGCCCCCGAGATGTGCCTAAGCCAGACGCGCTTTGGCCAGCTCTTGGATGCCCTCGAAAGGAAGCAGGTCGAGTTCACGACCCTGAGCGGCGGCTGGGCACGGCTGCAGGCGGGCGGCGGCAAGCGCTCTCTTGTTGCGCTGACCATGGACGACGGGTATCGCGACAACGTCGAGACGATGGCGCCGCTCCTCGAAGCGCGCGGCATTGCCGCGACCGTATTTCTTGAGGCTCGCGCACTCGACGAGCGCCGGGTGAACTGGACACATCACCTGCACTGGCTCTTTGACAAGATCGGCGGGGAAGAGGCGGCTAAGGCGCTTGCGGAACGTGCGCGGGCTTGCGAGGCCACCGAATCTGCGGGCGCGCTCCTTGCGGACGTCATCGACGAGGTCTTGGCTGCCGGTGGGGACCTCTACTACCACGTTAAGCGCCGGCTGAAGTACGACGTGAATCCCGCGCTGCGGGACAAGCTGTTGGCCGAGCTCTTCCTTGCTGAAGGCGGCGACGAGACAGCGCTGGCCGAGCTCCTCTACATGACGTGGGACGGCGCTCGGAAGATGCTCGCGGGCGGGCATGAACTGGGCGGGCACACGGTCAGCCATGCGATTCTCTCGTCGCTCGACGCGGCTGGGCAGGCTGCCGAAGTCGAGGGGTCGTCGGCGTCCATGGCCAAGGCCCTTGGCAGCTCGCCGGTGGTCTTTGCCTATCCCTTCGGCCGTCGCTGGGACTACGATCGGCATAGTCTCGAGGCGGTGCAAGCGGCGGGCATTGAGCTGGCGGTGAACACCCATGCGGGCACGAACACAAAGGACGCACCGCGGCTCGAGCTGCGGCGCGTCTCGGTCGAGGAGGACACGCCCTTGCATCTCGTGCTTGCCGAGGCCACTGGTGGGTTCCTGCTGCTCGAGAGGCTTGGCCTGAAACTTTCGGAATAGCCTGACTGGGGCACCCTTTTGGGACAAGAGGCGTAGACTTCGCGCGCCATGACGCCGCCGCCCCAAACCACGGATCCGAACGCAGCATTCTTGCTGCGGATTGCCGAGCTTCTCCACAGCTACGGGACACCGGCGTTCCGTCTGGAGCGCGTGCTGATGAACGTGGCCCGCGACCTAGGAATCGAGGCCTCGTTCCTGTCGACACCGACGGCCGTCATCGCCTCGATCGGAGCGGCGCCGAACAAGGTCGTCCACCTCTCGCGCACCGACAGCGGTGAAGTGGATCTTGGGAAGCTTGTCGAGTTCGACGAGGCGATGGACCGCGTGCGGGATCGCGAGCTAACGCCCGAGGAGGGTCTGGCTTTGATCGAGAGCGTGGCCGCCTCACCTTCGCGCTACCCGGCGTGCTTGACAGCGGTCGCCTTCGGCGTGGCCTCGGCCGGGGCGGCGATCTTCTTCCACGGCGGCGCGCTGGACGTGCTCGCGACCTTCTTGTTTAGCCTGGTGACGTTCGCGCTGCTGCGTCATTCGCCTGGTGGTCGCGATGCCGTCGGATTGTTCGAACCGCTGGCGGCCTTCACTACAGCCGGGCTTGCCGCGGCGGGCGCATTTTGGTTCGGCCTAGATGCGCGCATTGTGACGTTGGCTGGCTTGATCGTGCTGTTACCGGGCCTGACAATGACCGTTGGGTTCATCGAGCTCGCTACGCGGCACCTCGTCTCGGGCATGGCGCGGCTTGCGGGCGCGGGCGCCGTGTTCCTAACGCTTCTCTTTGGAGTCGCTCTTGGCTGGCGCGTCGTCGCGCTGCTCGCAGGCTTTGAAGGCGACTTGACCGGCGCGTTCCTGCCCGAGCGCACAACGGTGGCGCTGGCACCTGGGTGGATCTGGCTCGCTGTCCTGACCGCGCCGTTTGCGTTTGGCATTGTCCTCGAGGCGCGCCGCAGCGAGCTGGGTGTGATCTTCCTGGCGAGCGCGGCGGGTTACTCTGCCGCGCGCCTCGGAGCCGACATCCTGGGCCCCGACCTCGGTCCTTTCTTGGGCGCGCTCGTGGTGGGCCTGATCGCTAACAGCTACGCGCGCTTCGCGGATCGGCCCGCGCTGGTCCCGTTGACGCCCGGCATCTTCATGCTGGTGCCCGGTAGCCTCGGCTTCCGCAGCCTGACCTCGTTCCTGGACTCGGACTCGCTGACCGGGATGACGTGGGCCTTCCAGGCAGGGCTCGTGGCTGTGTCGCTCGTGGGTGGGCTCTTGCTCTCGAACTTACTGTTGCCGCCGCGCCGCGTCCTGTAGCTACTGTCCGTAGGTGAAGGGCGACGAGGCCTGCGGATCGGTCCAGTACAAGAAGGCGACGACGGCCACGATCACGAGGACGAAGGGCACGACGATCCAGAGCCAGTAGGTGCGGAGGAAGTCTTTCATAAGTTACATGATCGCGTAGCTGCCGGGGGCATCGCCGCTCGAGGCGCTGAGCTCGGCGGCCAGCCACAAGAGAGAGAGCAGGATGCTGGGCAAGAGGATCCAGGGCCAGTAGCCAGCTAGGAAGCGCTTGATCGCGGCCACTGCTAGAAGAGGGTGTAGATGAAGGGCGCGACAAACGGCGACGACGCGGCAACGACAAGCAGGCTGCCGATCGACAACAGGACGATCAGGAGCGGCAGCAGGTACCAGTGTCCGCGCGCGATGAACCCGGCGATCAGCTCCATGACCGTGCCGAGGCGACGGCCCAGCTTGTACAAGAGGAAGCCAATGATGCCGACGACGACTGCGACTAACGTGATGCCGGCGTACTCGGGCGGCAGGTTGTACGCCAGGTAGCGGCCGCCGAAGAAGACGCTAAAGACCAGCGCCAACATACCCGCGACCTTCGGGGCGATGGCGGGCAGCTTCTCTTCGCGATAGGTCAGCTTGTAGCTGATTGACAAGACGATCCAGAGGCCGAGATAGACAAGCAGCCACTTGGGGGGGAATGAAGAGTTGCTGTTCGAGGGGGGCTCGGCGACGCGCGTTTTTGCAGCCATCGAAGCGGGCAGGATCGCGTTCGTGGGGCTGTCGAGCGTGTCGTGCAGGTACTGGGCCAGCGTGCGGTTGCCCTCGGGATTGAGGTGCCAGTCGATGCGGTAGTAGAGCTCGTCTCCGCCCTCTTCGCGGGCGCGCAAAGTGGAGCGCGCGTCGAGGCACTTGATGCCAAGATCGGTTGCGGCCGACAGGAAGAAGTCGACGGGATTCGACGGAGACCAGGCCTCGGTTTCCAGGCCGAGTGTCCGCTTGCCAAAGCTCTGGGCGAAGTCGGAAGAGACATCCGAGTGCGCGGGGATCGGGACGATCACCAGCTGGGCGCCGAGCTCCCCCGAGGTCTTCTTGAGCGCCTGCAGCGCGCCGCGCGTGCGGCCGAGTGGATCCTCGGGCGCAGCTGCGAGGAAGTCCGGGGCCTCCGTCAGAAGCGGCGCGAATTCGCGAAGAATCGGCTCGGTTCCGCCGCTTGGGACAAACCACATCGGGCCCGTCTTGCCCCCACGGATGCCCGCGATCAGAAACTGAAGCGCGCGTGTCGTCGCCCAGTTTTCGGTCCAGTTGTGCGGCCCCGGGTCGACCAGTTTGCGGGCCTCAAGGCGGCCATCGGCTGTGTAGCGCGGCTTCGGATAACGCAGGTAGCTCTTCTGACCGTTCCAGAAGAGGTCGTTTTCGTAAGGGAAGACAAGCACAAGGTCCGGCTCGAGCTCTTCGCCGTGCAGTTGAAGCCAGCGCGCCTCTTGATCGGTCGAGTAGCCTTCGGTGCCGGCGTTGATGATCTCGACCTTGCGGCCTTCGAGTTGCCACCACGTCTCAAGGATGTCGAGGAACAGATCCTCGCGCTCGACCGTGTAGCCCATCGTGAACGAGTCGCCCAGGCAGACCACGCGGAAGACGCCCTCGGGCTTCTTGGGGTCGGGCATCGGGTCGTCGCGCAGGCCCTGCTCGTTGATCTCAAGCGTCAGGTCGAACTCGGATGTCGAGCGCGTGACGACAGCGCCAGGCCGCTTCGACCAGCCGAGCTCGGAGTCGAACTGGTTGGCGCTCGCTTCGGGGGCAAAGCGCGTCAGGCGCAGGCCACCTTCAAAGACAAGGAAGCCGATCAGGATGCTGACGACCAGCGCCAGGATGACGTTCAGGAGTTTCATCAGCTGACCATCTCCGTGACCGAGTCGCCCTCTTGGCGCAGGATGAAGGTCGTGTCAGCGATCTGCTTTTTGGCATCGCTCTTCACGATGTAGTTGTTCAAGAAGAGCAGGTCCATGCCCGACAACGAGAACGTGTTGAACGCATGGGCGGGGCTCTCGACGATGGGCTCGCCTTTGAGGTTGAAGGACGTGTTCATCACAACGGGCACGCCGGTCAGCTCGCCGAAGATCTCGATCATGCGGTGGTAGCCGGGGTTGGTCCTCTTGTAGACCGTCTGCAGTCGGCCCGAGCCATCCTCGTGGGTGATCGCCGGGAGATCGGCGCGCTTCTCTTCGCGCACGGGGGCGACGTACAACATGAAGCGGCCGGGGAAGTGGCGTTCGGCCTCGGGGAACTCGAAGAACTCGTTCGCGCGCTCTTCGAGCACGCTGGGGGCGAACGGACGGAACGCCTCGCGGAACTTGATCTTCTCGTTCAAGAGTTCCTTCATCTCTGCCTTGCGCGGGTCGGCGATGATCGAGCGGTTGCCGAGCGCGCGCGGACCCCACTCTTGGCGGCCGCGGAACCAGCCGCCGACCTTGCCATCGACTAGCGACTCTGCCACGAAGCGGAAGAACTCCTCGTCGTCTTCGATCTTCTCGAACGGGATCTCGTTCTTCACAAGGAAGGCCTCGATCTCGGCATCGGTGTAGCCGGAGCCGAGGTAGGCGTGGTCGAGCGCGGGGCCGCGCGGCTGTTCGAGGATGTGGTTGTAGGCCCAGTAGGCAGCGCCAACCGAGCCGCCATCGTCGCCGGGGGCCGGGTGGATGTAGACGTCTGAGAACGGGCCGTCCACGAGGTTCTTGTAGTTCGCGACCGAGTTCAGCGCGACGCCGCCGGCGAGGCACACCGAGTCGAGCTCGGGGTGCATGCGCTTGAGCTCTTGCAGCATCTTGAGCAGGATTTCTTCCGTCACGCGCTGGATGCTGGCGGCCATGTCGCAGTAGTACGGATCGAGGCTCTTGTCGCCTTCCTTCGGATCGCGTGCGGGTTTGCCGAAGTGCTTCTCGAAGGCACTCGTCAGCGTCGTGTCGCGCGAGTAGTGGTACGAGAAGTACTTGAGGTCTTGCCACAGGCTGCCGTCGTCGCCGACCTCGAGCAGCTCGTAGATCTTGTCCACGTACTTCGGGCTGCCGTAGGGGTGCATGCCCATCAGCTTGTACTCGCCCTCGTTGATCTCGAAGCCGCAGTACGCGGTGAAGGCCGAATACAAGAGGCCGAGCGAGTGGGGGAAGCGCAGCTCCTTTTCGATCGTGATCTTGTTGCCGCGGCCGATGCCGAGGGTGGCCGTGCTCCACTCGCCGGCGCCGTCGACCGTCAGGATGGCGGAGTTCTCGAAGGGCGAGGTGTAGAAGCTCGACGCGGCGTGCGCCATGTGGTGATCGGCGAAGAGCAGCTTCGAGCCCCGGACGCCGAGCTCTTTGGTGATCTGTGATTTGATCCAGAGCTTGTCTGTGATCCAGCGCTGCATGGACTCGCGGAAGACGGCGGCTGAGCGCGGGAACGTGGCCATCGCGGACAGCAGCATGCGCTCGAGCTTCACGAACGGCTTCTCGTAGAACACGACAAAATCGACGTCCTTGATCGTGACGCCGGCCTCTTTCAGCACGAACTCGATTGCGAGCGTGGGGAAGCCCGCGTCGTGCTTGCGACGGCTGAAGCGCTCCTCGGCGGAGGCGGCCACAAGGACTCCGTCGCGCAAAAGGGCAGCGGAAGAGTCGTGATAGTGATAAGCGAGTCCGAGAATGATCATCGAATTAACAGTACCGGCAAGGTCGCAGGGTGGGCGGGCGGGGTTAGCTCAGACCCTGGCTGCGGGCGCGGGGGAGCGTCTCGTTGTCGGTCTTCCAGTTGCGCCAGTTCGAGCCGCCATGGCTCTTGCTGGGCCGCTTTTTGTGCAGCGGGTCGGCGAACAGCTGGTAGAAAATCGCGAACGGTCCGAGGACGACGAAGTAGAGCAGCGTCAGGAAGACGCGGGACAACATGTGCCCAAAGCGCTCGGAGAACTGGAGTAGAGAGGCCATCAGAGAAGTATAGCCTACTTCTCCGGGGGCGCGCGTTGCTCTATCATCGGCCGCCAATGGACGCCTCGACGAATGGAGAGTGGGATGAACAGCGGCGCTGGGTTTTGTGGCTGGCGGTTTTGGTCGCCCTCGTTGCCGTCCTGCCGTCGATCGGGACGCTGGGCGCAGGGCTGATCTCGGACGATGGTGCGGCGCTTGGATACGTCCATGCGCACGGCGCTTTTGCGGACTGGTTCAAGCCCGAATACGACCTGCACACGTTTCGGTTCTGGCGTCCGTTGGTGACGGTCAGCTTGGGGTTGCAGGAGGCTGTGTTCGGCGCGGCGCCGGTTCCCTTGCGGTTGCTTAATCTTGCTGGGCATGTGGCGACGGCGCTCTTGGTGATGCAGCTCGCGCGGCAGTTGGGCGCGCGGCTCGTCGGTGCGACTCTGATCGGGTGCTTGGTGGCGCTGTTTCCCTACCAAGGCGGCACCGTCACGTGGATCGTGGGGCGCGTGGATTCGCAGTGCGTGCCGCTGGCGCTGGGGGCGATCGTGGCGGCGCTGGCCGGCCGGTCGGCGTGGGCTGGGCTGTTGTTTTTCTTGGCACTGGCGACCAAAGAGATCGCGCTGGCGGTGCCGTTTGCGACCGCGGCGCTTGCGCTTGCGCGCGGGCGCGGATTTGCACAGATGCGGCGCCCGCTTGTCGTGATGGCGCTGGTTCTTGCTGGCACGATCCTGTGGCGGCGCGTGGCGATCGGGACTTGGGTTGGCGGCTATCCCGGCGGGTTGGCTTCCAGCCTTCCGGACGGCCTTGGGGGCGCGGCCGTGATGGCTGCGCTTGGATCGATTTGGGGACCGATGCGCTGGCTTCTGGGCGGTGTGGCTTTGGCTCTTGGCGTGGCAATGGTGACGGGCTCGCGTTTGGTGATTCGAGCCCGCCTACAGCTGTTAGGCGGCGTCTTGCTTGCGAGTGCGTTTGCGCTTGCGCCTCTCTTGCGCAGCTTGATTCCTGGTCCGATTGGGCCGGAGCACGAACGGGTGTTGATGCTGGCCGACGCGCTCTTGTGCGTCGCGTTTGCGGTCCTGTTCACCCGCCAGGCGAGTCGCACGACTGCGGTCCTTGGCGGCGTGTTGGTGCTTGGGTTGCTGGGCCAGCGCGGCGCTGCGGCTTGGCAGGACACGCACGATTGGGCGCGGGCTGGCAACTCGGCCGAAGGGCTTGTGAGCTACATCCACGACACGCTGACCGCTGATGATGCACACGTGCAGCCGTCCGCGTTGCCCGTCTTGCGCGCGGCGCCACCGCGACTCGAAAACGGTGCCTACGTCTTGCAGTGGGGCTTCGCCGATCGCTTCCGCGCGCCATTTCCTGAAACACCGCGCCCGGTCTGGCCGTGGCGGCCTCTGTTTGACGGCAAGGACGTGCAGCGCAACTCGGTCACAAGGCCCGAGCTGAATCTGCGCTGGCCGTTCGGGCGCGCGCCGAGCATGGTGCCGCCGCTCTTGGTGACAGATCTGGCTGGGCAGCGCTTTGGTGACGTTCCGATCTCGGCGAGCTTGCTGACCGAGCCCGGGCCCACGTTTCAGTTCACCGGCTCGTTCCCCGGCGCGCGCTTCGAGGTTCTGTGCTTCACCGAGCTCGGCTATGGGGTCGGCCTGTTCGGCGGTCCCAAGCAGCGTGGAGCCATGGAGGCTGTGGCGCCCGATGAAGTCGTGCCGCTGCCGTTTGGGGGCCACGCTTCGCTGCGCGAGCTCTTGATGCTTGAGCCCGGCGGCACGGGCACGGGCGGCCCGCAGTTATATGAGGTGATCGCCCTAGCCGCCGACTTCGGCGCCACCGAGGCGTACCTCGAGTTCCGCGCCGTCGACGATGCGCGTGGCAAACTCGATCGCCCCGTCGGCGCCAGCAAGTGGATCCACCTCGTGTGGGGCCCCGAGCTGCGCGACGCGGTTCTACCGTTTGACGGATTCCAATGAGACACCCCATCGCCCGCTTGCTCGTTCTCTTCCTTCTCATGCTGCTCGCAGTTGGGCCGCCTGCGTTGGGCTTCGACGACGAGCCCGAGGCCCCTGGACTTCCCGCCGGCCGCGTGGACTGCCCGACGTGTGATGCGGGCGTGGTCACACGTATGTGCGCCGCGTGTGGTGGCGTGGGCGAGCTTCCGTGCGTGGGCTGCCGAAGGTTGGTTCGGGGCTTCTATGACGTCCGGCCGGCCTGGAATGTTCTCGTGCAGCTAAGCGAGGAAGGCGAGACCTCGCTCAACTTCCTGCTTGCCAAGACCGAGAAAGTCGCGGCGTCCCTTGGCTCGGCTGGCGGAAGGACCTCGTGCTGTGGCGGCCCGGTGCTCGCGGCCATGAAGGGCCTGCTGGTGGATGGTCTTCAGTGCAAGCGCTGCAAGGGGCGCGGGGGTGTTGACTGCCCGACTTGCAAGGCGGGCGTGCAGTCCTGTGGGGCCTGCCGTGGCAAAGGGATTGAAGAGGGCGCCTGCCGTGATTGCAGCGGTTTGGGTCACTTGCCCGACCCCATGGCCGGGCTTGATGTCGAGGACCCCGGCGCCGCAGATTCTTGCGGTTGGTGCGAAGGCTCGGGCCTCTTGCCGTGCCCGGACCTTGTGGGCAATGCTCACCTCAAGCACCCGAAAGCGACGGAGTGCCGGGTCTGCTTCGGGAAGAAGAAACTCGCGTGCGCGGTCTGCGCGGGTACGAAGAAGCTCGCCTGCTCGACGTGTGGTGGCTTCGGTCAGATCGTGAAGTCGCAGGTCTTTGGGAAGCCCCCGAAGCTCGCGCGGTGCAAGACCTGCGGGGGGAAGGGCCTGGAGAAGTGCTCAAACTGCAAAGGCAAGGGCAGCACCAAGTGCGAGCACTGCAAAGGGCGCGGGAAGCTTGGGGAGACGTGCACGCAATGCGACGACACCGGCTTGGTTCCCTGCGCGGGCTGCTTTCGCTCGTCGCCAAGGTATTGGGAAGTGACGGGCGGCATGCTGACCGCGCTTGGAGAGGAAGCGGCCGCGGCGCTCTTTTGGAGCCAGGTCCCGAAGCGCCTTGGCGCGCACCAAGCCGAGCGCGAAGACTTCGAGAACGCCTGGCACTTCGACTACGTCTTGGGGCGCCCGTCTGACGAGGGCGAAATCGCGATCGAGCACGAGACGCGCCGCAAGGTCGCCTTGGCACACGTCCCGAAGTAGCGGGGCCGAGGCACTCGGCGTTTGGCCCTTACTCCAGCGTCAGGTCGCCTTGGAAGAGCTCGCTGTAGGGCGGGTTGTAGGTGCGCTCGAGGCGGCCGTTCTCGTTCATGTCGCGCCAGACATTCAGGGAGAGCTTCGTGCCGACCTTGAGGCCTTGCACGGCCATCGCGAGCCGGTCGGGGGCGCGGATGATCATCGGCCGCCGGCCGGCGGCTTGCACGGTGTCGAGGATGTCGCCCGACTCAAGTCCCAGGCTGGCCGCCGGGCCGCCGGCCCGGACGTTGGCGATCTGCACAAGGCGCGAGTTCGAGAGCGCCACCGCATCGACCGTCATGCCGAGGCGTTGGAAGAGAATGCCCTCGACAACACCCCAAGGCTGCACGTCCATGTTGAGGCGCTTGCCGCCGCGATTCACAGCGATGTGCAAAGGCTGATTCGGGTCCACCGACACGCGTGCAAGGCGGTATTCGGCGGGGGTCGCGAGCGGCGTGTCGCCTAGTTGCAGGAACCGGTCGCCGACCTTGAGTCCCGCTGTGGCAGCGGGGCTATCCGGAACGATGCTCGTAATGCGCAGGGCCTCTTCGTCGGCTTCGTAACCAAGCCAAGCGCTAGCGAGGCTTGTTGACAGAAGCTCTTCTTCAAGAACCTGGATCACGCGATCGGCAGGGATCGCGAAGCCAATGTTCTCGGCGTTCATGCGCATCGCGGCGTTGATGCCAATCAGATCGCCGTTGATGTTGAGCAGCGGTCCGCCCGAGTTGCCCGGGTTAATCGACGCGTCGGTCTGGATCAGGTTGGTGAACTTGAGTCCTTCTGAGGGGACCTCAAGCTCGCGGTGTAGGCCCGAGATGATGCCCATCGAGACCGTGTTGGTTTGGCCATACGGATTGCCAATCGCAAGAACACGCTCGCCGATCATCAGGTCCGAGCTGGTGCCAAGTGGGATCGTCGGGAAAGGTCTTTCGCCGTCGATTTTGAGCAGCGCGAGGTCTTCGTTCGCGACGAACGAGATCAGGCGCGCGGAGTAGACCTTGTCGTCGTAGCTTTGATCAAACGACACGCGGATGGCGTTGGCGCCCTTGACGACGTGGTAGTTCGTGACGATGTACCCCTGATCGAAGATCACCGCGCCCGAGCCACTGGACTGGCCGAGGCGCTCTTGATCGCCAAAGAAAGTGCGCACCATGGTCCGCACATCGGTCTCGATGTAGACCACGGCCGGGTTGGCGGCGCGGACGACTAGGACTTCCGGCGTGACACGGCGCTCGTAGTCAGCGCGCGATTGTTCGGGAGATTGGGTGCCACCCTGCGTCAGTTGCAGGGCCAAGAGGAGGATCAGCGGCAGGCTCATGATGATCGTATGGAGGCTTGGGAGGTGTCCGGGATTGGACGGCTCTCAAGCCTACGGAGCGCGCCCACAAAGCGTGAGTGCTGTTTTCCGGCCCCATGTGCGAGTGGGGGAAGAAAATGGTGGGCCGTGGGGGATTCGAACCTCCGACCTCCACGATGTCAACGTGGCGCTCTAACCAACTGAGCTAACGGCCCACTCGAGGGGCGCAAAGCATAGGCAGAAGTGGGCGCAGGCTCAAGACCTATCGACTGCATTTCTGCGGCTCTTCCTAACGCTTCAAGAAGTAGAATCTCGCCCCGCCAACTTGGCATCCCTCCATCCCTCCTCCCCTTTACCGGATTCGACCCGTGAAGATCGGCGTACCCACAGAGATCAAACCCCAGGAAAACCGCGTTGCCCTAACCCCTGCCGGGGCTGACCGCTTAGTTGCGGCCGGGCACGAGGTTGTCGTTCAGTCACAAGCTGGCGTCAACAGCGGCTTCGACAACGCAGCATACGAGGCGGCCGGCGCGTCGATCCTTGCCGATGCCCCCGCGGTTTTTGCCGCGGCGGACATGATCGTCAAGGTCAAAGAGCCGCAGGCGTCCGAGTGGCCGATGATGCGGGAGGGGCAGATCATGTTCACCTACCTGCACCTCGCTGCTGATGAGACCCTGACGAAAGGCCTGATGGCCACGGGCTCGCACTGCTTTGCCTACGAGACCCTCGAGGTCGGCCGCACGCTTCCGCTCTTGACTCCGATGAGTGAAGTGGCCGGTCGCATGGCGATTCAGGCTGGCGCGAAAGTGCTCGAGCGCCATCAAGGTGGGCTCGGCATTCTGCTGGGCGGCGTGCCCGGTGTGAAGCGCGCGAAGGTCCTCGTTCTGGGCGGCGGCGTGGTGGGCACGCAAGCCGCGCGGATGGCCTGCGGCCTGGGCGCCGATGTCACGATTATGGACATCGACCTCGACCGCTTGCGCTACCTCGATGACACGATGCCGAAGAACTGCCGCACCGTGTACTCGACTCCGTTTGCCGTGCGCGAGCACTTGGCGCACGCCGACCTTGTTGTGGGCGCGGTTCTGATCCCCGGCGCCGCGGCACCGAAGCTCGTGCGCCGCGCAGACCTGAAGCTGATGAAGAAGCACAGCGTGATCGTCGACGTCGCCGTCGACCAAGGCGGTTGCGTCGAGACGTGCCACCCGACAACGCACGCCGAGCCGACCTTCGAGGTCGACGACGTCCTGCACTACTGCGTCGCGAACATGCCGGGCGCCGTTCCGCAGACCAGCACGATGGCGCTCACCAACGCGACTCTGAAGTACATGCTTCAGCTTGCTGAGCATGGCGCCGCGGGTTCGATCCTGCATAGCCACGAGCTCAGCACCGCGGCGAACGTGATCGCGGGTCAGCTGACCTGCCCGGCCGTCGCGGCCGCGTTTGACATGGGCTGCGTAGAGCCTGAGTCCGTAGCCAAGTCGCTGTAGAGCTTGCCTCTTCAATTGACTCTGCTTCCGCGCTCTGCCACCAGCCCATCCTTCTAGATGGACTGGTGGCAAGCGCTGGTGATCGGCATCGTCGAGGGTCTGACCGAGTACCTACCGGTCAGCTCGACGGGCCACATTTTGCTGACGCAGCGCCTGATCGGCGTTGCTGAAGGCGAGGCGGCGAACGCCTTTGCGATCGCCGTGCAAGCGGGCGCGATCTTGGCGGTCTTGGGCCTCTACCGGGCCCGAGTTGGCCGGATCGTCGCAGGCCTCGCCGGACGCGATGCGGAGGGCCGGCGGCTTGGCCTGCAGGTCGCGGTGGCGTTCCTGCCGGCCGCTGTCTTCGGTTTGGCCTTTGACGACAAGATCGAGCAGCACCTATTTGGGCTCACCCCGATCGCGTGGGCGTGGCTCGTTGGCGGCCTCGGCATTCTGGCCGTCGCGGCTTGGCGCAAAGGCAAACCCCAGACAGCCGGCCGGACGCTCTTCGAGCTAGGTTACAAGGGCGCGCTGATCATCGGCCTGTTGCAGTGCGTCGCGATGTGGCCGGGGACAAGCCGCAGCTTGATGACGATCGTTGGCGGCTTGCTCGTTGGCCTTGAGATGGCGGCCGCCGTCGAGTTCTCGTTCCTGCTTGGGCTCGTCACGTTGGGCGCGGCGACCGCATACAAGGCACTTGGCGACGGCGCCATGATGCTTGAGGCATACGGACCCGTGGCGCTGCTGATCGGCTTCCTTGCCTCGTGGGGTGCCGCGGTCTTGTCTGTTCGCTGGATGGTCTCTTGGCTCAAGAGCCGTGGATTGGCCGTCTTTGGGTGGTACCGTGTGGCTCTTGCAGCGACCGTCTACTTGACGCTGCTCCGCTAGGCGCGGCTTCGCCTCCACAGTCCATCTCTATCTGAAGCTCCCTGATTGGGGACCCTCCAATGAGCCCAAGTTCTTCGAGCGGCGCACGCCGCGCCATGATCACCGGAATCACCGGTCAAGACGGCAGCTATTTGGCCGAGCTCCTTCTCGACAAAGGCTACGAGGTCTATGGCGTTGTGCGCCGGTCGAGCACCGAGCGCTTCGAGCGCATCGAGGGAATTCGCGACCGCATCCACTTGGTGCACGCCGACCTGTTGGATCAGTCGAGCCTGACGCGCGCGTTCGAAGAGGCGCAGCCCCACGAGGTCTACAACCTGGGCGCACAGTCCTTCGTGCCAACCTCGTGGACCGAACCGACATTGACCGCGCAGTTCACCGGGCTCGGGGTCACGCGGATGCTCGAAGCGCTGCGCAGCGTGACTCCCAAGGCGCGCTTCTACCAGGCCTCGAGCTCGGAGATGTTTGGCAAGGTGCTCGAGACACCGCAGAAGGAGGACACGCCGTTCTATCCGCGCAGTCCCTACGGCGTGGCGAAGGTCTACGGGCACTTCATTACCGTCAACTACCGCGAGAGCTACGACCTATTCGCCTGCAGCGGCATCCTGTTCAACCACGAGAGCCCGCGTCGCGGCGTCGAGTTCGTGACGCGCAAGATCACGCGGCACGTGGCGCAGATCAAGCTGGGCCTGAAGGACAGCCTGGTCTTGGGGAACCTGGACGCGCGCCGCGACTGGGGTCACGCCAAGGACTACGTGCGCGCGATGTGGCTGATGCTGCAACAGGACGAGCCGGAAGACTTCGTGATCGCCACCGGCCGCACGCACACGGTGGGCGACTGCTGCCGCGTGGCGTTTGAGCACGTGGGGCTGAACTTCGAGGACTACGTCTCGACCGACCCGCGCTGGGTGCGCCCAGCCGAGGTCGACCTGTTGATTGGCGACGCGACGAAGGCCAAGGAGCAGCTGGGCTGGACTCCAGAAGTCAGCTTTGAAGAGCTCATCAAAGGCATGGTCGATGCCGACCTAGCCGACCTGTCGGGCAAAAGCTGATCGAGGACATCGTGGCAGACCCCAATCAGAACGAAGCGCCGCCGCGTGCGCTCTTGGTGAGTGGAGCGTCCGGATTCGTCGGAACGCGCTTGCTTGAGCGCTTTGTGGCGGCTGAGTTGCCAGCGCTCAAGGGTGTGCACATCCACGCTCTGTCGCGCAGCCAGCCGCGCTATTGGCCCGCGCCGCATGTGGACTTCCACGCTGTCGACTTGGCCGACCGCGAGGCCGTGGGGCGCGTTGTGATCGGTTTGGATCCCGCGCCAACGTGGGTGCTGCACTTGGCCGGGATGGCGAACCCGCGCGAGGCCGCGCGCCTGCCGCGGCAAGCGCGCGCCGCCAATGCAGAGACGACGCGCAACCTCCTTGAGGCGCTTGCCGATCGCGGGCTTGGCACACGCTTCCTGTTGGCCTCAACAGCGGCTGTGTACGGCAAAGAAGCTGTACCTGGCGATGCAGACGAAGGCGGCCGCATCCCTGAAGGTAGCCGCGCCAGAAGCCGAACCGCGTACGGCTGGTCGAAGCGCCTGGCCGAGCGCGTCACGCTAGGCTGTACGGCTCCTGGTCTTGAGGCGATGGTCGCGCGCCCATACAACCATGCCGGTCCTGGGCAGACGGCCGGTTACGTGGTCCCCGACCTTGTGGCGGAACTCAAAGCCGCGATCGCCGAAGGGCGCCCGGCGCGCACTGGAAGCCTGTGGCCAGAGCGCGATCTCTTGCACCTTGACGACGTGATCGACGCGTACTTGTTGCTGCTCGCACGTGGTGAGGCCGGGCGCATTTACGACGTCGCGCGCGGCGAAGCGCAGCCGATGCAGACGATCTACGATGGCCTCGTACGTCGCCTTGGCCAGCCGGTTGGCCACGAGATCGATCCCAGCAAGACACGCTTGGGCGAGCTCGCGCGCATCGAAGGTGATGCCGCAGGCTTGCGCGCGCTGGGCTGGACGCCGACGAAGGATCTCGATGCGATCCTCGACGGCGCCCTGGGCTAGCCCGCTACCAGTTTTCGCCGAGCAACTCGAAGTGCGACTTCGGGTGCAGGCAAGCGGGGCACATGTTCGGAGCGTCCTCGCCTTCGTGCAGGTAGCCACAGTTGCGGCAGCGCCACACGACCTTGCCGTCGCGGTGGAAGACGCGGCCAGCCTCGAGGTTGTCGGCTAGGTCCTTGTAGCGTTTGCCGTGCTGCTTCTCGGCGATCGCAATCGCGCGGTAGGCGGCAGCGATCTGCGGAAAGCCCTCGGCCTCGGCGGTGTCGGCCATGCCCGGATACATCTCGGTCCACTCGTGCTCTTCGCCTTCGGCGGCGGCGCGTAGGTTTTGCAGCGTGTCCTTGATGGTTCCGGCTGGGAACGTCTCCGTGATCTCGACATCACCACCCTCCAAGAACTTGAAGAAGCGCTTGGCGTGCTCCTTTTCTTGGTCGGCGGTCTCGGCGAAGATCTCGGCGATCTGCATGAGGCCTTCTTTCCGCGCGGCTCCCGCATAATAGGTGTAGCGGTTGCGCGCTTGGCTCTCGCCGGCGAAGGCGATCAGGAGGTTCTTCTCGGTCTGGGTTCCGCGGATGCTCTTGGCCATGGCTGCAAAGTGGGTTCGGGGTGTGCGGTTGGGCCCCGAAGGCTAGCCAATTTAAAGAGCATGTGAAGGCCCAATCAGGTGCGTCTCATCTCGCGGTGTTTGGGGATCAGGATGCCGAACACCACGATGCAGCCAAAGAAGAGGTCCAGTGCCGCGGTGCGCGTGAACGTGCTGCTAAGAATCGGTGCGATCGAGATGATTGCAAGCACGATCGACACAGCGATGCGCGCGCGCAGAATGGACGTCAGGGCACCCCAAGAGGCGCCCATCACAAGCGCCCAAGCGAGGTGCGCTCCCGAGCCGCTCAAGAACACCAGCGTGAGCAACAAGAACGCAAGCGCTCCTGTGATGGTGTCTTCGATCAAATCCTCGCGGCGGCGGTCCGTGTACCGCTCGGACCAATTCTCATCCGCCTGCCAGGCTTCGCGCCGCAGGGCACGGACCTCGGGTGGGAGCGCGTGGAACTCGGCCGTGAGCTCCCGCGGATCGCGCTTTTGATCTCCTGCGAAGCGAGCCATAGGGGCATCTTCGGCATCTTGGACAGCCCGGCATGACCGATTGTTGCGGCGGGATCCAAAATCGGGCCGTACCCTCGGGGTTCGCTGTATTCCGAGCCGCTCGAGCCCACTCACCCTTTTTGCCGCGAAACTCCTTCCCCAAAATCGATGAACTTTCTGACCGCGACTTGGCATTCCTCTAAGGCTCTACTTGGGCTCCTAGCACTTGGCTTGACGGCCACGCCGGCCCTCGCTCAAACTTGGACACCTGCCACGGGGTTTGTTATGCCCGAGCGTGCCGACATGGCGTCCGTCTTCTACTCGGGGCAGATTCTGGCCATCGGCGGGTCGCCGTTGATCGCCCCGAAGTTTGAAGAGGCGCCTGTGCAGACGTTCTTCCCCGGTGGCGCGGCGTGGACGAGCCTCGTGCCTCTTGATGGGCCGACCGTGCGGTGCGGCGCGGGGGTGGATTCGATTGGGCACTTGATTGTGTTTGGTGGCGTCGACGGCTTGGACCCTTCGGGCGACAAGGGGAAGGCCTACTGGTACGACTTGATCGATGGGAAGAAGGGGGGCGTCAGCCAGCGGACTTCGGCGGCGCCGGTGGATCACTTCGCGTATGCGACCGATGATGCGGCGCGGGTCTACTCGATCGGTGGCGGGCCGGGCTTGGCGGCGACGGGCGCGAAGCCCAACACGAGTCACGTCGAGCGCTACGACGCGGCCACGAACCTGTGGCTGGCCGTGCCGGCTATGAACACGCCTGTAGCGGACGCCGCTGCCGTGAACGATGGCGCGGGGCACATCCTTGTGGTGGGCGGCTACGGCTCGACCGGCGGCTTGAGCGCCAACGTGGCGAGCTTCGATGTGGCGACAAGCACTTGGTCAGACGCAATGGTGCCGGACCTGCCGGTCGCCACGGCCGACCACGCGATCGCGCGCGGCGCGGATGGGCGCATCTATGTCGTCGGTGGGCGGACCGCGCTGGGGCTGACCGCGGACGTGTGGGTGCTGGACGCAAGCTTCACGACATGGAGCGCGGGCGCGAGCCTGCCAACCGCACGCGCGGATGCCGCGGCGACGCTCGCGAGCGATGACTTGATCTACCTCTTGGGCGGGCGCGACGGTTTTGGTGGCACGGGCGAGGTCCTGACTCTGTTCACGCCGACTTGCCCGACGTTCCCCGGCTCGGCCGCGGGCACACAGAAGAGCTGGCGTGGCATGACCGTGGGCCTTGAGCACGCGGTCGAAGGCGGCGCGCCGATCACCTACCGCTGGCGCAAGGACGGCATCGACTTGTTCGATGGTTTGGCAGCGGGCGGCGGCCAGCTGATGGGCGCATCAACGAGCGCCCTGCAGATCACTCATGCGGACGTCTCCGATGCGGGCGTCTACGAGCTTGTTGCCGACAACGGCTGTGGCCAGAGCGTGGCCCCGGGGATCACTCTCGAGGTCCAGCTGCCGCCCTCCTTGACGGGCGTCTGGTCGTTCGAAGTTCTGGGAGCGCCGGCCTCACTCAGCACAACGGCCTATGGTCTTGGCGATGGATTCGTCGGGGGCTCGGCCGAGTATCCCGATCCGAAGTACACAAGCCTTGGGCATCCGTACTTGTGGCCGGTGGCGCCAGGTGCGGGCATCGACCTGACTCCGCCGAGCTCGGTGGGTGGCTCGATCTCGGCGATCCGCGGCGGCACACAGGCCGGCTGGTACTGGTGGCCCTACACGGTGCCGCAGGGCACCGGCTACAACATGCACGCGTGTGTGTGGAGCGGCACCGCCGCGAGCTACATCGACATCCAGCCAAGCAGCTGGGAGTTCGGCTCGGTGTCGGACACCGACGGGCAGCACCATGTCGGAACGCTGCGCTATGACGAGTCGAGCACCACCAGCCACGGGCACTACTGGCTGACGTCGCAGAAGTCGGCGGTCAAGCTGACGCCCTCGGGCGATTGGGGCAGCTCGGCGACCAGCATGTTTGGCGACAATCAGTTCGGCTCGGTCGTGCACCCGTTTGCGACGGTGCATGCCGCGAAGTGGTCGGGCTCGGCGGCCAGCTTCGAGAACCTGAACCCTGCGGGCTCGACCTGGTCCTATATCCTCGATGCCGATGAGGGTGCCCAAGTGGGGCGTGCAACGATCGGGAGCGTGCACCGCGCAGGTCTGTGGGGCGGCTCGGCGACGAGCTTTGTCGACTTGAATCCGGTGGGGGCGATTGGCGGCGATGCCGTTGCGACCCACGGCGGCGTGCAGATTGGATCGATCTCGTTCCCCGGCTCGAACCAGTACGGCATCATTTGGGCCGGCGAGGCGGACAGCTACGTCAACCTGGCGACCTTTTCGGATAGCGATCATCCCTTCCCGCTGTTGAAGGACGTTGAGGTCCTGCCGTCGGGTGAGATCTTGGTGACGGGCTCGGCGTTCAATCAGACGTCGCAGAAGACCGACGCGATCCTCTTCCGCATGCAGCCGAAGAGCCTAGTGGCGGATGTGCCCAGCCTCTCGCTTGCGGCGGGTGGTGCGCAAAACCTGAACCTCGAAGCGGGCGCCATGCATGCCGGCGATTTCTATCTGATCCTAGGCAGCGCTTCGGGCACCTCACCTGGCTTGCCAGTGGACGGCGTCACGCTGCCCTTGAACGTGGACAGCTATCTTTTGTTGTCCCTGTCGAGCGCGGGCTCGGGGCTATTCCAAGGGACGCTGGGATTCTTGGATGCGACCGGCAGCGCCTCGGCGAGCCTGCAGCTGCCCGCTGGATCGGACCCGTCCTTGGCGGGCCTGACCCTGCATCACGCGGGGCTTGTTTTGGACTTGGCGAGCGGCGCGCAGGCCGTCTTGGCGACGAACGCCGAGTCCTTGGTTTTGCTTCCCTAGCCTTTCGAGCAGGCTGTTAGCCAAGCCAGTTCACGCCGCTCGTGAGCAGCACGATCACGAAGGTGATCGAGGTCACGATTGCGGCGGCGAACAGGACGCGCTCGGGGCCGGGCGCGGGCGCTCCGTCGGGGCGCTCGCGCAGCATCGAGTGGATCAGGAGCCCCGCGGCGAAGTGCGCGACCAGCGGATGCCAGACGGCGAAGACCCACAGGTAGAAGGGCTCGGATCCTGGGATCAGGAGAACGGCCAGACCCGGCAAGAGCGCGGCGAGGAACACAAGAAGGGCTGCGCGGCGCGCGCCCTCAAGGCTGGGTGTGATCATCACGCTGCTTGCCCCACGCGCTTCACTCGATCGTAATCAGGCTGATCTCGGGCGGCGCAAACAGCCGCACGCGCGGGGCGGTTCCGCGCTCGAGCCCGACCCCGCGGCTGACGTAGATGCGGCGGCCGTCGACCTCGTGCAGACCGCCTGCAGCCACGCGGCGGGGGACGCTCGATAGCGTGACCGGCGGGCCAAAGAACGGGATCTGAATCTGGCCGCCGTGCGTGTGGCCACTGACGACGAGGTCGATGCGCGAATTCTTCGACAGCGACCAGAGCGCATCCGGTCGGTGCGCGACAAGCAGCCGCACCTCGGCGGGATCGCTGTTGTCTTCTAGCTGAGCGATCACATCGAGGCCTCTTTGCGCCGCATGGTGATCGAGGTCGAGCCCGCCAATCGCAATGCGCCGGCCGGCGTACTCGAAGCGCACGATGCGGTCGCGCAAGAGCTGCATGTGCGTGCCTTCGACAAGCTGCTCGAGGCGCTGGTTTGGGTCGGTGTTGCCTTGCACGAAGTAGACACCGCCGGGTGCTTCGAGGCGCGTCAGAAGCTTGTGGAACTCGGGCAACGCCGCATCGTAGGCCTCAAAGTTCGTTAGGTGAATCACGTCACCGGGAACCAAGATGATGTCGGGCTTGGTCGCTAACAGGCGCGTGACCGCATCGCGCTCGTAGTCCGTTACGTGCCGGGCTTGCAGGTCGGATAGGACAGCGATGCGCAGGGGAGCGGGGCCGGTGCGCACCTCTGGCAGCTGCACGGTGGCCTCTTCAAGGCGCAGGTCAAAGGGCTCGATGAAGGTCGCGTAGCCGACGACCGGAATCGTCGCGAAACCGATCACGGCGAACAGTCGCGCAGCCAAGGTCATGCCTCGCCGCGAGCCCGTGGCGGTGCGCGTTCGCGCCAAGGCCAATGCGAGGACCGTGAGGATCGGCAGCACCAGCGCGAAGTCGAGATACGTGAAGTGGATCCAGCTGAACAGGCTGATCCCAAGTGGCCCAATGACAAACAACTCAAGCGCGCCAAGCGACGCCAGCATCAGACCGATCAGCCAAGGCCCGCCGGAGTCGAGCGGCTTCTGGGGATCGCGCTTCAGGAGGATCACCGCCCCCGCGAGGGTCGCGAGAAGGCAGTGGCCTCCAAGCAAAAGAGCAAACGTAGTCAGGGCTGGATCGTCTTGATGTAGGTGGCGATGAACTCGCCGTCCTTGATCTCACCTTCGACCTCAGCCTGGGCGCCATCGATGCCGCACCACTCCATGTGGCCGAGCTTGGCGCCCTCGCCTTGCTCGCCGTTGATCGCGTAGAGCTCGCCGGCGATCTCGATGTAGTTGCCGCATGCGCCGATCTCAGTCACCGAACAGCCGCACTTCACGGCGTGGGTCGAGTGATCGATCACGGCGTTGGCTGCAACCGTCGAAGAGCCGGGGCCGTCGGTTGCTGAGCCGCACGAGGTGCTGGCGAAGAGAAGTGGAAGCGACAGGCCAGCGGCGAAGAGGAGTTGTTTCATGGTGCGACCGGAGAAGCGGTTTCGGAAGGTCCTCATCCTAGCTAGAATCTCACGTGAACGAGCCAAACATGACATCCCCTTCGAATTCTGTCCCCGAGCCCGCCGCTTTGCGCGCCGAGCTTGCCCGCCTGTCCCAAGAGGCGCGGAAAGTCGTGGGCGGGCTTGTCGTGGTGATGATGCGTGAGCCCGAGCGCGTTCGCGAGCGCGAGTGGGTGCTTGAGAACTACACGCTTTTGGCGTCCGACGCGCTCGGACTTGACGATGCGGCCGTGGCCGAACTGCAGGAGTTCGTGCGCGCCGAGCGAGACGGCGTCTTGAACGCGACGATGCGCCTGTTCCTGCGCGTGGCTCAAGACCTCGAGGGGCTCGGCGGCGAGCCGACTCTGGGCCAGGCGACGATGGTCGCGCTGAGCTACTTCGAGACCGCAGACGCGTAGACTCAGCTCGCCTAGCGGACCGAGCCACCGCTGGTGCGCGTCCAGCGTGGGCGCGCTGCCGAGGCCACGGCCGCCGGCGGCTTGGCTTTCATGGCGGAGCCAATCGTCAAGCCGTCGCGGTAGCGGCGCACGTACGGTTCGAGGTTGTCGCCGGGGCATTCGGTGTTGGCCGAGGGCCAGTTGCGGTGCCAGGTGACGGAAGAGCGCGCGATGCCGTTTTGTGCGCGCAGGTCGTCGAGCAAGCGCTCGAGGCTCGCGATTGCCGCCGCGGTGGGGCGGATGACGTCGAAGTTGCCCATCAGGCACACGCCCAGGTTGTGATCGTTCATGCCCGCGACATGGGCACCGCGCCAGGCAAGCCGCCGGCCTTCGAAGATGCGGCCCTCGGGGTCGATCACGAACTCGTAGCCGATGTCGCCCCAGCCTTCGGGTTTGTTCAGGTGGCTGCGCTGGATCATGCGCATCTCGGCGGCGCGCGCGGAGAGGCTGGTCGCGCTACCGATAGGCATCGCCGTGTGGTGCACGGTGATGCGATTCCAGGGCGCTTGGTGGCGGCTCATGTAGCGCGGATTCTCGGGTGCCGCTCCCCAGGTCGCGCGCGTGATGATCGAGAGACTGGAGCCAGCCTGCGTTTTGGCGGAGGCCGCCTTCGGCGAGCCGGTGTACACGCCGCCGAGCCTCGCCATGCCGTGCTGGGCGCGCGCGCGCTGCGCCGAGCTGGCGCTGCCGTCACTGAGGACAAGCTGGTAGTCGCTTTTGGCCGCGGTGCGGCGCATGGCCAGCACCGCTCCTGAGACCTTGCCTTGATCTTGGCGCACGAAACTCTCGCGGCCATCGGCCAGGGCGAGGCGCGCGTCGTTGCGCTCGCGAGGGCCCGCGGAGGCGCCGTAGCGATCGAGCCACGTCTCAAGGTCGTCGAGCTTGTCCCAGCTGAGCGGGCGCGACATAAGTGCGCTGAGCGACACGGGGCCGGAGTAACCCATCGCCGGATCATGCGAAGGACCCGTGGCCGTGCAGGCAGAAATGAGGAGGGCGAGCACGATGCCAGCAAGGTGGCGGGGGGTGGTCGTTCGGCGCATGACTCTTGAATAGAGGATCGCGGGCGCAGGAGCAAGGACCCTGTGGGTAAGGTTCGGAAGAAGCTTGTGATTTGAACGCAGTCCGTGGCGCCGGCCGCGCTAGAAAGAGGCATGCGATCCGTCTCTCTCCTTGGGCTGGCTGCCAGCGTTGCTTTGTTTTGTGGCCCCGCGGCCGCCGCTCTTCCGTCTTCGACTGCGGTCGCCGGACCGGCTTGGCAGGACGGGCTCGATGACGAGCTCGAGGCGCTCTTGGCCGAGGAGCGCGCCGAGGCCGAGAGCCTCTTGCGGCATGGCCGCGCGAAGGAAGCTCTGCGGCTTGTGGGCGAGCATCTTGATGACGATCCTGGCGACTGGAAGAGCCTGGCGATTCGCGGGCGCGTGCGCTGGGACGAGGCGGACTACGCGCGGGCTGAGGCGGACCTCGATGGGGCTTTTGAGGCGGCGCGTGCGGCCGCGGCGCCCGAGGCTTTGGGGTTGGGCTTGGATTTGGCCGAGCTGGAGTTGGAGTTGGGGCGCACCAAGGCAGTGCTTGGGCGCTTGGCGGGGCTTGTCGGCGAGTCGCCGCGACGGGATTGGGTGACTGGGGCCGCGCTCTTGGAGGCCGGCGACCGGACGGCGGCGCTGGAGTCCTTCGACGCCGCGCGCGCGCGCTCGGCGGACGGGGACACGTGGCGCGACTTTTTGTACCGAGCGCGCTGCGAGCGCGGGCTTGGGCAGCTTGAGGCGGCGAGCCAAAGTCTGGTGACGGCGGACAGCTTGGCGCGCAAGGACGAGGCGGAGGTCTTGGTCGAGCTGGCGGACGTGTACTTGGAAGCGGACGGCGAGGTGGCGCGCGCGGGCTCGAGCGCTCGTCAGCCAGGGAAGCTGTACCGTGAGGCGCTTGAGCTTTGCCGCGGGAACAGCGGCGCGCTGCTCGGGCTGTACCACCTGCACGACTTGAACTGGCGGCGCGGGAGTCAAAGCGCGCGCTCGTTTTTGGACGAGCTTCTGAGTGCGCGGCCGAACCACTTGGCCGGGCAACTTGCGCTGGCCAAAGACCACCTACAAAACGGCGAGTACAAGGCCGCACGCGAGCGCATCGCGCGGCTTCGCAGCGTCGCGCCCGAGCTGCGCGCAGTTCAAGCGCTGGACGTGTGCCTGGCGGCGCTGACCGATCACGAGGACGATGCGGCGGCGGGGCTCGCGCAGCTGGCCGAGGTGGCGCCGTGGGATAGCTCGGCCGAGCGCTTGTGTGGCGAGTCGTTGGTCGCGCTGTATCGCTTCGCCGACGCGGTGCCGTACTTGGAGAGCGCGACTGCGCGCAACCCGCGCGACTACAAGGCGTGGACGCGGCTTGGAGAAGCGCTCGCGAACACGGGCGACGAAGAGCGCGGGCTGGCGGCGCTCGAGCGCGCGAAGGACGCGGCCGAGGGGCGCCAAGATGCGTGGCGCAACAACCAGACGATGGTGCTGCAGAAGATCGAGTCGCGTTGGGTGATCACCGAGGGCGCGGGCCGTCTTTCCTACGCGCTGCCGCCCGATGGGCACGCGGTTTTGGAGCGCGTGCTGCAGCCGTTCTACGCGAAGAGCCGCGAGGAGCTCGCCGCGCGCTACGGTTACACGCCGGGGCCCGTGCGGATCGAGGTGTTTGATCGCCACGGCGACTTCTCCGTGCGCTCGACCGGCTTCGAAGGTTTCCCCGCGCTGGGTGTGTGCTTCGGGCCCGTGGTGACGGCACTCTCGCCCTTGTGTGAGATGCGCGGGAGCTTCTCGTGGGCCGAGACCTCGTACCACGAGTTCAGCCACGTGATCCACTTGGGGCTGACGCACAACCGCTGCCCGCGCTGGATCACCGAGGGGCTGGCGACGTGGGAGGAAGAGAAGCGCGATCCGAGCTGGACGCGGAACCTGCGGCGTGAGCTGGTCGACTCGGTCGCCGGCGGCGGCATCATTGGCGTGCGCGATCTGAACCGCGCGTTCCGTGGGCCGCGCATCATCTGGGCGTACTACCAAGGCAAGCTGATGTGCGATCTGTTGATCGATCGCTATGGCTTTCCGGCGATGGTGGACTTTCTTGAGGCGTTTGATCGCGGGCTCGAGCTAGATGCCGCGCTGGACGCGGCGTATGGATTGACACCCGAGGAGCTGGACACTGCGTTCTTCGCTCACGTTATGGAAGTCGTGGCGGACTTGCACGTCGAGCCGCGCCGCGACCCGGCGGCCGCGCGCGTGCTGTCGTTCAAGCTAGGCTCGAAGAAGCCGGCCGGCGAAGACGCGGCGATCGCGTGGGGCGAGGGCTGGTGCACGATCGCTTGGGCCGCTTGGCAGGACGGCCGGCAAGTAGACGCGGAAGAGGCGCTGCGGCGCGTGAAGGCGGCGGGCCTGATGCCCGCGCGCAGCGAGCTTTTGCGCGCGGAGATGGCGCTGGCGGCCGGGGATCGCGAGGCGGCAAAAGAGCACTTCGACGCGGCGTTTGCGGCCGGTGGTGAGAGCTTCCGCGCGCGCATGGCGCGAGCGTCGCTGGCAGGCATGAGCGGGGACCGCGAGGCCTTGAAGGCGAACCTCTTGGCTGCCGAGGCGGACTTCCCCGGCTGGGACGAGCCGGCGCTCTCGGCCGAGCTGGCGCTGGCGCAATACTATGACGAGGAAGGCGACGAGGCCGGCGCGATGGCCGCGCGCGAGCGCTGGCTGCGCTGGAACTCGGGCGATGTCAAGACGCGGCTGCAGGTTGGTGCTTTCCGGCTCGAGCGCGGCGAAGAAGGCGACGCGGCGGCGGCCATGCACCTGTTTACGGGCGCGGTCGAGGTCGATCCGTTCCGGGCCGACGCGCATCAGGGTCGCGGCGAAGCATTGCTGGCCCTGGGCCGCTTTGCTGACGCGCAGGACGCGTTTGAGACGGCGCTCTTGGTGCCCGCCGAGCTCGATGCCGCTTACGGTGCGGGCCCGATTGTTTTGGGGCCGCTGGGCGCCGAGGCTCTGTCGAAACGGCGAATTCAGATCGACGCGCAACAAGCACGACTCGAAGAGCTTCTTGCCGAGGCCCAAGCCGGAGAGTGAAGCGCGGGTCCCGGGGCGGTACGATGCCGCCATGTTCGTGATCCTCGATGGCGTTGATGGCTGTGGCAAGACCACGCAAGCCGAACTTCTTTGTGCGGCGCTAGGCGAGGGCCGGCCCGCTGAGGAGGCTCCGCTGCACTTGCGCGAGCCCGGCAGTACGGCCGTGGGTGAGCGCGTGCGCGCGCTCTTGCTCGATCGCGAGCTGGTGCTTTCACCCGAGGTCGAGACGCTGCTATTCGCCGCCGCGCGCCGGCAGATGCTGGACGAGCTTGTGGCGCCTGCGCTTGCCGCGGGCCGCGACGTCGTCTGCGAGCGCTTTCACCCCTCGACGTTCGCCTATCAGGCCGTCGCGGGCGACTTGGATCCGGACGCGGTTCTGGGGCTCTTGAATCGGTGGGCGGGCACGCCGTCGCCGGACGTGATCTTGATCTTCGAACTGCCAGTCGAAGAGGCGCTTCTGCGCCGCGGCGCCGCGCGCGATCGCATTGAAGACAAGGGCGAGATGTATCTTCGGCGGGTCGCCGAAGGTTACCGGTTGTTTGCCGAGCTGGACCCGCGCGCTTGCGTGATCAACGCCGCGCAGTCGCTCGAGGCAGTCGCTCTCGATGTCCGCGCGGCCATCGAGAGCGCGCGTAAGGGAGTCGACGCGTGAGCCGCCTCGACGCTCCACTTGGGCACGGCGAAGTTCTTGGCGGGCTCTGGCGTGCTGCTGCGGCCGAGCGCCTGCCGCACGCACTTTTGTTCGAGGGGCCGAACGGCATCGGGAAGTTCATGGCTGCGCGCTACTTCGCGGCCGGCATGTTCTGTGCGAGCGGCCCGGGCGTTCCCTGCGGCACCTGCGGGCCCTGCCATCGCTTGGGCAGTGGTGGTGAGGAGTCCAACCACCCCGACCTGCTAGAGATCGATCCGATCGCGACGGGCGAAGAGGTGATCAAGATCGCGCACATCGCGCATCGCGAGAACGATAGCTCGGGCGAGCGCGTCGCGTTGCGGCGCACGGTCGAGGGCTTCTTGGATCTGAAGCCACAAGAGGGTGGCGCGCGAGTTGTGATTGTGCGCGAGGCCGACCGGCTGAACCTCGCGGCGCAGAACGCCCTCTTAAAGACACTTGAAGAGCCGCGCGAAGGCACCTTGCTGGTGTTGGTTGCGGGCCGGGCCGATGCGCTCTTGGACACCGTGATCTCGCGGCTGACGCGGGTTGCTTTTGGGCGGCTTGAAGAGGCTGACTCGGCGCAGCTGATCCAATCCAAGCTGCCCGAGCTGACACCCGGCGAGGCGCGCGACCTGGCACGCTGGTCAGGCGGTTGCCCGGGCCGCGCGATGGTCCTGCAGAGCCAGGGCATTCACGCCATGACGCGCATCCTGACCGGCGTTCTGACCGCGCAGCTGGGGCCGATCCAAGCGTCGCACGAAATCTGGCAAGCCGAGGGCGAGTTCCCCGGCAAGACCGAGCGCGCCAAGGAGCGCCGCCGCGGGCGCGCCGTCTTGGACCTCGCGCTCAACCTCACCGCCGACCTCGGCGCGCTCGAGGCCGGCACGCAGCCCGCATCGCTTGCCCACGGCGAGGCGCTTCGCGCCGCTGGCCTCGTAGCCCCCGGCCTCGCCAACCGTCTAACGCCAGTGCGCGAGCGACTGCTACGCTCGCGCGCGGACATCGACGCCAACCTGACCCCCGGCGCCGTGCTCGACTCGGCGCTTCTGGCCCTTGCCTACCTGGCTCCCCGCACACGATGAACGACCCCCTTTTTGAAGTCGCCCGCAAGGACGGCCGCTTCTCGGTTGAGGCCTTCCGCTTCTTGTACGAGTCGCTCGACGACGCGGTCCGCCTCTCTGGGAAACAGGATGCCGAGGGGCCAGAGCGGCACGTGACCGGCCAAGAGGTGCTTGAGGGCATGCGCGCGCTTGCCGAGCGCGCCTTCGGGCCGCTGGCCGCCGAGGTCTGGCGCAGCTGGGGTGTGAAGAGCAGCCTCGACTGGGGCCGCATTGTTTTCCTGCTTGTCGACGCCGAGCTCTTGGCGCGCCGCGACGAGGACAGCATCGACGATTTCCGCAAGGGCTTTGACTTCGACACGGTCTTCGTGGAGGAATACAGCGTCCCGCTCCCCGCAGACCTCGCCTGACACCTTCACCCTTGATCCATTCATCATGAGTGCCAAGCGCTCTTCGATCCTGCCCAAGAACCTCTCGCCGGTGCGCCGGAACCTCATCCTGATTGGCGTCGGGATTCTGTTCCTGTGGTTCGTGTGGACGATCCGCGCGGTGGTGAACCCACTCTTGCTCGGGTACCTCGCGGCCTACATTCTGCACCCGATGGTGTTGAAGCTCGAGCGGCGTGGCCTCAAGCGCCGCCGCGCAGTCAACGTGATCTTCATCGCAGGGTTTCTGGGTTCGATCCTGATTGCAGGCGGCGTGTTCTTGCAGGGCAAGGCGCTGGTCACCGATGTGGTTACCGATCCGGCTGTGCGCGGACAAATCAGCAGTGCGCTTGAGAGCTCGCGCACCAAAATCAACGATGCGACTGGTGTCGGGCTTCCCGAACTCGACCTGCAAAACCTATACGCGGCGGCGAGCTCGTTCTTGGCCGACAGCATGGCTGGCACAGAGGCCGCTACTGTGGCCGATGGGGCTCTGCCCGCTGACTCCTCCAGCGCCGTGCGCGACTTTGGCGTGAAGGCGGCCGGCAGCGTTTGGCGCCGGATGATGTCGTTCTTCGGTTCGCTCCTTGGGATCGGCGGGATGATCTTCCTCGTGCCGCTGTACGCGTACTACCTCCTGTTCGAGCTCGGCGGCATGCACGCTTCGATGCGGCGCTACTTGCCACGCGGGGACCGCGAGGCGATCTCGAACATCGGCCGCCAGATCGGCCAGATGCTGGCCGCATTCTTCCGCGGGCGGTTGCTGGTCTGCCTCCTGAAAGGGCTCTTCATCTCGGTGGGGCTGATGGCGTGCGGCTTCGATTACGCCTTCCTGTTTGGCATGTCCGCGGGCTTCCTGTCACTGATTCCGGTCTTCGGCCCGATGATCGGATTTGTGATCACCGCGGTCGCGTCGATCCCCTCGTTCCAGGCGGACGTCCCAGGCCCCGGTGGGCCCGAGTTCGAGGTCCTGACGGTCTTCGTGCGCGCGATGATCGTGTTTGGTGTTGCCGAGCTGATCGAAGGCTACATTCTGATGCCCAAGGTGCTCGGCGACTCGTTGCGGATGAACGAAGTCGAGGTGCTCTTCTACTTGATGGCCGGCGGCGCTTCTTTAGGCATGCTGGGCATTTTGGTGGCGCTGCCGATCGCTGCGGCGATCAAGATTCTGTTGAAGGAAGCGATCCTGCCCGCGCTCGCGAGTTTCGCCGATGAGGACACCACGAGTGCCTGAAGAGCGCCGCTCCAATCTCTTGGCCGGACTGGTTCTGGTCGTCTTTCCCGCCGCTGCGATCGACACTTTGCTTGTGCATCTGCGACTGGAGCACTGGGCGGTCGAGGCTGGGCTCTTTGGCGGCATGCTGCTCCTGTGGGGCGCGCTGGCGCTCTTGGCCCTGCCTTTCGCGGCATTGATCCGGCGCTGGCGAAAGAGGCGAAAGCTGGCCGCCTGGTCCACGCCGCTGCTCTTCTGCCTAGCGCTGCCCGTCGTTGGGCACACCGTGCTCGATCAGTACACCGTCGTCGGGGCGGGCCTCTCGAGCCTGCACGGAGTGGGGCCGTGGCTTGCGACCGCCGGAGCTGCGCTAGGCGTCCTTGTGCTTGCCATCTTGATTGGAGTCCTTGGGCGCCGCGTGCGCCTGGAGTCGAAACGCGGCGCACTCATTGTCGCTCTCGTCTCGTCAGCTGCGGCTCTTCTGCTGCCATTCCGCAGCTCCTATCACGGGCCGACCGTGGACACGGACTCTGCGCGTCCCAACCTTCTGCTTGTGATCACCGACACGGTGCGCGCGCGCAGCTTGAAGGCGCTGGGGGGCGAGCGCGAGACGAGCCCCAATCTGTCCCGGCTGGCCGAGTCCGCGGCGCTGTTTGCGGACGTGCGCTCGGCCTCGAACTTCACGTTCACGTCGCACCTCTCGATGTTGACCGGCGTCTATCCATCCGAGCACGGCGCGTGGCTTTTGAACATGCGCTACGACCCGGTGCGCGCGCCGCATGTTGCTGCCGCCTTGAACCTGGCCGGCTACCGCACGGCCGCGTTCGTCGGGACGAACGTCCTGGCGGGGCAATCGGGCATCGAGTGGGGATTCGAGACCTACGACGACCACGTCGACCCCGGGCTGACTTACGGGATGGCTTGGAGCTTGATCCACGACATGCAGGCGCTTGCGGCGAGCGTTGTACCCGCGCTCGAGTTCGACGGTCGCCCGCACTGGATCCAGGACTTTCAGCGGCCCGCGGACGGCAGCTTGGCGGCCGCGCAAGCGTGGATCGAACAGCCAGACTCGCGCCCGTATTTTTGCATGCTAAATCTGTACGACGCGCACTGGCCTTACCTGCCGGATGCGGCGTCCGCAGCCGAGCTCGTGCGGCCCTACGACGGGCTCGTGGATGGCTTCGCCGAGCGCAAGAGCAGCCTGCCCAAGGGCTACAAGATGACCCCCGAGGACGACGCGCACATGACCGACCTGTACGAGGCCGAGATCATGGAGCTCGACCGCAAGCTGGGCGCGTTCTTCGATGCGGTGGGGCTCGACAACACGGCGGTGGTGATCGTCGCCGACCACGGCGAGGCCTTCGGCGAAGGCGGGCGCTACGAGCACAACGACCTGATCGAACCGCAGGTGCACGTGCCGCTTCTGGTGCGCCCGGCGGGCGGGCTCGACGAGGCTCGCATCAGCGCGGTCCCGGGTAGTGGCATCGATGTGGCACCGATCCTGTTGGGCCTCGCAGGAGTCGAAAAGCCGGCCACGATGCGCGGCTTGGACCTCATGCACGTGACGCCTCCCTTGGACCGCGCGCGGCTCGTCGAGGACCGCGACCACCTGAGCGCGGACCAGAACCACTTTGCGATCTACCGTGGTGGCTTCAAGTTCGTGCGCACCGGCGCGAAGGCCGAGGGCGCAGGCCTCTTTGAACTCGCGAGCGATCCCGACGCGATTGTGGACGTCAGCGCGCAGTTCCCGGAGCTAGCCGCCGAGCTCGATGCCGAGCTCGACCGCCTGCGTGCAAGCTGGGGCGGCGCGTCCGAGACTCTGGAAGAGACCGGACACACCGCCGCCGGGCTCGGCGACCTTGGCTACTTGGGTGACTGAGAGGCGGAAGGTCGCCGGGCGCCTACTCGGACTTCGGAGGCGCCTCTTCGCGATTGAGGCGCGCGAGCGATTCGGTAGCCGCTGCCACGACGGCAGCGGACGGGTCGTTCAAGAGCTCGATCAATTGCGGGATTGCGGTGATGGCTTCGAACGTCCCAAGCGCGCGTGCCGCTTCCGCGCGCACCACCTCGTTTTCGTCGTCGAGCATCAAGAGCAACTTCGCAATGGCCTCGTCCTTCGATGCGACAAGCTGCTTGCGCCGCGCCCAATAGTCGCGTGCCAAGAAGTAGCTGCGCATCGACTCGAGCGCATCGAGCGCGGTCTTGCGGACAGAGTTGTCCTCGGCCAAAGCAGCGGCTTGCAACAAGAGCTCGGCACTCTCGTCGGTGAGGAAGCTCGGCAGCACTTCCGTCACGATCTTGTTCCAGATCCTGGCCCACTCCCTCTGTCCGTGGTGCGTCTCAAGCACCTGGGCCAAGAGTGGCAAGAGGCTCGGATCGCGCAGGTCGGCAATCGTGCTAACCGCAGTGCTGGCGTAGTCGGTGTCTTCGAGAGCGGCGGCAATCATGGCATCGTCCCGCAGGCCCGGGACTACGCCCATGCGGCTGAGAACGGCGCGCACACTGGTCCATTTGGCGCCCTTGGGTTGGTTCCAGAACCAGCGCGACTTGATCGCCCCGGCCAGGTCGAGAGAGCCCTCGGCACCAAAGGTGCTGCAGGCAATCAAATCGTCGAGGCAGCGGTCATGGGTCTCCGGGTCGGCCATGGCTTCAAGGGCGAACTGAATCGTGCGCTCGTCTTCGAACGAATTGTAGGTCTTCACCATCGTCCGGAACCCCCGGTCCCGGTCCTCGATGCGCTGGCTCCACATGGGGTCGTGCAGCGCCTGGCGCAGGGAAGTCTGCCATCCGTTTGCGCCATTTCGCGCAGCCATGACGGCGCTTAGGGCCCGCGTGAGACTAGATAGCTTTGTGTCCTCAGCTAGGCTGAGCAGGGCTTCATTGAGTCGAGCGGGCGGCTCGTCGAGCAGTCGAATGAGGGTCTTCTCATAGGCCTCCTTTCTGAGCTGCAAGCAGAGAGAAGTGAACAGGTCGGGAGCCAAGTGGTTTTGCACCTCTTCGGGATCGAGGTCGTTCCCAAGTCCAGAGGAGAACGCGCTATGGGTCATCACCGGACCGCGCTCCACGAGGAACGGCATGATCGCGTCGCAGCCCGCGTGGGTCCGTGTGAGCAGCTTGATGGATGTCCGTAATTCATTGGGAAGCTCGACATCACCGGAGAGGCGCCGGAGAAAGGCGATCGGGATCTGCGCAGCGTCGACGGGTTCGGTCATGAACCAGTAGGTGGGCAGGTACCAGAAGAGGCCCCGAGCGAGGTCTTCGTCTGGGTCACTTGCGAGCAGGATGGCGACGTCAATACCAAGCGTGGGCGGCAGAGAACTGCATAGGTGGCCGAGCTGCCGGCGCACCTCGGGATCGGGGTCCTGAGCGAGCTGGAGTAGGAGGCTCCCGGGTGGCGTGGCCGTGAAGACATCGAGCTGCTCCATGGTTAGCTGATCGGAACCCATCGGCGAGGCCGTCTGGACCTGTTGGATCTCCATGGGCCAGCGGGTGTGGGTTTGGAGGGCAGCGTTCCGGACGTTGGCTTCCGGCGCCTGCAGGAGCTTGGTGACGAGGGCTAGCTGCGACTCGTTCAGCGGCGGAAGCGGGACCACTTCGTTCGTGCCCCAGTCGCCGTCGAGCTCGACATGGACGCGCTCGATCAGCATGGACGCAACGGCGAGACGGACTTCTTCGGAGGGGTCGTCAACGTGGGCGGCAAGGGCTTGTGAGTCAGCGAGTTTGGAGAGGGGCCGGGCCGCACGACTACGAGCGTCAACCGTGGGGGCTTGCAAGGCGTACTCAAGGACCTCGACGCTGAGGCGGTTGAGCCCGTGCTTGACCGCATTGGCAAGAGCCGCGCCTCTGGCGGTCTCATCGTCGGAGTAGAGAGCCGCTTTGAGGCCCCCAAGCAATTTGGGCGAGAGGCTGCCCTCGGCAACCGGAGGCAGAACGGCGATGATGTCGCCGCCCACGTCTGGATCCCCGATCAGCCCTTCCATGACCTCACGAGCCGCAGCGAAGCGCCATTTTGCTGGGCGCGTGTTGCTAAGAGTCCAAGCACTTTGGCCCCGAACCAAAGCGCGGACGACACGCTTCTTCCACAGGAAGCCACCTTCGAAAAGGTGGTCCCGCATGAGCTCGGCCGCGGTGCCCGGCTCGGTCTCGACGAGCAAGAGCAGCGCGTCGGGTTTCTGGTTCGGGAAGGAGTCGAGGTCGCTCAGGACGGCCTGCACGAGCCCCGGGACCGCGCGGGATCCGAGCACCTCGAGGATCTCTTGAATGGCACGCTGGTCGCCTTCCGTCAAGGCGTCGAGGACGGCCGAGTCGATCGTGCCATCGGCAACATCGAAGCTCATCCCGAGGATGGATGGCGGTGCGACGGCAGGCTGCTTTGCAATGCGAGCGTCGACGTAGGATTTAAGGGTCACGAGTTCGGTGTCCCGGATGACATTTCGCCAGAAGACGCGCCGGTTGACGGAGAGCATGTGATCCCCGCCCACATACTCGCTTCCGATGAACGCCGCGAGGGCCTCGTCCAGTTTGTTTTGCTGCACGCGGAGTGCGACTTGAGACGCGAGAACAAGCCGCGCGGTTAGGAGGTCGTTTGCGTCCTCTGGATCGCCACTGAAGTCTTCACCGAGCTGCGCTGCGAGACCGTCCGACCGCTCCTCGGCGCCCGCGAGATCGCCTTGAACGGCGACGAGCTTCTCAAGCTCGGCGAGCGCGAGGCGCACCTCGTCGACCGAGAGTTTTCCGTCCGCGCCAGCAAGTCGTTCGGCGAAGGCGTCAGGGGTCTCGGTGCCTGCAGGGCTGGCAGGGATAGGGTGCGCAAACGCGAGGAGCGCTGCGGCGGTGAAGGCTGCGAGATCGATCATGGTGTTGTCCTCTTTCGTGCTGAAGCCGGCGGGGCGAATCCCCGCTGGCCGGTCCGTCGTCCGGATCCTGTCGATCGATTGGACGCCCGAGGTGGAGAGAGCTTGTCACCGCACGCCCGCGCACTTGTCACCGACCTGTCAACGGCCGCGCTGGAGTGCAATCCCTGTGGGTTCGAGCGACTAGCAGTAGTTTTCGATTCGCGCACTTGCGCTGTGCTCAGGACCCAGTCGGCCGCCGTACGAAGCGGTAGCCCACGCCGAAAACCGTGACGAGGTGGACCGGGTTCTCGGGGTCGGGCTCGAGCTTCTTGCGCAGCTTGAGGACGTGCGTGTCAATCGTGCGCGTGGTCGGTGACTCGTCGGGGCCCCAGACGTCGCTCAGGATCGTGAGGCGTTCGAGCGCTGTGCCCTCGTGGTCGAGAAAGTAGCGGAGCAGCTCGAGCTCGCGGCGCGACAGGCCATGGCGCACGCCCGCGTGCGTGAGCGTGTAGGCCGCGAAGTCGATCTCGACAGCTCCAAAGCGCGCGTGCGCAGCGGTCTCGTTCAGCCCTGGCGCGGAGCCTTCGGCGCGCAAGAGCGCGGCGCGCAGACGCGCAAGCAGCTCGCGCGTGGAGAAGGGTTTGACGAGGTAGTCGTCGGCGCCGTACTCGAAGCCTTGGATGCGGTCCCACTCTTCGCCACGGGCCGACAGGATTAGGACCGGCGCGAACAGGCGGTCTTCGCGCAAGGCGCGCAGCACGCTGAATCCGTCGCGGCCGGGCAGCATCAGGTCGAGCAAGATCGCGGCGGGGTCTTCGGTCAGAGCGAGCTCGAGACCGGTGTTGCCATCGCCGGCTTCGATGACGGTGTAGCCCTCGGCGACAAGCGCGTCGGCCAAGGCCATGCGCAGCGGCGCTTCGTCTTCGATGATCAGGATGCGGTGGGGCATGCGGGCTCCTTCTGGGAGTCGGGTGGCAGCGGTAGCGTGATGCGCACGCGGGTACGAAATGGCGACTCTCGCGGAGTCGCGACAAACGCGGCATCGCCGCCGTGGGCGCGGCTGAGCTCGCGCACGATCGAGAGCCCGAGACCCGCGCCGCCCGCTGCGGGGTTTTGATGCAGGCCCTGCTCGAAGGGCTCGAACAGACGTTCGCGATCGGCTTGCGGAATCCCGACTCCTGCATCGGCGACTTCAATGTGGAGGGCGCCCTCGCTGGCTCCGATAAAGAGCTCGAGCTGGTCGGAGCCCGAGTGGCGGAGGGCGTTCTCGATGAGGTTGAGGACACAGCGGTGGAGTGCGTTCACGTCCAACGACGCGCTTGGGGCGAGCGCGCCGCGCCGGACCGCGAGGTGGGCGCCCGCCGCGCTCACCCGCTCGCGGCAATCGGTCTCGAGTTGGTCCGCGAAGCTGGCGAGGTCGGTCTCCTCGATCGAGAGGCGGGCGGCCTCGCCGCGCTCGAGACGTGAGAAGTCCAGGACGTCGTCCACGAGGCGGCCGAGGCGCGCCGCTTCTCGGCGGATCGAAGCATGGTAGTCCGCTTGGCGCGCCGGGGCGGAGACTCGACCGCTCTCCAAGTTCTCGGCCATGATCAGGATCGAAGCGAGCGGCGTGCGCAGGTCGTGGGAGACGCCCGCGATGAAGCGGCTCTTAAGCTCGTCGAGTCGGCGCCGGCGCACGAGCACCGTGAGGGTGAGCGAAGTGCCAGCTAGAGTCAGTACGAACAGAAATCCGAAGCCCAGTCGGAGGTTCCGCTGGTGGCGAGCCTCGGCCGCGATCAGGTCGGGCAAGTACGACTGAAAAAGGGGCCACTCGCGGTCCGCGATCCGCACGGTGCTTGCGGAGCGCGTCCCCGAACCTTCGAGGTTGAACCCTTTGCCGGGGCGGGCTTCTTTCAGGATTGCTAGAGCGAGTGCGTTGGCATGAAAGGGAGCCAATGCAAGCTCGCCGGCGGGCGTGAGGCGCGCGAGGTAGGGCTGATTGTCAAGCGCATGCCAGAGTGAATCCGCCGCAGGAAGAGTTGGCGTGTCGAGCGCGGTGAACAGCGCGCGCAGGCGGCGACCAGCACGGCTCGCAAGCGCGTTGGCTTCGGCCGCATGCTTGGGGGAGAGGGTCTCGATCGAAGCGCTCCAGACCGCATAGCGCGGATCGAGAACGGCAAAGCCCTGGTCCTCTGTGTCAACTTGCCAGCGGTCGTTTGGGATCGGTAGCACGAGTCGGCGCGCTTGCCATTCGCGGACCAGCCGCGCCTGGGCCGCCTCGAGTTGAGCGGGTTCTAGAGCTGGCGCAGCGGCAAGAGTGCACAGAAGGAAAAGGGAGACGTCTCCGCGGGCGTCGGTGGGAAGAAGGTCCTCACTTGCGCGGAGCCAGGCCTCTTGCATCCCTTTGGGATCGTCGTCCGAGGCCGCCATTTGGATTGCGCGCAGGAGGGCTGCGGGTCGATTCTTCGCAGCGGGGAAGCGCTCAATTGCGAGCTCGAGCGTGGCGCGGTCGCTTGTGGACTCGGCCTCGAGAGCCAGCGCGTCGAAGGCGTGGTCGGTTGGAGCTTGAGCTCGAGGTGATGGAAGCTTCGCAGCGAGGGCTGGCTGCAGATTGTCGAGCGTGCCGCGAAGGGCCTCGCTTCCAAGCGGTGCACCGGGGGCTGCGGCGCGCTGCTGCCAAGCGAGCTGCATCAGCTGGGCGGCGCGCTCGGAGCCGCGTTCGAGCTCGATGCGGGCGAGCACCTCGGGGTCGCCCCACGAGCGCAGGCCGGCCCAGGCGAGGGCTGCGGCTGCGAAGAGGCCCGAGGCGAGCACGAGGCTCTCGGCTAGCCTTGGGGTTGCGCGCATGGCGGCATCGTAGCGCACGAAGAGAGCCCCGATGTCAACACGATGTCATCGGGGCTCCTTGTCTCGGCCGGGTGGGCCGCTGGCGCGTGCGCTACTGCGGCTTAGACAGCTTCTCTAAGAGCTCGATCACGCCGGCGAGATCGTCGCCGGTCAGGCTGCCCGATGCGTCGCGGGCGGCGATGAGGGCGCGCGTGGCGGACTCGAGGTCGTTCTCACGTTGGGCTGCGTCGAGAGACGCTATCGGCTCGTCGTGACTGCCATCTTCCTCGCGCTTGGACGTGAAAGTCGTGGCGAAGGACGGGAAGTCCGAAGGCGACTGGCCGAGCTTCTCGAGCAGGCTGGTGACGGCATCTTGGACCTGGACGTCTTCCTCGAAGTCGCCGAACGGGAACGCACCTCCGCGGTCGTCTTGGATGCGGCGACGGATCTCGGCGCGCACGAGGACGCGGACGTCGTCGAACTCAAGCGGTGTGTCGAGCGACTCGTAGAACGAATCGAAATCCGGGTACAGCTGCGGGTTCTTCTCGTCGCAGATCGCGAACGCCGCGAACTCCTCGTGGTGCGCGGCCCAGTTGGCATCGACGTAGTCGCGGACGGACTGCGACTCGAGCACCTTGCGGCGCTCGACGACACGCCAACCCTCGATCAGCTGCGCATCCGACTCGAGGTCCGGAACGACGCCGCCTTGGTTGATCAGGTTGTGCTCGTGATCGAACTCGCGGTGAATCGAGCGGCCCGAGGGCAACAGGTAGCGCGCGATCGTGAGGCGCACGTGCGGAGCGAAGTCGAATTCACCGTTCTGGTTGTAGTCGCGGTTCAGCTTCTCCCACGAGTCCCACTTATGGTTGCCGTTCTCGTCGACATAGGAGTCATCGCGGTAGCCGTACAGCTCGAACAGGTTTTGCACGCTGCCCTTGCCGAAGCTGCGCTCGCCGATCAACTGTGCGCGGTGGTGATCCTGCAGAGCCCCGGACACGATCTCGGAAGCCGAGGCCGAGTAGCGGTTGATCAGGCAGGTGACGGGCATGTCGATGGGGACCACGGGGTCGATCTCAGTGACAAGCGTCTGACTGGGACCCACGCGGGCTTCGGTGGTCACGACCTTGAGGCCCTTGGGCAGGAACAGATCCGCGACACCGCGCGCCTCGCTGAGGAGGCCGCCGCCGTTGAAGCGCAGATCGAAAATCAGACCTTGCATGCCGTCGGCGAGCAGCGCCTCGATGGCCATACCGACGTCGGTTGTGGCCGTGCGGTTGAAGCTCTTCAGTTCGACGAGGCCGATCTTGCCGGGCAGCATTTGATACGACGTCGACGGCACCGAAATTTGGGCGCGTTGGATTTCCACGACCATGTCTTCGGTCGGACGCGAGATCAGTCCCGGGTCCATACCGCGGCGCCAGATGAACAGACGCACGGCGGTGTCGGGCTTGCCCTTCAGGCGCTTGATGACGTCCTCTTGAGCCTCACCAAGCGTGGGCCAATCGTCGATGCGCACGATCTTGTCGTCGGTCGCGAGCCCGGCCTTGTAGGCGGGGCCCGAGTAGATCGGGCGCGTGATGGTGAAGATGTTATCCACCGGGTCGGTGCGCACGTAGGCACCGATGCCGCCGTAGTTCTCCTCCAGCAAGTCCATCGAGAACAGCTTGTACTCCTCGGGGGTCATGTACGAGCTGTGCGCGTCGAGGCTGCGCAGCATGCCATTCAGGCTCGCGTCGATCAGCTGGTCATCGTCGTACAGATCGCCTTCGATGTGACCATCGTGGATCATGGCCATCAGGTTGGCGACGCGGCGCAGGTTCTCGGGCACGTTCTCGGAGTCGTGCAGGGACTGCAGCTTGCGGTACTTCTCCTCGTGCATCTTGCGGGTGGCTTCAAGCTTCAAGTACGAGTCCGCAAGGCGCCCGGTCTCGCCAGGCAGCTCGGCCAGAGACTCGAGTTCGTCCGCCAGTTCGCCGCGGACCTCGTCGCCGATCTCGGCCAAGGCGAGCGCGCCTTGGCTGCGCAGCTCGGGGTCGTCCGAACCCAGGAACGAGAGCAGACGCGCGCGCGCCTTGCCCTTGTTGATGCCGCGTCCGACTTCGTACGAGGAAACGGCAGAGGCGATGCGCAAAGTCGGCGCGAGGTCGCCGTTGTCGGCCTTCGTTTGCAGCGCAGCCGCGAGCGTTGTGCGGTCGTCGCCCGAGAGCCCGCGGAACGCGTGGCGCCCAAGCAGGCGCGCGGCGCCGGTGGCGACTTGGACGTTGCTGCTGTCGAGCAGCGGCGTCACGCGGCTTGAGATTTGCTCAAGGTCCGGGGTCTCGCCGACGAGGCGCGCGACCGCGGCGAACAGAAGCGGCGCGCCGTCAAGGCCGGCGCTTGCGTCGAGGCGCGCCGTCAGGACTTCGTCAAGCGCCGTGGCACTGTCCATCAGCTTGGCCGTGTCGCGCAGCGTGCGCGCGTCATCCCAGAGGCTCTCGACGGACTCGTCGATCGCAGCAGCAAGGCGTGCGTCGACCAGCGCTGCGATCTCTTCAATGCTGACTGCTGGCGCCACACTCGCCTCGACGGCATGGGCGGCGCGGGCCTCATAAGTGATGGCCAGCGCGGGCAGGACGAGCGCAAGGGTCAGAACGAGTGGCTTGTTGAGCATCGGGTTATCGGTCGAGGTGAGTCGGCGTGAGGGGTGCGCTGGCGGGACGGTAGTTTGAGGTTGATCGGCAGATTCACCTCTCGAAACAAAGCGGGATTGACTTCAGCCTATCTTGGAGTTGGGGTGAACCTCAAGGCGCGGGTCTGTCCTGTTCGCATCGGAAAGGCTAGTCTGACCTCTTCCTACGGGTGTGAGGCCCTTCCTATGAGCAGCAAACGCAAAGAGAACGTTGAGATGGGCCTGTCCCACATTGGCACCGGGGCCCACGGTCGCGCCGAGGCGTGCATGGTCGACGTGGGGGCGAAGGCGGTCACGAGCCGCTCGGCCCTGGCGCGGGCACGGGTGGTCTTCCCCGCCGGCGTGCTGGCGGCGATTCAATCCGGCGAGGGGCCCAAGGGGTCGCTCGAGGCGCTGCTCGAGACCGCGCGCACGGCCGCGATCCTTGCGGCGAAGCGCACGGGAGAGCTGATTCCGATGTGCCATCCGCTAGGCCTCGACTTCGTTCAGGTGGCCTTTGCGGTGACGTCGAAGGACACTCTTGAGGTGCAGTGCCGGGCATCGTGCACCGGAAAAACCGGCGTCGAGATGGAGGCCATGTGTGGGGCCAGCATCGCCGCGCTGACCATCTACGACATGACCAAGGCCCTCACCAAGGGCATCCGGGTTGAAGAGCTCGAGCTTTTGGAGAAGTCCGGCGGGAAGTCGGGTCTTTGGAAGAGCGATCGCGCTTGAGAGCCCCCTCGATCCCGTGTCGGATGGCCTGATTCGGTTAAATCGGATCCTTTTTGGCGTTTTGCCGTCAAAATGAGGCCCAAAATGCCCACTTCGGGCGACTCGACTTCGCGCCTTGGCGGCTATCCTCAGCGCGACGACCTCGTTTCACCCAAGGACTCCCTCTCCTTACACCTATGGATCTGAACCTGCTCAGGAAGCTCGTGCGCCTCATGGAGCGCGGCGAGCTAGCCGAACTCGACATCAACGACGAAAAGGAAGGGCTGAAGGTCCATCTGCGACGGTTCGAAGAGCCCGGCGCGGTGGCACCCACGGTGCAGGTCATTGGCGGAGCGCCGATGGCCGCCGCGATGCCCGTTGCCACTGGAGTGCCTGCCGCCGCCGGCGTTGCCGCTCCCGAAGTCACCGGCCCGCCCCCAGGCACGGAAGAGTTCACCAGTCCGATGGTGGGCACGTTCTATCGCTCGCCGTCGCCTGACGCGGCGCCGTTCTCGGAGATCGGCATGCGCGTGACGGCCGAGTCTGTGATCTGCATCGTCGAAGCGATGAAGGTCATGAACGAGATCAAGGCCGAGATGTCTGGCGAGATCATCGAGATCCTCGTCGAGAACGGCGAGCCTGTCGAGTTCGGTCAGCCGCTGTTCCTGATCAAGAAGGGCTGATGTTCCAACGAGTTCTGGTCGCGAACCGCGGCGAGATTGCCCAGCGAATCATCCGCGCATGTCGCGAGCTGGGGATCGAGACCGTGGCTGTCTATTCGGAAGGTGACGCCGGTGCGCTGTACTTGCGTGCGGCGAACGAGGCGATCTGCATCGGCCCGGCCGCGAGTGCGAAATCGTACTTGGATGTGCCGGCGATCATCAGCGCCGCCGAGATCGCCGACGTCGAGGCCATCGTGCCCGGCTACGGCTTCCTTGCCGAGAATGCGCACTTCGCCGAGGTGTGCCGCTCGTGCAACATTCACTTCGTCGGGCCGGATCCCGAGACGATTGCATCGGTCGGCCACAAGGCGCGTGCGCGCGAGATGGCGATCCGCGCGGGCGTGGCGGTTGTGCCGGGCTCTGACGGTGCGGTCGAGACCGAAGAAGAGGCGCTGCGCTGGGCGCGCTCGATCGGTTACCCCGTGATGATCAAGGCCGCGTCGGGCGGTGGCGGCCGTGGCATGCGCGTCGCGCGCAATGATCCAAGCTTGGTCAACGGTTTCCATTCTGCGCGCAGCGAGGCCGAGGCCTGCTTCGGGGATGACACGGTCTACCTCGAGAAGTTCGTCGAGAACCCACGCCACGTTGAGATCCAAATCCTCGGCGATCACCACGGCAACGTGATCCACCTTGGCGAGCGCGATTGCTCGGTGCAGCGCCGTCACCAGAAGTTGATCGAGGAGTCTCCGTCGCCGTCGGTTAGCCCCGAGCTGCGCGAGGAGATGGGCCGTGCCGCCGTCGCGATCGCGAAGGAGTCGAACTACCACAACGCGGGTACGGTCGAGTTCATCCTGGACCACGACATGAACTTCTTCTTCATCGAGGTCAACGCGCGCATCCAAGTGGAGCACACGGTGACCGAGATGGTGACCGGCGTCGACCTGATTCAAGCACAGCTGAAGATCGCCTCGGGCGAGCCGCTCGAGCTGACCCAAGAGGACGTGCGCCTGATGGGCCATGCGATCGAGGTGCGTATCAACGCCGAGGATCCCGACAAAGACTTCCAGCCGAGTCCGGGCAAAATCGACTTGTTCATGCCACCCGGCGGCCCCGGCATCCGCTGGGATAGCCACGTCCATGGCGGCTACGTTGTGCCGCCTTACTACGACTCGATGATCGGCAAGCTGCTCAGCCACCGGCGCGACCGGGGTACGGCACGGCGCACGATGCTACGGGCGCTTGACGAGTTCATCATCGAGGGCATCAAGACCACGGTCCCATTGCATCGAAAGATCCTTGCGCACTCGGACTTCCGCTCGGGGACGCATGACACTGGTTTTGTTGAGCGCTACTTCGGCGCCACGCCATCCGTGACTCAGGGGAAAAAATGATCAAGCGCACCTTCCTTGCGAGCCTGGCACTGAGCTGCTGCTTTCTGACAGCCTGCAACACGCAGCGTGTTCCTGGCCCAATGGGGATCGTGGGTGATGGCGGAGCGCTGCTCCCCGCAGGGCAAGGGGGCGACTACGTTCCAGGGCCCGCCGAGGTGATTGTGCTGCGGCATGGCGATCCGGTCTCGGTGCGACGTCCGTCGTCGACGGCGGGTTTTCCGCTGACGTTTCACAACAAGCGGCTGCGCGTCGGCTCCGGCGGCTGGGTGCTGTCGGGCACCGGCGGGCGTGCCGAGGTCTTGTGGCCAGGAACATCGTCGGCGGTGCAGCTGTTTGACAAGAGCTCTGCCATGGTGGGCGAGCCAAGCCGCGCCGAGCCGATCCTGAGCCTTGCGCACTGCGCCTACGCGCGCATCGAGCTGGCCCCCGGGGACCGCATCGCTCTCGTTGGGGGGGCCGAACTCAAGGGCGACGACACGCTCGACGCCGGTCCTTTTGACTTTCAGACGGTCAGCCGCGATCGCATCGCAGTGACCAACAACGGCCGCACGCTTTCCAAGATCCTCTTCCTACAGGAAGAGCTCATCCTCGGCCCGGGCGAGCGCCTCGAGCTCCCGATCTTGCCAGGTGGGGCCAGCCCACGACCGGCGGATTATCAGGCAACGACCCTGGCCGTGGACGAAGGTTTCCTTGGTGCGTCCCCGGTTGGTCAAGGCGCACTCAACCGCCTGCCCCTATCCGGCCAGTTGGCCCTTCGGGCGGAAGATTCCGCTTCCGTCGAAGCCCTTGGCGTGTCGGTGAGCCTCGAATCGGGCGAAGAGGTTATCTTCACGCCCACGGGCAGCAACCCCTAAGTTTTCCTCTCCAGAGCGTCGATCAAGTACGACCCTCTCCGCGACTCTTCGCTCCCCATCATTTAATGACCACCCCAGTCGTACTGATTACCGGCGGTGCCGGTTTCCTTGGCAGCCACCTTTCAGATCGCTTCCTAGCCGAAGGCTACGAGGTCATCTGCATGGACAACCTGCTGACCGGCTCGCTGACGAACATCGAGCACCTCACGACCGACAAGCGCTTTCACTTTGTGCACCAGGATGTGACCGAGTTCATCCATGTGCCGGGGCGGCTTGATGCGGTCTTGCACTTCGCTTCGCCGGCAAGTCCGATCGACTATCTTGAGTACCCGATCCAGACCCTGAAGGTGGGCTCGCTTGGGACGCACAAGGCGCTCGGTCTTGCGCACGCCAAGGGTGCACGCTTCCTTCTGGCTTCGACGTCCGAGTGCTATGGCGACCCCTTGGTGCACCCACAGCATGAAGACTATTGGGGCAACGTGAACCCCGTCGGTCCGCGTGGTGTGTACGACGAGGCCAAGCGCTTCGCCGAGGCCATGGTGATGGGCTACCACCGCTATCACGGGCTGCAAAGTCGGATCGTCCGGATCTTCAATACGTACGGGCCGCGGATGCGTCTGAACGACGGACGCGCTCTGCCGGCGTTCATGGGCCAGGCCCTGCGCGGCGAGCCGTTGACCGTCTTCGGCGACGGCAGCCAGACGCGCTCGTTCTGCTTCGTGAGCGACCTAGTCGAGGGCATCTTCCGCCTTCTGAACTCGGAAGAGCCCTTGCCGACAAACATCGGCAACCCCAGCGAGATGACGATCCTCGAGTTCGCGCAAAAGGTCGTGAAACTGGTGGGTACGGGCTCGGAGATCAGCTTCCGCGATCTGCCCGAGGACGACCCCAAGGTGCGTCAACCCGACATCACCAAAGCGCGCACGTTGCTCGGTTGGGAGCCGAAAGTCTTGCTCGATGATGGCCTCGCAGTCACCCTCGATTACTTCAAAGGTCGCCCTGAGTTCAAGGGCCAAGAGACGCCGGCTTCCTAGCCTATGTGTGGCATTGTTGGGGCCTGGTTGGACCAGGCGGGGTCGGAGGATCTCGCCAGCGTTCTGGTCGAGGGATTGCGTACGCTTGAGTATCGCGGCTACGACAGCGCGGGCATTGGTGTCCTGACTCGGGACGGCGGGACGGTGCTGGTGCGCCGGAAGCAAGGGCGGCTGCTGAACCTCGAGGCCGAGCTGGAAGATGGCGCTTTGAAGGGCGCGCTTGCGGGCATCGGTCACACGCGCTGGGCGACGCACGGCGAGCCCTCCGACAACAACGCTCACCCGCATACCGATGGGTCTGGGCACCTTGCGCTTGTGCACAACGGGATCATCGAGAACTACGCCGAGCTGCGGCGCGAGCTCGCGGCGGACGGGGTCACGTTCTTGTCCGAGACCGACACCGAGGTCCTCGCGCACCTTGTCGGGCGCGCCTACGAACAGTCGGGTGATCTGTACGCTTCTTTGCGCGCGGCGCTTGGGCTCGTCGAGGGCTACTTTGCCGTCGCCGTGGTCGGCGACCGGGGTGGCAAACCCGAGCTGTGCTGTGCGCGCCTCGGGCCGCCGCTGTTGCTCTCGCCGCTGAAGGATGGCGTGATGCTGGCCTCGGACGTCTTGGCCGTGCTGCCGCACAGCCGCGAAGTGATCTACTTGCGCGATGGTGACATCGCTTCGATGCCTCCCGGTGGAGATCCGCGGAACATCCGGATCGAGTCGCTCGACGGCGAAGCTGGCGAACTTGTCGAGCGCCCAATCGTGACGATCGACTGGGATGCCGAAGCGGCGTCGAAAGGCGGCTATCCGCACTTCATGCTGAAGGAGATCTTCGAGCAGGCCGAGGTGCTCGGTCGCGCGATTGACAACCGGCTCTTGCCCGCGAAAGGTGATGTCGCGTTCGAAGGCGACGGCTGGGAAGATCAGGACTTGACGGGCATCGGCCGCGTGCAGATCCTTGCGTGCGGAACCGCGCTGCATGCGGGCATCGTGGCGCGCTATATGATCGAAGGCTTGGCGCGGATTCCCGTCGAAGTCGACTATGCCTCCGAGTATCGCTACTGCGAGCCGGTGGTCTCGCCCGGCACGTTGGCGCTCGCGATCTCGCAGTCTGGCGAGACGGCGGACACGCTGGCTGCGATGCGCTTGGCGCGTCGCTTAGGCGCACAGACCATGGCCATCTGCAACGTGCAGGGCAGCACGATCGTGCGCGACTGCCAGAAGTCGATCATGACGCACGCGGGCCCCGAGATCGGAGTGGCCAGCACGAAGGCGTTTAGCGCGCAGGTCGTGTGTGCCTACCTGCTTGCGATTCGCTTGGGCCGCGCGCGCGGTGTGCTGAGCGTCGAGCGCGGAGCCGAGTTACTCGAAGACCTGCGCCATCTGCGGCCCAAGCTCGAGACGCTGCTGACCGAGGAGTACTCGCAGCGCGTCTTGAAAATCGCTTCGACTCACTCGCGCGCGCATGGTTTCTTGTTCCTTGGGCGCGGCGTGAACTACCCGATTGCCCTCGAAGGTGCTCTGAAACTTAAAGAGATCAGCTACGTGCATGCCGAGGGGTACGCAGCCGGCGAGATGAAGCACGGGCCGATCGCGTTGATCGAGCCGGCGCTCTCGACGTTGGTGATCAACACCCCCGGGCGCGTCGCCGAAAAGGTACGAGCGAACATCGAGCAGGTCAAAGCACGCCATGGTCCCGTGATCGCCGTGGGCTCGGACGCTGAGTCCGCCCAGCTGGCCGATGATTCGATCGAGGTCCCCGTGACCTCCGAGTGGCTGTCGCCGCTCTTGAATGTCGTGCCCCTTCAGCTCTTCTCCTATCACTTCGCAGAGCTCAAGGGCTGCGATATTGACAAGCCCCGCAACCTCGCCAAAAGCGTGACGGTCGAGTAGACCCCCCCGAACCATGTCCAAGATTCTCTTGACCGGCGGCGCCGGCTTCATCGGCTCGAGCGTGACCGACGCTCTGTTGAAGCGCGGCGATAGCGTGACGGTCCTCGACAACTTCAACGACTTCTACGATCCTGCGATCAAGCGTCAAAACGCGGCCGAGATCACGGCGGCGGGCGCCACTGTGGTTGAGGGCGACATCCGCGACGGCGCGTTGATCACGAAGCTGTTCGAAACCGGCGAGTTTGACGGTGTGATTCACCTCGCTGCGATGGCCGGCGTGCGCCCCAGTCTGCTGGACCCGTTGCACTACGAAGACGTGAACATGCGCGGCACGATGAACATCTTGGGCGAGCTGCAAAAGCGCCCCGAGACGCGTTTCGTGTTCGCCTCATCGTCGTCGGTGTATGGCGGCAACGAGCGCGTGCCGTTCCGCGAGGACGACGAGATCCATCACCCGGTCTCGCCCTACGCGGCTACGAAGCGCGCCGGCGAGCTGATGAACTACACGTTCCATCACCTGTACGGGATCCCGACGACGTGCCTGCGGTTCTTCACCGTCTACGGCCCGCGGCAGCGGCCCGAGATGGCGATTCACAAGTTCGTGCGCGCCGTGCATGAAGGTCAGCCGATCCCGTTCTTCGGCGACGGCACGACACGCCGCGACTACACCTACATCGACGACATCGTCGACGGCGTTGTGAAGTCGCTCGATCACTGCAAGGGTTACGAGATCTACAACTTGGGCGAGTCCGATACGACGTCCTTGTCCGAGCTTGTGGCCTTGATCGGCGAGATCTGTGGCAAGGAGCCCGTCCTCGATCGACAGCCCATGCAACCTGGCGATGTGGTCATCACCTTTGCCGACATCGCTAAGGCCAAAGAACAGATCGGCTACGCGCCGAAGACTCTGATTCGCGAAGGCCTCGGGCGCTTCGTCGAGTGGTACCGCGCCCGCAACTAGCGCGACTGCCATAGAATCTAGGGCTCCCCCCTCGAAATCACCCCCTGTCACCCAGAACCATGAAAGGCGTCATTCTCGCCGGCGGTCTCGGATCGCGGCTCTTCCCGCTGACCAAGATCACGAACAAGCACCTTCTGCCGGTCTTCGATCGGCCGATGATCTACTACCCGATTGAGGCGCTGGTGAAGGCCGGCATCACCGACATCATGGTGGTCACGGGTGGCAAAAAATCGGGTGACTTCCTGAGTCTTCTAGGCAACGGTTCGGACTTCGGATTGAAGCACCTGAACTACACCTACCAAAAGGGCGAGGGCGGCATCGCGGAAGCGCTGGGCCTTTGCGAGCACTGGGCGGCGGGCGAGCCGATCTGCGTGATCCTGGGTGACAACATCATCGAGAAGAACATCGCCCATGCCGCCGACGCGTTCCGTGAGCAAGGTGGCGGCGCGAAGATCATGCTGAAGGAAGTGCAAGACCCGGAGCGCTTCGGTGTGGCCGAGCTGGACGGCGAGAAGGTGCTCTCGATTATCGAGAAGCCGAAGGAGCCCAAGAGCAACAAGGCAGTGATCGGCATCTACATGTACGACGGCCGCGTGTTCGACATCATCAAGACGCTGAAGCCGTCCGAGCGCGGCGAGCTCGAGATCACGGACGTGAACAACTGGTACATCGAGGATGGCTCGATGACCTGCGAGGTACTCGACGGCTGGTGGACCGATGCCGGGACGTTCGAGTCGCTGCTCAAGTCCTCGAACCTCGTCGCCAATGGCGGCGCGAACCAGAGCTAGCAGCCTATTGAAGAATGCTCTACTACGACTTCGCCCTCTCCGCCATCGCTGCGTTGAGCTCGTCGAGTCCTGCTCAGTGTCCCTACAGGGCCACCTCTGCGCCTTCAACTTCACTCTCCTTGCGCTGACGAAGATGGCTTCGTCTCGCAACGAGTTTTCTTCTTTGGGCTACTAGATCGTGAACCCAGCTCTTGAAGGAGAGCCCATCGCGGGCGGACGCGTGCTGGTGACCGGTGCGGCGGGGATGTTGGGCAGCCAGCTTCTCTTGGATGCTCCGGGCTCTTGCTTGGCGGTCGGGACCGATCTGACGGCGGCCAGGGATGGTGCGCCCGAGGTCGAGCTTGTGGGTCTTGATTTGACCGACGAGGCCGTCGTGCGCGACCTGTTCGCGCGCGAGACGTTCACCGGCGTGATCCACGCGGCGGCCTACACGGCTGTCGACCTTGCCGAGGAAGAACACGCCTTGGCGCGCGCGGTCAACGCTCGCGCTCCCGAGGTTGTCGCCGAGGCCTGCGCTGCGGCTGGCATCCCGATGGTGCTGGTCTCGACGGACTTTGTGTTCGATGGGGAAAAGAAGACGCCCTACCTTGAAGACGACGCCGTGGCACCGCTCTCTGTTTACGGCGCCACCAAGCTAGAAGGCGAAGAGCGCGCGACGATCGCGCATCCCGATGGGCTGACCATCGCGCGCACGCAGTGGCTGTATGGCCCGCGCGGACGGCACTTCCCGGGCACGATGCTGACGCTGGCCGAGAGCCGCGATGAGCTCTCCGTGGTCGATGATCAAATCGGTGCGCCAACTTCGACTCTAGAGCTGAGCCCGGCTTTGTGGGATCTGCTTGAGCGCGGCGAGCGCACTTCGGGCGCCGGCGGCGGCATCTACCATGCCGCGTGTGGTGGGGAGGGCAGCTGGTGCGACTTCGCGAAGTCGACGTTCCTGCTTGCGGGCCTCGACCCCGACCGCGTGCATCCCTGCACAACCGACCAGTTCCCTCGCCCTGCGAAACGTCCCGCACATAGCGTGCTGGATTGCTCGCGCTTGACGGCCCTTCGGGGCACCGCCATGCTGACTTGGAAACAAGCGCTTGCGCGCTTCTTCGCCTCTCACCTCGACCGCTCCCTGCCCTAAGCGGGCCCTCCCGAGTTATGACCAAGACCTTGATCGTCACCGGCGGCGCCGGCTTCATCGGCAGCAACTTCGTACACACGGTTCGCGAGCTGCGTCCCGACTGGCGCATCGTGAACCTCGACGCGCTGACCTACGCCGGCAACCTCGAAAACCTGACCGAAGTCGAAGGCGCGGATGGGTATCGCTTCGTGCATGGCGACATCACGAAACCCGAGGACATCCGGCGCGCGTTTGACGAGGCCGAAGGGCTTGGTGGAACGATCTCGGTGGTGCACTTCGCAGCCGAGAGCCACGTCGACCGCTCGATCGCTTCGGGCCTTCCGTTTGTTGAGGCGAACGTGGCCGGCACGCAGATCCTTTTGGATGTCTGTCGTGAGCGCGAGGTCGAGCGCTTCCTGCACGTCTCGACCGACGAGGTCTACGGCTCGCTTGGCGCGACCGGTTTCTTCACGGAAGAGACACCTCTACAGCCGAACTCGCCCTATGCCGCCAGCAAGACGGGCAGTGACCTCTTAGTGCGCGCCGCGGTGCACACTCACGGTTTCCCAGCCATCATCACGCGCTGCTCGAACAACTACGGGCCGTACCAGTTCCCCGAGAAGCTGATCCCGCTGATGATCGCCAACGCGCAAGAGGACAAGCCGCTGCCGATCTACGGCGATGGCATGAACGTGCGCGACTGGCTGTACGTGCGCGATCACTGCGAGGCGATCCTGTGCGCGCTTGAGAAGGGCACGGATGGCGAGGTCTACAACATCGGTGGGAACAACGAGTACCCGAATATCAACATCGTGAAGCTGATCCTCGAGACGCTCGGCAAGCCCGAGTCGCTGATCACGTACGTGAAAGACCGGCCTGGGCACGATCGCCGGTATGCCATCGACGCAACGAAGATCAAAAACGACCTTGGCTGGGAGCCGCGGTATACGTTCGAAGAAGCACTGCCCCTAACGATCCGTTGGTACCAGTCCCAAGATACTTGGCTGCAAAGAGTTAGGAGTGGGGCCTACCGCGAGTACTATGCCGAGCAGTACGGTGCTCGCTAGAGAAACCGTTCTCCCCAGAAGGTCCCTACAGCAACCTCGTTCTTCTGCCGAAGAGAAGCCTCCGTGGCCGACCCCAGCACATGATTCGAATCCCCGCCTTTTCACTCACTAAGAGTTTGCTCCTCGTTGGGCTCATCACGCTTGTCGGCTGCACTAGCTCGCCGGACAAGCGTGTCCTGCAGTACTTGAACACTGCCGATTTCGGCAAGCGGTTCGTGGGGAACTCGCTGCACGACGACTACCTGACGGTGGGCGACAGCATCAAGTTCACGGACACGTACAACCCCAGTACCTTGAGTGGCCAGGCGACGATCGCCATCGATGGCACGATTGACTTCGATCAAGCGGGGCGCGTGTGGATCGCGGGCATGACTCGCGAAGAAGCCGAGGTCTACTTGACCGAGAAGGCTGCCGCGTACTACACCCAAGCCGACGTCAAGGTCGTCTTGGGCACGAACGTGAAGCAGTTCTTCATCTTCGGAGAGGTTGGGACGACCGGGCCCAAGCCATTGAATGGCGACCTGACCCTCTTTGAAGTCGTCATGGCTGCCACGCCCAACGAGAACTCGGCCAACCTTGGACGCGTGCGGTTGATCCGCCCCGATCCGGTCGACCCGCTGGTCATCACGGCGAACGTCGGCCAGATGTTGCAGGGTGGCGACTCGACCTTCAACGTGCTTATCCAGGACAACGACATCATCGTGGTTCCGCCCACCATGCTGGCGCAGGTCGGGTACTTCATCTCGGACCTCGTGTACCCCTTCACGACTGTGTTTAGCACCATCTTCAAGGGCTTGATCGGCATCAACAACCTTGGCAACAACATCGGTGGCAAGAAGAAAAACACCGGCGTCTTCTGATCCACTCATATGGCCATTGGAATCGAAACACCCGGACAGGTCTCCGAGCTCCTGGGCATCCTCAGGAAACGGCGCTGGCAGATCCTTCTGCCGGTCTGCTTTGGCGTGGCCATCGCTTCGGCGGTTGCTGTTTTTGTGCCCAAGAAGTACGAGATCACGACAACGGTCGAGCTGAAGGAGCGCAACGTGGCCTCGGAGGCCAACTCGCGGTCTCCCAAGCTTCCTTCGACATCGCGTGAGATCACGAACGCCGAGAACCACATCAAGCACTTCGGGCGTATCCGTGAGGTGATTGAGACGGAGGTCTGGCCAGAATACGAGCTTCTGAGCGCGCAGGAGAAGAACGCCTTCATCGATCAGATCAAGGACAACTTGACGGTCACCGTCCTCGCCAAGCGCAAGGATGAAGGCTCGACCTTCATGGAGATCGGCTACCTCGCAACCGATCCAGAGCGCGGTGAGCGTTTCCTGACCGACCTCGCACAACTGTGGGTCCAAAAGGTCGTGGACCGCGAGCGAACCGCCTTGCGATTGGAGGCGAGCGGTATGTCCAAACAGGTACTGAGCGCCGATGAGAAGTGGCGCGCGGCCTCCAGCGAGGTGCTCGACTTCATCCGCGAGGGTGGGTTCTCGCTGGATGAAATTGACCCGAGCAAGGACCGCTCGACCTCGGACCCCGAGTTCGTGCGCCTCAACGGGCAGCGGGATCAAGCCGAAAGTTGGCAGACGGAGCTCGCGGGTCTCGACGCCGCCATCACGACGCTTGATGCCACGCTTAAAGAGACGCCCGAGACCATTCCCGTGGACACGGTCGAGCAGGGCATCGACCAGAGCACGAAAATCTTGACCGCTGAGGCGAAGATCGCGGACTACCGCGTGCAGCAGGAGAAGGTGACCTCGCGCAACCAGATCTACCAGCAACTTCAAGAGGCGATCGAGGAGCTCGAGGCTGGCATTGCGCTCCTGAAGTTACAGCAGCGCTCGGCCGAGACCGTTCAAGAGATGCGGCCGAACCTCGCACGCGGGGTCATGCTGGCGGAACTGGACAGCTACACGGTGCAGCGCGACCAGCTGAAGGGCCAACTCATGGCTCTTCATGATGCGATTGTGGAAGGTGAGAAGAAGGGCAAGCAGCGCAGCTCGATCAAGGAGCAGCTGTACGTCGCCATCCAGAAGCGCGATCAGCTGAAAGAGGCACATTCGATTCTGGCGCTGGCTCTGCAAGAGAAGCAGCTTCAGCTGGATGCTCTTGAGAACGCCTACGGCGAGCCCTACGAGTTTGTTCAGGACGCCTTCGCGCCTGACGCACCGTCCAAGCCCGAGCCGTTCTTGATCATCTCGATCGGCCTGCTTGTTGGTCTTGTGATCGGGGTCGGCAGCTCGCTCGCTGCCGAGTTCGCCAAGGACGGTTACCGCACGGCAGCCGACCTCGCACGCTCGATGAACTTGCCTGTTCTGGGTGTCGTGAACCGCATAGCAACCCGCCGTGAGCGCAGTGCGCGCTTCGCAAGGCGCGTGGTCGTGGGGCTGTCGTCCTTTGCCTTGATCGCGGCGATTGCGGCCTTCACCTATGCCTATTCCCAGCGTCCTGAGTTGCTCCCTGTTGAGTGGCTCGAGCAGCTGGACGGGTTCCGCGACGGGCTTAAGTAGGAGTTGCTAGGGACGCGTCATGCGTGACCTGATCTTCTCGCTGTTCGTCTTGGGGCTTGTCCCGGCGTGCTTCAAGAAGCCGTTTGTCGGCTTGGCGATGTTCTCGTGGCTTGCCTACATGCGGCCCCAGGACCTGACCTGGGGTTTTGCGCGCTACCAGCGTTGGAGCTACCTGATCGCGCTCGTGACCTTCATCGGGTTCCTGCGCAGGCGGCCAGACCGCTGGTTCATGGCGAACTGGCGCAGCTACTTAATGATCGTGTTCATGATCATTGTGGGGATCAGCTTGGCCGTGTGCGAGCGACCCGAGAGCGCGCAGTTCAACAAGTACTTGGAGTTCTGCAAGATCATCGTGATCGCCCTCTTCACGACCGCGGTTGTGCGCACGCGCGAGCAGCTGCGCATGCTGCTCTGGATCATTGGGTTGTCGCTCGGGTTCTATGGGGTCAAGTCCGGTATCTGGGGCTTCATGACCTTCTTCAGCGTGCCGATTATCCGGGGTCCGGGTGGCATGATGCTCGACAACAACGACCTCTCGTTGGCTCTCTCGATGGCCCTGCCAGTGCTGCTGCACTTAGGCTTGACCGAGCAGAAGAAGATGGTGCGACGGGCATTCCTCGTGGCCGTACCGCTGACGGCGATCACCGTGATGCTGACGCACTCGCGGGGGGGCTTCTTGTCTCTCGGGACTGCGCTTGCGGTCATGATCTGGCACTCGCGCAATCGTGTGGCCGTGTTCTCGGCGGCGGCCTTCTTGGGTGTCCTTGCGATCATCTTGGCACCGCAGGAATACAAGGACCGGATCGCTTCGATTGGGGATTACAAGACCGAGGGGTCGGCCCAGGGGCGCCTGCACTCGTGGCGCGTGGGGTACCACATGGCGCTGGGGAATCCCTTCCTCGGTGTGGGGATGAACAAGTACCGACAGCACTTTGTTGAGTACGACCCCAACCCGACGCCCGATCTGCTGGCTGGCCAGAACATCATTGTGGCGCACAACAGCTACATCCAGATCTGGGCCGAGTCCGGCAGCCTCGCGCTAGGGATTTACTTCATCCTCTTGGGCTCGTCCTTCGTGACGCTTTGGGGGATCCGCAAGCGGGCACGCGAGCGCTACTACACCAGCTGGATCCTGAACTACACGACGATGTTCCAGGCCTCAATGATGGCCTTCATGGTCGGCGGAACGTTCCTGAACCGTGCGCACTTCGACCTTGTGTATCACTTCGTCGCGCTGATCATGGTGTTTGGCAAGTTGGCGTACGACGAGATGGAAGACTCGCAGCGCTACCCGCTGCGGGCTGGCTCTCGCGGGCAGCTCGTGCGCGTCGAGTTACGCAAGTTCGGTCGCACATCGCGAGGGTTCGGCCGCGGATTCCGTACGGCAAATGTGCGCTCGGGAAACGGTCTGGAGACGAACTGATGTGTGGTCACGCGGGTTACGCGTTCAGCGCCTCGTCAAGCGCGGCTGGGCGACGGGCATCGGATGCCGTTTTGCGTCGCATGGGCGACAGCATCGCGCACCGCGGTCCCGATGATGAAGGTCTCTGGACCGACGGCCCTGAGGCGCGAGTTGGCGCGGTGTTCCGGCGACTCTCCATTATCGACCTCGAGGGCGGGCACCAGCCGATCCCCAACGAGATCGGCGATGTGGTTGTTCTGGTCAATGGCGAGATCTACAACTTTGTGTCTCTGCGCGCCGAGCTCGAAGGCAAGGGGCATGTGTTCCGCACGCACTCTGACATCGAGGTTGTGGCGCACCTGTACGAGGAGTACGGGGACGCGTTCCCGTCGCGGCTTGTGGGGATGTTTGCCTTCGCGGTGATCGACACGCGCCACGACGGCTTGTCCGTGCTCATTGGGCGTGACCCCTTGGGCATCAAGCCGCTGTACTTTGCATGGGGGCCCGAGGGCTTTGCGTGGGCGAGTGAGCCCAAGGCGCTTCTGGCGATGGGGTCCGATGGCCCTGGGCGCGCGGGTGTTGAGCGCGAGATGCGTCCCGCAGCGCTGCTCGAATACATGATGCGCGGGTTCATCGGGGGCAGCCAGAGCGCGTGGGCGGACATCGAGCGCTTGCGGCCGGGATCGACGTTGAAGTGGACGCGCGACAGCAGCGAGGAGCCTCTACAACACAAGTACTGGGACCTGCCACTGGGGTTGCGCGGCGAGGCGACCAAAAGCGAGGTCCTCGAGTGGACCGATCGCGTGGTCTCCGATCGGCTGGTGGCGGACGTGCCGCTTGGCGCGTTCCTTTCGGGCGGCGTGGACTCTTCCGCGGTTGTGACCTCGATGTCGCGTCTTCAGAGCGACCCCGTGATCGCATGCTCGGTTGGCTTCCACGAGAAGAGCCACAACGAGCTCGACATCGCGAGCCGGACCTCGCGTTCGCTGGGCCTGATTCATCACACCGAGATCCTGGACGCGGATCCGCGCTTGGCGCTCGACACCCTCCCATGGCTGTACGACGAGCCCCTTGCCGATCCATCCACAGTCCCGACCTACTTGGTCTCCAAGATGGCGCGCGAGCACGTGACTGTGGCGCTCTCGGGCGATGGTGGTGACGAGACGTTTGCCGGTTATCGGCGGTACTTGTTCGATCAGGCCGAGAACCGTTTGCGGCGTCGCATCGGGCCGTTGGGTCGCAAGGCCGCGGGAGCGCTCGGCAACGTGTGGCCGCAGATGGACTGGGCTCCGCGTTTCTTGCGCGGGCGACGCTTCTTGCAGAACGTGGCCGCCGATCCCGCGCTGGCCTACTTCCAGAGTGTCTCGATTCTTGATCGAAACGAGGCGCTGCAACTGTTGGCGCCCGACCTGCGCGATCGCGTGCGCGGCGACGACCCGTTCCGCGAGTTCGAGGCGCACTACAACAAGCCGGAAGTGGACTGCCCGTTGTACCGCGCGCAGTATGCGGACATGCACACGTACCTGACCGATCAGATTCTGACCAAGGTCGACCGCGCGTCGATGGGCGTCAGCCTTGAGGTCCGCGTGCCGCTCTTGGATTACCGCTTCGTTGAGCGCTTTGCGAATCTGCCCGAGCACCAGAAGATTCATGGCGGGCGCGGGAAGTACCTCTTGCGCGAGTCGCAGCGCGAGCGCCTCTCCGCCGAAGTTCTCGATGGCAAGAAGCGCGGCTTCGACACACCGCTGGACGCTTGGATTCGCGGCGCCTTGAAGGTCGAAGTGGATGCCGCGATCGAGGGGCTTCCCGAAGACTGGTTCGACCGCAGTGCTTTGCGACGGCTCAGGGACGAACACGCGTCGGGGCGGCGCAACCATGGGCGGACGCTATGGAGCCTGTTTGTGCTCGAGCGCTGGCGCCTTGTGCACAACGTGCGGGGGCTCGCCTCGTGAAGATCGGCGTCTTGACTTCACTCTTCCCGTCGCCGCTTCGCCCGCGTATGGGCATCTTTGCGCAGCGTCGTTGGACCGGGATGGCCGCTCGAGGGCACGACGTGCGTGTTGTGGTGCCGACCCCGCGCGCGCCGTGGCCTTTGCCGCTTCTGAGTCCTGAGCGCTTCGGTTTGCACGCCGGACGACCTCGCGAAGAGGTGCGCGCGGGGCTAGCTGTCGCCGCGCCTCGCTACTGGCACATCAGTGGCCGCGCGCGTGCAAATGCGCAGCGCTTTGCCGATTGCGGCGTGGCCAAGCTGACGAGCGCGTCCGATTGGCAGCCCGACGCTGTTGTCTGCGACTACGCGTGGCCGGCTTCGGCGGCAGCGCCCGCGCTGCGTGCCAAGGGGATCGCCTGCGTGATCTCGGGGCGCGGCAGCGACGTACTCGAGGTGGCGGGGGAGGCGAACTTGGGCGCGGAGCTACGCGCCAACTTGCGTGCTGCTGGTGCGTGGTGCGCCGTGTCGGAGGACCTCGTCAAGGCGATGGACACACTGGCTGGCGAAGAGCGTGGCGTGCTTGTGCCCAACGGCGTCGACAGCAGGCTGTTTGACGTGTCGCGGCGCAGCCAGCGGCACGAACTGCGCGCGCAACTCGGCTGGAGTGAGACGGACCAAGTCGTCCTTGTCGTCGGCCACTTGATTCAGCGCAAGGACCCTGTGTTGGCTCTGCAGGCTTTTGCGTCGCTGAGTCTCGAACACCCGGACGCGCGGCTTCTCTTCGTAGGTTCCGGGGCTCTGGAATCCGAGCTGCAGGCAGAGGTCACGCGCCGCCGCTTAGAAGGCAGCGTCTCTCTGGTTGGCGAGCGCGAGCCCGAGCAGCTTGCCGAGCTGTACGCCGCTGCGGACCTGTTGCTTCTCACCAGCTCGCGTGAGGGCCGGCCGAACGTCGTGCTTGAAGCGCTGAGTTCGGGCCTGCCAGTCGTCGCAACCGCTGCTGGCGGGACCGCCGAGCTTCTCGAGCCAGGCCCACTCGAAGCCATCGATTCGCGCTATCCAAGTGACCTTGCGCGTGCCATGGAGTCTCTCTTGAATGAGCCGCCGGCACCTGAAGAGCTCGCCGCGTCCGTCGCCGCGCTCTCATGGGACGCGGGCCTCGCCCGCCTGGAGAGCCTCCTCGAAGAAGCCCCTCGATGAAGATCCTGTACCACCACCGCACGCAGGCCGACGACGGTCAAGCCGTGCACATTCGCTCCTTGCAGCGTGCGTTTCGCGAGACCGGGCACGACGTGCGCGAGGTCGGACTTGTGGATCAGGGCGCGGCCCCAGAAGGCGGCCGCTCGCGCTGGGGCTGGGTGACGAAGTTACCTCGCTTCATGCTGGAGCTGGCCGAGTATGCCTACAGCGGCGTCGCCCGCCGGCGGATCCTCGCCGCTGCAAAAGCCGAGCGCCCCGACTTCATCTACGAGCGTTACGCGTTTGGCAACTTGGGCGGCGTTGGCGCCGCGCGCAGTCTGGGGCTACCGATCGTTCTGGAGGTCAACTCTCCACTTGTTGACGAGCTGATCAAGACCCGCGGCCTCGCGATGCCGCGCACGGCCTACCGCGTCGAGCGCGCGATCTTCAAGTCCGCCACGGTGATCTGCGTCGTGACGCAAGTGTTGGGCGACCTGCTGGTCGAGCTGGGCGCCGAGCCCAAGAAGATCCTCGTGACGCCCAACGGCGTGCATCCCGAGGCCTTCGACTACGAGGCCCTTGGTAGTCGCCGGCTTGTGCGCCGGCGCGCGCGTAGGGATCTCGGCTTGGCACAAGAGCCGGCTGAAGCGGAGCGCGTGCTGGGCTTCGTTGGGTACTTCCGCGATTGGCATCGGCTGGATCTTGTGATCGAGCTGCTGGCGCGCCCGGGTTTTGAAGAGCTTGTCTTCTGCATCATTGGCGAGGGGCCGGCCGAAGAGAGCCTGCGCGCACTCGCCGCGAAGTTGGAGGTCACGGAGCGGGTTGTGTTTAGCGGCCCGCGTCCCCACGACCGGATTCCCGAGCTGCTGCCGGCGTTTGACGTGGCCTTGATGCCGGCGATCAATCCGTACGCGTCGGCGTTGAAGCTGCACGAGTACATGGCCGCCGGCCTCGCGATCGTGGCTCCCGATCAGCCCAACTTGCTGGAGGTCGTCGTCGATGGCGAGTCCGCGCTGCTCGTGAAATCCGGCGAGCTTGCGCCGCTCGAAGGCGCTGTTCGACGGCTGCTCGACGAGGAAGGCCTCGCCGCAAGCCTTGGCCTGCGCGCGCAAGAGGCGATCGGCAAGTTAGGCCTCACGTGGCAAGCGAACGCCCAGCGTGTCGTGCAAGCCGTGAGCGAACTCGGAGACGAAACCCTATGAGTGCCAAGCACGCTGTCTCCTTTGATGTCGAGGAGTACTTCCAGGTCGCGAACCTGCGCGCCAACTTTCCCAAGGCCGAGTGGGACACAATCGACTCGCGGCTTGATGTGGGCATGTTGCGCATCTTGGATGCGCTGAAGAAGACTCACTCGCGCGCGACGTTTTTCTTTCTTGGCTGGATCGCCGAGCGGTATCCCGAGTGGGTGACACGCTGCCTCGAAGACGGGCACGAGATCGCGAGCCACGGCTACGATCACGACTTCCTTTGGGACCTCGGTCCGGAAGGAGCCGCGGCCGACTTGGCGCGCACGGAGGTGGCTCTTGCTGCCGCCGGGGCTCCCGCGCCACGCGGGTTCCGCGCCTCGACGTTCACGCTCACCGAGCGCACGCTGTGGGCGTTCGACCTTCTGGTCGAGCGCGGCTACACCTACGACTCAAGCGTGCACCCCGTGACGCACCCGACATACGGCATCCCAGACTTCGAGCCCGGCATCTCGGAAGTCGCGCGCCCGGGGGGCAGTCTCGTCGAGTTTCCCGTCAGCACCAAGCGCCTGTTTGGACGCAACCTGCCGATGGGCGGCGGCGGCTACTTCCGCCTGTACCCGGGCAGCTTGATTCGCTCGCACGTTGCGGCGCTCGACAAGCGCGGCGAGTCCGCGTGCCTGTACCTGCACCCGTGGGAATTCGATCCCGACCAACCGCGGATGAAGACCGGCGCGTTCGCGAGCTTCCGCCACTATGTCGGCCTCGACAAGACGCTCCTCAAGCTGGAGGCCTTACTGACCCGCTTCGAGTTTGTAGGCCTCGAAGAGGCGCTCATGAGTCAAGGCGCGCTCAGTCGGTAGCCGCGCTCGCGGCCTCCCTTTCCGCGCGATTCTTAAGCTCGCTCTCGAGGTTGCGGCCGAGGTTGCTGAGGCCGATCAGGAGGTCGCGCTCTAGGGAGTCCTCCTCTTCCTTGGAAGCGGCAAGCAGCAGCGCGACGGCGCGTGGCCCGTCTCCGGGGGCGGCACGGTGCAAGAGCGTCGTTCCCAATCGGCGCTTGATCTCGGTGCGCGAGACGCCGGGTGTCTCCTTCGCAGTTAGGAGGACGTCGAGCTTGTTGATCGCTTGCTCGAAATAGACGTCGCCGATGTTAGCGAGCGAGCGCGCCGTGATGAATTCGATCAGGCCGGAGTTTGCGTCCGCCATCGCGCCTTGACGGGCAAGCCTGAGAGCATCAAGGACCTCTTTGTGATCGCCACCTAGGCTCGCCACGATAGCGGCGTGGCCCAGGGCGACCGTGGGACTCGGGCTCATCTCGGCAAGGATTCGCCAGAGGTCGAGGGACGCCTCCAGCTGGCCGGTGGCCCCAAGAGCCTCGGCCTTCTGCGCCCATGGCTCGAGCCAATGCGGATCGAGCTCGAGCTGCACCGAGGCGAAGTCAAGCGCTCTTGCGGGGGAGTACGCCAGCAAGAAGTCGAACCACGGCCGGCTGGTTCCCACGGCAATCGACTCAAGCGCCGGGTGGCTCTCGGTGAAGGTCTCGAGCCGCTCGAAAGCGACCTCTAACCCGGCGGTCTCGAGGTCCAGCTTCGCCTGGGCCAGGACGGGTTCGGGAGCGTTCGGGTAGCGCTGCATCAGCGCCTCGAGCGCTTCGGGGTGCAGCGGGACGCTCAAGCTGACCAGCTCGGCGAGTAGCTCGTGGACCTCTGAAGTTTCGAGGGCCCAGTCTTCGCCAAGCAAGTAGTCGAGATACGCAGTCTGGCTGACTTTGGGAGCCAGATCGCGGGCAACCCGTGCAAGGTTGAGTCGCGGTGCGGCCGCGTTCGGCGCGGACTTGCGCGCCTGTTTGGCCTGAACGAACGCCTCGGCCATCTCGCCACCGGCGGCTGCCTCGAAGCTGGCATCGAGTGCAAGCTCGGAAGCCGAAGGCGGCTTCCCGCCGCGGGGAGGAGCGCCAGCTTGGCGCCGCTTGCGACGCAAGGAGACTACGGCCGGGTGATCCGGTCGCCCGTACTTCGCGAGGGTGAGGTCCTCGTTCAAGTCCCAGAATGGAAGGAAGGCCTTCCAGCGATTGGCACCTTCCATGAGGCTCGTCCGAGCACCCTCGAGGTCCCCCTTCGCGAGCTGCGAGCGCGCATCGAGCTCAACCGCATAGGGCCCAAGCAGCGCCTGCTGGATCGGACCGTGGACAAGGTTGATCGCCCAGGCGTCCCAGACGGGCGCAGATGAGGCGAGGAGGATTGTGAGGAGACGGCGACCACCTTGCGCACCCAGACTGGCGATGCGCTCGAGTGGTTTCACGGCAGCTGTCCCGAGCAGAGCCGCCGCGCTCGCGTAGTCGGGTTCGGCACCGAGAGGGACGATGGCGTCCAGCGCAGAACGCGCGAGCCAGAGTCGCGAGTCGCTTGGGCTCTCTTCGAGCAACGTGTCGATCGCAGCTCGCGCCTCTCCGGTTCGACCCTCCAGCGCCGACATGAGCGCGAGCTCGACTTCGCCAACCCACTCGGGGGCCTCGCTGCGCAGGTCACGCATGGTCGCGCGCTCGACTTCCACGTCGTCGAGCGCTTCTGCGAGGACCAGTCGCCCAACGATCGAGCTTCCATCATGGGAGAGGGCGTCGGCTGCGTTGACCCAGTCGAGAGCCTTCGCCGGATCGCCGAAAAGGACTTCGGCCAGCGCAGCCAGATTCATGCGGCGCCCATTACGAGCGCCGCTCGCCGTAGCAAAGACCCGCGAGAAACGCAGAACCGCGGGCCCGAGCCGGGCTGCCAGCAAGCTTGAGAAGGCGCTTTCGACAAGGGCATCTTCGGGGCTCCCGGGTTCGACTTGGGGCTGCAGGCTCTCGATGGACTCGATGGCGGCCATCAGTTGATCGAAGTCGGCAAGCGCAACTGCGGCTTGCGTGCGCAAGAGTGCGGCGCGCAGCATGTACGGGCCTTTGGGGCTGACGCCTTGCGTCGCTTCAAGGACTCGCGAAGCGTCGCCGAGGCCGGTCAGGATCTCGGCGAACAGGACACGGTCCCTGTCGTTGAAGAGGTTGCGGGGCACGGCGGAAAGCGTGACCAAGGCTTCGGTCGTTCTGCCGATCGAGGCCAGCGTGCGAGCGAGTTCGGTCGCCCCGACGAATCCCGGATCGAGCTCCATCCAGCGTTGCAAGAGGGCGGGAGGCAGCTCCTGTCCCTCGAGTTTGCCCGACAGATCCTTGAGCCCTGCGAGCACCACGGGATCGGGGCCCGTCAGCGCGAGTCGGTCCAGCATGACCTCGGCTTGCGCGAGGGGCTCGTTTAGGAGCAGCCGCGTGAGCGCGAGGCCATCAAGAGCCGGGACGAACGTGGGCAAGTCGCGAAGGATCCGTTGATAAATGATGCCGGCGCCCGCCGGCTCGCCGGCCTCAAGCTGCAAAAGCGCGAGCGCATACAACGTGTAGATCGGCGTCGTACCTTGTGGGTACCAGCGGCCCTCGCTCTTGAGTTTTGCCGCGAGGGCGGGGAGCTCGATCCCGCGCAGCTGCAGTCCGCGCTGTCCGGCCGCAATAAATGGCTGAAGGCGCATGGCCGCGCTGGTTGGGTCAAGAGCGATGACATGCGCTAGGGCTTCGGACTCGCTCATCCCCGCCTGGGGGTTCTTCGCAGCACTTCGTGACCATTCGAGCCACGCTTGGGCGGAGTAGTCGGGTGCGGCTTGAGCGCACGAGCGCCAGGCCGAGCTCGCTGCGTCCTTGTCCTCAAGGTTTGTTTGCGCCTGGGCGATCGTGCTCCATGCCCAGCCAATCGCGTCTGGCTGAGGCCCTGCCGTCCGCGACGTGATGAACTGCTTGAGCGCGCCAACAGCAGCGCTGTTGCGGCCTTGATGGAAAGTGGCCAGGCCGAAGTAGAACGCACCATCGCTCTCTTGGTTTGAGTTGGCCTTGTTTGTGCCCGGGCTGCGCATGAGCTGGGTTGCGGCATTCTCTAGCTGTTGCCAGTTCTCGGCGGCGCAGAGAATCGAGCACCAGTCGTCCAAGAAGTCCACGTGCCAAGTTGGTTTGTCCGCAACGGCACGGTTGACGATCTCGGCAGCTGCCTTGGGACGTCCGAGACTGTTGAGGGCAAGCGCCAGATCCTGAATCGTTCGAGGATGGTCGAGCGAGGTGGCAAACGGGAGGGCAGCCAGTCCGAAGTCCACGCAGTCCTCATAACGATCAGACTGGTAGTAGAGATCGATCATGCCCGCGAGGTTGTTGCGGTTGACCGAGTTCTGCAGGCTGGCAGCAAGGTCTTCGCGAATGCCCAGGAAGTCTTCGGTCAGCGTCGCGATCGCGGGGCGCAAAACCGCCAGGACATCATCATCGAAACGCATCGCGAGCTCGGAGAGGAGCCCCTCGCGCACAGCGCTCCCTTCGGGCAGGCGCACGAGTCTGCTTAGGACGGGCCTTAGCCATTGCAGGTCGGCCGGGCTGACGAGCTCTTCGAGGCTCGCGAGTGTGGCAAGCTCGAGGCCGCGCGCTGTGGACTCGTTCTCGTAGGCAACAAATGAGCGAACCCAACCATTGGTGGGTTTGGCGTCGAGAATCGATTGATAGATCTCAAGCGCACGGTCGCGGTTCCCAAGCTGGCTTTCGAGGCCGGCGATCTGCAGTTTGATGGCATCGTCGTCGGGATGCATCGCGGCGATCCGACGCCAGTCGTCGAGGGCGAGCGCTCGTGCGCCCGTGTCTGTGCGTAGCTCGGCGCGTTCGGTCAGGAGAGCTTCCGTCAACGCTGGAGGCGGCTCGAGGGCGAGGCCACGGTCGAGCATGCGCTGCGCAAGCACTGCCTTCTCGGGACTCTCGGCGATCAGCGCGCGCGCCTCTTCGAGCAAGCCAAATGCGCTCTCGTTCTCGCGCACGTCGAATGCACGCCAGCCGCCCCAAGCGGCGAGCCCAACGAGCCCGAGGGGGATTGCGATCAACCAAGTGGTTTTCTTCATCGGGTGCCCTGAGGCGATGGGGGGGAGTCGATCTGCATGGGGAAGTCGGAGAGCCCGTGCTTACGCATCTTGTTGAACAACGTTGAGCGGTTGATGTCCAGGGTGGCGGCGGTTCTCCGCCGGTTTCCTTGGCAGGCCTCAAGCGCACGCCGGACGAGGAATGCCTCGGGAGCCTCGAGGGCAGCCTTCAGCGGCCCCGGCGGGGAGTCGACAAGAGCGCTCAACGACGGCGGCAAAGCGCCAGGCGAGAACATAGCAAGCGGGGCGTCTTGCCACTGATTGTAAAGGGGGCCAAAGTCCTCGGCGACGAGTTCTTTGCCTCGCGAGAAGAGCACGGCGCGTTCGAGGGCGTTCTCGAGCTCGCGGATGTTGCCGGGCCAGTCATGCGCCAGAAGAAGCGCTTGCACAAAGGGACTTAGCGGACCCACTGAGCGCCCGTGTTCGCGAGCGAAGCGCAGCTGAAAGCTCTCGGCGAGGTCGATCAGGTCGCCAGGTCGGTCGCGCAGCGGCGGAAGTTCGATGGCGACGACATTGAGTCGCCAATAGAGATCCGAACGGAAGCGCCCCGCCTCGATCTCGTCTGGCAGTTGGGCATTGCACGCGGCGAGGACGCGCACATCGACTTCGAGGGTTTGGTTGTCGCCGACGCGTTCGAAGCGGCCCGACTCGAGCACACGCAGTAGTTTGACCTGCATGTCGGGCGACGCCGAGGCGATCTCGTCGAGGAACAAGGTGCCGCCGTCCGCTGCTTCGAACTTGCCCATGCGGTCGCGCTCGGCACCCGTGAAGGCGCCGCGGACATGTCCGAACAGCTCGCTCATCAAGAGGTCGGCTGGCAGTGCGCCGCAGTTCACTTCGATGAACGGTTTTGACCCGCGCGAGCTAGACGCGTGCACGGCGCGCGCAAGCCGCGTCTTGCCGGTACCGCTCTCGCCTTGAATCAAGAGGCTTGCGCGGCTGTCGGCGACGCGCTCGGCGAGCTCGAGGACGGCGCTCATGCGCGCATCGCGGGTGACGAGGTTGCCAAACGAAGTCCCGCGATGGTCGGTCTGGCGGCGCGCCTCATCGAGCGCGTTTGAGCATGCCTTGCCGAGTGCGGCCGAGGTCATCGGGCGGGCGAGGACATCCGCGGCGCCGCGTGCTCGAGCGGCGTCGGCGTCCTCGGCGGTGCCGAAGCTGTCGATCAGCACCAACGGAGCTTCGAGCGTGTGTTCAAGCAATGAGTGTCCCCCGGCGGCGGCGTCGGCGAGGATCAACTCGATCGGCTCGAGCGCATCGCAAGCGAGCCGTGCCTGCGCGGCTTCGGGATGGCTCTCAAGCTCGGGCTGAAAGCCTTGAGCACGAAGCGCTTCGAGAAGCCGCTCGGCAGGGGCGCCGGCGTGGTCGAGATAGAGAACTCGAGCCCGATGGGGGGTCTGGGGAGTGGACATAGTCGCCCTCTATTTTCGGGTGCTGACTAGGCGCAGCTTGAGGGCACGCCCTCGATCAGGCGCGGAAGCCTGAGACGCACGCGCCGGCGGCCGGGGCGTGTTGGCATGCTTTCGAGCGAAGCACCCAGTGCGTGGGCCGTGCTGCGCAGGATGCGCAGCGAGGCCGAGACCTCGGGTCCGAAGTGGCGTGCGATGGTCTCGGGCTCGAGCTCGGCCCCCATGGGCAGGTCGGCGAGGGGGGCGTCGGGGAACTCGATCGTGGCGTCCACGGACGCATCGGGGTCCGCCTCGCTGCCGGACGTCGAGGTGACCCGCACGCGGATCACGCTGTCGGGGGAGCTGCAGCGTCCGACGAGGTCGAATAGATGGCGCAGGCAGAGCTCGAGGTCGGCGCGTGACGCGCGTATGGAGAGCTCGCCTTCGGGCCGGAAGAGGAAGCGCATCCGGCGATCCCGTTCGAGTGAGAGGCCGGCCAAGAGCTCTTCGGCGAGCACGCCGAGATCGACGAGCTCTTCACGCGTGGCGACTTGATCGGGGCTGGTGCGCGCGAGCTCGGCTTCCAGGCGACCGAGCAGCGGCGCGAGGTCGTGTCGATCGGCGAGGCGCTCGCGCAGGACTTGCCAGGAGAGGGCGAGGCGGTCGCCATGTTCGTCTTCGGCGGCACGCGTGGCGGAGAGGCCGTCTGGCGCGGTCCCAAGGAACTCGAATAGCTCGGCGCCAAGCGGGCGTGGCAGAAGCCGTGTGCGGGGCAGAGCGAGAAGCTTGTCGCTGGGGCGCTCGTTGTCGTCGGCGAGCACGACAAGCTCGCGACCGGGGTTCTTGGCCAAGAAGCGCCGAAGAATGCCGACATCCTCCACGGGGACCGCGCGGTTGGCGATCACGAGGCGTCCGGCGCCGATGTCGTCTGCAAGCAGGTCGGCCAAGTCGGTGACGCCGGGGAAGACACGGCCGCCCAAGTTCAGGCCACCGTGGGAGGCGAGGCGCTCCGCCAAGTGCGGCTGAATACCGGGGCCGAGCCAAAGCGTCCACGGCTCGCGCGCAGCGGCCACGGTGGGCAGCGCGCGTTTGCGAACGGGGACAAGTTCGTCAGGTGAGGTCGACATCGTCCTCATTGTGGCCGATAGCGGGCCATTCCGTCTCGCTCGAAGCCCAGCTTTCTCGGCCTTGGATGAGACAACTTGGCCCGTTACGGGGCAGACTTGGGCGCATGTCCCTCTCGATCGACTTGTCCATCGTGGTGCCGATCTACAACGAGGCCGAGAGCCTCAAGATCCTCCACGGCGAGATTCAGGCTGCCGCGGCGCCGATGGGGCTCTCGTGGGAGCTGATTCTGGTCGACGATTGCTCGACGGATGGCTCGCACCGAATCGCCCTTGAGCTGCGCAAGAACGACCCACATCTGCGGATCGTGCGCTTTTCGCGGAACTACGGGCAGACGGCCGCGCTCGCGGCTGGGTTTGATCAATCGCGGGGGGATGTTGTTGTCACCCTGGACGGGGACCTGCAGAACGATCCCGCCGACATCCCGAAAATGCTCAAAGAGCTCGAGCGCGGTTTTGACGTGATCGCGGGCTGGCGCAAGGATCGTCAAGATGGCTTCGTGCTGCGGCGACTCCCCTCGATGATCGCAAACCGCATGATCGCGATCGTGACCGGCGTCGCGATTCACGATACTGGCTGCACATTGAAGGCTTTTCGGCGAGAAGTCATCGAGCGGCTGCCGATCTATGCCGAACAACACCGGTTCCTGCCGGTCATGTCGCAGGGCAGTGGAGCGCGCGTCACCGAGATGATCGTCAACCACCGTCCGCGTCTCTTCGGCAGCAGCAAGTACGGGATCGGCCGCGCGTGGCGTGTGCTGCTCGACCTCATGGCGATCAAGCTCATCTCTCAGTTCTCCCAGCGGCCCTTGCGGTACTTTGGTTTCTTGAGCTTCTTGTTCATGATCTTCGGTGGCTTCTTCGCCAGCGTCGGTTTGATTACGACCGGGGCCCAAGCAGCTGCTTTTGAGAACAACTGGACCGTTAACACTTGGCAGCAAACTGTGATCTCGGTCACCATTCTAATCTGGATGCTGATGGTGTTCTTTGCCATGCTCGGCCTGCTCGCCGAGCTTGTTGTGCACGCAAGTGGCATGCACAAGCGCAGCGCCCTCAGTCGACTCATGAACGAGCAAAGTTAGCCTCCCCGCATGTTTGCCACCGAACCGAACCCAAAAGACAATCCGAGCGCGGGTCCTGTCTCAAGTCAATGGCCACCGATCGGCCAGACCGAAGTCGTCGGGAGTCTCGACGTCACCGTGGTTGTTCCCGTGCAGAGCGGCGATGCCGAGGTGCGGCAGGTTCTGCAAGCGCTCGGTTGCGAGCTCGACCGCGAGGGCCGCAGCTGGGAGATGATCTTCGTCTTCGATGGCGTGCAGGGTCCGGCCTGGGAGAAGGTTGAGGCGCTGCGCTCCGAGTACGGGCGCAAGGTCCGCACGATCCACTTCAAGAACCCATTCGGCGAGTCCGTGTGCCTCTCCGCGGCCGTCGAGAAAGCGCTCGGCCGCATCATCGTGACCTCGCCTCAGTATGTGCAGGTCGATCCGATCGAGCTCGGCGACATGCTGGACGAGATCGATCGCGGCGCGGACTTCGTCGCGCCGTGGCGCCACCCGCGCGTCGACCCCGTATTGAACCGCGTGCAGTCCGTGCTGTTCAACTTCGTGATCCGCATGATCATTGGCATGCGGTTCCACGACCTGAACTGCTACTTCCGCGCGATTCGCCGGGAGGTGCTCGAAGAGGTCGTGATCTACGGCGACATGTATCGCTTCCTGCCCGTGATTGCGTTCCGGCGTGGGTATCGCGTGGTTGAGGTCAAGGTGCGGCACTTGCAAGAGTGGGGGCGCGCGGGGTTCTTCGGGCTCGGCGTCTACGTTCGGCGACTGCTCGACATTCTTGCGGTCATGTTCCTGACCAAGTTCACGTTGAAGCCGCTGCGCTTCTTCGGAACTCTTGGTGGGCTTGTCACGCTGTCGGGGACGATGTTGACGGCGTACCTGACGATCGAAAAATTGGTCTACAACGAGGGCATCGCCGGAAGGCCGCTGCTCTTGATTGCCGTTCTGCTCATCGTGCTCGGCGTGCAGATCATTGGCTTCGGCTTGGTTGGTGAGATCATCATCTACAGCCAAGCACGCAACTTGAAGGAGTACCGCATCGAGCGGATCTGGGAATGAGCGAGTTTGTGATCCGTCCCGGCACGGCCGCGGATGACGAGGCGCGCGACGCCCTTGTGCGCGCGCACCCCGAGGGTTCCTTCTTTCACCTGTCGGCTTGGCAGCGCGTGATTCACGATGCGTTTGGGCATCGCTCGCGCGAGCTTCTTGCCTGGCAGGGCGAGGAGCTCGTGGGCGCTTTGCCGATGATGCAGTGCACATCGCTGTCGGGTAAGAAGAACCTCATCTCGATGCCGTACGCGGTCTACGGGGGGCCCGTTGGAGCCAGCCCCGACGTCGATGCGGCGCTTGTTCGCGAGGCGGGTGTCTTAGGCGCGAAGCTACGTGTGGGGCGCGTCGAGTTGCGCACGCGCCGGGCGCCGTCCTTCGACGGGCTGCCAGAGGCACCTGAGCTTGCAAAGGGTTCGCTGTATGTGACCTTCGAGCGCGAGCTCCCGGGTGACGTTGAAGGTGTTCTGGCGGGCATGCCGAAGAAGGCGCGCGCCGAGGCGCGGAAGGCTCGCAAGAAACACGAGCTCGAGCTCTCCCACGGCGTCTGGTTCGTGGATGACCTCTACCGTCTGTTCCTGCGCAACAAGCGGCAACTTGGTTCGCCGGGGATGCCGCTTAGCTTGTTCCACAAGATGGTGGCTGAGTTCGGAACGGACTGCGAAGTTCACTTGGTCCGGCGCGGGAAAGAGGCGCTGGCCGCCGTCATGACCTTCGCGTACGGCGACACGCTCTTGGCCTACTACTCGGGAACCGCAGAAGGTGCGGATCGGCAGTTCAGCGCCAGCAACTTCATGTACATGGCCCTGCAGGAATGGGCGGTCGAACGCGGCTTTCGCTACTTCGACTTTGGCCGCAGTCGACGAGACTCGGGCGCGATGTCATTCAAGCGGCGCCAAGGTTTCGAAGAGGCCGATTTGGACTACCGCTACCTGCTGGTGCGCTCGAAAGATTTGCCGAGCTTCACACCATCGAACCCGAAGACGGCCGTTCTGCGCGACACGTGGAGCAAGCTGCCGCCTTGGATGGTGCGCCGGCTGTCCTCCTCTCTTGCGCGGTTCCTTCCATAAAGGCGTCTGGAACCGTACAGTTTATTTCCTCAATTCGCTGTACGGGCGAACATGGGGTATGGGCAGTGCGCACGACTCCTTCTTCCCAAAAGTGGGATGAGATTGTGAGGCACGTGCATGAATCGAGTTCCCCAGAGAAGTATTCCGCGTAATGGGGGCATCTGGGCCGTTTACTTGTATGAGTGTGGACGTGGCTAGGAGTTTCTTGGGCTTCTGGTCTTGATTGCGTCCCCACGAGAACGAGCGTACGGAATCAACGTGTCATGAGTCGAAACGGGAGCCAGTGGATGACAACGAGTAACGAAAACCTTGAGGCGGGCGGCAGCCTCTTGCCGACCCCCGGCGTCACGATGACACCGCGGGGCAGCCAGCCCCATGAGCCAGCACGGGCGGAGAGCGGAGGGGCTCGCCGCAGGGTGCTGAACCTGCTATCGCGCCATCCCGACCTCGTTGCCGGACGGCTCGAGCGCGTGGCGGCAATCCTGTGCGAGGAGTCCGCGTTAGCGCTCAGTTGCTCCCGCGTGGGGCTCTGGGAGCTGACCACCAGCGCGGCGGCGGACCGGCTGTCCGAAATAGTCTTCAATGGCAAGCGCTTCGAAGAGCAGGCGGATCGCTGGGCAACACGGGATCAGACACCGGCCTTTTTTGCGGCCCTTGAGCGCCGCAGACTGCTGGAAGGAGACGGCCTCCATGAGATGAGTGAGGCGCTTCACGGTGGGATGGCCGCCACGATTCACGTTGACGGCGCCGTATGGGGGGTCGTCAGCTTCGAGCGATCGCAGGGGGCTGCGCTCGACGAAGCCGAGATGGACTTTGCGCTGTTGGTGGCCGAGATGATCGGTCGCTGCGTCGAGCGCGGTCACCGGGCGTCACTTGAGGGGCAACTGGAACGGGCCGAGGACGCGCTCAGCGCCTTCTCTCGGATGATGGGGGACTCGCTCAGCTTCGAGGTCGTCGATGGGCGCCTTGTGTGTCAGGGAGACCCGCGACTGTTGCTGGGCCCGCCTCCCGCAGGGCAGGACTATGACGCTGAGCTTCTGATGGGGCACATTCGCAAGGATGAGCGCGATGTCCTCGAGCGCCGCTTCCGCGACTGGGCTGGCGCCGGAGCACCCGGTGTCCTCTCGGCGCGCTTCCACTACAAAGCCGGGCCGACTGGCTCCGACAAAGCCGAGCTTGATCTCGACTGCCGGTTGATGCGCTCTCGATCACCCCAAGGGATGCGCCTCTGGGGTGTCTTGCGGCTCGCGTAGCCCAGACTCAGAAGCGACTGGAAAGCCAGCTCGGCGCCCTCTGCGGGTGTCGAGCTGGCTTTTTCGTGCCCCTACCGAACGCGCGCCAGCTTTCTGGATCGTCCTGGGACTGGGGCTTGGGCAAGGGCGAAAGTGAGCCTTGCAATTGCAATTAGGGAACCCGGGTTACTACCCGTCCGTCAAGTGTCTGGCTTGCCTTGGACCCAACGCAATAAGAGGAGAACCGATGAAGCGAAACTCTTTCCCCCTAACCGGGATGATCCTGTTCCTCGCACTCGCATTCCTGCCTGCGCAGATCGAGCGCCTCTCACTGGATGACATGGTCCAGAGGACGGACGACGTGGTGTACGCCGAGATTGTCTCGAGGGAGGTGATTCGCATCGATGATGCCGTTGATGGGCCCGAGCTGTACTTCACACATCTGACGCTCGAAGGGACGTCGCTGCGAGATGGTGAGGACACAACCATCACGGTGACTTTCCCGGGCGGCTTTGTGAGCGCGACGGAGGGCGTCTGGAACTCGGAGGCGCCTTCGGATGACGACATCAAACTTGGCAACCGTGTGGTCGCGTTCGAGAAGCATCTCGCGAATGCCGGCGGTGGGCTTGAGTGCAACTTCTTGTACGCCTCACACGGGGGGCTCTATCGCACGGTGGATGGCCCTGAAGGAACGGTCGTGCTTGGACGAGGTCCGGGTTACGCGATCGACAACAACCTACGGCTGACCGATCTGGAGAGCGCCGTGGCCGCCATCTCCAAGACCATCAAAAAGGAGGAGCTCTAGATGAAGATCCTACAAATCGCTCTGCCTTCTCTCGCCGTGTGCGCGGCTGGGCTGCTGTTGTTCCCCGCTAGCTCGGATGGCTATACGCTGATCGGCGGGAGCTTGAGTCAGTACCAACGCGACTTCCGCGTGTTCAACAACTTCACGGCCGCAACGGCGAACAACAACCTGGTGCCGGATGCGAACTTCCCCGGCTACCAAGGGGCCGTGATGGCGATCTGGAAGGCCAGCGTCGAGTGGGGCTCCGAGCTCCACGGTGACGGCAACGGCGACCCGCATCAGCCGTACGGGCTTGGCTCGGGTGGCGGTAACTTCGACACGTCGTTCCAAGCGGAAGCACTGGTGATAGGAACCACCAACGGCAACATCCACTCGGAGATCACCGGCTCGTCCGGCGGCGTTCTGGCCTACACCGAGACGCCGATCAGCGACGGCTGGCGGATTCGCTACTACGAGGGCTGGAGTTGGGCCGATGGGCCGGGCACGGCGGTGTCGGGTATCGACTTGCAAGGCGTGGCGTGCCACGAGTACGGGCACGCGATCGGCATCGGTCACACGACCACTGGAGGGGCGACGATGTACCCGACGATCTCGGGAACCGGAGTCGTGCAGCGGTCGATCGAGCCGGATGACAAGGCCGCCGTCCAGGCGATCTATGGCGTCAAAGCCGCAACCAAGCCGCACATCGACTCAATCCTGTTGAACGGTGCGAGCTTGGTCGTGCGTGGGGCGGGTTTCAGCCCGACAAGCAACGAGGTTTGGTTCACGCAGGCCGCCGCCGGCGGGCTGGGTGTTCCGATCAAAGTCACGGGGCTTGCTTCCAATGGGACGGACCTTAGCTGCACGATTCCGGCAACGGCAGGCTCGGGCGACATCGAGGTGCGGAACAACAGCACCGCGCACGCGGGCCTCTCGAACGCGTTCCCCATCGATCTCTTGGGTGGAGGGACAGGCACCGCGCCGACTGTGAGCTCGGTCTCACCGAGTGCGATCGAGGCGGTCGTCATCGATGGACCGGGCCTCGTCACGCTCGTGGGTTCGGGCTTCACGGGGACCAGTAGTGTGGTGGTTGACGGCATTCCGCTGTTGACTTTCCCGGCGCAGTTCTCGGTGCAGGATGACTCGACGCTTGTCCTGTCGATGCCCCTCGTGAGCAAGCTGGGGCCGGTCGCGATCGACGTGACGGCTCCGGGTGGTTCCGTGACCACCAGCATTGACGTCGTGGCGAATGCCACTCCGACGGTGGACATGTTGTTCTCCGATCCGGGTTTCCTGTTCCAGGGAGTGGGGCTGCAGTTGACGATTGGGAGCCACCCCGGCGACATCCTGTTCGTCGAGGCTTCATCCGCACTCTTGCCATCGGTGCTGCCCGGCATCGTCGACTTGGCGATCGGCAACAACTTCACGAGCTTGTTCCTCCTGGCGTCGCCGACGATTCCCGCCGAGGGCTACAAGGCCCTCAACATCCCGATGTCAGGGCTGGCGTCCGGCACCAAGATTCATGTCCAGGCCGCTGGGCTGATTTTGGCGAACTTCTACTCGTTGCCCGCGACGGTCTCGAACGTGCAGACGGGGACCGTTCTGTTCTAGGTGCTTACCCAAAAATGAGGCGTGCGACTGACCGCGTTGAGCGCGCGAGGTCGTGCGCCTGCCGGGCTTTCGACCGTGGGCGGCGAGAACTACGCCTCTTTCGAGCCGAGCTCGCCGCAGACGAGGTCGCAAAGTTGGAAGACGATCGGGTCGGCAATGCTGCAGAGGACGCGGTTGCCCTCGTGGCGGCGTTTGATCATGCCCGAGCGGGTGAGCGTGGCGAGGTGCTTGCTAATCGTGGGCTGGCTGGCTCCCACCAACTCAGCAACTCGGTTGACCGTGCACTCGCCTTTGCGTAGGACTTGAAGGATGGCAAGCCTCGTCCGGTCCGACAGGACCTTGAATCGGTCTGCGGCAAGCGCGATCTCGTCGGGGGTTAGCTTGGAATGTTCAGTCGCCATGTCTTCGGTTCCTCACGCTAGGGGCTTGACTTATATTCCGAATATGGAATATTGCGGCCCTGGAATATGACAAGGTTAGCCCATGACAGATAATCGGACAAGACGCTCCTCCAAAGAATCCCGCTCAATCTTCGGGAGCGCCCTCGTGTTGGCGCTCGCGAGCCTGGCGTGTCGCTCGGCTGATGTGGAGAGCTCTTCGAGTTGGGATGCCGTGTACACACCCGCTTGGACTCCCGAGGCCGCCGGCCTCGGAGCCGCGGGCGCGGACCTTCGGGCCGGGCCGTGGACGCTGCCAGCGCTCCTGGCGCGGGCGCGCGAGGTCGCACCAAGCGGGGCGGCGAGCGCGGCGGCGGTGGCGCGTGCCGGAGCTGGCTTGGCTCTCGCGCGCAGTGCATATGGTGTGCAACTGGACTTCGACATGTCGGTGACTTACACCGACAATCCGGTCTACGCGTTCATGGGCGAGCTGAACGCTCACGAGCTGGACTTGGCTGGCGGGCTGGCCGACACGGCGTGGACGGCGCACAGCCAAGCGGGCCTGCACGCGGGCTACCTTCTGTGGGACGGCGGGCGCCGCTCGGCGGGCGAGTCTGCCGCTCTGCATGGGGTTGAGGCCAGCCGGCTGGCAGGGGCGGCTCGCGCTCTGGGTGTCGAGACTCAAGTGCTGGGGCTGTACATGGGGATGCGCGAGAGCCGCGCTTTGGAGGCTGCCGCCCTGGGGCGGCTGAATGCCGTGCAAGGCGCGCTGGATGCGGCAACGGCGCGCCTCGATGCGGGGAGCGGCTTGGCTTCCGAGGTGGCTTCGCTCGAGGCGCGCAAGGCGGCGCTTGAGGAGGGGTTGCTTGTGATCCGCTCGGGGGAAGAGCAGCAGGCCTCGTCGCTCGCGGTCTTGATCGGGGGTGGCGTAGGAGTTGACTTGGAGATCGACCTTGGGAGCGGGCTCGGGTTGCCCGAGCTACCGGACTCCGATGATGTTCAGGAGCTGGTGCAAGTGGCCAAGGCGGCGCGCCCGGACTTGCTCGCAGCGAACCTGGCCGTCGAGGGCAACCGCGAAGCGCTGCGGGCGGCAGAGCTCGCGTCGGGCCCTACGCTGTCGGCGTTTGGCGATGCCTGGCTGGACGGCGGGACGCCGCTCTTGAGAGCCGATCGCGGTAGCGCGAACGTGGGCGCCGCACTCAACTGGAACCTGGCCGACGGCGGCTTGCGCGAGGCGCGCGAGGCGCAAGCGCGGGCCGAGCTCCGCGCCACGCGCGCGGCTCTCGGCGAGCTGGTTCAAGACGTCGAGCTTAGCGTGGTCAGCGCCGAGCGCAGTGTCCGGCTTGCGGATCAGCGCTTCGTGAGCGCGAGCGCCGGGGCGAAGAGCTCGCAGTCCGCTCTTCGGGACCTTGCAGCCGGCTATGACGCGGGCAGCATCACCCTCGAGCGCTGGTTGGGCGCCGAGGCCGCCGCGGGCGCTGCGCAAGCGCGCGTGGCGCAGGCCTCGATCCAGAAGGAGCTTGCCCGAGCGCACTTGCTTCTGACCCTAGGCATCAGCTTGATCACAACGAGCCCGAACCCGGAACCGAAACTATGAAGACTCTATTCGTCTGGCTTCTCGCCGCCGTGATCATGGCGCTGCTCGTGGTGCACGAGACGGGCGTCTTCGAAGAGCACTTCGGGCCTGTGCAACCGCCCGGTCGCAGGCTGTTGGCCGCTCCGGAAACGGCGGGTGAAATCGTGCCCGTTCGATCGGTCGAGCTGCAGACTTGGCGATGGGCAAGCGGTCGCCTTGAAGCGTCGCACGTGGTGCAGGTGTTCCCCGAGATAGGCGGGCGCCTTCTCGAGCTGAACGCCGAGCTTGGCACACGCGTCCGCGCGGGTGACGTTCTGGCGCGCATCGACGAGACCGCGGCCAAGCTTGCCGTCGAGCAAGCGAGCGCGGGCATCCAGCTCGCAAACAGTCGCATCGGGGCGGCCGACGCCGCCGTTGCCGCCGCCGATACGGCGATCCTGTCCGCTGAAGTTCAGCGCCAGCACGCGGACACCGAGGCCGCGCGGCAGACCCAGTTGAAGGCCAAGCAGGCGACGACGGATCAGGCTCTGCAGGTTGCGTTGACGGCACAAAAGGCGGCCGTGGCCCAGGTCGCCTCCGCGCGCGCGGGCAAGGCGCAAGCCGAGGCTGCGGTGGTGAGTGCGCACGAGGCGGTCAGGCTCGCAGAGATACAGAAACGGGACGCCGAGCGCGTGCTCTCCAAGACAGAGGTGGTCGCTCCGATCGACGGCGTTGTGCAAGCGCGCTTCACCGAAGCTGGTTCGATGGCCGCGCCAGGTGCGCCGCTGTTGACTCTGCGATCGCAAGACGAGATGGACGCCGTCGCTTGGTTTCCCGAAGAGGGACTGCCGAAGATTGGCGACGTGCTTCTGGTGCGTATCGGAGACGCTGACGTTGGTAGCGCGAAGGTGACCGAGCTGGGCACAACCGTTGAGACTTTCACGCGGACGCGTGCGGTGCACGTGGACCTCTGCGAAGTCGGGTTGGACCTAAGCCAGCTTGCCACGGGCGGCTTCTGCGAGCTCGGCCGCGAGCTCGGCACGCGTTCACTCCTGCTGATGCCAGCCAGGGCTCTGCGGCGCCAGGGCCAGGTTCAAAGCGTGCACCTCGAGACCGAGCGCGGCCTTGTTGAGCAGCACGTGCGCACCATCACTTTGACCACAAGCGAAGCCGCGAGCTTGGGCGTCCCCGAGGGCGCGTGGCTCGAGGTGCTCTCGGGCCTTGTTGAGAGCGACCGCATCGAGGTGCGCAAGTGAGTGACCAAGAACACAGCCACGCCGGAACAGCGAACGCGCGCCAAGGTGGACTGACCTCGAAGATCGTCAGGACGTTTGTTGAGAGCAAGCTGTCGCTACTCTTTTTGGTGGGCTCGGTCTTGGCCGGAGTCGCGGGCTTGACCCTGACACCGCGAGAGGAAGAGCCGCAGATCATCGTGCCAATGGTCGACGTACTGATCTCGCAGCCGGGTTCGTCGGCCGAAGAGATCGAGCGCCAGTCCGTGCACGAGCTCGAGTCACTTGTCCGCGGGCTGCCCGGGGTCGAGCACGTGTACTCGTCATCCGCGCGTGACAGAGCACTTGTTTCGGTGCGCTTCAAAGTTGGGCACGACCGCGAGAAGGCGCTGGTCGACACCTCGACCCGCATCCAAGCGTTCGTCGACCGCGTCAGCCCCCACATCGTTGGGTTCATCGTGCGTCCGGTTGACATGGACGACGTGCCGGTCTTGACCTTGGCGCTGCACGGCGATGGCACAGAACGGGGCGCGCACTATGACGAGGTTGAGCTTGGGCGTTTGGCGGAAGAGCTGAGTGTCGAAATCGGCACGGTGAGCGACGTCGCCCTCGTGGAGGTGATCGGCTCGCAACCCAGTGTGTTCCAGGTGATCCCCGACGTTGGCGCGCTGAGCAGGTACGGGCTCACGTTGCTGGACCTTGCGGGCAAGCTACAGACGGCCGACCAAGGTGCGACGGTCGGCACAACATCCGTCGGCGGTCAGCGGATCGAGCTCGCGGCGGGACCGTTTATCGAACGCTTGAGCGACCTCAACAAGCTCGTGGTGAAGGTCGACAACGAGGGACACCCGGTCTTCTTGACCGACGTCGCGCGCCTCGAAGCGGGCCCGCTTGAGCCCGAGCGCTACAGTCGCATCGGCTTTGGTCCCGCGTCGATCATGTCGGGCGTCCTCGCAGATGGCGACGATCACGGCGTGCGCTCTTCGGTGGCGCTGTCGGTCGCAAAGCGCAAGGGGTCGAATGCGGTCACAGTCACACGTGACGTGCTCGAGGGCGTCGCGGCGTCTCACCTGATGCCGGACGGTGTCGAGGTGACCGTGACACGCGACGATGGTGCGACGGCCGACAGCAAAGTCAACGAGCTGGTCGAGCACATCACGGTTGCGATCATCACGGTCGTGCTGGTCTTGATGTTAGGGCTTGGGGTGCGCGAGGCCTTGATCGTTGCGATCACCGTGCCCGTGACCTTCTCGATTGCCTTGGCGGCGAACTTGGTGTTTGGCTACACGATCAACCGCGTGACTCTGTTCGCGCTTGTCCTGAGCCTCGGCCTTTTGGTCGATGACCCGATTGTCGATGTCGAGAACATTCATCGTCATTACGCGATGGGGAAGCGCAGTGCGAAGGAGGCGGTGATCTACGCCGTCAACGAGGTGCGCCCGCCGTTGATCTTGGCCACACTGACCGTGATCATGTCGTTCCTACCCATGAACTTCATCACCGGCATGATGGGCCCCTACATGGCGCCAATGCCGTTCAACATCACCGTCGTGATGTTGGGCTCATTGATTGTGGCGCTGACGATTACACCTTGGGCGGCCTACCTGATTTTGAAGCGGCCCGCAGAAGGCGAGGCGCACGAAGAGGACCATCGGCCGAAGGGGCTCGTTGCCAAGCTGTACCGGGGCACGATGCGGCCGATGATGAAGCACCGCAGCTTGGCCTATGGAGCGCTGGGCGGGCTGTTCTTGTTGTGGGTTGGCTCGATCGTTCTTGGGTTGCTTGGGGTGCCGCTGAAGATGCTGCCGTTCTCGAACAAGGACCGACTGCAAGTAGCGGTCGAGATGCCCGAGGGCACCACTCTGGAAGCGACCGATCGCGTTGTGCGCGAGTTGGCCGACAAGCTGCTGGAAGAGCCCGAGGTGACGTTCGTGGAGTCGTTCTCAGGGACCACGTCTCCACATGACTTCCAGGGTCTGGTACGGCACGACTTCATGCGTCGCGGCGCTCACGTGGGCGACATCCGCATTGGGCTTTTGGGTGACCAAGAGCGCGAAATGCAGAGCCACCAGATCGCGTTACGGATCCGTGCGGGGCTGCAGGACATCGCGAAAGCAAGCGGCGCCAGAATCGCGATTGTCGAGGTGCCTCCGGGGCCGCCCGTCTTGCAGACCGTCGTCGCCGAGGTGACCGCTCCGGGTGACGCGACCTGGGGCGAGCAGCTGGCCGTAGCCGCGGATGTGATGCAGCGTTTCGAGGATCAACCGGGGGTTGTGGATGTCGACTGGCAAGTGAATGCCAGCCAAGGGCGCAACACATTCCGCGTCGATCGGCAGCGCGCAGGTCGCGCAGGGGTTAGCGTTGGCGAAGTCGTCGGCACCTTGAGCGCCGCGCTCGGTGAGACTGCTGTGGCCGAGGTGCATGTGCCGCACGAGCGGTACTCGAGGCCTCTCTATATGCGGCTCTCGGAGGGCGACCGGGCACGTGAAGACCGGCTACTGGCGATCCCGTTGCGGCCCGGCTCTGGCGGATCGGAGCTCTTGCTTGGGCAGCTTGTTGAGACGACTCCTGGGGAAGTCGAACCTGCGATCACGCACAAGGATGGGCACCGCGTGGTCTTCGTGACGGGCGACGCCGTTGGGATCAGTCCCGCCGAGGCGGTCTTCGGTTTGCAAGGCGCGTTGAAGGACGAGCCGATCCCCGAGGGCTTCGGGGTCTCGTTCACGGGCGAGGGCGAGTGGAAGATCACTTTGGATGTGTTCCGCGACTTGGGGCTGGCGTTTGGCGCGGCCTTGCTGGGGATCTACGTCTTGCTGGTGGGGCAGACAGGCTCGTTGTTGATGCCACTTGTGATGATGATCGCCATCCCCGTGACGGCCATCGGCATCTTCCCGGGGTTCTACCTGATCAACCAGATCGCGATCCTGCGCGGCACTGCCGAGATCGCGGGCCTAGGAGACCCGACGTGGTTCACAGCTACCGCGATGATCGGCATGATCGCCCTAGCGGGGATTGTGGTGCGCAACTCCGTGATCTTGGTGGACTTCATCGAGGTCCAATTAGACGAGGGCCACAGCCTAGCGGACTCGGTCGTGGAGGCGGGAGCCGTGCGCCTGCGCCCGATCCTACTGACAGCGGGCACCTCCCTATTGGGCATCTGGGTCATGACCCTGGACCCAGTCTTCTCGGGCCTAGCCTGGAGCTTCATCTTCGGCATCCTGGCCTCGACCCTGTTCACCCTGATCGTCGTCCCCCTGATCTACTACCTACTGAACCGAAAGAAGTACCAACCGGCCTAACAGCGAGGACAAGTCTGCAGCATGACCGCCGGAAAGAAGGATGAGCCATCCCGGTGAGTCGGAATAAGGGCATAGAACCGGATCCAACGAACCAAGGGCGAAGCACAAGTGGCACGAACAGCGGCCCCGGCCCGAAGTCGGAAATCAACCAAGGCACCAGCCAACAAGGCCAAAGATTCAACGAGCCACGAATGTGGCCCCCCTCTATCAAAGAGAAGCCCCATTGACGGCTCGGCTCCGGCCGTAGAGCACAGCCCTCTCAGAGCGCTTGGAGGGCAAGGCAGGCGCGAAGCGCCACCCTTGCCCGACGCGCTCTGAGGGGGCTGCGCTCTACGGCCGGAGCCCCCGCAGGACTTCCGCCCCGCGCGAAGCGCTCAACTTTGGGACGCGAAGTGCCGGAGGATATCCGTCTGCGTGATCATGCCAACCGGCTTGCCGTCATCGACCACCGGCAGGGCGGAGAACTTGTTGCGCGCCATGATTTCGGCGGCCTCGTGCAGGCTGGCGTCGGGGCGAATCGGGATCACGAACTGGGTCATCACGGAGAACACGCGGATCTTGGGGATCTCCATGCGGCCTTCGGACTGAGCCGTAGCGTCGGCGATCGACGAGCGGGCGAGGCCAAGGCGGATGTCGCGGTCCGACAGCATGCCGATCAGCTTGCCCTCTTCCACAACGGGCAGGTGCCGGACCTTCTCGTTGAGGCAGCGGTCGAGCGCCTCTTCGATCTCCATCTCGGGGTTGAGCGTGACCACGCGGGACTGCATGTGATCGGAGACGGGTCGGTTCCAGCTCGCGGGCGCGTTGCCTTCCTTCACTTCGTCGCAGAAGGCGCGCAGGATGTCCGTCTCGGTGACGATGCCAACCAAGAGGCCCTCGTCCACGATCGGGAGGGCGCCGATGCGCCGCTTGAGCATGGTCGACGCGGCCTGCGTGGGGGACTCGGTCGGGTTGGCGCACAGAACGGGTGTCACCATGATCTCGCGCACGTTCTTAGGCGCTGGCAGAGTGCGACCCCAGGCGTCGTGGTTGCGCTCCTTGGTCGGAATCCAGCCTGTTGCCAGCTGGAGATCGCGGTCGGAAAGGATGCCAATTACGGCTTCGTTCTCGACAACCGGGAGGTGGCGGAAGGGGAACCGGTCGAAGAGGCGTAGGGCCGAATCGAGGTTCGCCTCGGGATCCACGGTGACCGGATTGCGGGTCATCAGATCGTCGAGGTAATGAGCGTCTTGAGCCATCTCGTTGGTTTTGGACTGTGTGGTAGACATGGTTCACTGGGGAAGGGCCTTAAGTGTAGGGCTCTATAAGCCCAAATCGGACCACGAAGTCTGGAAAAAGCTCAAAGGCGCGGGGGAGGCCACAAGAAGGGTGGTTGGAACGACTCGGAGGCAGAGAATCGGGCGCGGTAGGGGCTGCGGCGCGGCCTCGGGAGCGTAGACTCTTGCGCTTCTGTGTCCTGATCCCTACGTCTCCACAGCCACCTCTTCTGCTATGGCCAAGCCGGTCACCGATCCCGCATATCCCGAAGTCGATCCCAGCCCCAGCTTCCCGGGAATCGAGCAGCGGATTCTCGCGTCGTGGCAGGCGGCGGGCAGCTTTCAAGCATCCGTCGATGCGCGCCCGAAGACGGCCGCCGATGGTAGCGACAACGAGTACGTGTTCTACGACGGCCCGCCGTTCGCCAACGGGCTGCCGCACTACGGCCACCTCTTAACAGGCTACGTGAAGGACATCGTGCCGCGCTTTCAGACGATGCGCGGGCGACGCGTCGAGCGCCGCTTCGGGTGGGATTGCCACGGGCTGCCCGCCGAGCTAGAGGCCGAGAAAGAACTAGGGATCTCGGGGCGGCACCAGATCCTCGAGATGGGGATCGAGCCGTTCAACGCGACGTGTCGCGCGTCGGTCACCAAGTACACCTCGGAGTGGGAGAGCTACGTCGCGCGCATGGCGCGGTGGGTCGACTTCGAGAACGACTACAAGACGATGGACACGCCGTTCACCGAGAGTGTCCTGTGGGCATTCAAGCAGCTGTGGGACAAGGGGCTTGTCTACGAGGGCTTCAAGGTGATGCCGTACTCGTGGGCGATGGAGACGACGGTCTCGAACTTCGAGACGCGCATGGACAACGCGTACCGCGAGCGCCAAGACCCGGCGGCGACGGTGCGCTTTGAGCTGATCGATACGGACGGACTGCCGGGCCCGGCGGACCAGCCTGTGGACGTCCTGGCTTGGACGACAACGCCGTGGACGCTGCCTTCGAACTTGGCTCTGGCCGTTGGCAAGGACGTCGCGTACGTCGTTGTGTCTTTGGACGGCCGGCGCATCGTTGTCGGTGCGGGCGCATTGGCGAAGTACGAGCGCGAGCTTGGTGAGTGCGAGCAGCTGGGCGCGCTGGACGGCGCGGCTCTTGTCGGGCGTACCTACACGCCGATGTTCCCGTACTTTGCGGGGCACCCGAGCTCCTTCCAGATCATCGAGGGGGACTTCGTTACGGATGGCGATGGCACCGGGGTTGTGCACCTTGCGCCGGGCTTTGGCGAAGACGACCAGCGCGTGTGCGACGAGGTCGGGATCGAGCTTGTGTGCCCGGTGGACGAGGCGGGCAAGTTCACTCAAATCGTCAGCGACTATGCGGGCCTGCAAGTGTTCGAGGCGAACCGCCCGATCCTGCGGCGCCTGAAGGACGCGGGCAAGCTGCTGCGCGAGGAGAGCTACGTCCACAACTACCCACATTGCTGGCGCACCGACACGCCCTTGATCTACAAGGCGGTCAGCTCGTGGTTTGTGAAAGTCAGCGCGTTCAAGGACCGCATGGTTGAGCTGAATCGGGGCGTCAACTGGATCCCCGGCCACATCCGCGATGGGCAGTTCGGGCTCTGGCTCGAGGGCGCGCGCGACTGGGCGATCAGCCGCAGCCGCTTCTGGGGCGCGCCGCTTCCCGTGTGGCGCAGCGACGACGAGCGTTATCCGCGGATCGACGTGTATGGCTCCGTGGCTGAATTGGAGGCCGACTTTGGCGTGGCCGTGCCCGATCTGCACCGCCCGTTCATCGACGAGCTCGTGCGCCCGAACCCCGACGACCCAAGTGGCCAGTCGATGATGCGGCGCGTTCCCGAGGTCTTCGACTGCTGGTTCGAGTCGGGCTCGATGCCCTTCGCTCAAGTTCACTATCCGTTCGAGAACAAGGACTGGTTCGAGAGCCACTTCCCCGCTGACTTCGTCGTCGAGTACGTCGCGCAGACACGCGGCTGGTTCTACACCATGACGGTGCTGGCAACGGCTCTGTTTGATCGGCCGCCGTTCAAGAACGTGATCTGCCACGGTGTGGTGGTCGACGAGCAAAATCAGAAGCTCTCGAAGCGTCTCAAGAACTACCCCGACCCGGTCGAGATGTTCGAGCTGCACGGCTCGGACGCGATGCGCTGGTACCTGTGCGCGTCGCCGATCTTGCGTGGGCAGGATCTGTCGGTGGACATCAAGGGCCGCGGGATCGCCGAGGTTGTGCGGCTCGTGATCATGCCGATCTGGAATGCGTGGAGCTTCTTCAGCATGTATGCGCGCGCGGACGGCGTGAAGGCCGAGCGCAACACGCAGCCAACGGCGCTGCTCGACCGCTACATCATGGCCAAGACTCGCGACCTCGTCGACGGCGTGACCGCGTCGATGGAGGGCTACGATCTTGCCGGCGCCGCTGCCGACGTACGTGTGTTCTTGGACGCGCTGAACAACTGGTATATCCGGCGCAGCCGCGCGCGTTTTTGGCGGCCGATCGGCGAGAGCTCCGCGCTCGACGCCGACAAGTTCGCCGCGTACGACACGCTGTACACGGTGCTCGAGACGCTGATGCGCGTCGTGGCTCCGATGCTCCCTTTGCTAAGCGAAGAGCTGTGGCGCGGGCTGACAGGCGCCCCCGAAGGTGGGAGCGTGCACCATGCCGATTGGCCACAGGCAGCTGAGCTGCCGAAGGATGCGCAGCTGGTCGCGGGCATGGACTTGGCGCGTGAGGTCTGCACGGCGGCGCTCGGGCAACGCAACGAGCACGGGCTGCGCGTGCGTCTGCCCCTGGCGAGCCTGACCGTCGCCGGGCATGGCACGGGTGGGCTCGAGCCGTTCTTCGACTTGATTCAAGACGAGGTCAACGTGAAAGCCGTGCGCACGATCGAGGACGTCGAGGAGCTTGGTTCTTACGAGCTGTTTGTGAACGCGCGCGCTGCGGGCCCGCGGCTGGGCAAGCGCACGAAGGATGTGATCGGGGCCTCGAAGAAGGGTGACTGGAGCCAGGCGGAGGGTGTTGTGACCGCCGGTGGCGAGGTGCTTGAAGAGGGCGAGTTTGAGCTGCGCTTGGTGCCGAAACCCGAGCTTGCAGGCATGGCTGTCGAGGCCTTGCCCAAGAGCGGCGTGGTGATTGCGCTCGAGACGGAGACGACGCTTGAGTTGGAGCGCGAAGGGCTGGCGCGGGACCTGGTGCGCGAGGTGCAGCAGATGCGAAAGGAGCTGGGATTCCTAGTGACCGATCACATCGCGATGCGGGTCTTCTTGGATGGCGGCGAGCTGGCCGAGGCCATCGAGCAGGAGCGCGCGCGCATCTGCCGGGATACGCTGGCTGAGACGCTGGTCCTTGAAGGCCTGGGTGAAGCCCCCGAAGGGGAGGCGCCGCTCGAGGTTGGTGGACAGGCGGTCCACTTAGTGCTGCGGCAAACCGAGACTTCCTCGGCGAGCTAACCGCACTCGCATAGGGGCCATTTTTTGATGGGTTGTTAGACTCATGTTGTGAGTTCTCACACCCTCCGGGATTCGTGGACTTCGAGCCTGGCAACCGCCATGGGTTTCGGGATCCTCGAAGGGGTTTTTAGTCGAGCCCGATTTCAAGTCGAAACCTCTATTCGAGACTGAGCGCCATGGGAGAGCAAAACGTAGGTGCGCTAGACCAGATTGCCCTGCGCGACTTCACGCGCGCGCTGCTGGATGATGTGCACGCGCTTGAGCGCATGATCGACAGCGGGATGATCGAGACCGGCATCCAGCGCATCGGGGCCGAGCAAGAGTTCTTCCTGGTTGATGGCAGCTGGCGGCCCGCGGGTTTTGCGGCCGAGATGCTGAAGCGGCTGGACCCGAAGATGTTCACGACCGAGCTCGCGACCTTCAACATCGAGGCGAACTTGACGCCGCGTGCCTTCGAAGCTGGCTCCTTGCTGGCGATGGAAGGCGAGCTCGAGGCGGCTGTGGCGTCGGCCCGGCGCGTGGCGCATGATCTTGGTGGCGACGTGGTCCTGGCTGGCATTTTGCCGACCCTAACCCAGGAGCACATCTCGCTGGATTGGATGACTCCCAGCGCTCGGTATCACGAGCTGAACGACATCCTGTGCAAGCTTGCAGACGGGCGCTTCCACACGTTGATCAAGGGCGTCGATCAGCTGCAGACCAGCAGCGATAACGTGATGCTGGAGGCTTGCAACACGAGCTTCCAGATTCACTTTCAAGTCGCACCTGAAGAATTCGCACGGCTGTACAACTTGGCGCAGGCGGTGACCGCGCCCGTGTTGGCCGCGGCCGTGAACTCGCCCGTCTTGTTGCAGCATCGCCTTTGGCAGGAGACCCGCGTAGCGCTGTTTCAGCAGTCGCTGGACTCGCGCTCGGCGGCGCAGAAGAAGCGCGGTACGCGCACGCGTGTGCAGTTCGGCGAGAGCTGGGTGAAGGACAGCGTGCTTGAGATTTACCGCGAGGACATCGCGCGCTTCCGCAGCATCTTGGGTGGGGACGTCGGCGAGTCGAGCTTGGAGATGCTCGATCGCGGAGAGGTGCCGCCGCTGAAGGCGCTCTGCATTCACAACGGTACGGTCTATCGTTGGAATCGCGCATGCTACGGAGTCGGTGGGGGCAAGCCGCATCTGCGGATCGAGGCGCGCGCGCTGCCGTCCGGGCCGACGCCACTCGACGAGATGGCGAACGCTGCATTCATGTTTGGCTTGATGGCCGGTATCGAGCAGCACCACGGGGATGTGACGCAGGTGCTCTCGTTCGACCACGTGAAGGAGAACTTCGTCAACGCTGCACGTTATGGCCTGAAGGCGCAGTTCCACTGGGTTGATGGCGAGGTGCTGCCGGCGAAGGACCTGATCCTCGATCGCCTCTTGCCGCAGGCTGCCGACGGCCTGGCCAAAGTGGGCTTCTCGGACAAAGAGATCGACCGCTACATGGGCGTGCTGGAGAAGCGTGTCGGGAGCCAGCGCACGGGCGCGCAATGGGTCGTTGACAGCCTTGAGGCGATGGGGGGATCGGGGACTCCGGACTCGCGCTCCCGAGCGCTTGTGCATGCGATGGTGCGCCATCAGCACACGGGCGATCCCGTGCATACGTGGGCGCCGGTTATGTCGGCCGAGTGCGGCGACTGGCGTGACGACTATCGCACCGTCTCGCAGATCATGGTGCGCGACCTGTTCACCGTGCATCCCGACGACCTTGTGGACTTGGCGGCTAGCCTGATGGATTGGGAGCACTTGCGCCACGTGCCGGTTGAAGACGCCGATGGCAACCTTGTCGGTTTGATCACCAACCGGCGCTTGATGCGCCTCTTGGGGCGCGGCTCGAATGAGATCAAACGCGTTGCGGTGGCGGACATCATGTTGACCGACCCGATCACGGTCCAGCCGGAGACATCCGTGATCGAAGCGGTGCGTCTGATGCGCCAACATGGGGTGTCCTGCCTGCCCGTGGCAACCGATGGCAAACTTGAGGGCTTGGTCACCGAGGGGGACTTCCTCGAGGTCGCCGCGAAGCTGTTCGAGGAACAATTGAATGCTGGCTGTGGAGGGCTTCGCACGGATGCAGAAGCGCCTCATTAGAGGGGCAATGCGTGCTTAACTCGATGTCCAAGATCGTCTCCAGAGGCGGTACAGGTGGAGCTCCCCAAAACGCTCCCTTGGCCCGCGAGGTCGGCCGCTATGACAGCGGTTTGGCTGGGCCTCTGTTCGTCGCGATCGGCGGGCTGCATGGCAACGAACCCGCAGGGATCTCGGCTGCCGAGCTTGTCCTCGAGCGCCTCTTGGAAGAGGGCCCCGAGCTGCGTGGTCGATTCGTGGCGCTGCGTGGGAACCGCGCGGCTCTCGCCATCGATCAGCGCTACGTCGAGAGGGACCTGAACCGCATTTGGACGCAAGCCGATGTCGTTGGGATGCAGCGCGATCCGGCACACCTTGATCGCGCTGACGAGGCCGAGTTGCGCAGCTTGCTCGGGACGTTCCGCGAGTTATTCCAAGACGCCGTAGGCGGGAAGGTGCCGCGCGAGATCATCGTGTTGGACCTGCACTCGACTTCGGGACCGAGCAAGCCGTTCCTGTGCATGGCCGACACGCTGCAGAACCGGCGCGTCGCGTTTGCCCTGCACGTGCCCGTGATCCTCGGGCTCGAAGAAGCTCTCGAGGGAACGCTGCTCGACTTCATGAGCGAAGCCGGCCACATCGCGATGGCCTTCGAGGGTGGCGCGCACCTCGATCCCGAGACGGTCGCTTGCCACGAGGCAGCGATCTGGTGTGGGCTTGTGGCTGCTGGCTCCTTGCAGGAAGGTGCCGTGGATGTGTCCGAGAAAGAGGCGCTTCTCAAGCGGCTCGCTGTCGGATCGCCCGGGATCGTCGAGGTGCTGTATCGGCATGGGACCCGTGGCGGCGATGGGTTCACGATGGATCCCGGTTGGGCGAACTTCCAGCCGGTCAAGCGCGGCGAGCGCGTAGCGGCGGACGACGATGGCGAGATCGGCTCTCCGTTGAGTGGACGGCTTCTTCTGCCGCGTTATCAGAGTCAAGGCGACGACGGGTTCTTCGTCAGCCGGCAAGTACGGCCGTTCTGGCTCTCGTTATCGGCGACGCTGCGCCGCTTCAGAGTCGAGCACCTGTTGCGTTTCCTTCCGGGTGTTTCGCGCGTGGACGGAAGCTGGCGCCACTTGCGTGTCGACCGCCGTAAAGCGCTGTTTGGCGTTCGGCAGATCTTCCACCTGTGTGGTTACCGCCGGTTCAAGGAAGACCCGATGGGATTTGTCTTTTTGCGGCGTCCCGACAATCACGCCGAGCTCAAGCGTCGGCGACCGCAGGGCTGAGCGTGGCCAAGTGGGCCACCGCCGATGCAACGTCCGCGACCCACGTGACCATGTCGCGGAACTCGGGGCGCGTGTAGCGAGGATCGCTGATGGCCTCGACAATCGCGCGCCACGGATCGCCGATGGCGATGATGGGTTTGCGCTCGAGCTCGCCGACCATGACCTGATTCCAGACGAGCGAAAGCTCGGTCATCGTGCCCACGCCCCCGGGAAGGACAACGGCGATCTGGCAGTGTTTCGTCAGGTAGATCAGCCGCTCGGCGAGCGTGTCGGTCTTGATCTCCTCGGCAACAAAGGCGTTGGCGCGCGCGGGGCGGAAGTCCTCGATCGCGCGCGACGTGACGCCGATCACGTGGCCGCCGGCCTCACTTGCACCTTGGCTGACGGCCTCCATCAGCCCCATGTAGCCGCCGGACTGCACGGCGAGCCCGAGTTCGGCAAGCGCGCGACCTAGCTGGACACCGGCTGTGTAGTCCGGGTCGCCGGGCGCGGGGCTCGACGAGCCGAAGACACTGACGACGGGGGCGGTTGTGTTCGAGACGGAGGGATTCTGCATGCGGGCATTCTGCAGAACTCGCCGCTCGCTATCCTCTGTCGAATCGTGTTCGTGTACTTGAGAATCCTAGGGCTGGTGTTGCCCATCCTGGCGGCGATGCCGTTTTTGCTGCTTGTCGGGCTCCTGCGTCTCGTTGGCGCGCCGGGTGTTGGTACGCGGCTCGGCGCACATGTGCAGAGCCTGTGGGCACGGACCTCGCTGTTTGTGCTGGGCGTGCAGCTGGACACGTCGGGCGCGCACGTTCCGGTCGCGGCCACCTTGATCGCCGCGAACCACCTCTCGTACCTGGACATCCTGGTGGTCTCGGCTTTGTTTCCGAGCCGCTTTGTGGCCAAGAGCGAGATCGGTAGCTGGCCGGTGCTGGGCAAAATCGTGTCGTTGTCGGGCACGCTGTTTGTCAAGCGGGGGGATCGCCACGATGTGCCACGTGTTGTTTCCGAGATGCAGCGGACGCTGGATGCCGGCGTCTCGGTCACCTTTTTCCCCGAAGGTTGGGCCTCGCGTGGGCTCGATGTCTGCCGCTTTCATCCAGGGCTGTTCGAGACGGCTGTGCGGGGGCAGTTTCCGTGCTTACCGGTGACGCTTAGTTATGCAACGCCCGAAGGAACGGCCGCGACCGCGTGGACCGTGGGCTGGTGGGGGCCGGTGGGCATTGCGCCGCACTTGGCCCGTATGCTGCGCGAGGGGCCTGTTGTTGCCAAGGTGAGCTGGGCCGACCAGGCGGTACTCGGGCACGATCGGAAGCGACTCGCCGCCACTCTGGAGCGCGAGGTCCGGAGTCGCTTTGAGCCCCTTCGCCAGGAGCCGGTGCCTCCGCCGATCAAGGGCGATCCAAGGCCTGACGAGGGGCTCGGTGGCGGCATTCGCGAACACGACTCGAACCAATCTCGCAGCACTCCCATCGAATCCTGATTGACGGATCTGACGGAATGGGTGACCCTTAGGGTTCCGGCCTTCGAAATACCCAAGCCCTCCCCAACTATGTCGTTCCTGAATCTCCGCCGAGTCGCACTCGGTCTGGGCACCGCTGGCTTAATCGCTTGCGGCGTCACCACGCCGACCTTCGCGCAGACGACTCTGACAACGGAGCTCGTCGTCAATGGCTTCAACAAGCCCGTCGCCGCGCTCTCGCCCCCCGGCGATAGCCGGATCTTCGTTGTCGAGCAAAACTCGGGCAAGGTCAAAATCTTCGACGGCACGCAGGTCTTGGCGGCGCCATTCCTCGACATCAAGTCGAAGATCAAGTCGTCTGGCAACGAAGAGGGGCTGCTTGGGATGGCGTTCCACCCTGACTTTCCGAATACGCCCTACATCTATGTGAACTACACGGCGTCAGGGCCGAACCGCACGGTCGTCGAGCGGTATCAGTTGTCGAACCCCAACAAGATCAACGTCAACACCGCGACTCAGATCATCACTTACAACCAGCCGTTCTCGAACCACAACGGTGGGAACCTGCGCTTTGGCGCTGACGGGTATTTGTACATTGGTTCGGGCGATGGCGGCTCCGGCGGCGACCCGCAGTGCAACGCGCAGAACATGGGCAAGATGCTCGGCAAGATGCTGCGCATCGACGTGGACAACGGTTTGCCCTACACGGTCCCCGCGACCAACCCGTTCGTGGGCACGCCCGGCGTGAACCCCGAGATCTGGGCGATCGGACTGCGCAACCCGTGGCGCTATTCGTTCGACGCGCTGACCGGTGATCTGTACATCGCCGATGTCGGCCAGAGCACCGTCGAAGAGGTCGACGTCGTCCCGCCGAGCAACGGTGGTTTGAACTTCGGTTGGAAGATCATGGAAGGCGGAAACTGCTTCAGCACGAGTAGTTGTTTGCCGGGCATCCCCCTTTGCAACGGCCCAAGTCTGACGTTGCCGTTGACCAGCTATGGTCACACCGGCCCGTTTGGCGGGCCGTGCTCGATCACGGGTGGTGAGGTCTACCGCGGCTGCAAGATCCCCGACTTCTTCGGGACCTACTTCTTCGCGGACTACTGCTCCAACCAGATCTTCTCCTTCGAAGCGGTGGGCGGCACGGCCACCAACCTGACCGAGCGCACGAACGAACTGAAGCCCGCTGGCGGCCTCTCAATCAACTCGATCACATCGTTCGGCGTGGATGGTGATGGCGAGGTGTTGATCGTGGATCAGACCGGCGAGATCTTCCGCATCATCGCGCAGACGCAACCCGCCATCGCGGACTGCGACATGAACGGCAAGGATGACGTCTGCGAGATCACCATGAACCCGTCGCTTGATGGGAATGGCAATGGCACCCTTGACGTGTGCGAAGTGGCCTGCGGGTACACGACCTACGGCGTGGGCGCTTCGCCCGCGAACACGATCGCGCTTGCCGGCAGCGGCACGGGGCAGATCGGGATGAACGCGGTCTTTGATGCGACCGGCGTGCCGGCCGCCACGGCGCTGTTCTTCGCTTCCTTGGGCCAAGACAACTTCCCCGCAGTGGGCGGTGTTGGCCTCGTGAGCCTTCCGCTGACGATCCTCTCGGCGGTTGTGCCCTCAACCTCGGGCGCTTCCTCGTGGAGTGTGCCGGTTCCCGCAATGGCCGCCTTGGTCGGCCTGGGTGTCAACGTTCAGGCGATCGCGGTCGACGGTAGTCAGCCCGGCGGCTGGGCTCTGTCGAACGGTGTTCAGTTGATCGTCTGCCCGTAAGGCGCAGGCCTCACGAAGCTAGAAAGGCCCCTCTCGCCGGTAGGCGAGAGGGGCCTTTGCGTTGATCCGGGGCTTCACGCTAGGGTAGGAGCATGCAAAAGCCCCCCTTGACCTCGTTCCTCGTGCCCCTTGTCTGCCTGGCGCTCGGCGGCTCCGTCCTTGCTGCGGACCTGACCCTTGATGGGCAAACCGATCTGGACCTGCCCTACGGCGACGCGTTCCTGATCGAACTCAGCGGCAAGCCCAACCTGCCGACCCTCCTGTACGCGGACTTTGGCCCCGGTCCTGTGAGCGCGTTCGGTGAGAGCTTGCCTCTTGATTTGTCCCCCGCGCTGTTCCTGCTCTTGGCGGGCAACACGGGTCCAAGTGGCACGTGGGTGCAGAGCTATCCGACTCCCGAGGACCCTGCTCTGAGCGGGCTTGTTCTGTACATGGCCGGGCTTGTCCTCGATCCCACCGATCCGAACGGACTCGACTTTTCGAGTGGCGTTTCGCTCAGCCTCGTCCCGCCGGTTGGCGCGGGCGCGGACCAAGCTGGGCTTGTTGGCAGGCGCGTGACTTTGGATGGAAGCGCCGCGTCCGCCGCCGATGGCAGCTTGCCCGCGGGGACGCAGGTGACGTGGAGCTTTGCCGCGCGGCCGCTTGCGAGCCTGGCGCAGCTCGATGGCGCAGACACGCTCTTCCCCACGTTTGTTCCCGACGTGCAAGGGGACTTCGTGCTGAAGGCCAGCGTGCAAGCCGGCGGTGTGGTCACCGAAGCGACAAGCTTGGTACACGTGTTCGAGCTGGCGCTGACACCGCCGATCGAGGGGCGCTACTTCCCCTCGGGGACCGTGGATGTGGTTGGGTCCCTCTCGGGGCCGGGGACGCCGAGCCTCGACTTGAACGGGGCACCTGTGACGCTAGGCGCGGGCGGGATTTTTGGCCCGATCACCGTCAATTTGGATCAGGCGGCCACCCTGGACGGCGTTCTGTTTGGGATCACAGCGGACGACGGCAATGCGCTGCAGAGTCGGCGTACGGTCGCGCTGGGGCTTCCCGCGTGGACGGCGTTGGGTGCGCCGCACTCGGCGGTTGCGCACCTGGAGGCCAGCGGGCTCGATGAGATCGCGCAGGGCACGGAAGCGAGCCTTGAGGCGACGGATATCTCGGTCTACATCACGGACCTACCGCCGGCGCTGATCGACAAGACAACGGGGATCTTTGGCGAGACGCTTTTCTCGGCGTGGATCGACTTCACCTCGATGACTTGGAATCCAGACATGGACGTGACGATGACACCCACGCCATCAGGTGTGGACATCAACGTGCACTTGGCCAACGTGACGACCAACTTCGATGTGTGGGGCAAGATCATCGAGATCCCGTACTCGCTGACGGGGGACTCGACGTCGAACGGCGTGGACATCTCGGCCAAGCTGACGTTGGCCACGGCGGCGGGGGACCTGAAAGTCAACGTCTCGAATGTCCAGGTGAGCCTGACTGGGTTCAGCTTTGATCTGCACAGCTTCTTGGGCAGTGTCGCGCAGCTCTTCCTGATCGAGTCGTGGGTGGAGGACATCACCGTCGCCACGATGGAAGAAGAGATCGGCGGGCAAGTGGGCCCGATCGTCGAAGAGATGCTGGCCGCCTTCGAGTTCGCGCTCGACCTGAACACCGACCTCGAGCTCGACGCTGTAGTCAGCACGGAGTTCGTCGGGGCCAGCCACTCGGCGACGGGTCTGACGGTGCAACTGAACACGAAGATCACGGTGGGGAGCCAGGCTCCCGGCGCGCCGAGTGTCGATCTGTACCGCAAGACGCTGTCGGCGACTCCTAGCTTTTCGGGCCTGACGCCGACGGGCCAGAGCTACGGAGGTTCCCTGGCAGCCAGCAACGACTTCTTGAACCTGATCCTCGCGGGCTTGACGGATGCTGGCTTCCTAGAGGGCGACCTGACTGAGCTCTTCCCGCCCGACCCCGCGAACCCCGGGCCCGTTTTGACTTCGGACGTGCTGGCGGTGTTGTTCCCGGGCGCGGGCTTTCAGCTGTTTCCCGCGGGCACACCCGTGGACCTCGCGTCCCACGGCGTGATGCCGCCAGTGGTCGTGACGACACCCGGCGGACCCGGCCTCGTGCGCTTGGATCTAGCCGGCATGGAGGTCGCTCTGCAGGTGGCGGGCCCAGTTGGCCCCGTGCCAATCTTGACGCTGGTCCTGGACGGAAGTGCCGACCTCAACTTACGGGCCGAGGCCGACGGCACGCTGTCCGCTGTGTTGATTGGTTCGAGCTTCACGCCGACGGTGCTGTCGGGTTTCCCCGGCTCGAACATCTCGTCCTTGCAGGCCGGCAGCGACTTCCTCGTGCAGCTTCTTCTGCCGCAACTGACGGAGGCCCTGGGTGTCATCCCGGTCCCGTCGCTGGATCAAGAGGGCGTGATCCTGACGACCGACGAGGTCGGGTTGATGGGCGTCGGTGCCGAGTTCATGGGCTTCTGGGGTGGCATGACCTACTCGCCGCCGCCGCTGCCGTAAGCGTTGAAGACTGCGAAGGCAGTCCCATCTAACAAGTCGACGCATGCCGTGCTGTGCACGGCATGCGTCGACTTCGTGTGGGCCTTTACTTCAGGTTGTCGAGCGCGCCGAGGAAGCGGTCGACCGGGCCGGGGTTTGCGTTCTCGCCCATCAAACCAATGCGCCAGATCTGACCGGCCAGAGGTCCGAGTCCGCCACCGATCTCGATGCCGGACTCTTCCAAAAGGCGCCGGCGTGTGTCGGCGTCATCGAGACCTTCGGGGACCTTGACCGAAGTGAGCGGGAACAGGCGATGCTCTTCGGGGACGAGCAACTCGAAGCCGCGCGCCTCGAGGCCTTTCCACAGGTAGCGGGCGGCTTCCTCGTGCCGGGCGAAGCGCGCGTCGAGCCCTTCGGTCAGAGCGAGTCCCGCAGCTTCATGCAGTCCGTAGATCATGTTGATCGGCGCGGTGTGGTGGTACGCGCGCTCGGCGCCCCAGTACTTGCCAATCATGGACAGGTCGAAGTACCACGACGCCACCGGCGACTTGCGCTCGGTCAGCACTTCGGCGGCGCGCGCCGAGAGCGAGATCGGCGAGAGGCCGGGCGGGCAAGCCAGGCACTTCTGCGTGCCGGACCAGGTGGCGTCGACGCCGCGCGCATCGAGCTCGACCGGGAGGCCGGCCAAGGACGTAACGGTGTCGAGGACGAGCAGTGCGCCGGTGCGGTCAGCGATGTCGCGTAGGCGGGTGATGTCGGCAGCCGAGACCAAGACACCGGTAGAGGTCTCGGCATGCACGGCACCGACGATCTTGAAGCGGCTGCCTTCGGGGGCGGCGACCTCGATAGCGTCGAGATCAAGCGGCCCGCCCCAGGTGGCTTCGACCTCGGTGACCTCGGCTCCCAAGCGCCGTGCGCAGTCGGCGAAGCGCTTGCCAAAGACGCCGTGGATCCCCACGAGGACGGCGTCCCCGGGCTCGATCAGATTGCCCAGCACAGCCTGCATCCCGCCGGACCCGGTCGCGGAGATCGGGATGGTGAGAGTATTACGCGTTCCGAACAATTGGCGCAGCCGATCCCGAACCTGGTTCATCAGATCGAGGAATGCGGGGTCCAAATGGCCGATTGTGGGGCGACCGAGGGCCTGTAAGACCTCTGTGGGGGTATTGCACGGTCCCGGGCCCAAAAGGAGTCGCTCGGGAGGATGAAAGGTGGAGGACATGACGCGTGTCGGGTGAGCGGTTCTGGAGGGGGGAGTGCAAAAAACGAACGGGAACACCCCGTGTGCTACATGCATCTTACTGCTATCACCTAGTGTAAGACTCCTGCCGAAGGGCATGTGTCCGCCTCCTTTTCCAATCCCTCGCCCCCGGGTCCGATGTTCAAGAATCTGCTTTGTGGTTCCTTAGCTCTCGCCTCTGTGGCTGTCCTCGCCGGAGTCGGCGAGGCGCAGTGCTGAGGCCCCGTGAATCGAGGGGGCAGTTCGCTCCCTCCTCCGAGTGCTCCGGCAGCGCGTGGTGGCGGTCCTCCGGCCCAGCCCTATAACCCGCCTGTTCCGCCGATCACCGGTGGGGCGCAGCCGCCCGCGCCCGGCACGCCGGGCTCTCCGTTCAACGCGGATGGCACCCTGCGATTCCCCGACACTCCAGATGGGGTCGTGCTCCAGCCGCCGCATTGGCAGCGCTGGTGGCACTACAACCGCGATGGCTTCTTGAACTTGAGCGCGCTCTTGGCTGGGCGTGACACACGCAGCTACGCAAGTGCGAACCAAGCTGGAGAGCCCGAGCCGGCGACGAAGATCTCGCCGCTCTTGCAGAAGGTTCTATTAGAAGGGGGCGACACGCAGATGATGCGCGGCTCCCTCTTGGCCTTGGCGCAGATGCCGATCGCGAGCACGGACAAGGACAAACTGCCGCTCTCGTTTGCGACGCACCACTTCCTCAAGGGTGACCATCCGGCGACTAAGGAAGCCGCCGTCCTCGCGATGGGGATCTCGGCCAATCCCGCCGAGCTCGACGACTTGCTGGGCCTGTTGCGCTCGAACGAGCATGGCATCACGCTTGTCGACGACGACCGCGTGGACCCGCGGACACGTTCCTTCGCCGCCTATTCGCTGGCGCTATTTGCGCAGCGAACGCAAGACGAGGCCGCGCGCGAGCGCATCGGTCGCGCGCTGCTCGAGGTCATCGTGACCGACGATCACGCCACCTTCGAATTGCACAACGCGATCATCGTGGCGCTCGGCCTTGTGCCGCTGCCGCCGTGTGATGGCACCGACTCGGCGACTGGGCCGCAGATCGGCGAGCCCGATGCGCACCTCTGCATCGGGATCGAGCTGGGCACCTTGATGAACTACTTCAAGGACGACAAGAACTACGCTGCTTTGCGGGCGCACGTGGCCCCGTCGCTTGCGCGACTTGCTGCGGGTGGTCTGCCCGAGTACAAAGAGCAAGTCGCAGGCGTGCTGCTCGAGGCCCTCGGCTCGCGCTCGAAAGCCGAGCCCGAGATTCAAGAGGGCGCGGTGATTGGCCTCGGCATCTTGACGGACTCGGACTCGGATGCGACCGACAAGCAGTCGCGTCAGACGCTTCTTCGCTTGGCGCAGAAGGACGAGACCCTGACCGGTCGCCTGGCCATGATGTCCCTGGCGCGCGCATGTGCACGCCCCGGAACGAACCGGCCGCAGTCCGGGCTTGCGAAAAACCTTCAGTGGCTTGAGCGCGAGGTTGGCAAGAGCGAAGGTCAGCGCGACTCGTGGGCCGCGATGGCGCTGTCGGTGATGGCGCACGACATGAACGAGTACGGCGTCGAGGTGCCGGCCGAAGTGCCAGCCCTGATGCGCGCTTCGCTGAAGCGCGCTAAGAGCCCCGAGCTGGCAACGAGCCTCGCTGTGGGTCTCGGCCTGCTTCGCGATCGCGAATCTGAAGAGGTCCTTCGCGAGCGGTTCCTCGCGGACGAGAGCAACACGGTGCGTGGCGCAGCAGCGCTTGCACTCGGGCTCTTGGAAGCGACGGACAGCGCGAGCGGCCTGCGCAAGGTCTTGGACGATCCCGACGAGGATCCCGGGGTCGTGCGTCAAGCGGCGATTGCGTTGCGCCTGATCGGCGACCACGAGGCGGCGACGTCCTTGTTGACACGCCTAGAGAACTGCGAAGATGACGACGTCAAGGCAACGCTTGTCTCGACGCTGGGCATCCTGCATGACCAGCGAGCCGTCCCGGCAATCTCCGCCATCATCATGGATAGCGAGGCCGACGACGAGCTGCGCGGCGTGGCTGCCTTTGCCTTGGCAGAGCTGGCGAATCGTCGCCCGCGCTCTTGGAGTGAACCGCTCTCTACGAACCTGAACTACGCCGCTCTGTCGTGGACCCTCGAGAGCCCGTTCGAGGACGGCTCGGGTGTGCTCGACATGCGCTGGTGGTAATCAGCTAACCCGAAAGGAGCCCCGAGGGTGACACGCGTCACTCTCGGGGCTTCTTTCGCTATTGGCGCAGCGTGCAGAACTCGCACGGCTCGAGGGTGCCGCATTGAAAGCGTTCAATGACCTTGCGGTGCGCCTCGCCACGCCAGATGTCTTCGAAGGGCTCGTTGTTCACGTTGCCAAACGTGGTCACTCCCATGGCATCCATACAGCACGCAACGACGCGGCCATCGCACAAAACATTGAGTCGCTCGAGTTGGGGACACATGGGGAGCTCGCGCAAAGGTGTGCCGCCCGCGGCCTTGCGCGCGAACTCTCGATCGTCGTTCGTGGAGTCCGTGTTGCTCAGGAATTCTTCAGCGGCCACTTGTTGCTGGGCAGGGGGCTCTTCAAGCCCATAACGCCGACCGGCCTCGGGATCGTAGAAGTACGATGGGCGCTTTGTCGCTGTTGAGTCCGCGCCGAGCTCTCGCTGCAGCTTCTTGATCGGCTCTTGGTTGTCCTCGTTGTAGCTAAACATGATCGTTTGGACGGCAATGTGGGGCAGGGCTTGCCCGCGTGCGCGCTTCTTCTCGAGTAGCGCTCGCGTTCCGGCCACAACGGTTTCAAAGTTGCCGCCCTTGCGGTAGCGACCATAGGCCTCTTGATCTGCGCCGTCGATCGCAATCGTGATCTGCGCCAGTCCGGAGTCGAGCAGCGCTGCTGCGTGTTGCTCGAGCAGCACGCCATTCGTGCTGAAGGTGGTTTCGATGGCAGCTTCGGTGCACGTGTGGATCAGGTCAAAGAGCCGGGGGTGCAGGAGCGGCTCGCCCATCAAGTGCAAGCAGAGCAGGCGCAGATTGCCTTGGCTTCCGCGGATGATGTTCTCAAGCGCGGTTTGGCTAAGGAGCTTGTCTTCGCGCGGCACCTGGTGGGTGACGCACAGGGGGCAGGCGAGATTGCAGAGGGTCGTGACCTCGAGTTGACCTGTGCGTGGCAGCCGCTTGCGCACGAGCGCATTGGCGACTCGTTGGGACAGGACTTTGAAGGCTGCTCGCTTGGCGGCGGACTTGATGGTGTCGGCGAACGGAGTACGAGTCATTGCGCTTGTGGCTAGGTGCGAGCCTCATCGAGACCAGGGGGGCAACGGATGGAGGCTAACACACGCACTCCTTTCTGCGTCGGTCCGGCTCGATCCGCTACACTTGGCTCCATGCGCCTCTTTGCCCCCTCTCTCTTGTTTCTGTGCCTGGCTTGTTCGGACAAGCCAACTCCCTTCGTTGACGATGCGCCGATCGTTGCTCAGCGCGACGTGCAGCACGTGGTCTATGACCTGCTGGAGAGCCAGGGCCTGATCGCGCTCGATGGCGCCGTGCTCGAGGCCGGTGCGCTGTCGCCATCGGGGCAACCAACCGAAGAGGGGGGCGATCGACCCGCGCTGATGATGAAGCGCGGCCAAGCCTTCGCCTTCGACGTCCCCGACGTGGGCGGGCCGTTCACGTTTCGGACGGCCTTTGGCATGGACTACACCGCCCGTGATCTGAACGCAGCCGTCCGGATGGGCTTCGAGGTCCTCGTGAATGGCGAGCAGGTTGCGGACATTCTTGCCGGCGGGTGGCCGGGCATGAAGGTCGAGGCGGCTGTGTGGCAAGGCTTCGAGGGCAGCGGCAAGCAGGCGTTTGAGGCTGGACTTGAGGTCCCAAGCGGTGCGCATGTCGAGGTGCGCGCCCGGCTCGAGACGTGGAAAGGTGCGGGCGAGTGCCCGCCCTTGAAAGCGGGCTTGGCCATGCCGAGGTTGATCGAGACAGTCCCGGTGCCCGTCCGCGCGGCGAGTGAGGAGCGCCCGAACATCGTTGTGATCGTCATGGACACGCAGCGCCGCGACAGCTTGAGTTGCTACGGAAGCAACGAGGGTGTCAGCCCAAATATCGATGCCTTGGCCGCGCGCGGACTTGTGTTTGACGACGCCTACGCCACGGGGTCGTGGACATGGCCTTCCACAGCATCGATGCTGACCGGCCTGCTGCCCGAAGAGCACCTCGTCACGGACACAGACTCCTGCTACCTGTCCAGTAGCATCAACACTCTGCCAGAGCTGCTTCGGGCGCAGGGTTACGCCACGTCGGCCTTCATCGGGAACCCCCTGATTTCTCCGCGGCGAAACTTCGACCAGGGCTTCGATAAGTTCTGGCTCGACCAAGCGAACTTCCGCTTCTCGGGGGATGTCTTTCCCAACCTCTCGAAGTGGTTGGGGGAGCACAAGGACGAGCGCTTCTTCTGCTATCTGCAGCTTGTCGACACGCACGATCCGTACACGCCGATGGAGAAGTTTGGTGGCCTGCATGCGGACTCCGCTCCTCCGAATTATCCGTACACAGCCGTGATCGACTACGGCGCCAAGCTGCGCAAGCAGTATGCGGGCGACCCCAACTGGGAAGACTGGCTGGAGCCCGCGATGCCGGCTCCGTATCAAGAGCACTTGAAGGAGCTCTACTCGGCTTGCGTGCAGTCTGGTGATGACTGGGTGGGGTCGATTGTGGAGCGGCTCTCCGAGCTCGGGCTTGCCGACAACACGCTGATTGTCTTCACGTCGGACCATGGGGAAGAGCTTTTGGACCACGGTCTTCTTGGGCACGGACAGAGTTTGCATGCCGAGCTGACGGGTGTTCCGCTGATCTTCGCGGGGCCCGGTGTCACCGCGGGGCGCCATGCCGGACGCGTCGCGAACCGCAACCTCGCGGGCACGCTTGCCGCTGTTGGCGGGGCGCAACTCGATGCGACAGGTGCGGCGCAGGACCTTCTGCGTCCGGCGGAGTTGGAGGAGCGCCCCGTGTTCCTGTCGAGCCAACATGGACTGCGCGGCGCCGGTCACTCGGGGCTCTATGGAGTGCGCTATGGCAAGTGGTTCTTCAGCATGGCGCCCTCAGCAAAGGCGCCGCACGAAGAGTTCCGCTTGTTTGACGTCGAAGCCGACCCGCTTGAGATGAACAACCTCGCCGCGTCGATGCCGGGCAAAGTCGCCGAGCTACGCGCCCTTGTCGAGGCACGCCTCAAGCGTAGTGCGAGCCAAACGACCGCCGCCCGCCTTGGGGCGGGCGACGGGACGAAGGATCAGTTTGGCAAGATCGGCTACGCCGACAAATAGGGCTACTTCACGGTCTGGATCTGGATGCCCGTCTGGTCGCCGCGGCGCATGTCGGTTTGGCTCTGAGCGCGCCCTTGAATCTGGAGCGAGTTGGAGCCGGCAATATTCTGGAACCAGTCGACCGTATTTTTGTCCTTGTTGTCGCCGCCGCCACCGCCGCCGGCCCCAAGGGACCAGTCCGAGCTGCCGGTCTGGGCGCCTCCCGGGTGCACCTGTAGGAGCTGGGTCGCCCCGCGGTGGAAGGCGTAGCTCTTCCGCCCTGCGCGGGCGATGACCGTCGCCTGTCCCGCGACACCAGCTGCTTTGAACAGCCCGCGCCGATCGGTCTTGCCAGCGAAGAAGCGACCGGGGATGGCCGAGCCCACCACGCGCACATCCACGTCGTCGAGCGGCGCACCGGCGCGGGTCACCTCGCAGCGCACGCCGCCGGTGGCTGGGTCCTCTTCGACAAACAGCTCAAGATCCGAGACCACAACAAGACCCGTCGAGAACAGCTCTTCGCCGCGCAGGATCACGAGGTAGGCGCCGGGCTCAAATGGCTCGAGCGCCAGCTCGGTCTCGATGGCACGCATACCAATGCTGGCGTCCAACTTGCGGGTCGTGCGCAGAACCGGGGTGATGCCCGCCAGGTTGATCCCAGCGACATCTTCCAGGTCGCCCTCGCGCAAGTACAGCGCCAGAAGGTCGACGGGGAAGACCTGCAGCTCGACCTCTTCGACGCCCTTGCTGGAGACCGTGATCTTGGCCGCCTCGCCGGGTTTCACCGAGGCGACTTCCTCGACAAAGAGTGCGCGCTTCTTGAAGAGCGCATCCAACTCGCGGGCATCCGGGAACTGGGCTGCGACCTTCTCATACAAGGCGTCCGCCGCGACGAGGTCCCCTTGGGCGTGCCGTATCTGGCCCATCAGGTAGAGTGCCAAGTCGCGGTTGGCGGAAGCAACGGTCGAGCGCCCCGAAGGGTAGGTGGCCTTGGCAATGGCGTCGAGCAGCGCGAGCGCGCCGTCCTCGTCTCCGGTAAACCAAAGCGAGATCGCGCGCGTGTAACGGAAGTCGTCACGCACGCGCGGCTCATCGAAGCGGTCGGCGAGCTGGCCTGCAAAGGCAGCTGCGCGCGGGTAGTCCTCGAGGCTGGTGTAGGCCTGCAACAGGTTCGTGCCGGCCAGGCTGGCGAGCTCGCTGTCAGGATAGATCAACAGGAACTCGCGCAAGAACAGGCTGGCCTCAAGCGTCAGCGAAACATAGTCGCGACCGACGGCAGCAAGCAGCACATCGTCCGCAGCAAGCGGCGCGTGAGTGAGCAACGCGTCGGTCAGTGCAAGGCGCGTCTCGACAACCGAAGCGGAGTCGGGGTAGTCGTGCCACAGCTCTTCCTGCAAGCTTGTCGCCGCGGAGAAGCTGGCGTAGCGATCGAGCACGCCGACGATCACCATGTCCTTGCGGAAGCGCTGGTCAAGCGTCGCTTCGAACAGCGTCTGTGCGTGCTCGTGCTCGCCCAGGCTCACGTACGCATCGCCAATCGCCATGACGTCTTCCAAGGTCAGGAAGTAGGTCGGGTCGAGCGCGCTCAGGAGCTCGAAGAAGCGCACGATCTGCGCTTGGTCCGCATGCACGATGGACTGGCGCAGGAGAACGGTGGTGAGGCTGAGACGCCGATCCGCTCGCAGGAGCCCATCGTATTCGTCGAAGAGGGGCAGCAGAAGCTCCCATGCAGCGTCGTCGAGTCCGGCAGCATCTGACTTCATGCCGCGGTCATAGACCTCGTCCGGCGTGGCGCGATACGTGTCGGGGTTCTCTTGGTCGGAGGGAAGGATCGTCAACGCCATGGCCTTTGAGATGCCTAGCATGGAAGGATCCATGGCCGAGCGAACCGTGGCGGGGGGCGTGCGGAAGTCGCCCTCGGCAGTCGCCATGATCTGGAAGCTCACGCTCATCGACCGGCCGCTCAACTGAAACGAGATGCCGTTCGCCACGGGCCACCAGTTGGCGCCATAGGCGTTGACGGTTCCGGGCACCAAAACACAACCGGCGGGAAGTGGCACGGTGAGCTCGGTGAAGGGCGTCCGCTCGGCGAAACTCTTGCGCTTGTCTTGCACCAAGTTTGACCTCTGCAAGAAGCCCCAGGTGCCAACTTGCACGCGCGTGCGTTCGCCTTTGTGGAGATGGTTCACGCGGTTGTTCCACGTCTCGGTTGTCTTCCCGAGGACCGAGAACCCCGTCATGAGGGGCTGATGATCAAAGAGTGGCGCGACGGTGTCGAAGGTCACGTTGATGCTCTGGGACGAGTTCTCTAGCTGATAGAAGTCCTTGGTGAAGCCCGTCAAGCGGGCGTGCCAGGTGGGCTGCCAACCGTCACCCGGGCGGCGGCCATCGCTGATCAGGTTGATCTCGAACTCGACGGGTGCCGGGCCCCAGCTGTCTGGAACGTCGAACGAGAGGCTTGATCCCGCGCGGCCGCGTTGGACACGCAACTCGCGCTCGACCGTGCCATCGGGTCCGACGAGCTTGACCGTGGTACGCAAGCCGGCCTTCTCGGCCAAGGTCTCCTGGCTCCACTCGATCAGGCCCATGAGCGCGGGGCCGCGGACGCGGCCGCGACTCCAAGGAGCGCTGGCGAGCAGCGCCTCGGCCGCGGGTTTGATCGCACTCGATTCGGGAAGCGCGCGGGTCATCGCCCACAGGAAGAGTCCCGTTTGCGTGCGCGGATCTTGGGTCCAGATCCCGCAGAAGTTGGAGCCGAAGCCGTTCGACCTGGTCAGGAGGGGTTCGAGCTCACGCCCGAGCTCGGCCGCTTGCTTGCTGCGTCCAAGTAGGTCGTAGGCCAGCGCCAAGTACGCCTTCGCAGCGGGGCTCAAGCTGCTCTTGATGCGCCAGAGTCCACCTAGCTGCTCGTTGCCTTGCGCGCCCGCCGACACAAGCGCGAACTGCGCCATCGCGCGCGCCTCTTCATCGCCCGCCGTGAGGGTCGTTAGCTTCTTGGTGAGGTAAGTTGTCGCTTGGTTGATCGCAAGTTTCGAGACCGGGACGCTGCCATCGGCTTGGGTCAATGCAAAGAGCGCCATCGCGGTGACCTCGATGCTCTCGGACATGTTCGTGTTGACGGTGCCGTTCCAGCCGGGGAACGCGCCGAAGCCGCCGCTGCCTTCCTGGCGCAGAATCAACTCGGTGGTCAAGCCTGCGAGCCGGCGCCGCAAGAGCTGCACTTGGCCAGCTGAGCTAGGTCCCATGGCTTCGAGCGCTTGCAGAACCGCGCTGGCGCCATACAGGTCACCGGCCAGATCGAGAGTGCTCGCAGGACTCGACATCCGCAGGGGCGCGAAGGGCGATCCACCGAGGGCCGCTTCGACAAGCTCGGCGCCGATGCCAGCACCCACGTACACATCGAGGCGACGTGACGTGGCACTCGTACTTGCCAGTTGAAGCTGGCCGCGAAGTGGGCCGGAGAGGAAGCCACCTGCGAGGGCTTCCAGTTCGAGGCCAAACGGAGAGACGTCGATGCGGCGCGTGTCGCGCGCCATGTCTTCGCCTTCGGGGAGGCCGTCGTCCGTCCCTGTGTCGAGTGTGGCGGCAAGATCCAACAGAAGGACTCCGCGCGCCTCGCCGGCGACGACTTGGCGCAGCGGTAGCGTGCGTGTGCCGGGGCCGTCAAACTCGACTTGGTAACTCGAGGTCTCTGCGTTCTCGCCTTGCGTCTGACTCGTGAAGACAAGGTGGGCGGTGGCCGGACCCTCGCCGCTCCAGAAGACGCGCGCCTCGGGCGTTACGGTGTCGCCGCCATACAGGCTGGTGGGGGTCGCAAGTTGGACCAGGAAGTCGGCGCTTGTGATCACATCCTTCTTGATCTCGCCGACGCGCGAGGTTGTGTCGACCGCGCGCGCCGTAAAGCGCCAGCGCCCGCCGTTCTTGGGCATCTCGATGCGCAGCTTTGCATGTCCGTCTTCGTCTGTGACGATGGCAGCTGCCCAGAAGCGCGTGGGGCTGTCGAGGGCCGGATCGAGTTGGGCTGCCGAGCTGCCTGCGCCGAACAGGGCGCGCGAGCCGCCGTGGCGACCGCCGAACTTCCCGCCGGCTCCTCCGCCGACACCGATCACGTCATTGAAGGACTGGGACTCGAATGCGGCGAGTTTTGCTGCGGGGGGGATCGAGTCACCGGGGCCCCTGAAAGTTCCCTCAGCACTCGACAGGAAAAGGCGACCCTTGGATGCGCGGCTTTCGAAGGCGCTTAGGCGATCTTGGCGGGCCTGCTCAGCCAAGAGTGCGGCCGAGATGGGGCGCGTCGCCGTGCGGTAGGAAAACGAGGTCGAGCTGCCGACCGGCCCGAGCTGCCCAAGCGGATCGCCCAGCGGGAAGCTAGCCGCGAGGTTCGTGTAGCGCTCGGGGAAGAACTCGTAGAAGGAGGCATCGACCAGCCCAAGCGAGAGCTCGGTGCGCACGGGGTGCCCATGCTTATCGGTGACCAGGAGCTTGACTTCCGCAAGCTCGCCGGGTTTGTAGCTGTCCTTCTGCGTCACGATCGAGATCTCCAGCCCGCGGGTCACCTCGACGCGCTGGCTGGCTGTGTGCAAGCTCGTGGCATGCATGCGTGAGACGCGCACGGCGGCGCTAGGTGCTTCCGCGATCGAGGCGGTGAAGTGAAGCGTGTTGTCGCCGGGCACAAGCTGCACGATCTCATGGTGCAAGATGCCGCGGCCGAGGCGCGTGACCAAAGCCGGACCCGCTGGGCCGTTGTTGTGAAGGCGAAGCGCCACTTGGTCGCCCAGCTCGAAGCGCGTGGCGTCGGCCAAGAAGCGCAACTCAACGGTGTCGTCCTTTGGAGCGACCTCGAGGTTCATCTCGCTTGCAACCGGCTGCCCAAGGGAGTCCTTGCCGGACAGGCGCAGTCCATAGGATCCACCTTCCCCCAGGCGCAACTCGACGCGCGCGTGGCCCTCGGCATCCGTGTGAACATCGTGCGACTCAAGCGTTGTCTCGAAGCGCGCCCCTTGACGGTTCGTCTCGTATTTGATGACTGTTAGGCTGGCGTCACGAGCGGTGGCGTCACCAAACACATCGTGCGCGCTGACGTTGACGCCGAATGCCTCGCCAGCCAAGTAGAGCGCACGCTGCGTCTCGAGGCCCAGCACGAGCTCACGCCCGGCCCTGAAAAACCGGCCCGTGACCTTCGCGTCGCCGTTCAGCATGAACGAGTACGACGGCGTCTCGGAGTCGCCAAGCCGCGCGAGGTCCTTCGGGCTCAGCTTGATGCTGACCTGCCCGTTCTCGTCGGTGACAAGGTCGTCGTACTCAAGCACGTTTCCGCCGTGAATGGAGCCCGCAATACGGCCTCCCACAAACGGCGCACCGTGTGCATAGCTTGCGGTGATCGCAAGTGTCTGCGACTCGCCGGGAAGCACGATGGGGCGCAGGGCTTCGACGGCAAGCCGTGTCTTCGGGACTGCAAACTCGCGCACCTCGAAGCTGCCGGACTGGTGGCGAGCGCCGTCCTCAATCGAGATGTCGTAGTTGCCGATGGGCGCGCTCGCGGGAAGCGTGACGTCGCCGAACAGCGTGCCAAATGGGCCGAGGGCCATGACACCGCTGAACAGAGATACGCCGCCAGGGGTGCGCACGTTGACGTCGAACTGCCGGCCCTCTTTGTAGTACAGGTTGCCTTTGGTGGACCGGCTGCGAAGGATCGCCTTCCAATGCACCGTCTCGCCCGCGCGGTAGACGCCGCGATCGGTGTACACGAATCCCGCAGGGCCGTGGGCGCGGCCACTCTCGGCGACCTTACCCAGGCCCAGCGAGGCGGCGTGGCCGTCCCGCAGCGCGATCAGCGAGAGGTCAGCAGTGCCGGACACGAGGCTGAAGCGCACCAGCCCAGACGCGTCCGTCTCGCCAACGTTCACGTTGCCATCTTGCACGACCAGCACGGCCACACCGGCCGCCGGCTGCTCTTGCAACATGTCCTCGGCGAAGACAACCGCATCGTCCCCGTGAGTCTCGAGGATGACGTCAAGATCGCTGATCAGCAGCAGGGTGGTGGCGCGCTCGGTGTCACTCAAGATCGAGACAACCCAAGTGCCCGGTCCGTTGACAAGCTCGGCGGGCAGGGCAAGCTGTTCGCGCACTTGGCTGTGTTGCGACGGCGCTTGAATCGTGTGCGTGAATACGTGGTCGGCTTGGATCAGGTCCAGGTCCAAGTCGTCGATGCCGGCGTAGCCACCGTGGCGACGAAAGTAGGACTCGAGGTCGAGGCGGTAGAGCTCGACCTCTACGGACTCGAGGTTGCGGGTAGTCAGCTGGACGGTCGCGGGCTCGTTCGTGCGTTGGACACGTGCGGTCTCGACGGACAGGGCTTTGTTCTGAAGGCGCGCGAGGTAGCGGCTCGCCTGCGATTGGCCGCTTCCATACGTGCAGCGTGTCCACGCGTCGATGGCACCATCGAGGTCGCTGAGACGGGTCTCGTACAGCGAGCCGATCCGCACGAGGGCCTGCGATGCGTCGTTGGTGCCGGGGTTCTTTTGGACGAGCCGCTCGAGCTCTTCGATCGAGGTCATGAAGAGCGGCTTGGCTGAGGTTGCGTCCTCGAGCAGGTCGGCCTCGTCGGCGAACGAGTCGGCGATGGCGCGTGCGACGGCGACGGCGTCCGAACTCAGCGGATGCGCGGCGAGGTAGCTGCGCCACGCGTCGCGCGCGGCGGCGAAGTTCTCGTCGCTTCGGAAGTTGCTGGCGATCTCGAGCTCGATTTTGACGATGGCGGCTTGGCAATCGGCCCACTCGGGGCCGTCGGGGTAGCGTGCGACGTAGGTGCGGAAGGTCTCGCTCGCGTCTTCGAAGTTCTCGGCGCTCTGCTGACTCTTGCCGAGGCTGGCCCATGCGGAGCGGATCTGCATAGCGGCGGATTCGGCTTCTTCGGCGAGGCCGGGTTTGGTGGTGATCACTTGACGCCACGCGTCGCTCGCATCATGGCCCATGCTCGCGGTCAGTTTCGCAAGCTCGACGGCGACGGGGACGCGTTCGGCGGCGTCCGGGCGCGTGTCGAGGTACGTGGTGAGCAGCTCTTCTGCGTCGAGTCGATCGTCGAACCTGCCGCGCGTGACAAGCGCGCGCGCGAGTTGGCGCTCGGCGCGGGCGAGCAGCGCTGGGGCCTGGGTTCGTGAGTCCAAGGGGAAGCGTTGGTAAAGCTTGATGGCCTCGTCGGTTTGGGTTGCTTTGCCGAGAGCTGCGGCGAGGTCGAGGCGCGCCGTATCGAGCTCGAGTGACGTGATGGTGCCCGAGGGGAGCTTGGTCGCAAGCGCGATGAAGGCGGTCAGGTGCGACGCATCGAGCGCTGCCTGGTCGAGGATGTTTGCGAGCTGTGCGAGTCGGCGGTGAAGGTCAAGCGTGACCGCGTCCGAGGGGAAGAGCTGGAGTGCCTCTTCGAGGACGGCGATTGCGCGCTGGCGGGCGAGGTTTTGATCAACGATCTGAGAGCCAGCTTGGCTTTGCAGCTCGTCTGCGAGTTGCATGAGTGTCGTGGCGAGCTCGTCGCGGCGGGACTCGCTGCCCAGCTCGCGGGCGGCGCTGCCGAGGATCGCGGCGGCGTCGGCGTGGCGGCCGAGGCTGCCCAGCACGCGAGCACGAGCGAAGCGCGCCTTCGCAGCGTAGGGCCCGTCTGGGAGGTCGCTCTCGAGGCGCAGGAGCGCGGTGCGCGCCTCTTCCAGATTGCCGAGCTTCTCGAGGCTGAGCGCGTCGACAAAGCGCCACAGACCATCCGCCGCACCCGCGGACTGCATGACGTCGGCCAACGCCTTGCGCGTCGCCTTGAGATCGCCCTTCAGACTGGGCGTGAGCACCACCTCAGGGATCGCTGGCGGCAGATCAAGGGTGGAGTCGCCTGATTCCGCCGAGCCCTCGATGGCGAGAACCAGGGAACTGGCGAGAAAAAGCGAGGCGACAACAAGGGCGACGGTACGAAAGTGAAACATGGATGGACTCCAGAGGCCGGGTGGGTGCTCGTGGGGGAACGCATGAGCGCGGTTTCGGTTCGATGCAGTTCCCGAACCGAGGAACGTTCCAGCCAAGCGAAGTGTTGGCCCTTTGGCTTCATTAGACTCTGCCACGCGGTTTGTCCCGTGCTTTGCATGCCCCAAGAAAGAAGAGATGACCTTCCGCTGCTGATCGAGGTGGCGCGGAGTCCCAAGCAGCGCTGGATCCAAGAGTTGGCCCTCGTTTTGGCGGCCCGGGGGATCGGACTGCAGTTTGCGCGGGTCGAGGCCCACGAGGGCGCACGGTTCACCATCTTGGTTGAGGAGTCCGACGCGCCCCAAGCGCGCGCAGAGCTCTTGCAGTACCGGCGCGAGAACGACTCGTGGCCGCGCCGCCTGGCTCCCTATGAGCCGCGCGAAGGCGCTTGGGTGGGCAGCGCTTGGTATGTCGCGCTGCTCTTGATCTTCTTTGCGTTGCAGGGCGACCCCGTCGGCGCGTGGCGCGCAGGTGTCGCGGACTCAGAGGCGATCTTGAACGGCCACATCGGGTTGGCGTTCAGCGCGCTGTTCTTGCATGCGGACCTCTTGCACTTGATGGGCAACCTATTCTTCGGGGCGCTCTTTGGGTTCTTGGTCGCCGCCGAGATCGGCAGCGGCCCCGCGTGGCTCGGGATCCTCTTGGCTGGCGGGCTGGGGAACTTCCTCAATGCGGCGCTGTATGGGCTTGGGCTGGACAAGGCCCACTACAGCCTGGGCGCCTCGACTTCGGTGTTTGGAGCGGTGGGGCTGCTGGCGATTTTGGAGTGGGCGCGGCGACGTGGAGGGCCGGACACCGTATTCCGGAAGATGGCGCCGCTGGTGATGGCGTTCGTGATGCTGGGGCTCTATGGAGCGGCAGGCGAGCGCACGGATGTCTCGGCCCACGCGCTAGGGCTCTTGGCCGGCGGTCTTCTGGGTCTGGGCATTTTGCCGATACGCGAGCGCCTGACTGGTCGCGTCGCGACGGGCATGGGCGTCTGTGCCGTGGGTCTGGTGGCGGCGGTATGTTTCTCGGTTTGGGCGTGATTTTGGACCGCCGCATAGAATCGTCTGGGGTCCACTGCGTAGTCTGACGCGCATGTCTTCTCCCCCCCGAGTTGCCGGCCGGCCCATCTCCTTGGCTGGCCTGCGCGTCATTTTGATGACCATGTCCGGCTTCCTTGTGGTCTTCATCGCGATCGCCATGTTTGCGCATGGATCGATCGGATCGGATGACACGAGCCAAGGCGACGCCTTGCTGCCCGTCGTGGCTCTCTTGGCCGTGATGGAGAGCCTTGCCATCTTCTTCCTTCGGCGCCGTCTGCGAAAAGCGTGGACCGCCGAACTGGAAGAGAAGCCTTACGAGCCGGGCGGCGATCTCCCTACCAGCTACGCGCAAGCGGTCCTGATCGGCGCGGCCCTCGCCGAAGGCGTTGGCCTGTTTGCTGGCGTCGTGCACCTCTTGTCCGGCAACCCCTATGCGATTGGCCTTGCAGGCCTCGCGTTCTTTGCCATCCTCGCGCAACTCCCGCGCGAAGAGGCCTTTCTTACATCCAAAGGAAAACCTTGAGCGACTACGTTCTTGAGCTAAATTCCGTGACCAAGACCTACGGCGACTTCACCGCCGTGGACGACGTCAGCCTTCAAATTCCCGCCGGTACGGTTTACGGCTTCCTTGGTCCCAACGGTGCCGGCAAGACGACGACGATCCGCATGATCCTCGAGATCATCAAGCCGACTTCCGGCTCGATCTCGATCTTCGGCCAGCCGTCTGCGCTAAGCGTTCGCGAGCGCATCGGGTACTTGCCCGAAGAGAAGGGCCTGTACAAGAAGATGCGCGCGTGGTCGATCATCGCCTACTTTGCGACGCTGAAAGGCATGGATCGCAAGAGCGCGAAGAAGCGCGCGTACGAGCTTCTCGAGCGCTACGGCCTGAAGGACTTCGCCGACGCGAAGACCGAGGCTCTGTCGAAAGGCATGGGCCAGAAGGTGCAGGTCTTGGCCTCGATCGCACACGATCCCGAGTTCGTGATTCTCGACGAGCCATTCAGTGGCCTCGACCCTGTGAACCAAGAGGTCATGGAAGAGGTCATCCGCGACATCGCCGAGCGCGGCCGGACGGTCTTGTTCTCGACGCATGTCATGAGCCACGCCGAGCGCATCTGTGACCGCATCCTGCTGGTCGCCGGTGGCAAGAAGATCCTCGACGACACCGTCGAGGGCGCCCGCCGCCACGTGCCGCGTCGTCTGCGTCTTCAGAGCGACACGGACCTGGCCTTCCTCAGTGATCACGACGCCGTGGATCGCATGGTGCGCACCGATGTCGAAGGCGAGTCGACGGGCTCATACGATGCGATTCTTGCCGCCGACGGCGAGCCAGTGGACGTTGTCCAAGCCTGCTTCGAGCGCGGCGTGACGCTGCACCGATTTGACTATTCCCCCCCCAGCTTGCACGAGGTCTTCGTCGAGCTCGTCGGCGACAAAGCCAAGGAGGCTAGCTTCCGATGAGAGCCATTTTCCTGATTGCGTGGCGTGAGTACGCCGAGAACGCCAAGACCAAGGGTTTCTGGATTGGGCTCTTTTTGTTCCCGATCATTATCTTCGCCAGCATCTTCGTGCAGCGCATCTTGGACGATGCAACGCCGACGCGAAACTACGTGCTGGTCGATCAATCCGGCGAGTACGCGGACGTGATTCGGGCTGCGATGGAGAACCGGCATCAAGCCGACATTCTCGAAGCGCTGGGCGAGTATCAAGCGAAGTACTCGAAGGTGAAAACCGAGGCCGAGATGCCGGACTTTGAGAGCATGCCGGCGGTCGACCAAGAGGCGATGGCCGAGAGGTTCGCTTCGGGCTTCGGCTCGAAGTTGGGCAGCATGTTAAAGGACGGCGGACTCGAACAGGTGCTGGCGCAGATGGCGCCGCTCTTGGTGGACGACCGGCCCGAATTCGAGGAGCCCAAGCTGCGCTTCCGCGAGGTGCCTTTGCCGGATGGCATGGCAGCCGAGCTTGGCTTGGACGAACTCAGTACCGAACTGAAGCCGTTCTTGAAGGGCTCACAGTCGGTCATGGTCGATGGTGAGAGCGAAGAGCTTTTTGCCGCGGTCTTGATCCCGGCCAACATCGGCGAGCTGATCAGTGACCCGGGCTCCTTGCAAGGACTGCAGGCCGCCATGAGTGGCGCGGGCAGCCGCAGCGGGATTCAGTACTGGGCGACAAACCTGGCCGACAAGGATCTGAAGAGCCGCGTGAAGTCCTCGGTGATTGCCGAGCTGCATCGCAAGGAGTACCTCGCGCGTGGGATGGACTCCGACGCGGTCGCGGCGGTAGAAGATTTGGACGTTCCGTTTGCCGACCTGAACCCGAACAAGGCCGTCGGTAAAGAAGAGGTCAGCATGGCGGACGTTCTGCGCCAGTGGGCTCCTGTCGGGTTTGTGTACCTCCTCTGGGTGGGCATCTTCACGATCAGTCAGATGCTTCTCAACAACACGATTGAAGAGAAGTCGAACCGCATCATCGAGGTCCTCTTGTCTTCCGTGACACCGGGCGAGCTGATGATGGGCAAGCTGGCCGGGATTGCGGGGGTGGGGCTAACCATGATTGGGGTCTGGATGGGATCGCTTGTGACCATCCTCAAACTGAGTGCGGGACCGGAGGCCGAGTTCCCCACGATGCTGTGGGAGGTTCTGCGGACATCCGGGTTGATCCCGGCCTTCATGGTCTACTTCATCCTTGGTTACTTGTTGTACAGCGCGCTGTTCCTAGCGATCGGCAGTGTGTGCAACACCATTAAGGAAGCGCAGAACCTGATGGGCCCTGTGATGCTGATCATGATGGTGCCGCTGATCACGATGATGTTCATCCCCAAGGATCCGAACGGAACCTTGGCGCGCATTCTGTCGTGGATCCCCCTGTACACGCCGTTCACGATGATGAACCGCGCGGCCGCGCATCCGCCGATGATTGACACGGTGGGGACCCTGATCCTCTTGATCGTGTTCACCGGTTTTGTGATGTGGATGGTGGGACGCATCTTCCGCATCGGGATCCTGCGCACGGGGCAGCCGCCGAAGATCATGGAGCTTCTGCGCTGGGTGCGCTCGAGCTGAGTCATGTTCGCCAAGGATGACCCATCGGGCCTTGGCCGCCAAAAGTTGCACTTCGAGGTCCGCCGGGCAAACCCGGCGGACCTCGATGCGTTGAGTTCGCTTGTGTTTGAGCGGCAGGGCGGGGAGCGCGCCAAGTATCGCGCTCGGTTTGAAGCGCGGCTGCGGGAGCCGGAGGAGCGCCCCGTGCTTCTGGTTGCCGAGCTTGCTGCGAGCGGCGAGGTAGCGGCCTACGGGAGCCTCGAGTGGATGGTCTTTGCCGAGGACGCGCCCGCTGATTGCGTGCCTTCGGGTTGGTACCTGACCGGTGTGATTGTCGGGCGCGCCTGGCAGCGCGCCGGGATCGGGGCGGCTCTGACGCGCGCGCGGATCGAGGCTTGGAAAGCGCTAGGTTCCAAGGCGGGTCCGCTGCGGTTCGTGGTGAACCAAACGAACGCTCCAAGTGTGCGGCTTCACGCGGCACTTGGTTTTGTGGAGGAGCGCGGTTCGGGCGAGTTTCAGATGCCCGGTGTCAGCTTCACCGGTGGGACGGGACTCTTGTTCCGCCTGGACGCCACCGGAAGTTAGTCCGCCAGAGGCCCTTCGCGGCGGCCGCCGACAAAGACCCCGCTGTGGTCGGGATCGATGGCGCCGTCCTTGTTCCATTGGCGCCAGGGGCCGCTTCGCAGGCCGCCTTCCAAGCGGCCTTGGGACTGGGGCGTGCCGTCTTCGAGGAAGCGCTGGATGAGGCCATCTCCAGGAGCGCCAGCCGGGTCGTATTCGGCTTCAAGTTGCAGCTGGCCGTTCGGGTACCAGTTGCGCCACAGACCGATCTTGCGGCCTAGCTCGAAGTGGCCTTCCGAAAGCGGAACCCCGCCTCTGTAGAAGCGCTTCCACAGACCATCGGGGCGTCCGATCCGAAACGCTCCTTCGAAGCGCGCCTCTTGATCCGGCCACCAAGCGCTGGCGGGTCCACCGAGCTTGCCGGCCTCGAAGGTCTCAAGGGATTTTTGCGATCCGTCGGGGTACCACGTTGTCCACGTGCCGAAGCGTTGGCCGGCCTCTTCGCGGCCTTCGGACCACAGCTGGCCGCTGGCATAGTGCGTGCGCCGAATCGGATCCACGCTTGAGCCGCCGCGTGAGCAGCCAAGTACGCACGCTAGAAGCAGTACAAGGACGCGGCTATTCATCACCCGCGTACCCCGTGTTCGAGAGGTCGTCGCGTTCGGCGGCGCCCAGAGCCAGGCGCCAACTATCGGCGTGTTGCGTGGCAATCTTGGTGGCGGCTTCGAGGCGCCTTTGCAGCTCGGCTTCGGAGTCGGCGTTGAGCGCAGTGGGGGTTTTCTCGCGCGCATCAGTGCTGCGATTGAAGGCGACCGGTTGCTCGAAGCGTGGTGACCAGAGCTGCTTGGACTCGCGTGTGACCAGCGCGCGCGAGGAGAGCGCCGCGTTGCGCTCAAGCTCGGCGAGCGAGGCCGGAACCACGAGGTCCTCGCCCTTCATCAGGGGCACGAGGCTGAGGCCTTGGCTCTCTTCGAGGGGCGCAATCCCCAGCAGCTCGCACAGCGTGTTTGCCACGTCGATGCTGCGCACCATCTGCTCCACACGCGCGGGCTCGAAGCCGGGAGCGCGGATGATCAAGGGGATGTCCAAGAGCTCTGCAAACAACGTGTGGCCATGGTCGATGCCGTTGTGGTCACCGAACTCTTCCCCGTGATCCGCGGTGAAGATCACAATCGTGTTCTTGTCGAGGCCACTCGCCTGAAGCGTATCGAGGACACGGCCGATGGCGCGGTCGGTGAACGCGATCTCGCCGTCGTACAGATCAACGGGACGCTTCGTGCCGAACTTCCCCGAGATCTCCGCGTGACGCAGATAGTCGGCGTGTGGGTCGAAGTAGTGCAGCCACAGCATGAACGGGTGGTCGGTTGTCCCCGCGGTTTGCGCTTCGGCCTGCGCTTCGAGAAAGGCGATGCCTTTCTCGGTGACCTTGGGCGATGAGATGACCTCGTCCGAGCGGGTCATCTCGAGCACGAGCTCGTCATCGAAGTGCACAAAGCCCTGGTCGAGACCGTAGTCGCGCCCAAGGAAGACGTGGCTGGCGACGGCGCCGGTGTCGTAGCCGGTGGCAAAGAGGCGCTCCGGTAGCGTCTCGTAGGAGGGGGCGAGCGCATCATAAAAGGTGCGGCAGCCGTGCGCTGAGGTCTCGAGCCCGGTCATCAGGCTGGCGAGCGAGGGCAGCGTCCACGGAGCCTGCGATTGGGCGTCTTCGAAGACAATCGCGTCTACGGCGAAGGCGCTTAGACGGGGAGACGTGGCGCGCTTGTAGCCATAGGGCTCGAGGTGATCGCGGCGCAAGGTATCGACCGTGATCAACAGGACGTTGGGGCGGTCGAGCGATGTCGGGCTTTGCGGCGTGCAGCTGAGCAGGCACGCCAGAATCGCCGCCGCGAGAGACGCGCGGTTGAAGGGAAGGCCTTGGAGAGAAGCAGAGGTCACAGCGGGACGATACCAAAGCAGCGTGGAATCGACGCGCTTCAGGATAGGATGCGCATGTGGAAGCTTTGGGCAAGAAGGGCTGGCGAGGCGTACAGCTTGGCGTGGCGCTGTTCGCGTTGATCGTCAGCTGGGATGCGGGCCGGCGGGGGTTCATGCCTCTCGACCAATCCGTTGTCTTCGACGGCGGCTGGCGCATCCTGTCCGGGCAGATCCCGTGGCGCGACTTTCACGCGCCAAGCTTTGTGACACCAAGCGCAATCCAAGCCGGCTTCTTTGGCTTGTTTGGGGTCAACTGGTGGAGCTACCTAGCGCACGCCATGCTGGCCAACGCGCTGTTCGCAATCCTTGTCGTGGCGCTAGCCAGGCGTCTGCACCTGGGCCCGATTGTGAGCGCCATTCTTGGACTGGGTAGCGCCGTCATCTTCTATCCGCCGATCGGGACGCCGTTCGCGGATCAAGAGGCCTTCCTGTTCAGCTTGGCGGCGATCGCCTGCGCCTTCCTTGCGCGAACACAACCTGCCTCGGCGGAAGTCTCAGAAGAGAGCGAGGCCCAAGCGAAGCCCACCAAGAAGACGTTGTTCTTGTGGGCGCTGGTTCCGCCGCTCTTGGTCCTGGCTTTCCTCTCCAAGCAGCTCCCCGGCGCTCTGGTTCCGGTTGCAATCGCCTTGATTCTTATCTTGCCGAGCGCTCGGCCGCGCCGCGAAGGTCTGATGGGGCTTGGCCTTGGGCTTGTCGCGGTCGTCGTTCTCGCGAGCTTGCTGATGGTGGGCTTGGGCATCGAGCCCGGGCGCATCAGCTACGACCTGTTCGAGCTTCCGCTCGGCGAGGCCGAGGTGCGCCGCAGCTATCTGCCGAAGGGCATCGTTCGCCTGCTGCAGCACTTCCTAAGCGCGGGCACGGGACAGGGGCTCTTTGTGGCCTGGTGGTTGCACGCGGCGGCCCTGTGTGTGCTTGCTGCGGAGGCCGTGAAGAGGCGCGCGCGTCTCCTCACAAGTGAAGCCGTGCAGCTTGTCGTGCTGGGCGAGCTCCTCTTTCATCTGAACATCGTCACGCTCGTTTTGACGAACAACCAAGACGGCGGTGGGGTTGCGTGGTTCTTCCTAGCGGCCGCTCCGGTGTTGGCGGGGCTGCGACTTGCGTTCCAACGAACGGTGCGGATTCCGCTCGTTGCTTCGGCGCTTTTGGTCGCCCTTGTGGCGACGGATTCGGCGCGCTTCCAAACCGCCAACAACTGGACTCGTGCTGTGAACGACATGCAGTTCACCGGCGGCGAGGCAGCAGGGGAACAGCTTGCCGAGCTCGCGCCGATTTTGTGGGCGACGCCTGGATACCGGGGTTACCCGCTCGCGGATTTGGCGGGCGTGGTGAAGGCGCTGCGCGGGCGGTCCGGCGAGCTCTTTCTTGTGGGCGATAGCGCGGTGATCTACGGCTTGGTCGGGACGCGCTCAACCTCGCCGTCCCTGTGGTTCCATCCGGGAGTCAGCTTCCCCAAGCGCGGCACGAAGGGCTTCTCCGAGTGGCAAGCGAGCCTCGTTGAAGGCGTCCGCTCGGGTCGCATCGGACGCATCGTCGAGGAGGTCGCCGGAACGTGGATCGGAAGCCTGCGCCTGAGCGACTTCCCCCGCATCAATGGGGCGGTCCGCAAGCGCGGCTACACGGTCGAGGAGTTCGGTGCCTTCCGCATCCTTGAGCTGACGCCCCTCGATTCAGCAGACGCGGCTGTTCCTTCTCGCTGAGGCCGAACCCGCGGCTGCCGCTTGGGATGGGCACTTCGAGCAGCCTACCTGAGTGACGCTAGTCGACGCGAAGATCGAGCGCGGCCTGATCCAAGGCGTTGCGCACGGAGACCTTGATGTCGGGCGCGCGCCCCTTGAGGAATGCGTCTAAGGCCCATGGGCGCATTCCAAACGAGCGGTGGAGCCTGCGACCGAATCCGCGCAGAACCACGGGCTCGAGTTTGTGTTCGATGATCTGATCAAGCTCGCCCGCTAGGACCTCTTCCGAAGGCCAGGCGCCCGATCCATAGCGGCCGATACTTTCCAAGGCGAGGGCCAAGGCGATCGGCTGTTCTTCGGCGGAGAGGAGGCTGGTGGGTTGCTGGATGAGCCGGTTTTTGAATCGCTGGACGCCGACGGCCATGTCGCCTTTCGTGCCGCGCATGATCCAGGCTCCGAGGCCAAGAAGACCAGCGCGCCAGTCGGTTCCGGCGGTGGCTTGCAGGTGACCGAGCGTCTCGGTCAGGCTGATCTTCTCGTGCCGCGTCACGGCTTCCGAAGCAGCGGCGACTTGGGCGGCGCGCGGAGCTCCTTTGACGTGGAGCAGGGCAGCAAGGAGCGCTCGACGGTTGCCTCGCAAGGCATCGGGGAAGCGCGAGACGATCTTTGCATCGTAGTCGGCGAAGTCGAGCCCTGCCGTGTGAGTGAGGCGTTTGAGACCGGCGACTGGTGAGGCGTCTCTGCCAACTGCAGAGACTGTGCTGGTCACGCCGAGCAAAACGAGTAGCAGTCCCAACGCGGCGGGAGCGCGCCGCGAGCTTGCGATCGCGCCCGCGCTGAGCACGGTGGCGAAGCCAAACAGCGGCGCGTAGCGCATGCCGCCGAAGTAGTCGTAGAAGCCCACCGACAGGAAGCCGCTGAACGGAATCAGCAGGGTGAAGATCACCAGGTAGCCCAGGACGAGTCGCGCGGGGCCGCTCGAGCGCCAGCCGGCGAAAAGCGCGAGGCCCGCAAGGAGCAGAAGCTGCAAGACGCCGCGGAATCCGAGCGCGTCTTGGAGATTGGTGAACAGGTCCGCGAGGCCGGGCCCGCCCGCGTTTGTGGAGCCGAGCTCTTGCCCGTGGATGTTCAGCATTGCCGAGCCCGTGGCGATGAACATAAGGATGAGCGGCAAGGCACCGACGAAGAACCCGAGGGCCAGCATGCCCCAATCGGAGAAGGTCAGCGACTTGCGCGCAAGGAGGGCGAGTCCGACAAGCCCGATCAAGGGGGCAAGTTGGTAGTTGTAGAATAGGCCAAAGCCGGCGACGAGTCCCATAGCGATCGGCCGCGGCGCGCCGCGCAGCGCGCCGAGGCAGAGCGCGGCAAGGGCGAACTGGAAACCAAGCGCTTGATAGTGGATGCCCAGGTTCAAGAGCGCGAGCTTCTGGAAGGCCAGCGGTGAGAAGGTCCACAGCAGCGCGAAGGGAATCTCCGCGCGTCTGCCAAAGACCTCGCGGACAAGCCAGAGGCCGGCGAAGATGACGAGAAGCTCGACGCCAATCGCGATGAGCTTGTGGGCAAGCAGGCTCGGCCCGAGCGCCTTGAAGACGGGGATCGTTAGGAGCGCGTGTACGAAGCCGCCGCCTTCGTACGGATGGTAGAAGAGAACTTCGGGACCAACTGCGGGCTCGCCAAGCGCCTCGAGTTCGTTGTTGACACCTTCGAGGAGGCCACCCGAGATCGAGATTGCGGCGGCGCCGCGCACGAACTCTTCCCCACGCTCGAAGACATCGGGCGCAGTCGTCGCGACAAACAGGCGGGCCAGCACAAGCACGAGGGCTAGGCTCAAAAGTGTGAGGCGGCGCTTCACCGTGGTTTTGGCTGGGGCCGGGCCTCGAACTGCGTGCAGTCTTGCCCGGACTCGTCGCGCACGACCATGTTGGGCATCCTGCGCGTGCGGATGCCAAACAGGTGGCAGCCGTGGGGCATGTTGGCGTCGTAGGTCACGAAGTGATGCCGGCAGTGCGGGCAAGGCTGCGCGCCGGCGGCAGGTTGGTGGGGAGTCTGGGCCATGTTCTGCATAGAATGGGCTTCATGCGTGGCGAAGGGAACCCCCCAGCAGTGGACTCGATCGAGGCTTGGTGTCAGGCGTACATCGAGAGCTGCGATTTGCGTGTCAAGATTGCGCCCCCCGCGCCGCCTGCGGACTTCGCCGGCGAGCGTGATGCGCTGCGTGTTGCGGAGCCCGGCCGGCCGCCCGAGTTGATGGTTGTGGCGCGGGCGAAGAAGACTCCGCGGCCCGGCGCGCTGGTGCGACCCGATGCGCGGGCTGCCTTGTTGCACACGTTTTGGCATCACGAGCTGCAGGCCGCCGAATTGTTCGCGTGGGCGATCTTGGCGTTCCCCGAGACGCCCGAGGCGTTTCGGCGCGGGCTCTTGGGCATCCTGTTGGAAGAGATCGGTCACATGCGGCTGTTTGCGGGCGAGATCGAGCGGCTTGGGTTCCAGCTGGGGTCGTTCCCCGTGCGCGACTGGTTCTGGCAGCGCGTGCCTTCGGTCGAGAGTCCGATTGCGTTTTTGGCGCTTGTGGGCCTAGGGCTCGAGAGCGTGAACCTGGATCACGCGACGGGTTTTGCCGCGACCTTCGAGGCGGCGGGGGACCCTTCGGCTGCGGCCGTCGAGCGGCGCGTTGGGCGCGACGAAGAGCGGCATGTGGACTTCGCTCGGCACTGGTTTGGCGTGTTCTCGGGATCCGAGTTGGACTTCGAGGCTTGGTGCCAGGCTCTGCCCGCGCCGCTGTCGCCGTTGATCTTTCGCGGGAAGAAAATCGATCGCGAGGCGCGTAGCCGGGCCGGCATCGATGCGTCGTTCTTGGATGCGCTTGAGGCGTGGCGGCCGGACGAGACGGACTCGTAGGACGCGCTACTCGAAGCGGAAGCGGCGCGCGGCGAGGGCGCCCAAGAGGATGCTGGAGAGAGCCAGCAGGAGCATCGGCTGCGCTGCGCTGCCGAGGCCATGGCCGAAGTGAACAAGCTGGTGCATCGCGTCCATGGCCCAGCCCGTGGGCAGGAAGCTCGCGATGTCTTGCATCCACTGCGGCGTGACTTCGATCGGCCACCAGCAGCCGCCAAGCGCCGCGAGCACCATCGTGCCGAGCACGGCGATGCCCGTCATCTGGCCCTCGGTGCGTACGAGGCTCGCGAGTAACAGCGAGAGGCTTGCGTTGAACGCAGCCCACAGGAACAGGAGCAGCAGGACGGACCCGAGCGCCGAGCCCCAGTCCATGTCGAACATGGCCCAGCCGAGTACGATCGAAAAGGCAAGCTGCACGAGGGCCAGGCCCATGCGCCCGAGCCACTTGCCCAAGAGAGCGCTGCTTCTAGACAGCGGCGCGGAGGCGAGCCGGCGCAAGAGGCCGGCGCGCCGCTCGGAGACAAGCAGGATCGAGCCACCGGTCAGCAGGATCATCATGGTGAACATGACCATGGTGCCGGGGATGGTCTGCGCGTAGCCGACGGGCGGGTCCGGGCGCGCACCGGCCGAGCGCACATCGATGGTGAGCGCGCGCGGCCGCTCGCGCAGCTCGGTCAGGTTCGCGCTGGTGATGGCCTGCCCCTCGCGGCGCAGCACGATCGTGTCGAGCAGCAGGCTGTACAGCGCTTCCGACACGCGCAGCTTCTCGAACGTTGCCGAGTTCCCGCTGCGCGCCTCGAAGAACTGCGGCTCGAGCCGCTCGCCGTGGATGATCGCTTCCGTCCAGTTGCTCGAGGGCAGCTTCGCGTTCGTCAGCGGCGGAAAGGCAGGCAAAACCAGCCGTCGCTGCGAAGCAGTGGTGGCGCTGGGGCCCTGCAGCGTGATCGCAAAGTCTTTGGCTTCCAAGCGCTCGGCAAGCGCGTCGATCAAGACGTCGTCACCCTCTGCACTTGGCTCGTACGGCAGGATGATGGTCAGCTTTGCGGGCGCGCTTCCGCTCCCGCCACCGCCGCCAGTGACTGTGCCGATGAAGTAGAAAAACAGCGCTGGCATCAGGAAGGTCCAGAGCAGCGTCTCCTTCTGACGGAACAGCTGGCGGAGGTCAAACCGAGCGATGAAGAGAGCGTCCTTGGACATGGCTAGTGCACAAGGCTCCGCGTGAGGCGCTTGCTGGCAAGCAGCCAGAACAGGGCGCCGCTGGCGACGAGGACCAGCGCTCCTGTTCCGAGTGAGGACAGTGCGCCGCCTTCCAAAAGAACGCCTAGGCCTTCGACCGCACGTCCATTCGGGGTCATGCGCCCGAGGCTCGCCATGCCGCTGGGCATGCTGCTGAACGGGAAGAAGGAACCGCCCAACATGACCAGCGGGAACAGGACCAGGTTCCCGATCAGGCTCGCGGCGCGGCGTGTGCTCGCGAGGTTCGTGAGCCACGTGAACATGAGAAACAGCGTGCAGCCCGACAACGTGCACCAAAGCATCGCGGCGGGCAGGCTAGCTGCCGAGAGGCCAAACGCCCAGATCCCGAAACCAAGGCCGATGAGAGCCGTCAGAGCCATGAGGAGCGCGGCGCCGGCCAGCTTGCTGGCGAGCAGCGCAAGTGTGCTGACAGGACCCGTCAGCGTGCGCGCGAGTGTGCCTTGTTCGCGTTCGCTCCACAGCTCGTCGGCCAGGCCTTGGGCCATGAACATTAGCGCCATCAAAAGGATGCCGGGCAAGAGCTGCGTGCCAAATGAGAACGGCTGGCTGCTTGTTTCAGCAATCGGCTGGGTCGCAAGTTGGATCTGCGGGGGGAACAGCTTGTCCTGTAAGTCGCGGACCAAGTTGTTGATCTCGAGGGTCATTGCAATCAGCTCGGGATCCGTAAACAGGTTGCCGCCGCTCGGTCCGCTGACCATGCGCTTGAGCGGCTCGCCACCGAGGCGATGCAGGTAGAAGTGTGCCTCGGACAGAAGCTCGAGGCTGCCCGTAACGATGCCGGGCAGAATCGTCTGGCTGGGATTCGTGACGACCTCGAGCGAGGTCGGGCTCTCTTCCAGAAACGCCTGACCAAAGCCGCTTGGGATCCGGATCGCTGCCGAGCCCTCGCCGGACTCGATGCGCGCACTGGCGGTCTCGAAGTCGACCAGCTCGATCACGACCGGCATGTTCGGATTGTCGAGCGCGCCGACCAAGAGCTGGCTGATGGTGGAGTCGTCCTCGTCGGCGAGCCAGACAACGGCTTTCGGCGAAGGGCCGCTTGTGCCGCCAAACGCAAGGCTCATGAGGCCGCCCAGGATTACGGGAATCCCGAACCACATCAAAAGCGACATCGGATCCTTCAACCGCGCGAGGAAGTCCTTGCGAAGAGCGGCCAAGAAGAAGTCGCTCACTCGCGGAGCTCCCGCCCCGTGAGGTTGATGAACAGGCTCTCGAGGCTGGGCCTTCGAACCTGCGTCTCGTGGACTTCGGCGCCCGCAGCGTCGAGCGCGGAGAGCAGACCGGCGAGCTTGTGCGGCGCGTCCTCGGCGGCGAGTTGCAGGCGCGTGGGCTCGGTCGCACGCAGCTCGAAGCCCGTTGTGCGAATCAACGTTTCGAGGGCGCCCTCATCGAGGGCAGCAAAGCGTCCGGTGAACGAGACCAAGTCGAGCTCGCCGGCTGCTCTGCGCAGGGCCTCGAGCGTGCCCGAGGCGAGCGCCTTTCCGTGGTCGACGATCATGAGCTCGTCGCAGAGCTCTTCGGCCTCTTCCATGTAGTGCGTCGTGTACAAGACACACGTGCCGCGGTCGCGCTCTTCGCGAACGAGGTCGAGTAGGTGCACGCGGCTCTGCGGATCGACACCGACGGTCGGCTCATCACACAACAGAACAGCCGGGCGGTGCACTACTCCACACGCAAAGTTCAGTCGCCGCTGCATACCACCGGAGAAGTTCTTCACTGGCTCCTTTGCGCGATCGGCCAGCCCAACGGCCGACAAGAGCTCGGCCAAGCGGGTCTTGAAAGCCGCGCCTTTAAGACCGTGAACCCCCGCCCAAAAACGCAGGTTCTCGGTGGCGGAGAGCTCTTCGTATAGCGCGAGCTCTTGAGGCACGACCCCTAGCTCGCGTTTGGCTTCGCGCGGCTCGCGCACGATGTCTTTGCCGCCGACAAGGACGCGGCCAGCGGTGGGTTTCACGAGCCCGCTGATGCACGAGATCGTCGTCGACTTCCCGGCGCCGTTCGGGCCCAAGAGGCCAAAGATACGCCCCTTGCCGGCAGCGAACGAGAGCTCGTCGACCGCAGTGAGGTCGCCGTATTGCTTGATGAGCGCGTCGACTTGAATCATTGGTCGGGCCCCGTCTCGATTGGCTGGGGGGTCACCGGTTCGGGGTCGTCCTCGACGTATCCAAGCGCGCCCATCATGGCCGCCTCTTCTTCCGAGAACGTCGCCGTCGCGCTGCCCTTGAAGGCGGCCAACAGGCGGGCGATTTCGGCTTCGATCGCGCGGTGTGCGGCCTCGCTGCGCGGGTCGCCACCCGGCGCGAGGTCGTGCTTCTCGGCCGGATCGCTGGTGAGCTCAAAGAACTCCATCCGGTCGGGTAGGGGACTGCCGTCCGTCCCCACGAGACCGCGGTGGAGGATGGCTTTTGTGTCCTTCGTGCGCAAGGCGGCGGCGGGCGGCAAGCCGTGATCACGCAACCGCAGGGTGCGGGCCTGTGCTACCTGTTGCGCTTCTGGCGCACCGGCGATGAGCGGCGCAAGCGAGTGCCCATCTAGATCCTGAGGCGGCGCGAGGTCGAGCCACTCGGCCAAGCTCGGCAGGATGTCGATGATCGAAACAGGCGCGTCCAGTTGCATCCCGCGCGGGAGGCCATCATCGGCCGGCCCGGGGAAACGGACGACGAGAGGCACGTTGACCATCTCTTCGAACAGCGTGTCGTTGTGGCCCCAGCGACCGTGCTGGAACATCGCCTCGCCGTGATCCGACGTGACGATGATCAGCGCCTTGTCGTACAAGCCGCGCGCGCGCAGCTCGTCAAGGATCAGCGCCAGCGACTGATCAGCCCACAGAAGGTTCGCATCGTAGAGCGCGCGCACCGCGTCGATGTCGGCTTGCTCGAGCCCGTCGATGTTCGCCATGTTGGCGATCAGCGCTTGGTTATCGCCACCTTTGAAAGGGCCGTCATAGGCGGGATCAAGCCAACGACTGCGCGTGGGCTCGGGCGCAATGTAGGGCGAGTGCGGCTGCAGGATGTGCGCGTAGTAGAAGAAGGGCGCGGCCGGATCTTCGAGTCCATCGAGGAAGGGTGTGAGCTCGGCCGCGGCCTCCTCGGGCATGGACAGATGCAGCGGCTCGCCCGTGCTTGGGGGCGTGTAGTTGGGAGGGCGCTTCTCGTTTGTCTCGTACGTGTTGACGACGCGGTCGAAGCCCTGCATGTCGCCGAACGCCTCTCCGCCGTTCGGGTTGCCCACAACGGCCAAGCTGGGATAGCCCGCGCGGGTGATGAGCTCGCCGAGCGTGGTCTCTTCGTCGCGCAGGCGCGTGGTCTTCGCGACCATGCCGTGGCTGTCGGGCAGGCGCCCCGTGACAAGCGAGGCGATCCCGGCAAGCGTGTAGGGCGCGGGCGAGAAGGCCGTGTTGAAGCTGACGCCCTCGGCGGCCAGTGCGTCGAGCGTGGGGGTCGTCTCGCGCTCGTAACCCAGGTGGCTGATATGGTCGGCGGCAAGGGCGTCGAACACAATCAGCACGACGGGCACGCGGCCGACCGTCTGGGGGAAGCTCTGGGGCGGAGCCTCTTTGGAGCCCCCGCAGCTCGCGAAAGCGGTCGCGGCGATCCCGAGGAGAAGTGGCTTTTCGAAGAGGGGCGGCATGGCCGAAGTATATACCAGCGGCTTCGTGGCCAGGCATTCACGCGTGCAGCTAAGATCGCGGGATGTCGACAGTTGGCGTGCGCGAGTTTGCAAAGCGGGACCTGGATCCAGCCGAGCGTCTGTTGGCGTCGGCGATCAAGAGCGGGGTTGCGAACTTCCACTGGGAGGCGCCCGCTAGGGGTGCGCTCGAAGAGACATGGCTTGCGCAGCGCGCGCGGTATGCGTGGCTCTCACTTGAGCTTGACGGCCGATGGGCCGGCTTTGCGAACTCGGGGCCCTACAAGCCCCGGGAAGCTTACAAGTGGACCACCGAGGTGGGCATCTATCTTGAAAAGTGGGCGCGCGGCGCAGGCCATGGGCGCGTCCTGTACGGCAGCCTGCTTGACGCGCTCTCCTTGCGCGGTTTCCGCTTGGCGATCGCTGGGATCACCCTTCCGGGCGAGGCCAGTTGCGCCCTGCACCGCTCACTTGGATTTGGGCAGGTCGGGGTTCTTCGGCAAGTGGGCTGGAAGCTCGGCGCGTGGCACGACGTCTCGATTTGGCAGCGCAACTTGGGGCGCTCGCCGGATGCGCCGGGCTAGTTCATAGGTGCGGCCGGCCCGAGGCCTTCGAAGTGCATCCGCGGGGCGGGCGCAGCCATGCGAGGCACCGGTCGCAAGATGCGGACATTTGCGGGCGCCGCGGCTTGATCGCCGAGCGTGCGCCTGACCTCGTCGAACTCGGCTTCCGCGGAGAAGAACGCGTCCACAACACCTGGATCGAAGTGCCCGCCGCGCTCGCGCCGCACGTAGTCGAGGCAGCGCTCCTTGGGCCACGCTTCCTTGTAACAGCGCCGACTCGAGAGGGCATCCCACACATCGGCGAGTGCTGCGATCCGCGCGGCGAGGGGAATCGAGTTCTTGGCGAGCTCATAGGGATAGCCGTCGCCGTCCCAGCGTTCGTGATGGCCCAGCGCAATCTCGCGCGCCTCCTTCAGGAAGTCGATGCCTTCAAGAATGCGGCCGCCTGCAACCGCGTGCTGCTGGACCTTGGCGAACTCGGCCGGTGTCAACGGACCCTTGCGCGTCAAGAGCTCGGCTGGGACAGCCAGCTTCCCGACGTCGTGCAGCGTCGCGGACAAGCCAAGGAAATCGGCGGCTTGATCGTCGTAACCCAGCCGCCGCCCAAGGATGGCCGCAAACGCAGCGACGCGATGGATGTGGCGACCCATGTCGCGCTCGCTACTCTCGGCGGCTTGCGCCAAGACAAGGATCGTCTGGCGGTGCGCGGACTTCTCGGCCTCGAACGCGTCGTCGAGCCGCTCGAGTGTTTCTTGCAGGCGCATCGTGCGCTCGGCGGCGAGGCGCTCGAAGCGGTCGCGATCCTGGTGCAGGCGCGCGCGGAGGCTGCGCTTCTCAAGGGAGAGCTGCACGGAGAGATACAGGTCCTCTAGGGCCAGCGGCTTCATCAAGAAGTCATCGCAGCCCATGCGCATGGCCTTGCGCGCCATCGCGACTTCGCCGGCGGCGGTCATCAGGACAAAGCCAACGTCTTGATCGTCGGTGCGGACTTCGCGCAAGAAGTCGAGGCCGGTGCGGCCGGGCATACGGACATCGCTGATGATGCACTCGAACTGCCCGGGTTGCCACGTGGTCAGGGCGAGGTCGGCGCTTTTGGCGCGCGTGACCGCGACACCCTTGAGGGCGAGCGCTTTCGCAACGAGGTGGAGGACGGCGTCCTCGTCGTCGACGACAAGCACGCGGGATTCGGAGAGAGTTGGGGGTGCGCTGCCGTGAAGTTGGGGGGCGTTCATCGAGTTTGGAGGGAGGCGAAAGAGCTGCCGTGCGAATCAGCAACAGGACGGGGAGGTCATTCAACCTAGTTCCGTTCCCCGGCGCATCCACTCCAAGTTGCCATCGGGCCATCAGGAACCGGCAAAAAGCACGATCGGTAGCCCGGATTTGGGAATCAGGTGCCAGCCAACTTCTTGAGGCGCCCGTTGAGCCACTCGCGGAAGTTCTCGAGGCGCGCGTGGATCACGAGGCTATCGCTGCCTGAGAGCAGCTCGTGCGTCAGAGGCAGGTCCTCTTCTGCAAGCTCGCTGGTCATCTGCGTGAAGACTTGGCTAAGACCGGCTTCGAGTCGTGGAATATCCGCGCCATTGAGCCCGAGCAGGTCGATCCGCAACGTGACGTCTGGGCCGGACAGCCCGGCCCCAAGGCGCAGGGACTGCATGGGGGTGTCAAGCCAGTCGCGGCCCCCAAGCTCGGCCTCGAAGTACCGCGCTGGTACGGCGGTCAGGAAGTTGCGCAGGAGCCCGGGTGGCATGGGTGTGTCACCGCCAGATGCGGCCGAGACAAACCAGCGCTCGGACAGGTCTTCCCACTGCGGGCGAAGGGGCGACGCGGGGGGCTGTTGATCCTCTTCTGAATCGGGGTCGTAGCTGTCGGTCTGGTCGAGCGCCCTCGTGATCAAGTCGAGCGACGAAGAAAACAAGAGGGTGTCGTGCTGGAACGCAATGAAGTCGCTCCCGAGGTCTTCCGCATTCTCTTGATCGGCACCGAACCGGAGCACAGTGTGGTCGCCGTGCTCGTGCTCGGTCGCTTCGCTAGCAAGCGCGTTGACGACGAATCGAATCAGACGCGAGCCGGAAGAGAGGTTGAGTGCGCCGACGGCGTCAAACGTGCCTGGCGTTTCTGGATCGGCCTCGAGCCCTAAGGTGAAGGACTGCGGAAAGAAGTCGAGGAGTTTGCCCGCGGAATCGGCGTTGACGTTTTGGAGGCTCTCGACCAGCTTCTTGAGGTCGGCGTCTTCTTCGTCGATCGAGTCGGGGTCGAGGCTACCAAGCGTCTCGATGAGCGAGGCGATCAGTTCGCGCGCGGCCTCATCGTCGGCAGCGGGGGAGACGTGAATGAACGCAGCTGTGTTCTCGCCCAGGACAAAGTCGCTTGGAACCTGAACGCCTGCGCCAAGCAGATAGTTCAAGCCCCAGATGAAGGCTCCGATCAGGAGCGTCAAGAAGATCGCACAACCGCAGCCGAACCCAAACAAGAGCCGGCGCCCGCGTGACTTCGGAGGCAGGGGATCGGCGGCTGAGCTGAGGGCGTCTTCGGGCGGTAGAGGGTTCGAATCCATAGGCCGCTATTCTGCGGCTTCGGTGGCCGGTTTGGAAGCGGCAGGCAGGGGGACATAACGGAGACAGTTGACCGCCTTCGAGATGAGTGGGCCGTCTTCCTTTAGGTTCGTGGGCAGGAAGAGGGCGTAGGCGTCGGAGGCGTCTTCGAGATGAAGCGAGAGGAGGATGGCTTCGCTGTGGCCGGGTGCGACCTCGGGGCGTAAGTCGAGGACAACAAGGGCGCCCCATGAGGCGCCGTAGGGCTCGAGGGCCTTGGGTGAGAGCTCGGACTCGATGCCAATTCCGGTGGGCGACAGCTCCTCGACAATCGCGCGGAACATCATCGCGAAGATGTGGTTGGGCTCGGGCGCCGCGGAGTGGGGGTCGTCGAAGTGCAGCTGCAGTTCGGCTAGCGGGCGCACCGAGAGGCGCACCTCAAGGCGCTGATCGTCGGAGACAAGGCGGGCTTCGAAGGGGAGCGCGATGTTGTCGTCACCGGGCTCGAGGTGGAAGCCCTCGGGGATGTCGAGGTTCAGGCGTGCCTCTTCGAGGAGCTCCTCCCATGCGGTCTGCCGCGAGGCGGTCCAGGCTGGCTTGGGGGCGACGGGGGGCGCCACCTCGCCAGCCGCTTCGGGCATGGCCGCCTGTGCGTGGGCAGGTTCGCTACTCGAACCACAGCTTGCAAGGAGGAGCGCCGAGGAGACGGCGATGCAGAGAGTGCGTTTCATTTGGGAGACTCCCAGGTGGCCAAGTGGGACTTGGCGAGGTCGGCGAGATCGCTGTCCTTGGTGCGCTCGAGGAAGGCATGCATGTCGCTCTTGGCGCTCTCAAGGTCGCCCATGGCTTCATAGACGAACGCGCGGTTGTAGTACCCGCCACCGGTCTCTGGTTGCGCCGCAATGGCGGCCGTGAAGTTGGCAAGTGCAGCTGCGTTCTCGCCTTGATTGAACTTGAGCACGCCGCGATTGAACAGGGCGGGGTAGTAGGTGGACTCGACGTCTAGGGCTTCGTCGAAGTCGTGGAGGGCGTCGTCGTCGCGGCCGAAGCCCCGCAGGATCTGACCGCGATTGGTCAGCAGTGCGGGGTCACCCGGCGCAAGCGCGCAGGCGCGCTCGATGTCCGCCAAGGCCTTCGCGGCATGGCCCAATGCCGAGTGCACAGTCGCGCGCGTCGCGAGCAGCGCGGGGTCGTTCGGCAGCTGTGCGACGGCAAGGTCGAGGTGACCGAGGGCCGCGTCGTACTTGCCTTCGTTCATGTGGCGCTGCGCGATCTCGAACAGAACACTTGGTGGGAGCTGCCCATGGGCGGTTGGATCGCCTTGGTCGGTGGTGTGCTCGTTTGGTAGCTCGATCCCCTCAGCGGACAGCGGGAATTCAGGAGTGCCAAAGGAGGCCTGCGCTACGGGGCTCTCGTCCGAGCAGGCGCTCAGGAGCACAAGCAGCAGGGTGGCGATTGCGGACTGTTTCATGGACCAAATCGGGGTATGGGAGCGGGGCCGGCACCTTACAGGATGCCGACCCCGCCGGGTTCGGAACTGTCGAGCTGGGGGCCTACTTGGCGCCCATTTTTTCCGCGTAGGCGTCGAACATCTTGCTCATCAGCTCGATGTGCTGCACGTCCGTCAGGCGACCGGGGGTGTTGACCTTGCCCCACAACTCGGCGTTCGACATGTTTTGGTGGCAGCCCATGCAGAGGCCGGTGCGGTTCATGCCGTCGCGCTGCTCTTGCGTTAGGGACCGAGACAGCGGCCAGTGCGTGCCGACCGTCTGGACCTGGTTGCCATCGGCGTCGACGATCACAGACCAGTCGAAAGTCATCTGGGGGATCTTCGGGATCTGAATCTGGTAGTTCGCCGGGATCGGCTTGCCCGTCTTCTGATCGATCAGATCTTCGATGACGTCTTCGGCCATGCGCGTGTTGAACAGGCCGCCTTCGATGCCGTAGCCCTGGGCTTTGGCACTGTTGTGGCAAGACTCACACGTCCGCGCCTTGCGTTGGGCCGAGTGCGGTTGCACCGGCGCCATGTCAAGACCAAGCGGGATCACATCGGTTTGGCCGAGCTCGCGGGCCTCGTCCATCGAGACCGCGATCTCGTTCGTGGTGCGCGCCACACCGTCGCGGCCGATGACCGTGAACAGCACCTGGCAGCCAGGCATGAGTGGGGTCACGCGGCCCTCGCCGTTGATGCCGAGGACCGGGACTTCCCAACGCAGGTAGGAGCGCGTCTCGAAGACCTTGCCGGGGCTCATGATGCCCGGGGTCCCAAGGCGCGACTCGGCTGTCTGGCCGCTCGACTCGCGCGAGCTGCCCGACGCGATCCAGTCGACGTCTTGGTACGGGTTGCCTTCGCTGTCGGCGCCGTAGTTGACCTGCACGTGGCAGCCGTAGCACTGCGGGACCCACGAGGAGTGGCACGCATAGCACTCGAGGCTATCGTTGTGGACAGAGACGTCCATCATCGCCACTTGGGCGTCGAGGTTTTTCCAGGTTCCGTTCTCGGCGATCGTCGCCAGGACGGGAACCTCGAAGTCGTTGCCCGTTGCGGAGTGAAGGATGACCTTCTCGCCGCGCTTGACCACGTTGCCGAGCGGGTTGCCACGGGCACTCAAGAGGAAGCCGTCTTCCGCCGGATACAGGGTGGCGAACTCGGCCGTCTCTTGCAGCGGCTCTTCCGCGAGGCCGCGACCGAAGGGGAAGAGCTCTTCGTTGAACTCTTCCGAGTAACCAAGCGGCAGGTCCCACGGAGCGGTGTCCGGCGTGCCATGGCAGTCTTGGCACTCGATCTCGACTTGCGCGAGGGTCGTGCCGAAGATGTTGCCGTCACCGTGCATGTCGATGGTGGTGTGGCAGTCCTGGCAGAGCATGCCGCCTTCGGGGTTCCCGGGGCGCGACTTGATCTGGTGATGCAGGTCGTCGGAGATGAACAGGTACTTCTTCGTGTGCAACTTCGGCTGCGTCTCGCCCTTCGAGTTCCACGGCGAACCGTAGGGGAATTCCATCAGGCCCTGGTAGGTGACGCCGATGCGCTTGCCGCGGTTGTGGCACGAGTTGCAGGTCTCGACGGGGATGCCGTTCGCGGCTTCGCGCGTGCCTTGCAGACTGTGGCGCAACAGGTGGCCGTGTTGCGTCTTGTCGATCGTCGGGTCGCTGCCTTCGTAGATGCCCTCGTTGCCGTAGGGGATGTGGCAGGACGAGCAGCCCATGCCGCGGTAGTCGCCGCGCTTCTCGCGGCCGCGCACGCCCACGTGGCAGCGCTGGCATTGCTGGCGCTGGTAGGTGAAGCCGGCCAACTTGGGGTCGGCCTCGATCTGTTCCACCGTTGGCTGTGGGATCTGCTGCAGCGAGTTCGGGTACTGATCAGGATGCGCGTCGCGCATGTTCGTGATGTACTCCTTGTACTCGGGCGTGCCGATCGTCGGCTCTTGCCCATCGGGGTCGTCAACGGCGTAGTTACCCCACGGCACTTGGTGGTTCTGCACCTCGTCGATGCCCCACGTGTGCAAGTTGCCTTGGATCTTGCCGGCTTCCGTGGCCATCAGCGACCGCTCGAGGCGGTAGGTGTAGCCCGGGTGGCATTGACCACAGGTGTTCTCGGCGACGAAGATGCTGCCCGGGTCCGGGTAGTACTCCTTCGGCCCGGCGGCGTCCATGCCGGCGGGGATGCCCTTGTGGGCTTCGGCGGGGGTCGTGCCGGCCGGGTTGCCGCCGTGGCAGACGACGCAGCCAGCCGGGTCACCCAGCGGGGTGCCCTTTTCGACGATCTGGACCATCATGTCCGACTTGGCGTCGCGGATGGGCTCGATGCCTTCGTGGCACGAGAGGCAGCCCATCTCGGCGGCGCGTTCGGGGGTGGTCGAGGCGAAGGAGGCGATGTCAGCGTCGATGGGGGTGCTTGCCTCGGCGATTCGATAACCGTTGGCAATCAGCCCTGCGACGCCCAAGACGAAGGCACTGGCGAGCAGGACCTTGGGGAATTGGGGTTGGCGCATGGGTGGGAAGGGGTAGGGAGGGGGCTCGGTCTGAGTTCGAGTACGGTTAGCTTAGGCCGCTGACGTTCGCCGAGGCAAGCATCTCCCCGGGATTAGACGATAAAGATGTCCGAATTCGTCTAAACGGTCTGCTATTCCAGCCATCTTCTAGGACGCATATAGGGGGAACGGGGGGTAGTCTGAGCCCATGACAAGCGCCCCGACTCCGCACGCCCTCGCCGTGCGTGACCTGTTCCACCTCGTTGGTCCGAAGGCTCATAAGAGGGCCATTCTCGAGGACCTGACCTTCAATCTGCCCCAAGGCGAGTTCCTGTGCCTCATGGGGCCGTCGGGCTCGGGGAAGTCCAGCTTGCTGCACCTTGTGGCCGGCCTGGACGAGCCCGACGCCGGTGAGATCGAGCTGGCCGGCAGAGTGCTGGGCGACTGCAACGCGGCCGAGCGCACGCGCCTCCGCCGCGATGGCGTCGGGTACGTGTTCCAGTTCTTCAACTTGCTGCCGAACTTGACGGTGCTGGAGAACGTCGGGCTGCCGCTCGCGATTCGGGGGCAATCCAAGCGCAAGCAAGAGGCCCCGTGCATGGAGCTGCTCGAGCGCTTCGGGCTGGGCGATCGCGCGGGCGCGTTCCCGCACGAGCTGTCGGGCGGCGAGATGCAGCGCGTCTCGATCGCGCGCGCGCTCGCCGGCGACCAGCCGCTGCTCATCTGCGACGAGCCCACGGGGAACCTCAGCCAGAAGGCCGGCGCCGAGATCATGCAGGTCTTGCGCGAGCTCGTCGAGCGCGATGGCAAGACCGTTCTGCTCGTGACTCACAACCCGCGTGACGCGTGCTTCGCCGATCGCGTCCTGTTCCTTGTCGATGGGCGCATTGCGACGCATGACGCGCTCGTTGGTCCGGGCATCGAAATCGATGCCGTACACAGCGCCCTTGAGGAGCTCGGCATCTAATGGGGTTTGTCTCCACGGTCGTACGCGGCAGCCTGTTTCGGCGGCCCGGCCGCACGCTCTCCTCGATCCTCGGCGTCGCGCTAGGCATCGGCATCGTCGTCGCGATCTTTACGATCGACTTCAACACGATCAAACGCGCACAGCGCGACCGGTCCGATACGTGGAGCGCCGATCTTGAGGCGCGCCCCGCGACCGATCTCAGCGATCCGGGCGCGACGCTGCGCGAGGTCCCGGGTGTGAGCGAGGCCACCTCTGTCTACAAGGCGTCGGTCGACGTCTCGCGGCCCGTCGAGGGTGCGCCGCCGGCAACCAAGGTCAGCCTGATCGCCCTCGAGGCCGCGCGCGCCGCGGACATGGGGATCCTTGTGATCGAGTCGGGTGAGTTCCTGCGGACGGACACAAACGAGGTCCTCGTCGGACGCGCCGTTGCCGAGGGCTTGAGGCTCAAAGTGGGCGACACGATCGACCTTGCCAAGCCCCGCCGTGCCGTGCGCAAGGAGTGCATCAACGGGGAGTACGTAAGTCGAGATCCTGGTGACGCCGAACCGGTTCCGACCAGCTTCACGGTTGCGGGCATCCTCGGCTTCGAGAACGTCGGGCGGTTGGGTGGTGGCGCGGTTGTGATCGTTGATGCCGGAGCGGCGATCGCGCTGTTTGGCGACAGCTTTCTGGAGCCGAATTTTTGGATCTCGCGCGATCCCGACGTTGACCTCGAGCGACTCGAGGAGGGGCTCGGCGAGAGCTTCACCTACAACCTGCGCGCGGGCAGCGTCGTGGGGCAGAAGGCCGATGAACGCGCCTTCCGCAACGGTGTGCGGCTGGCGGGTTTCATGGCGCTCGCGCTCGGCCTGTTTGTCATCTTTCATACCTTGTCGATGTCGCTCGTCGAGCGCGTGCGCGAGGTCGCCATCCTGAATGCGCTCGGCTCATCGCGCGCGCAGATTGGCCGCATCTTCTTCGTCGAGGCCTTGGTGATTGCGCTCACGGCGGGAGCGATTGGACTTGGCGGCGGAATCCTGCTGGCGCGCTCGATGCTCAACATGGGCATCTCGTCGCTGGGCATTACGGACATGGTTGTGGGGTACCTCGACATTCCTTGGCGCGAGGTGCTTGGGCTGACCGGGCTGGGCATCGGCATTGCGCTGATCGGCTCGGTGTTTCCGCTTGTGCGCGCGCGCTCTGAAGACACGGTGCGCGCCCTGCGCGGCGAAGACCTCGAGCTCGAGAGCCCGACTCACAGGGGCTTCAACTTCTTGGCAGCCTTGCTGATCTTGTTCGTGCTGCCGGTGGTGTTCTTCTCGCTGGTGCCCTTGGTCGGCGAGGCTGGGCGCGAGCTTCTCTCGATCGTCTTCCTGGGGATCACGGTCCTGGGCTTGCTGGTCGGGACACCCTTGTTGGTGCCCGGCATCATGGCCCTTGTGGCGCGGCGGATCAGTGCGCCCTTAGCACGCCTTTCGCCGTTTGCTGGGCTCTTGGCGTCGCGCAGCATCACGCGGAATCCCACGCGGATCGCCGCGTCAGTGGCAGCGATCGCGCTGGTGACCGCCGCCTTTGTCGGCCTGCGCGGCTTGACGGGCAGCCTGCATTACGAGACGAAACTGTGGGCCGCCGAGGCGGTGGACTACAAGGTGTTTTTGCACGGACTCGACGGCGCGTCGTGGTCGAACTTGGCCGCAGCGCTCGATGGTGAAGAGGGCATCCTTGGCGTCGAGCCGGGCAGTGCGCGCATCGAGTCGCCATTCCGCATTGTGGGCATCGATCCCGACCAGGCGGTCCACTACGGCCCGATGGCGACCGACCCCAAGCTGGCGCTCGCGTTCAAGCGGAGTCAAGGGCTGATCATCTCGTCGCGCGTCGCCGTGCAACGCGGTCTGGCCGTCGGGGACGTTGTGCCGCTTGCGACGCCGTCGCAAGGTGTGCGCAAGTTTACGGTGCTCGCCGTCTCGGATAGCTACGGTTACTTCGACGATCCGCATGAGCGTGCGTACGGGGTGATCGCACTCGAGCACCTGCGCCAACTGTTCTGCCTCGATACCGAAACCACGGACATCCTTGCCGTGCGGCTTGCCGCAGGGCCGGGCTTCGAGAAGCTGCGCGATCGAGTCTTGCCGCTTGCAAAGATCGAGCTTGAGCGCGGAGGTCCCGCCCCCGCGAACCTCTTTGCGGAGACGGGTGCATCGATTCGCCAGCACGAGATCTTCGACATCCTGCGCGACTTCTTGGTCTTCGATGTGATCATCCTGATGACGCTCTTGATCGCAGGTGTTGGGGTCCTGAACGGCCAGCTTCTGGCCGCGATGGAGCGCTTCAAAGAGTTCGGTGTGCTGCGCGCGCTGGGCGCTGATCAGCGTCAGATCCGCAACTCGGTCATGATCGAGTCGGCCGTGATCGGCCTGACGGGAAGTGTCGTGGGGATGCTGCTTGGCTACGGGCTTGTCTACATCATGATCGACGCGCTGAAGCTCTTGTCCGGTCTCGAGCTACCCCAAGTCGGCTTCCAGTGGGACTACCTGCTGGCGGGTGCGGGCGCCTTCCTCGTCACGATTGTCGCCGGGCTCTATCCCATCTGGCGGATGAGCCGCATGGACCCGGTCCGCGCCGTGCGAACCGGGTGAGGCCGCATTGAAGGAGCACGGGCCGCCGCCGAACTCGCAGTTCGACGGCGGCCCGTGCTCGTCCGTTTCATGCCGCTCTAGGCGACTTCGACCGGGAACATGTGCACATCGCGCTGCGGGAACGGGATCGAGACGCCCGCGGCATCGAAGGCTTCCTTGACCTTCTTGTGGGTGTCGAACCACACGTCCCAGTAGTGATCGGGATGCACGAATGGGCGGCAGACGAAGTCCACGCTCGAGGCGCCGTGGCCGACGCAGGCGACGGTCGGTGCCGGCGTGGCAAGCACGCGCTCGTCGGCTTTCAAGACGCCCATCATCAGCTCCATCGCCTTGTCCATGTCATCGCCGTAGCCGATGCCAAAGGTCATGTCGACGCGCAAGTTACCGTTGACCGAGTAGTTGATGATGTTGCCACCGGTGATCGCCGAGTTCGAGATCACCGCGCGCTTGTTCTCAAGCGTGTTGATGATCGTCGCGAACACGCCGACTTCCGAGACGATGCCAAGCACGCCCCCGGCCTCAACCAGATCGCCTTCGCGCATCGGCCGGAAGATCATCAGCATGACACCCGCGGCGAAGTTCGACAGAGAGCCTTGCAGAGCAAAACCCACTGCGAAGCCGGCAGCGCCAAGGACCGCAATGAAGCTGGCAGTATTGACGCCAAGCTGGCTGATTGCCGAGATGAAGACAAAGGCCATCAAGCCCATGTAAGTGACAGATGCAGCAAAGTTGATCAGCGTCGGATCGAGCTTGGAACGACCAAGCGCCTTGCGCATGAGTGCGGTGATCAATCGGGCCACGATCCAGCCGAGAATCAGGATGGCGATCGCACCGAGGACGGCAGGTGCGTACTCGATCGCCTTGTCCTTCGCGAGGATCACGTAGTGTTGCAGCTGGCTGACGTCGGTCAGGTCGATGGCGGTATTCGTGGCATCGCCACCGGCGGCCTCAGCGGTTTCGACCGGAGCGGCGGCGGAGAGTCCCGACGTGGCCAGCGTCGAGCTGAGCTCGTGGAAGGAGTCGGCAAGGGATTGGATGGCCTTGGCCATCTCTTCAGAGCCTTGTTGGGCGAAGAGGGCGAGGTTCATAGGGAGGGGGGGCAAGGGGAAGTGAACGTTTCTTGCCGCTATCCTAGGTGCCATGAGCTTCCATCCAAAGCTTCGGCCCTCTTCCCTACAGCCTTGTCACCTGCAGCCACGAGGGCACGGCGCCCCTCGAAGTTAAGCTCTGGAGCATCGTCTCCGGAACCGTAAGGCAACTGCGCGCCGGGTGTCGGATGACGAGCGACCGCCCATCCTCCCTCCCAACTGGCCGGACGACTCTCCGCCAGTCGGCATCCTCAAGAGCCCCAACACATCGTGCGCGAAACTCTGAGCGAATCCCGGAGAGTGTGCAGTTGCGGCAGCCTCCAGGACCGTCGACAGAACGCCGACAGTGGGGCCGCCTCATTCGAAGTCACCGTTCCAGAAAGTGCTTGCGCGGCAAGCGCGATCAAGCGGCGGTGACAGGTACCGCGAGGAGAGTGCCCGTTCGCTCTTGCGAGGCGGCGATGCGTTGTGCGATCCTGCTCGTATGAAAATTTTGATGCCGAATCACTTCCCCTTGCAAGGGTCTGGAAGTGGGATCTACACGCTGAATGTTGCCGCGGAACTTGTGAAGGCCGGACATGAAGTTCTGGTGATCACCCCCGAACATCAAGCCGACGCGGAGCCTCGGTTTCCGACTCGCAACATCCTCTTCAGCAACGGTGAGAACGAGGGAGCCGAGCTGGATTTCAACTTCCCGTGCTTCACCACGCACCCGCGCAGCAACGTCACGTTCTACGATCTGACGGATGACCAAATCAAGGCCTACATCGCTGCCTGGGAGCGGCACATGGCCAGTGCGATCGAGAGCTTCCAGCCCGACATCATTCACGCTCACCATGTCTGGATCACGCCCTATGTCGCCGCCGGCACCGGCCTGCCCTATGTGATTAGCTGTCACGGGACGGACTTGATGGGATTCGAGCGCGGCCCGCGCTACCGCGATTTCGCGCTGCTGGCCGCACAAAAAGCGCACGCGATCATCGCGATCTCCAATCAGGTGCAGGCAGATGCCGTGCGCATCTATGGGCAACCCATCGAGAAGGTGCCGTTGATTGGCAACGGCTTTGGCACGGACCACTTCAAGCTGTACCCCGAGCTCACCAAGACGGGCGTTCTGCAGCCGTTCGGGCTGGAGGGTGGCGACCAGCCGCTGGTCTCCTTCGTGGGCAAGTTCACCGACTTCAAGGGGATCGATGTTCTCTTGAATGCCGCCGCGATTTACGAGCGCGAGCTTCCGGGGATTCAGACGGTCCTGGTGGGGAACGGGGTGCTTTGGGACGAGCTGCACGCGCTTCGCGACAAGCTCGGACTCAAAGGCGTGCACTTCCTGGGCCACCAACCTCAAGAGACCTTGGCGTGCATCTACAACGTCGCGGACGTCGCCGTCGTGCCCTCGCGCATCGAGCCCTTTGGCTTGGTCGCGGTCGAGGCCTTGGCTTGCGGGACGCCGGTGGTGGCGACCAACGCGGGCGGCCTGCCCGACTTCATCAACGAACAGGTCGGCGCTCTGGTCCCAGTGGGGGATGCCCCCAGCTTGGCGCGCGCGATTCTCTCCGAGATCCAAAACGGCACGAAACAGACCAAGGGTGTCTTCGCCAACGAGTACGCCTACAAGAGCTACACATGGAAACAGCAAGTGGCCAAGATGGTGGTGCTCTACGAGGAGGCGCTTCAGGCGTCGCGCGCCTGAAGCAGCGGGGGGTCGCAACGAGGACCTCGTTCGCCTATCTTAGGGGCTCTTGGTGGACTTCCTTGCGAGTCCATCCATCGCACCGTATTCGCGCCTCGGCGCGAATCTGACAAGGAACTCCATGCAGCATGTGACTCGGCTCGCGGACCTCTTTCTTTCGTTTCACGGAAGACTCTCGCGGAAGGGGTTCTGGATGGGTTTCGTGATCTTGTTGATCCCCGGTTTGGCGACCAGCTTCGCCTATGGCCAGCTGTTGCAGGCGAAGAGTTCGGAGGCTGCGCTGACCGCTCCGTTCTGGCTGCTCGGGACCAGCTTCCTCCTCTTTCGGCTTCAGATGCCGCTCTTTGTCAAGCGGCTTCACGACCGTGGGTCTTCGGGCAAGGCCTATGGACTATGGGTCCTCGTGGCGGTGCTGCTCTCCGCGGCGCCTCCTTGGATTGCGCCGCTGATCGCATCCGGCGGTGTGGGGTTGCTGATCACCTTCATGGCGGTCTTTATGCTTTGGGGATTGGCCTCGATCTGGTTCTTCGTGCAAGCCGGATTCCTTGGGCCGCGGCCAACGGGGCAGCGCTTCGCGTCGGCTCATCAGAGCTCGCATGTGCGCGGAGTCGCGGAGTGTGCCGCGGCTTGGGTCTTGGGCGCCGGTCTCGCGCTGGTGTCGAGTCCGGACGCAGGCATCGTTGCACCGCGCGTCTCTGCGCGCCTCGAAGTCAGCGTTCCAGCCGTCGACTTGTCGGCCGGCATGGATGAGGAAAACCGGCGCCTGCTGGCCCTCGAGCTGCTGCAAGTCGAAGGGGTCACGGAGATCGCTTCGACGCTCTCCGGTGCAGGTGTCACCTTCGAACTCACGCTTGAGCAAGAGGCTCAAGCGGACGCGGTTCTGCGTTCATCCCTCAATGTTCTCAGTTCGAGCGCGGACAACGAGCTGGTGCTCGCGCCGCTTCCGGACCGATTTGGCTGGCACGTCTTTGAGGGGGCTCGGATTCGCATGCGGCCGTTTGTTCCTGGCCTAAGCCGGACCTTGTTGCTGGGCAACCCCGTTCGTGACGACGCAGATGCGCACGACCTTGTGGCGTTGCTCACCCGCCTGCCAGGCATCGCTTGGGCGGGGCTCGAAGGCGGGCGCGAGCCCGTGCTCCGAATCGAAGTGGACGAGGCAAGATGCATCGCCTATGGGGTCAACGTCGATGAGTTGCAGGTCACGCTCAAGGACGCCCTTTTGGTCTCGGGGGGCGACCCCATGCCGGATGCTCTACACGATGTGATCGTAGCTGGAGAGGGCGTGCGCCTGGGTGATATCGCCTTGGTCGAGCGGGCACAAGATCCAAGCGGGCGGACCCTCGTGCACAACCCCCTCGGCGTGATCCATGTGTTGCTGGCGTCCGGTGCGGACTGGACTGCGGTCGCGAACGAGATGCACGACGTTGTCGCGCAGGCGGGCTTTGACCGCAACTCGCCCCTGTTGGATGAATCGAGCCCGGGGCCGTATCTACGGATGACGGGTGAGGCTGCGCCGGGTACAAGCGTGTTCGAGTTCATGCGCGGGACGCAGGCCTGGCTGGATGCGCTTGTCGCCGACGCGCCGAAGGTATCGAAGAGCCTGTTGAGGTATACGGGGACCGAGGAAGGCGGAGGCGTGGGCTTCGATCTCTTCCTGCGGCTGGAGGGGGACGGTACCGAAGAACTTGCAGCGATTGAGGCCAACTTGCGGGACTCTGCGCCACCGGCTGTACGCGTCTCGAGCGTTTTTCAAGGTGCACCAGGTGCCTCTGGGTTGCGCCGCGACCTTGTCTTGTTCGGCGAGGACTTAGAGTCGCTCGCCGCATTGGAAGTGCCACTGATAGAGCGCGCCGAATCAACCCCCGGAGTCCGTGTGATCGACGTCCTGTCTCCAAGATCGGATGCGCAGATCATTAGCATCGAGTACGACCACGAGAGGCTGGACCGGCTGGGCATGACGGTCGCTGAGGTCTCGGCAAGCGTGCAGCGGCGCGTGGCTCAACTGGGTGATCCACGCCGAAATCTCTCAGACCTGGGGGACATCATGGTTGGGTCAGGGATCATGGTGCCGTTGGGAAGTGTTGCTAGCTGGAAGAGAATCGACGGGCTCTCTCGAATCGTTCATGTCCATGGCCGCCGCGCTTTGCGCCTGCGTCTTGCTGCTGACTCTGCCGAAGCATTGGCCGGCGTGGAAACGGCACTGCGTCAGATGGTTGCGGAGCGGGACTCGAGCCTCTCGCTCGAGATCGGGTCCCTGTAGCCAATCGCGGGGCGAAGCGCTGTGGGGCATTGCCCCGGAAGCGAGGGCGCGGCTGACGACGAGGGTTCTGGAGCCAAAATTGCTTCCGAATCCAAAACCCGACCTTGCATCCACGGTGGCGGTCACCCAAAGAAGACCAAAGTATCCTGAATCTACCTTCCCCGGGACCCACTATGCGCACAGTCATCCTCGGCGCGGCTGGTCGTGACTTCCACGACTTCCTCGTCCTGTATCGCGACGACCCCAGTGTCGAGATCGTTGCCTTCACCGCCACCCAGATTCCCTACATCGACGATCGCCGCTTCCCGGCTGCGCTCGCCGGTCCGCGCTACCCGGATGGAATCCCGATTGTTCCCGAGGACGACCTTGAAGCATTGATCGAGCGCGAGAACATCGAGCAGTGCGTTTTTGCCTACTCCGACGTTACGAACGACTACGTCGCGCGCATGGCCGCCCGCTGTAACGCGGCCGGTTGCGACTTCGTGTTGCCCGGCACGCGCGCGATGATCCGAGGCGAGAAGCCGATCCTCTCGATCTGTGCGGTGCGCACCGGTTGCGGCAAGAGCCAGGCCACGCGCTACATGCTTGAAAAATTGCGCGACCGCGGCCTCAAGGCGGTCGGCATTCGCCACCCGATGCCGTACGGCGACCTCGAGCGTCAAGCCGTGCAGCGCTTCGCCACCCGCGACGATCTGGTCAAGCACGAGTGCACCGTCGAAGAGCGCGAAGAGTACGAGCCCTACGTCGAGAACGGCCACGTGGTCTACGCCGGTGTCGACTACACCGCGATCCTGCGTCAAGCCGAGGCCGAAGCCGATGTCGTCCTGTGGGACGGCGGCAACAACGACCTGCCGTTCATCAAGCCGGACCTGCACATCGTGCTGGACGATCCGCATCGTCCCGGCGACGGCCTGCGCTACTACCCGTCCGAAGCGCAGCTGCGCTTGGCGGATGTGATCTTCATCGCCAAGTCGCAGACCGCGCCACCAGCTGCGGTCGAGGCTGAACGCGCGCTTTGCGCAAGTGTCAACCCCACGGCCAAGGTGCTCGCCGTCGCGAGCACTCTCACCTTGGATCCGGACTGCGGCGTGACAGAAGCCGACCTGGCTGGCAAGCGCGTGGTTGTGGTCGAGGACGGCCCGACAACCACCCACGGCGGGATGCTGTACGGGGCGGGGATGTTGCTCGCCAAACGCGCGGGCGCCACGATCGTCGATCCGCGCGGCGCCTTTGTGGGCGAGCTTGAGGCGACGTACAAGAAGTACCCGAAGCTGGGCGAGTTGATCCCGGCCATGGGCTACTCACCGCAGCAGTTGAGCGACCTTGAGGCCTCGATCAACAACCTGGACGTCGACTATGTGATCTCGGGAACGCCGATCGCTCTTGAGAAGCTGGTCACGGCCAATGCACCGATCTTGCGCGTACGCTACGACCTCGAAGAGCTCGACGGCGAGGTCCGCATCGACACTCTCTTGGACGCGTTCCTCGAGTCCGTGCACGCCACGGCTTAGTCGCTAGCTTCCAAGCGGCTCGATCGAGCCTGACACAGGGCGCGCCACCAATGGTGGCGCGCCCTTTTCTTCGGCTCTTTGCACGAGCCGATCACAGAGTCCCTGCGCGACGTCGCGGGCGAGATAACCAAGGCTCGCTTGGTGCCCGATGCCTGCGCCCGCCGTGTCGACAAACAGCCGCGCCATCTTCCAGCGCCGGTCAAACGGATTGGTCGCCAGAGAGGCTGTCTGAAGCCTGTCGCTGGGAACCACAGCGATGCGCTGGTTTAGAACCCCGTCGCGAATCAAAAATGCGTCGCCGGTATCGGCCCACGCGAGCCGGCTTGCCCGCAGCCAAGCGATCGAGGCCAACAGCATCAAGAACGCCGGCAGAGTCACAACTAGAACGAACCGGCCCCACGTGCTCCAAACCAGAAGCAGCGGCGCGTTGATCAAGAGCGCCGTCACGATGGCGCGCCGCACGAGCCGCGCGCGGCCACCCTTGGCGATGCCGTGCCACTCAAGGTCTTCGGGTTGATATCCGGGCACGAACTCCTGCACAAGACTCGCCACCTTTTCCTCGGCCAAGACCGGGATGAGCCACTGCCGCGTGGCCGACGTCTTGTCGCCTTGCGAGCGCCCGCCCGCCGTGCGGACCTTGACAAGCGCTCGGCCAAACATGCGCAGGGACAAGGGCGCTTGGATCGAAACGAACTGCACACGCCCCTTCGGGATCGTCGTGGCGTGGCGTGTGAAGAGGCCGCACTGCGTGCGGAACTCTTCTCCCCGTCGCTCGAGTCGGAAGTCGAAAAGCCGCACCCATACGGAGCCAACCGAGAGGGCAAACACAAGCAGCACAAGCCCAATGGCAAGCACAAGCTCGAACAAGAGCTCGGCGACGATGCCGTTCTGGGCAAAGCCCGAGAAGGCGTCGCGCACAAACTGAATCCCCTTGCCAAGCTTCAGCTCGTCGAACAGGCCAAGCTGTCCGGCGAGCCCAAAAAACAGCACCAACAGCGCCAGTCCACGGCCAAGGTTCAAGCCGAGAAGGGAGAGCTCGGTGGGGCCTACGCGGTGGAGCTCTTCGTGTTCAGCTTCACTGAAGGACTCGGTTGAATCGGGGGACTCACCTGCATGTTCGGAGGACGCGACGACCGTGCTCTTGGCAAAGATGCCCGCGCGCAACGCGTCGCGCGCTTCGACCGACAGGACCTTGAGGTGGGCCTCGGGCTTGGAGCTCCCCGCGGTCTCGACGCGCACCTCGACAACCCCCAAAAGGCGCTGCGGCAGGTTCTGCGTCGAGTCGACCGTCTGAATACGCGCAAGCGGAATGTGGCGCTCTTCGCGGAACAAGACGCCCTCGGTCACAACCAGCTCGTCGGCTGTGATCCAGTAGCGCAGCGTCATGTAGCGCCACGCCTCGAAGAAAAGGATCGGGACAAGCAGCAGGAACGTCCACGACTCCCACTCGAGGTTTTTCGAGAACGCAACGACCAGGATGATCGGGATCGCAAAGCCGCGCAGATGCGTCAGCATGCTGAACGGCAACGACAGAGGGTGCAGGCGGGAGCGCGGCTGTTCGTTAGACGACATCATCGGCGCGCGGTTTGAGGAGCTCGTCGCGGACACCGCGCGCAACTTCGACATCGAGGCCAGCGATCGCGGTGTCGGCGAAGCGCTCGCCAGCTGTGTAGACGATCAGTGTTGCGAGTTTGAACTTGCGCTGCAGCGGGCCTTGTGTGACCTCGGTGTGTTGCACGCGGGAGCGCGGCACGTGGTGCTCGTGCTGGAAGACGACACCCGAGTGGAGCTCAAGCGCGCTCGGGGTTAGGCGCCAGCATCTCTTCTTCCAAGACGCGGGCGGCCAAGCGACCAGCCAGATGATGAATGCGGCAATTCCGAGGAAGGTGATGAGGGCCTGGAGGGTGAGCTGCTGATCCGGCAGGAAGTCTACGAGGGAGGCTTGGAACACGAGCGCAGCGAGGCCGATCAGCGAGATCACACCAAGGCGAATGGCGGCGCGCAGGCGGTGCAGCTTCAGCGCCTCTTTGGGCATGTGCTGAAAGGGCACGTCGCTTGTGATGGTTGCATTCATCGTGGATCGAGTTGTTGGGCGAGCTCGGCGTAGCGCTGCGCCTTTTGTGGGTCTTGCGCTTCGGTTTTGGCGCGGAACGAGTCGGCGAGCCGTGCCGCGAGCTGCGCCGAGGGTTCGAGTTGGAAGGCGCGCTCGAGGTCCTGCAGGAAGCCCGCGTCGTCGCCCATCTGGCGGCGCACAAGCGCGCGGTTTCGCAGCGCGCCGGACGCGAGCGGGTAGCGCTCTATCAGGTTGTTCAAGAGCGTGAGGCCCTTATCGGGGCGGCCAAGCTGCGCCTGCAGGAGGCCCAGGTTGGTCGCGCTGATCGCGAGCGCCGGGTCGAGCGCGAGCGCGATCTCGTACTCGGCCGCGGCGTCTTCCTGGCGCCCCATGCCGTCCAGCAAGCTGGCGCGCACGTGGTGGTACATGGCGAGGTCGCGCGCCCCTGCGCCGGGGTCGGCGTCGACTAGTTCCTGCGCCTTTTCGATCAGCCCGCCGCCGGCATAGGCCATCATCCAAAGGCCGAGGTCATCGGCGGTGGACGGCGCGGGCTCGCCCGGCCAGGCGAAGCGCCGCCAGTCGCCCGTGGGCGACTCCGCAAATCGCCAGGTGTTCGTGGCGGTCGAGGGGCCTGGCCGTGCGCGGATAAAGTGGTCGTGGATCGTGACCGCGGCAACGTCAAAGACGCCAGTCTCGGGCATGTGGCACGAGACGCAGTCGCCGTCCGTTGCGGCCGGCGTGCGCGCGCAGTGGGTCGCGCTCGTGTCACTGGTCGCGTGGCACTGATTGCAGGCCGCGCGCGTGCTATTGATCTCGCGTTCCGAGGCCGCGAGCGCCTCGTGCGGGTTGTGGCAGGTGGTGCAGTCGAGGTCCGAGTTCTGGAAGCAAACGGACAGCGCGAGCCTCTCGGTCTGGCTGACAAAGCCGACTTCGTCTGTGGCGTGACGGCCGACGAACACGGCACGCGCTTCGGTGATATCGCTCCCGGCGGCGAACGTGCCGAGGGTGGCGTTTTGTAGCTCGATGCGCGCGTCACCTTGCAAGTGGCAGGCCGCGCAGATGGACATGCGCTTTGGGCGGTCGAGCTCGGCGAGATGCAGGATCGGATCGCTGCCGAGGGGCGCCTCGCCCGCGAGGTCGGCCTCTTGAAACGTCACGTGGGAGAGCAGGTTGCCCGGGGTGCCGTGGCAGCCGGCGCACGAGATGCCACGCGGCTCGAAGTTCGGCGGCGCTAGGTTCAAGGGGTAGGTCAGCTTGGGCAGCGCGTCGGTGTGGCAGCCCAGGCACTCGGGGCTGATCGGGAAGCTGAAGCGTTGGCCGGGGGCGATCATCTCGGCGGGCGAGAGCGCGGTCTGGCGGCCATCCTCGAGGTTGAGGACCTCGAGCGGCGCGAAGTACATGTTCGTGCCGTGCTGGACAACAAGGGAGCGATCGCGGACGCCTGCGCCGATGCCAAACAAGAGCTCGGTGCCCCGCGCGTAACCCGGATGCTGGGCGCTGGTCTCGCCGACGACAAACGCGTCGCCGCCGGGGGTCGGGAAGATGCCGTAGTGGAAGCCCGACGCGCTTGGCACAGCGGCAAGGCTGGCAAGGGGCTCGAGCTCGGCTTTGCTCACCGGCCCCATGGCACGCGCCATGGCCGACTTCGCGTAGGACTGGACGAGCTCTTCGTGGCAGTCCATGCACAGCTCGGCGCCCGCTGTTTGGGGCGCGGTTGCGAACGTGGGCGCAAAGGCCGAAACGCTGGGTTCGGCGGCGGTTGTGGGCTCTTTGGAGCAGCCGGCGACGAGGATCGCGGCGGCGGCAAAAAGGGCTCGCCAAAACGGAGGGTTAGGGGCCATGGGTGGAGTCTGGCATATTCATGGGCATGATGTCCCTCACCTTGAAGCCGGTTCTCTTGTTCGCTTGCCTGTTCCCGTTGGCCTTTGACGACGAGCCGGCCTTGCCCGGGCTTGTCGATCGGGCTACAGGCATGGGGCTAGGCCCGGAGCAGTTCGAGAGCGCCGTCGCGCGCGTGGCGTTTGTGGACTTCGACGCGGACGGTCTACCGGACCTTCTCGTCGATCGCTGGCGCATCTTCATGAACCGCGCGGCCGAGTCCGGCGGCCGCGTGTTCGAAGAGGTGCCGGCTGCGACGACGGGGCTCGTGCAGCCGGACTCGCGCTCTTTGGCCGTCGGTGCCGACTTCGACAACGACGGCCTTGCCGACCTCTTGATCGTCGAGATGGTCGATGCGTTGAAGCCGGGTTGGGAAGATCACGGGCGGCGCACGCGGATCCGGCGCGGGCGCGGGGATGGCAGCTTCGAGGCGCCGGTTGTGATCGAGGGGCTGCGGCCCGCGACGGCGTCGGCGGTGGCTGTGGGCGATGTGAATCGCGATGGGATGTTGGACCTGTTTCTGGGCAACTGGTACACGAGCTACGGTGCGTCGTACACGGGTTACGCGAACGACTTGTGCTTGGGGGTGCGCGGCGAGGGGCTGCGCTTTGAGGTGACCTCGCTGCCGCTTGGAGCGTCGGAGACGGACGAGTCGGATGTCGACTTGGACTTGGGCGGGCGGCCAACTTATGGGGCGATGATCACGGCGTTGGAGCCGGGCGCGCGGCCGCAGGTTATGGAGCTGAACTATGGTCGGCGTTGGAACCGGCTGTGGCGCTTCGATGAAGAGGCCTGGCACGACATCGCTCCGCACACGCGCTTTGATGCGGACGACACGCGCTCGGCCGGGTATCCCAAGTGGGCGACGGACTCGTTTTCGGCTCGGAAGCCGCCGATTGTGCTCGAGCCCGAGCTGCCGTTTCGCTCGGGTGGCAACACGTTTGACGCGGCGTTGGGAGACGTCGACCGCGATGGCGACTTCGATGTGTACGTGGGGGAGATCACGCATGCTTGGGCGGGGGACTCGGCGGACCGCTCGTCGATTTTGTTGAACCGGCTCGAGCGCGGCGAGCTGGGCTTCGAGCGCGATCCAGCATGGAGCGTGGATCGGATCCCCGAAGACGTGCGCGCCTGGAACCAAGGCGACCTGTTTGGTGCCTTCGCGGATCTGGATCAGGACGGCTGGCTGGAGCTCTTGATCTCGAGTGGGGACTACCCCGACGATCAGCGGCTGCGCTTCTTCTCGATGAGTGCGGCGGGCCCTGTGCCCGCGGACGAACGCTTTGGTGTCGACCACGACGGCTCGCAAGCCTTGAGTTTTGGCGACGTCGACGGCGATGGCGACTTGGACATCGTGGTGGGGCAGACGTTCAACCGGTTTACGAAGGATCAGCGCGCGGGCAGGACGCCCCAGCTGAAGTTGTTGATCAACGAAGCGGCGAAGGGAGCCTCGCTTGAGTTGTTCTTGGCCGGCGACGGGGTCAGCGTCAATCGCGATGCGCTGGGTGCCGTGTGCGAAGCCACGATCGAAGACGCGGACGGCAACAGCGTGCGGCTCTTGCGTCAGCTTGTGGGTGTGGGCGGTCACGCCGGAAAGGCGGACGCATTCATGCTGCACTTTGGCTTGGGAGAGGCCGACGTGGTGAAGAGCTTGGTGGTGCGCTGGCCGGATGCCGCGGGCACGACGCAGAGCTTCGAGAGCGTCGCGCCTGGGCGCTATCGGCTTGTGTACAGCGGCGAAGGTGCGGTCGCAGTGCCAAAGCTAGGTGAAAGCGGCGCACCTGCGGGGCTGACTCCCTACCCTCTCGGGCTATGAAGACCTATGACGTACTCGTGATCGGCGGAGGCACCGCCGGCACCGCTGCCGCTTCCGCCGCCGCGCAAGCTCTCGGACCGAACGCCCGCGTGGCGATGTTCAACAAAGGCGAGCTCGGTGGCCTGTGCATCCTGCGCGGCTGCATGCCCACCAAGACGCTGCTGCACGCGGCGCACCTGATGCATGAGGCCGGGCACCACCACACGCCGGGCATCGGGCATGCCACGCTTGACGTGAATTTCGCCGAGGTGATGGCGAACAAGTCCACGAAGGTCGCGCGCTTCAAGAAGGCCAAGCTGGGCGGCATCGCCAAGGGCGGCTACGAGGTCATCGACGCCTATGCGCGCTTCACGGGTCCCGACTCGATCGAGGCCGATGGCGTCCAATACTCGTTCACGAGAGGCGCCGTGATCGCTGCGGGATCCGTGCCTAGCCTGCCGCCGATCGAAGGCATCGAGGCGTGCCTGGAAGCCGGGCTTGTCTGGGACAGCGACGACGTCATGGCCATGCAGAGTCCGTTAAAGACGGCGATCGTCCTGGGTGGCGGCGCAATCGGGCTTGAGCTGGGCTTGTTCCTGGCGCGCATGGAGACCCAAACGTTCATGGTGAACCGCAGTCGCTTCTTCTTGAAGATCGACCCGGACATCGCCGACGAAATGGAGGCCGCGCTGGACGCCGAGCCGAACATGACCCGCATTGCGCCGCTCACGGCGAAGAAGCTTGCGGTCGTCGATGGCGAGGTGCACTTCACGATTGACGACGCGGGCGAAGAGCGCACGCTTGTGGGCGAACGCTTCGTTGCCGCGACCGGAAGGCACGCGCAACTGGACGACCTGGGGCTCGACCTAGCGGGCGTGAAGTTTGCGCGCGGCCGCGTGGAGCACACGGCTGCGATGCAGACCTCGAACAGCCGTATCTTTGTTGCGGGGGACGTGACCGGTGCCGAGCTCTTGTTGCACGTCGCCAACTGGGAAGGCAAGGCTGCGGGTCTGGGTGCGGCCGAAGTGCCGGGCGACCACAGCGTCGAGCGGCGTCTGAACATGGCGGTGGTGTTCACCGATCCCGCGCTTGCGACGGTGGGGCAGACGGAAGCCGAGGCGCGCGCAGCGGGCCTGCCGGTGATCACGGCCAAAGCGCAGCTCGCGCAGACGGGCCGCGCGATCACGATGGACGTCCAACACGGCGTATGGAAGATCGTCGCGCACGCCGAGACGGGCGAGATCCTTGGCAGCCAGATCCTGGGCCCGCGCGCAGACGATTTGATCCACATCATCTCGACGGCCATGTACTACCGCGGGACCGCTGCGGATCTGTTGCAGATGCCGTGGTATCACCCGACGATCAGCGAGGTGGGCCTGAGCCTGGCGCGTGAGCTCGCGGCGCAGGTGCAGCCCGGCGCTTAGACGAGGCTCTTTGAGCCGGGGCGTCACGGGGCCTGCAAACTTCCCGGGTCCAGGCCTTTCGGCTTAGGAATCTAGCGCCCTGCGGCCGGCTGGTTCAGGCCGTCGTGTTTGCCGCGTGTATAGGAGTCCAACCTGGGGACTTCGGGTTGGGCAGGAGCGGGAGTGGGTTTTAGACTCGTCCGTTCGGATTTACTCCCTCCTCCCGATTTTGGTGACGCTTGATGCGCTCGAATTCTGTCTTTTGGGCCGCCCTCGGTGGCGGCCTTGCTCTGTCCTTTTCCCTTTCGTCGGCGGCTTGCGCGGCTGCGCCTGTTGCGATGGCTTCCGCCAGTCCGCAAGCGGCTTCGGTTGTCCGCATTGCCGAAGGCACGCTACTGCTGCAGTCGCCCACGATCTCGGCCGAGCACGTGGTCTTCCGCTACGCCGACGATCTGTGGATTGTTGGTCGCCATGGTGGCGAGGCACGCCGTCTGACGTCGAGCCCGGGCCGCGAGACGGCGCCGCAGCTTTCACCCGACGGCAAGCTCGTCGCGTTCTCGGCGCAGTATCAAGGCAACACGGATGTGTACACGCTCCCCGTCGAGGGCGGGACTCCAACGCGGCTGACGTGGCACCCAGGTGGGGACACGGTGTTGGATTGGATGCCCGATGGATCAGGCGTGATTTTCTCAAGCTATCGCGACTCAGCTGCTCCTGCCGGCAAGGCGTTTGTCGCTTCGCTTGCTGGTGGAACTCCGGCAGCGCTCGAGCTCCCCAAGGTGAGCCATCTGGCCGTCGACCAGGATGCCAGCCACTTTGCCTACACGCCCACGCGCGACGCGTTTGGCACGTGGAAGCGCTATCGCGGCGGGCGGCTGGCTTCGGTGTGGCTGTTCGACCGCGCGACGCACGACGTCGAGGTCGTGCCGCACGGCCTGGCGAACGACAGCTTCCCCGTCTGGCTCGGCGACGAGGTCGCGTTTGGCTCGGACCGCGACGGCGTGATGAACCTCTTCACGTTCATGCCAGGTGACAAGGACGTCAGTCAGATCACGGAATACACCGACTTTCACATTCGCAGCATGGACGGCGGCGCAGGTCTGTGCGTGTTCGAGCAAGCGGGCAGCCTGCACGTGTTCAACCCGAAGGATCGCTCGGTTGAAGACCTTGTGATCGAGGTCAAGAGCGACGGCCTGTTCGCGACGCCGCGTTGGCAGAAGGCAGGGCAGACGGTGCGGCAGGGGGACATCGCTCCGAACGGCAAGCGTGCTGTCTTCGAGATGCGCGGCGAGATCGTCAGCATGCCTCGGGAGCATGGAGATGCCCGGAACCTGACCAACTCGCCTGGGGCTCACGACCGCAGCCCGGCGTGGTCGCCCGATGGCAAGCGCATCGCATGGCTGAGCGACGCCGATGGCGAGTACAAGCTGCACTTGCAAGAGTCGCGTGGCCGCGGCAACGTCGAGGTGCTGGACCTTGGCGCGGGCGGCTTCTTCCGCGACTTGTCATGGAGTCCCGATGGCGAGCAGATTCTGTTCGTGACCAAGACGAACCGCATTGCGTACGTCAGCGTGGCCGACGGCTCGCTGCACGAGGTCGCGGTGGTGCAAGGTTCGCTTGGCGAGGTACAACCGCGTGCCGTCTGGTCGCCGGACTCGAAGTGGATCGCGTTTGTGAACCGCAACCCGCGCACGCTGTTTGATCACATCGACTTGTTCGACGTGGCGACGGGCGTGATGACTTCCGTGACCGACGCGTTTGCCTATGCCGAGGACCCCGCGTTCTCATCGGACGGCAAGTACCTGTACTTCAATGCCAGCACGAACCGCGGCTCGAAGCTGATGGGCCTCAACATGAACGCGTCCGAGGCGCGGGATTGGGATGGCTCGTTGTACGTCTGTGTTCTGAAGGCCGACGAGCCGAGCCCGCTAGCGGCGCGCTCGGACGAGGGTTACGACGAGGACGGGGACGATGCGGACGAAGCCAAAGCCGACGATGCCGATGCCGACGATGCCGATGCGGACGATGCCGATGCGGACGATGCCGATGCCGACGATGCCGAAGAGGTTTCCGAGGCGAGCGCAGCTGATGACGAGAGCGGGGATGCGGCTGAGACCGAAGAGGCCGAAGAAGAACCCGAAGTTGCCTCCGTCGATGTCGAGGGCTTGAACCAGCGCATCTTGGCACTGCCGACCGGCACGGGGCGCTACAGCAACCTGCTCAGTGCAGGCGACAAGCTTCTGTTCGTCGAGTACGACAAAGACTTCAACGCGAGCCTGTGCTCGTTTGACTTCGAAGGCCGCAAAAAGGAGACGCTGCGCGAAGGCGTGGATGGTTTCACGGTGTCCGCCGATGGCAAGTCGCTTTTGGTCTCGGCTGGCGGCGGATTTGAGATCACGGGCCTGTCCGGAAAGGACGGTGATCGCATCGCAACCGGTAATGTGAAGCTGTTCGTCGATCCCAATGAGGAGTGGCCCGAGATCCTGCGCGAGGCGTGGCGCATCGAGCGCGACTACTTTTACGATCCTGCGATGCATGGCGTCGATTGGGACGCGATGTGGGAGCGTTGGTCGGCATTCTTGCCGCACGTGCGCCACCGCAGCGAGCTGAATCTGTTGATTGGCGAGCTGATCGGCGAGCTGTCGTGTGGGCACGAGTACGTCAGCGGTGGCGAGTTCCCGGATGCCCCCGAGGGCACAAGCGGCGGGCTGCTAGGCGCGAACTGGGCCGTCGACGGGGGCCGCTATCGGATTGCCGAGATCTTCGCTGGGCAGAACTGGAATCCGCGGCAGCGGGCGCCACTGACCGCACCGGGTGTCGACGCGCACGTCGGCGACTACCTGATGGCCGTCAATGGTCGCGACGTGACCGGCGACATGAACCTGAACCGCGCTTTCGAGGGCACCGCTGGCGAAGAGGTCGAGTTGACCTTGGCGTCCGACGCAACGGGCACGGACTCACGCAGCGTGAAGGTCGAGCCGATCGGTTCCGAGTTCGGCTTGCGCTTCGCCTCGTGGATCGAAGGCAACCGCAAGCGCGTCGACGAGCTGTCGGGTGGCAAGCTGGCTTACATCTACATGCCGGATACGGGCGGCCGCGGGATGAACTCGTTCGACCGCGACTTTTACAGTCAGCTCGACAAGAAGGGACTGGTTTTGGATGAGCGCTACAACGGCGGTGGGCAAGTGGCCGACTATGTGATCGAGACGCTCAGTCGCGATGTGATGAACTTCTGGATCAACCGCGAGGGCTGGGTCGGGTACACGCCGGCGGCGCAGATCGACGGGCCGAAGGTGATGATCATCAACGAGTCCGCGGGCTCGGGTGGCGACTGGATGCCGTGGGCGTTCCAGGGCACGGGCGTCGGCCCGCTGGTCGGGACGCGCACGTGGGGCGGGCTCGTCGGGATTAGTGGCTATCCGCCGCTGATGGACGGCGGCAGTGTCACGGCGGCGAGCTTTGGGATCGTGGGTACCAACGGCGAATGGGCCGTGGAGAACGTGGGCGTGAGCCCGGACTTCGAAGTGATCGAGTACCCCGGACCGATCATTGCCGGACACGATCCGCAGCTGGAGAAAGCCGTCGAGGTTGCGTTGAAAGCGCTCGAGACCTATGAAGCGCAACCGGTGCCGAGCTACCACCCTCCAGCACCACGCTAGAACCTCCGAGGATCGTTAGTGCGCCGTCAGTTCGCGGGAACCGCGAGCTGGCGGCGCATCCATACCCACGCAAACAGCGAGGCGATGCCACCGCCCAGTGCGCCGCCGATGATGAGGCCTTCAATTGGCTCAAGGCCAACCGTAGATCCGTGTAGGAAGCCCGCGGTCCCGAGTGGGATGACCAGCACAAACGTGCGCAGGGCGCTGAGGATCAGCCCCGGACGGGCGAGCTGCAGGCCCTCAAAGGCTGGCCGCATCAACATCAAGGGAGCGCCAAACAGGATGCCAATCGGCAGGCAGTACATGCCTAACGTGGCAAGCCGGCTGGCGGCGGGGGAGTCGGTCAGCGCGTGCGCGATCACGGGGCCTGCGAAGATCGCAATCGGCGTGACGATCAGCAGCGAGTAGAGCACCGCCACGCGCAGGCCGAGGCGCAGTTCGGAGCGCATGCGCTCGTGATCGCCGGCGCCGTGCAGGCGCGCGACAAGCGGCAGCGTTGCGACGCCGAGCGCGATCACCGGCATGATCAGAAACCGCCCCGCGCGGTCAAGAATGGACCACGCTGCCAGCGAGTCCGCAGCTTGCGCCGAGCGTGCCAAGAGGCCGTTGAAGGCGAAGCTCTCAAGCGCCATGAAGATGAAGGAGAGCCCGGCCGGGATGGCCAGGATGAAGAGCGCGCGGGTCGGCTTCTCGAATAAGCCGGGCGCGTCATTCGTGGACGTGGCGATGCGGCCCTTCTCAAGCGCGCTGGCTTTCACGAGCCCGTAGGCGAGCCCGCCGAGTCGGCCTAGAACCGTGGCGAGCGCGATGCCAAAGATGCCCCAGCCAAACACGAACAGGAAGAGCGCGTTCAGCACCAGATTCAACATTGTGGACGCCATGCCGGCCCACATGGTCGTCTTCATGTCGTGGTGCGCTTTGACAATCGAGTCGGGCAGGATCGACCAGAAGACGGTGATGCTGGAACCGGCCAAGAGCACCGTTCCGTAGACCTGGAACTGCCCGGCCACATCGGGATCGAGCCCTAGCGATCCAGCGAAGTGCCACACGCCCGCCGCGACGGCCATGAAGACCACGCCCAAGGCCACGACGATGCGCCGGGCCGCGTGCAGCAGCTGCTTGACCTTGGCGCCCTCGCCAGCGCCCATCGCCGCGGCGAGGCGGCTCGTAAGTCCGTTGGATGTGCCGACCCAACAGGCGATCATCATGAACTCAAACGGCAGCGTCAGGCCAATGGCCGCGATCGAAGCGTCGCCCAGCCCGTCGATGGTCGAGGCGAACACCGTATCGACCCACTGAAACAGCGAGCGGAACCAGAACGAAAGGACAAGCGGACCGGCCAGCTGCAACAGGCCTTTCGTGGGCAGGTTGTGTGGGCTTTTTGTATCTGAGGCGGGGGACATGGCGCGTGTTGTACCAGCCTGGCGCGGACTCCCGGGGATGTCTCTTCCCAGTGGGGGCGCTTCCCTTACGATAGCAGGCCTATGAACGCCTTCCTGATTCTGATTCTCGCGAGCTTCCAGTCCACCGATCCCACGCCGCCACCAAGCGTGCCCGACGCCGAGCAAGGCCCCAGCGTGGGAGACACGCAAGGCTCAGGGATCGCGCGCGAAGAGATGTGGCGCGCGCCAACTGCGGAGGACTGGCAGAAGCCCGTCTTGATCACGTTTCAGCGCAGCTGGGAGGACGCCTTCGCGGTCAGCCGCGAGACCGGCAAGCCGATCCTCGCGTGCATCAACATGGACGGCGAGATCGCGTCCGAGCACTACGCCGGCGTGCGTTATCGCGAGTCCGATGTAGCGGCTCTGTACGAGCCGTACGTGTGCGTGGTGGCTTCGGTGTACCGGCACAACGCGCGCGACTTCGACAGCGATGGGAACCGCATCTTGTGTCCGCGTTTTGGCAGCGTGACGTGCGGCGAGCACATCGCGCTCGAGCCGACGCTGTACTCGTTGTACCTGGATGAAGAGCGCGTCGCACCGCGGCATGTCGTGATCGAGTTGGATGGGTCCGAGAGCCAGGACATCTACTACGCCAACGACACGGCGTCTGTGTTCAACGTGATCTATCAGTCCGCGCAAGGCCGGCCCGCGCCGCGCGAGATCAACCGCGGCGACCGCCCGCTTCCCGACCGCATTGCGAGTGCCGACATCGCGGACCGCACCGCAGTCGAGCAGGCCTTTAGCACGGGCGACCTTGCCACCCAGCGCCAGATCCTCGAGGCCGCGCTGGTGGCGAACGGCTCCGAGCAAAACCAGCTGTGGCGTATGGCGCTGCACTCGGGCTCTCCCGAGCTTGCGCGGCTGGCCGTCAAGGGGCTTGCGCAGGCGACGAGTCCGGGGGCGATCGACTTGATCCTTAGCTCGATGCGCGGCCTGGAACAGTCGAGCGATCGCGAGGTCCTTGTGGGGACGCTCGAACGCATCGGTAAAGACTCTGAGCGCGCGCGCCAATTGGTTCGCACGTTCCGCGGCTTGGATGCAAAGTCCGGAGCCGTCGACGGCGAAGCGACCGCCGTCGTGCTTGCCGATAGCGGCGGCGTGCGTCGCGATGTGGCCGTTGAACGCCTTGAGGGCTACGCGAAGGCGCTGCCGACTGGCAGCGGTACCTACGCCGTGGAAGGCGCCGCGCTGACACCCGAGCAGCTTGCGATGCAAGCGCTCTTGCGGGCCGAAGCGCAGCTGGATCTGGTGCGCTCGGACGAGACCGATCCGCGCTACCTGGCGCTGCACATGGAAGATGCCTCGCGCAACCTGACAGCGGCGCGCCCAATCATGGAGACCGAGCTCGCCTGGCGTTGGGAGCTTGTCGACATCGCGTTCGACCTTGCGCGCGGTGGGGGCGCCGTTTGGATTCAAAGCACCGAAGACCGCGCCGCGACCTTGATCCCCACACTTTCGGAAGAGGCGCGCGCGCAGGGCGGCCTGGCTCTACGCGACGTCCTGAGCGCGTTTGTCCATCAGCGCCAGCGCAAGATCCGCGACGCCGTGCGCACGAAGTCCGAGTGGCCGCCCGCGTGGATGGCAGACGCCGCCGAGGCCTTCCGCGCGATCCAAGACGCGCCGGCCACGACCGCGGCGGACTTCATCGACCGGCGCGACTTCCTCGCGTACATGGGCGCCTTCGCCGAGGCCGACGCCATGCTTGAGGGCGCGCTCGATCGCTTCCCTTTGGATGCCCTGGTGCACGAGCGTTTGCGCGCGCGGCTCCTGTGGGATAAGAAGCTCGATGCGATCGATGGGCTTGAGGGGCGCTACGAAGCGCTGCTCGCTGCGCCCGACGCCTCGCCAACGCTCGAGTGGTATGCGGGTTATGCCTCGCGCACCGCCGCCGAGGTGCGGCGCCGCTCAGGCCAGCCGGTCGAGGCCGCGCACGCCTACCGCCGCGCCATCGAGCACTTCGCGAAGGCAGCGGAGGGCCAGCCCGTGATCGAGCCCTCGTGCCACTTCCAAACAGCGGTCTGCATCGCTGGCGAGGCGCGCCTTGCTCTGGATGCCAACCAGCCCAGCATCGCGCTGCAGCTGATCCTGACCAGCTTCGAGACAGCGCCCGAGGCGGCGTCCGCGCTGGACGGACTGAACATGACCGCGATCATGACCGCGAACGCAATCCAAGGCGCGGGCTCGGAAGCCGAGGCAGCGACCCTCACCACCAAACTGGACGAGCTGCGCCAGCTGGACCCGCACCTGTTCGACCCGCCCGAGTTCGAGCGCACCAGCCAAGGCCGGCGCCCCGTTGGTTTCGGCGGCAAGCGCTTCACAGGGCCGCGCTGATCGAGCCAGACAAATACGAGGCCCGGCCTCTCCGCAGTTGGAGGGGCCGGGCCTCTTCGTCTTCAGTCGAAGTCTCTACTGCACCTCGAGCTCGAGCCCGTTTGACAGAGCCCACTGCCCGTTAGGCGCACCCGCGTCGATGCTGGCCAGCTGCATGAAGAACGCTGCGCCCGCGGGCAGAGTTCCCGGCAGAGGTGCCGGCAAACTCGCCGCGCCCGTGCCGTCGAACGCCATGAAGAACGGCGCGCCGAAGAAGCCGCCGATCAGCACATCGCAGCCGAACAGCTGGAACTTGTCCGGTGTCAGCGACAGGAACAAGAGGCCCACGCCATTGGGCAGACCGCCAGCCACATCGACCGACACCGTACCACCCGGAGTCGGGTTGCCGCTGCCTGTGATGCTGGGCACCACGCCGCCTGTGCCCGGGCAACCCGAACCGTAGGGGGTGAAGGCGCCCATGCCGCTGATCTGGACATCGTCGATGTTCCAACCCGAGTACACGAACGAGCTGTCGGTCTTGCCCATCGTCCAGCCGAGGTACACCGTCGACTGGCCATCGGCCAAGCTCGAGATGTCGAACTGCATGTCAACCCAAGCGTTGTCGACGACCTCGCCGGGGTTCTCCCAGATCACGTTCTGCGTGGCACCGTTGGTGCTGACCCAGAACTTGGCGTGGTCATACGTCGAGGACTCGACGTTGAGCCAGCGCTTGAAGCTGACCGTCGTTCCGCTCAGGTTCGAGAGGTCCATCGGGGCGCTGATGAGATAGCGCTCGGGCATGTTGTCTTGGTAGTCGCCCGCAAGGTTGTAACCGTAGACGTTCGGGCCCGTAGCACCCGCGCTCGGGTCGGGGCCACCGTGAGCCGTGCCACCGCCACCAAGCGGCTGGCCATAAGCCCAAGAGCCAAACGTCTGCCAGCCCGGATCGGTGTCGAGAGGGAAGTCGAAGGCCAACTGCTGCCCAACATCAAACTGATGCACGGCGGGAGTCGTTGTGGCTTGGTTCAGGTCCTCGAACAGAATCGTCTCGGTGTGCGTCCCGGCGCCCAGTTTTGTGGCAAGCGGTGTGAGCACGGCCGTCACGGTGGTGTTGGCCCCGGGCGCCAAGTTTCCGGTGATGGGAGCAAAGCCACCATTGATCGAGATCAGTCCCGAAGTGCCTTGCAGCGACACCTTGTACGCAAGCGTCGTCTGCGTCGCGTTCGAAAGGGTGTACGTCGTGATGCTGTCGTTGAAGGGGCCCGTAATCTGCCCCGTGTGAACGATCGAGCCCGGCGAAACCGACAGGCCGATGCCCAAACTGTCCACCGTCATGGCGCCCGTCCCCAAGGGGTCGAGCCAATCGGACAAGCGCGACGAGGCGGTGCCCCCGCCTGCCCATGAGCGGCTGAAGCGCCCGTACCAATCCGACAGATCATTGCCACACGCGGCATAGCCGCCATGCAGTTGGCCGATCACGCGGTGGTTCTGGTCGAACAGCGGCGAGCCCGAGGAGCCTGGCTCGGTCGTGCCCTTGTCCCAATCGGTGACCCGCACGTGCGTGCCGTTACCGGGCACCGCCGTGCCAAGGTAGTCGGTCGTGCTCGTCGGATCGAACTCGAAGCTGATGCGCTTCTCGTCCGTGTTCGGGTGGTGAATCGCGATCGCCGTTGTCGCCTCGGCACCCGTGCGGTCCCAGCCGGCGTAGGTCACTTTCCAGGCGGGGTTCGGTGCCGAGCCCAGCTCGACAAGAGTGAAGTCGCTCGAGCTATACCCCGAGCGGAACGTCGAGCCCGTCTGGAAGTCGCTCAGCACGCCGTCGGGCGACACGCCGCACGCCGACGTCTCGTAGTTCCAATACACAACGAGCGACGCCGCGCTGCTAGCGCTGATGCCGCAGTGATTCGCCGTCATGAAGTACGGCGTCTTGTCCTGCGCGGTGTTGTTGACCATGAAGCCGGTGCAGAACGTCGAGCCGCCCGTCGAGATCACACCCACGGCGCCGATCTCGCTGTCCCAGCCCGCGCCCTCGGGGCAGGCGACGTCGATGTTGCACGAACCCGATTTTTGGCCACCTTGCTGGCTCTTGAGAATCGCACCAAAGCCGCGGTAACCCGAACCAACTTGACTGATCTCGAGCCCAAGATCGCGCACTTGGCTGAGCGGCAACGTGACCTCGACCGTCACGCGCGAGGCCGGCACAACCGGCGTCCACAGTTGGCCCGAAGGCGCGTTGTCGGCAGCCGTGAACGGGCGCACACCTTGCGTCGTTCCAAAGAGCCCGCCGGGGTTCGTGGGGTAGATGTTCAGCGTCGCGCCGCTGGGCAGATCGAACTCGTCGAAGCCCAGGTTGACCGAGACGGCGCCGGGGGCCTCGATGTCCAAGGTCCACGTGACCTCGCCCGGTTGGTTCGAGCTCCACTGCCCGCTATTGCCCGGCGTCGCAGCCGTGGCAAACGGAACCGCGTAGCGCGGCGGCAAGCCCGCGAGGTCGCGCGCGGCATCCTCCTTGGCAATCGCGGTGGGGTCGAGGCGCGGAACGACCAGGGGATCGGGATCCAGCAAGCCGGATCCAAGAGCTGGCACTTGGGCCAGGGTCGCCGCGGTGAGCAGAAAGAAGAGGGGCTTGGACATGGGGGTGTCTTTGGGGTGGGGGCCAGCTTGTCGTTCTTAGGAACTCGCATGCTAGCTCAAGAACCCAGGTTGCAACACGATGATTCTTCCGCGCAATTTGACCCAGAATGGGTTGGAACTCGACCGCCTTGAAGTGCGTCCTAAAGGACTCCCCGATCTCCCCCAAGCACTTGTCCCCAATCGACATGCTCCTGCGCCCCTTTCTGACTGCCTGTGCGGCGGCCTTCGCTCTGTTGCCCGCCGCTTCCGCTCAAACGGCCGAGCGCTTTAACCCGGCCGACTATTTCGACGTCTGGGTACATGGTGTCGACGCGGCGGACATCTATGCGTTCACGCAGCTTGGACTGGACATTCAGGGCCGCGAGGGGGACGAGCTGTTCTGTTACCTCAGCAGCAGCGAAATCGACGAGCTGTTCCGGCTCGGCTACCAGCTCGGCATCGCACCAAAAGCCGGGGCGGGGACGCAGGCTGGATACCACACCTTTCCGCAGTTGACGACCGATCTACAGAGCTTCGTGGCCAACTATCCAAGCCTCGCGAAGCTGCACAACCTCGGCACGTCCGTCCAAGGCCGCGAGCTCTGGATGATCGAGATCTCGGACAACGTCGGCGTGGAAGAGAACGAGCCCGAGTTCAAGTACATCTCGACGATGCACGGCGACGAGGTTGTGGGCATGGAGCTGTCGATGAACCTGATCGATCACCTGTTGACCAACTACGGAGTCGACCCTGCCATCACGTCGCTTGTCGACGAGACGTCGATCTGGATCATGCCGCTGATGAACCCCGATGGGTACGTCGCGCACAGTCGCTACAACGCTCAGGGGTACGACCTCAACCGCGAGTTCCCCGACCGCATCAACGACACCGTCAACACGACGGCCGGCCGCCCGATCGAAGTGCAGCACGTGATGAACTTTGGCTTTGCGCACTCGCCGGTGATCAGCGCGAACTTCCACGGCGGCGCGCTGGTTGTGAACTATCCGTACGACTCGGACTCCAGTCCCTGGGCAGGCTATTCGGCGACTCCCGACGACGGCTTGATGATCGCGAGCGCGCTGACGTATGCGCAGCTGAACACGCCGATGTTCCAGAGCCCGGTTTTCAACCAGGGCATCGTCAACGGTGTCGAGTGGTACTCCGTGTATGGCGGCATGCAGGACTGGAACTACGTCTGGCAGGGCTGCAACGATGTGACGATCGAGCTCAGCAACACGAAGTGGCCCAGCTCGGGCACGTTGCCGGGTTACTGGAGCGACAACAAGGACTCGATGCTGGCGTACTTGCAGCTTGCGCAGCAAGGCGCGCGCGGGCTTGTGACGGACGCGGCTTCGGGCTTGCCTCTGGCGGCCTCGGTGCGCGTCGTTGGCGTGGATCACAGCGTGTACACCGACCCCGATGTGGGCGACTACCACCGCTTGACGCTACCGGGCACGTATGACCTCGAGGTCTCCGCGCCCGGCCACCTGACGCAAGTTGTCAGTGGCGTCGTGGTGGGCTCGGGCAATGCGTCCGTGGTGGATGTGGCGCTCGTGGCCAACGGCGGCGGCGGTGGGGCGACTCCCGACATCAAGATCAATGGCCAAGATGGGCCGCTGACGGTCTTGGCAGCGGGCACCACGCAGATCACAGTGGGCATGGCGCCCGGGACCGAAATCGGGGTCTCCAAAGACTGGTGGATCTCAGTCACGAACGGCTCGGCGACGTTCTATTGGACGCTTGCGGGTGGCTGGGGTGCAGCCGCCGCGCCGGCCTATCAAGGGGCCTTGTTTGCGCTCCCAAGCTTCACAGTCGTGAGCGGCAACCTGCCACCCGGGACGTGGACGTTCGACTTCGCCGTGGACGCGCCCGACGGCGTGTACCAAGGAACGGCGCTCGACTCGGCGCAGGTGACCTCGAACTAGCCAAGCTCGAGCATGACCTGCAGGCGCAGGAAGTCGACGTCCTTCACGAGGATGCCGATGGGGTAGCCCTCGGTGAACGAGAGCAGGCGCTTGCCCGCGCGAACGGTCAGGGTCGAGCCCTCGATCTTGGGCCGGTCGCCCAGCTCGCGCGCCGGGAGGAAGCCGGAGACGTTCAGTCCGACCAGATCGACGGCGATGCCGTACCGGTTCACACTGCGCACCTTGGCCTCAAGCTTCTTGCCGATCTTGGGCTCCATGAACTGGCAGACCTTGAGGTCGAAGATGGCCGTCTCGGACATCTTTGCCATGTCGGCTTGGATCGAGGCGTGCGTCGCGGTCGCGTTCAGCTCGGCGACAAGCTCGTCGGACTTCAGGGCTTCTTCTGCGCCGTCCTGTTTGGACTCGAGCGCGTGCAGCCAGCGGTGCACGATGAGGTCGGGGTAGCGACGAATCGGCGACGTGAAGTGCAGGTACGCCTTGCGCGCAAGGCCCCAGTGCTCGGCGACGTCCTCGTGATCTTTGACCTCGTAGACCGCGCGCTCGACGAGCCCCATGATGCGCTGCACCAACGCGTCGGCGTTCGAGCGCTTGCGCGCAAGCCGGATCATGCGCCCGATGTCCCGGCCAGTGAGGCGGTCCTTCTTGGGCACGCGGATCCCGAACTTCTCCAGCATCTTTGAGACGGCCTCGATTTCCTCGGGGTCCTTCTCGGGGTGCACGCGATAGATGGTGGGCAGGCCGCGTGTGCGGAAGCTGTCGCCCACGGCTTGGTTCGCGGCCAGCGCGGTCTCTTCGATCAGTGTCTGCGAGAAGTACTTCGGGGCGATCACCACCTCGATCGGCTCGTGCTTCTCGTCGAAGACGAACTTCTTCTCGGAGGAGTTGATGCGCAGGCTGCCCTTTTGATCGCGCAGCTTCTGCTGCAGGCGTGTCCACTTTGAGAAGTGCTCAAGTGGCTCGCGCAGGTCTTCGAGCAAGCGCGCCTCTTCGGTGTCCTGTTTGTCGAGGACCTCTTGCACGGCCTTGTACGTACAGCGGCGCTTGCTGCGGATGACGCTCTTGTGGACGGTGGCGCTTGTGCGCTCGCCCTTGGAGTCGAACTCCATGAAGACGGTGTGTGCGAGGCGGTCGCGATCGGGGACCAGCGAACACAGGTTGTTCGAGAGCCCCTCGGGCAGCATCGGGATCACCTGGTCGGCCAGGTAGACGCTGGTGCCGCGCGCGAGCGCCTCGTCATCGAGCGCCGTGCCCTCGACGACGTAGTGGCTGACGTCGGCGATGTGCACGCCGATCATGTAGCCGCCGTGGTCGCGCGGCTCGATCTGGATCGCGTCGTCGTAGTCCTTGGCATCGGCGCCGTCGATCGTGAAGATCATGCTGTCGCGCAGGTCGAGCCGGCCCTCGATGTCTTCGGGCCGAGGATCGCTAGGCAGGTTGGCGGTCTCTTGCAAGACGTCGTCTGGGAAGACCGTGCGGACGCGGAAGCCTCGCAGGACCACCATCTCTTCCGAGGCCATGTCTTGATACGGCGCGGGGCCGTGATCGACGGGACCTGAACCGGATGGGCGCCCCGTAATCCGCGAGGGCACGCCGACGTTGAGCGGCGGCAGCGCCGCGAGCTCTTCCTCGGTCAATTCGACCTCTTCGCCCTCGTTGGATTCGATCACCCAACCCTTCTCTTCGGTCTTCGGCGCCTCCTTTGGCTTGTCGTCACCGGTCGTCGAACGCCTTAGGGCTTCGAAGCTACTGAAGCCGCCTTGTTTCTTGTCACCTGACTTTCCCATGGAGTCAGGCTAGCACAGGCGCGCGGCTTCGGCTAAGAAGGGGGCATGCAGGAGCCCGAATCTCAGGCGGAGCCAGTGGCTCCCGAGCCCAAACCCGAAGAAGTCTCAAAACCGGCCGCATCGAAAATGCCGCCGAAAGAGTCGATCTGGGAGATCTACTTTCCGCGGAACGTGACGGAGGACAAGGCCGCCGTTCTTGTCGCCTCGTTCCCGCAGATCATCTACTTCTGGCCGTCGCTGTTTGTGCTGTTCTTCTGCGGGCTGTTGCAGTCGTTCGGCGTCGAGCCTGCGTTTCTGGGCTGGTTCGCGACCGTGTCGCTCTTGTTCAACCTGCTGGTGATCGTGACGGACCTCTCGCAGAAGAAGTTCATGATCGCGGTCTTGAGCCTGGTCGTGATCGGGCTGTTGGTCTACATCGCTCACCAGAAGGACTTCGGCTTCGTGTCCTCGATTGGGCATTGGATCGCGGGGCTCTCGCTTGTGTACAGCACGGATGTCTACTTGATCCTGACCGTGTTCCTTTGGCTGTTCATGGCGCTTGGGCTCTTACAACCACGGCTTGATTATTGGCGCTTCGAGCCCAACGAGTTCACGCACTACGTGCAGCCGTGGGGACGCGATCAGTCGGTTCCGCGGCCCGGCAGCACGGTGACGCGCGAGATTCCGGACGTGCTTGAGATGGCGCTGACCTTCGGCGGCGGCACGCTAGTCGTGCGCCGCGATGGGCAGGTTGTGGCACGTGTCGAGAACGTGCCGTTCCTCGGCCGGCGCATGGTGGCGATCGAGCGGATGCTCGGCGTCACACGCGTCAAGTCGATGGACTAAGCTAGGCCGCTTGTTCGCCGAGAGCGCTTGGCGGCGCTTCGGGAGCGTGCGTTGCCTGCCCAACCGTGCCGTTGTCGAGGCCCCAAGCTGGCCCGGGTGCCTGAGCCGTGTTGGCGACGCAGCCGGGGACAAGCAGAGCACTGAGCGACGTGGCGGCGAAGGCGACAGCCAGGCGCTGAAGGGCGCCTCTCTGCTTGGGTGCCTCGCGCTCGAGAGCGCTGGTCACCAGGCCTAGGTCGTGGACGCGGTTCGCCTGTTTCGGCGCGCCGTCATAGAACTCATTACTCATTGTCAGCCTCCGGGATCGTGGTGATATCCGGGAGCCGGCGAAGGGTACAAGTTGTACGGGGAACGATCCGCCAGTCCCGAAGAGGACATTTCCGTGATCGACTGCTAGGGCAGGGAGGCCTAAGGGTTTTTTGGTTCTCACAATGAAGGGCGCCTGGAGAGGCCCTACGGCGGGTTGCGGATCCCAAAATCGGGCCGCGTGCGGAAGTGGGCACTCGGTTGGAGGCTTTTGTTTGCCTTGCTGGCCTCTAGAAGTTACGAGTGAAGGGGTCCGGAAGTCCTGTCCTTCCTATGACTCAGCCTCTTTTACTTGGATCCGCGGCGAGCTTGGTTGTCGGCCGCTACCGTCTTGATGCTCCCTTAGCGAGCGGCGAGAGTGGCGCGGTGTATCGCGCCACGGATCTTGTGACCGAGCGCGAGGTGGCGGTCAAGCTGCTTCCTAAGGCGGCACACGCGCCGCGCTTTCGCGCCGAGGCCTCGGCCTTGTGGTTGCTGCGCTTGCCAGGAGTCGCGCAGCTCTTCGACGAAGGGGAACACGAAGGGCAGCCGTTTCTTGTCATGGAGCTGGCTCGTGGCGCACCCTTTCCCGGAAGGCACATCGCAAGCTGGCGCGAGCTGGCGCGGCCCGCGCTCGCTTTGCTGGAGACGCTGGCACGGGTGCATGACCGCGGCGTCGTTCACCGCGACTTGAAACCCGACAACGTCTTTGTGGATGAGAACGGGCGGCCCACGGTGCTCGACTTTGGATTGTCGTCGGGGCCGGCGATTGGGACCGGCGCAGAAGATGCGGGTGGCGCCGTGGGGACCCTGTGGTACGCCGCTCCTGAGCAGCTGCTTGGCGGTCGCGTGGATGCGCGCGCGGACCTGTTCGCGTATGGCGCCATGTTGTACGAGGCACTCACCGGACGCGTGCCGCACGGCGAGCTTCCGAATGAGGAGTTCATCGGCGCGCGGCTGGAGATTCCGGTGCGCTCGGTGCTCGAGCTGGCGCCGCAAGTGCCGCCGCGCGTGGCGGAGTGGCTTGCGTCGCTGTTGCAACTTGATCCCCAAATGCGACCGCGCTCGGCCGCCGCGGCGCTGCGGGGATTCTCGGGAGAGCTCGAAGAGGAGAGTCTGCCGTGGTTGGGATCGAAGGCGGTCCTTGATGACGCTTGTGAGCAAATCGGCAGCGGACGGGCTGTTGTGGTTGTAGGGGCTGCGGGTTTGGGCAAGACCCGCACGCTGACTGCGATTGCGAATCGACTGATCGTCAGGGGGCGCAAGGCCGAGTGGCTGCAACCGAGTCAGGCGCCGCTTGGGAGTTTGGCGGGCTTCACCCCCGACTCGTCCGTTGTGAATTTAGAGGCGACGCTGCTAGCTGCCGCGGAGTTCGTCGCAGCGGGCCTCAGTGATGGCAGGGTGTTTCTAGCGGACGGATGGGAGCGCATCGATCGCTGGACGCGGGGCGTGTTCGAGTCGTGCGCCGCGAGTGACGAGCTTCTGCAGGCGGGCGGGTTCGTCGTCGCTGCTTGCGATGAAGAGTCGGTGGAGCGTCTTCCGGGTTGGGTGTTCGCTCTCAAGCCACTCAGCGAGTCCGAGTTGCAGGCGCTGTTTGCGGGGCCCGAGCGCATTTTCCACCTGCCGGCGGATGGTGCGCGTGAGCTGTGGCATAGGACACGCGGTTTGCCGGGGCGTGTCGCGGCCGAGCTGGCGAGATGGGAGCGTGCTGGGCTGGTGCGCTGGTCGGACAAGAAGCTGATTGTGGATCGGCAAGCTTTGGGGCGCCTCTCGCTGGGACTTGCTGTCAGCCCTGACGACCGGATCGAGACCCGTGGCGTATCTGATACGGAATCGAATGCGGAAGAGCTCTTGGCGTGGGTTGCGCTTGGCCGCGGACGCGCGAAGGCGAGTTGGATCGCGAGTGCGCTCGAGCTTCCAGCTTGGCGCGTCGAGGCCGAGCTCGAGCGGCTTGCAGCTTGCGGTGCAGTTTCGATTCAAGGCGATGGAAGTTTGCACGCCGAGCTTGTGCCGCACGCCTTTGACGAGTGGAGTCCCGAGAAGCGTGCACGGGCGCATGCGCGCCTAGCTTTGCATCTGAAACCGGGAGCCCCGGGACGGCTCTTGCACCTGATCTTGGGAGCGCGACCGAGCGCGGTTCCCGATGAGGCCTGCCGGCGAGCGCGCCGGCTGGTGTCGAGTGCGCTCTTGCCCGAGGCGGAAGCCGTGTTGATCGTTGGTTTGGGCGTTGCGCGGCAGCTCGACATGGGCCGGCAGATCTGCCGGCTCTTGGATGAGTGGTCGTGCGTCGCGCTGGCGGACTTCTCACCGGCTGCACTCGATCGGGTTCTCTTCGAGCTTGCGCGCGAGCGCAGGCGTCGAAGCGTCGAGCCGGTTGCGCCGCATCTCGAGCATCTCTCCGAGCTCTTGAAGGCCGGGCTCGCGACTCTGCGCGGCGCTCAGCGTGCCTTGGATCAGGTGGAGCGCATTGCCCCGTTTGGGGATCTGGAGTTAGAGCGCTGGCGGCAGGCTCTCCGTACGCAAGCTGCTCGGCGGGCCGAGCCGGAACGCGAGGCGGCTGTGCTTGCCGAGATTGAGGCGGTTTGGCGCCGGCACCCATCGCCCTTGATTCAGGCAAGCTTGTACGAGTGGCGCGGACGGCTGGCATATCGAGTTGATGACTTTGCAGCGGCTGCGGCGTTCTTCGGAGAGGCGGCCAAGCGGGGGCCGCGTGTTGGGCTGCGGCTCTCGGCTACGTTGAACGGGGCCTCTGCGTTGCTCGAGATGGGGGAATTCGAGCGGGCCGAGGCGGCGGCGCGGCGCGCGCGTGGTTTGGCTCGGGAGTGCAGGCACCTTCTGTTTGAAGTGCGGGCCGAGTGGGTACTGCGCGCGGCGATCTACCGGCGCGGGTTGGGGGCGAGCGCTCTGCAGCCCGACCTGGAGCTGGTCGACGCGGCCGCGCGGATTGGCGTTCCCGATCAAGAGGCCCTCGTGGCGCTGAACGAGGCCGCGGTCGCTTGGCGCGGTGGCCATCCGAGCGCGGCGGGTTTAGCGGGTCTGGCCGGTAGCCTGTGGGCCTCGCAAGGGAAGCTGTTTGGCGCCTCCCTCGCGCGTGCGCTGCAGCTTGCCGCTTTGCCCATCGAGGAGGTCGCAAGCGAAGAGTTGGAGTCGCTGTTCGAAGAGGCAGCGGAGTGTGGGGACGTGCCGGTTCGGGTTCAGCTTCAGGCCCTCTTAGTTCGCGCTGGTTTCGAGGTCGGGCGCCGCGGCGAGGCATCCGCCGCTGAGCTCGTGGCGTTTGTCGAGCGCACGGAACGTCCAATCGGTGCCCGGCTGGACGTCCTCTCGCCGGCCGAGATCCTCGACGCGCTTAGGCCGCCTGGTTGAACGTCACAAGCAGCGCACCGACAAGGCCAAGTGCGAGGCCAAACAGGCCGCGCTTGGTGACGGGCTCTTTCAAGATGAGGACAGCCAGCACAAACGTGAACAACGTGGACGTCTGGTTCAGAGCCGACGCAACGGACGCGTCTGCGTACTTGAAGCCGCCCATCCAGAAGAGCAACGAGAGGAACGTGCCGACCAACACGGCCGGCACCATGTGAATCCACGCCGCACGCTCGGCGAGCGCTCCCAGTACCCGGGTTCGTGCCGGCAAGACGGGCAGAATCAGAATCGCCGCAACGAGTCCGCCGACCATGCGCCAACTGGTCATCCACAAGAGCGGCCAGTCGTCCATGAAGGGCTTGATCATGACGATCGAGATGGCTTGCGAGATGGACGCGCCGACGCCAAACAGAATGCCTGTCGTTAGGTGGGCCGGGCGCTCCTTTTGGGAGTGGCTCCCAGAGAGCCCCACGCTCAGCACGGCGCCAAGGATCAGTGCGACTCCGAATAGCTGCCCGGCGGTCAGGGTCTCTCCCAAGAAGACGACACTCAGGAAGATGATCGGCGGGCTGTAGGTCGTGTTGATGATGGCCTGTCGACTTGCGCCCACGCGGTTCAGGCACATGAAGAACAGGGTGTCCGCTAGGAGCGTGTCGCGCATAGGCTCCGCGGCGAGCCAGATCCGAAGACGCCTCCAGTTGGATCGGGGTTCTTGACTCGGCTCATGGGTCTCGACTCG